>Ga0308167_1000066_pt1 | contig 249316 bp, 282 predicted proteins | sample PhyCR1_2_FD_202138 | JGI IMG/M metagenome (GOLD analysis project Ga0308167, IMG submission 202138) | Phyllosphere microbial communities from UC Gill Tract Community Farm, Albany, California, United States - DLSLRC.R1 | ecosystem: Host-associated > Plants > Phyllosphere > Unclassified | place...
GCTCACCGCGAAAACCGGCGACTTGCAAAGCCAGATTGATGACCTCAAATCAGGCCAAGGCGATGCACAGCAGCAGATTGACCAGCTGCGTGTTGACCTGTCTGCACTGACGCGCCGTGTCACCACCGCGGAAGGTAACATTGCTAACGTTAACCAGACGCTGTCCAACCACTTGTCTGCAGCCGACCCACACACCCAGTATCTGCACAAGCAGTACGGTGGCGTGATTCAGGCGAACGTGCATGTCAACGCCAACTTGACAACGCGTGACGACGTTCAGGCTGATGCCGGTTCACGTTAATATAATTACACACGGGCCTCGTCTATATGGCGAGTGCCCGTGTCTTATTAAAAAGGGAAGGTAATGACGATATCACTTAAAGAGATAAGTGCCCGTCTTGACCGAGTCCAAGCAGCAACCGGTGCGTCTGTAGATGGGCAAGTGAACGCCAAAGTTCACAACGCTAATCTACTGGCTGGGCAACCTGATACGTGGGCCCGTTGTAACGGGTCGTGTAGTTGGACGTGTTCATCGGGTTGTAGTCACGGTTGCTCTAGCTGCTCAGGTAGCTGTAGCGGCGTGTGTACAGGTAACTGTTCGGGTTCGTGTTCTGGTGGTTGTGGGGGAGGTTGCTCATCCTCGTGTTCTGGTGGTTGCTCGAGCGGCTGTTCAGGTGGGTGCGGTAGCAGCTGTAGTTCTGGTTGTTCTGGTACCTGTAGCAGCAACTGCAGCGCCGGCTGTAGCAGCCCTTAGGAGCAGAGATGGCGATTTCATTAAAAACGGTGCAGGCTCGTGTTCAGAACATTGAGAACACTGCACTTAAAACTGAAGCAGGCGTGCAAAACTACATTGCGGGCCGCACTACCAATAATGCTGATTTACTCAACGGCTTTACACCAGCGGCACTGCACTGTAATGGCTCTTGTAGCTGGACGTGCGGTAACGGATGTTCCGGTGGCTGTACGGGTAACTGTTCGTCAGGATGTTCTTCATCATGTTCGGGCAACTGCTCATCAAGCTGTACAGGCGGTTGTACTGGCAGCTGTGGCGGTAACTGCGGGGGCGGCTGCTCCGGTGGATGTTCTGGTACTTGCTCGGGTAACTGTTCAGGGAAATGTTCTGGCGGGTGCTCAGGAAGTTGTGGTGCGAGCTGTGGCGGAAGTTGTGGAGCAGGCTGTTCTGGACCGTAGGAGTAGGCTATGGCAGTAAGCTTGAAAGACATCGGTAACCGCGTCTCGAACGTCGAACGCTATATCACCACGGGCCAAGCGGTTGACTATATTGCCAACCGGGGAACGTGTAACAACACCAACAACTTGGGTGGGATTCGTGCTGGCGCGTATAACTGCGGCGGAACCTGTAGCTGGAGTAGCTCAGGCGGGGCGAAATCAGTCACCTTCCCGAGTTAACAGGGGAACCTAATGAAGAGTAACGATCATCTTGCGTACCGCACGAGCCTGAATCACCCGATTCACATCTCGTCACCGGACAGTGTCAATGCGCACATCAACGACGAGCTGCGTCTGATTGCCATGGACCAGTTCGAATGGCCTAAGCTTCGCGGTCGCAACTTTACGAACAAAGAGTACACCGTGATTGATGCCGCCACGGTGGGCAAGTTGAACGTGAAATCCATTCAGTTCAACCACGGCACAACCGGGCTTACTGGCAAGCTTGTCGATGACAAGTATTTTTTCACAGATTCGGTACTGAACTATAGCGCACCACTGGAACTGATGTTCGAGTCCTTTAAAGAACTCGGCATGCGTCCGGTCTGCGTACGTAGCTACAGCAGCGATTACTGCGGGAGCTGGTCACACCTGTTCAAACTGGTGGAAGCTGGCACTGGAAGCGTGGAGAAAGACCGTGAAATGTATCACCCGTTCTCTGGCCTTGAAGCCGCGAATATCGACTGCTTGGCAGACTTACTCGCGTTTAGTTATAAGTTTGCATGGGATGCAGAAAAGCAAGAGTGGACCTACATCGCAGACCCGCACGCGCAAACGCTCCGCATCCGTAAGCCTTGGATGGCCTATCTCTGTCAGACTGAGTTTGGCGCAGTACCAAACTCCACGGCGGACGATCGCAAACTGATTCGCTTCCTACTCCAGTCGCAGCTGTCTGAGTTCACCAAAGAACAGCAGCAGGCACTGGAACCGTTTATTTCGTCCCCGGTTGAACTGGACGACCTTATCCGCATGGGTGAGCGTCAATCCGTTCTTAACGCACTGTACGATGCGTATCGCTCGCCACGCCTGTTAAAGGCGGGTGAAGATGTACGAGACACTGACCCACTGTTCTCCTTCCAACGCCGCATGTACGGAATGACGGATGAGAACGGTAAGTAAAGATGTTTACTCACCTGCAAAGACCCTTAACGTAGCATTGACGTCGAAGTGTAACCTCAATTGTTCGTTCTGTGCGGGTGAGATTCACATGGTCAAAGGGGATGTGTCTCGTAAAACCCATGAAGAGGCAATGATGGAGTTACTGAAAAAGAATCCCGGTGTGGATGAGATCATCTGGACGGGTGGTGAGCCGTTATTGGCTTATCGCAAACTCGTCGAGTCGGTCGAGACAATGCGTGCAGAACGTCCTTCTGCTATCCATTATCTTTTCACAAACGGACGTAAGTTACGTTTAGAGCAAGTCGAATTTCTAAAGACCTTCCATCGCGTGGTCGTCTCTATCGACGGTTACGAAGATGATGCCCGTGGTTTGATGGACTTTGCTCGCACTGGTGATACCGAAGCGTTTGAAGTCATGGCCCAGCTGGACAACGTCATTCTCTGGTCGGTCCTGACCCGTGAGAAAATCGGTGACATGCGCTGGCACGAAGGCATGATGAAAATGCAAGACGCGATTCATCATCTGGGCTTTATCGGCATGAACTACCTGTTCGATAACCAGATGAAGAAAGTGTTGTCACCGGACCACGTACTGAACTTCGTGTACGGCTTTGAGCGTCTGCAAGACAACATGCGTCGTCTGAACCGCATTAACAAGCGCGACACGATCATCAAACTCGAGAAGTTCTTCGAAATGGATGCGTGTAACGTCTGCAGTGAAATCATCGTCAGTCAGCCGAATGGCGACCTGCAAGTTCCTGAGAACGTCGAGATGGTTGTCGACCGTGGCTGCAACAAGATTGCACTGGCCATTGGTGAGCACGCCTACCGCTACATCATGAACTGGCTTAATCCAATTAAAAAATAAGGGGAGATAGGGATGGATGCAACCTACCAGATAGTCACCAACCTATCGTGTAACCTCGACTGTGAGTATTGTTACGAGCGTAAATATCCGCGTAATAACAAAGTCGCTGATGTCGTTGATTTTATTCACGCCTGCTTTAATCGTGACAAACACCGTTTCTATTCTAAAACACAAGGCATCGACGGTATCATCATTGATATCATCGGCGGCGAACCGTTCATGCAGCCGAAGCTTTTGAAAGCTGCGTTTGAAACTGCCGAAGAACTGTGTAACCAGTACAATCTGCCCTACGTGTTCTCTATCTCCACCAACGGGACGTTGTTTGACAAACCGCTGGCGCTGGAGATTCTGAACCGTTGGAAAGACAAACTGTCTATCGGTGTCTCCATCGATGGTCTGCCTGAGACCCACGATAAGTACCGTATCTTTACCACGTCCCGTCAAGGGTCTTACCAAGCAGCGGTCGCCGGTTATAAGCTTCTGCAAGAAATCGGCATTCGTGAGATTGGGGTGAAAGCCACCTTCACGAAAGACACGCTGATGCAGTATGGCGCTGGGATGAAGTCGTTGATTGACGTGACCGGGGGCGGTCGTCTGTACGGTAACGTTGTGTTCGAAGACGTGTTACCGCGCCAGATGGCACTCGAGATTGCCAACCAGTTTATCGAAGTGGCGGAGTATTTCATTGAGAAGGGTCTGCACTTAGACCAGAACTCTGAAATCGGTCACGTGCTGCCAGACGGCTTGAACGTTGACCAGCTGTGGAACCCGGACTGGCGTGAGAAGCTCATCCATGATGACTCTGTGCGCTACGACCCACAACGTCTGCGTCCGCACTGCGGTACCACGGTGTACATGACCTGTCTTGGTTTCGACCGTAACATCTTCGGTTGTAACCGCTTCATGTCAACCGTGACCACCCGTCAGGCTATCGGTAAGCTTGAAGGGCAAACCATTGTTAACACCGATGGCGGCAAACTGCTGGCAGAAGTGCAGGAACAGTGGAAGTCGTATCCTGACCAATGTATCGGTTGTCCTGCGAAGCACCTGTGTGCCTCGTGCGTGGCCGCAGCGTACGAAAATGGCGACGGTGAAGAAGACGCTCGTAAAGAGTATCACGGCGAACGTCGTCAGTGTGGTTGGACTACCGCGAAGCTCTTAGTGGCTCAGTGGTGGAAACAACGTTTCGGGTCGTACGAGTCGCAGTACGACAAGTCTGTTTGTAACTGTTATCAGTGCCAGCAGAAGCGCAACTACGCGGTGGAAGAACAACTCTCCCGTGAAGCTGCTGAACAGCCATTACACGTCACTGCCATCCGTGAGATGACCATGGCTGTGGAACAATCTGACCGCAAGGAACAATTTAAGAATGAAAAGCCTGCTGCTCCAGAATTTTACGAAGTACGATAGTCGCAAAATCGAAGCGTTCTTACAGCACTACAAGCTGTTCAACATTCACGCTATCGTGCCAGCCGATGACTTTAATGACCATTGGCTGCGTCTGATGAACCGCTTTGCGCTGAACGTTATCCTGCCGGTTGCGTGTGTGGAGAATGGCCACAACTCGGTTGCGGAAATTGAAAAGCGTAATCCGGGCTTTGAAGCACGCATTTTAGCCGCCCCGGCGTCCAAGCTGACACTGCTGCGTGAATCGACGCAAGAGCGTGGCTCGGATTCTCTGGTGGCCCTGTGCTTGTCCTTCCCGGATGTGCCGGTGTGGATGGTGCGTAACCCTGAAGGCGCGTGTCATTACTTTGATGACATGATGTTCATGCAGGCGTTCCAAGAAAATGATCAGGTGTTGCCAAACCTCGTCTACCGTCTGGATCTTCGTATTGACTTTGAACTCATGTCCTATGACATGTTGACCAAAGTTGGATTCGTAGGAGAGAAAGAATGCTTAGTGCTGACGAGATAAAAGCTCGGTTTGAAAATGGCGATGGGCAGATTGACCGCACGGGGTTATACTTTGACCCCAATGGCGATGTCACGCTGGCCAAGCGTCTACACTACGCACTCTTAGAGGGACTCAGTGAGAAAGATGCACTGCGTCAGTTGCAAGAGCAGGGTCAAACCCAGTTCGAAGCGAACTACACCTTACGCCAGACCAAAACGTTTATCAAAGACGTGTTGGGGATTCAGGTGAAGGATTACCTCAAAGAGCTGCAATCGACCAAAGCGTATTGCTACACGTTGCTGGCCCAGAAGTTAAAGGCGACCAACGAGGCGTACGCGGCGGCTGTGACCGCAGACATTGCGTATAAAGACCACACCTTCCAGACCGGTGGCGAGACCCTGACCACACTGGCCGGCTTCGTGCAAACGAACACCGTGCCGGAGTATTGGGTGACGGCCGATAACCTCGCACTGGAAGAGTGGGATGCGAAAGACACCGAGCAGCTCTACGCGCTTATCGTTGCTCGCAATGCGCAGCTGCACATTCAGTTGACCGCGTACAAAACCCGTATCCGTGCGTTTGCGGAGCAGGGAGATTACGCCTCGCTCGATGCGGCGGAGTTTAATCCGTCGGTAGAATAACTGTGGTGCCCTTCGGGGCACCCTTTCTTCTTTTTATTTGCGGTTTGTTATGACCTTTCGCGCAATGCGAATCACAAAGAGAAAGAGGAAAGAGTAATGGCAGACCGTTTCAGTCGGGAAGGCATCATCCGTGCAAAAGTGAATATTGAGGCGGGTTATGTCAACAACAAAAACGACCTCGGTGGTGAGACCATCTGGGGTATCACGAAAGCAACGGCACTCGAATATGGTTACACGGGCCCAATGGTTTCTATGCCACAGTCAACGGCGCTGGACATCTATGTTAAGCTTTGGTGGAACAAGCTTTATCTGGATGACATCCTCGCCATCAATCCGCTTCTGGCTGACCGTCTGTTCGACTATGCTATCAATGCCGGTCGTGCAAACGCTGTGGAATCTCTGCAACGTCTTCTGAACGTGTTGAACAACCAAGAAACCCATTACGCGGATATCGTGGTTGACAAAGGTATGGGTCCTAAAACCCTGACCGCCTTGAAAGCATTCTTCGCCAAGCGTGGTGCTGAAGGCATGAACTACTTGATGATGGGTTTAACCGGCATGCAGACCTACCACTACGTGGATATCTCTGAGAAGCGTAAAGCGAACGAGACGTTCACCTACGGTTGGTTGGGTCGTATCTGGGGTGAAATGCGTACTTACGCGAAAGCCTTGTTTGGCTAGGGGAGCAATCATGCAAAAGACCGAAGCTGCTGTACAAGAAAAACCTGCGGTAATTCAACAAGGATTGGGCGCAGTCGCTTTGGTGTTATTCATCAGCCGTTTGTTCGGTAAGGTGAAACAATGAGCCCGATGGATTTCACTTATAAAGTCTTGGAGGGGAAATGGTTTATCCTGACGCAGGATTTCCACTACCCGTTTACGCTACGCACAATCTACCGTAATGCACCGGGTTTGGACCGGATGGTTTCACTCACCGGTATCTTACCTGATGCTCTGTTCTACATCACGGTACCCCGCGGCTTTGTCACCGATTTGGCCAGCATCCCTGAGATGTTGCAGTCGGTACTCAAGCCGAATGGTCCGTGGGCATTAGCGGCGTGTTTGCATGACTTACTGTACCAGAAGTGTCCGTCGGATGCGGTCTACCCAGACACTCCGGCCGGACACCTCAGTGGGGCAGTGGACAAAGACTTCGCAGACTTGATGTTCCTGCGCACGATGGAAGCCACCGGGGTCAGTGATGCCCTCGCCCGTTCGTTCTACGATGCCGTCCATCTCTTTGGGCAGTCTGCGTACAACGATGACAACTCCGATTGCCACTACACCGAGTTCAAAGAGTCCACGGTGGAGTATGCGCGTAACTACCTTTTCTTCCGCGAGTTCATTGAACCTGCGGTACCGATTGGGGAGCGACACGCACTGGAATCCGGCGAAGTCAGCAACGTGAAGTACCGTAACATCAAACGGGCCTTTTTAACCGACCCAGAAATCGCTGTAGAAAACGATAATCTGGAATCGGTCGCGTAGTACGGTTTGTGGGCGACGTCGCTTAGGATGGCTTACAGGACGTCTCACGCAGGATGAAATAAAAAGAAGAGGTACCCCACTCCAAAAGAGTGGGGTACTGTTTTATTTACTCGGGGCAGGCGTCACGACATCAGCAGGGGCCGACGCGGGTGCTTGCGCATCATCAGATGGAGTAAGAGAAGAAGCAGGGGTTGCAGCAGCAGTAGCAGCGTCACCGGTACCTACCTGACAGCGGAAGAAGGTGGCTCCCGACCCATTACCGCTCATGTCAACATTTGAATACGAGTAGGTGGGCGGGGTCGTGTTCAGCCGGTAATAACGTACACCGTTAATCAGGTCTACGCTGCCATCGACTTTGCCGAGCAGGTCTTTATAAAGTTGCGGGGATTCCACCTTGCCATTCGGGAAGGTCGCAACCCAGTTACTGCCGTTATCGATAACCGTGACGGCGATAGGATAAAGTTTAACTTGGGCCGCATCAGGTCGCCAGTTGACAAACGTCTCCTGAGCACCGGTACAGGTGTAAGTTACAAAGTCAGTTGGGGCGACAGGCACCGTCGAGAACTGGCCATTGGTTGTGGTAAGCGCGCAACCCCCTAACAACATTGCAACGCAGAATGCCGCAATAAGACGTAACATGAGTCTATCCTCTGGTGAACTTTTCAATTATTTTTTGCCCGGGAAATACGGGTCATACTATAGTGGGCCTTGTGTTATTTTGACCCACTGGGCTTTTTTATGACAACCGTTGTCAACTTTATAAAAGGGAAAAGAGATGGCTACTAAAACCCCACAGGAGCAGTTGGTCGAGCTGTTTAACGCTGCGAACACTGGTCTTGCTACCCCATTGGCTGTTGCGGATGTGGACTTTGGTGCAGTTGCTGCGGGTGCGGAAGGTGCAGAGAAAAACTCTACGCTGACCATCACTGCAAAAGCCGCTTCCATCAACTTCTCCGGTTCCAAAGCCCTGACGTACAACCGTCTGGCACTGGCACTGGGTGCGGTGAGCGTTGATGATGACGTGGCAAACTGGGACACCGATGCTGAGGTGCTTGCGCATTTCAACACGCTGGTTCAGCAGACCCACGCGGACGATGTGTTTGCCGCAGGTGACATCACTGTTGCCTCTGCAGCGAATGCTGACGATAACACTAAAACGGACGTTACTGTTACCATCAATGCAGGCCACATGAAGTTCCTGCCTGGTGAAGCTGTGAAATGGACTATCGCCAAAGCCAAAACTGATCTCTCCGGTACTAACGGAGACTTGGACGGCTTTAACAGCTAACCTGTTAGGCACAAAAAGTAAAAGCTACTCTCCCTTCGGGGAGAGTAGTCTTTTTTATTTATTTGCTACGGCATCACAAGTTCAAACACAAGGTACGTTGCCATGCGTGTCTGGAATGCGGCACTGGCAATCACCGCGGGGTTGTTGGCGTTGTGGTACGCTGCTGCCACCGACGTGAACAGGTGCGGCCCTAACGTGGACTGGGTGCCTGTGTTGTCGTAAAAGCGCGGCAGGGCATCGGCTTGGGTTTCAACCGTGGCTCTGACCATTCGCGACATCGTGCTACGCCACTCAGAGGCCGTGGTGTCGGCAGTCGTGATGTACTGGCTGTACGGTGCATTCGAAAGCTTCGGTGCACGAACAACATAATCCAGTCCGCCAATATTGACGATGGTGCGTTGAGCCACTGCTGGGCTAGGTGTGCCTGCAGGAATTTGACCGTTACCGGCCTCACCAAACATCAGTCCCGCAAGGTAGAGGTCATTCCACGATGCCGATACCACGTAGCTGTCTGGAATGAACAATACTTTCCCTTTGTAGGAAAACTTATACCACTTGCTAAAGCTGCCACGACCACCGAAGTTATTCAGCACCGGGAGTTTAGCGGCCAAGTCGTTTGGCGTGATAAAGTCTGTGGTGTTCAGGATATCCATCAGCCCCGCATTCCAATCCCCACGCAATGGTGTGGTTCGACCCGGACCGGTTTCAGAGAAATACCCTGTGGCGGTATTGGCACCCCATGCCCGCTCGGTGCCCTTACGTGCCACGATACGGTAATAGTAGATGGACTTATTCAGGACTGTGTTGTCCTCGTAGTCCGTTGCCGTGCCGGGCAGGGTAACGATCGGGTTGCCCGGGTTAGCCGAACTGATTGGCGTTGTCCCGCGATACACCTCCACAGCGTCCAAGTTCTGGTCAGCCATGGAAGGCCACTTCAATTTAATGCCCATGGTTTTTCCTTAGACGATGATGGTAGGCTCAATGAGCTCAATAACCGGCAACCAAACGATGCTGGAGTTTATGGCTTGACACCACTGTGCAGACAAGTTGTCTTTGGTGTGCGGTGAGGTCGTACCACTGGAATAGATGTGGCTTTTGACCGCCCGGTTAACCACTTGAAGACCATCGGTACGTTCCTGCACCGCGATGCGGGTACGGTTACGTGTCGCTTCAGCAGCTTGTGAGTTACTGTACTCGTACGACGGTGTCCCAAGCAGGGTATCGATGTTGGTTTCGGCAAAGTTGAAACTGCGTTGCTTTTCCGGCACCACGTTGTAGAGCGCATAGACCAAGTCGTTCCACTCGTTGTTCTGCCCATTCGCGTAGGTGTCATTTGAGATCTGGGGGGAGAAGTCAGCATTGGGGATACCGGCAAACGAGCCATCCGACACCCCACGCAGCAACCGCACCTTGTAATTGTCCCCGTTCAACGACAACTGCACCAGTTGGTTTGTGGCGACCAGACCGGATGTTGGTGCACCTGTTGGGAAGTTCGCATCGACACCAAACACAAGTCCTGCCTGATAGAGGTACTGCCACGTGGCATTACCAAACGAGGTTTCGGGCACGTAGATGATTTTGCCATTTCGCGTCATCTTGTGCCATGTTGGCGTGATGAGACCAGTGGGGAGACCTGAGGTCGATTTAGCAGCAGCTAAAATGGCAGCACTGCTAAAGAAATCAGCCGAGAGAAGTGGGCCGTAATAACCGAGGTTATCATCACCGTACTTCAGAACCGACGTACCTGCTCCGCGGTTATCCGTGATGAGAAACTTCTGGTTAGGTGTTAGCACCAAATCATTCGCGGTTTTGGTACCCAGAATGTAGTAGTACGTCTGCCCACTCACGGCGGTGGTATCCACGAAGAACTTGTCTCCGTTGGTGACCGTCCCAATAGGCGCAGGAAGGTTTGCAGGGTCTAACGGTGCATCGCCACGGTAAATGTTCACCGTGTTAGCGATAACGTTACGGTTAGTCCACGTTAGGCGGAAGGCCATGGTGTTGTTCCTTATTTGAATCCGTCTAATTTACCGTTTGTGTTTTTCAATTGCACAGGCGGTACGACTGTTATCTGCAAGGCAGGCGGGGTCAGAACCCCTGCCGGTGCGCGACCCCGTACGCTGTTCGGTGAGTAGACTGGCGCACTGTCAGTGGCGATCAGATACGGTTTACTAATCGAACGGTCAATTGTCCCTCTCACGCCCTCCATGCGAAGCGGGATATTGGGGTCACGGTTTTGGTCAATAAAGAGCGTAGGTTTACGCAGGCTTTGTGTTACGGTGCCACGGATTTCCGTCAGCGCTAACGTTACGGTACTCAGGTCAAACAACCGCAAGAAAGGTCGCCAGCCATAATTGCCGGTTTTCTGTAAATTCGATGACGACTGGGCATTCATCGAGGTGAACCATACCGTGGAGCCGTCAGCGGCAGAGGTGGTTTGAAACAGAAACCCAGTGCTGTAGTCAAGCGGGGGTGTCGCGGTGTGCAGACCGTCCCAATCGCCTTTGGTGTACGTTCCCGGGAAGACACGTCCCAACAGCTGATACAACTCCCCGTCTTGTGCCCGCTGGCCGATAATCGGGTCGCTTGCTGCGAACGTCGGTAGGCGTGGGACAAAGCCCACGGCACCTTCTGGCGAGTCCAACGCGATGTAGCGATTCTGCTTCGTGAGCGGACTGCCCACAGGTGGCCATTTACCTGTACCGTCGCTGTCGTAAACCGAGCCACGTTCATACAGCGCTTTCCACGAGGTCGTACCTAAGTGGTAGCTTGGGAAGAACAAGAACTGGCCTTTATAGGCGAACTTCATCCAGAACAGGTTCGGGTTCACCACCGGTGTACTGCCCGCGTCATCCGAGAGCACCGCATTGAAGATGTCCAGAGCAGCGACCATCTCATCGGCTCTGACCACCCCAAAGTAGCCCGCATCCATATCCCCAATCAGCATCGCCTTGCGACCCGGTCCGGAGTTCGGGTAGTTACCCGCCGGTAGCCGCGACCACTGTACGCTCAGGCTGCCTGTAAAGGCCGGAGAGGTGCTGGCGATTGTCAGGGTCACCGGTGTAGGGGTGTACCCGTTTGACAACGCTGTGGAGCCGTTGGCGAGGTCTGTGGCCTGTAAGCCTAACCCGTACTGCTCGTTCAGTGCCGGTAACAGGTCGGCATAGGTCTTCGAGCTGCCGGCGGCATCAAACACCACGGTAATACCATTGAAATATTTACCAATGTCCAGTCTGTCGTAGAAGAATTCGCGACGCCCTACAAACCCAGCCCCACTCTTTCCGTTTAACACCACCCGGGAATTACGCCCGGAGGTGCCAAGGGAGGTCGTGAAAGGCCCGCCCAGCACCAATACATTATCGGGGCTGAGAGGGTAAGGTAGATTGGGGTTGTCGCGGGTTACTTGTCGGCAGAGTAGCATCAGCGACGAGTAGCTGTAAGGCCCCATGTTTTACTCCGTTAAGGTAGGACTAACTCAAAGACAAACACTGCGTTCCACGTGTACGCCGTGTTGTTGTCCGTGACCAAGCCCGGCGGGTTATAGGCGTAGTTGTGGTAGGTCACGGTCGGTGCGTAAAACGGCACCAGTGCGGTACTGCCGTTAACGTTCGGGCTGGCGGACGTTCCCAGAACCGTCAAGCTTGCAAACTTCCCTTGGTCCCTGTCCGACAAATTCGTGCTCACGGCGAACAGACGGGCATAGGTGTTTTTCCACTCACCGGCCTCTTGGTCGTTGCCGCCCGCATAATCGTAAATGTACGGCAAACGGACACGGTACTTGTACCCGTTTTTGCTGAACATGGCATTTTGGGCAACGCCTGCTGCCGGCGACGCGCCGCTTGGAATAACAGAACCCACGCCGTCGATGCCGTACGCCATGCCGGCGTTATAGATGTTTGGGATGCTATTGGCTGCATGTGAGCTGTTCGGGAAGAACAGAATGCGACCTTTGAACACAAACTTATACCAACCGGTGAAAGCGCTGCCCGCGGGGATTGTGGTGAAGACAGCGTTCTGCGCGGCAGTTAATCCACCTTGCGTACCTACCAAGTCATCACGACTCGCAAAATCCGCAGTCGACACAAACCCAAAGTAACCGGCGTACCAGTCACCCATTAGCAGCTTTTGAGGACCGGGACCCGTGTCCAAATAGAACCCTTGCACGATCGGGGCACTGAACAGACGCTCGGTGCCTTTTACCGCAGCAATCCAATACGTGTAGACGGTCTTCTCGGTGAGATTCGCCACGTCTTCAATGTATTGCGTTGCATCGCCAGCGACGGTTGCCGTTGGGGTACCCGGGTTGTTAACATCAATCGTTGCGCTGTGTCCCACCTTGCGGTAGATTTCAATAGACGTCAACGCTTTGTCAGCCTGCGATGGCCAACTTAAACGAATGGTCATACCTGCTCCTTACTCTACCAGTTCAAAGATGGGAATGTAGCGACCCTGTTGCGATGGGGCTACGTACGTGATGCGCTGTATCGCCTGTAACTGCGTTACCACAGTTCCTGCCGCACTGGTGTAGATACCACGGTGCATTACACGATCCTGTGCGGTATCGTGTTCCATACAGATGGTGCCGCCATTGAGGTAGAAGGTACCTGCGCCCAAACCCGCCATGCCGAGTTGAGTGCTCGCGGTTTGAAAGACGTTCGGCACACGTTGCTTCACCGGCACATCGACAACGATGGGGTATAACAGGTCGTTGAACTCATTAAAGCTCACGAGGTCGGTGTCGTCATGCGCCTTGTCTTTATACGCGTCATTAAAGGCAAAGGCAGGTGAGGCAGAGACCGAAGACAGCCCACGCGGCACACGCATGCGATAGGTGTCGTTTTGTGAGAGAATCTTTGCGGTCTGCGGTGTTGGGGGAAGTGTCCCAAATCCGTTTGCTGGGCCATTGTCATCTGTGCCGTAGACAAGACCGTTCTGATACAACGTTGCCCACGTGGTAAATCCGGGACTGAACGCCGTCAGCAGATAGAAGATTTTGCCGTTACGGCAGAACTTCTGTAAAGGAACACGATCGGTTGCTGCAAAGGCGGTTGGGAACGCCGCCAAGAACCCTGCCGGGAGCTGACTGCCGTACCACTGTTCCTCAGTCGGAACTGGACCGTAATAGCCCAACCGGTCATCACCGGAAATCAGTGTATTCGGACCGATCCCACGACGTACCGCTACTGTGTATTTCTGGCTACTGGTTGCCACCGTTTTACCGTTGGCGGTCACCGTCATCAGGTAGTAGTACGTTTGTCCACCCACCACGGTGGTGTCACGGTAAGACGTTTCCCCGTTACTCAGCGTGGCTAAAGGAGCCGGCAGTGCCGTGACAGAAATGTCCTTGGTGTCGCGATAGATGTTAACCACCGTCGCGATGGTATTGGGGTTGTTCCAGCGCAATGTAAATGACATGCGGTTACGCCTCTATTAGAAATCGTCAAGGTCGCCATTGGTTGCTGATAAATCAACCTTGGACGGCGTGTACATCTCGACTTTGAACGGAATGGGTCGGAAGTCGATGGTTTTAGGGGCACCCGGTATCACCGGTTTCACGTACAGCGATTGCGTGATATCAAAGGTTACCGGCAAGAAGTCGATAGTCTTCGGATTACCCGGTTGGACTGGGGCGACCCGCAGCGACTGGTCGACGCTAAACGGAATGGTCTTAAGACTCATGTCCATCTGACCAAACATGCTGTCTAGTCCCAACAACGTGGTCGAGGTGTCAACCAGTTCGAGCACCGGGAACCAGTAATAGTTGGCACCGGTTTGGTTTTTCAGTATGTTTGTCCAACTCTGAAGCGCAAGCGTTGCCATCTTACTTATCGTGGTGTTGGTCACCACGCTGTTTTGGAACATGCACCAAAGCGTCCACTGGGAGTTGGTCAGGCTCGCCCACTTACCGTTGTTCAGGTAGTTGAACATCTGCACTTCACTACCCTGGTATTCGCTCGCCGCTATTATTCCAGTGGCAGCGGAGAACGGGTCTGCACCGGCACTTGGTAGACGAATTCGGTAATAAAACTTACCTTCACTGGCGGTACCGTGCGACAGAATACGCAGCTGGTTAACCGTTGGGGCAGTTGGGAACTTACCGTTGTCGTCCGTGCCGTAGACCAACCCTTCGTTGTACAAGGTGTTCCATGTGACGTTGTACCCCACCGGGGTAATCGGCAGGTAAAGCACTTGGCTGTTGTAGAAGAACTTGTACCACCCTTCGGTGCCGGTATACAGCGTCGGCTTTGTACCTTTAAGGAAGGCTGCTGCGATGAGTTCATCGTGAGTAAACAAATCAGAGGCAGCCACGGTACCGAAGTAACCGGCCAAGTTATCCCCGACCAACAGCGTTTTGGGACCGGGCCCCGACTGCGGGTAATAACCGGCTGATTTGATTTGGTACTTAAACACCAGATTCCCGATAAACGCCGGCGATGCGGATGCGATAGCAAGCGTCAGCGTTTGTGCGGTAGCATTGGGTGCCGTGACGGGTGCTGTGGGGGTTGACAAGTCCCCAGCGCCGAGGTTAAAGCCCAGCGCATCATTAAGGTACGTTAACATAGCCTGCTGTGTCGCCACACTCGACTTCATGTAGACGGTCGGGGTGAAGTTAATCAGCTGACTTAAGTCAATGCGGTCGTAATAGAGGGTGACTCTACCTTGTAAGCCAGACCCCGGGTACGCGGTAAACTCCACACGCGTGTTGCGCCCGTTGAGGCTGGTTGAGATGGCCACTGGTGTTTTGGTTAACGCGGCGTTACTCGCGGACAGCGGCACAGGAAGTCCCGGGTTGTCCCGATTCACCTGATCGTAAATCAGCTGCAGCGCCGCCTTTGAATAGAATTGCATAACTCAACTCCTGACCGCTATCAAAAAAGAAAAGGCCCCGAGGGGCCTAGAGTTAGCTGTTATAGTGGTAATAGGCATTGCCTTTTACGCCAGCTTCATCAATACCGGTCTGAATAACAACGCGGTCGTAATCTTTGTTCGCGTACTGCGCGGTCGTGGTCGCAACGTCCTGCACGGTGTTGGAGTTCAGCGGTGCCCGATACGACGGTACCCCTAAGTCATCCAAGACCTTACGCAGACCCGCCCACTGTGGTAACCCCGAAGAGTCGACCGTAAGCAGGTTCTTGTACGCCGTGAAGTCGATGCCAAATGTCAGCATGTCCACACACATTTTATTTAACGTCGGGTCAATCGGTGGCTTGATAGCATCCAGCACGTCAGTGGTAATCGACGTGTCCAATACGGGCAAACCGCGACTGAAATGCATCAGCTGTGTACCGACGTAGGCCGGTGAACTTGGCAACGCTTGGAAGTACACGTTCGCGGCGTAGTTAGCCTGACTGACACCGCCCATGGCATTGTTAGTCAAATCCATGGTACCGAAGTTCACGCCGTATGTATCAAAAATCACCGCCAGCGCACCGTGGATATTGGGTGCGGTGAAAGACACGAACTGTGCCGCAGCAGCATTCGCCCACGGTAGCAGCGTCACGATGTTCACACGGTCGTAGTAAATCCAAATCTGGTCACGGAACCCACTACCCTGCTGCCCGCGTAAACGGGCTTTGGTGTTGCGCATGTTGTTTGCCGCATTCGGCGTCACCGCCGTGATGCTTTCGAGCATACAGTTCTGCGCATTTGCCACAATCGGCAAATTGGGGTTATCCCGGTTAATCAGATCGAAGGCCAGCTCGAGCGAGGTCTTTGCATAGTTCAACATGGATTACACCTCGTTTGGATCGTCAACATCATTGAACTGCAGATACAGGGTACCTTTGATGTTGGTGGTAGTGGCCGGCAGTGTTAACACAAGCACGTACTTGTATTTGCTGTTGGTCGGCATGTTGACCGGATCGTTCAAGCCTACGCTTACGACGTTGGCACCCGCCAGTCCCCACGAAGACGCGGAGGTTGCCACCCATGCTGCGCCGGTGATGGCTTTCAGCAGGTTGGTCATGGTGGTCAGTGGTGTGCCAGTCAACAGACCCGGTGCGAAGCCCAGTAAGGTGTCGCGGTAGGTGGAGAAGTTGAACGGGTACGAGTAGACCTGCGCCATAATCGCACTGACGGTTTCGGAACCCATCTGGTCGTTCGGGTACTTCAGACCGGACAGCACAGTGGTGTTCACGGTGGAGACCAGCGTTTCATCGCCGCGTTTCACTTTGAAGTTATACTGACCTTGCCAACCCAGAGACGTCGGCGAGGCTTTGACCAGTACCGTACCGGTCAGCTTGTCCGTGTCCCAGAGGATTTGCGCATCCTGTAAGTCAGCCTGTTCAAAGGCAAAACCGTAGCGTTGGTTCAAACCGACAATCGCATTAAACAGCGTGGCGTTTGAGGGACCAATGCGCAGGGTATCGCCCAGCAGGATAACAAGGTCTTGGATGTTCATGCGGTTGTAGTAAACGTTTTTCTTGCCCGCCCACATTGAGCCCGCCACGCCGTCAGCCGTGATTTTCACCACGGTGTTGCGGTTTACTGCGTTACCTTTCTCGGTCCCGCTGATGTCCTTTGGTGCGCTGTAGACGATATCCGTTGCCTTGATGGTCAACGAGTTCGCTGCGTCAATGGCCGCCAGCAGGACGTCCTTAGAAGGTTGATAGAGTGCCATTCGCTTTATTCCTAAGTGTTGTAATGCAGCAGCCAATCGCCTGCAACCTGCGGGTCATTCATGCCGGTGATAATCAGTAGCATGTCCGACATTCCGTTGGAGCGGAGTTCGGTTGAGGCCTTAACGCGTTTGATAGAGGTACGGGTAACGTCAAACTGCGGCAACCCTCGCCCAGCAAACACCTGCAATAAACTGGTAGTGTAGCCGTTGTCCCAATTGGGACCGACATCCAAACGCCCATCCACAAAGCTCATCATTAGCTGGATTTCATCAGAGAAGTCCCGGCCATAACTGAGCATCTCAGCAGACTTACGCGTAAGGGCGGGGTCGACCGGATGGGTTAATTCATCCAAGACATCGTTGACCACCAATTCTTCTAAATTGTTCTTACCCCGAACCGACATAAAGGTAATCGACCCTGTGTACTGAATACAGGCGTTGGTTACACTCACGGTATTCTTGGTATTCAGGTAGACATACACATCCGGGATATCTTCTGCCACAAGGTTAAGGCCGTAGCGCCCATTGAGGTTTTGTGCAAACGCCGCCTTCTTAGGGGTGGTGTACAAAGAACCATACGCATCCGGGGCCGTCACCTGTGGGGTGAAGTTTTTGAACAAGTCGTTCAGCGACAATCGTTTGTAGCGGAAAGTCTGTGCGCCTGTGTAACCCCGCCCTTGACGACCACGAATGATAATCTCAGTGTTGGCTCCACTCGGCTGAACAGGAATGGCTTTAGGAGTACCAAACACCGCGTTGTCGAATGACATCGGTGTAATCGCACCGGGGTTTTCCGCATTAATCGCATCGAAAAGAAACTGTCGCTGAGACAGACTATATAACGCCATAATAGCCTCCTCGGCATATCTTAAAAAAGAAGGGAAGGCTAAGGAGAGGTTGCCCTCCCCCTAGCGCGACCATTAGGCGTTGTAGTGCAGGAACAGCTCGCCTTGGAAGTTAGAGCACAGGCTATCAGACAGCTTCAGTTTCAGAATGCTGTTGTAGTCGGTGTTCGCGCCTTCGACTGGCTGGTCAATCGTACCACCGCTGGTGCTGTTTGGATCTGGCACCTGATTCACAGTTGCACCGTTGTAGGTGACTTCTGCGCCGTGGATGTTGTAATCCGCCGCATCCGTTTTATCAACCCACAGCTCAGGGACGACTTTGTTCAGCTCGGTGGAGAACGCGGAGTCATCAGCCAGTGTACCGGTTGCCTGTGCTTTCAGGAACGCGGCAATCGGGCTGCAATCCACACCGTAGGAGTAGATGTACGCCTGACCTTTGGTCGCCGACTCGTTGTCCGGGTACTGCAAGCCATCCAACTGGGTGTTGGTCACCACCAGAGACAGACGCTCACCGACCTGCGGTTTCGCACCAATCTTCACGGCGATTTTACCGAGGAAGGCAAAGCAGTTGTCTTTGAACACGATGTCGTGGTCAACCGGTGCCGGGTCTGGGTCATCCGGGTTGGTTGGTGGGACGTTGGTGCCAGCGGGAATCGCAGATGGGGTGATATCTTCCACCGCGATGCCCAAACCGTACTGACTGTTCAGGGCGGCCAGCAGGTCAGTGGTTGACGTCGGCTCTTTCACGTCCAGATACGCAGTCACGTTGCGGAACAGGGCCAGACCATCCAGACGGTCATACGTCACGTCCTGCGTACCCACGAAGCCGGAGTTCTTACGGGCTTTCAGGGTAATCTTGCTGTTGCGGTCAGCACTGTCATCACCGTCATTCGCAACCGGCTCACCCAGTGTGACTTTGGAAAGCTCCAGATGTGCGTCTGTGTTCTTCTCGTTGATGAGATCCAGAACCAGCAGATCGGAAGATTTGTTTAAAGGTTTCATTCTAACTTCCTTTATCGGGATTAGTCAGGGTCGTTGTAGTGGAGATACAACTTACCGCCAAGGTTAAGACAATACAGTGAAAGGTCAATGATAAGCACGTTGTCCACCGACGGGTTGGTCGGGAAGGCTGCACTGTTCTTACCGTTATACGACACAATCGCTTCTTTGAGGTTGAAGTCGATAGGACTGCGATACGTAGTCCAAGCGTCCCCTGTAACCGTTTTCAGAATCGCGGCTAAGCGAGCAGTTGTGATAGTCGTCCCCGCTGCTTTGAACTCTGCAGCAAAGTTATCAAACCGCCAAGGAAACGAGTACACCGCAGCTTGTCCCACTTTCGTGTTGAAGTACGGATACGCGTAAGGGCTTACGGTGGTGGGTTCAAAGTTCGACGCCAGCAACGCATCCCCGGGCAGCAACTGCACCACAATTTCCCCAATCCAACCGAGTGAGGTGTCGGTGGCTTTCAGAGGAACCGTCCATTCCGTGCGGTCGATATTAGCTGCCACGATATCTGAGGTTCTCAGGCTCAAGCCGTAATACTGGTTGATGAGCGGCACAATATCGTGCACCACAAACACACTGTCAAGGCGTGCTGGGATGCGCAGTGGCTGAATCCCATCGAGGCCAGTAAAGACATCGTTGAAATCCACCCGGTCGTAGAACACCGTGGTGTAGCCAATCGCCGATGCCGTAGGCAGGGCTTGGACACGCACCATGGCGTTGTGGCCGTTGGCTTTTGCCACGTCTTCAGCAGACGTAGGAATCGCAGGCACACCGAAAACCACATCCGGGGCTTTAAGCGCCAGTGAGTTCTCAAGGTTAATCTCCGCCAAGATAATCTCTTCAGCGGTGGCGAGTAATGGCATACGGGTCCCTATTTCGGCGCATAGTGAAGAATCAGGGTACCGGTGTAGTTACTGTTAGTGCCCAGATTAATCAGGAAAGCCCGAGTGTAATTCTGGTCATAACGGTCACCCGGCGTTACCGCCACCGACCCACCCATACGTGCATTCTGCAAACCAATCTGCCCCGGCTGTACCGTACCCAGTTCCCCGAAGAAGAACCTCAGCGGTACCACCTCATTCAGTGCTTGGACATCATCAGCGGTCAGCAGGCGGTTCGTCGTCCACTGTTTGGTAAACGTATCCGTTAACTCAGACCAGTCGTAGCCGTAAGCCACGTATTCTGCTCGGGGTTTAACGTCCACGGTAAACGGGGCGACAATGGCGGACAAATCGACATCGGTGACTACGTCGCGCAGGTTCGGTAAGAACTTAGCAAAACGCAATGCGAAGTCAGTTTGCCATGCCAGACAACCCGGCTTAACCACCACGGTGATAACGTAGGCATTGCCCAGTTCGGCCACCGATTGTTCTTCGATGTCGTCCTTGGTCAGACTCAGCCCGTACTTCTTGTTCAAGAAGGGCAGCAGCTCAGAGAGTTTACTTACCGGCTCCGTTGAAATAAACGGGACGATGTTACGGAACAGAACCGCGGTATCAATGCGGTTGTACTCAATGGTCACATTGCCTTTGTACCCTTGCCCGTTCAGTCCGTATAACAGTACACGGGTATCGCGCGGTGCAAGGGGTGTGGTAATCTTTTCAGGAAACCCGGCGGCAATCTGATTCCATGTGAGTGAGGTGTTGTTTTCCCGGTTAATGGCCTCTAACAACATCGTAGCTGAGGGCTTATCGTAGATAGACACTTATACCCCCCTTAGTTGTTAAAGTGTAAGTTCAATGCACCTTGGAAATTGGTACACAGCGTGGTTAACTGAATGGAGACCACACGCTCAAAGGCGGTGTTCGCACCCGGAAGGTCTGCTGGTGCACCATCAAAGACAACAATGGCATCATGCACGTTATACGGCACCGCTGTCTCACTGGACACCCACGTTTCAGGCACAACCTTATTCAGCTCCTCTGCCAGTGCTGTGTCATCCACATCGATCCCCACCGCAAGCAGTGACAGGAACTTTTTGATGTGCGAACAGTCAATGTCGCGAGAGTAAATGTAGGCTTGTCCGATGGTGGTGTCTTGGTGGTCAGGGTAACGCAAACCGTCTAATTGGGTACTGGTTACTACCGTGTTCAGTTGAACCGCCGGTTTAAGTTGAATGACAACATCACCCCTCCACTCGTGCGAGAGAGGTTCTGCTGTCAACGTCATTGCATTGCCGGAGCGCGGCGTATCTTCCACATCTTGAGGAAGAATGTTCAGGCCGAAACGATCGTTGACGGCGCTAAGGATGTCATGAGCCGAAGCTATGTCCTCATCGCCAAAGGTGTTGTCGCCTTTGATGTAGTCCGGTAAGGGACGACGATGATAAAAGACCTCAACTTCAGATCCCTCGTCATCCTTTAACTTGGACGTTAACACCACACTTGAATCGCGACCGTCGACGGACACCACTTCCGGCAGAGAAATATCAACGTCGTCAAAGGTTAGCGCAGGGCTAATCTTACACTCGTCGTTGATGAGTTTTAGCAGATTCTCTTTGGAGGTAATAGACATCGCGTTAACTCGGTTAAGGTTTCCAAAGGCTACAGCGTCTGCCGTAACCCTCCTGCCAGCATAATAAATCGGTAAGGCTTTATTGATACTTCGACATATAACAGAAAGATAACGTAGAGACAAAAAAGAAAAGAGAGACCCCCGAAGGGGTCTCAATGTGTTACTTAGGCAGAGAGGTCTCAACCTTAATCCAACCCTGCGTCACTTTACCGGTCGATGGAGACTGAATCCTCACCGGCAGGTAGCCGTTCTGCAGTTCGAACTTCATCAGCAGTTCCCCATTCGGGTTCCAGCCAATACCGTTCTTCACACCGATACTGTAAGCGGTCGAAACCAGCTTCGTGGTGTCGTTGGACGGCTCATCAATCTTGCTGCCATCACGAATGATACGGAAGCACACACCACCTTCGTAACGGGTCTTCGAGTTCGTGAAACACTCACAGGTCACAAAGCGTGACCATGCCGCAATCTTCACGTACACGTTGGTGCCGCCCTTGGCGTCGGCATCGATACGGATATCGAGAACCGGACAAGAACCCACACCGTCCCACTGTGCGTCGATGGTGCTACCGTTCAGCACTTTCAGGTACAGGTCAGCGTAACCCCCGCTCTGACCGCCAGAGGCAATCGTTGCGTTATCCGCTTTGCTGCTGTTGTAGGCGTTGCTACCAAAGAAGCGCAACTGGATAGTCTCACCGATGGAGGTAGACGCCACGTAGACCGCTTTAAACCACTGTGCGCTCTGTGTGTTGTTATCCATCTTCAACAGAGAACCGTAGTAGCCTGCCTGCATGGAACCCAAGTCCATCTTGATACCGGTGTTGTGGATATCGACCACACCGTACTCGTACGCAGAGATGCTTGACCAGCCGGTGGTGCCCGAGTTCGGGTCCCAACCGCTGCCTGACTGGAGGTTGGTTTGCTTGCGCACCATACGGGAGTTCTGAATCTGCATCGGGTTCTTACAGTCTTCCATCGACAGACCGTCGATAATCCAACCCCCGTCTGACAGGTTACCCGGGAACTCACAGTGCTCAATCCAACCGTTGTACATGAACGCCTGCGTACAGCGTGGCATGTCGAATACCGGGTTCTGGGTACACTGCTGCATGTTGAAGTTAGACAGCTCAACAGCGGTGGTGTGATCCCAAACGCCTTTGGCCTGACCTGACCAACGGGCATAGATGAAGGAGCCGGTACACTTGCTGGCGTAGAACTGGTCGAACTTGGTGTCGAGCGTGTCTTGTAAATCAAACACACGACCGCCGGCCCAGTTCGCTTTGAAGTTGCTGACGCGGACATACTGACCACCCGGGTCGTTGTTGCGCAAGAATGCTTTACGTGAACAACGTGAGTTGTCTTTGTCAATCGCAATCTCACCAGACCACGTAATACCGCTGACTTCCACCCAACGTGACTTAATGTCAAACAGGACGTTGTCGTCATCGTTAGAGACGATAGTCGTGGTTGAGCAGTAGCCCGATGCGTTAGATGAGTTAAAGCCCGCGATACGGAAAATCGGGGTTTCCCACGTGTTGTTCAGGAACTGCGAGATAGAGTACGTACCCGCACCGAACTGTACGCCCAACTGACGCAGGTTGGTTTTTGACCAGTTGAACATGCGGTTGAACGCAGTCAGGTTATCGGTCTTGCCATCAGGAATACCGCCGAAGCAGTCGATGGTCAACATGCCGATGTGGGGCAGGTCACGCTTCCAACGTGCTCCTTTATTAGTCACGATGACCATACCGCGGTCTTCAGGTGAGGACTTGTCGGTTTCATCGTAAACGAAATAGCCACCGCCGTAACGGGTGCCCGCCGCGTACGCTTTCACGTCGATACGCTGACCCGGACGGGTAGGTTCGATTTTACGCAGGTTGTCGATTGATTCACAACGGCCAATCATGCCTAATGCATCTTCTGTCGCGAGTTCCAGTTTTTGCATGAGCATATTGATGTCAATCTCAACCACATTACCCTCTTGGTTCACAAGGACCTTGCCTGCTTTAATCGCAAGAGATTGGTCTGCCATGCTGAACTCCTATTGTTTTAGCTGGTGTGTAGTGTGTCGGCCTTTAGCCATAAGCTCCCTTGAAGAGCGCGTCAGCAGAAAAACAATCGGGCGTTATACGGGGCGGGAGAGACAAAAAAAGAAAGCAGAAGGGTTGGTAAGCGTAACCGCACTTAGGGCCAAAAAATAAAAGAGGGTAGCCCGAAGGCTACCACTTCTTTTTTATTCGTCTTCGAGATTCGTACCGAGAGGTAGGTTTAGATGGTCAGGGTCATACTTCGGGGTAAACGGTGTCATGCCGCGACCCGGGAAAGCAAACACTTCATCCGACGGTATCGTGTCGAAGTAGTGCTTCGTTGTGGTGTCCGGGACGTGACGCTTCTGGTCGTATTCGTGACGCAGCAGAATCTCTTGCTTTTCAGCGTCCGTGAAGGGCGTGCTTCTGCTCCCGTCCGGTGCTGGTTTCCATAGGATACTCATGAAGTAGACCGGGTTGTTTTTGGCTTCTTCAATGATGGCCGCTTTCTGCTCGGCCGTTAAATCAGAAGCATGCGGGTCAACATTACGCAGCTCTTCGTTAATGAGGTAAAAATGCGGTTGTCGGAGCTGCACACCGATGGGAGCATTGCCACCGAGCGTGAGTGAGAAGCCGCCCTGCTCGCGAGCGGGGTTAGTGAAGGCGAACTCTTTCTTCATCTGCAGTCTACCTTCAGGTAAATCGCGCATGGTGAGTCGCGTCTTTGGATTTGGGAGTGCCTCGATGTCTGGCATATTAGCAAGACGCGCTTCCAGTAACTGCTTCACAGCTTCCGGGCCGACTTTCATTGCTTGGTGCAACTGCCAGTCTGATTTACCGGACGAGGCGAACGTGCGAGCGAGAGAGTGAGAGAACAAACCCGGAATACGACCTTTGAGCACAGTGGCACTGGCATCACCTTCTGGTCTGCCCGGGTCAGTGCCTATCACAAGATCCATTAAACCCATTTTGCGGGACAGGTGGGATATACCAGCGAAAAACTCTGGCTGCCACGGTTCGTTCAATGGGTCAAGCATTCCACTCTGTTGCACCTGCGCCGACTGGCTGGCCTTCAGTGTGTGCATCATGTCTTTCCACTGCCAGTGAAAGTCCCAGTCTTTCTTTGACATTGGGTGCAGACCGACCACACCGATTGTCCCTTTGGAGAAACGACGCTGGGCAATAAGACGAATCTGACGCGACAGGTGCGGCTTGCTGTGCGGTCGCCCGATCACCCAACCTATCATCATCCGCTCACGAACTTCATCGTTTGACACAACACGCGCTTTTACGTGTGGGGCATACACCACAAACTCGTGTCCACGCATCGCGACTTGTGTGCGGGCTTTGCGTTTCTTAGGCTTCAGCATTTTGTGCCTCCTTGCGCTCAATGTGTGCTTGCATCGCGCGCATACCGTACCAGATATTTGCAGGATTACGAAACTTGATTTGTGCAACCGTTGCGAAGTTTTCTTCGCTCAACGTCAGTGGTTTACGGTTTGGGGAATAGTACGCTGCCGTACCGTCGTTACGGAACGTCATCTGCGCGCGGTTCTTACGGGTCTTACGTGGCTTTAACATTTATTACTCCTTCCGGTGACGATTAGTTTTGCTACCCGGGCACAGGTCTCGGGTGACATAGATTTAAAGATGCCTCCGATAGCTTCCAGCGGGTCACGCTTGTAATACACTGCCAGTGCGAGATGGGTCAGTACCAAGTCCATTGTATCTTCCGACAGTTTGAGATTGAGTCGGTGTTGGTCAAGGCTCTTGCGTTGTTCAGCAACAAGCACCTCGTACGTGGCGACGTTTTCTTCCAGAGCAGCGACTATTTCCTGCTCCATATCGAGCTCTTGTTTTAGCTCGGCGTTCTCCTGCTTTAACCGTGAATAACGGCGGAACCAACCGAGCATAACCTACCTCCCAAGTTCTTTCTTTAACACATCAACCTCGATGCGCAACCTGTCGCGTTCCACTTCCGCATTAACACAGCGCTCAATCAGCTGGTCACGAATCGCGTTGTAACCTTTCTTGCGATCGACCGGGTAACGAATCATCATCCAAATCAACTGCAATAACCCAATGACAATCCCCACGATTAACATGATGGGGTTGTTCGTGGGTTTGAGTGGGTCATAAGTCATCAGAACCCCTTGTGGCCACCGGTGGCGTAATAGTTCAATGCCGCCTCGATGAAGGTTAATTGGTTAGAAGCCAACAGCAGTACCCCACCGACTGTAGCGGGGACGCGTTGGATTTCGTATTCACGGTCTCGGGTGCGAAAACAATATTCGTTACCTAAGACCGCAATTTCGTAGTGGTGACTGCGGGCAGGAATCAAAGACAACAGGAGTGCATCAGCCCACTCCCGCGTGTCTTCTATATTCCCACCGCCGAGCAGATGGTCGAGAATCTCCTTCTGCGTTTTCTCAAGCGGTTTCATTTGTGACGGTTCCGATCCAGATAAAGGATGTTCTCATTATCAAACGGCCCTGCAATCCAAGACAGGCGTGTGAAGTGCCCGTTCTTGTCTGCCGTGTCCGACCCGATACACTTAATGTTCGGATGGCCAATCTCTTTAATGATGTCACAGTAGGCATCGATTGAAGCGAGTGGCGTCTTGGCAATGAGCTCGACGAACTGATCCATGTAACGCGGATGCGCAATCGGTTTGACGTTAACCATCTCACCCGACAGACGCTCACAGATAGACGACGGGGTGTGGCGAATATGCCACGTCCACGCCGGTACCTTAGCACTGTTGTAATTCCCCATCTGCGTCAGCGCATTGGTAAACGCCTGCAGCCGGAAGAACTCAATGTCCCACTCCACTTCCGGGAAGTGTTTGGCAATAGCAAGCTTCTTGGGGTCGATGTTGAAGCTGTCGTTGACCTGCTGACCGCGGGTGATGCGAATCAGTTCGGTACGTTCACGTTTGGTAAAACAGTTTAACTGCGCGGTGTTCATTTCGCACCTCGTTTAACACGGGGAACTGACTTCGAACGACGAATCACGTTCTCCGACACTTCGATAGGGTTAGGGGTCGCACCAGCGATTTCCCACGTAAAGCCTTCAAGCTCCAACGCTTCAGCAACACGACTGGCTTCGTCGTGGGTCAGCGGTTGCTCAGAACGCACAATGATTTTCGGCGGGATGCGGGTTTCCAGATTCCCACCCATGCGTTGAAAGACAACACCGGCCGCTGAGGCGGGACGGTTAGCAGTTTCTAACGCAGTGTCGATAACTTCTTCAATTTTGCTAATCTGTTCAGTTTTCATGATTAATCCTTACTTAGTTTTTGAATTTAACAGCAAAGCCAATCTGCTCGAGGTGCAGGGCGATTTCATGACGGATGCCGGTAGGCTCTTTACCGTCGGGGAGTTCAATGGTTAACACAGGCAGGTTACGCTGAGGACGTCGGGTGTTACGGTCAAAGCCCGAGGGTTCACGGCCCATCCACGCCTTACCGACGTTGGGGGACAAGATTTCGTTCAGGTAGTCTGGCCCTTCCGGTTCGGGTTCAACGCAAGGTACCTCCCACTCGGTGACGGTAAGGTCAACAGGTATTTGATTGGAGAGCATCTGCCACACGCTGTCGAGGCGACCGCAGACGGTGATAACTTCGTCACGGTCTTTATCGAGTATCGCCAGCGACTTGGTCAGGCGCATCGCGTAGTTCACCAGTGGGGCGGTGTCGGCACGAAGGTCAATGTTATACTGCTCAGCGTTGTAACCGTTCACTCTGACCATTTGGTAAAGGTATTGCCACCGCTCCCGGTACTGCTGCTCACGGCGGGAAGTAAGGTGGTCGTACGGGGGACCTTTACGCCGTGGGTAAGGGATGCGAATCACAGGACGGTTGTCGCTCGGCGACACCCACGTATTTATAAACCTGCGCACATGTCCGGGGGTGGATAAGACACGTTTATAACCGTCATCCTGCGATTCCAACAGGCGCATTCTCACCGACACGGCGTACTTCTTAATAATCGCTGACGGTTCACCCAACCACACCTCGGTGGTGTTTCCTTCTATCTCCGCGTGCGCGTACGTTTGCTCAAGGGCCCGGTAGAGCACCTTGGCCTCGTCGCTGAAGGGTTCGACACAGTTGAGTGTCAACAGGGCAAGGTGAGCTTGGCCGACGTCAGTACCCATCACCGGGATGTAGGGAACTGGATACCACTGAAGCGGGTGGCCTTTTTCCTTTAATTCTTTTGCCATTTCTTGGTTACGCAAAAAGACATCGTTGTAACGCACCCGCGCTTCTGCGGATAATGCCATGTCGGCAGGTAATTTCACCAGCGGTACACGCACAACTTCAACAATAGCCATTCTGATTACTCCTTACGGTGTTGCAATTAATTGATTTCGCCCATGTAAGTCACTTCTCTTCCGAGTTGCTTACCGAGCTGTTGTAAGACTTTCACAAACAGATGACGATGACAGAATTTACCTTCCGGGCAATAACACGCTAAGGCTATCTCATCATTATCAAATATATCTAAGAACTTTTTCGGGAACTCTTTTAGCTTGCGATTAATCTTCGCGGCATAGGCTCGAGTATAGATACGCTCATCCTCGAGGGTTTTGTCGGAATCTTTATACGCCATTAAGAAATCCCAGTCCGGTGCAAAGATAGCTTCACCGGACTTGATTGTAATATTCAGGAGGGGTATGTCTTTATCAACAGCTTTGCGCCATTGACCCATCTGAATAGTCCATACTCGTAAGGCTGACATACACACTCCTAAGGGTTAAGGTTTCCTCACGCCATGTGACCCGTGAGTTCATTAATAAGACAAAGCGGCGGATGAATAATCTCCGCCAGCTTCTCTTCTTTCGTGACTTCAAAGATGAGTAGCGTAAATTCATCCGGTACCGGCATCACGACCATCGTTTTTCCACGCATTCCCGGGCGACCTAACAGATACTTGAGCGTCCACTCGTCCGGGGTTACCATGGAGCCGACGCCGTTGGTGTACGAGACGCAGATGGGAGTGTTGCCTTTCTCGGCATTCACCCGAAGCAACTCAAACCCCTCTTCCAGTAACGCCATTGCATCTTTGTCGCTAATGTTTTTGTTTTCCATCTTCAGGTTTACTCATTGCACGTAAAGTTTCACCACGGATATCAAACCCGTGCTCACGGTACTTCTCTGGTTCGTACATCGCCGGTTGGAACACAGCGTTAATCACAGCACCCAAACGACGGGCACCGAGGTTATCGACCATGTTCTGCGCCAGTGTGCGCTCTGCAATCACCTGATAGGTGTCCATGTCGTATTTGACCTTGACATTCTCAGTGCGCATCAACGCGATATGACCTTGGAACTCACTGCCGGTCATCTTACAGATGTGGACAAATGCATCTGCATCCAGCGCATTCAGACGACCCCGCAGTGGGAAGCGACCTTGCAGCTCGGGCATCAGTTTACTGATAGGGGCGCTAGCAAACGCACCGGCTGCCACAAACAGAATGTTCGTGGTGTCGATACCGTGATACGTCCCACCTTCTACCATCTTGAGCAAACTGCGCTGCACACCGGAACGCGAGACATGGTTGCGACTTCCATCCACTTCAATGAGTTTGTCAATCTCATCCAAGAACACCACTGCGAAGTTTTCCACAAACGACTTAGGATCGATACGCATCTTTGCAGCAGGTGCGTTCCCCTTTTCTTTTTCCGCAAGGGCCTCTTTGGTAAAGTCTTCACGGTTCGGCATTTCCCAAAGCGCGTCATCAACGTAGTGCGAGAAATCATCGCAGTTCGTTAATCGGCTCTCTGCCAGTTCCATATCCGTGTGCAGTAAACCCAATGCGTACAACTCAGGTTCTTCCACACGAACCGCACGGAACGCTGTGGGCTCTAACCGCTCATCGGTTTCCTCAAACTGGTCAGCAAACTGCGCCCATGTTTCATGTGGGGCCGTTGCCATGGCCGGGTAACTGTTCATGTAACGCCGCCCCAAGTCGAGGAACTCCCCTTCGAGTATTGTCATCGCCCGGATCAGTCGCGCCATAATGCCGCTGACTTCTGCTTCGAGTTCCAGCTCGCTTTTGTCATCAAGGTCGGTGTCTTCGAGCTTGGAGAGTTCAGCAAGCCGCGCCGCGTCCTTAAACGCATCACCCAGCTTCAAACCCTCCACTTCCAATGCCGCCAGCTCGTCGAGACCGGACACATCAGCGATTTGGTTAGAACGATAAAGGCCCAGTAACAGGCAACGGTAGAAGTAGACACTGAGGTACGTACCGTGCTTTTCAATGTCCAGCACACCGGTTGCTTGTAACTCTTCAATACGGGCATTAGTCGCTTCATTGAACCGCTTGCGCTGGTCGTCTTCCTCCCCTAAGCGGCTGAGCAGCTCTTGCTTTTGCAATTCCTCCAACTCCGCCCGAGTGAACTTCTTCTCCGGTTCGTTATTGACAGGTTGACCGTGTGCCTGAAGGTACCAGTTCGGAATCTTCAAGCCTTTGGTCAGCTCTCTTAACTCCTTGCCGATTTCTTCGATGCTGCGACCCACGTACCCCGATTCGGTAAAGGAGGTCATGTCGAACTCCAGCACCGGCAATTCGAGGTCTTTTCTCAGTACGCGAATCAGCGCCGTTTTACCGGTACCGGTCGGCCCGTGCAGCAACACGTTTTGCTTGTTCACGCTAAAGCGGTCTTGCCCGGTTAAGAGCGAAGTCCGATAGCGGTTACGCAGGGCAATCGCCAGCATCTTCTTGGCCTGCTCTTGCCCGTATACGTGTTTGTCAAACAGCTTCACGAAATCTGACGGTGTCATCTCCGGCAGACTCATCAGTATTTTCATCGCAGCCCCTTAAACCTTTCCATTATCTTCTGGAATTGGATTTTAGACAGGTCGGACAATACGCCCATTACCTGTTCGCCTTTTACATCCGTCAGCGAGAACAGGGCCGAGTGATGTGTGTTGTCGTACGGGAACATCTCAAGCAGGGTGCCCGGTTTTGCGATACGGCGCAGATAGTCCACGGCTTCTTCGAGATGATCGAAGCGCAGGGGTGACCGTCCAGCGATGCTGAGCAGCACCGTATTGCGACCAAAGATAATACAGTCGTTCCGCTCGTTGATAATGGCCTTATCTTCCCGACTCGCGAAGCCTTTGATGTTCCCACGCAGGTGTGGGTCTTTCACGGCAAAGTACATTTCGGGAACCGTCAGGTTCATTGACTCGGCCAGCGCAGGAATGTCACGGTCGTACCCGTCGAAGTATTCGCGGATAACCGTATCAAGCTCCGGCCGAGGCTGTTCCTTCGGCTTTCTGAGCATCTGCCAGATCAACTTCAGTGCCCTGCTGAGTGTTTTCTTTAAACGAGCTGATGATTCTTTCACCTTCTTCACTCCAACGTGTGTGGGTAAACCAGCGCACAATCGTCAACCGGTTTTCCGGGTCGATGTTTTCGCGGTGTAAATATTTATCTTCATTATCACGCAGGATTGCGGTAATGGCCTCAAAGCTCATGTCTTTCGCGATGACAGGTGCACGCAGCTCGCGGATAAGGCTTTCATCCACGGCGATAATCCACGCAGCCGTATAGTCGATGCCGAGCTTTTTATACTCCCCTCCCTTGGCGCTCGTTCTGCCGGGTTCGGTGTAGATCATTAACTGTTGACGGCTCTTGGAGTAGGCGAACTGGATATGATTGCTCCAGTGAATCGTTACCAGTGGTCGGACATTGTCCGGCAGGTTCCACCACATGTCGCGTTTAGACTCATTCCAAGCCGGCGTTTGAAGCGGTAAGATTCGCCGCCCGGTGTCACCGAAATGGCACAGGAGTTCAAACATCTTCTTGAGTTTGTCGTAGTCTTCGAGCGACCAGTCGCCGTACTCGCTGCTGTTTTCCACCGCATCGTCTTTATGCCAACCGACCACGCAGTGGATAGGGTCGCGTATTCTTTGACTTTCAGTTACCAGTCGTGCCAAACCCTGCACAACGCGACCTTGCTGTAACAGACGCGCCGTAGGCGTATTTTTGTTTGTCAGCACGTAACCGCCCACAGCTTCCATGCCCAACGTACGATGGACAATGTCGCTAACGCGTTTCGGGTAGAAGCGCCGGGTAATTTCGCGGCTCAGCAAGAACTCGACAATGACGGACGCACCGCCGTTACCCATGGCAAACAGTGCAGGTTCACATTCGTTTCCCACATCAACCATCCGCTTTAAACACCACGTTGAATCTAACCCGCCAGTCAATGCTAATATCGCTGCCATTAGTCCATCCTTAATCCACTTAACACGTACCCACCAAATGCATACCCGCCAGCCGTTAATACCGCTACCACGCCAAGGTAGAAGAGAATAATCGGAATAACTCTTCCCGGCTTATAGCGCGGCGCAAACGACAACAGGGCGAGTGCCATTACAAAGGAGAAAAGGGCGTAGACCACCACGCCCCAGATTTGAAGTGCATTCATCCTTGCAAGTCCAGCAGGTCCCATGTTTCAACCGACACGATTTTGCCGTTGTAGTCGAGTACGAAGCGGGGAGCCAGTGGCAGCTCATCGAGGATGTCCATGGCAGTCTTGGCCATTTCTTTCAATGGGCCAGCCGGGACAAAGGTACCTGTCACCACAACTTTGCCTTCAGCCACAGTGATTGCAGCGTCGATGATATTGCCACAGACGCGATCGGTATCGACGGTCTTCACGCGGATCAACGCATCAAAGGCGTTCATGCCTGAGATATCCGGTACCCCTTTTTCGCAGTAGAGCAGACCCCGTACCAGACGACGAAATGCAGTTTGAACATCATCCGGGGCAGCGAAGTCAGTCAGGGGGCGTTCCAATAACACACCGTTGGCAACGTGTTTCACTTCTTCAGTTTTGATTACTTTAATTTTTGCGACCATGAGATTAATCCTTGTGGGTAATTGAGTAATAAAGCAATTTATTCTTCGTGGGTCTTGACGTAGCTGTCAGGCATTTCCACACTGTGCTTACGGTTGATATCGAACTTGGTCTGGTAGCCGACAATCTTTGCCAGCATCAAGGCCTTGTCCACTTTGTGTTCTTCTGGCGACAAGTGTTGAGACTTATCCAGAATGCCGGAGTGCATGAAGTTCTCCGTGAGCGCTTCATCCATTGCTTCTAAATCAAACTTATCGGACGGTGCGGCAAAGATAGCGTAACCGTAATAGTTCTGCTCTTCGTCGCGGGTTTGTGCGATAAGCAAGTCAGCATGTTCCGTGAAGTCTGCCAGTGTGTACTCCGGCAACGTCAAGGTCATGCTCTCTGCTGTGATAGCCTCGCCCTCTTGGTAAAGGTGCAGAATCCATGCCCGCCAATCCCGTGCTTCTTCAAACAGGGAGGAGGTCAGAATCTCAGCAACCGCGATACGCATGTTGCCGGAGGATGTTAATTGAAAAGACCGCCCGCCATAAGGGGCAAGCGGTCGGATAGAGCTGCCCACGAAAGCAATGCGGTTCAGGGCGTTTTGTGCGCCACTGAGTGCAATGCCGTCCATGGACTTGGCACGGTTATATTTTTTGTTACGTTTCTTTGGGGTTGCCATTGCGTATATTCTCCTTACATTAGAAACGTCTAATACGTGAAAAACGGGACTACTTACTGACCGTGCATTTAAAGGTGTAGCCTTCAGGTACAAAACCCAATTCGAACAGCGGCATGACGTACGGGCCGTTGTTATCAACCAGCCCGACAAGGAAATCCCCTTCTGGAATATGGTTGAGGATTTGGTTAATCATCTCTTTATAGTGCGCTGTCGGGACTTTCCCTGCGTGGCTGAGAACAATAGAAGAAATCCAGCGGTTCGGGGAGTGTTGAGTCGGAGGCAACACCGCCATGAAGTACGTTACCCCGGCGACATCAAAACGTGCCACGTGGGGATTCAGCCGCATGACGATGGCAAACGGGGATTGTGGATCGAGGCCCGACAAATCTAACGGGCCTTCAGGTGGCGACATGTCGAAGCTGTCGAATTCAATGAACGCAGGGCGTGGTTTTGCCTTTGCCACGTAACTCGCTTCCGCGTGGGTAAATCCCGCCTCGTAGAGATTCGGGTCTTCTGTCTTCACCCACTTCTGCATATCTTCGCGACCCAAGAACTTCACCAGTTCAGGGATGCCGTTCTTAAAGCGCGTGATATCGACTGCCGCATCTAACAGCTCAACCACACCCACATCGTCGCCAATAAGACCCCAGCCCACTTGCTCGTCATCGTTATAGAACTCGACAAAACGAATCACCGTGCCAGCAGATTGGCGCTCCCCAATGGTCTGAATCGCTTGTGTGCGTTGGGCAACTAAGCCTTTCTCTTGCGCCCAGTTCAAATCCAGCAACTCTTGGGTTTTCTCTTTAAAGGTATACATGATTACTCCTTGCGAATAAAAATAAGAAAGCTAGCCCAGAGGCTAGCGTTTGGGATAAGGGAACACACCACGGCCGTAATAGTTAATCGAGCTTGGCTGGATAACGATTTCGATACCGTCTTTGACGTGGCGAAGACTTTTGACGGCGTCGGGACGCACACCCAACACTTCGTAGGTCTCGCGCAGGAACTCGTCGTCTAAGGTGACATTGCGCACTGCCGTGTAACCATCGCGATGTTTGTCATCAATCGCGGTTTGGATGTGGAGACGACCCACTTCCAGTTTGAAACCTGCCCGGCGTCCGAAAACCATTTTGCCGGTCTTCTGGCAGTTGAATAGCAAGCGCGCGTGTTGCATGAACTTCTGACCGTTCTCCCCTTTGATTACCTCGGGGATGATTGACCATGACGTGAGGCAACGTAGCAGTTCTTGACGTTCAGTTCGAATCATTCTTTGCCCTCACTGCATTAGTTATCGTCACGTAGGTACGCTTCATAGCCACTGCCCCAATAAATACTAAGTTATCTGGCCTTGCGCGTAATTTAACGTGAGTAGGGGTTATTTCTACCACGTCGATTTTGTCGGTGGGAAGATTCGTCAAACTGAGCAAATCTAACACCATACCCGGAGTAAGCGCCAACCCAGCCCAATGTCCCGGGAAGGCATCACGAAGATGTTTACGGGTGTAGAAGAATTGGAAACCGCCTGGAAAGCCGTAGAGGGTGTTGTGATAACCATCCAACGATCTGTTTTTCTTTGCGGTGTAAAGGATGCGCCCGTGCTTCACCAATGGAACAATGAGAGGTTCGAAACTGGGGAACTTGCCGAACTTATCACGGAGAAGCGACTCAAAACATTCTACTGTGGTGATTTTCATGATTACTCCTTACAGGCATTAGCGATACGCACCCACGCCGCACAGACCCCTTCCACAATCTCAGGTTCCGGGCGCAGGTTAAGTTGAAACTTCCACACTGGGTAATAGCCTTTAAAGCCACTTTCCCGCATGTGCAATAACCGGGACACGCACAGATGGATACTGTCGGCGTATTCGGTTTCCTGCCACAAACGGTAAATGCGCTCTAAGGTCTTATAACCCACTGCATCCACCACAAGCATAACGTGGTGGGGCGTACGGGTCCGCCGTTTGCCATTCTCCACACGGATATGCCCGCCACAGCAGAGCACAGTCGCAACATGTGGTAACTGGTTAAGGCTTTCAATCACAGGCACCATGGGGGTGTCAATAACCCCACCGGTCGTTAACTGCGCTTGGGTACGGGAGGAGAAGAAAGTCAGCATCTCTTCGCTGACGGTGGTATTGGCAAACATTATCGGTCCTTATGAAAATTGTTCGATGGTTTTCTTGATGGCGGCGAGCCACTCATCGCGTAGGGATTGGTAGAAATTCAAATCGTCGGTTCGAACGATAGAATGAATACCCCATGCGTAATAGTAATCTTCGGGCAGTTCTGATGTAACCAGTTGGAAGTCACCACTGTTACCCACCCACGGGAGCTCCAACATCTTCAGCGTTATCTGGGTGTAACATTCGATAGGGTCACCGATGAGGTTCTTCACCAGTGCATTGAGGAACGGACGACCCACCTGAGAACAAGCCAGTACGAGGTACGGCTTATTAGGCTTGGCCGGACTAGAAGCTTTGTGCCCCTCGCAAGACCAGAGTGTGGCAATGCCGGGCACGCCGTTTAAGAGCTTACAGTGTTCCGCGATGCCGGGGTCAATGATGCGCTCGGTGGCCAGCACAATGGAGGCGGCTTTCTTCATGCGCACCAGTGTTTTAGTGTCAACGACAGCGAAGTCCATTACACACCCCGCCGCAGTAACGGGAACTGACGGGTCATGGCGTTGGGGCTGTGCTGAATATCCGCAGTGCTCCACGCCTCAGAACCGGTGTCAAGTTCGGTTGGCAGGGCCAGAACATCACCGAGGGCCACTTTGCTGTAAGCGTGATTCGGGATGTTGATGTCCCGCGTCTTTAATTCGCGTGGTTTCTCCATGACGCCTAAGCGTTCTTGGAGTTTAAGCTGTGAGCCTTTCTTGCCCACGACATTGTAACGAGTAAACATGCTGACTCCTGAGAGTGAAAGGATTGGTTCGTGAAAATAATATCTATCTGAAATGAAATACAGACTCCCTACCCGTTAAGGTAGGGAGCACTGCTAACGTGGACGACCAGCGATCAAATCGATGCGGCCACCGGACTGCGGTTGATTATAGAAAACCGCGTAGTGCACGGGGTCAATATTGACCACTGCGCCGATATGGGGGATCAGCGAAAAGAGCTCTGTGTCGATATCAAAATGGAAACCGTTGACGCTGTTTTTGAATTCAACAACTTCCTTGTCGAAGTTCACACATTCAGCCTGCAGCCACCGTGTATCGGGGTCAGCGCCCATCGGCTGATTGAATGCTCGCGAGCACGCCATCATCCATTCGGTTGCATTATCTTCGCACTTGAGCATCAGTGTGGTTCCGGCTCAACGTGATGCTTGCCGATGATTTTGAACGTTGCCGGGCTAGTGATTTCTGCAACCGCCCACATCCATTCACCGTTTGACGGGTCTTGCCACGACGCCACCGCACACGGGGGTTTAATCTCTGACACATCCACTTCAGGGTGGAACAGCAGGAATTCATTCTGCTGGTCGTCTTCTACGACATACTGGCCTTCTTCCATGCCGGTAACATAACCCAGACCAACTTCGATTTCTTGACCCTGGTCGCCCGTTGAGGACAGGGTGGTATTCTTATATTTCGTGAGGTCACGATTGATAGCGCTTAACCACATGGGTTATTACTCCGTTTCAGTTGTTGTACATAAAGAGGGCATAGAGTGTAAAAAAAGAAAACCCCCTACCTTGCGGTAAGGGGTCATTCTCAGTCGCCGTTTTCTTCTTCGCGATCGTCAAACAGAATCGATGCGATGACGTAACGGGCCAAGCGCTTGCGAGTGTTGTCGCCATCACCTGTGACATCGAGTTCGGCTAACTGAGGCAGATAGTCCTCGATAAGCTCGTCGATGCTGGCCCGCACCGCTGCCGCTTTGTCCAGAATCTCATCCGATGGGACGACACTCTTTTCCAGAATCAGCCTTGCATTGTACGGATCGATATCCGCAAAGGCCAGTTCGTGCAGCAGTGCAACAGCACCGGCACGCTCGTTCAGCGCCCCCACCAGAGTCTTCTCAAAACGCGACATGTGCTCGTCGTCCAGAGGTTCCCCGGTGATGACTTCGTTGTAGGTCGAGCAGAACTGCTCACCCGTGACATCCGTTTGGTCACGGAGGCCTTGGTCGAAGTCATGCTGTGGCAGCTGCTCAAGTTCGATTACTTTCATGGTCTAACCTCGAACAGTTGTAGGGTCATACAATTAAGCAGCGATGTTCTGCCTAATCAGCGTTTCGCCTTCTTCTTCAGCAAACTCAGAAAACTCATGAACGGCATAATCACTGAGAATTCCATCCCGATGCTTGGCCTTCGCAACAAGCTTTACCACCACACGTTCAATAGGACGCGTCATGGCTTCGGGTACCACGATATAGAGACGACGGGTTAGGGCATCAACCACACCGTGGAACACGACATCATCACCATCTTTGACTTCGTAAATGATGTCCTTGTTTTTTGCCAAACGACGATTGATCTGCATTATTACTCCTTCTCTGCTAAATGGTCTGTCAGGATGACAGTGGTGAGTGTGGGCACATACCCAATTTCTGCAGCGACACCCAGTAAGGGGTTGCCATAAGTACCTGCGACGGTGCCGTAGCCCCGCTGACCCGCAATAAAATCAAAAGCCCGGATAAGCGCATCAAACGCTGGGAATCCTTCGCCAACCATTGCCAAGAGACCTAGGGGCCCCTCAACATTTGTAACAATGAACCCACGCTCTGACCCATCACGGTAGATGTGGATGCATGCCGTACCTTCGCCGAGCATTCTTAGCACTTCGGTCTGACCTTGTTCTCGCATCAGCACTAAGAAATCCCATAACTCGTTTTCACTGAGTACAGCGTTCGTCTCAACAGAAACAGGAAACGAGGTAGAGAACCCGGTTTCTTTCGTCATGATAACCCGGCTCAATCGCCATCCGTCTGGTTCATAGAGAGACGGTTCTCGGGTATAAAGGTGAATCTCACGTAATCCTAAATACGCCGGTAACATCGTCAAATCGGCCGGGTCATCATTAAGGGCAATGTACTGCTGTACGGTACCCACTAAAAACTCGCGGTCGATAATCATAAACATCAAACGGTTTTTGGCGATAATGAAGACACGCTTTTCAGTCTTCTGCTCAGCTGGTAGCGCAAGCCACTCGCTGACCATATCCGCATACGGGGCATCAAGGCCCTCGCCACGCAGAACCTGCTCGGTGATATCATTAATCATCAGTCTCTCCTAAAAGACTGCGCCTGTCTCCCGCCCCGCTAAACCAAAGTGGAGGGTGACAACTGTAGTCTCAACATGCGGTATGGGTATTTCCACCTTGATTGCCGGAGCAAAAGAGGCAATGGCCGGTTTTCGTAACCGCTTAGCTTCACGTATAAACGCATTCATCAACAACATAAACCACTGCACGTACACGGGTGTACCTGCCGCTGCATTGATGATAACGCCTTCTGATTGAATTTCCTTTTCGCCGTTCTTAAAGAGTAGGGCACCCACGATGTCGCCAGAATCGTTGGGCACCACAACGCCGGTAGTGTTGCCAAGGGCGAGGCCCTCAAGCAGGGACTTACCAAACTTGCCCGTCCGATTGAGCGCAATGCGTCCAAGCTCGACCGACTGCGTCAGTGTGATGTCATCCAGTTGCCAGTAGACCATGTCCACGAGAGGTGCTTGACGCCCCACCACGAACTTGACCCGTTGGCTCAGGTTAACGAGTCCCATCTTCCTGCAATCATCGTGCCGTTCATAATCGTGCGGATTACAGGTCACATCCACAACCTCACAATCGAGGTGCTTCAGTAACATCTTCCAATTAGTAAAGGGTGTGTCGCACAAAGGTGTCACGCTGTGGATATACAAACTGGTATTATCACGGTCACAGGTGAAAATCATCTGTGCGATATTACCGCGGGTGACCACAAGGAACACTTCGCTACTTACCAGTTTCCCAGCCAGTAAGTGTTGGACAGCCCGGTACACATTGCCTATCTGGGTAATGGCCCCGTTAAAGGTGACCTTCTCACGGTGTGTGGTTTGGTCGCGTAGATCGTAAACTCGCATAGGCCCCTCTCAGAATAGTGTTGCAATCACTTCAATCACTTTACCCCGTTTCTCTTTCTTTGCCGCCATGTGTCTCCCGACTTGTACCGTGTGAAAGGTAAAGCCGTGATAGATGTCGCGGGTCAGAACCGTATCGGAGTTCGACAGTACCACTTTAGCGCCGGCACGACTGGCGTCCATCAGCGCAGTCGCCAATGTTCGATGGTCAGCTTGGCCAAATTCGTTCTTGTGGTATTGTGCAAAGGACGAGGTCTTGCTACTGGGTACGTAAGGCGGGTCACAATAGATGACCACCTTGCGCTTATTCTGCTGCTGTGCGAGTGCAACGGTCTGCTGAAAATCAGCACACAAGAAAGTCACTTTGCTTTTCTTCACCTTCTCTGCAAACTCGAGAATCTCCTTCTCAGGCAGATAAGGCGGACTGGAGTGGCTACCGTACGGGACGTTATACCCCCCAGACTTATTGTAACGGCACAGGCCGTTATATCCATGGCGATTCAAAAACAGGAACATGGCAGCCCGAACATGCGGCTCCCCATCCCGGGTGTTAAACGCAGTACGTTGTGACATGTAATCGTCACGTCCGCCGCTGCTAAACAACAGTTTGGCCTGTTCAATTAATAAAGCCGGTTGGTTAGCGGCCACTTCCATTAACTGAATCAGGTCGGGATTTGAATCGGCTAAAATGTATTCAGGATAGTCGGTGTTCAGAAATACCGACCCCCCTCCGACAAACGGTTCAATGAACACGTCACCTTTGGGAAGATGGTGCTTCAGCGCATCCATTACACGGGATTTACCCCCCATCCATTTTATAAACGATCGCTTCATCCGAAATACCTCGTCAGACGCCCTGTAAGCTCTCCAGAGCGTCGCTCACCCTTTTATAATAGTTAGACGTACCGTTGGACTACAACAGCCCCAGTATCTGTTTGGTGCGCTTCGCAGCAGCAACCTTGGTTACGTGTGGTACAGGCTTCTCAACTTCATCGCGTGTGATACCGTAAACGGACATCACCGGCTTGAACTTCAAGACGTTTGCAAAGAGATGACGAGACTCTGCGTTCTCCGCCAGCACTGTTGCGTACACCTTATCCGCCATACCCGATGCGTGTTCCAATACCGCCGCCGCCAGTTTACGACCGTGACGTTTACCGCGCAGGTCACGACGCACGCCAAGACCCCCAACCGCAATGTAACCCGGTTCGAGTTTGTGACAGTAAGCAAAGCCGATGATTTTATTCTTCAGCTCAGGCTCGCGCAGCACAAACACTTCGTAATGGTAATCACCCGTACGGTTTAGCACTTCATCCATGCCGTGGGGAATCATCTGCGAGAGACGACGCCCTAACACATCGGCGTTGATTTCATCAAGGGTGCACGCCCAGATGAGTTCGTGCAAATCCTTGACGTCTTCTTCGCTGAGCTTATAGAACGCATCGCCTGAGACGCTGTGGATGTTTTGCGAGACCGGGAAGTCACGGTAAGGGGTAACATTGCCGACCCACATCTCTTCAACCAGCTTGAACTCGTAACCCTTAACGATTTCACCTACTGCTTCTGTCGGGGCCACAATACGCAGCACGTCAAAGCCGGTGTAGTCGAGTAGCGCTAACCAGAACGGACGGTTAATGCTGTTCGGTACGAGGTCTTCGAAATAGCTGCACAAAAGCGAGGTCGAGCCATCGGTGTAGCTACACACCGCGTACGCCTGAGGGATACCCCCGGCGGTGACCAACGCGTAGACCCGTTGGCTTTCATCTTTAATAAGCGCTTTAAGGCGCGTCCACAATTTGGGGTTATCAGCAAGATGTGCAAACTCTTGGGTCTTTAGCACACCAACTGACAGTCTGATAATGGGCATGAAATACTCCTGAGTCGTGAATTGTCGTGATACATACATTCGGGAGCTAGTGTAAAAATAAAAGAAAAAGACCACCCGAAGGTGGCCTTGATACTCATTTACCGTGCTGCACCTTTTCTTTTAAGAACGCCTCGACATACGGCACGTTACGCTCTTCTGCAAGAAAGGCTTTAAGCGTTGGCCATTTACCGTGCTCGTAATAGCGCGTCAGGGTGAGTTGCACACCATCTTCTGGAGCGTGTCTGAAGGGCAGCAAATCGAACCGAGCTTCATGGGTAATCGTCGGGGCAGCGTTAATCGTTTCAAGCTTCCCCCTGCCCGGTACTTTAAACATCATCTTGCGGTTCACACGAACATCCCCCTCAGGGAAGACATGACGTACATGTCCCTGCCAGTAGTTCTGCCCCACTGGGAAGGTAGACAAGTAAGCTGCCGGGGTCTGTGCTTGCGCAGCACGACGCAGACAACATAACCCATGGAGTACCCGGTCAAGACGCTTCAATGTTTCTTCGTCACAGCCAACGATTGCACGGTAAATGTCAAGATCCGTTGAGCAGTGGCGCAGGAAATACTCATTCGTTTCCATTGCCATGGTGAAGCCGAAACTCGCGGGGGTAAACCCACGAACGGTGTGGTCGATATTCGCCCCGCTCGTAGCCTTCTTGAGGATGATCCCCGTATGTGTATCGTAGATAAACACACGCGTCACCACCTTCTTCTCCACTGGACGCATCGCCACTGCAGCGAACGTGGTATTCGGTGCCCGCAGGGTTATCACCTTCACGAAGTAAGGATTTTCCAGCAGGTCTTTGATATTACCGCCCGTAACGACATCATTCATTTTTACATCCTCAGATAAAAGAGTCGCGCTTTGCCCGGCACGCATCGGGTTAAATAAAACAGGCCACCCGAAGGCGGCCTGCGACTTACAGCTTGTAGAACGAGGCGAGAATTGCCGTGATGTCCTCTTTAGAGAGGAACTCACTGGCCTTCGACCAGCTTACGCCAGTCGTCTTATTCTCTAACGTCAACACGTCCCCATCGTCACGGGTGAACTCGTAGACCACGCGGGTCGTGTCGAGCGCCGGTGAGTAGACAACCTTACGCGAGAAGTTAATGGCTGTGCCTTTAACATCCCCACGCAATACGCCGACCCACTGTGGCACTGCCCACACTTCGCGGGTGTCCTTACCGGTGATGGATTGGGCACCCGATTCGACATAGGCGCGAGACAACCCGTAGAACAGCGGCGAGGCCGCAATCATCTTCTGGCTGTCCCGTGCTTTGAATGCTTCTAAGGCCGCGGGCTTATTAGCCAGCACCTTAAAGAAGTACATCCCGCGTTCGTCGCGAATGATTTGGCGAAAGGGCAACAACGTTACTTTGTCCCGAATGTTCTTCACGCGGTTGAAGACACGACTCACTGCACCGTCCGCAGACGCCACAATAAAGTGAATGTTGTCAACCGTGTCGCTGAGCAAGTGAAGCCTCTGACCGGCCATGAAAATCTCCGGGAGTTCAGGGTGCTGCACAATACGCGACATCTTCATGAGATCATCAATCGCCATACCTTTCTTGACTAAACTAAGTGTTGCCATGTTCGTTCTCCATACAGGGTTAGGTCACGCTTTAACCGGCGCGCATCGGCTTTTGAACCAAGAGTTCAACCAGTGGTTCAATCTGCGGGTCTTTCATTAACGCATCTACTGTCGGCCATTCTGCAACCGGGTAGGTCAGTGCGAAACTCAGGTACTGAAGCTTACCGTTGTCCTGCACGCCTATGGCATGTTTACCAATCCGGATTTCGGCTAACGCACTCGTTGCAAATCCACGGGTGTCACTGACCCACTGCAGCGTACGGCTCACTAAGAGCTTGCGCACACTGTGGTTATAACGATGGGTTGCACTCCACATGAACTTGGTTGGCCAACCGTCTTTACTTTCCATGTCTTCTACCGCAATATTCGTAAAGCAACCACGCTTCAGGAACTTGTTGAATTCCAACAAGTACCCCAGTTCGGGTAAGTCCCGTTCCAGCGAATCGAGGTCACGATCGTTTGCCAGTACCATCAAGGCCGGCTTACGAGCGATACGCGTAAAGAAGAAACGAGAAAGTGCTTGGCGGAACCCCTTCCACTTCGCCATTGGGGTCAATGGGTCGTTGGTAGGTCCATCCATCTTAAACGGGGTCTGAAGTGCAGTCACCTCATCCGTTACCAGATTAATTATCGCGGTACGAATTGTGCGAACAGACCGGTTGGTGGCACGCTCACGGTAGAAGACCAGACGACGCTTGTGGTCGGTGGAAATCATTGTGGACATGATATCAACGGTTTGCTGCATTTCTTCGTAGGTTGCAAATAATTTAGCCATTTCTATTTTCTCTCAATTAAGGTTTGGCTGTCTTTGACCGGACAGCGGCGGCTATAACATCGGCACGTACTGTAATTTTAGAGGTGGGCGAAGTCCGCTTTCAGAATCCAGCGGTTCGCAGAAAAGCCCATGTCGAACATCGGCTTTATCCATGAGTTGTCCAATGCCTGAACCAGCAGGCGACAGCCTTGTCCGTTAGCGAAGGCTTGCACCAGTTTGATATCTTCAACCATCTTCGGTTCGTAGTCACCCATGACCAGTACCGAGTAGGAGTTAAGGTCTTCGAGGTACGTGCCCATTATCTTCTTCTCACCGCAGACAATGGACACATAGACATCATCACGCTCCACTTCGAACGGTGGCAGTGATTCATCAAACGGTGGGTTGTCCATCAGGAACGTCAGGCCTTCTACAGACCAGTCATCCCCTTTTGGAAAGTCATCGAAGTCGCTGTAGTAAACGCGCACGGATTTGGCTTGGGTATAGTGGAGGGCGAGTGATTTGATAGACGCTTTATTTAAGCCGCCTTGAATCACCACACTGACTACATCGTCGTCGACGTAGCAGATGGCAAGCTTCTCGACTTCCATGTGGGCGTTCAGGTAAGCGAACTGGTCAAAGGTCACTGACTCAATCGAGGTTAAGAAGAGCTCCACGCTTTCACGCAACGCTTGAACGGATGGGGCGAATTGAACATCCAACAGAGACTGGACTGGTGTTAACATAATGGATTACTCCTTTCAATTTAAATAAAAAATAAGGGCACCCGAAGGTGCCTCTTTTATTTGCCGAGAAGGACATCAATCTGCTTGCGCAGAGTTTCGACATCCTTCCAGCGATTTTCGACCATTGCTTGATGCAGGTCTGTGCACAATACAGCCAGACGCACGCCATAGTTCTCAGGCTTGCGGCGCTCCACGACGGGAGCAGCGACTGGTGCTACTTCTTTGGTGGTGAAACGGCTGACGATGGACAGAACTGCATTAAACATGGTGTACTCCTTGTTTGAGGGGGAGGGTGTTTATATTAGACATCTAAGAACGGGAACTCACCGCGTGCTTTACGGGCACGGTAGGTGCTCAGGTTTTTAGGCATTGCTAACTGGAAGCCAGTGTCTTCGTTCATTTCACGCAGCAGACGCAGAGCGGCTAAGCAACGTGCCATTTTACGGCTGTCGTTACGAGAGTGTGCATGAGACAGTGCAACACCAACGCGTGCAACTTCTTCGCCAAAGAAGCCCAGTTCTTTATCAGCAACGATAGTATTGTCCAGTGGATTCTTAACAGTAGTTGCAGTAGTGTCTTCGCCGAACAGTTTAGATAATAAGCCCATGATAAATTTCCTTTTGTTTAAGTGGATTAGAAGAGAGTATTAATATTCTCTCACCTTAATTATATCTATCTGAAATAAAATCCAATCGCACTTAGACAAAAAAAGAAGCGGGGGCAATTTAAGCCCCCATTTTCTACTACTTGTACAACACTGATTTCACTATCTGCGAGATACGCGGTTCAGTGACCTGATACATCACGGCCTGCGTCTTGTTGGTAATCCCGGCCAGATACGCGAGGGTGATGTTGAGGTTACGCATTCGGGTCATCAGTCGTGCCACTTCATTGAAATGACAGATGTACGTAAAAGGTATCACGCCCTCTTCGGGAAGTAACGCCACCGTCTCATCCAACTTCTTTCGAGTACGCGCCAAGGCACGGCGAATACCTGCTCGCTTTAATGCCTTTGTTTCAACTGACATTCCCATGACAATTCCTTAGTGCAAACGCAATTCGTGGTGGACTTTGAATCCTGCCCCTTTGATACGGGTCTGGTATTCTAAGGCCGACTCCACATGCACACGCACTTGGGTTTGGTTGTCTTTGTTACGCAGGGCAACTTCGAAGTCTAACCCGAGTTTCTTCGCCACCGTCATTAATGCATCCAGCGACACCATGTCTTTCTTGTCGTTCTTGATGTTGCTGATGATAGATGAAGATACGCCACACACCGCTGCGATTTCACGCTGAGTGTGTTTGTAGTTCAGGCGAGCGATAACCAGAGAAAGCTGGTTTAAGAATTGATTCTTGGCACGATTAAGATCGACACACTTGGTACGTTTAGCCATGATATTACTCCTTACAGGTTTCAGTTCGGACGACGATAGAAAGGGATATAAATAGCGGTGCCACAGACACGGCCTAAGCGACGGGTGGATTCAGTCAGACGTCCTGCATCAATGACGATACACGGGGTGACTTGGCCACACGGCTCTTCTAATGGACTGTAGTCTTGGGGCTTCAGCTCCCATGTGGTGATGATAATCTTCTCGTCGAGAAGCTTCTGGAGTTTGTACACGGTATCCATATCCATGCGGGCATGGAAAGCCCCGCCACGGTGGGTCAGGCTTGGCCTCTGATCGTGTGGGAGGTTTGACCACATGCCTTGTGAACAATCGTTGCGAAACGGTTGGGCGTGTTTCACGATAAGGCGGTTAATCGCATAGCTTCTTAATGCATCGCTAAGTCCATCAGCGAAGACTTCTTTTACAAATTCAGTTCCAGTCATTTATTACTCCTTACAATTAATGAGAAAAAGGGAACACCCTTTCGGATGTTCCCCACAGCTTAGATAACGTCGATGTAGATTGGAATGTAAATCTGGCCGTGATGTTTGCGACCGAAGTCACGCACTTCACCAGTGACCAGCCATGCGGGTATGGCTACACACGGGGTTGTGACCGGATGGATTTTGGTTTTAGTTTCACTGTCCGGTATATCAATTTCCCATGTGTCTACAGTAACCTTGCGGTGTAATATCTTACACAGCTTTTGGTACGCTTCATCATCGAACTTCACACGACCCTGATGGAACTGTGGAATCGTGGGACGCACGTAACCGGGCTTGTGGTAACTCACCACATTGCGGAAACTGCATCCGTGTTTTCTTACCCAATGCGCAACGCGCAGTTTAACAAAAAACTCTACTACACTTTCTTTCATTAAATAGAACATGGTATTTCTCCTCTGTTATGTTCCCATCTTTTTTATTTCCTTTTTGGTCGGCATTAATCAAGTGATTGCTTAATACTCACAATGATAATATCTACCTGTAAAAATTTAGGATAAAAGAAAAGACCCCTACTCTTTTGGAGTAGGGGGTACTGCTTTTTTATCGGGTCAGCTCATGGACTAACTTTGCAATAGCGCTCGGGCCGATTTCTCCAGTGGGCATCGCGATGTGGTTACACCGGGTACCACCTTCGGTCAGGACGTGCAGTGCGAAACGAAACTTCTCGCGCAGCCCATTCCACGACTCTTCGTTCTGAGTGTATTTGTAGGTCAGGACATCGTCCTCCCACGGCTTGCCTTCTTGTTCGCGTCTCTGACGAGCGCGTTTCATTGCTGTGTTGTAGTCTACATCTAACGAGATGAAGACGTGGGGCGGTGCCATCTGTTCGATAATGCCTGAACGGAAAGCAGCCACCTTACCGGCTTCACCTTGATGGACTGTGGTACTCGCGAGGAAGTGGTCCATAAACAAGAAGTCCACGTCCTGATTCTCAGGCGCGTTTAGGGTTGCGTGGAAATCAGCAACCATGGCTTCTGCGACGCGTTCACTCGAGGCTGACTGGAGCAGGAGACGACGTGCCTCTTGTCCGGTCGGGGAATCAATACGGGGGTTGCCGTAGGACTTAACCGTGTAGCCTAACACCTCTAACATGGCTTGCACTTTAGCGCGCAGATAGGTCTTACCGGCGTAGTCAGGGCCGTCCCAAGAAACTATTTTTCTCACGTTGTTTATTTCCGTATTCACTGCTGCGGATTGGTCAAATAATGGGCAGCATCTGTAATTAGTGTTGGGACTAAAGAAAATAACAATTCCACCTCCGAAGAGGTGGAGACTGTTACTGATGATCAACGACCGGCTCTGACCAATCCCCGTCGGTCGCTGGCATATCAAGGCCAACAGCTTGGGCACTGGTGATAACGAGTGGCAGCAGTCCACGCTCGGCAAGGTAGTGTTGCAGACGATACGACTGGATATCGCTCTCTACAATCACAAGCTCAGCCGTCTTCATCAGTTCGATGGCGGCGGTGGCTTCTTGCAAACTTGCGGGACTTTTGGTTTCGTTGATAATCGACGTCAGACGCTGACGGGCTAAGCCTGCAACGTTACACGTCTTCTCACGTAAGTCCACAATACCCTCACGGGTCATGGGAACCTCCTGTGGGGTGCGCAGCAAACCACGGTACGGTGACTTGTGACGCTTTTGGTGAATCACACAAATCGCTTTGTGCAGAATACCTTTAACACGGTTGAAATCCCGGGACGACGGAGGACGTTTCATTTTGGCCACTTTACAGGCAATCTCCACCACGGTTGCAATGTGATAGAGTCGCTTGTAACGTCCGCGATGAACGGCAACAGTCGGAGGGATTTCTTTTTTGGTCGTTACAGATTTATTGGCGATTAAAATAATCGAGTCGAGTATCATCTTCCCTCCTAAAAGCCGTTAACAACAGCACGGACGAACTCATATACCGTGCGTTTGTGGGCCTCTAGCGGAAAGCCAAACCCTTGGTAGTCGTCGCACCACCGCACGATAAGGCTATTATCGTGGTCAGGTTGACGGATGTAAGAACGCAGCACCAACAGATACTCGTGGTCGGCACGGAAGTTCAGGACAATCTCACCGTGGGCAGAACGAACACTCAGGCACACCCGATTCACGCCTGCCCCAATCGGTTCGCAGGTCACTGCCACACGGGGCGCATCATCGGTGTGCTCAAGGACGTAAACCACATCGTGCAGTTTGCCGTCCTTGTTTAACTCTTGCCGGTTTAATGCGTCGGCGAAGCGCTCAAGGTCTCGATAGAACATTTCTCCAGCCTCTTGTCACGACAGTACGGCAGTTTGCTAAACATGCACCATGGGTCGGTTGTGGTTAAAGAGCGCATTGAAATGTAACGCCAGTAGAACATCAGGTATTTGTAGAACGTGGCCATGGAAACATCCTTATCGGTTGCCAACAAGTAATCGTACTCGCCGGTGGTGATACGAATGCCGGTAAAGACCACGCCATCAATTGCCTGACTCCAAGGGACCACTTTTACCGGGTCATGTTCCATTCCGACTTGGAAGGCTTTCTGACCCGTCCAGTAAATGCCCTGCGTTGTTGCGTTACAGGTTTTGCGAAGTTCTGAAGCGTGGCACACATGCTCAAAGCTCGCACGTTGCTGGGCATCACAGGTCGTCATTAACCGTTGTACATCTTCATCCGTCAGGTACTGCGAAAGACCGGGTGGTAAACGCCAGAACTGTCCCATCGCCCGAACGGTACGCCAGCCGGGACGGTGGATAGGAGCAAAGCGTTTAATGCCGAAGGTAAAACGTTGACCGCTGTGATGCGGTACCGTGCGAAAGTGAGTCATGTTAGAGCTCCAGAGTCATACCCCGGTTCTCGGTTTGAAAGCCCATGGATTCGTACAGGCGTTGTGCAGACGTGTTGTTGTCCAGCACGTAGAGTTGTGCCCACTGACAGCCTTTACTCCGGCCGTAGTTCTGTGTCCACTCCATTAATGCTTTGCCTGTGCCCCGTCCGCGTTCCGTTTCCGAAACAAAGAAGTTGTGAATCCAGAGGAACCGATCACCCGAGGTGCTGTATGAGAAATGTAGAAAACCGAGCAACGTATCCGTTGACTCATCAATGGCCAATGCCATGCTTTCACCGGGACCCCATTTAGAATCGAGACTCCCGAACTGGCGGTATGCGTGACGCCCGTTGATTTCTTTGACCAACGGTTGCATCGTCGCAAACAGACTCCGATACTGCAGGAGTATCTGGTTGTGAAACTTCTTCCCCAGTGGTGAGGTGGGCGAAAGGGCAACTTTAATAATCATTACCCCTCCTTGATAGACAGGCGGACGTATTCCAGCAGGCCTTCTGTTGAACGCACCATAGCCGTAACAAACCCGTCGTTCAGTGCCATAGACGACTTGTAGTAGCCCGTGACACGACGCAGGTCTTTTAAGGCCACTGTCTTCAGTTCTTTCTTCAGCGTTTCAGCTTCTTCATCCACGGCTGTGTAGCCAGTGAGTTTACGCTTGACGCCGAGGGCCCGCAGAGTCTCAATGGCTTTCTCTGCACCGTCGAGCGCCCGTTCACAGTCAGCTTTCGACAACGCTGGGATAGTGTGGCCGTAATCGCCGTCTTTGGCAACCGCGTAGGTAATGTTACCCTTGATGCGCTCAACGATAATCACATTGCCGCCAAAGCAGGTGGCCGTGATTTCTTTCGCTGGACTCACGATGCCAATCAGTCGACAGGCGCGTTTGATTGCCCAACCGGTTGACCGCCCCAGTTTTGCCACCGTACCGTCGTCCATCTCTTTCTTGCCTTTCATCACGCTGCGGACATGCACCGTGAATTCATCCACGCGGGCTTCAATGACTTTGGTGTGTCCGGCAAACTCAATGGTCTTATCGAGGTCGACTTTATCTTCAAAGCATACCTTCGAGGTCCACGTCCCGGTATCCACGGTACCCTTGCCAAGCTCACCGGCTTCACTCAATGCTTTACGCAGTTTGTGCAGCTGGTTCTCCAGCACGGTTGCCTTGTTGACCACATGCTTAATTTTCTTTGTGGTGTCTTTGGCAAGTTCATCCGCAAAGTCCACAAAGCGCATGGCCAACTGGTGAGAGGTACGCCCGGCTGCAACGCCTGCGGCCTTTACCCCTTTCCCAGCAACCCGACCAGCAACGTTCGCCACCTTAGCAACACCCTTGCCGGCTTTGCCAATGGCCTTACGGCTATAGACGTCGGCAACACTGCCAAACCGGGCAGCATCGTGAACGGCTTGGGCCCGTTCCATGGGTGTGGACTCACCCGCAACAAAGTGGCCTGTGTCATCAGACAAACACCACCGCTGACGGATTGCCGCAATTGCAGGATAGTCGGGACCCGCACCCAATGCTTCTAACGCCACTAAACGATCCCAATCATCGTTTAAGACTTCCAAATCTTTCTCGAGTGCGAACATCGCTGTCTCCTACTAGCCCGCCTTGATGCTGGCGGCAACCCAGTTGATTAGTCCATCACCGACGCGATCGAGTGCGGTGGTAAATGCATTCTCAAGCTCCAGTGCGTTTTTGTAACGCAGGGTAGCCAGACGAAGCTCCGCCCCTTTGTGGTTCTTAAGGCCGGCTTTCATCTTCTCAATTTCTTCGTAGATGCCGCTGTAACCAAAGAGGCCATTTTTAGCACCCCGATTACGCAACGTCTTGGCAATAGTGGTGACCGCCTGCAACGCTTTCTTGCACTCAGCCACCTCCAGAGAAGGGATTTCTTTTTTGTAGCTACCACCGTGGGCAACCGCAAATTGTACTTTGCCTTTCTCACCCTCACCGTGGGTAACCACAATCACGTTACCCGCCAGTGGCCGGGCTTGGACATCCGCCTCACCAAAGCGACCCAGATACCCGGACGCACGGTGAATCGCCGCATTGGAGCTGTAACCAATCTTGCTCAGTTCACCGTCTTCCAACTTACGACGGTCGATGACCGGAGAGAACACAATCTGACGGGTTATCACCGTGTACTGCTTAACCACGGCTTCTAACCCATCGGCAGAGTTCGCAAGCTTGATGCACTCTTTAAAGTTGGGTAGGTCTTCAAAACAGACTTTGGACGTCCAGCTACCGCTTGGCACCGTGTGACTGTGCAGTGCGCTGATGCTGTTCAGACGAGACTGCATGTCTGTGACGTGCTTGTCCAACAAATCCGCTTGGTCGTTCATCTTCTTCAACAGCGCGAGGTAGCGCGTCCCAAAGAAGCCAGCGAAATCATTGAACACTTGCGCCAACAGCGAGGAGGTTTTCTCCGGGGTTTTGTTACGGGCTGATTCGCCCGCAACCAATACCACGTCGTGTAATCCCCAGCGCTTAGCGATAGACTGGATTGCAGGGTTATCGATACCCACGCCGATAGATTCCAGCGCGACCACGGTATCGTAGTTCTCCCACAACGTTTCAAAATCTTGTTCTAATGACATGGGATGTCCCTCGAACCTATTGTCAGGTTTCGATTAAATAGTAGTAATAACGATTAGGCCAGCGGACAGCAATGGCAAAGAGCTCATTGGTCTTTCCGTCGACGTAGTTAATCAACCGTGGACGATCTTTGTTATCCGGCACAGACACGAACTCGCGTGTGTTCAGATAGTCAAAGAACTCCTGTTCCGTCCCTTGCCACTCGACCGGTTGTTGAATCGGCAGAGGTTTTGGTGGTGGAGGACTAAACGCCTCCATCAGTCGTTTCAGCAAAGAAGTCTTTTGCATGTGTGCCTCAGAGGAATCATAATAAACGCAAGGACGTCAGCCAGTCTTGGCCTTGGTTTGCGTGATGGTAAGTTGGTACGTTAACGGACTTCGCGTACATGACGCCCATAAACGTCCCGCCAGTTGGGTTGCCTTGCTTATTTATCGGCGCTGAGTAGTACACAGCATCCGACGGCGAGTGCAAATCATCACCCATAATGATATTCAAGTTACGTCCGTGCAGTTTCAACGAGAAGTCTTTAAGGTAATCCGGCGCAGGATGCAGGGAGCGAACAATCTCCACATACAGCGGGGTTTGCTCAATCACCCGGAAATCCACAAACGGGTTCTTCTCTTTTAACCAGAGCTTCTTGTCATCCGGCAGATAACAGACAAACGTGATACGGATATCGCCTTTGAAGTACCGGGCCAGCATAAACTGCAACTGGTCAGGCCCTTTCCAGCAACCCCCACTGACAATTTCTAATTCAAACCCTTTCTCCAACAGGATGTTAATACCGGCCAGTAATTGGGCATACATTTCTTGCATGGTTTCTTGATCGGTCTCGCGTGAGCCAATAATAGCCAGTCTATATTTTTTCATGGTTGTGCACCTCCTATATCCAACACCTGTGACGCAAAAAATAAGAGGTTTTACCCTCTCCAAAGAGAGGGTAAGGTAACGCTAGTAAAACTTGTCTTTCTTAAAGCCGTCGAGTTTCGTGACCGTCACCAGTTCAGCAAGCCCAACCGGGATTGCAATGGTGAACTGTACACTTCCCGTATAGGCAACGTTGGTTGCCAGTGCGGTAATCGTCACTCGGCGTTTTAGGTAATCAAAGACGAAACCATAATCGGTTTGGTCGAGGTAGAAACGGTCAGCAAGTGTCGCGATTAACGTTGGGATGTCGATGGTACGGTCGTTACGGTTCAACCCTACCTCACCCGGCGTTAACACTGGCGTCTTTGGCCAGACCGCAGACAGGGCCATACGTTTGTACGTAAAGGTCACCCAGTCATCTATTACCTCAGAAGGCTCAGCCAGCAAATCTAAATCGATGCCGGTATTCCCGCCTTTCACTGATGGCGTGCTCAGGACACTTAAGTCCTTCCATGCAAACTGGGTCTTATCAAACGTAAAGCCGTTCTCAAAGTTGACCAGCCCAATCAATAAATCCCATGGGGCTTTGGTAAACACCACAGGATACGCGTCTGTAATGGGTGGCTCCGTGCTGCCCACTGGATTAAACTGAAAGCCCAATAAATCCTTGCTCTTGACAAACTCGCCGAAGTAATGCGGCAGGCGATAGAGAAAGACTTCTTCAAACACGAACGAGTCACAACGGAACGTGATGAACCAACCACTTTCATCCGTGTTGTACGTCACAAAACAAGCATTAGGCGGGTTGAAGATTTTGTTGATGTTAAAGCCCATCTTCGCAATGGCGTTTTCCACCATTGCCTGAGCGGCGTTATCCCACACGCGGTTGCTCGACGGAACGTTAAGCGGGTTAAACCAACTTAAGTCTGCCTTGCTAAAGAGCAGGACGTCGCCCAGTTGTATCTTGGTGTGTTGCACATCGACCGTGTCGTCATCCTTCGACAGGTTAGTGAGTCGCAGCCCGTAAACACCCGGGTAGAGTTCCCCACGCTTTGTGATACCGGTGTTCGCTACCGTCAAAGGCGTATCGATCGTATCGTCATTGGCAAAGTTCACCAAATCCAATAGCGACTGTTGGTGTGTTCGGGTGCGGTTAATGATAAAGGTCATAGTCCGGCTCCGAAAAGAAAAGCCCCCTGCCTACCGAAGTAAGCAGGGAGACGGTCAGTACCCGTAGAGCGGGTAGCGGGCTATAATGGTTTTGCCAATATAGAACGTAAGGACCTGTGTGGCGACCGTCTTCATGGAAGTCGGTGGCGTCGACAAGTCAGCACGTATGTTCTCATAACAACTCCCCGCATCGATGAACTGGTAGATTTTACGTTTGGTGTTCACCAAGTAAAACCCCCCGCCCGGACAGGTGTCTGTCTTTCCGAAGTTGACGACCGCGAAATCCCCACCTTCTGACACGGTACGTGCACGGTCAGTCGATTCGAATTTCACTTTAGGCTCATCAGGACTGTTAGGCTGGTACCCCAGCATTTCACTTGGATTGAACTCCGCATGTGCAGTCTGAGAAAGTACCAATAATAGCAAAACAGCCAATACAGAACGCATCAATTTTTATCCTCTTTCAGGTAGGCTTGAAGCCAAGGCTGCTCCTCTAGTCGGGGGAGCATGTTACGTGTGCTCCACGTTTGACGGCAGTTTGGCATCGTGGCGAGGTACTGTTTTTTGAAACGTTCCCAGTGATAAGCCGCGGGTTTGGTTTTAAAGCCAGACTGGCCTAAGACCACCTCCCACTCCAAGTCCTTGACAAACTCCTCCACTAACATCATCACCACATCCTTCCAGAGTGAACGACGGTAGTGTTTGGCAAAGTGAGCTTTCAGTTCTTGGTAGTTGACTTTACATCTGGGCCGTATTGCTGGTGTAGATTTAGGTATAGCAATTTTGATGGCGGAGCTTTGGATTATCTTGACAGGTTGACCGCGGACCGTTGAGCGAACAAGGTCTAAATCGCAATCAGCTATCTTTTCGGTAACACAGATAACTTCCACACCGCTATCACACTGTTGACGTGTTTCATAGACGACACGCTGCATTTTCATACTTCCCGTGAGTTTTATATTATTTTGTTACCCACCGAAATAAAGATTGGTACCGTTTTGGCAAAGCGGGCCAACCCTACTTCAACCGGCGGGGACTGAGCCGGTTGTGTCGTCATAGTCGTCATACGGAAATACTTCTTATTGTCGAGGCCGATGTACCAATTCTCTATTCGCCAACCCTGCTGGAGAAAGAAACACTGGGCATCCACCGCGTTGGGTTCGACTATCGCTGTGAGTTTTTTCTCAGGCGATTGTGCTGCGACGTGTTTCACAAGGAACTTCGCCACACCACTGCGACGGGACTCTGGCACCACGTAGAGGTAAACGATATTACCCGGTTCGTAAATCACCATCCCGTGCACGATGTCATCTTCCACGGCCATCAGAACCTTGAGCGGCTCTTTACGAATACTGTTGGCATCCGCAAGGAACGCTGTGAGTTCGGGATAAACCTCGGCTGAGATTTTATCAATCTCAATTGACATCACTATCATTTTAAACCCCCTTTCAGTCGTGAAGTCACGAGCTGTAATAGTCCTTCCCACGTTTGATGGGGGTGCTCGCGAATGTCTTCCGCTAAACCACCAACCGGGTAAGCACTGAGTAGTTCACTAAGCGGCATTGCATTAAGAGTCCGCTCTGCCTGCTCACGTGAGTATTTCCGTTTAACGAGTTCCGCAATGATTGCTTCTACGAAGGCAGACACCGGGATTGACTGGTAGTCAAGACGCGGACGTATCCACTCGACAATAACGTGACTGTATGCGAGTTTTTGCTGTTTGCCTTTTCCAAGAAACCACCTCACTGTGAAACCGGCATCGAGAGTATTCTTCACAATGCCGTGCTCTGAAGCGACACACGCCTCATAGAGATTATACGCAGTCAAAAGCTTGGTCACCCGTTTGAGTAACAGCTCCTGATTAAAGAGACACAGGTCTCTGGGTGCACCCCGCATGGTATCCCGGTCAGCCAGCATGTTACGGAACTGGAACCCGATTTTCCCGGCAGGTTCACCGTACGTCCGATAACGGTTACGCGTACCTTGACGCTCTAAGACGTCGTTGATGACACACATCACCATGGCATGTTTAACTGGGTTACTGAAGCGGTGATTGTCACCGTTGGTAATGGCACTGATTAGGCCAGCAGCGGGGAGTAATACCACGCGCTTGTCGAACTTTAAATCCATGAGACTTCCCCGACTGTGAAAATACACATAATTGCGGCCAACTGTAAAAAGAAATAAAAGAAGTCGAGTCCCGAAGGACTCGACAGTCTTACTTGGTGGCGGCTTTATTCATCTTGTGCTCAACCACCTTCGCGGTAATCGCCAGTGAGCTGTAAGCCAATGTTTTAATTGGCACGGCTGCAAAGGCAATCAGTCCGCCTAAAGGTACGAGCACCGTCAGGAGCACATCCGTTCGGTCAACCTGTGGCTGCTGTAGCAAATCCCAAAGCGCTACGCCTGTGAAGGCGAGTAATGCCATTGCCAAAAACCAAATCAGCAGTTTTTGACCCGACATCAGCGTTGGGTATAAGGTCATCACGGTTTCCTTGCTGTACTTTGCATCCATCCCCTCTAAGGAGTCCACCGCTAACTTCTCAAACGCCTCTGCCATCACGCCGACCTTGTCCACTAACAGCGGACGCAGTGACGCTAAGATAGAGTTCGCAGGAAGCGCGGTGTTAACAGCGGCAGCACCGATGGTCAGTGCAGCATCCTGAACACGCGAGGCTTCATCCGGAGTCAAGACACGGTCACCGGCTTGAATCAAGGTATCCAGTAATGCAGGTGCAGCTGTTTGCAAGGATTGGGTCATGGTCACTTCCTCCGGCGTCGACTCCTTCGCCGTGAGCCTTTCGGCGCTTTAGGCTTCTTCTCACGAGGAGGGAGCAGACTGTTTAGTGATAATAGTGAAATACGAACGAAGATGTTGCCAACAGCCACGGCATCAATTGAGTGCTCATCCAGTGCGGTAAGGTCAATCAATGTGTGGTTCTCGTATAGGCGGGTCACGGCCGCAAACATGTGTGTTTTGTCCGTGCCTTTCGCCTCAACGCCCACGTAGGACTTCACAATAATGGGATTGAACCCATGCAAGCACTTTTCCGGGAAGATCTCAAACAGCGTATTACGCAGCATTTGCTGTAACTCGACCCCTGACTCGTAGGCCGAGAGTTTCAGTCGCTGCATAAACGGTGTTTCAGTACAGCAGAAGGTTGGCCGTGCAATCCGCAGGAAATCTGCGTAGCCTTCTCGCAACTTGGCCATTCGGGCATCACGTTTACCGCATACCTCAGAATGGCTGTTTTGATGCGTGGGGTCGACCGCGTGTAAAGTACCTGCCCAGACCACTTCGGCCTGAGGTTCACCGTACACCCAGTCGAGCACCGCAAGACCCAAGTACGAGGTACCGGGGTCAACAGCACAGATTCGAACCGAGTTATCAGGAAACCGCGGTTCGGGTATCAGCATCAGTTCGGGCCTAACCAGAACGGCACGGTCTGACCGATGTTGATAGTCAGCTCGAGGTTGTCGTTCGTGACCGCGAGGTTAGCGTAAAGGTCGATGTAATACATCACCTGTACACCGATCGCTTCGTCGTAGCTGAACTTCGACCCGGTTGCTGACTCGCCCGACTCAACGGCATCCAGACCAGAACACACCGCGATTTCAGACACGATGGACGACTGTGAACTGCCGCGCATAATCGCACAGACGTTCATGTATTCCTGCACGTCGAAATCATTCCAGCCGATACGCAGTTCAACGTTGGATTTCGCATAACGCCCGTCAGGTAACTCAACGGTGGTGTCGTCATCGTAGTTGAACTCCGGCAGCTCTGCCGGTTTCGGATACAGTTCGTTATCGGTGTAGTTAAACAGGTCAACCTGCTCCTCACCGTTCTCACGACGGATATCGTAGTCGGTGGTTTCTACCGAACGCATGTCAATACGTTTCAGGTAGTACGCCCAGTAATCGACCCCGCCAATGGTGAGCTTGGTACGAAACGCGTAGTTGGCGCGTTGCGCATCGGTCAAGTCATTGTCCATGCGACGCAGCACAAACGGCATGGCTTTGTACATACCCGAGTACGAGGCTTTCTTACCAAGTGGGACGAAGTCGTAGATGTCGTCATCTGCCAGTGAAGCCGTGTGGCCTTTGATACCGATGCACATGTACTTGATGGTCGGACGGGCAGCGGGGTCTGGTACCTTGGCAGTCATCAGGTTGAGGTGTTCATTCAACGTGGACTTCTGCGGGTACTTAACCGGTGCACCGCAAAGCAGTGCAGACGTCAAGCGCATGGCGCTGAGCGTCACCGTGTTAATCTTGCCGTCATAGACTTTACTGTTAGCCATTTAATTCTCCTGGAAAGCTAAAACCATCAAGTTCGGTTTTGGACACAAGCACTTTTAGCTTGCGTGGCGTGGGATCGACGAACTCAATAGCAATGGTACCCTTCAACGACAGATGACGTGGTATCAGACGCACCGTAAAGTCGGTTGCATCCTCAGGGATAGGTTCAATCAGAATCTGATGCGGGTTAATGTTAACGCCGAGCTCGTCGAAGATATACGGCGCTAACTGTTCGCTGGACGTCACGGCCCCAAAGGGTACCGGCACCACAGCACCCCGCAACAGTTTGTTCAAATCACCACGGGTAAAGACGAAGTTCTGCGAACCGCTGTACCCGTTTCGGTAGTACGCCGCTGCTTTCGATTCCACACCTTCACGGCGGGCTTCTTCTACACTCAGCGGCACTGCACCACGGGAATCAAAGGTGAGTTGATCTGGAGTATAAGATGTGCCAAACACGTAATTGATGCGGTTAATTAGAATCTCGGGTGCGGTTTTGGATAAATCCACACGGTACGTCATAAGCCTCTCACTCTAAGTTGTCGGTGGTGAATCCGGGCAGGTCACGATGGCGGACACGACGGGTCAAGGTCTTCTCACCGCTTTCCCATTCAGCATCGGTTACCTCAAGTGGCGGGTGTTCGATGTTGACACGGATGCTCGACTTCGTAGAGACCTGAATACCCATGAACACGTTCATCGTGGCACGGATGCGCGTCGGTACCGACGTCCTGATTGACGGCGTCACATCCAGTACGGTATCGCAGTGCGCACGCGACTTCGACTTCACACTCACAACCGTGGCCGGGGTGTGGTCAACGTCAATGGTGCCTGCGCCCGCTAACAGCATGTCATCAATCAACGGGGTGATGGGGTCAGTGACATCAAAGGTATCGCTGGACATCCTTGCCGCAAAGTGCACGGTATAAGACGCAAGCTTCGATATCAGCTTCACCATCGACCGTTGGATTTCAGCCTGTGAGATGCTTGCACTGGACTCAAACGCGGTGCCGAGGTTAAAGGCATCCTTCGCAATATCCTGCCATGTCTCCTGCGATATCAACGTGTAGTCGATATTGTAAATCTTGAAGAACTCGTCGTAAGACTTGTAACTCAGATTCAGGGGACACTTGTAATCCCGGTAGAAGTATTGGAACAACAACTTACCAGCAGCATTCTCCGTGAGGACCTTGCGATTCCCCGCGAAGACCCAACGGCGTCGTTTGCCCTGCATGATGGTCTGTGCCACAGAATACATCTCTTCGGCGTTCTCAATTGGCGTGAGTTGCTCGTAGTGCGTATCTGCGAAGTAAGAAACCATGCGATCGTAACGACCGGGCCAGCTCGGAATCAGGTAGTTGTGCATCTCCTCAACCGACACCCAACGCTTAATCAGCACGCCCATAGCGTTGAAGTCAGGAATCGTCTTCAGTGCCACCCCACTGAACCCTTTGAAGCCTGCGTACAGATACAAGGCCAAGAGTTCTTTGGTAGATATTTTGATGGTGTCCCCGGTGGTTGGGTTCAACACCTCGTGCATGGCGTTGTAGGTGCCGCGGGCGGTGTAGTGCAACCACTCATTGAACAGCAAGTGGGTGAACTCCCAACGCTCAATGGCTTCCGGGTCAATCGAGGTGACTTCCACGAGTTTGGTGGGCTGTGCCGCATACAGCGTTAACCCTAAACGACTGTCGAGGTCGTCTTGGTATTCCTGCTGGTACTCGGCGTTGTCATACGCCAAGCCGTACTCTTTTTGAATCACATCCGTGGTCGGCAACAGATTCAAGTCACGACCCGAATCCCGCTCGGTGTAGTTCAAAGACTTCGAGTAGGCGATTGGAAGTGGGTTTACATCATCGTCACTACCTGTGGAAGGGTCGTGAATCTTCTGACTCACGGTGTAGGACACTGCCGGCATTGACCAACCGGTAAAGAAGGTGTCCACCATCCAGTCAAAGATTGTGGTCTTGCCCGAGTTACGTTCCCAGTTTCGGATGTTGCGATACAAGGTGAACTTCATCTTGTTCGTCAGGTAAGGCATGAACTCATGCAGTTCCTGATGCGAGGCCAAGAACTCGGTGACGTGAAACGAGTGCGTCTCAACGGTGTGGATTTTATCTAAGCGCAAATCCATCAACGTCGCGGCAAACCGTGGGAACACTTTCAGGTAGAAGGCCAACACAAACGCGTCATTGTGTACCCGCCACCCTTCCGCCATCCAGCGGACGTGCACCATGTAAAGCCACTCTTCAAACCGGGTCATCAGGGACGTTTCCTGCGGCTCGACCAGTGACTTGTTGTAATAAAGGACGGCGCACTCTTGTGCATTCACAGAGACGGCCAAGGGAATGGGATTAAACACCCCGCGAATATACACCGCGTAATCCGGGTAGGTGCCAATCAGTCCATCGATATACGTGTCAGGGTCACCACGATAAGCATTCGAGGTTTTCTTATGTAACGCCATGTTAGCCGGCGTTAGTTCGATGTCCTTCTTCGTATCCAGTGACTTTATTAACAACGGCTTGTCTGTCTCATGACGAATACCCGCAAGGTGTTGGTAATAACGCCATGTGAAACGGTCACCTAAGACCGTGCCGCCACTCTCTGTAATAGCCAGATTCATCTGCTGGGCGATAATGTCGGATTTGAAAATCAACGACTTCGCCAGTGCGATATTCTGGTCACGAAATATATTGAACCTTTGCATCCGGAGACCCCGATGAGCGAGAATAAGAAGTTGGTAGAACGCGACCCGGCCGTTGAAGCGCTACTGCGCAAAACAACGAGCCCTAGCCAAGGCCAGCAGCGTGGCAAGCGTGAAGAGGGTGGTACAACACCTACCCGTGCAGAACTCATGGGATTCGCGTCGTCACGTCTCCGTAGTGTTCGTAACTCAAAACAAATCTTTCAGGCGTTACCGGAGTTGGAAACGATTGTTACCATCGCCACCTCCTCTGTGCTGTCCACAAAAGACTTAATCAACACCACCATCATTTACGACAACGACGCCGACATTCCTCTGGACTTGCGTGCCGATTTGATTGAAGTGGTGCGTGACTTTAACGACCGTGAACGTCAGCTGCCAAAGAAACTCTACAAGTGGTTGTACAATGCCAACCGCGACCAAGGTGCCACCCCGGTGCTGTTTATCTCCGATGTCGGCTTTGATGAACTGTTCAACCTGAAAGGTACCGATGCCAAAGTGGGCACCGAGTCCACCAAGGTCACCAACAAGTTCAAAGAAGTCTTTGAAAAGCAGCAGGGGCATTTAGGCAGCCTGAAACCGGAAGGTGATGCGAAGGTTGGCTTGGAGAGTATCCTCAGTCGCCGCCATAAAGTGCCAGACGGTCCACAGAAAATCAGCATCGACTTAAAGCCGCTGTTTACTGAACTCGGCCTGAAAGAAACGGATATCACCGGGACACGTAACACGATTGATATCGGCTTAACCGATAACAGCCGTATCCTTGTGGCCCACGAAACTATCCAGCGTGCGGCCCGTGAAGACAGCCGCAGCAGCTTGTACGGTCAGTTAGAAGAGGCCGCATATGAACAGGTCAAGGGCGGTCTGAACGGCCGTTTTGATGCGGATCAGTTTAAGGATGCCAACGAGCAAAAGAAAAACTGGCTTAACCTCGGTGACCTGAACGAGACCTACAATAAAACCCCTGAGCAGCAGATGTACGCCGAGATTCCGCGTATCAGCATGGCGGACAATAACCACCTTGAGTTCATCGAGCGTGAGTTACCGGCAGCCTCTACTCTCCCAGTCATTATTGCAGGCGATACCGCAAACCCGATTGGCTACCTGACCATCATTGATGAACTCGGTAACTTCGTGAACGAGAAGTCGTCCATGTACGGCGATGCAAGCTTCATGAACTACCTCAACAACGACGGTGCTACCGACTCTATCATTAACCGTGCGAACTTGGGCATGGGTAACGGTCAGTTAGTGACACCAGACATCTCCAATCGCCTTACCGCGCGTTTTGGTGAGTTAGCTGAGGGTCAGTTGGCTGAAGCGCTGTCACCGGCTCTGGGTGGCGTAGAACTCGATATCGGTATCACCGAAATGTTCGGTCGTGTGGTGTTAACTCGTCACTTGGCAAAACGTTATACGCAGGTTGTGTATATCCCGGCTGAGAACCTGTGTTACTTCGCAACCGACTTTGATGACAACGGCATCGGTGTTTCTATCACGGAACGTTCGTTTGTTATCTCGACCATCCGTATGGCCTTGCTGTTCGCGGGTATGAACGCCGCCGTTCTGAACTCGGCACGTCACCTCCAGTACGACATTACCCTGTCACCGGATGCGATGAACGGGAAAGAAGCGGTTGACCGTATCAAGTCCGATATCCTGAACGGCACCAACCGTCGTATGCCGATGTGGGGGAACATGTCGGATGTCTGGTCTATGGCGACCAACTCTGGCATTGCGTTTAACGTCGAAGGTAACGACCACTACTCGTCACACAAAATCTCGGTCTCTGATACCACGCCGGACTATAAAGCCCCGGACATGGAATTTGACCAAGAGCTGCTGCGTCGTACCTGTCACTTGGCAGGGGTTGACCCAGACTTGGTGTTGACGCCAGAGAACCTTGAGTTTGCTTCACAGATTTACTCGAAGTCACTTCTGGTGACCCAGCAGATTGTGAAGAAGCAAGAGATTCTGGAAAAGCCGCTGAACCGCTACGTGACCAACGGTATTCAGTCCTCTCCTCGCCTGCAAGCGAAGATGATTGAAATCATTGCAAACTACCTGAGCGATTCTGAGCAGAAGACCGGCACCGAGCTGGTACAACGTATCAGTGAATACATGCGCGCCTTTATCAACGGCATGCAGACGCGTCTGCCACCACCGGACACATCGGCTGCGGCCTCGCAGATGGATCTGTTTGATAAGCGTATGGAGTTCTGGGATAAACTGGCTGACTTGGTGGTAACGGACGACCGTGTGAACGCACTGAACAATGCAGGCATTGCAATGGATGCCGGTGATGTGAAGAACATGGTGAAAACGTTCTACGCCCGTCAGTGGTTGCGTCAGCAGGGCATTGAGAATGAGATGTTTGACTTGGTGTACGATGACGATAAACGTCAGGACGTTATCAAGACTATCTCGGACGAAGAGCAGTCTGCAACCAAGATGCTGATGCAGTTGGCTGCCCGTGTGAAAGGCAAGCTGGATACCGTGGCGAAACAGTCCGGTGACCCAGATGCCGCAGGCGGCGGTTTCGGCAGTTCGCAGTTTGGTGGGGATGACGAGTCGGGTGACGACACTGGCGGTGGAGACGACATGTTCTCTGATGGCGGTGGAGACGAAGACGACTTCGACATGGGTGATGAGTCTGACGAATCGGCTGATGGGGATAACCCGGACGACGACGGGGAAGATGACAACGGTGACATCACCCCGGGAACAGACGGCAATCCAGACCCGGATGCTCAGCCTGACCCAACGAAACCGGCGTAACAAAAAAAAAGAAAGCAGTGGCAAGTACCCACCCCTCGGGGTGGGTTACTTTATTTTGTTTGCCCTTCTGGACGAACACCCAACATATCAGGCGTAAGACCACGTGCTTTGATTGTCGTGTCGCGTACAAGCATTTCCATTTCACTAATTTCCATGTCGATATGTAAATCGGTGGCAATGTAAGGTTCGTATTGCTCGGTCATAAGCGGCTCCAAGTCAGCGATGGTGAAGCTGATATCGATAGTATCCGAATCACGACGACGCACGGTGGATGCGCCAATGCGGCGGGTTTGCGATGCGATGTACGCATCCATATCCCGATGCCACTGGTCAGCACGTTTGGCAATGTTGCGGGCATCTATCCGACGGATGGCATTTTTCTTACAACGCCAGGGTGAATGCTTCATTTCTTTTTGTCTCCGTGCACAAGTTTATCCAAGCGTCGTATCCAGCCGAGTTCCTGCCAGATAAAGAGCAGCCCCGCTGCGGCAAACAACACACAGAGTAAAATCAAAAAGAACTTCGTTACTGGGTCCACAAATTACTCCTTGCTATTATTTCCAGAAACCGGAACGCCACTTCATCCCGGTCATGTTTGTCATTTTACGAAAGGTCTGGGCCGCGTCACTGTTGTACTTGTCCTCCACCACTTCCCATTCGTCCCAGCAATCCCACGGGCGTTTATGGAGAAACTGCACCCACTCTTTGCGAACCGCGACAGCGAGATTACGCCCACGTCCGATCTCAATGCTGGTTTTGTAATAGAGGAAAAGTAGCTGGCCAATGGCCGAGAGGAAAATCCAGATGAGCATCGCGCAACCCATCGCGGCTGCTATCGTGTATGCCCAATCAAACAGCGATGAGAGGCTCACAGCAGGCCTCTTTCACGGTAGATTTGGCTACGCTTGTATTTAGCGGCGCGCTTCTTAGCGGCCTTCTCAGCGCGTCTCTGCTTGTGTGTCTTGGCAGGCTTGATCCACTGACCCTTTGCTGCGATCTCGGCTGCCTGTTCATGGCTGATCACGCTGCCTAAGCTATCCACCATTAACATACGTCCCGGCGGCAGTTGACGGGCGGCTTCACGGTAACCTTCTACCATTTTATTGGCCGCTTCACGATCCAACATATTGCCCATTTCAACGAGTTCATTTACGAACTCCTCGGCTTTCTCAGCATCGCCAGCGGTGTCGATGTGCAGCTTGGCCAGCAATTCTGCATTGGCCGGAACAGTTGCGCCGTCAACTATCATACGTGGTTCACCGCGCTCATTAAAACTTACCAGTTGATCTTTCATGCTTATTACTCCCTACGATTAAATAAAAGAAAAGGGAGACCGAAGTCTCCCTGTTTAACTTAGTAACGGATTGCCGCACCCACACCGCCGCTGCTCAGCAGCAGGTGACGTGAGGTTGGGGTTTCCAGCACCACATTCATACCCGGCTTGTGCTTATACAACTCTTCGTAAATCTCAGAGATTGCATCCGCCGTTGACGCCAGTGTGTGCGTACCGATGGTGTGTTCCTTTTCCACCGCGCCATACAGACCCGGGATAACCACAGAGGCGATCGTGTGTGACAGCACCAGTACGGTACCTTCACCTTCACAACGCACAACGTGTTTACCGAGGGACAGCGCTACCATTTCCAGCAGCTCACGGAACCAATCTTCTTCCGTGCTGGTCCCGTTATCCGCAACCGTTGATTCGTATACGTTCGTGGTGAAGTATTCGAGATCTTCTGCTTTGCGTTCCAGCGAAACGATACGTCCGTTTGGCAGTTTGGTACCACCCTGCGTCATGATAGACAGTGCGTTGTGCACATGGATGTCAATCAGGTACAGGTAGCTGTTAACAAAACGACGCGCTTCGCCAGCCGTGGTGACGGTGGAGAATTTGCCTTCGTTGATTTTCTGATGCAGCCCGATAACGTTCTTACGCAGGTTCTGAATCACACCCTGCACAAGATCAATCAGCTTATCGATATCGTCCGTGGTCTGTGCTTTGGCCAGACGTGACATCTCATTACGGTGAGTTTCGAAGAAGCTGCGAATCATATCGCGATCGCTTTCTTCATGGCCCACGTAGTAAGTCCGCACATCTTCATCCAGACGCACCAGAATATCCGCATCTTGGAAATACACAGCGCCTGCATCATTCTGTGTGATCTCAGCAAGTTCTTTGCTCCAGCTACCACCGTCGGTGAAGACCTTCACATCCGCATTGGCCTGCTTAGCGGGTTTCGATACTTGCTCAACCTTCACTTCTAATTCATGCGCTGCGTAGTTTTCCATGTTTTCATCCATCACGTTGAAGACGCTGTCGTTTAACTCACGGTTATCAGATTGTCCGGTCAGGACGGCTAACTGTGCACCGTTCTGAGGAGAAGGGGCGGTTTGTGCTGTTGCCAGCAGTTCATGCCCAGACGGTTGTGGTGCAGCAGCTTGTGCCGGAGCCGGTACTGCGCCCGTGGTCAGTACAGACAGGCCTGCATCCGCGTTGGTGTTCGGTGCCGCAGACGGGGTAACCGTTAATGGGATTCCACCGCCGCCACCGCCCAGTGCCAGACTCACACCGCCGCCACTACCACCCGGGGCGCTCAGTAAGCTGGTTCCGGTATTACCACCGCCCAACAGGCCACCGTTGTTTGCAGCCTGAGATTGCTTGATCAACGCGATCGCGTTATTAAACGTCGTGGTCAAGCTGTTGTGCAGATTCGCATCCGGGAAACGTTCGTTACGTTGAACCAGACCCTGATACACCGCCGACTTAAACGCATCAACCAACGAGTTGATTGTGGTCGCTTCATCCACACCTTTACCCAGCGCGATAGAGGCGATTGCTTGTGCAATACGCGCAGCATCATTGAGCTGTAAACCTTTGGCCTCGGCTGCGCCCAAAAGTTTCGCCAGGACTGCATCCTTTGATTTTGCATCACGCAGGACGGCCTGAATTCTATCCATTGGTACGTTCGACATCTGTTACTCCTTGCAGTTTAAATTAGGTTTTGTTAGCGACCGATCTTCGAGATATCATCCTGCGTCTCACGAACGACAGGCTCAAGTTTCGGATTGTAGCCCATCACGAGATTACGTGAGGTCTGCATGTACTGGTTAAGGATACCGTACTTGTACGGGCTTGACTTCGGAATGTAGTAAATGTTGCCACACACCGCATGAGAAGCACTCGCATGTTTGGTACGGTCATTAAGGTTAACTGTCTTACCACCTTTCTTCTTCTTGTTGTCCGTCTCTGTTTGGCTGATGGCGTGTGTGGACACGGCCAGTACCATGGATTCGGTTGACGCGTTGAAGAAACTGATGGCTCCGTTACTGGTGATACTGCGCGTAACGAGATTGTGGTTGATATCTTTGTTCAGGTGTCCTTTCACCGTGGTGCCGCAACTCTCAGATGACTTATCATCCAATCCTTCCAGCTTCCAACGGATACGGGATACCGTACTGGTAAAGCCCTGCGTGCCAAGCAACAGATAATCCACAACGGTCAGACGTTTGCCAAACATCGATGGGATGTCATCTTGGCGCGTCAGACGCGTACGAATCATGAGCTTGGTGGCGTACATCAAGAAGTCGAAGGTATCCATATCCGGATCGATGTCCGGGTCTGACACCATCAACTCACCACGGAACGTGTCGCTTAAGTAACGCGGACACTCGCCGAAGTGTGTCGCCATGCTGCGATGCAATTCCACATCGGATGTTTTGGTTCCCATGATACTGCGCCCCAGCACTTCTTTCCACACACCGGGTGAGTTCAAGTTCGCCAGATCCTCTTCCTGCGAGAATTCATCGAGCTTTGTGAACAACGGCGTCAGTTGGCTTAAGCCACTGCGGCTGTTCTGTTTACTGGCGTAATAATGCGCGGCTTTAAAGAACGCCCCACACATCACCAGCAACGTGTGTTCATCCTGCTCCCAACGTGGCTTATCCATGTTCGGGAAAGCAGACACCGGCACTTGCAGCGCGTATTGAATCGTACGAGACACACGCGGGTCAGCACCCGAAGAGATAATGACGTTCTCTTCTAAGTCCACTTCCGGCACTTTATAAGCTGGGATGATTTTCACATCCACGCCGGTATAACGTTTGATGGCTTCAGTGAAACCGTACTTACCGAACAGCCAGTACACCAGCGGTTTTTCATCCGCATCGTGACCGGTAGGATTCTTCGGTGTATACAGGTTCGATGTGCCCGGAATGTACAACTCTTCCTTGCGACCATTCACCAGTATCTTCACAGGGTGCTTGCCGAACTTCAGAGACACCTTGCGGGTGAAGTCGAAGTTTACAAACAGACCGTTATGCTCTTGGCAGATCCCGGGTTGGTGGATAACCGGTGCAACATGGTAGCTTGTGCCCCAGTAATTCATCAACCCACCGCGACGGATAAACGGCAGATACATCGGACGAGTCAAGACTTTGCTCTCTCCCGGAATACGGAAGCGTGCGCCAATCATGTACGTATCGGTTTCAGCAATCGGAATCGGTGCTTTACCACGGCCACTACGGCTGTCTTGTCGACTGATTTTAAAGATGAATGATTCAAAAGGCGACATAAAGCGATAGCCAACATAACCTAACCCTTCTGGCAGACGCGGGTTGTTATCCCGGTCGTAGGTTAGTTCCCGTCGAAGAATAGTGTTCACACGCTCGTGTATCCCGTCCTTTGCTTGGGTGTAACCTACACCTTCTGCAACAGCACGGTTAAACGTCGCTATGCGCTTATCCTCCTGAAGTCGTCGTATGGCATCTTTAAACACGCGTCACCTCGCTATAGTAGCAACCCCACTACCGTAAGCCCGGCGGCAAGGAATGCTGGTATCATTTTCAAAGTTTCGGAGCCGTCCTTGCGAACGAGGGAACGACTCTCGTAATGGTCTTTGCGCTCTTCTTGTTTCTGTTTGGTTTCTAGTTCTCGGTCGCGATAGTACGCAGCCACCCTCTCTTTTTCGATAGCGAGATCATTCAAGCGGTTTTTGTGTTCAAGCTCCATGGCTTGTTTACGTTCGTCCATTTGCGATTGGTTCTCAAGCAACTGAGATTCCAACTGACGTTTCGCATCACGGATATCGGGCAGGGTGTCTTCCCAACGGAATGCTCGAGCTTCTTCACGAGTCTCAAAACACCGGAACGGTGAGATAGCCTCATCAAAGCCAAAGCGCAACATACTGCCTTCCTCAACACACTCCCCACCTGAGATGGTCAGATACACGCCCTCTTCAAAGAAGCGTGAGCGCATAGGTTCAACGGCGATGACAGTGGTGTAGTAACGCACGTGCCGAATGATTCTCGGGTCACCGTGCTTCTGAACGACCACTACCCCCAACACCAAACTTGACTTGTTCCGCATTGATGTTCGCACTGGTGTCTTGTCGACATCCACAGGTTTGATAGAGAACCCCACACCGAGCTTCTTTACCAGTAACAACTCACCCCGCAGCAACGCATCAATTTCACCAATGGTGTACATCACTGTACACTCGCCCCGTCGTTTGAAATCCTCAACCATCATTTGTGCAATCTTTGGCGGTACGTCATCAAGCAAGCCTGATAAGTTACCACCCCCGTTTCTCACCCGATGCGTGACATACACCACAATGGAATCCATTGAGATGACATCAAGGTTCGGATGTATCACCACATGGCTGCCTGTGGGGTCAGTCATGAAGATGGGCAAACCGGTGTTGTTAATGACAGTCATGGACTTCACTAAGCCCCCGACGTTGATAGGGGCAGGCACGACGGTCGGCTCTACGTCTAAATCGATTCGATTCATCGGCTATCCAGTTAAATAATGCAACAGTATCACCTAGATAAAATCTATCTCATTTTCTTTACAACGTGAGCGCACATACAGTGTGCGCCTGATGTAAAAAAGAGAAGAACCCCTAACCGCAAGGGTTAGGGGGTAAATCTACTTACGCGAGGTTAAGCTTTCTGCGATGTAGAGGAGCTCGGCGTTGGTAATCGCGCCCAGATCGCAGTGAATCCCATCCCCTTCGAAATAGAGCGCACCGTTCTTTACCAGCTCGGATTTAAAGATGTTGCGCAGTCTGCCAGCCAGTGCTGCGACGTTGCTAGGCGGCGTGGCATCCGAGAACTCCTGACGTAGATAGGCAAGTACGAAATCATTTGCCCGAGGAACAAGAGACCACTTTCCTTCGGTGGAAAGAAAGCCTCCGCTGGGCAGGCTGACAACCCGTGGGAAGTTATCTTCATTCGACCGACGGAGGATTTCATCAGCCCACTTACGGTAGTTATCCACCGTGATGTCCTGCTCTTTGATCAAACCCCATGACGGGCAGACATCACCGAACGCCGATATCTGAATTTCACCGAGTGTTAGAGTACGCCACTCTGGGAACTTAACAATGATATCCGGGTCGTTCATGGCCTTTAAGAAAGTGTGGAGTGCATCTGCTTGGTCGCGGCTGATGAGGTGAATGGTGCCAGTGACTCGGTCCTCTTTTTCTGCATACTTCGGTTTAAGATAGATGCAATAACTGCCGCGTTCTTCACTACGACCGAATGAGTCGATATATGGCAGTGCTACTTTTTTCATTTCTTACCCCCCAGTAAACGACCCATCCCGAGGATGGCATTCTTATCCACACGAGCAACGGTTGCGTAGCCGGCGTCTATGCCGGTCTGGCCGTTACGCCAACGTAACTGCAGCTCGTAGTCCACCCGTGGGAACAGCGGTGACTCAGCGATGTTAATGAGTGTCTCTGCGATAGCTGGCAGATGACCCGTATCAACCAGCGGGCAAGCTGGCACGCGCTCCAGTGTGTAGTAAACGAACAGTCCGCTAACTCGATTGAAACCAAACCCAGCGTGGCGAGCTTCCCAAAACAGCTGGTCTTCTTGGCCATCTTGACAGATCCCGATACGTTCCCAACGATCTTGTTGGACAAAGACCCCGGTGACGACGCTTCGCATGTGGGTTGAGTCATTAACCCCATTCTTAGTACGTATCCGAGCGGATTTGAGAATAACCCAATCCACATCAAACCCACGCACGGTTGTGTGGGGTTCCACAGTCGTTGAGATTTGTATCCAACCGCACAGTGCAATATATTCCAGTTCACTAATGACTAAGCGGTGCGTTCCCGGCATGTTGTTCTGCATGACCGCAGTGTCAATGAAATGTTGTTGTTTATCGCGATCGTAACCAATCTCACGGATTTGATTAGCATCAATTTCAAATAGCTGTTTCATTTAATTACTCCTTATCGAATTAGGTCTTCTACAACTTCTGCCATGGCCAAGCGGTCGGTATTCTGAAGCAGGCTTATCTCGCCAATGCCGTTGCGTAACACAACATCGTAGCCGCTGTCAGGTGCGGTGTGCATTCCGATAATGCCCAACAGGCGGTCTGCAAGCGTTACTGCAGCGTGCGCCAACGGACGGTATACCTGATACTGCTCTAATGAATACGTAGTCGTCATGTAGCGGTGTTCATCGTTTACTGACTTATCTACCAGAAAATAACTGTCCTTTTCTTGGTTGGCCACTATCTGTATTCCGAGGTCGCGGTGGTAGAAACTATGGGCGTCGGGAACGAAAACGAACGGGTTATCATTATTGAAGCCAAGTGCCTTCATCGCATCGACCGCATTAGCACTGAGCGAGTTTTTGCCATAACTACTGTCATTGAGTTCGAAGACCACACCTGATAGTGTCAGTGTTACACGCCACCGGCCTTTGACCTCATCAGGGGTGTAAAGTGACACCCAAGCTTTGAGTGCCTCAACCTCTATGGCGCGCAGTCGTGGCGATTTCACCTGTCGACGGTACTCATCTCCTTCTATATACCTGACGGCTTCGAGATCCCCATTAAGCTCGAATACTCGTCCACCGCACAGTGGACGGATAGTGAGGCTCTTATTGAGCTGGAGTTTCAGTAGCGGACGTTCGTGTTTCATGAAATAGATCCTTAGAAAATGTGGGTATGCACATTGATAATATCTATCTCTAAAAAAATAAAATAAAAAGACCTACCTCCCGAAGGAGGTAGGTCTCTTTTTACAGCTCAGCTACTGATTAAGAACCAGTGGCCGGAGCGGTAGTGTTGCTACCGGTTGCCGGAGCAGTGGTACCCGCGCCTACATCACCAGCGTTGTTGCCGCCAGTGGTGGTGGTGCCATCGTTGACCACGTTGACGAAGTACGCCAGACGCTCTTCAACGAATTTGGTGATACCTTTAACCCAGATAACGCCAGTGATCGGGCAGTGGCAGATGTGCGCGTTGCGCGGCTGCACGGCCAGTTCTTTAGACGTTGAACCGTTACGCTGGATGTTGATGTTGGTAACCATGATTGGTGACCAGAAGTGGTTACCCCAGTTCAGGACGCAGTAAGAACCGTCCTCAACGTTAGCAACCTTCAGCATCCACTGCAGACGACGAGTCCAGCTACCGTCTGCTTCGTTCTTCACACGCCAGCGGTCATCGTTGGTGGTGATTACTTCGAAGTCGTAACGGTCGCCCAGCAGACGGGTTTCACCGCTGCTCAGCAGCAGCATGGCTGCAGTTGGTTCGTCAGTCGCGATGATGACTTTCGGCAGTGCGTTCGGGTCAGCGGTCAGCAGGCGCAGAGCCGGCATGTAGCGGCTGTCCTGAATCGCACGAGTAACCTGATCGCCCAGACGCTGCATCAGACCCTGACGGGCGTTAGTCAGCGCATCTTTAGTTTCCAGAGTCTGGATAACTTCAGAGACGTCGAAATCGCTTTCGTTGTACCATGCACCGACCCAGTGACGGCCCAGACCACGGATAGCAGGTTTATCCCACTGAGTTACCATGGTTTTGAACACGTCGCGTACAGCTTCGGTGTAGTTCAGGGTCTGGGTGATGGCCAGCATTTCGTTACGGATGTTAACCGCAGAAACCAGGTCATCCAGACGCTCAGCGTCGTCGTACTCAACACCAACCGGTGATTTGGTCAGGATTGGGGAACCGTACTGCAGCTTGTAGTTCTCCTGTTCCCAAACTGGGTCCAGCAGCAAGCCCTGAGTTCTCCGGTTTTCGTTGGTACGAGTACCATCGAAGCGCCAGCCGACCAGATCGATTTTGATGTTGTCGAGGATGGTTTTGACCGAGCCGCTGTCGATAGGCAGAGACATGCCGGTGCCATCAACAACAGAGTCGATACGCAGAGTTTTACCAGTAACTTCAACCCAGCCAGAACGCTGTCCGTTAGTGAACAGGCTCATGGTGATGTTCACCACGTAGCGCAGGGTGTAGTCGTTCTGCTTCAGCGATTCCAGAGCAGGCATTGCTTTGCCCTGCCAATCCAGAGTTTCGCCGTTCATTGCGAACAGAGTGTGACGGAAGTTCAGGATCAGTTCACGACCTTCACCTTCAGAAGGACGCTGGAAGCTGGCGAACTGCATGTCGCGAGTGGTCAGCTTGAACAGTGAGCCGTCTTTAACGTCTTCGCCTGCTTTACGAACTGACAGCAGAATCTGGCCCAGTGCAGCACCCGGCGCGATTTCGTCAGTTTCGTCGTAGCCTTCAGCAACGATACCCGGATGCGCAGACAGGCGGAACAGGTTCAGCTGTTGCTTGTCGAAGCTCAGGTAGTTAGTTGGGTACGCAGGTACGCGGCCCAGACGAACGGTTTCGTTGGCAATCACATCTTCCGATACGAAGTAGTCAGCGTTGCCGCCGTCTTCCATTACGTAAGGAACGATGCGGATGGCGTCATCCTGCAGCACTTTGTGGTTAGACAGTGCGTTATGCAGCGGCTGACGGTCATCAACCACGCTGTCTTTCGCCAGCAGGGCGTTCAGGACACCGCGAGTTACCGTGGTCACTTTGGTACGCACGGTGATACCAACATCGTTGCTTTCAACGGTGATGGTTGGGAACAGGGTTTCTGCGAACTTGGACTGGGTTTCCAGTGCACGGACGTTCAGAGTCCAGGTCAGACCGAGGTTTTTATCCAGATCTTTGTTGGTGTAGTATTCGGTACCAACGAATGGATTTTTGCCGTAGTCGTCGCCAGCAGCGCTACCCGGGTAAGCAACATCCATGAAGCTGTTATACTTCGGATTGCTTGATTCGGTAGCAACTTTGGTTGCGAACTCTTCTGGGTCAGAAGAAGCGGCCAGAATCATGTTTGAGGCAACCTGAGCAGCAAAGCCCATTTTCTTGCCCGGAACGACCGACTGGTATTTAACCTGTGCAGAGTCACGGGCAGTGGTGAACGCATCGTTCTGGGTGCGGCGGATAGACTCACCGGCAACAACCTGCTTCCACATGTCAGTGGCGGCAGCGGTGCCTTTGTGCGACATTACCAGAGCATTGCCTGCGTCGATAAGCTGCTCCAGCTGGGCGATTCGAGTATCTTTAATCATCTTCACAATTCTCTAGTTGAATAAATGACATGCGTAAATTTGCGTCAGCACCTGATGTGTAGCAAACTGCGTTGAAGTGCTGAACGAATCATCCACGACGCGAGTCTTGGTACGCACATATTTAAAAAGTTCTGCGCAGAACGTCTTCTTTGCTGCCTTGTCGTCTTGAATCGAAAAACTCACATGTGAGTGGTGGGGTTTCGCTTCAGACAACGTGGCGACAATCATATCATTACGTTGGGAGAAGACCCAGCGTAACTCAGCGGAGCTCGTTAGCCCATATAAATCGGCGAGCGAGCTTTCCGTACCTTTCTCAACCAAGTTCAGCACTTGGTCATAATATTTAGTGGGAGCAGGGTCTGCAGCCATAAACGATTTAAACAATGCGACAGGAGACTGTTCCGGTAACAGCTTGGAACTAAACCCCTGAGGGCAGTCATATAACCAGTTAAAGAACTCCGCTTGTAGCTCTTCTAACTTTTTACTGGCCGCCGCATTATCTATGTTAGGTTGATCCACCCACGATGGGTAAAAACGAATTCGCATTGAAGGATGCTCCATGAATAGTAAAATGATGTTGATAACAGCCTTAGCGACGCTACATGCGGAGAGCCTTCTTAACGACCCGGTCACTGACCACGACGTCATAAGAAGAATACTGCTAGAAGCTAGGTTACCTGACTACGTCGAAGAGGGTGACGAAAGGTCTGCCCTAATCGAAATCAAGGATATCATCACATCTATCATTGACAGTGGGGTCGAATACGACCATAACCACGTCATGAAGCGTCTTCGTCTCGCCACAACACAAATGCGCCCTCTATACGATACAATAACCGACTTCTTCAAAGAAGAGGGTGAGGACGTGCCGGCGGAAGAAGAAGCGCTACAAGAGTATCGTCGTAAGCTTGTCGCCTCCTATTACTTTCAGATGCGTCAAGTTATCCAAGGGGTTGCACTCAAGCAACAACTGGGTCGTGCATGGGGTGCCGTGAATGGCACAGAAACCCGTATCGATGTTAGCACCGCACTGAGCGAACTTAAGAACTCGCTATCAGCGTTCGGTGAACGCGCTCATAATAAGATTCCAAGCTTGGTCAATGAGCTCGTCACGAATAACACCGCGCCGTTCGTAAAAGTTTTTGGTAGCATCAACCGTAAAGCAGCCGGTAACGGACTGCGGACAGGTTGGCAAGATATCAACAACATGCTGGGTTGTAACAAGGGGATTACCGAAGAGCTGTGGTTACAGCCGGCCCTGCCGTTCAACTGTAAGTCGCTGTTCAGCTTGTTGACCTCACTGTCTATCCCTATTTTTAATGACCCGGGTTCAGTGATGATAGATGTGCCCGGTACCTTAACACCGGTGATTTTAGATTTGTCGTTTGAAAACGAATTGGATGTCAACATTGCCTACGGTTATCAGGCAGTGTACGGTCACTTCGAAGGTGTTGCCCCGTCGCTGATTATGCCGGAGACTGCAACAGACCTCGAGAAAGAAGCCCACACGCAAAGCATGTCTGACTACCTGTGTGGCAAGATGCGTCAGAACGGTTGGGATTACGTGTTCCAGAAACACACCAACACAGACTTCAAAGTGCATTACCTCAATGACATTATCTCGGACCTGAAAACACGCGGGTTCCATGTCGTTGGGTTGCGTGGCGATTACTTCGGCACGATTAACAAAGCTGGCCACGGTAACGGGATTGCCGGTACGGATATCAAAGAGATTTACCGTATCGTACGCAACATCATGGTTATCCGTCAGAAAGGCTTTGCATTAGCACCGCACCAAATTTCACCAGCGGGTAAACAAGCGAAAGCGCTTGACCCAGTAGGATTCTGTAAGAGTCTTCCAGGTCGTGGTCTCTACGACAACTGTACCAGCCTTGATAACGAGGCTGACGGCGAAATGTTCTTCAACAAGCGTGTCGTCAACGGACACAGCTACCTCGAGGTGCAACGAGGCAAACACCGCACCATTATCGATACGCCTGAGAAGCATCACTATTGTGTGCTGCCCTTCCATGACGTTGGCATCCTTCCGTGGGATGTAGATAAAGAAAACAAAGTCTCCGCCTCCTCAATCAACCACTTCACCGGTGGCATGGGCGACGATTTGTTCTAACAGCTGCCCGAGAGCCTAGGCTCTCGGGTGGTTTAGATGTGCCGCCCTGATAACCTAGGGCAAAAAAAAAAACAAAAAAAAAGAGCACCCCGCGGGGTGCCTTTTGTTAGCGGTAACGACTAATCTGCGACAGCACAGATTTGTGGTCGTTCAACATCTTCTCAAGACCCGGACGCCAGTCTTGGCCGAACGGCACCGCGAAGTGGTTACGGATTTCTAAACCACGGCTTTCGTCGCTGAACTTGATTTCAAACTCGACACGAGGACCACCGAAGAAACTGGTGTGTGCTTTGTATGCCAAATCCCCGTCGGTGAACGTGAGGGGTGAAATGTTGTTACCGCGAAGTGACTTCAGAATTCCGTGATAAAAGAAATCGTCACTGCGGTAGCGATCCGGATGTTGGGAGTGCGTAAGGAGCCATTCTTGAACGTTGTGTGGTGTTGTTCTTGAGCTGGTCGGCAGGTGTAACGCCAAATCGAAAACACTTTGGGTGAATGCGACGCGCTCTTCTTCGCTAACTGAAGTGACCGCCACGTATACCGCCACGTCACCAAGTAGGTCCCAAATGCGTTGGGGCGCATGCGGCTTGGCGGTATAGGCGATGGTGCCCGAAAAGCCGCCCGTAGAGAAATCGTTTCCGTCGTACTCAACGATAACTTGGCACATGTCTTTATTGCGGCCATCGGTATCTTCGAGAATCCAGACCTTTAACTTCCCGTCTTCTGTGCCGTAAGCCGGCGCACCTTCTTTTGGTAAAAGGCCACGGTCATTAGAAACAAGTTTAAATTTTTCAGTGTTGTTCATCGTAATTACTCCTTACAGGTTTAAAAAGCATCCCCGAAGGGATGCATCGTTTATTTTATTTACACCAACTTCCAGCCGAGCTTATCAACGCTCTCTTTAAACTCGGTAATGAGCTGCTGAAGGTCTTCTTCGTAATGCATGTACCACGCGATGACTTTACGCCCTTGCAGGCTCAGGTCGTCGCGGAAGGCCATTGTCAGGACTTCGATTTGATGCTCGTCGTACATCGGACGCAGCAGGAAAACCATTTGTCCGTTAGAGTATTGCACCGGTGGTAGAGAGTCCTCTTCCGGGAAGAACTTGCGAATATAGTGCGAGGCGTTCCAATAGATGCCATCGGGCGCGTAATCAACGTCATCACTCACAGGTTTAATGCGGCGCAGCAGCTCCTGTATTTCTTCATCTGGCGCGTTACGCTCAATCTGGCGCACAATGGTGAACAAATCACGCAGGTAGTTATCACGGTCTTTGGCATCCCATGTCCCCAGCAGCGCACTGTGCATCGCGCCGGCAACGGTTGCGTAGCAGGCTTCCATCAGCTCACGCCCTTCAATCGGGTTACCTTGGATAAGAAACTCGTAAACCGTTGTCCCTTCGAACGACACCGCCAGTGCGGTTAAGTTGTGCTCTTTGACGAAGCGGGCGTCGAGGTCGTAGTTTTCGCTCTCTGAAACGAACAGATTGTCGGTCTCATCGAAACTGTATTTAGTGGGTGTGGCCTGCCAGAACTTACTGAGGTTAAAATCGTGCATGCTATTACTCCTTACGAAAAGAAAGAACCCCTACTCTTTCGGGTAGGGGTGGTTATTTTTTATTACAGGCGAGAGAGCGCACCCTTTAACTGGCTGACTTCTTCATGACGCAGAATCATCTCATCAACCGTGCCTTCTGGCATGGCTTCCAGCTCACCCAATCGACCGAGAATGTCACGGCGAGTCTGGAAAAGCTCTTCCCCGCCCATCTTAGGATAAGCGTCTTCCACGTTCACGTTACGGGCCGCTTCCATCATCTCTTCACGCATGGCCGGTGGCAGGTCATTGGCGAAAGACTCTGCGGTGCGGCAATCAGAGGTCAGTGTGCTGTGCTTCAGACTCTGCTCAACGTTGTGCTGATGGTTGTGTGAAAAGTTACGACGGATACGTTCTTTGCGCAGACGCTCAATATCGATTGGCTGGAGGGTTACATCTTTACCCTTCACCCAGCCCAGCATTTCGAGATTGGTGTGGAAGTTATCCAGTGCATCGTTCGCCTGTGCGAAGATATCCGTTAACAGGTCGAATTTCTTGTTAACGATGAGGGTGTTGTCGTCTTGCTTCATCTCAAAGGTGAAGGCGATTTTCTGAATACCCCACAGCAGACGTTGGGTAATCTTAATGCCTGCCTCACTGCGCCACGTATGGAGGTTATCCCCCGCCCAACCCATGCAGGTGTGGTACAGCTCGTCAGCACCCTCCAGAGGGTCTTCAAACGTCTTCTCTGCCCAGCTCTGCGCACGCCCTTGGTCTTGCAGGTCGATTGTGGCAATCACCTTACGGGCCAACACGTTCAGCCCTTCGAGGTCATTACGAATCGTCTGTGTATCACCGCCCCGGGCGACAACATACGCCTGTGCCAGTTGAATCGCACTGAGTGGCATGGTCTTAACGCCAGTCTGTTCAAAGTTCCACTGATGATGGAACAGCTCACCCCGGTGGAAAATCGCCACACGTTCGTAGCCACGGTCATAAGCACGTTTGACTTCCCACAGGTCAGGCTCGACCTTAGCGAGGCTTTTGTACTCCGAGCCCTCTCTTAAGCTCAGGTCAGGGGAGGTCAGTTTGAAGCCGGGAAACACGGTCGCAACGATAGACATGTAATACTCCTTACGAGAAAAAAGAAAGCCACCCGAAGGTGGCCATTATGGTTACTTGTTCTTGCTGGCGAAATAACCAGCAAAACGTTTTTCGAGTTTGGCTAACTCAGAAGCACGTTTAGACGGCGGGTATTTCATTACCTGTGCTTTCGCATCGGCGTACGCCTGACCGTCCGACTTCGGTGTTTGCAGATAGCTCCCAACAGATTCGCTCACGTTACACTCCGTTACTTAGCAGCACGAGCGATAAGCCCGTTCATGACGTTACGATAGTTTCGGGTAGCCTGTGACTCCCGCTTCTTTGGACGGACCGGTGGAGTGAAGCGAATAGTAGGGTCGGCGAGACGGGCTTGCAACATTGCCGCTGCGAAAGCGTCGGCGTCCTGCTCAGTTTGAAGCTGAGCGAGGAAGCGCCCACGTGGGCCGAGCGTAAACGGTGTCTCATCCGTCAACAGCTTTTCCAACTCTGGAGTCGGTTTATCTGTCCCCTCGACCTTGGACTGCTTCCACCAGTGCGGGTCAGATTCACCTTCAAGACCACGGGTTTCCATGTGTCCATGGAGGGTAAGATCCGCCGTCTGGCCGTCCGCGGTTTGTGGCAGCTCATTAACAGGGATTGTTTTCACGATAATGCCTTTGTCTTGTTCAGTCATTGTAATGCTCCAGTGGGCTCACGTTGCCCATCATGTCTACGGCGAATACTTGCGCTGTCACGCGGACAGGCTGCTCTTCCTGCTGACGGTGTTTGGTACCGTTGGACAGGTTATCCCACTCGCGTTTGATGCGAGGGTTGTTCATGAACTCGTTGAACTGTGCGTCAGAGAAAGTCATCTTAGCCGCGTCCTGTGCACTGTGCTGCAGAATTGCCTAAGTCAACGCAGTGGTTGTAATCTTTATTAACGGTGATGATAGAGCAAGCAACAGCAACGAACAGGACGATACCGGCAATAGCTTTCAGATGGTTACGAGTTAACATAATGGGCCTCTTTGAATAGTCGATTATTTTAGTTCAGCAATCAGTGCAGCGATACGCGAGACTTCCGCCATATCGCCACGGGTTTTAGCTGCTGCCAGTTCAATGGTCAGCATGTTGATACGGGCTAGGATACGTGCATGACGCTCCTCAGGAGAGACACGCGTTGATTCGTAACCATAGCTTGAACCTACTCCTGAGATTGTCATAGCGTTTCCTTAGACGTTGGCGAAGCGTTCTTTCGCGATGGTGTAGTATTTGCGGGCAGGATACCCAGTACGTTCTTCTTCTGCACAAAGCAGCGGGGTTGCATCAACCCGTGCCAAGAACTCATCAATCATGCCGTGCAGGTCATTAGATTCAAACGGTTGATTGAAGTCCGGTTTGTAGATGACGGCAATCAGCTTTGCTTCTTTTGGGATATCAAAGCCGCCGTCGGCGACTTCCATCAAATCCGGCATGTGTGTCGCTTCCCATTCCTTGATGGCTTCAACAGACTCCTCGACACCGGACTCTTCAGCGCAAATCAGCATCATCAGATAGAACGGGGAAGACTTCACCAGTTCTTTCATTTCAGCAGAGATAACTTTAGCGTTGGTTTCGTTACGGATTTCAGTAGACATGATTATTCCTTACAGTTTTAATGGTCGATGTAAACGATTAATGTATTCGTTCACCTTAGTAATATCTATCTGAAATTTCATGCGTTCGAAGTAAGCCCGCTAGACGCTCTGTATCGCATTCTAAGCGATTTTACGGTTAATCCCTACGATGATTCGATTCGCACAGGTTATACTCGTACAATAACGTGTAGGCGTAAAAAATAAGGAATCCTCCCTTCCCGAAGGAAAGGAGGTAAACCTTAGCCGCCGAACGTCAGGGTTTGGAACTCTGGGTTCTGGTCAAGGCCGTTTTTCACGGAGACGACAACGCGGTCTTTATCGTCGATCACTTCCACTGCTTCATCGCAGGTCAGCCCGTAACGCTTCGCGGCTGGCAGAATGGACTCGTTATCGAACGGGCCCAGAATCTGCGCATCAAACGGCACGTACGAGTTAAAGGTCACATACTGACCCACACGCACCACCGGATACACTTCACGGAAGTTGGTTGACACATCCGCTGCACACGGCAGCGCGGTGTAGCGAATAACCGCACGCAGACCGGTTGTGTGTTCATCATCACGGGCTTCGCCAATCATGGTGAAACGGAACATGTCGTACTGCGCATCTTCCGTCATCATGTCAGGCTTGATACGATCAACGTAACGTGGGTAAGTAGTACCGTCGCCCGGCACCATCCCTTCTGCAAGTTTCTGACCGAACGCGTAGGCGTAGCCGAAACCGTATTGCAGCGCCAGCGCCTGTGCACAGGTCGCCGTCGTCATGGCATGTAAGAACAACAGATTGCCCAGTGAACCCTTCTCAGAGATGGTCAGCTCTTTACCGCTCTCCACGCCGTCGTGCGTGTGAACAATAACGATACGCTGATCAATCGAGGTTGCCATCACGTACATCAACGCCACTTCGCCGGTCTTCGGCAGGACTTTGGTGATACGCTCCATCAGCTTAGAAGGTTTGGCAAAGTGACGGGCTTCGTAATCATCGATAGCCTGAATCACCTGTCCTGACATACGCATGGAGTAGACGTTGTTGTTGCTCATGTTTCATCAATCCTTAAAGGGTGTTAGTTTCATAATAGAACATCAGTTTGTTATTTTTGAGTTGGAGAGCCACAGCGTCAGTTCGGTCTGGCTGTTAAAGCGACCGGAGGCCAACGTCTGCCCATCCACCGAGGCGTGATACACCTCACCCAAAACGGTACCAAACCGCGTGTACATACCAACGTCGTTGGCGTACATGAACTTCACGGGCATACCCGGGTACACAATATTGGGCATCGACTGATTCCACGTCACCTTTACAATCATCCCATCACGCATGGCAAGTTTGGAACGAATGTCTTTGTCGTGGTCAGCGTAATGCTTTTTCAGTACCGGGGCATTCACTAAGCCAGAAGCGTGTTTGTTGGGCGCAGCCTGCGAGACAAACTTATCCGAGGTGGTCTTAGAGACATCCCCCGGCGTAAACGAGCTAGAGCGCCCGTCTAAGGCCCTGACAGACCCAACCCGATAACCGGTGCCCTGATTGAGCGACAACTGGTCCTGCTGGTCTTCTGTGAGCGTATCGCCGCCTGTGATGATATACCGCACACTGGCATCGCTGTGTAGCGTCCGGTCGATGTTAGCCGCACGCTCACGGGGCAGGTTCATCACCACCAGTTTTAAACCGGCTTTATTGAACTTGGTTTCATCGTAGGGCTTGAACAGGAACCAGTTATTGAAATACTGGAACACGCCCAAGCCTTTCGCATACACCCCGTACTTTTCCTGAATGTAATCAAATACCTCCAAGAAGGTCACCGAGTCAGGGATGACCATGTCGCGATAAAGCTGTTGCTCTTCTGTCTCGTACTGAATCGAGTGCACGATACCGGCTTCGGCTTGCTGATTGGGCAAGGTGTCGACCAAGAGCTTACGCAGCAGCGTTAACCCATCGGTGCCGTGGTACGTTCCACCCACGTTCTTCAGGCGCTGGTACCACAGTGAAGCGGGCATCAGCTCCAGTGTGACGATAGCCACCGATTTATCATCCGACTCCCCAACAAACATCGTCTGGGATTCCATGTCCGGGTCACGGTTACTCACTACCACGCCGTTGTAGTTCACCGTGTTCAGGATTTTCTCCCCGACCAAGGTTAACAGCTTGACGTTCATGTTCCCGTTAGCACGCGTCGTCAGTAAACGCATTTGGGAGGTGGGGACGGCCATCGTGATGTGCGTTATCGTTGAGACCGCCCCCACGAAGTTACTGCTGTGGATGACGTCCCGAACCTTCAGCACCTTAAGCGTGATGCCCTTGATGCTGACGATAGCACTGTAGTTGATGGCAGGTGCCCCAATTGCCCGACTGATGTGGCTGTTGACAATTGTCTGGAACCTATCAAACATTATCGCGGTCCTCGAGATTGGAAGCGGGCTGCAGATTCCAAACGCCGGATCAGGGTATCGTTAAAGCGGTGTTCATCTTTGGAGGCTTTCACCTCTAACCCAAAGAACGACTGCAACGAATCTGACATGGTGACTTCGGCTTTACGGAAATAGCCATAGCGGTGCGCCACTGGAAAGAGTTTATTCGCAAGGTTGTTAAACTCACGCATTCCTTCTATCGGGATACGGCGGCTAATCAGCGACGGGTTACTGGAAAAGGTTATCCAGTTTGCCATGTGCTCCATTATCCAGCCATACACTTTGATAGCATCGGTTGGGTCATTGATGTCCAGCGGCATACCCTGCGACAGATACTCCGCAATTTCAAATGGACGGGCCATTATCATCTTACGGTCGTGCAGGATGGCGTTGGCCTTCTTCTTGTCTTCCGGCAAAAAGACACCGTGCTCTTGCAGGGCGTATTCGGTCAACGTTGCATAAGCCGGCACACGCCAGCTTACCCAGCTGTGAAACAAATGGAAGGCGGGGCTAAACTTCTTGGTCATTACTACCTCACGTAACGGAGGAGCACGTAAACCAGCGGGGTGTAGTAGAACTGCGCCGTCTTCGGCAGCGTCCGTAACATCTCCGCCAACAGGATAATTGGCATCGGGGATATCGGTTGCTGTTTGATAAAGAGGTGCAACGCCCACTCAAGCACGTTGGTGTAACTGCCCTTGTAAAACGCCTCACTCAGGATATACGGAGTGAGTGTTGGAACACCGAAGGCCGGCAGGGATTCCCCGACGTTTCCACGGTAGTTAATGCTCTCAGGCACAAAGCCTGCAAAGCCCGGGAAGTTGTACGGGTAGGTGGCGTACTTGTTATCGGCCGTGAAGAACAGGGTCGCTTGGAACTTTGACCAGCCGATGGTGTTCATCATCTGCAACACCCGGAAGGTCTTCACCGAGAAACACGCACAGCGTCGGTTGTAGTCCTCAAGGAACGTTCCGCTCTGGTTGATAATCGCATCCCAGAAGGTTTCGATATCGTTCGCCTGCTTCGGCGGGTGCGGATAGATACGGATGTCATGCCCCGGCATCGTCAGACCAATGGCCCGCACGAACCGTGCCAAGAAGACATCGTACACCCGGTACTCATCTTCCGGGAATTTCAGGGTTTGGGTTTCATGGTCGTAGTAGCGTTTGACATACGTCTGCTCGATATCCAGGAGCAGTCGTTCCACACGCATGAACTCGTTCCACTCATCCGGCTTTAACAGCGTGTCCTCACCCCACCACGCACGTTCCCGCACGTAGTAATACTCGCGCACGGTACAGGCTTTGATAACCAGTGCCATCTGTGGCGTGACTTCATAGAGCATCGTGTACTCAATGTCGTAGGTCGCGATTTTGTTATCGGAACCACGCACGGAGGAAGTGATGTTAAAGAAGCCCAGACGCCCGCCATCCATCTCGGCCACAAAGCAGTCATGTACGTTCGGCGGGATGGAGTTGACAAGCGTTGCGGCACCCGTAATGGTAAACGTCCGGTTGTCCGACTCCTGACTGCGCTGTAGGGCGGTGGTAACACGCAGCTCAAGGTTGTTGATTTTCTCAAGCTGCTGTGTTGGGTTATCGACCTTGGGGTCAAAGATAACTATTGGGTCGTTCTTGCCTTTCAGCAGATGATAGAAGGTCACTGTCCACGACGAGCCGGTCACGTATTGCAACAGGTGCTGTTTAGACACACGCTGCAAATCCATCACCGTGGTACGCAGTGGTTCCGTGACGATGTTGGACGCTTCCTTAACCCCGTCCTGCGCTTGTACCAGTTCGGGGGCTGTGGGTTTGACAGGCTGCCAGTCGGCCCCTGACTTACTCGACTTCAGCATGCTCTACTCCTTCGATAGTCAGGATGCCGGTGTTAAAGATGGTCAGGTAGTAATCCCGGTCTTTGAGTTTGTCACGCGGAATCTTATCAATCACGGATGGAGGAAGACGCGGTAAGTCCCACCACCAATCCGGCGTGTTCCATTCAGGGAACAACCACTTGATTAAGACCTCAGCTGCACGCGGATACAGATGCAGCGGATACAAGTCCACGTTACGCCAATCAGACACCACCGTTTCCAACACGAAGTAGTTCTTGGTGACGTTCTGGCGACGCCGTAACTGGAAGTTACCGTCCTCCCAGTGATACAGCTTCGGCTCGATTAACGCCCCCTCTTCGAACGCGAGGAAGCGGAACATCCCGGTCATACCCGTGCGGTCAATACGGCGACAGTGGTCGATGTACGGCTGCAAGGCATCGTTCCAACGATACGGCAGGTCGGCTGTGTTAAACACCACCGGGTCAAGCATGTTATCTTCATCAAAGGCAACGTCGGTACCAAAGATAGGTAACAGGCTTTCCTTGCACGGATAGTGTAACCGCTGGAACTGTTCTTTCGGGGCCAACAGGTAGGGGAGCTGAATCAGTGCCCGTTTCTCGTTGACCCACCACGTCCCGTCGAGGTTCTGCTGTTGCTGGGAACGGCGCACGTATTCCTCGTTGCTTACCCACGGCCCGTCGATGTCCGGCCACCAGACGTCCGGTAATGGCGTTTGGTTAATAATGTACGGATACGAGACCACCACCTCTTCTGGCGGCTGGTAAAAGAACTTGATGGTGAAAGCGGCTTCATAGTGGTTTTCATCCTTATCCCACGTCGGGGGTTCAGTTGAATACACAAGCTCCACACGGGTTGGTGCAAAGCGCACCGCCAGTGACTCCTGTCCACCGGCCACGTTCGAGATACGGGTGACTTCTTTACCGAAATACGCTTTGAGGTACTCGGGGAAGCTCTCGTGCTTCGGCACACGGGTGTTTGCCGCGACGTAACACGCGTTCAGTAACTGCAGTGCTGTCTTAGGGATAATGTAATAGGCCTCAGACTCCGCCATCAGGCTGTAGCGGCCCATATCCTGTAAAGCGTTAAGACGGTTCACCCAGCGGTGTAACTCGTCCTCTGATTGATTGTGGCGCGTTAGGGTGACGGTGACGTCATAGCCACAGGTGGTCGGTGCAGCGTGGACTTGGTCGTCGCTGTTAGCAAAGAACGGGATATGAACGTTCATGCCGATTTGGCGATTGATCCGTGCGTACTCGTCGCGTTCTTCAACCACACTGATATAGACACGGTCGGTGCCTGCATAGGAGGCCGTGGTTTCCTCGCCCTCGGTAGACCCGACCTGATGGGTTGTCTTGAAGCGGTCATCATTGTAGATGATTTCTGCTTTCGCGATTCCCGATTCATTTAACGCACGATGAACAATACCGTCCACGATGGCTTTTCGAATGGTCTGGTCTAATGAAGGAATCTCAAAATACTGTTGCATTGGGGTGTCTCCTCATTAGCTCATAAAACTGGCTGGATACGCAAAAAAAAACAGGAGTCCGAAGACCCCTGTCTGTTTACAGTCCGAACCCGCGGGAAACGTACCGTTTAAACTCCTGTTCACCAACCGTGAAGGTGTCACCCTTCAGTGTCGCCACCACGTCATCTTTGATGAGTTGGGTTTTAGCGGCTTCGGCTACTAGCCACAACAACCGCATGTCGTGTTTCACGTCGAACACCTCACCCTGCTGTGGGTGCTCGGTTGTGGTTACCATCGCCTTCTCAAAGACATAGAAGCCCGTGACCTTAACAGCGTTGTGACCAATGTGCTCTTCGAGCTCTGGAGAGAGCCAGACCTTATAGCCGTGCAACGTTTGTGAATTTATCACCAGTGACTCGTTACGCATCTTGCGCAGTGTGCCCATGCGGATATCGCTTTCACAGGTAATCAGGACATCGCCACGTGTTGCGCCCAGCGGCATCTCAATGTACACCCGCTCGGGTTGAATCTTCTGATACAGTTCCAGCCGTTCTAAGAGCTTCACGACGCGTGCGTTGAGGCTAAGCTTGCCGATGTTACACCCGCCGTCATATTGGCTGAACTCTTCATTGTCATCGCCGGTTATGTTGAGGTCGATGCCTTCGAACTCAGAGAGGTGTTTAATAAAGTCTTTACGCTTTAACATTTTCTTAGTCATGGCCAATCCTTCCAAATAAAAAAGAGGGGACCGAAGTCCCCTGTCTTAGTTGTCAACACCCACGAGTAAAATGTGCGCCAGTTTCGGATAGTGCCAGAGCTGCACTGTCTGACCTTGCTTGCGCCACTTCGTACCCCGTTCGTCCATGAGATACCATTTCTCACCCTTGCCGTACTCCTCATGTTGGCCTGCGGACACAGACACCAACACACCCGCCTTCACAAAGTCGTATAACCAGATGAACTTGCTTAAGTCCAACGGCACACCAACCGTGATAGTCGGCCCATTACGGGGGATGGCTAAAGGTTTGCGGGTTTTCCCCTCGAGTATCAGTCGGAACCAGAGTGCGATACACAGGTATTGCGCCTCGGTGAAATGCACCTGAGGAAGTGAGTTAAAGTGACGGATTAAATCTGTCCCCGTACCCACTTCAATCATCAGGTGACTCAACGAGGTACCGAGTCCTTCTTCGGGTCGATACATGCGGTTGTCCTCTTGGCCAATGACATAGTATCAACCCGCCAGAATCACCCTTCCACTTTTTCTTTAAACGTATCGCGCAGATAGCCCATGGTTATCTTGCTGCACAGGTTACCCCACGTGAACTGGTGATTACCGTCAACCACCACCACTTCTTCCGGCTTAATGCCCAGCGGCCCCAGACGGTTCTCAAGGAACTCCAGCACGGTGATGTCGTGACGGGATGCACGCTTGTAAACAAATGATTCAATCCAGTCCTCAGGACGGCGACGGATAATAACGATGATGCCTTCGAGTTCTTGAATGGCGCGCTCAATGGCACCCGGATGCGATACGTTCAGTTCCATGATTAATCCTTACTCAGTGATTTTAGTGTATTCAACGATGGTGAAGCTGTGGGCGTGTTTATCGTCGGCCTCGACGTGTAACAGGGTACGCTCTTTGTACGCCGTGACATCGAACTGCGGGAAGATGGCATCAGCCCCACCCTCAATCTCGGTATCAACATGCGTAATCAGAATGCGGTCAGCGTGCTCGAGGTACATCTCGTAGACCTCAGCCCCGCCAATGATAACCACTTCTTTTTCATGCCAGCTATCAGCAATGAGTAAGAGTTCATCCGGCTTGGTGATAATCCCCACACCGTATTCGGTACCCTTCGCAGGCACCACGTTTTTGCTGTCGCGGGTAATCACCCAGTTACGGCGATTGGGCAGCGGCTTGGAACCAATCGACTCGAAAGTCTTGCGGCCCATCACCACCATCTTGCCCATGGTCTGTTCTTTAAACCACTGGAAGTCACGCGGTAAACGCCACGCCAGTTTGTTGTCTTTGCCCAGACCCCAGTTACGGTCCACGGCAGCAATTACGGTTATTTTCATTTACAGGTTCCCTAATCCGGCACGCATGGCGCTCAGGAGATTACGACGTTCGAGTTTGTGGACTTGCACCGTGTCACTGAAGTCAATGAACTGCGCATAACGCGGTTCGACCTCAATGCTCAATGCATGGATTTCAATGTGCAGCAGACGACCCGTGCCGTGGGTGCTACGGTGCAGCTTCACGGTGAGTTGACCTTGGAAGTCTTTATCAGCGAGCTTCTCAATTGCCTCTCTGACAGATTCAACGTCCAAGTCGTAGTCGATGTCACCGAGTTTGAAAATCAACCCGTGAACGTTATACAAGGACTGAGCAGGGAACTCTAATACTGGGCGAGACATTTGATTACTCCTTACAAAAAAACTAACCCCACCGAAGTGGGGCATGTTGATTAGAATTGAGACTGGACGGAGCTCTTACGATGAATCACCAACTGTGGCAATGTCAACGGTTGGGCGGTAATCAGTCGTTCCTTCGCACTGGACAAATTCGTTACCCGAGCATGGGTGATACGTTCAGGCTCGATGGCACCGTTCGCTTCGTCCAACAGATGTTCATTCATCAGACGTTGTTCGATATCCAACGACATCTGCATGTCGGCTTTATCGAACGAGAGTTCAGTTACCACGGTCAGATAACCGTCCATGACTTCCGGCACACGGGCAACGTGTTTGCGGTAGAAGTGTTCAAACTTACTGTAGTCACGGCTGGCGGTTTTGTGCATGTATTCCATACCGGCGGCAACGGCCCACTTGTAGAGTGGCTGTAAGCGCTTGTATGTTTCGAAGTCACACTTCTGGTCCAGTGTGAAGGTACGGCTGTTGTAGTGGAGGGTAGCGCTCTGCGTGTCGCGAGCGTAGCAGGCTTGTACGAAAGAGGCGATGCCAAGCATAACCGGACGCGGTACACGTAATGGTGCTTGATGTTCGAAATGCAACTCAAAGACTTTAGCATCACGCAGGTCTGCAGTGTTGCCCGTTACGTCGATTACAGAGAGCAGGTTATAGTTCATGGGTTAAATCTCCTTGCGATTACATAATGGAATAGGTCTCGTGTAAAAAAGGTCATTGTGTTACCTCACCTAAATGATATCTATCTCAGATTCGGTCGAATAAAAGAAAGAATCCCCACTCCGAAGAGTGGGGTTTCCCGACACTAAAAGGGATTAACCTTTTTCGTGTGCAGCGATACCAGAAGCGATATAGCCGTTCAGGCCAGCGCTCAGGTTTTTCTGGATCATGGCAATCGCACGCTCTGCAGAAGAGACGCTGGCGTTGATACCAGTGACGCCACGGCGAACCATGCGGACTGCACGAGCCAGACCCGGCTTGTCGTCGATTTTAACATCGTCAACACGCTTAACCAGTTTGGTCAGTTCAGCTTCGAACTTAGCACGCGCAGTGTCAACTTTGCGGTAGTTCTGAACCTGTTTCTCCAGCTCTACGCCCACTTTCTTGTAGAAGGTGTTAGCAGAGGCCAGCTGACCCGGGTTAGGAGTTGGAACAGACGCTTCGCCTTCAGCTTCAGACGCAACGTACGAAATAACGGTAGTTGCTTCGTCGCCTTCGCCTTCGGTCTTAACGACCATCTTGTTGCCGCCCAGCATCTCTTCTTCGCCAGTACCATGGTCGCGAACGATAGAGACCAGTTTCTTAGCAGAAGCCAGTGAAGCGGTTTCTGGGTTGGCAGCGCCTTCCAGCGAGCTAACCATTTCTTCACCGACCAGAGTCAGTTCAGCCAGCAGGTCAACCAGACTGGTGCAGACTTTCAGCTGCTCATCCAGCTTGGCAGTTTCGTTACCCACGAACTTGCCACCGACAGACAGTTGCTTAACGAAAGAACCAGAGATGGTGTCTTTCTTCTGCTTGCCCAGTGCGCGGATCTGCGCTTCGTATTTCTTAGCGCGGCCCTGAATGGACTTGCCGACGTTGCTGAATTTCAGCCAACGATCTTTCAGTTTACGACCCTGCTCTTGCAGCCACTCGAGGATACGCTTCAGGAAACCTTTGATATCGGTCCACAGCGATTCACGAGCAACCTGACGACGGTTCGCAGCGCCATAGCTTTCGCGCGCAACAGACTGGCGGTTATCCAGACCCCAACGGCGACGAATAGACTCCTGCGCAACGTCCAGTGCTTCCGCAGCGGAGTCAGGCATGTCTTCTTCGGCTTCCATCTTTTCGTCTTCCGGAGTTTCGCTTTCCGGATCGGCAGCGTCAGCAGCAGCGTCGACATCGTCCAGCTGTGCATCAGTTTCATCGGCGTCGCTTGCCAGTACAGCAGCGTCAGCATCGTTACCGTCGATAACGCGGTCATCGTTCGCCAGATCAGCGAGGATACCCTCTACCGACTCAGCTGGCAGTTCCAGACCGTCTGGAACGACAGTACCGGTTCCTTCGATGGACTCACGAGCGAGTTTCTGTTGAATAAAGTTCATCTTTTCTTTTCCTCTGGGGTGGGCAACGCCACCCCCTTTAATTTAGAAACTGGAAAGCCTTTTCGACGCTAAGGGGGATTAGCCTTTAGCGTAAGCGCCGATGCCTGCACCGATGTAGCCATTCAGGCCGCTGATAACGGTGTTCGCAACGTAAGACACTGCACGATGCAGAGTCTGGTAGTTACGGACCGCTTGGTCAGCTGCAGAACGGGCTGCGCTCAGAGTTTTGTGCTCAGCGTTGTCGGCAGCAGAGTCGATAGCTTTAGCCGCTGACTGTGCAGCAGCACGCAGTTTACCGATCTCGTCGTCGTAGCTGCGGAAATCTTTCAGCACGCTTTCGAAGCCTTTACCGATAGCATCCAGAGACTGAGCAGAAGAGTTCAGTTTCGCGATGTCCGGAGTAGCGACCTCTTTGCTGTCGCTGCGGTCGCCCGTTGACAGGAAGCCAACAGCAGTGAAGTCAACGCCGTTAACGGCTTTCTTACCACACTGGATGTAGGCGTTGCCCGGCAGCGCGTACAGACGCTGTGCTTCTTCGTTGTCGAACTGCGGAAGATTCTTCATCTTCTTAGCCGCAGTACCGAACAGCTCAACAGTGTCGTAGAAACCAGTGGTCGCTACGGCATTGTCAGACTTAGACGCTTTGGTCACAACGGTTTCAGCAGAAGCCGCTTGGCCCTGCAGATGGCTGATCGCTGATTTCGCTTTACCACCGGTAACGTCTTTCGCCGCAGCAACAGACTGTTCCAGATTGAACTGACCTTCGATGGAGAGCTTGCTGATGAAGCCGCCAGAGATCTGCTCTTTGTTCTTTTTGCCCAGCGTTTTAATCGCAGCCTGATACTTCTTGGCACGACCCTGCGCGGTTTTACCCACGTTCAGGTATTTCAGCTTGGCATCTTTGATTTTGTCGATAACCATGTTGCAGAACTCGATGAAACGCTTCCACAGATCTTTCAGCGTTTCTTTCCAGCCTTCCTGCGCAGCGATGGTCATGCCACGGCCGCGACGGTAGCTTTCACGAGCCAGTTTCGGCTTGTCGATTGCCCAGCGACGACGGATAGATTCCTGCGCCACTTCGGTTTTGCTGATGGTTTCTTCTGGCAGCTCTTCACCGTTTTCAACGGCTTCGCTCGCCTGCTCGATGGCATCTTCGGTACGATCGGTATCGACAGCCAGAGTTTCTTGGTCGCCGTCCAGACGGTCAAGCTGACCATCGATAGAAGCCACTTCGGTCAGTTGCACGTCGAGGTTATCTTCAGAAGTCTCAACGTTGCTCAGGCCGTCAATTGCGCTTGGATCAGTGTTTTCCACTGACTCACGCGCCAGTCGCTGTTGGATAAAGTTCATGCTTCAGTTCCTATTGGTTATAACCAAATACCCACACGCCCCTGAATAAGGGGCCCCCTCAGGGACGTGCGATCTTTAAAAATACTGCGAGCGAGGATACCATGTCAGACAATCCATTGACACGCGTAAGCCACTGCGCCAGCAGTTCGTGGTCTGCATAAGATAACAGACGGGTGTCCGGCCTTTGCGTTTGATGCGCATTACCCAGATTACGCACTTGCCCGGAGTCTCCGAACGAAGCAGCCATCATTCGACTACCAAGGCTACCAGTCTGACGCACGTACTTCGTACCATGAACATCGTTCATATACTGTTGCATCAGAATGGAGTATTGCCCAACTGAAATTTCGCGACGTTTTCCATCGAGAAGGAATTGAACCGTCTCATTATAGAACGTATTAAAGGTAAACCCGATTTGCGGGTATTCGTCATATAATACTTCCTGAACGCTTTGCAGCGCGCAGAGACGGAAACGTGCCAGAACCACAGCACAGGCCGGGAGCACGGCGTGAATCACCGCATCATCATGAACCAGCACCGCGTTCTGGCTAAGCAGGTCCATGTACTCTTTGATGGCCTGTTCGGCGTTATTGAAGTCCATACTTCTTCTCCAGTTTCTCACGCTTGTACTTGAGGTCCATCAAGCGTTTTTCCTGGTCTTTGATCAGACGCTCAATAGCCGCATCGCCATTGCCTTCTGCCTGCTGCTTTTTCCACAGCAGAATACGCAGCTCTGCCGCTTTACCGGCCGCCACACATTCGTCGTAACGGTCCATCTGCCATTCAGCAAAGTTCAGACGGGCACGGTAGACCAGTGTCAGCGGGAACGGTACCGCACTCATGCCGAGCGGGTCGGTTGTACCTGTACCGAAAGAGGCCACGAGGTCGTTGTAGGTATCTTCATCAAAGATAGCTTCCGGAATCTCAGCGTAGTCCGCTTTCAGTTTGTTGATAGGCGTACCCAGCACACGCAGCGCGATGCAGTAAACCATGTTCTGCGTTTTCAGATACTGCACATCGTTCGGGGCAACCGCACCACCGTCGATGTTTGACCCTTCAACCGCGTTCAGCTCAACCGCCGTCACGTAGTTCAGCAGGATGCTGCTGTACTTAACCGTGAAGTCGATGATGTCGAGCATCTGCAGCAGGGTCTGCTTGTTAAAGGTCAGCGACGAGGTCACCAGAGACTTACCGATGTCTTTGGTGATGTGCTGCTCTAAGAAGCTACGCAGGGTCAGGACGTTCTCTAATGAAGGAATGATGTATTCCAGCATCGAGGCCACACGCAGCCCTTTCACGTTCAGGTTACTGGTGCGCAGCGTCGAGACCATGTCTTCGCTCATGGCCTGCACATCGGCATGTTTGAAAGGTTTCCCTTCCTGCGTCCCGATGACTTCTTGCAACGTTTGGAAACGTGGCAGCAGCGCTTCCCCAATCGCGTCACAGTTGGACGAGAGTTGGTTCTTCAGGTTAACGGACTCAAAGCTTGGCAGTAACATTGCCAGCATGTTCGGAATAGGCATGAAAGACCCCTTAAAGCACCGGTTGAGCACCGGAGCGATACGCTTCGATGATTTTGTTCACGTCGGCAGAGCCAGCCTTCGCTTTGCTGAAATCGTTCTTATCCAGCTGCTGAGAACCGTTCTGACCGCGGGTGTAGATAGTGACACGACCCCATGTCTGGTCAACCACGACGTAGTACATGGTCAGGGTGTTTTCGAACACACGCTTGCGCACGTTGAAGTCGTCGAAGTCACCACCCAGACGCGCTTCTAAGCCGTCGATGGTTTCCTGCGAAACAATCATCAGGGCCGAGGCGTTGTTGATGGACGGAGACAGGGTTAACATGCCAGACAGCCAGTTACCGTTTCTCTTCTCCATCATCTTAGAGTAATAGCCCGATTTGTCGCGGAAGCGATTCTTACGGTACTCATCGATAAGGTCGTTTGAGAACGCGATATCTTTTGCTGCACGGATTTTGTCAACCGCACCCGAACCACCGCTCTTGTTGGTCGAGACACGAATCCAACGCTCCCACATGCTACGGTTCTGTTCGCCGAGCAGGATGATGTTTTCGATTGAGGTCGTATCGGTTGAGCTGACTTCCAGACGCACACGCATCGGGACTTCCAGCTTGTTGCCATTACGCTCAAAGGTCACGCTGAACTGCTTACCAGACGACAGGCTTTCCTGCTCGCTCAGACGCTTCGCGAAATCGCTTTGCAGGGTAGCGCTGGTGCGCTCATTGCTCTTGCCATCGCGCGATTCACGTGCCACTTTACGGCGGGATGATTCACCGACCGCAAGGGCGAGGTTATCGTATGACGGCAGCGCAAAGCGACCCGGACGTGACGACTCGCCGATTGCCAATGCACCCAGTGCACTACCGGTACGAACCGCAGCATCCAACGCGCTACGTTTGGTGGAGATTTTGTCCAGCGTGCCGATAACGTCGACTTCCGGAACACCGGTCAGCAGTGACACGGCGGTCAGGGTTTGCCCCGCCAACAGCAGCTGCATCTTTTCCATAATGCCCGGCAGATAATCCAAGCCCAACAGGCTATCTTCTACCAGCGTGGTATAGTCATTCTGTAGAACGGAGTTGAACTCCTCCAGCGAGTCCGCCCGCTGACGAAACAGCGAGGGGAAGGCAGCTAAGAACGTGATTACGCTTGACTCTACGGTTCTCTGTATCATCTTTTTTTCTAACTCCGGAGTTAATAATGAGTAACGAGACTGAAAACGATCCGGGATATGATCCCAATACCCCGGAGGACTCCGGCTATAGCAACCCGAATAATGCGGATGCCGTGCCCTCAGTCGCGGGATACATTGATGCGCGCCGGTCTACCGTTAACCCGAACAAAGCGTTTAACATCAATGATGAGTTAACGGCATGGACGTCCCGCTTACGTTTGCTTAGCGGCCAAGGGTTGGCTGCACAACGCATGACAAACCCCCTCATGGGTTTCAACCATAGAATGGCCTCCAGCCCTGTTCCCATTAACAAGGAATACGGCGGACTGACATTCTTTACCCGACCGGATTGCAACTTCGAGTTTGACAATATTGCTAACTCGCGTCGCTTCTCGAACATGGCGGCACAACCCAAGGGCTCGCTCGATTACTCGATACTGGCGGCACTCGACCCGGACTTTGAGCTCGGGTTTTCGGATGCTCCACGCAATGCTAATGGTCAGCGAAAAAACCGACTGGGGACACCTTTCCACCCAGACATTCCATTCGATAACCTACAGGCTTTCATACCATTACTCAGCACACAGCTAATGAGCCTCTCGGCCCCGCCGGATGAGTCGGTGGACGTGTGGACTTCGCAGGAAGGTTTGATGCGTGAGCAGTACGGGATGGTCGACTCCACCAACGAGGTGAACAACGCCTACACGGTGTCGGCCACCCTGAATAACCCGTACGGTGACCCGATAATGCGCATGATGTCGGTGTGGTTGGAATACATGGCCGGGGTGAAGATGGGCAAGTTCAAGCCCAAGATTCGCAACTCCATTCAACGTCGCATGGACTACTTCAGCCGCATCTACGGCATTCGCTACGACGCCTTGGGCAACATCTCCCGTTTTTGGACGATGTGTGTGGGCTTTCCAACGAACAACAATGCCGGTGCAATGGCACAGGTCGATAACTCCAAACCGTCACTGGATGATGACACCACCGTCACCATTAACTGGCAGATGTTTGGGGCACGCTATAACGACCCGCTGTACATGGAAATGTTTAACCGCTCGGTGGCTATCTTCAACCCGGACATGACCCCTGACCCCCGTCAGGAGACGTTCACCCCGCTTGGGGGTAACTCACTGGTGCCGATTCCGGCCGAGCTCCTGCCGCTGTTTAACTACTACGGCTATCCTTATCTTGACTCCGTACGCCGTCGCATCACTTGGTACGTTTACCAAGCCGACTACCGTACTGTGCTGACCAAAGCAGGAATCCTACGCTGATGGATACTTACGACACGCTTAAAAAGAACATGCTATTGCTGGCGCATAACCCCGCGGCGATGCAGACCTTGGCCTTAAACCAACTGGCGGCTGTTGAGGAGAACAACCAAATCGTTCTCATGGACCCAACCGACCCGGTGGTGTTTATCGCTGAGATGGGTATCATGTTGGCCCACGCCAGTATCCAGAGTCAGCGTGAGCTGCTGCCCAAAGTCTACCCGTCCATGGCCAACGACTACGACGACCTGTTCCGTCACATGTCCGATGTGGACTACGTGGATGTCTTTGCCCAACCGTCCAGTGTGCCAATGTTACTGGTGCTGGATGTGGACTCGATTCTCTCTAAAGCCATGCCACTGGTTTCTGACGGGGTGCGCCGAGTCACCTTCCCCCGCGACACGGTCTTTAAAGTGGCGGGCTACGACTTTGCGATTCAGTACCCGATTGAGATTCGTGTGCTGCCCTACGGTACTGTTGAGCAACCGGCGTTTCAGGTGGTGTGGTTAACCGAGAACCAGTCACCGATTACCCCGGTCTCAACGAATGCGCTGGATTGGATTCTGACCAGTGCCCCGAACACCACGTCGCAGCTGTTGGGTATCCGCATCCCGATGTTGCAATACTCGGTGTCGTCAGAGAACAACCACGATACCGTGGCCGGTAACAGTCAGTTCATCATGGACCGCACCTTTACCAATAACTTCTTCTACGCCCGTGTGTGGATGATGGCCTCGGGCAGCAAGACGTGGGTTGAGATTAAGCACACGCATTCCCGTGACGTGTACGACCCACAGGTGGCCACCGGGTTGATTCAGGTAAGTGGACAGAACGTGCGTCTGACTATCCCGTCTATCTACTTGCAAACGGGATTGGTGTCGGGTGAGATTCGACTGGACATCTACACGACGTTGGGACCCCTCAGTGTGGATATCTCGTCCTACACCGGTGACCAGTTCACCTTTGGCCTGCGGGACTTTAACGGGGAGATTGATGAGACCTACACCAACCCCATCAAAGACTTCCAGATTCGCCAGCTCACTGCCGAAACCGGGTCTGTTACTACCGGGGGTCGTCTGCCGTTGACCTTTGCAGAACTGCGTGACCGCGTGGTGAACAACGCCGTGGGACAACGCCAGCTTCCCGTGACCTTGGCACAGGCGAAGTCGACAGCCAACGATTACGGTCTGGACTTGTCGGTGCCTATCGACTACGTGACGGGCCGTACGTTCCACCTGTCTTCTGCCCTGCCACCCTCCACCGTGAAAGGGGTAAGCTCGCCGATTGGTGCCCTGACCGCCCCACTGCTGTTTAGCTGGGACGAGTTAGCGAACCTCTCGACCGTGCGGGTGAATGACAACCGTCTGACGATTATGCCCTCAACTATCTACCGTTACACCAACGGGTCGATTACCGTCGATGCGCAGATGACGGAGCTTGCCAAGAACCTCTCGCCTGACCAACTGATTAACCTCGCTAACGCCGTGCCGTACATGTTCACCCCGTTCCATTACGTGGTGGATATCAACAACACCGCGATTGATGTGCGTATCTATCAGCTGGACAGTCCACAGGTCACGGGGAAACGCTTTGTCTCCACCAACGTGTCTACCACGCTGAGTGTGGTGTCCGGTGATTACGAACTGGTGAGTACCGAGAAAGGGTTTGCGCTGCGCGTCACCACGAAGTCCGAAGCCTCGTATAAGGCGATTGCCGATGACCAGTGCTTTGCACAAATCTCCTACGTCCCGCGTGGCTACACCGGCCAGTACGCGTACATCAACGGCACCCTGATTGGGTATCGTGACGATGAGCGTGTGTGGGAGTTCCCGCTGGAGACCAATCTCGATGTGGACCGTAACGATGAACTGGTGTTGACCAACACCCGTCTGGCCTCTGCCAATGCCACACCGGTACCGGTGGGACTGGAAGCGGAGTTCAACGTGTTCTTCGGTGTGACCGGTTACTACCCGGGAAACTACGAGCGTGCCTCCATGGATGCGATTCTCGTGCCTCCGACCCGTGATGCGATTGGTGTGACGCAGGAGATTTATACCCTGCAACTTGGTAAGGCGCTCTCGGCGTATTGGCGTAAAGCCCGTCCCCAAACGGATGGGATTAACTACAAATACTACCAAGAGGACGTACTGGCGTTCTACGAGTCGGATATCCTGAAGTACAAGGACGGCACCGAGTCGGTGCCAGAGTACACCTACGACCCGGCAACCAACACCATCGAGTTCGTGTACGAACACCGCAAGGGTGATCCGGTACTGGACGACAAAGGCAATCAGGTTATCCGCTTTAGTAAAGGTGACTTGATGCGTGATGCCAATAACCAACCGATTATTGACAAACCGCGTAGCCTTATCTTCCGCAGCGAAATGTCAGTTTACGATGCCCGGTATATGTTTGCCACCGACCCCACGGTGCAGGCGTATCTGCGCTCGGTGATTGACTACATCGTGAATGTGGTGACCGTGAAGATTCCTGCGATGGCAGGGAGCTTGCTTGACCAGACGGAAGCGTACTTCGTTCCCGTTACCACCATGGGTTACATCCAAGCGCGTACCGAGGACGGTACCGTGACCCCGATTCAGGCAGAGAACCGCTTCACCGTCAGTTACTACTTGACGGCCGCGAACCGTCAGAACACCGACCTGCTGAAAATCATCCGCAGCAAAACCTCGAAGGTCATCAACGATTACCTCATTGCCAACAAAACCGTTTCAGCCACCAAGCTGGGCGAGGCATTGAAGTCAGAGTTGCTGGAGTCCGTGATTGCCGTGGAAATGGGTGGCATGGGGCCAGACAGCGATTGGCGTATCTTCACCGTGGTGGGCGATGCTTCACAAGCCACCATTGGTAAAGTCCTGACGCTTGATGTTGACGGCACCATGAAACTCAAGGACGACATTGTCTTGGCCTTTAACCGCCACGACACCGACGCCAAATAAAATGAAGTACCCACCTCCCGCAAAGGAGGTGGGACTTTTCTTTATTTCGCCATCTTGTTGCGTGTGGAGGTATTCGCTACCGCCTGCAACGAGGCCCCGGCGATGCAGATGCGGCGGACCACATCCATGTTCGCACGTAGCCCGGTCACAAAGTCATCGGACTTCATGTACACCAGAGACAGCTCACGCCCGTCACCGCTACCACGTTTGCCTTGACCGACATCCCGCTGGATAGCATCCGCGAGGTATTTGAAGAAGTCCGGCTCGAGTTTGTTGACACCCTCGGCCCATTTCTCAAACACTTTCATGAACTGGTCAATCTGCTGGCGCAGTGCTGTGTAGTTACTCAGTGCACCCCGGTTAGCATCCTTGGTGTAACCCTCGGGATTCAGACACACCAGTGCGGCCAAGATACCACGGGCATCGGTTGCAGTGAGTTTGATTTTCTCACGCAGGGTTTGGAACGAGCTACGGGTAAAGTACGCCCCTTCTTGCGTGGTGTGCAGGCGAATGCCGTTCACCATGTCAATCCCTTCGTCGTAACCGACCAAGTCACGCGACTGTGCAGGGCCGATTAACACCGCAGGGCCCATGTCGAAGGAGAAGCCACGGGTGGCGTCATCGACAATGCCCATCGAGGCGTTGTTCAGCTGCTCCAGACCTTCTGAGAACAACCCTACGGCGATATCACCGGCCGGGAATACCGAACGTTGGCCTTTGGTGAACACGCCGTGTGGGTCACGGTAGTTCTGCAACAGGCTCTGCTTGTCCATCGCCGCAAACCCGCGCATCATCACGTTGAAGTAATCGATGAGTTCTTTCACCGTGTTACCGTAACGCTTGTACACGAGCTCACAGGCGAACTTCATACCGGTTGCTTGCACAGTCTTCGGCAGGCGGCTGTACGCTTCCTGAGACGTCCGTGAGTCGAACACCGCAGAGGTCACGCACATGCCCAGCAGTGCATCGATTGCGTCGAACAGCACTTCGTTCTCGGCTTTCTTTCCGCCCTTGGCATATTCAGAGAACATGTTCATGAACGGTGACTTACCACCATTGGCTGCCGCAACCTTGTTCAGGAAGTCTTCAGCTTTAAGGTCAGTCAGCACTTTGTCAAGCTGTGCGGTGGAGAGGTTGTAGTGGTCAACAGACGAGGCATCTTTGGCATACGCCAGATACGCGTCTTTCACTGCTGTGATGGTCAGTGAGCCCAGTACACTCTTGCCACCAACTTCAACGGCATCAACTTTCTCTTTGACTTTCTCAGCATACCCGCTCGCATCCGCATCGCCCTTGCCCCCGAACGGTTTCCCGTTTTCAATAATCCATGACACCACTTTCAGCAGTGCGGTAATGGCCAGCACGATTAAACCCATGCGCCCGGCTTTGGCCCACGACTCCAGCGCCACCAGTGTTTCTTTCTGGTGTGTGCGACTGTAGTTCGAGGTCAGGAGACGTTGTACGTTGGTCGGGATAGTCCCGGGACGTATGGACTCGACGGCCACGGCTTGGTCACGGCTTAACCCCTGACGTTTCACCTGTTCGATAACCGCTTCAATCTGCGTCATCAAACGTGCACCGTACACGAGGTCGGCATCGTTGCGTTGCATGTACAAAGAGAGCTGGTCGACAGAATCGACCTTCTCTTCCATGCGGTCTTTTAACAAAGCGCCAATTTCACCCAGACGCCATTTGGGGTGAACATTGACGGTGCCCGCAGGCCCAGTCATTGAAGTCATGCTGCCTGTCCTTTCAGTTCTAACAGGTAGAAACCGATCGCTTCCAAGAAACGGTCAGCCCACAGGGTTACAGTCGCCCAGACGTCTTCACCCACCGCATCATCAAAGATTTGCTTCACGGTGAAGGCTTCCAGTGCTTTGTAACGGCCCCACGCCGCGTCGTAGCGGTTCAGGTACAGGCCAGACGTCAGGTCTTGAATCGACCCTAAGTCAATCTGCATGATTTCGTTCACATCCGAGATGACAGGTGCCATCAGGGGACGCAGCAGCTGGTTAGCCGCTTCCAGTGAACCGTTCATGCCATTATCCGGTACCGGCGTGGAGAACGCGATAGAGAACGCCACCAGTGCAGTCAGGGCACGGGTCGCTTGTACGCCCTGGCCTTCGTTGGCACGTTTGAAATCGTAGACGAGTCCGCCTAAAGAAACTTTGTGTGTCATGATAATACCTTTAATCAAGTTGAGGGCGAACTGCTGCTTACGCTGAAGAAGCCTTCAGTTTGTTCATGGCAACAGTCAGGTCGTTAGACAGATACGATTCCACATCGCGCTGGTAGTCCACCGCGTCACGTTCACGACGGCCAGACGGAATGAGGTTCTTGTAGATGTACGCATACAGGTTGTCTTTGTCTTTCACGACTTTGAGCAACTCATCAATCTGCGCAATCCCATCCAGCACACGTTGACGGTGTGCGTTGGCGGCTTTGGTGTTGATACCGTCCAGCGTCTTGAGCTCTTCAACCAATGCACGACGCATTGTTTCAAAGCGCTCCTGCGGTGGATCGTAGATGGTCGCAGACGGGTCATTGGCCAGCAGACCAAAGGCGATAGAGGCAGTTGCCAGCAGCAAGCCCATCGGGTTGGTGGACCACAGAATCAGCAATGCCACACGGCCGAGTTCCAGCGTCAGGTGCACACCCATGTTCATGTACGAGGTGCCACGCAGCAGGTACATCGGTGCGGTTTCCAGTTTGTACAACCCGGTGGCCAGATGCGGGGCTGCGCCAAAGCGGGCAGCGTAGTCATCCGCAGCACGTTCCCACGTACGGTTACCAAACCCTTCACCACCGGTAATGTTCGGACGCTCTAACAGCGTCGCGGTCACCAAGTGGATATAGATGTTCTCTTTTTTGAACTCACGCACAATGGTTTCAGGCTGGTCGATTTTGGTGTTCAGCATACGCTCAACGTCTTTGACAACGCGCAGCTTCTCAACATCGGATTCCATCCCCATCATGCGGTTAGCAGCCGCATCGGCAATCAGGTTCACCACCACCCCACGCATCAAGCTGCGGAAGTAGTAATAAACGTGGCCCACTTCGTGCAGGATGATGGCCGCGATTTCGTAGTCGGTCATTTCCAGACCGTGCATCAGAATCGGGGTCACGTACAGCGGGCTTGACACCTTGGACAGGTCACCTGAGATTTTGGCGTTGCTGTCATCAAACGTCCCGGCCAGTTCGTTCTCTTTGATGAACTTGGTGTACGCATCCAAGTCATTGTTGCCACGGTAATACTGGCGATGGAGATTAGAGACGATCGGGTTGTTGGCATCGAGCTTCGGTGGCTCTACGCCGGCAAAGGCAAACGCCGCCAGACCAATCTCGGAACCGTTACGAAAAGCGATAGTAATCCCGCAGTTCTCGAACACCCACTTTTCAACACCGGAGTTTTCATACCCAGCAGGAGAGAAGTCACCGGCGCGCCGAAAGGCTTCAATCAATTCCGCCAGTGTTGCAAGCTTCTTTTTATCTTGGAATCGAATTGACTCCGCGGCGACGAGCTTTAGCTCAGCCACCGTCTTGGCGCGTTTAGCCCAGTAACCTTTCATCATCTTTCCTTCTAAGAAAATTACGTCTCCACTGGATGCTATAGAAGCCCTATATAGCTTGAGAGACACCCATGGAACAAAATCACTATTACAGTCCCTCTGATATCGCGGGACGTGAATGTAAAAACATTACGTACGCCACAGACGAAGAAAAAGAGAATGACTGTGTCCTCGTCAAAGAGGTCATCCATACTAATGATGGTCGGCAGATACCGGCTATCCGTATTGCTGAGAACGTGAAACGTCCCATCTACATTACTCAACCGCAGCATCGTAACCATCAGGAAAAGAAAGAATACGAAGAGCGGGGCAAGTGTCAGGAACTGATGACGACCGATGTAAACATGGCTGCCACCATTCAGTTGGGACTCGGCTATCGGTTTGTGGACAAAAAGAAAAGTCTGCGTCAGGCGTGCAGCAGCCCTTACGTCTATTGGGCAGACTTAACACTTCCCACGTACATCAAAAACCAGTACCTCAAGAAGTGGTCACAGTTCGTTTCTGAAAACCGCATCTGCGTTATCGACGTGGAAACCAACGTGCGTGAAGGCCGTGACCGTGAACCGAACATCATGAGTTTCATCTTGGATGATGAGATTCACTTCTTTGGTGACAAGCCGTACATGGACCGTATTGGCAAAGACGCTGACCAGATTATTGCCAAGAAAGCCAAAGAGCTCTTAACCCGTGTGCCGTTCTTGGAAAAGGACAAAGCCACCGGTGAGGAGAAGTGGGTAGAGAAAGATGTGCTTGGGGATTTCAAACTCTTTGTCTACACCTGTGCGACCCCGGGTCAGTGTATCGTCTCGATGTTCCAGAAGATTCACCAACGACTGCCGGACTTGGTCGTGGCATGGAACCACCAGTTCGACCACAACTGTATCATCAACCAACTGGCACAAGAAGGTATTCCGGCTGAAGACGTTTACTGTCACCCTGACGTACCGGTTAAGTATCGTCGTTGCTGGTTTAAAGAAGACCAAGCCAACAAAAAGACCGAGTCAAAGTCACTGACCAAATCCCCAGCCGACCAGTGGCATGTGATGTACTGCATGGCCTCGTTCTACTGTGTGGATGCAATGTGCTTGTTTAAGAAAATCCGTACCCACGAAGGTAACCGTCCGAACTATAAACTCAGTTCGATTCTGGAAACCGAAATCGGTGTCGGCAAGTTAAACATTCCGGGGCTGGATTACACCGACAACCTCGGCTGGCACGAAAAGGCACAGACAGACTTCCCGGCTGAATATGCCGTCTACAACATCATGGATAACCTGTTGATACTCTTGCTTGACCAGAAGACCAAAGACTTAGCGTCGGCGTTCTCGGTACTGGCCGGTGTGTCAATGTTCGATATCTTCCCTTCACTGCCAAAGCGTATCTGTAATGCCTACACCTTCTACCTCTATGACCAGAATCTGGTGATTGGGGCAACCGGTAAGGAGATGCGTACCGACAAAGACGGTGAGGTTATCGGCACCGATGGGTGGATTGTTACCCTGCCAGCGCACATGAACCAAGAGAACGGACTGCGCAATATCTTGGCAGAGATTGGTGACTTCCATTCCGCGTTCCGTGGTCAAACGGCGGATGCGGACTTAACACAGGCCTATCCATCAGCAACGAATATGTTAAACCAATCACGTGAAACCACACTGATTGAGCTTATCTACGTTGACGGGGTAACCGAAGAAGTACGTCGTCGTGTTGGGGTGAACCTGACCGCCGGTCGTATCAATGCCATGGAAATTGCCACGGACTTCTTCTTGTTGCCAGACAAAGACACCGTACTTGAAACCTTCATGAAACGTATGGCCGATAACGCGGCACACGCTACCCATTAATCGGGAGGAGATATGTTTGCTATTCTGGAAACCACGCTGGGCATGGCTCAAGCAATTAATCCGCAACTGGCGCGGTGCGCCGCGCCACGACCTGTCACGTCTGTGCGAGAAGAACCGCGCACAGAAATCCGCGAGGAAGAGGAGGAGAAGGGCCCGAGCCAGGAAGTCCAGCTTACAGCGGCGTTCTTCATCGGACGACTAACCCGCAAATAAAAGAAACCCTACTACTCCTTCGAGTAGTAGGGCCTTTACTTTTTAAATGACGTTGAAAGCGTGGGCAACCAGCTGCTTCAGGTCATTGTCGATGATGCGACGAATCAGACGATCGATGTTGTTACGCTGACCGTAATCCGCTTTGTTCTGGGACTTCGCAAACCGCGCCACGTTGTTGATGAAGATAAGGTACACTTCACGCTCAGACTGGTCAGGGAAGGTTTCCATGAAACGGTTGATGGTGGTCAGGCTGAACAGACCCTTGTTGTATTTCGTGGCCGAGGTCACGAACACACCGAAGGCGTCCATAAACGCATCACCGCGCAGTTCCCACAGCTTACGCCATGCCTGTTGCACTTTGGCAATGGCCTGCTTCTCTTCCTGCGTACCCGTAGGCTTGCCCGGCGCAGTAGCTTTACCGGCTTCGTCCAGCAGTTCAGTGATAAGCTTGACTGCGTACTTCTCATCCTGCGTATAACCCGCATTGGACACGACATCTTTGTCGCGCTGTGGAGCATCAACGCGCACGGCGTTGGTGTTGGTATCGTTGCTAGCAGAACCCATGATTCAGTCCTTACGTAATGTGGAGTAGGGGATCGTATTCTTCAACGACGGTTTCACGACCGTGCATCGCGCCCATGGCGTTCAACATGATGTTGGACATCCCGGTGGCGATATCGGCGGCAATCGCGCGTTCTTCCTTTGCTTTATCGAGAGACGCACAAGCCGCGCAGCAGTCCACGTGCCCCCGTTGGCATAAAATAGGTCGACGAATACGAATCGTTTTACCGTTCATCCCTTTCAGGATGTCTTTGCTCAGTGGTACGAGTTTGTTGTTCTCGACCGTGTGCATACCGGTGTACATAAACTGGTTGGCGGGGGTGATGGTCACCGCATGGGTAAGCTTCGTCCCGCAGTCACCTTCAACGATACGGTGGTTCTGGAAAATCATCTGGATGATTCGTACCTGCTCACCACCCTTCGCGGTTTCTGCACCACGCATGAAGGAACCTTCACGGGTCGAGTTGTACTTGTCAACCAGATACTCCATGCCCGTCTTATCGACTTCCATCAGGGAGGTCGGAATCAGGGTGAAGTCCGCACCTTCTTTAAAGGCGGTCTCGATGCCGTACATCAGGAAAAGCTTACGACGACGCATCCTCGATTTCTTGGAGGCGTAGAACTGAATCGACTGGTCACCCGACAACCATTCGGTATCCAGTGCATCCAACGCCTTCTCAATCTGCACGATAACGGCCGGGTTATCCAGCTCGTCTTTGTGCTTGAGCAGCAGTGCGTCACGGACTTTGTAGGTGTCCGGGTGTACCGACAACGAACGCAGGGTACCGGTTGGGGCAATGGCAATGGTCATCGGGGCAATCTCGCTTAAGCCCTGAATGAACTTCCCTACCATGCTAGGACGAATCGCCTCGTCGTTCTCGGGGTCATCGTCTTCATTATCCAGACAGCGTTTGTAAATCTCTGACTGGTAAACGAGGGCCGTTGGGGCATCCGCCAAATACGGCATGCGTGTCCCGAAAGCGTAATAGATGACAATCCAGTTAAAGACGTAACGCCCTACCCCGGTTTCAATCTTCCCTTCAAAACCCGGATAGTGTTCGGGTATCATCGTGAAGCGGTCTTCTGCGTAGAACAACTCTGCGTTCTTGTCCGCCCCCTCAATCTTAATCCATTCACCCGGACTGTCTTCATCCGGCTCTTCCCAGTAATGGGGATAGCCGTCGATGTAGTTCAGGTCGTACTGCGAGGGTTCTTGGTTAGCTGGAAACTGACAGACGTTGAAGACACTCAGTCGCCAAATCAATCGCCGCCATGCCCCGCTATTACACGCCGCAATCAGGTAATCAAGCTTGTTCATTTTCTGCCGTCACCCCGTATATGGTTTTAAGCGCCTGTAAGCCATCCTGAAGCGTTTGAGTAGACGGGTACCCATCTGTATTCAACGCATCAAAAGACTTCTCTAACTGCGTGTAAGCGCTGTCAAAATCATCACACTGGGCAACACACAAGCCCACACTGTAGATGGCCAGTAATTCGGTAGCACTGACCCCGTTTTCATCCCCGAAGTCAAACTGCTGGATAAGGACTTTCTCATCGATAACCGCCGGCAGGTTCATAAAGACCCACGCACTCGGGTTCTGCGGGTAATAACGCAGGTAGGCTGCTACCCGTGACATCCGGTCATCGCTGTTGAGGTTGTTCTTCTCAATGGTCGCCGCAGAGAGGAAGTTTTGCAGCACCGTCATCACACGCTGTTCGACATTGATAATCAAATCTTCGATGTGCAGGTTGTCATCACCGAACACGTAGCGAATCAGGTTCTCCAGCACGAACACAGGCGGTTCACCCGACAGCACGATGCCGTACAGGGTGTCGACATCTTCGTTGGCTTCAAAGCCTTCCAAGAGACCATGGAGAATCAACCCGGTTTCCTTGGGTTTGTGCCATGCCACCTGTGGATTAAACGCGATGCCGCATTTCGAACCAAAGCTCTTGGCACAGCGAATGATAATCTCTTCGTAACGAATGGTTTCTTCATTCGGGTCAGGAATGGGCTGATGGTAAATCTCGGTTAACGCCGGCTCATAGCCGTTGTCGAGCAAGATGGTGGTCAGGTCTAACATCGCCGCCGCACGGGTCTCATGGCGATACATGATGAGCTGATCAGCGACATCGTCGTAGATATTCATGGTGTGTGTCCTTCGTAGGGTTCATAACATCGGCCAGACAAAAAAAGAAAGGGGGCCGAAGCCCCCACGATGTTACGTGTTCCCGTGCAACTGTTGTTCCAACGAGTCAACATCTTTTCCGGCTTTATTGAGTTCCTTGGACACCACCGCGTTATAACGCCCCACGACATTTATCATGCGCATGATTTCATAACGGGGTCGGTCAAGGAATTCATCGAACGACAGGTTGAACCGTTCGCCAATACGTTCACGAATGTACGTGTCCAACCAGATGTCCAACAGAGAGCCGGTCAGCGGGTCTTCGAAGTCGGAGAAGAACACCGAGTTAGGCCCGGTGTCATGCTCCAGTGCATCGTCGAATGCTTCCAACAACGTATCATGGGCTTCCTGATACGTGATGGGCTTCCCTTTGCGTGCCTTAAAGAGTGATGAAGCATCGAGCTTCAAGGTCGCGATGATGGTCTCGGTTGAAACGTGCTCGCTGTCTAGCCAATATCGGCGTATTGACTGAGCCAGAGCCTCTGCATTGCGGACACCGCACGAGATAGCGCGAAAAAAACCCGGTCCGGTGAAATGGTCACGATACCACGGAAGTCACCGTCCGCCTCACCCTGCGACTGTTGGCACTGTGGACAACGTTTGCCCATGTAACCAAACACCGCCAGACGAGACATCTCCGTGAACTTCGTGACCGCTGCTTCAAACTCCTGTACGTACAGGCGGTCCGCTGACAGCTCGGCCAACATGGCTTTGAGTTCGCCACGCACGGTGGTTTTCGATACCTGTCCATCACCCTCATCAACCGAGATGGATTTGACCATGTGCAGGTAACGGGTCAGACGACGAGACTCTGCGTTCACACGCAGGTGGTTCTCACGGTCTTTCTCCGTGGCGTAGTCGGTCAATGCACGCGTGGTGGTGTCATTGATTTCCTGCGCCCACTCATCCGTGACATCAAAGAAGTCACCCAGAGTTGCACGACCAAACTCCACAGTCAGGCCATCTTTCTCAAAGATAGCAGCGGCCACCGACTTATGCTGCTGACGGTACGTTGTCTGCTCTTCGTAAGTGATGGTGTTTTCTGACTCATCTTCGCTACGCTGACGGTAATACAGCTGGCGCTGTTCGTCTGCGAGCAAACCGGTTGCCATGCGAATTGCACGGGCCAGATTCAGACGCCCTTCTTCAACGTGGTCACACGTCGGGTTCAGGCAGCTTAAGCCCCACGGAATACCGGTTGGGAACTTCGCTGCCAGCAGGCCAACAATAATGAACCAGTAGTCATCTTTATCGATGCGATCGATAAGGGTGGTCTTCAGGTCATCACCGCCAAGCTCGAGTGAACAGCCTTCCACAAACAGCAGGCAGAACTCGATGATGTTACGCACGTAGATACCGGACGAGGCCGACATCAGTAAGCCGTACGAGTTCATCCCCACACGCGCCGTTTCCAGTGCCATCTGAATATCGAAATCACAGAAGTCACGTTCGTGTGGCGCACGGAAGCTCAGGCAGAAACCCGAGGCCGGCAGGAACACCGTAGACGGTGAACCCGACTTACGTTTACGACGCAGAGCCGCCAGTGCCCCTTTACCTTTGGTCTGCACACTGACCAGACCACGATACGCCTGACCGTCCTGCTGGATACCTTGGTTCCAGACGGTGTCATCACGAGCCATGGCCATGTCAAAGCTTGCATGACGTGTACCCGGAGCCGTAGGCGGGGTATTCGACAGCACCGCTTGCAGGCGGGTAAAGGTGCGCTCTTCTTCTTCGCTACGGAACAGTGGCGCATTACTGCGCGGGTCACGCTCGAGACTGGAGAAGAACTGGTTCACCTGCTTTTGCATTTCAGGCAGTGACTGCATCGGCCCCACCAAGTCACCCATGCCAAGCAGCATCAGGTCTTGGTCTTCAGCACCGATACTGTTGATTTCACTGGTCGCCAGTGAACTGCCTAAACGCATACGCGGGGTTTCGGCTTTCGGGTAGTCCGGCACACGCTCTTCTTCTTTCTCCGGCATCAACGGTTCAGCCTGCGTAGGCGTCTGCGGTGAAGCCGGGGCAGGTTCTTCTACCGGAGGCAAAAAAGAAGGGGCAGCGGACTGTGCTTCTTTTACTGTCGCATCCATAATCGGAGACGACTTTATAAACGGTGCAATCGGTTGCACCTGCTCTTCCAGTGGCTTAGCAACCAGTGGCTCCGGCGGGGTCGGTTCAGCATGAACGTGCTGATGCGTGATATTCGACGGGGCGACATCCTCACGCTGTGGTTGTGGGGCAGACTGGCTCAGCGGTTGAGCGTTCTCCTGCTCTTCCTTTAAAGCCAGCCCACGTTGTTCGTCGAGCATCACCCGCGCCTGAGCAATGCCCAGATTCGGGTTAGCTTCCATGATGGCCATCAGTTCAGCGGCATCATTGTTCGCCGATGGCGCAATGCGACCGGTGCCCGGACGCCCTTCATTGTTCGACATGCGTTTCTTCCTTCAGCTCGGTGACTTGACCTTCTGGCTTAGCCAGCGTGTCGATTGCCTGCTGCTCAGCAGCGGCCTGACGCTCGGCTTCGGACTCTTTCGCGATGTTCTCTGCCAGACGCTGTTTAGCAATCTCAACAGTGGCACCCGCTTTCACTTCACGTTCCACGAATTCGAGGTTACGGAAGTAGTCCTGCATGATTTCCAGAATCAGCCCGGTGTATTTCTGGCCTTCAACAGCTGCCAGCGTCGATTGGTGTTCCAGTGCCAGCTCAGCGACGAACGCTGCGTCTTTCATTTCTTTCCATGGACGCACGCGCAGGTCTTCAACGACTTGACCAGCCAGACGATCGGCTTCAGTGATGATAACCGACAGGTCTTTACTGACTTGGCTGATAAGGCCGATGTAGGCAGCTTTGGTGCGCTCAGTCTGCTCACGTTTGTACGCATCCAGTTCGGTGGTACCGGTGAGCGCCTTGAGGTCTACATCCAAACGACCTGCCACTTTGCCCGACTCCGCCGTGAACATGTCCTGAACGTAGAAGATGCTAGCCATCAGCTTCTCTAAACGTTCACGAGCCAGTTTACGTGGGTTATAGGCGGGTTTCTTTTTGCGCTGGGACATTGTCATTCCTTACCGGGAGGTTGTGTGGTTTACACACCATATACCCGTAACGTTTTTATTAGATATCGTGCGGCACAGTCACCCAAGCATTCCACTCGCTGTCGAACAGACGATAGGCAATCTTGGGGTTCTGGTCCACATTTCCTGATGGGTCATCGCGATACAGCACGTAGCTGTACAGCTCGTAAGACGCCGTCCCCCGGATGGAGGACTGACGCGTTACGTAGTAGGTCTTGCCCCGCTGGAGAATCATCAGCCCGGCTTTGTGTTCCGTTACCATGTAGTAATGAAACGCCGGGCCAATCACAGGGTCAGTGCAGAGTGCTTTAGCGACGTCTTCTGCGCCGGGATACGCCCTTAGAACGTTTTGGAGAAAACTTGCTAAGTTCAATCCGGCGTACGGGGGTTTGGGAAGCGAAGGAGTAGGAGGTACTAGCATTGCTGCTCCTGATAACGTAGGGCGAAAATGCGATTTGGAACGACTTGACTTTCTCACCCAGTGAATTCTTGCGTGAGCTTAAGTACGTCCCGTGTTTAGGGATATCATTGCAGTGCAGGAACCAGACACGCGGGTCAATCGGCCAGCGTGTTGTTGCGCGCGGACGACCGGCAATCTGCTCGTTGAGCTGCTGGTCATCAATTGGGATTGTCACGAACGCGTGCATTAATCCCGGGATATCGATGGCGGTACCGGCTTTACCCGGAGTTGATACGCCGATATCGGCTGCGATGAAGTCATCATACGAATCCCCCGCATTATACTTAAACACCTGCAAGTAGTCCCACTCGGATGCCGCGAGCTTACGTTGCAAGAATTCAGTAAAGAACGCACACATGTCAACGGTGGCAAAGAACACCAGTGCCTTCTGACCCACCTCGTAGTTCTTGAGGTACGTCTTTTGCATCAAGTCCCACACCATCTCGGCGAAGGACTCATGTGCATTGTACTTGACAAACGCCTTCTCAAGCATCTTGTGGTTATACGGGGTCATCTTCGATCCGTACATCACAAGCTTCTTGTTCTCGATGCTGTAGTACAATGCTCGCACATCCACAACCGGAATAAACGGCACCGACACACGACAGTTCATGGGGAAGCGCTCTAAGTAGCGTTCACCGATAAACTGCTTGCTGGCACCCGGTGTTAAGGTTGCTGACATCTCGACGGTTGCCGGCGGGTTCAACATGATCCCGGCCAGATACACCAGATAGAAATGTTCGTGCACCTCATCACAGCCAACCAGACCCACACCCATTACGTCGTAGAACTTCTCTAAGCACACGGCGTTCGAGTGCGCGGTGCTGATGTACTCTTTGATGAACATCATCAGGGAGGTGGTTGAGAAGATGATGATCTTTATTCCCTTCGCGTCCAGCTCACCGTTTAACCCCATCTGGTAGGCTTCGTAAATCCCCTCTACTCCTTTACAAACGTGCACGCCTTCGGCAGGTTCTTGCAGACCGGTTGGGTCCTCGCTACAGTCGAACTTCCACTTATCAACGTAAGAGGCTCGGTGAATCAACGCTGTCCTGACACCTTTTCTCACCATTACTTTCTGGAAGGTTTTGGTCTTACCCCGTCCGGTCTGTATCGCAAAGATGGTTTGCATCTGCCCGTCAGAACAGGCAGTCTCCACCACTTCGTTTTGGTAAAAGAAACGTGAGGTCTCATCCTTCACCACCATCTCGAAACCGTAATTGGCGAATTCGCACTTATACGGCTCGGCACGGGGATAATGATGTTCCCGGATTTCGTAGTCAACCTTATACTCTACACCCACGTGATTGAGGATGGACTGAATGCGATTCAAGAATGTTTTGTGAAAGATAAAGGTGTGAATGGTTGGCATGTGGACATAAAAGCCATCCCCTTTCTCCGTCACTATCCTTCCGTGGTCTTTGCCCATCTTCGGGGCGTGCAGATTCGCCTGTGCCCAGTCCAGTATCGCCACTTCCATCTGGCGGACAGGCACCTCCACACGTATACCCATGCTCGTGTGGGTAATGTGAATCGTATAGCGCATAAGGCCCCTCTGAGAAAAAAAGAGGGGCGGGTGCCCCTCTCTCTTATTTACTTCGGTAGCGTAGGAAACGCCCCATCATAAAGACTGGCAGGACGCTTCTCATTTACCCAGAAGCCCACGTTGTTGAGATAGTCTTGCTGACCTTGGAACAGCAACATCGGTGCACCACTACGAATCCCAATCAGGGTGTTGTGATCCACGAAACGTTTGCCGCTTACCTCATTAGCTTCTTCACGGTCAAAGCCCACCGCCGGGAATGAATCGGTTGGGGATTCAACACGTGACACCGCTAACATGATACCCACGTGACACATCGGCACGCCGTTAAGCTTACGCCCAATGTAACGGAAGGTATCAAACAACGCATACGTACATTGCCGCTCAGTGGCTCCACCCATCTCAACCAGCGTTAAGGTTTTCACCTTGCCTTTCTTGTTCATCTTCACTGAGTTGTCGACGCTGATAACGTCATCCGCCTCATCGTTCTTATCCGCCGCAACAGAACGCAGCTTGGTCTCAAGACCCGCAACGAACTCTGCCATGGATTCAGAACGGTTGGTGTAGATAAGCAAGGGTTGTGCAGTGTGCCACTCTTTCAGTGGAATGTGCACGAGCTTCTTCACGAAGCGCAGCTTGTCACGGTGCTTCAGGAAGTAACGTAAGAACGCCTTCGAGAAGTTACCGCAAACACCCATACGGGCATCGACTGATTCTTCAAACTGCAACTCACCTTCTTTGTCATAGCGCTGGAACGTGAGGTCGTTGATCTCCGGCAGTGCCGTCTCATCAACATCATCCATGTTCTCATGATACGCAATCTGGCTCAGCTCAGAATACAGCTTGTCGGAGATAACCAGTTCGTACTCATTCCATGCGCCTGTCAGCGGTTTACCTTTGAGCTTCAGGCCCTTCTGGGAATCCTTCTCGAACTTGTCCAGATACTGCTGCATAGGTGGCGTCAGAATTAACTTCAGCAACGCACGCAGGAAGTCTAAGTGCTTGGTCGAGAGAATACCCTGAGAACCCTTCTCATTGATAGAGGTAGACGCCAAGTGACCCGGCGAGGTATCTTCGGATAGGTTGAAGATAAGATCGCCCATACAGCCCGCACACAAGCCCTGCTTGGCTAAGTGGCGACAAGTCATGGCACTGCGGAACAACAGCGGGCGGTCTTTCACCTTTTCAAAGTCTTCAAGTTCAAACCGACGCCAAGGTCCGCCCTCATTCTCAAAGCGATAGCGCATGCCTTTCATGGCTTTGAACGCTTGCTTGTGATGCTCAAGTTCCGTAAAGGTAAACTCGTGCGCCTCTGTGGTGCCACAGTCGTCGTAGCTGAAGTTCATGAGCACGTTCGCTACCAACTGCAGCTTACGTGAACCGTACTCGGCTTCGGCGATGTTATCCGTGTTATACAGATGCGAACGCGAGGTGGCTCCCGCTTCCTTAAGACGGGAAGCGAGTTTGTGCAGTCCGTTGAAGAAACCTTCCCAGACCTGATTGGTGTACACACGTGAGTCAATCTCTGACGTTTTACCACGCACATACGCTTGCAGTATCTGGTTCATCTTCATAGTACCGTCTTTCACCGACATCGCCAACGGGTTCATGGCAAGGTTCGGATCGCGAAGCAGTATCCCTTCGATGATTTGATAGGCGTCTTCAACTTTGTCGTTGCCTTCCGAGTCGTAACCCGTCGGGTGCTCGACAGCCCAGCGCAGGATTATCTGGAAGTCCGGGTGGTCGTAGATATCCCGCATGGTGTCGATGTCAATCGTGGTGCAATACGGCAGCAGATGCTTAACGGTTAAGTTAAAGGCATCGGCATACACATGTTGCGACAGGATGTACCGCGTATCCCCCAAATCCACACCGGCCTCACGCGCCAATACCGCTGCAATCGACATGAAGTCAATGTGGCGGTCATCGGTAGACACATCCCCCGGCTTAAAGCACAGAGACGAGGGTGTCGAGACCTGCGGATAGTAGCGCGACATTGCCCAGTACGGCCAACTCAACTTTACGTGTCGAGAGGAGACCGGCAACGTCACACCGTCATCGAATGTCACGTCGTAACGACCGCGCATCTTCCAGACTTTCTCCGCAGGTAACATCCTTAAATCACGAATGTGTACAGGACACCCATTCATTCTGCATCCTCCCGGACTGGTCTAATCAATTCAAAACCTTCGCAACGGTGAATGTTACGAATCATCTTGTCAACCTGAGACTCACCGAGTGGGAATTTCTTCCTGTCGATGATGTACCCCGGATTGGTCGGCGTATCAGATTCGTACATCGCCTCCACTACCGTACGGTGTACCACGTTTGAGTTTGCACGGTTGTGCACCTCATCCGCCAGATTACCGTAACCGGATAACAGTCGACGTTCGGACTCACCCATCCACTTCTTCGCAGAGAAGTTAATCGGATAGCCACCCCGTCCTGCATGAGACGCATCGATAGTCCCGAGGTAGTTCAAGTGCATCGAGGAGATACACGAGAACTCACGACCGGTCTTATCCAGACGAAGGGTTTCCACGTGACCCACGTAGAACTTGTTCTTCGTCCACTCTTGCACACCGTCGTAATTGGTGACAAGCAGCTCAGATTTCTCTGGTGCAAACTCACCGAGATTATGCACGATGTCCATGGGTGTGGTGTCGAGTTCGTGCGGAAGCCAGATACGGATAGTAAAGTCGAAGATCTCTTTGAAGAGTTCCACGCGCTTCACTTCTGTGTCATGCTCTTCCAGCATGTAGTTCGCCCAATCGATGTTGTAACGCGAGAGATAGTCGATGAGAATATCAAACGCTTCATTCACCTGATCCTTTTCCAGCATCGGTTTGATACGCAGTTTCAGTTGTTCACTGGCTGCAGACCAATAGATGTGGAACAGGCCTGAATAGGTCGAGCGACGTACCACGGCGTTCTGAGAACGAATGACGTGCACACGCTGACCGAGTTTGTTAATCGGCATCTGCTCATCAGGTAATACCCGACCCACGATACCTTTGGTGCCAGAACGGTCAGTGATTTTCGAGGAGACCGTCACCGGAATCGGATAGCGTACCACAATCTTCACGGTGTACGTGTTGATAGGGTCTTTCAGTGAACGCTGAACCGGCTCCTTTAAACGCTGCAGAATACGCGTGTCCGCTTGGTCACGTTTGTACTCGCCACGTTTAACGGCTTCATCAATCTCACGACGCATCTCACGTTGGAACTCCGAATAGACTTCGTAGGTTTCCGAGGCGAATGCTTTATCCAGAAGCTCGGCTGCTTTAGGCGACCAGACGATGTTGTCGTCTTTGCTCATGGTAAAGTAGAACCGCACCAGTTCCCGATAGAAGTCTTTCAGTGCACCGGCGTAGAGATCCAGTACGTTTTTGTTTTCCGTGGTACAACGGATATTGTTCTGTCCGTTGTTAATCGATGACTCGTCACGCCAGACCTGAATGTCAATCACGCGACTGCCATTGAATTCGGATGGACGCATGAAATGCTCCGGGTCCGCATCCACGTACTCACAATGGTCAAAGAACGGACTGGCATGCATCGTCTCACCCAAGTGAGAATCAATCGCCGCGTACAGCGGGTCATGACGTCGCGCTGCAATCACCAAACCATCGTCACGAATCGCCTGTCCGTATTCCGGGAAATACTGCGGACGACGCACACCGTTGACAAAGCTGCCATACGTGTCGAGCAGGTACTCGTCTTCACGCAGTGATAACATTATCTCACGATAACCCCAACCGTGCATCAGATGTGCCGCAGTCTGCGATATCGTGTACGAATCCTCGATAATGTCCGGGTGCGACATCGCAACCGTTGGCAGGGCCACACCATCGACCAGCTCACCGTCCTGTACTGCATTGAAATCGGTCAGGATGTCATCGCGTTGCAGGTCATTGATTTCACCGCGTGCAATACCACGCAGTTTATCAGTGGGGCGCAGCTCTGAGGTGAAGATATGATCGTGGTGCGTGTAGTTACTGGTCATCGCCAAATCAATCATCGTTTTGTGCTGCGTACTCGCATCACGTTGTTTACGACGAAAGAAGATGGCGTACTGCAAGACATTCGGATCGCCACGTTTTGCATGCCGTGCAAACACCGCACGACGTTGACGACCTTTATCGTTGAACGAGGCCACTTCGCCATCGTCTTCGATGATGTCATTGAACATGTACTTCGCGTACTCGGAGTCGGCTCCGGTGAAATGTGGGGAGGGGGTTGGATGGTCAATCGGTACGGCCGATTTCATATGACCACCGACCATTGCTGCGCGAGAACCAGAAACGTGATCGATTAACGGTTCACGGTCTGCGGATACGCCCTTGTATTCGACATTCGACTGCATTTATGAATTACTCCTTTCGTGTAGCATCATGAGGATAATATCTATCTCTAGTTTCTTTTAAGGAGACACCCGTGTTAGAATCGTTTATCACCCTTGGAAATATTATCCCGCCACCGGAGACAGATAGGAACCGTGTGTTGCGCGACCACGTCACGTTTATGCGCAACCATGCGGAAACCACGGATATGCTGGTTGACCCTGCTCACAGCTACCCAGAGGTTCATTCCTTCTACACCTTCTGCAAAGCAGTTGGCTTAGAGGACATTCAAATCTATCCCACAATGTTATTGAACGGTATCACTAACCCGCTTGCTTTCACGCCTGAAAAGTACACGATGCTGAAAGTCCCCAGTGCACCACTGGTGAACTCCATTATCTCCACCATTCAATAAAAAAAAGAAGGGGCCACTGCGACCCCTTTATTTTTTTTTGCTTAGATGCCTAAGCCCCACACGCCACCGTTGTTACCGCTCAGTAACGATCCACCGCTGTCACCGCCTAACAGTGAACCACCACCGCCACCCAGCAGAGAACCCCCGCCCAGCAAGCTGCCGGTGTTGGAGTTACCGCTCAATAAGCTGTTATTGTTACTGATGGTGGTATTGTTACCCACCGCCTGTGCCAACGACATGCCGCTGATGGTTTCGTTCTGTGCGTTCACACGACCGGTACGCTCGTACTCTGCCAACTGAACCGGCGTCATACGCGCTGGGTCCGGTGCGGCCAAGATAGAGTTGTTACCACGACGTGAGACACCGTGACGGGAGAAGAATGCCATCGGGTCATCTTTGGCTGGCTCTTCTGCACTACTGGCAGTGGGCGCAGCTTTCTCGATGTGGCCATGAGACGGCTTCAGACGATATTCACGGGCAGAGGTATCCTGCTCGTTCTCCCCACGCGGACCGACATTATACGGCAGCGTTTGGATTTTATCGTTATACTTCTCCAGCGAGTCCAGCTCTGAGATCCACGCATCGTCCAGCGGACGCAGCGGTGTGTGATCCTTTAAGCCACGCACAATCTGGTTGTAGTTGATGACATAGTTCGCCCAACCACGTGACAGACAGCCGAAGTACGGACGGTCATCATTGGAACCCGTAACCGGTGGATACCAGCCAAAGATTGCCATCAGCAGGCGATGGATAATCACCTTATCCTGCTTACGACGCAGGGTTGCACCAAAGTACGTTGCAGTTCCGTCTTCGCCTTCTTCTTCAAAGCAGTGACGGAAGTTTGCCGCACGCACGTACTTCACGCCATCGATAACCAGATCCGTTGCAATGAACAACTGCAGACGTTTCTTTTCTTCGATGTTCTCACGCACGTAGTTCATGAGCGTCGTGAAGCTTTGCTGGAGCACCTTATCAAGCTTCGGGTCTTTAATCCCTTCGCAGATGCTGGCCAGCCAGTTGGTGTAACCGGCCAGACGAACCTTCTTACCTTCGGCAGCGGTATCGAGTACGTACTCAATCAACTCGATAGAACGCGACCACAGTTGGTTCATGATGGCTTTCTTCATGAAGCGGTTGGTGCCTGACTCGCCGTACATTACAGATTCGCACAGCGGGTGATAGGCATGACACTCGGTGCCATCGTCATCTTCCATGCCCGCTTTGAGCATGGCCGTGGTTGGCAGCACCAGACGACGACGTACTTTGTTGTACGTGAAATACGCCGGGGTCTTATCATCGCGGTAGACGAACTTGTCGCCATCGCGGTCAAAGCCCCACGATCCCATTTGACTGGTGTAGCAGTCTAAAATATTCATCGGTTAATTGATCCTTGCTCAGAGTGTGAAGTTATCGTTATCGGAAGATAACCCCAAACCACCCAGTCCCAGACTGCCCGAACTCGGCGCATCAGGAATGTTGAATTGGAGATTGCTCTTACCTACCTTGCGCTCGTTATCGACGTATGCTTCGTCGATGCTTGAGAACAGGCGTTCGGTGTCTTTAGCCAATTGGCCGACGTATTTCAGGTCAGTGGTGTTACCCATGTGCAGACGGTTTGACATGAAGGAGGCGAAGGTGAAGAACTCTTTAACCAAGTCCCCATCCATTCTGATCTCAACACGGTTGACCGTACCCAGACGTGCGATGATGAACACCTCAAAGCGAAGGCTGTTGTGCTTGCTCACGGTAATGAACAAACGCTTCAGATCCTGCATCAGCTGGTTGGCCAGTGCACCGGACAACTGCGTCTTCAGAAGACCTTCGACAGAATTCGGGTTGACCATCAGAGTCGGTTCGGTCACGAAGTCTGTATTCAAGTTATCAAACGTGATAGCACACGCGCCCACTTTACTGCGGGCCATGACCTGTGACAGCTGCATTGCGATATCAAACGCAACCAGTGAAGCCGGCGTTGAATAGTCATTCATGGACAACCAGTCATCGGTCTTCTCGATGATACCGGTACGGTTCATGAACGCATCATGCAGTGACGTGATGATGTCCGTGTTCAGCTTCTCAGGGTTTGAGATTGCCGCACGGATATCCATCAGGCGGAAGTTCGCCTTCTGGGCATTACGCCACGCATCACTGCCTAGGCCGGTATTACGTTGCAGGGATTCACGCAGAGAACGGATGAACGGGAACGATGCAAAGCTGCGCATCACACCCATGCCATTCAGTTCACGCTGCACGCCGTTTGCGCCATCAGAGTCAAAGAACGAATCGACGGCCGTCAGCGTGTCGTCCTGACCACGAGACTTCAGGTAACTCGTTGACATCGCATTGACAAACTCACCCGGACTGGTCAGACGCGAGGACATTAACTGCGCCTGTGTTGAAGCCACCGGTGAGAAGATGGTGGTGGAATCCGGCACGAATGCTTCGTTGGCACCCAGCTCAATCTTGCGAACCATGTCCGCTGACTTCGCAATGGAAATCAGGTCGATGGTCGATTCTTGATAGGAGTCCACACTCAGTGCCTGAGACAACACGTAGTTGTCCACCATCCGCTCACTGCCCGGGATAACGTGACGCTGACCGAACAGATCCGGTGCACCGTACGTCTGCTGCATGCCGTATACGTCGTTGATATAAAGCACCATGTCATCTGGCAGTAAGCCCGACAACGATTGCTCTCCACGACTGGTATAACCGGTGATGATAAATTGTGTTTCTTGGCTGCGTGTGTCATTGACAGGGTCAGCCACCAGAACAGCGATGAAGTTGTACACATCGGTATTGTCGCTGTTATAGTTGAAGCGGTCGACGATGTTACCTTCGCCCACGTTAACCAGTGGACGCTCAACACCGGTCGGCGTCGAGTCGAAGGAAACCACATCAGACAGCGCCTGCTGGTACAGGGGTGTTGAAGTCGCGTTACGGCCTTCACGCGACACGATTTCTTTCAGCTCATCCATCGCTGAGAGAGAAGAGCTGTACGCCATACGACGACGAATCTGCTCAGGGATACCATAGACCGGGTACATCAACATGTTGACTAATTTCATTTATTAATTACTCCTTACGATACAAAGAAATCGACTTCATCCAGTTTTCTACGCGCTTGGATGGTCAAGAATTCGGCCAGTTGAGACTGGATGCGTCCACCCAGTTTCATGCGTTCCACCGTCGTGGAGTCGCTTTTCAACAGTACCCTGGCCTCTTCGGTACAGTTGAAGTTGAAGTAGTACGGCGCGATATGCTGGTCTAACAACAGACGCAACGATTCACGAGCCGGACTCTCGCTGTTACCGCCACCTTTAACAGTGCGATAGTCATGAGGATAATATCTATCCATCTTAATTTTGATATCAGGTTCGATTGCGTAGATGGGATGGCCCGACACATTGCCCGGCAACATCTGACAACTGAGTAACGCCGCCACTTCGTGCATGCCGTAATGCAGATACACTGCCTGAGCAATGCCCATGCCGTACTTGAATTCGACTTCGATATCTTTGTACGTTTGACGGTGTGCCTTCGAGTGCAGTGCTGCTGCCACCAACCATTCATGCAGTTCGTAGATAGGCCCGGTGTGGTTGACCAGAATCGAATCAATCAACGTCTTCACCGTGGCCGGTGCGATGTCGATGTTCTTCAGCGTCTTGATAAACCGACGGTAATCTTTGAACGCAACCGCAGTTCGGACAAACTCCTTCACCGGTGCAGGGCTACGTGCCTGTACCAAGTCAATGGCGTTCGTCTTACCCTTCTCACCATTAAATACCGTGTTGCTCGGATGCTGCTTTAAGATAACCGATTGACCGGAAATCTTTGAAGCAAAGCCACCGTCCACTTCACCACGAATCGCATAGAAGATTTGCGAGATGGTGTTGTTGTCGTTGAGATCCGCTGTCGCAAAGTCCGCACCCACCGGATGCAGGCCCAGTACGTATACCACGGTGTACGCCAGAAGATACTCTTCCAACATATCCGACCCATAGCCCCGAACCGATGCCAACACAGACAGGCTTGTGCCGCCCATGCCTTTGTTCGACTCACGCTGGAACTTCTCAACCAGACAGTTCAGGAACACCCGCAGCTTATCAATGGCTGGCGAACGGGCTACTGCGGTATCCGAGATAACACTGAAGCAACGCACCATGCTCAGTACCACTTTACGCTTGGTGTCTTGCGACAGACCTTTACCACCGATATACGCACCCAACAGGTTAAACACCGGCAGGAATGGTTTGATGGCCAAGGTTTCAATCAACAGCTCGTAATACTCCGGGCGGATATAGGTCATCGCCTCAGGGTAGTTTGGCGGAAGTCCGTCAAAGTTCTCTTGGAGCTTCTCAGGAATCCACACCTTGTTCATGGGATACAACTGCTTGAACACCTCAGGCGGGTGTAAGCGGTCGATAACACGAATGACTTTTGGCAGATGCTCTTCCAATAAAGAAGAATCCACAGCCGTCAAGTCCTGAACCATCTCGTAAGCTTCCCACAGCTCATCGAGACTTTTCGCCGGAAGCGTAGCCCAGTAACGTTCGAGTTCGAGGAACAACAAATCATCGCGACTCAAATCGGTCTGGATCGTATTACGCTTGCGGTTAATGGCGGGCAGGCCGTCGAACGTGAGGGTCTGACCATTACGCGAAATCGTAATCTCGTCTTTGACCTTTTTGATTTTCATGCGAAAACTCCGATACCAGTTGATAGTTCACGATGATAATATCTATTTCAGATCTTATCCAGTGGGTCCAAATGCTAGCAGTACACATAACCGCTAAAGGGGTGTGGCCTGCAGGCCACACCCATCGCTTTATTAAAGCATGATGTCGTCGAACGACTGGTCAGGCGGTGCCTGACGATTGTTGTTATTGTTTTGCTGATAACCGCCTTGCTGACCGCCACCTTGGTTATTGTTCTGGTAGCCGCCACCTTGGTTGCCTGCGCCGCGGTTGTAACCACCACCGCCACCTTTATTACCGAAACCGCCAGCGTTGTTGAAGTCACGCGGCTTGTACACTTTCAGCAGGTGTTGCAGGAACAGGTCGAAGTCAGTGACAAACGAACGAGCACAACGCTCACGCATTTCCAGATCGCTGATTGGCTGACCGTCGCGCAGAACGCGGAAACCTTTCGCCGGATAGAAGAAGAACTTCTTGGTGCGCTTCTGACCATTGACTTCACCAGAGATAGCCATGAACGGTACCAGGTCTTCACCACGACCCACATGGATAACGCTTGGCGCTTTGTTACCACGACCGTTTTCAAACGACAGGGTTAACTTCTCTGGCTTTTTCAGTGCGTCTTGCAGCGCTTCGATAATCTGACGCGAAGTGCCATACGGAGCATCGAAGTACACGCCTTCGCCTTTGCCCCAGCTGTAAGAAAACTTCAAGCCTTCGCAGTCGCCGTTGAACACGTTAGGCTCAATGTTAAGCTTACGTTGCTTGCCCTGATTGTCCGGCTCTGACAGGGGAAAGAGCGTGCGGTCATTAAAAATTTGTTCGTTCATTTTTCATCCTTCGTAAATGCTGTAGGTCTTACCTTCAAATTAAGACCCGGTAATGTAAAAAACTAGCGCGCGAGTTTACGCAGGTAATCGACCACGTGCGGTTCGTTCACCAGCCTCAGGCAGTTGTTGATACGGTCCATGGTGGTAGACTGCGACCAGTGGTATTTCTCCGCTGCCTTGGTCACCACGTTACGAACCTTCCTGTCAAGCGGATGGAACATGACCCCATCACCGAACAAGGTCAGGAACGCCTTGTTAAACGGAATCTGAGCGGACTTGCCGTTTACCTTGGTGTACCATTCCCTGTGGGTTTTGAGTTTGCCGGTGTGGGATTCGATTAAGGCAAGTTTCGGGAACTCCGAGCGGGCTAATAAGTCCGACGGCATATGGGTGAGCAATATCGTGTCGTGTTCGCCTTTTGGCGCACAGTCGAAGAATTCCGTACCCCACAACTTTTGCCCCACGACCTGTTTGTAAACGTCTTGCTCCAGCGAATTGTAGAAAATCTGTGACGGGGTATTCGCATTGCGAAATGCCGCTTCAGGGAACGTTTTGTTCACTGAGTTAAACTGACACAGGTACGGGACACATAACATCGAAGGGGCTGCAGCCAGTGCCGCAGCCAGAATATTTTTAATATCTTCTTCAATCGATGTCAGTAAAACGTCGGGTGTCAATCTTTCACGATTATCTTCAAACGCGTAGAAAGCGTTACGGAACAGAGTCCGGAGGTTCAGGTACAATACCTGATAGTCATGAATAGGAGGCTTAGCCCCCCAACTGGCAAATTCACCAGTGTGCGTCAAACCTTCGATCGCCAGCGAACTGGCGATAGAGACAGGATAATGCCCAAAAACACGGTCAGTGCTAATGGGTGTCATAGGACTTTCCTGATTATCTCAGCAACGATAGTGGGATTGTATTTCATCCCCGCCATCTCTTCTAGCAGGATACGCTCGGTGTTCTCGGGCGTAATTGCTTCCACCACACTGGCCTCATTGGAAAAGGCCTGCGTGAGCAACTCTTGTTCTTCGGGAGTTGCCACCTTACTCCCCTCGATGTGAAAGGAGTATTGTTTCTTCCAGCGGGCGATATGACCCGCTATCGGAGAACCGGCCTGATATTCAATCTCAAGCCAACCGATTTGTGACGCCGGGTGTTCGTCGATATACCGTAATGCGTCAATACACGCCTCGTAGTGCGCGTCTTGGTCATCATGGTGTCGCACTTTACGTTGTGGACACGCGTACGGATTCTCGTAGAACCAGTTGCGACTCAACGTGTCATTAAAGTCCACGATGGTCATGCCTTTGGGTTCTTCTTCCCCCACTGTTAATCGGTCTGTAGAACCGGTAACGGTGATTTTATCCAACATCTTGCGTCGATGGTCATGGCCGATATAGATGCCATGGCGTACGCGGGACAACCAGAAGGCCTCATCAAAACTTCTTGGTGAGTCAATCATGGGAAGTTGAAACTTGAAACAACCGTGCATGAAAAAGTAGTCAACCTGACTCAAGCACCGGGTGGCCATTAATTCGGCCATCTCTTGTTCCGTAGCAGCAGCATTTATACTATCTGCACCATTAGCCTTGTACTCGTCTTGCACCCAGCCTACTGTGGCTTTGATCACCTCATCGTAAAAGATGCCGATTTTGTCTAAGTAAAGACACTCTGCCCCTATCGCGAGGTTTAGAGTTTCGACAATTTTCGATTGACCGTGGTCGTGAGAAGGTGTGCCTTCAAGAATGCGCAGGGCGGTATTGGTCGATTTGCACCAAGACAACAGCCAAGTAACAAAGCCAACGGACTCTTGCGAATCAGACTGGCGCAGATAGCGGGAATCGTCAAAGAGGTCCCCTGCTATATAAATGGCATCAACTGTGTTACCACAGGCTTCGATCATATCGCGCAGGTACGTGACCATATGCCACGTCGGGACTCGGCGATGTAACAGATGAACATCGCTGAAAACCAACATGCGCGTCAGGGACGCCGCCTTTGCAATCGGACGAAAACTAAAGGTCTTCTCCGCCACCACCATGATACCCACCTTGTGATCCCGCGCTGGAAGCTTTCGCCCCGCTGGCTACTACTGGTTTACCTGCAATGCGCAGTGCCGCTTCTTCCAAACCTTCCGGCATGGGAACACGACCAGTGAGGCCATAACGCTCGAACACAAAGTTCAGAGTCTTAATGGTGTTGTAGGCACGAATCGTGTTCTCACGAAACGACAAGTCATCAATCCCGCCCAGTGTGTCCTTAATCAGGTTCGCCATCATGCTGTGGCCGGTACTGGACATGATAAGGGTCTGGTTGTAAATCTCCGCAGACTCTTCTGACAGTGACGGCTGACCTTCTACCTGACGCAACGTCTGTCCGGTATAGAGCAGTGGCGGGAACGTGAACAGCACGTCGTCGTAATCGCTGTCTGAAACCACTTCAAGCGGTACAAACATTGACCCGACGTAGTTCGCCCACAGCTGCGGGTCGAATTTGTCATCCAACATCATGGCCAGAATCGGCAGACCCTGACGACGGAAGTGCGCTTCTGGAAAACGCGAAGCACCGGCGATGGCCGGTTTCATTTCACTTTCCATTTCTAACAGGCGCTCCACATGAAACTGACCCTCAGGGGTAAGCTTATCTTTTATTGCATCGTAATCGTGGCTCATGTGTTTTCTCCATTCACCGTTTCAACGTAATTCACCGCATCCATCCGCACACCATTGTGTACGACACTTAATTGGATGTTGAGATTAAACCGCACGTCGGAATCAGGTTCGTACGTAACCTCGACGCTACACTCCGGGTCGTCGAAATATTGACCGTACAAGTCCAGCAAATCCTGTTTCACCTGATCGGCCATTGTCTCTGGCTGTTGCGCCAGCATCGCCTTGGTGTAGGCCAGCGATTTAATTTTACCGCGATAGATAACCGTCTGGCTTGCGCCTGCTTCGGTGTAATGATTCATCAACTCACGAATCATGTCTTCTGGGGTTTTGGCCCAGCCGCGGACTGATAGGGTGCCGACTGCTTTTCCCATTTCAAACTCCAGCAAAAAAAGAGGGGCGACCAACCCCTCTCTTTATTTAGCAGGACGCGCCAAGCTGTGACAGTGGGTCATCATCTTCCCAATCCATGTCACGCATCTTCGCCCAGTTCATGTTGACCACGATATGCTTCTCAACCATCGTGGGTCGTTTGGTGCGCGCTTCGTCACCTGCCCAGTGCCAAATACGATCGGTGTCGTATTCAGTCTGGAGATCACTGGTAATTTCGCGGTAGTTCGTATCCGTGTGCAAGTAGCCTGTGCCACGATACGGGTCTACCTTCGCAAAGCCATTCTCGAAGCCTGCCGCCATGTTCTGGTTATACAGATTACGATACTCAGGCATCGCGACCAGATAACCCTGTACAGATTCCGGTGCAAACTGGAACTCGCCCAGCTTGTCCAGAATTCGGATAACATCATCCAGTCCATCGTACAGAACTTTACGAGCGGCCGCATTGGTCTTACGGAATGTATCCAGTGCAATTAACTCGTTGTTGTGCTCTGTGACCCGTTCCAACAGCCCCGGGGATAACTTACTTAAGTCGAAAGTATCCTTGATAGTATCAAAGAACCCCCCACCCTCGGTTTGCTGATGCCACGGGCTCAGTGCCTGATTCCACATGCCCATTTCGTTGGTTACTCCTTACAGTTGTTACTAAAGATCTTCTAAAGCCACACCGACTTCATCATCCTCATCCGCTTCAATGAGGAACTGGTTCTGCATACTGATGAGCTCGTTATGTAAAATCATGCCACCTTCTACCTTATCAACATTGGTCGAAGACATGAAGCCGTTATCAGGACGATACGCTTCGGCAAGATCCATTTCGAGTTTGTCCACTGGACGGTACACCATGAACTGGTCACCATCGAAGTCGCCGTTCGCACATTTGATAACGCGGTCGGAGATTCGGATAGAACACTGGTTCACATCGGTCACAACTTCATCAATGTACAGCAACTGCACGGACAACTGCACAAGTGTTGGGTTACGCAGCGGTACAACAGGAATACCAATGCCACCCGGCGATTCACGAATCAACTCATCGAGAATCTCTTTGACCTCTGGCATAAACTGCATGCAGGCCATTGCAATGATGCGCTCACATTCCCGTGGTGAGTAGCCACGACGCAACAGTTTGTTTTCGATGTCAACCGACATCAACCCAACCATCCAACGCCACGGTGCTTTAAGCTTCCATGCATCATGCGGTTCAGAGATAGGTGAGATTGTCGCACGACCCGAGAACGGGATATGCGTTGCACTGACCTTGCCACGATAATAACCGGGTTTCTGTTCCAGCACTTCACGACGGAAGTCCATGTGGAAATACGCCAGCTGTTGGTTGGCTTTGATCGCACGACTGATTAAGAAACGAGGCTCAATCATCTTACCGCGTGTGTACAGTAAGCTGATGTTCTTGACCGCATCAATTGCACCGGTGAAGACCGGGTCAATCATGATCCCACGACGGCCCTCTTCCGAAACGATAAGCTTCGGTGAGATAATCGGGAGATGACGGGTGAACATTCCATGCGATTGTGTTTCGAAGAACGTTTTCCATTGCTGACGGAGAATCTCGCTGGCTCCCGACGTATTGCGGTTGCTTGGATAAATCTCCTTCCAGACTTCCGGGTCAGTCAGCACGGCAAACACAGACTGATGTCGGTCAACGAAGTTTCTGATCCCACGCTCGAATCCACGTTCGGTTAAGATCCGCTTCACCACCTGCATACGTTTCGAATCTGCATCTTCTGGACGGTAGTACGGGTCTAACATCCACATCATCAAATCCGAGCCACGCTGCACAGTGACTTTGTTACGGTCGAACTTCTTCATCTTACCGCCGTAGAAGGCGTTGAACATTGCCCAGAATCGCGGACTGACGAAAAACTCCATTTCCTCTGGGGCACGAATCCAGACTTCAGATTCAATGCGGTGTTCAGTTACAGCATACCCGCACGTTGGGCAGACAACGCCCAAGTTATAGCGATGGGCAATCGGACGCTCACAGGTGATACTGCAAATCGGTGCACTGTTGAGCTGCTCATCGCGAATGCGGTTTTGCACCAACAAATCAATTTCTTCAGCGACTTTAATCGGGTCACCAGAACGCGCTACGTCATTGATAACCGTTGGCGGTTTAATGTTCTTCGCAGCTGCTTCGATGAACAAATCCTTCAAGTAGTTATCTTGGCATTCTAGTCGGCCCGAGATGCCGTAGAACTTAGGGGCTTTATGCACAGATTCCTCACTAACAAAAAAAGAGGGAAAAGCGGGGGCGTTAACCCCCGCTTTTTTTTCTTACACGTTAACTACGCAGCACCTTACAGGGTGAAGGAGTTGGTAGTCAGGTTCAGGCTGAAGCTGTCGAAAGAACCGTTGCTGCCGCCACCAGACAGAACGAAGGTTTCGTTGCCGTTGTTGGTGAACAGGCTGTTGCTCATTGCATCGTGTGCTTCCACACCGTTCAGCTGCCATGCAGACACAGCAGAGCGTACGCTGTCCAGCAGGGTCTTAGCGAACACCGGATGAATTGCCATATCCAGAGATTCACCAGTAGGACGGAACTCACGACCGCCGTACATAGACGCAGCCAGCTTCATCAGGTAGATGCGCTGTTCTTTCTGATCCATCTGACGGTTAGAGAATGACTGCGCATGCATGTAGCGGTACGCATCAGACTGCTTGTCGCCGAGGTGGGTCAGTACAGACACCAGATCCATGTCGCTGACAGAACGCTTCTCGCCAGTACCTACGTAGATACCTGCGATGGTCGGAACTGCGGCTGCGATGATGTGGCTGGTTTTCAGCTCAGTCACGCCACCGAGGTTCGCGGCCAAGACGTTACGGAACTTGGTGTCGCCCGGGAACATTGCGTCAGCAACGTTCAGCAGCTGTGCCAGAGAGTTCACGTTACCGGTTGCGATTTCCGCCAGCAGCGTTGACAGACCGCCCAGACCGTTACCAGCACGATGGGTTACAACCAGCGCAGCCTGAGCTGGGCAGAAGGTATCCAGTGCCATATCGATCGCGTCACGATTGCCGTCCAACTTCTTAACATCAACTTTCTCACCGCCCCAGCTCAGGTACGATGCTACCGCAGAGAACTTACGGTCGCTGTTGTTCAGAGAGTTTTTCAGCTCTGCACGCCAGCCGCCAATCTGTGCGATGTCAGCGAATGCTGCCAGTGCCAGAAGGTGACGTTCGTACGGTGCTTTAGAACCGGCCATCTGAGAATCGGTCAGCGTGACAACCACTTCGCCCTGCATCTGCTTCAGGTCAGTAACACCCTGCTGCTGAGGTTTCAGGCCAGTGTAACGCAGGTTAACGAAACCAGTTGCTACGGTCTTAGGCAGTGTACGGTCGCCGCCATTGCTCAGCAGAGTTGGACCTGCTTCGCTCTGGGTTTGCTGCTGATGGTTAACAGACAGTGCGAAACCAGCACGCTGTGGGTGAGCATTGCTGTCCGCGATAACGCCGCTTGGTACGCCAGCTACGTTGATTGCGAAACGGTCTGCTTTAGACAGTTTAACATCGCCCAGCGCGCCAGCGATACGACCAGCGATACCGGTCAGCATCTGACCCATCAGCTGCAATGCCCATGCGTCGTCCATCTGCTTACCGAGATCCGGTACGGAGTTCAGGCAGATGAAGGCCATGTTGCTGATGCCGTGTTTATCGGCAGCGGCTTTCTCAACGCTTGCCAGAACGTCTTTGTTTACCAGACTGGCGATGGTGTAGTAAGACTCAACGTTGTTGTTGATAACCACACGCATGCTGTCGCCCTTCTCGAACAGGACGATACCGTACAGCCACTGGTCATTACGCTGCAGAGCAACGTACGCCGCAGAAGCGAAGTCAGACTGGGAGATGGTATCAACCATGCCAATCTTAAAACGGTCCAGTTTGGCGTTCGGGTTTTCTTTCGCGTGGTTCGCGATACGGGTGACGAAATCATTCGCCATGGAAGAGACGGACTGCCAGCCGAAAGCTTGGTCCATCGTTACAGAGGCACCCAGGCTACCGAAGTCCAGAGAGTTGGAACCTTCGTTAACTGGTGCTGAATAAGCCGGTGCAGACTGCTGAGTAGTGGTAGTCTGAGCAGCTGGAGTTGGGGTAACTTCTTTGACCATGGTATATATTCCTTAAGGATTTAATAGAGTAATGTAGTACATCACGGGAATAATATCTGCCTGTGATATTTTACAATGTGGGTAAGCCGTCGCTTTGAACACATATACAGACAGTTTCACCGTTCTGTCACATAGATAATATCAATCTGTAATTATTTAGATTGTGGGGATTTCCTATGTGCAACCAAAGGAGACAGTCATGTTCAGTCACGCCGATTTAAATCAGGCCGCAATCAAAGGCATCTACGCGGACCCGTCCGCTATACAGATTGCCGCTGCTGTAAAAAATAACCAACAACGTATCCGCAGCTTCTTAGAACGTGCAGGTACCCGAGTTGATTCCAACCATTTGATTCTGGAGTTAATCACCAATGTAGGCTACGCGGGAGAAATCACGTACGACAATGTCGAATGGGCCTGCATGAGAAAACTCGCCGGAATCGGTAACGCGCTAAAACTTTCCTCGGTGGGAGAATTCGGCCAAGTACACAATGGCAAATTCATCACCGGCCAAGATGAGATCATTTCGCTGGTTGCACGCCCGGTTGATCCCAATCTGTCTTTTCAGGACTACACCCCGGCTGTCTACCTTTACCACGAGTATACCAATCTGAACTGGCAACTGGGTACGGGCAAACCACAAGGTGTGAGTATCATTGAGATTAACTTGGTGGCCCTGCTCTGGCAATACGCCAAAGGGGTGGAATACTACCAGCGAACCAAAACACCTATAACGTCTCCGGTTTACGCACAACAACACGTAATCGCCCGGATGCTACCCTCGTACATGGATATCGCATTTCTGAATATCCACCGTTGGGTCGCAATGGGACTGGAGGTGGAGAAAGATGTTCCGACCCGTGTTGTCCCTGTACCTCCGTTACGCGACCTTGCAGTGCGTCACGCCACCAAGATAGACGAAGCCCTTAAAAGAGGCTCGCCACTTCCCGGTGTGGTACTGAGACACATTCCACAGTTCTTCTCTACCTACGAACCCTCAACCGCCATTGACCGTATCCTCTTTAGAGAAAGCGGGTCGACACTGCAATCGAATTGGCCTCGGGAGATTGTGAACTGGGAGTGGGCGTTATTCTGTTATCAGTACGATAACCCGGCGATGCAGAAAGACAAGTCTAACCTGAAGGTTGACCTTGAGCGCTTTGAAGATCTGCGGGTACTTGAGAAACTCAAGCGTCCAGTGCAGAACCACTACAAGCACAGTCTCCTGTTTCCGCTTTATCGTATCCTTGAACAAAATTAGCAATTCTTTCCCCTGCGTGAAACACCCGTTAGGATGCTTCATATAATAGGGTAATAAAACCTGCACCGTTTGGTGCAGGGCTTTCTTTTTTTATTAGTCTGCCACGACAGGAATGATTCTGGCATGGTTATCAGCGCGCACAGACAGCACAGGCAGGCCAGAAACAAAGTCATCGTAGGAAAGGTCACGATAGACCAATTGTTGCTTGACATGGTCTGCTGAGAGCGTCTTAGGCTCCACCGTGCCTGCAGGCACATCAATCATGCCAATCACAACACTGTACAACTTCTCAGTGTTTCGACCAATAAAGACCTGCTTACCGAAATAGCTGCCCCGATCCATTTCGAAGTCAGGATGCTGCTTTAAGAACTCACGGGCAGCCGCGTACGCGGTGCGATGCAATGTCGCCCCGAGTGGTGTATCAAAACTCCCCGGTGAGGCACAGTAATGCAATTTACGAACAGAAACCATGGTTACTCCTTAATGATTAAGTTGACGATAACGCATGAAACGATCCGAGCACAACTTATCCACAGCAGTCTTTCGGTAAGTTCGCACTGAGATATCTTTTCCGTCTTCACGGATGGTAATAGCAAAATCAGGAAGCTCAATGAGGCGGGACGCGATAACAGGTACCCCACCGTCGCTGAAGCTGAAGCTTGCATGGTCCTCATCGTTAACCAGTCGGTTAATCAACTCCACGATGACTTCTTCTTCCGTTTGCCGACAGATGCTGAGACACTGCTTATCAACATCGGCATGGATTAGGTATTCTTTCACTCTGCATCCTCCCGCACGATGCCATGCGATTCAATCATCTTTTTCTTTTTGGGGTTAAACGCAGTAAAGCGGATACCCGTTGGGGAAACGTGGTGACAGATAATCTGTTCCAGTCCACGCTCCTCCAACTCCCGGCGCATCTCTGAGGCCATGGCGTGCGCTTTCGCCACAGCCTTCTGATCGTTGTAGTTCATTTATTCGCCAAGTAGGTGACCCGGAAGGGATGCTTGTCGCCTTTGACAACGACATCCTTTATCTGTACGCCCTGTGCTGCGTATTCCAACGCAGCCGTTCGCACCTTCTCTTCGTAGATGGCCGTGAGCTGAGGGTACCCTTTCTTCGCCACGTATTCATGCGCGGTGCGTGTCAGGTGTTCCATCTCATGCGGGCTGAGTGTAATCGCTTGCGTGTTCACATTGTGCACAGCGCGAAACACCAGTCCGTCTTTCCCCTCGAAGTGGCAATCCACCCGAGCTAGGCCCGGGCAATCACGTAACTTGTTCAGGTACTGCTCAACTGCATTACGAATCTGCTTTTCAATCTTCGTCGATAGCATCCTCGTCGTCCTCGTCTTCTTCCTCGTCTTCCCACAGCTCTTCACCGTCGTCGGCAGCACGCAGTTGCTCCATGACATCTTCGATAGAGGCTCCGTAGTAGTCTGACAACAGACGCGTACGGTTCTTATCAATCATGAACACACCCAAGCACTCCAGCGCATGGTAATAAGGTTCTACGGTTGCGAACGCAGAACGGCGAACATCTGCTACGGAGCTAAGATCTTCTGGCAGACCGAAGTTCTCAATCAGGTAGCCCGGGATAACCAATGTGGTATATTTGCGATAGTTGGTTTCTTCAAACCAAGCCTTCGCGCCGTTTTTGATAATCGGGTCTTTAATGCTTTCCAGCCAGTCGTTGATTGCGGTTTTGTTCTGGAGGTTAACCGGAAGCTTCACGCAGTCGTACGGTGGTTCTGGTAACATGCCATACTTCGGTCCGAAGATGGTGTTGTACATGCGATGGTAGTGGTATTGCTTCTCGTCACCGGTATAGGCCGAACGGTCTTTGATGTTCGTGGTTTTCAAGAAGTCACCGTTACCGGCTTTGATGGAGTCCATTACATTGTGTTCGATGCTGGCCACTTTCTCCAGCAGGTCCACAATCTTAATCTTCTCACCGGCTGCTACCTGCACACACAACTGCTTAATGGTTTTCTTGAACTCACGCATGATGATAGGCGGGATGTTCGAGGTACGCAGGGATACCCCTTTGACTTCGAGTTCCGGCTCTTTCTTCAGCTGACCTTCCTGCCCCGTGATAATGGAGAAGTAGTGCTTTGCTTTGGTGGTCAAGGCAAACGAGTCAAACTTATACTCGTTCTTCATGGCGTACAGGAACAGGCGTTTCTTCGCCACGCCTAAGTTCACCGACATGCTGGCCATCAGGTGACGCAGGTGCTGCGTTGCGATGTAGATCATGGCATCCGATACACGGGTCGCCTCTTCACCGTAATGCTTGCCTGTGAACCACTGTGCCCACCACTGTGCAGTCATCATGGTGGAGTCCGTATCTGATACCACACCCACGTTACGAATCACATCAGGCAGACGCGCGATGTTGATTGGCAGGTTCTTGGTGGTCAGGACGTTTTTGATAAGGCAGCTGTATTCACCGATGGTCTTTTGCAGGAACAACGCCGAGCGAATCAGCTCTTTGTATTTGTCCTGTACTTCCCACGGCAATGGCACCTTGGTCTCGTCGTTAATCAACTTAACGTCTTTGAACGATTTACCCTTTGGCACGATATCTGTACGGAACTGGGAGATGATGATTTTCATGTCCCCGTCTACAGATTTCTCAGCGGCTTTCCAGTCTGTGATTTCTTCTTCACAGGCCATGTCCTTGGAAATCAAGGCACCGATGAAGCCACGCATGAATTCGTCGTTGTATTTCGCCAGATGGAAGAAGTCACCCATGTAGACGAAGGCCGCACGCGCCATGTCGTGTGTGCGTTCAACGTAGTGACGAATCTTCGCCATGTTCTCTTCTGAGCGCCAGTAATCCTTCGCTGAGTATTCGATGACTTCCATGGTTTCATCAACCGTCGGCACATGCAGACCGTATTTGTCCATGCACGCTTTGAACTCAACGAAGTCGGTGAGTGTCGAGATGCTGAGGAAGTGGTCGATAACACGCGAGGCATTATCGTAGTGACGACGACCGCCCAGCAGACGTTCGTTACCGGCGTTACCAAACGAGGTCGCCGTACGGCACGTCGATGTCAGTGTAGAGTGCGCTGACTGGTTAAAGAGAATGGTGTACGGTGAGGAGAAGGCACCTGACATCCCGTTGTTCAGGGTTTTAACGGCGTTCTGCTCGTTCTTTTTGTTGGTACCCAGAACCGGATTACCGGCGGCGTAGGCATCCTGCATCTCACCTTTGATCACGCCACGTTTACGCACGTTATCGGCGGTAAACTCGGAAAGCTTAGAACGCTTTGCCGTCTCTGGCATGTAGAAGGTTAACGACGGTGCAAAGATAATGTCCTTTTCGATAACCTTACGGAATAACTTATCAACCGTGGTGTATTTCTCTTCACGGTCACCTGTGTTGGGGTTACGCACCCACATCTTACAGGTCGGGTAGCTATGCTGTAGCTCACCCTCGGGCCCGAACATGCTATTAAGCTGTTCGCGGATATACTCTTCGGTGTATTCCCCGCCGAGCATGGTAAAGATATAATGGGCAACTTGTTGCAGGTACGCGTCTTGAATATCAATATCACGGTCGTACTCGTCTTCCGTTAGCCGGAAGGGTTCTTGGTAGCTCACGGCTAACTCCTGTCCAAGTCTTCATCTATAATAGATAACGCTGCTGTGAAAAAAAAAAGAAGAACCTACCGCCGAAGCGGTAGGTCTTTCTTAACCGGCCATGTTGTCAACGATTTCGTATTTGACATCGCTGAAACCACGGGCAGCCAGAGCTTTGGTCATGAGGTCAAGCTCATCGCGGTTATCCAAGGTCACGGTAAAGTTCACTTGGAGGTTCTTGATGATTTTGACTTCACGGAGCCACACGTCAGCCGCGACATGTAACTTGTTCTGGCTATCGGTGTAGAGCAGGAACAAGCTCTTCTCGATTTTGTTCTCAGGCTTACTGACCAGTGTCGAGTAGATGTTGTTGTGCTTAACGCGAACATCCTCTGTCTTCTGTGCCTGATTGTAACCGATGTAACCCTGCACCACGACGCGGGACTCCTGTGCCAGAGCCTCCGTATCGTAGATGAGGTTAACCACTTGTCCCGGTTCGAACTGCTTAACATCAACTGTCATTTTCGCCCTCTTCAACTTCAATGAGCATTTTCATGTCCAGCATCGCTGTGTCCAACCGACCCGCATCCACCTTCACACGAATCGCTTTGATGCGATGACGATGGGCTTTGGTGAACATCTCCAAAGTGTCGCCGAATTCGTTAAAGATGATTTGAGACAGGTCTTGGCCAAAGCGGCTGATGGTGAATGAGACAATGCCGTCCACCACATCGAAGTTCCCCTTGTTCATCTCCTGACAGATTTCCGCTACCGGTTCCAGTTCATGGAAGATGTGGTCATTGACCTCACCCTCATCAAACTTGGAGCGAAACTTCCACTGGCGATGTTCACGGAGCACCTTCGCCAAAAACTCCTTGAGCTGTGACCGCTGACTAGCCGGCCAGTGCACAGGAACTTTGGATTTGGCGGACAGCACTAAGCCATCGTAAGCGGAGTCGAACAAAGCCTCTGGCGTGAAGTTGATGGGGTTCACTTCAAGCGAGAAAGGTGCAAGACCTTTAATCACGTCGTTCACAGCCTGCAGAAAATCCTGACCGTGATCGATATATCCCACAACGCCTAAATCGATTGAGTAGGCCTGCGGGGCGAGCACTCTGTACACCATGCTTACTCCTCAAACTTCAATAAGGATGTATGCCGTCCTTATCTCGTTCATTTCTAATTTGACCTTCACCGTGTCGGCAAACGCTTCATAGGTTAAGCCTGCATTGGCTCGAGCGGCTTCGGCGAGTTGTAGCAGGTGCTGGACCCGAATCAAACTATCTTCGCTTAAGCCTTCCGACCACCACCACTCATCGATATTGTCTTTCAACTCAATCCACGTATCAGGTGAGATACCTGATTGACGCAGTAACCGGAGCACCTTAGAGACGTCCGGTCGGGTGTAGGTCAGAAAACCTACCCCGTGACATTTATTCATAACCACAGCCTCTAAACACTCGCGGGCATATTCGCTCACGAAGATGTAGAAGAGTTCTGCGGTGCCGGCCGATAAGCGACTCATCCGAGTGAGTGCTTTCTGCATCGGTTCGGGGTTATAAATGTCCGCCAAGCTGAGGTATAGTCGCATCGCATTCCACCACCAAATTAAAGTAATCGTCACCAAAGTAGCGTTGCATCTCGCCGGGAAGCAAACTGTCAAACAAAGCAAAGAGCCCGGTTTGCGTTTCCATCTCATTGGTGAAGAGATCCAGAACAACCTGCATCGCTATTTGATGCTGCTCGTCTGTACCATAACTGTTAGGGAAAGTCTGTAAAGAATCCGTCACAAGCGCGAACTCATCTTGGGTGATGAACAGCATCGGCTTGGTCAGGTTGTCAATAATCGCATCCAGTCCTTTGTCTTCTTGGACTTGCCAATCCCCAACCGGGTCATGGGTATCTTCGAACAACAAATCGACCAGCGTGTCAACGCTACGGGCTTTCGTGGCGAGGGCATAAGCAAACGCGTACTTCTGATAGAGGGCTATGACCGCCTCGTCAGTTTCCACGAAGTTCAAATGCGACTTGTCCACGATTTGATAGATGTGCTCACGAACATGTTCGTAGAGTTTATCCACCCCGTAGCCTTTGACGATGTCAAGCATATCGTAAAGACCACGCATCAGATTTTCAGGCCTCCACCCAGTGAGCCAATCAACTCCATTACGACGTTCATCATAACAGGGGAGATTTGTTCCAGTGTTTGCTGGTTCTCCAGCTCCGGGTATTTGATTTGGCTAAAGTTCACCATCATCTCAACCGCGTCAGGCATCAGGTTACTGTACCGCGCCCCACAGAACTGCGGGAAGCGAGTAATCCAGAATGCTGACTCCGACAGGGCCGCGACGTAGAGTTTGGCAACATCTTGTATTGCGCGTCCATACGTCAGTAGCGATTCACCCTCAATGGTGATACCCCGCGCGTTGAGTTCTCGTGAAACAAACTGCATGGAATTCGGCAGCGTGTACTCAAGCTGACCGACACTGCCCTCTTGGACAAACGAGATGGCCAGATTAATGATGTTGTTCACATCGGTGTTAATCTCGCGCAGAATCGAATTGGGATCGAACTCGGTTAGAGGGCCAGCATTGTATTGGTAGTTGTGGATAAGGAAGTATTGTTCAGACATGGCACGTACCCCAGGGTTAATATTTTCCAGACACCCGAACCCAGACTCCACATCCAAGGTTCGCCTGTAACTGAGAAAGTGACTTCTTCTTCGACCGCATGCCACACCTTCGGTTCATTCACCATGTGATGAATGACGTTATGGTTGGTGAAATAATCCGTGACCAGCGGATGTTCCCACACTTGGCAGTAAACCCATGTACGGGCTTGGTTGTCGCTAATCGGTAATTGGCGACGACGTATCTCCATCAGGATAAACTGCTGGGCATAATAGTCGATCAACTCAGTCGAGTCTTGATACTCAAGATGAGTGAATCGACGCACCACGGCCATGATTTCCTTATACAACTCCGGCGTGTGCAGGAGAATAGTAATCATAACCGTTTTCCTCTAGAGGAATGTAGTAAATGAATTCACCTTGACGTTTGAGTAATAACCGATAGCCTTTCGGTGGCACTGCCAATTCCTCACACAACACCTCGCGTACAGTGCGGGTGATATGAAAGGATTCGAGAAGTGTTGTCCGAGGACGCGACGCACGACACAGTAACAGCACATGACGCGCATCCCACATCCCGTGTGGGCTAAAGGTATCAATCAGGTAATCCAAGACGTCGAGGATAGTTTGCCGGATAGCAACTTGGCAATCATATCCCGTGGTCAGGATGTCCGTCTTCAGCAGACTCTCGTAAGCCCTGAACGTCACGAACTTCAGACTCGTGACCCTCACGGTATCGTCCACCGGGGAATGCCTTACGGAAGTGGATATGTCGAATGTCTTCACCGAGTATTAACTCCAGAGTTAATAAGCGCCCGTTCCGACTGATGAGTGGATTGAGCGTAACCGTTGCGTACGGATTGAATCGAAGCTCCAGACGACGACAAGCTGAACGGATAAGCCGCTCTACCCCGTCACGGAAGGCCAAGAACATATCATCAAACGCAAGCTGTACTAAACACTCGGTCGACATCAACACAGCACGTTGACGTTCGACTTGACCCGTTGGCGTAACACCCAGAATACTTTCCTGAGTAGTCATGGTTTTCGTGACGAGCATCTCGGGGGGTTCAACCACACCGTATGTCACCAGATACGCGTTGAGTTGTTCCTGATTGGCAAACGGTGCAAGCAGGTCTTCAAAGTTCGCATTCTTCATGATAGGGATGGAGAGGAAGATATCCTCCAATGCTGTGTGTAAGAATTGGAGTGTTAACTTTTGGCGTTCACCCTCAGTCAGGGTTAAGCATCGGCCGTAAGGGGATAGGCTGATTGGTTCCCAGATCTGATTATGGACATCAATTGGTTCGATGTGTAGTTTGACCACGTTAGTACAACCCCATTGCTAAAGTAAAACGGCTGATAATGATTTCGGCCAAGCGAGTACAACATATACCATGCAGAACTACCGAAGTAGCGCTCAGCATGCTTAAGCACAGTGCTTGGAATGTCGGGATGCATTCCCGGATAAAGCAGTTCCTGCATCGCGTTGACAAGCAACTGTGGCGTGCAGAGATTCTGTTGTTGGTACAGCTCGAACACGACATGGGTCACATTAGATACTCCTTACGATTAATCATGGTGATAATATCTATCTAAATCTTTTTTACCTTGTGTCATGCCGCACAGAATAGCACTGTAATGTAATTTTAGTATACATAGGTACTGACCCTTAGCCTTTTGCTATGGTGGCCGCAAAACGTTTCTGAGGAGCGTAAAATGAATGTGTTAGATGCTTGCCTACGCCGCATTCGTCGCAAAATCCCAGAGCCAATTCTTCGGGCCGCTTTTGTCCCGGAAAATATCAGGCTCTTAGGTATTGCCAGCAGCGTTGATAATGAAATCATGAACCGCGTGCTGCGTGAGTATGTTATTCCTGAAGTGGCCCGTATCGGTCAGTACATGGAAATCGACTTAACTTCCGCCACGTACGAACCCGACCCCATTGACCAATACAGCCGCGTCTATTTCATCGATGAGCAAATCACCGGTGGACGTGAACTGGTTGCCGCACACGTTGCAGTAACCCCGGTTGCCGGTCAGGCCTATACGTTACCCCCAGCCGGTTCTTATCTGGACGGTGTCTCATCAGGTGTACTGGCGTCGGTTAACAAAGTCGTGGACAGTAACTCGGCCATGCCGCGTATCTCATCTGCAGAGGTGCGCATTGCCGGCCCCAATGCCATTGTGATTAAAGACCCGGGGATGTTCGTTTATGCAACGAAGATTATGGCGCAGTTTGCCATGACCGAAGAGCTGAACGAAATCAAACCGGCTTTCTTCCCGGTGATTGAGGAGCTGGCTGAGTTCGCCTGTAAGAGTTACGTCTACAACAAACTCATCTTCGACATGGATGCCGGTCAGTTACAGAACGGTATGCAGTTCGGTGCGTTTGCAACCGTAATTGAAGGTTACTCCGATGCGGGTCAGATGTTTGATGACACCGTACCCAAAGTGCGTCGTTGCATGGTTCACAACGATGACATCGGTGACCGTTTCAACTACATGTCCGGTGGTCGTTTCACCGCGTAAGTCCTGCCCGCCGAAAGGTGGGCAGTCTTTTCTTTTTTAATGCAAAAAATAAAAGCGTGTTGACCTGCCCGAAGACAGGTCTCACATGCGGGTGTATTTTAACATTGCTGTTGTGTAATAGTTATAAACTCGGTGAAAGATATCGGCCAGCAACAAACTTATCAACGCCCCAATACAGGTCGCAATAAACGGTCGCTCTGGATTCAGTAACCGAAAGCCAATCGGAACAGTGATTATCGCAGTCAGGAAAAAACTGAACACTCCCCAAACGAACATCACTTTCAAAGTACGCACAAACACTCCTCGGTCAGTAGAAATAAGATAACCCTGCCCGGAAGCAGGGTCTTACTTAACCGGGCTGAAAAATATCTTTAAGGTGTGCAGTGGTACCGTGCTGCCACGCCACACCCTCACGCACGATAGCTTCCTGAGCGTTGATGACTCGACGCAAAGAGATAACGTGCTCTGCCGCACCGGCGATAGGATACCGCGGGGGCACAGTTGCTTGACGTACGAATTGGGTAACGTCTTCACAACCGTCTGTTTCAGACCAGTCAATGGTGGCCCCTTTCGGGATATCCATTGGTTGGGTATTGTCAGCTTCATCTGGGTGCAAAGCAAAACCCCACTGAATAGAATTCAGGAGTTCTTTGTCCAGTTCTGACGTTGGCTCAATATTAGCCAAAGAATCCGGATGGGCGCGGATAACGTCCATCGGTCGAACTTTGATGCTCATGATAAAGGTCTCCTTGAGAGAAGCTACAGCACACACTTCCCTATAATGAGACCGGGTGCCGTAAAAAACTTAGTGGACGTTCTCGATACGGTTACCCGTAGCGTAGGCCATGGAATGGATGCAGTCCGTTACGATAGCAAATACTTCATCACAAGGAATCGCACGATCGACCAATGCCTGTGCCATAGAGGCAAAGAACCGCACACCCACTTTTGGGTTGTTGCGCATGGCACCGGCTTCGGCTGTGGAAATGTTGTACTGTGTGGTGTAAACCGGAACATCAGCACCTTCACGCATGGCCATCTCATCGCTGAGCTTCAGGCCGGCAATCCAGCTTTGGAACATAGGCAGTGTGCCCATGACTTCCATTACGTCAGATTGAATTTCATCGATGCGTGAGCGTTCGATAAAGTCGTTTGGTTTGATGCCGTTTTCCAGTAATTCAAAAAAGCTAGATGTGGTTTGCATTGAGGTCTCCTATCGCCTTCTATAAGAAATCATGCATGAAGTAAAAAAAGAAAAAAAAAGAGCCCGAAGGCTCTTTCTCTTATTACACTTTAAAGAATGTCCGTGCACCCATAACCCACTCCTCTTCGGTGTGGACGGCACGGAGTTCTTTAGGCACAAACAACATTGGCTTGATAAGCACCGTACCCGGTCCAGAGATGTAGGGCACATCCACAAAGAAAGCCGGCAAGCTTCCTTGTAATGCCGTCGCCTCAAGTTGTGCCGCGCCGTTAACGAAATGCTCCCCATCAACAATGAGAATCCTCCCGCCCTCCAGATACACACCGGGAATAAACTCATTCGTGCGAATACCAATGTGGTTTGGATTTTGCATGATGCGAATCACATGGCTACGGAAGGACTGGTCTTTCTGTGGATAGAGTTCGCAGAGCTTGCCGAGGGCGAAGGCCAAGCGGTGTGAGTCGCAGTGCAGGTACTTAGTAAAGCACAGACGTTCTGGATTGAGGTTCCAGCCATTCTGCAGTGTGTGGTTGCTGTGACACACGGCCGCCATGGTGAACAGTGTAGCGATGGACTGGTACGCATCCTCGGTATACCGCTCAAGGTTGCGGGGCAGGTAGCCGCTATCAGCATTGATGTCGTACACGTCTTGCTTGGCATCCATCTCTGCAATGCGGGTAGCGAGGGGTCCGCGTTTGATGCGCAGATTCTCACCGATGTACTCAAGCTGACGAGGCCCGCCTTCAAACGCATCGGTTGAGCTGCGCCATAACCCATCACCGAAGTGACGCACGAACTCCAATGACCAAACCGTAGCATGGAGTGTCGGGCTGCGGTACTCCAAGAACTCATTGTCGGTGAACTGGAAGACGGTACGGCCTTTGGCATAACCGGCGAACTGTAAGGAGATAGCATTGGTACGTTTGTACTGCTGCATGTCCTTGACGATGGCGTAGGCTTTCCAGAACTCGAGGTTAGCCCGTGGTAATGCATAGCCTGCCATACCGAACTGACGCGGTAACCAGAGGCGAATATTTCTGGCTTGCTGGAACGTGTAGCCTAATCCCTGTAAGCCGCTCAGTGCATCAATCTTAGGTGCACCACTGCGGGTATTACTGAAGTGACGATTTTTCATTTTTTACTGGCCTCTGTGACAAGTCGATTAAAGTGAATACATCTTCGTTCACAGAGATGATATCTATCCGAAATAAAATAGAGTATTCCCCTCTCCAAAACGGAGAGGGGGTACCCTGGTGTGGTCGAAGTCTTTCTAACTACCTGGGCAGTATCCGACGGGTCAGGTTCAGACACTTATTAGCAAGCGCGCTAATGTGGATTGTCGGGTAGGCTGACACAGCAAGCATCCATGGGGGGAAGCGAACTACCTACCCGACAAACGGGGTTTGCTCGAACACCTTTTAAACCACCGCCAGGCGAGTTAAAGGAATGGTATCCGAGCAATGGGGAACAGACAAAAGCCCGTAATGGCTCTGGGCGTATGTGCAGTAGAAAAACCTATTCGGCTTCTGTCTGTATTGGGTTTTGCGCTGAGACGCCTGCACGTGTTAGGTTGAATGAAATTTTTCCGGAATGCCATTCACAGTTATCTCAGAGCAAAGGTGGCTGGTGATGCAGGAATCGAACCTGCGACATATGGATTAACAGTCCACTGTTCTACCGACTGAACTAATCACCAAGAAATGGGTCAACGGTTATGGGATTCGAACCCACCTAGTCTGTTCGCGAGCACAGTGCATCACAGTTTTGCTTACCGTTGAAAATAGTGGCCGCTTGCCCCCTAACGACTTAACGTTAGACGACTCATCTGGGATTGCTTTGCCCCAGACTATACACCCCGCGCGCCCATTGGTTTCGTCAAGAGGGGATGATCCTTTTAACGTGTGTAGGTGACACCCCTCCGAATCCCACGGAGTTCTAAAGGCTGCACTTAGCGGTCCTCACCATCTACGCCCGCAGGCTACGGTTAACGACTGATGCTTTTATTGGCTGCCATCCCTCAATCGCGTAACGCCGAAGCGTGCTAGGGGAAGGTGTCATTGTAGGGTGAACGCTCGGTATCTAAACCAGTTAACCAAATGGGGGACACTCTGCAGGAGGAGACCCATTCAGATTACACGCTCATTGATTGGCGGAGAATGTTGGATTCGAACCAACGGTACCCTTACGGATACACTCCCTTAGCAGGGGAGCGACTTAAGCCACTCATCCAATTCTCCAGATATGGCAGTGCTGATGGGATTTGAACCCACGATTTCCTACGTGACAGGCAGGCGTCTTAACCGCTCGACTACAGCACTACTGTTTGGCAGGGAAGAGAGGACTCGAACCTCCAACACCCGGTTTTGGAGACCGGTGCTCTACCAATTGAACTACTTCCCCAGAATTGCGCATCGCTTGCTTGGTGGGGTCAACCACCTCACTAGTACACTCCCCGCGAAGAAAGGAATCGCGTAACCGCTAGTAGTGGCGACTAACCACCCCGCAAGGTTACGTTCTTGTGTTTGGTATTCCCGACGAGATTTGAACTCGTGTACCGTCAGTGAAAGTGACGTATCCTAACCAACTAGATGACGGGAATATTTGGTACACCCACGGGGATTTGAACCCCGGTTAACTGCTCGAAAGGCAGCGGTCCTAACCGCTAGACGATGGGTGTATAACTGGTGGCACGGGTTGGATTTGAACCAACGAAGCCCGAAGGCGGCAGATTTACAGTCTGCTCTCGTTAACCGCTTGAGTACCTTGCCAGAATTCTTTATACATAACAAGAGGGTTGTGTTGTGGAATTGAACCACGAAGTGCTTACGTCCGTTTGCCTGCCGTAAACCCAACTCACGCCAACGTGACACAACCATTGCACATATGTACTGAGATAACTTGTTATTTTTGCAACAGTTTATCTAAGCGCACATGTCTTGTACATAATACAGTGTAAACCTGTAATTACATTTTTGGAGCAGACAGTCAGGTTCGAACTGACGACCCTCTGATTGGAAATCAGATGCTCTACCAACTGAGCTATGCCTGCAACATATATACTAACTAAAGGTTAAACGGGTGTCGATGGACTTCTTCTTCTGAGCCTGTCCGCGGACAGGTCTTAGCGCCTCCAAGCACCGACCCCTATTACTTTCAATTCGTGACGTACCGGCCGTTTGAGGTACCGCGCCAACTGCAGCACACAGCTGCTCTTTCGCATCTGGGAACTCAATCCCATCAGTTATTTTCAAATTGTGGGTGAAGGTTGCCTATGTCAGCGAGTCAGCTTAATGGGCTGGTGCTTGACCTTCTTCCTTCACGACGTTCGCCGCAGTTGAGGGCTTGCGCCCTGAAACAGGTTTATGGCGTACAGTCCCACAGCCTGATAACCAATAAGTATCGAGCCTCCAGAAGCGCATGTTGCTAATGACATTCCGAAGAAGGCCAAGAGCATGATGCACAAAGGCTCTAATCATTTTACGCTCATCGAATAAGTTGTGGACGGACGGGACACCTACCGGATTAGCAGTAGTGCTTTGTGTGTCCCGGCTGCGCAAGGCTTAAGGGTCTGCTTGCGGTCTTAGCATGCGATAACCGTTATCTCGCTTCCGTCGCGATGGGGATATCAGCCCGCACCGCTGAGTTGTCAGATAATTACTTCGCTGTGCCGAGGATACGAGACTGATTCTTCAGTAGAATCGTCGACACGGCTTCAAGCAGATCGTCGCTACTGTTGTTGTTGGCAACAACAAGCGTGGTCGTACAAGGAACATCGACACTGCCACCGAAGAATGCGCCGTTAACTTTCGCAGACTCTTTGGTGTACACGGATTGACCGTTAGGCAGTTTGTCGTTAACGTTCCACGTTGACATATCAATCATCTGCAAGCCAGAACCGTCCTGATTAACCGCATCAAGGAACTTGTTGTTCTTGCCCGGAGCCGATACCCACAAGAAGGCGTCGTATTCACCGGTAGCCATTTTGGCCAGTGAACGGATACCGCCTTTTGCGTAGGTCTCAGCCTTACCATATTCTTTCACCAGTTGTTGCAGATACTGCCAGCTGGCATACGAGCCGCTATCAGGTTCGCCAACCGCAATCTTCGCGCCGTTGGTGAGGTCTTCTGCTTTACTGATTTTGCCGTCTTTCTTCACGGCTACCCAGACGCACTCTTTGGCCAACTGGCCAACGATGTCAACGTTCTGCGCTTCGTTCGGGTGCTTGTTGCGCCAGAACTGGAATGCATCTGCCTGCGTGAAGCCAACCTGTGCTTCATTCGCCGCGACTTTGTCGAGGTTATCCAGCGACCCTTTGGACGGGACGACCTGCGACTTGTTACCGAACTCGGCCAGAGCACCGGCTAAGTTCACCCCGTAAACGGAGTTGTAGGTTAAACCCTGCTGTCCTGTGGTGATGACCACATTCTCGCCTGCCAGTGCCGAAAAGCTGAAAAGTGCCAATACTCCAATGAGTAACTTTCTCATGATTGTTGTTAACCTTGTGTTAAGAAAGAAAGCGTGCTAAGGGGAACGTCCCTACCACGTATCAGGTGCTCTTCCGTTTAGGAATGAGTCGCTTGATGACAGGCCAAGCCAGAACGACGACAAAGCCGATAACGAGAACGATACCGAACAGTGTCATGATTCGGCCAACGAAGTGACCGAGCAGCATGAAGAACAATGCCGCCGCGATGTACAACTTGGTCTTCAGTTTCATTCGAGTCTCGAAAGAATCAAAATGGAGGAGCAGGGCGGAATTGAACCGCCGTAAAGTGATTTGCAATCACTCGCCTAAGCCACTCGGCCACTGCTCCAGTGTGGTGGGCCGAAGCCCACCGTTATCTAGCCTGCACAAAATGACTCATGGACAACGCCCGCCGGTAAGTCGGTACGACCGATACAGGTAACGCTCAGGCGGATGCCTTCTTCGCAGCTACCATCACAGTCGTCTTCCCAACAGCCACCACTTGTCCAGTGTCCGTATTTCGGACGAGTGTTCCGCGCAGCGCCCCGGTTAGAGGCGGCCACGACAATGGAATCGTACTCATCGTAATCTACGTCATCGAGTCTTTTCAGCAAATACAAGTTCATAATGTTCTCCTAAGCAATTTACGTCCGATTGGACAGCGTGCTTTTGGATACAGTGAACTTGCAGGCTAAATTTTATTTCTCTTCAGGTTTACGGTTAGGTCGAGTGGATGCGTGCCGCTCATCGAGATAAGCTACTGCGCCCTGTCGCTCTACGTAACGTCGACCTTTGTCGTCGGTCAACACCGGAGAGTTAATTTTCTTTTTCATACTCACTTCCCAACCCATCACTCACGTCTTGCGACATGCGGTGTTAGCATCGAGGGCCAGATGGGTTAATCCGGGTCGTCTCATGCCGAGGTTGGGTTACTTGCTCTTGCCGCGTTTCTTCGGCTTGAGGATAACTTCGATTGTGCCGGTAGACTTCGCCGTCACATTTGCACAGCTTGCGTAGAACGATGCGCCTTTGTCAGGTTCATCGTCTAAGCACAGACGAGCACCACCGCGTTTAAGATACCGACGGTTGGTTTCCTCGTCATGGATGAAAACCATGTCGGTCTTTGCCACAGTGTTACTCCTCATGAGTGTTTATACGGATGCTCTGCCCCGTTAACGCAGGCGCTCTAACGGCTGAAGAGAACGACGTTGCTCTTCGCGCATAACACACCTCCGTCTTGTAAAAAGATTAGCGGTCGGTTGTTTCACCCACACTCGGATTAATCGAGGTGACGAAATCAAACGTGTTCGTTCTCATCGTGGATTTGTGGTAAGTACGAACGAGTTCGTTAATCGCCTTGAGGACACCGTTGATGCCTTCGTGGTACGTTACACAAACCGGAATACGATAATGGCCGGCACCCGGATTGAGTTTACCAACAACCGCCACTGCTACGTCGTTTGGAAAACGCATGAACTGCAGCGATTCAAAATCCCGCTCGAGCAATGCGGCGTACTGGTTGTGGTATTCGTCGTCGGCTGAACGAATCCACTCCACGAACTGGGCAACTGGCATTGCTTCGCCGTCGACCACAAAATCGCACTCGGGTGGATTACGCTTTGCCACAAAATCCCACAGGGGGCGAGCTGCGCGTGGCTCGTGTATTGGACTATCACGCGCGATGCGGTTCATCAGCAACGTCAGTGCACTGGCAAGCATGCGATGGTAAACCTCGACATCGTCGCTTTTGTCGCCGCGACCTTGTTCGATACACACATCCTTGCCGGCCCCGCCTGCTGTAATCGTGAGCCAGCGGTCAGGCACGTCCTCAGCCGGATGTTTACGGTGACCCAGATACACGCCGAATACTTCGGCCATCAGGGCGTCGATAACCGAAGAGTCTTTGGTCTTCAACCAATCGGGCATGCCAAGAACATCGATGGTTCGGCTAAGCGACAGGTTCTTGTTGAGATTGCTTTGGTCAATCATGATTAGCTCCTTGAGTTTTATACACAGGGAGGAACTAACCCGTAAAAAATATCAGCTAGGTGCCGACGCTTCTCAGCGAGGACACCCACCCCTCTCGTCTTCCCGAGCCGCCAAGATAGTCTGGACCACCTCTTCACTCTGGTGCCCTCCCCCTCAGAAGGCACACCATGCTCTTGGCCACGCCTTGGGGGAGCAGGCCAGCCACCCAACGCAACTGTGCAACCAGTTGGCGGATGCCGAACGCAGCGTACTCTGCGCGCCGACCTAGCTCACTCCCAAGACTGCCACGGTACCTGTCAAGATTTCAGATGCGGTAACCCGCAACCCTAAACCGCCACCGCGTGCCGCTCAGCTTAACGGCGACGGTGGGTAAGACAGGAACCTGAACTCTGCCCGTAGGCGAAGTCGTGTTGCACCGTTTTCCAATGTCCTCGTGAGAAGGCATTCGAAAAAGGCCCCCGCGTAAGGGGCAAGGCAACTGGTACTGGCATGTGCAACCTGAATACACATGTCAGGGGTCTTCGCTGGTTCGTAGTCCAGTCGAAGATACTAGCAGCTGGCGCTAGTCTGGTTACGTTTCCCGATTGCTCGTGAAACCGAATGCGTTTCGCCATAGATAATAACTCACGGCGTTTGGAAAAGTTCGGTGGGCTGTTACACCCACCGCCAAGCTCGGACAGTGGCTGGGGTCAATCTCGATTTGGAAAGCGAGACTCATGGACTACGGCAAGCATCGCCAATGACCAATCGGTTGGATGCGGAAGTCTCTCTGGATGTTTTGGCTCAACATCGCGATTTGCATAGAATACTACACACCCCTGTAAAAAATCCGACAGGGGGATTTACCCCCCGATCAATCCTCTCCCAGATAAAATCTCTTAATAAGGATCACGCACGCGGGCGGGCGCGGTATAATGATCTTATTCTAATTATAATAAATTATAATTATAATAATTTATATATAAAACAAAAAGATCCCTGTAGGAAATGGCGTGCGTACGCGCACGCGTATATAGAAGGGATCACTTAGGATCACAACTTGTTGTTTTAAAAGGAATTTTTTAAGAAGTGAATAAGTAATTGATTTATAAGTATTTTTTAAAATTAGATAAAGAGAATTACCAAGGAAAACAAACACTTAGCAGAGAGACTCAAGAGATTTCGTCTCTCAAGGCTAAGCCATTTTAAATCCCCCTAAATCGCGCAAGCGCTAGTGTATTTTTGATCGGCGCGGCGGCGTCGGCCAAACGGGATTTCGCATCCCGGCGATTTTGCGATTCCCAAATCCTCCCCGCAAACTTTGCCCCCAACCCACTCTAAAACGCACTGTACGCCACGCTGTGGCCCGTTCTCCCCTTCACCTATCCGAATGTACCGGGTCAGAATGAAAGCCCTGAGAATGCTTTTCAGTGCGGTTTCTGAAAGGGGATAATCGCTGGTTAAAAAATAACCAATGCTTAGTGCCAGAAGGGGCTTGAGGCAAAAAAAAAAGAAATGAGTTCCACCCTATGGGTGGAAAGGAAAGTCGGCGCTCAGAAGAGACGCGCCGACTCAGATACTGCATTAGGCATGTATCGTGTTACCATCCAGAGCGAGCTGAATTGGTTTGACCCAAATCCCTGCCTCGCCCATGACGTTCATGTCCCAATGGCTGAACATGCTCAGCTGGTAAGGTACGTTCACGCCTTTCATCATCAGGAACTGCCACACAGCGTCGAAACGCTCTTTGGTGATGAACATCATGCCACCATCAAAGCCTGAACTGAAGTCCAGGAAGTTGCCGATGCCGTTGTCAAACGACCCCACACCGTCCTGCGTCAGGGCAACCAGTCCGGCCATGATGTCCGGTTGGCGATCCATGAAGTCACAGAACTCAACGATGGTCAGGCGACCTTCGAGTCGACGGAGTACCGCTGCTGCCGCCAGCAGTTGTGACCCATCGAAATAAACATGCGGGTGGTGATTGAGAATGGCGGTGATGATATACTGGTCGCAAAGTTCCACCAGTCTGCGGTCTTGGCAGACGATGTTTACTGCGGGCCTCATCGTTGGTGTTGCGGTAAGCATTATAAAATTCCTCTATGCAATGAGAGACTGCTTTGTGTGGTCGGCGAAGTGCAGTCCAATACGCTGAAGGCTGTACCCCGTTGCAAAGTAAATCAACGGTTCGAGCACGCGCACAAACCCATTGGGGTCTAATGCGTCAACAGAGTAGGGAGATTCAAATCGCCAGTGTTCGACCTGACCACCGATTCCCATTTCCGCCCCATATACACCGGGTTCTACTCCCTTGCGGAATGTGAATAGGATAGCGCCAGATTCAGCATCACGGCCACAAATTACCTCCTCCTCGAGGGTAATTCGTGCACGGGTACAACGCGTCGACGTGAGCATTGCGTTGCGGGGTTGTGGAGATGGCGCGAAGAGATACGGGCCATCGTATGCCGGGGTGTTGAGAGCACCCATGTCGTCGAGGGCGCTACTTCGATGCACAATCGGGTTCTTGTAGTTGCAAAGCCTTTGACCATCAGTGTACATCGTGAACTGGACTTTCACACGCGTCCCGACTAAATCGTCCAAACGTAACTTGGCATTTTGCAATTGGGCTTGGACATGTCGGGAGATTTTGTCAGCCAAGAACACGTTGTTATTATCGGAGCACAGGACATACCCGTACTTGGTACAGGCAAGGATTGTGCACACGACATAACGCTGGGGTTCGAGACTGTACTTCTTCCCGTTGGTTCGTTCTACGACAAAGAGCGAAACCTGATAATTACGGGATTGCATTCCAACGGTGGATTTGACGTTACAGGCTTGCAGCAGAATCGGTTCCACCACTTCGACTTTGAACGGCAGTGCCGTTTTCGGTCGACGGCTAAAGGTGTAAACCGTAATGGTACGGACCTTCTCATCGTCCATGGCTGGATCTCCACTCAACCACCACGTTAACCATTTCGCGGTGTTTTGTGGAATACTCTCGGTCGTGTGGATTATCACCTGACCGACGATGCCCGCATCGAACAGCGTGCGTGCAAAGGTTGAGTTCAGTACGTGGTGTTCACCGTTTACCAATACCGGTAAACCGGCGACTTCGCGGATTTCGCAAAGACACCCGTGGGGTTGTATCCAGAGCTTGACTTGCTCATCAGGTTTTATTTCCTGCTTTCGCATCTGGTCGAACCAGTCGACCTTGCGCAGTAGTTCACCAGACATGATAACTCCTTATGATTTAAAAAGATTTATAGGTGTATACTATCACATTTATAATATCTATCCGTAAAAAGTTAGAGGTTCCCCTATGCCAGAGTTACAGTATGATTTTAATCGGGGTGGATATGTCGAGGGCGGACACCGGAGTCATGTCCCCTATGGTCAGCGCCATTGGGACGACGACGATTACGATGACGAGCAGAAGATTGCCACGGAATCGTTGAAGAACCCGGCCCTGCTCAAAGCGTTTGATGAAGCGTTCAAGAAGGTCACGTTTAACAAACAGCTCTGCACACGAATCATGCATTACGTTTCGGGTGTTTTTTCTCGCGAGGGAAATATCGAGTGGTTTGGCTCGAACCTGCTTGGCGTACACACCATTCGTTTTTTCGATACCGATCGCTATGCCCTGTTTGACCAAGTGCTCGTGGTGGATGAGGATTTGCTGACCGAGCTTATCACCAACACCAAAACGGTTGACCCGTCGTGGAACGTGGCGTCTGATACCATGAACCTGACCGTTGCGTACATGGTGCATCGCATGATGCCGATGTTCGGGGACAAAGACTTTCACAAAGCCGCCGTTGAGATTGTGAAGCTGCTGCAGTTTAAGTTTTACTCGAGCATCTACTACCACTTCTTCCCGAAGCCGGTCGACATGCCCGCCGCCGAAGCGACCTACTCCCAGCTTTCCCTGAAGTTCGACATCCGTCGGTTGGGTAACTGGGGTGCGCATATCGAGCAACGTGCCCAAGACTTCTGCTCCAAAGAGTCTCCGCACTGGGAGACCATCAAGAAGTTCGACCAACCCGGGTTACTGATTCGCTTTATCACCGACTTAAACACCCGTACCAAACAAACGGTCAAGGACTACTACGCGGTCCTCGATCGGGTACGTCGTGAGAACAGCCGTGTGATTACCCAGTCTGCCCGTGTGGAGCTGGACGGTGAATCGATTATCCGCGACAAGGTTACCGCGTTTAACACCGCCAAACAGAACCTGTTCGATGCGTCTTACAGCATCAATAACCTGTACAAGGAAGAGTTGGCCCGCGTGGTACTCGAGATGGTGCCTAAAGCGTCCCCTAACGCCCTCAAAACGCTTTTGCTCTACATTGCAGACTTACCCCTTGGCAAGAAGCGTCAAGAGGTAGAGGCGATTATGGAGGACACCCTGAGCCACTCGTTTGATTTGATTGTGGCCAACCGCATTAACTTCCGTGATGTTGCTGCGCTTCTCAACCGGATGCGGGCACTCTATCAAGCCGCCAAGGCCTCGAACGAATACGTGCTTTCTCTGCGTAAGCGTATCGAAGCGCTGGCCAAGAAAGAGACCCACCTGCGAGACGACGCTGCCCTTTCCGCTGTGCGTACTGCCCTTCTCTTGTACTTCTTAGTCCGCGCTATCGCGGTCTAAAAAAATAAAGAGAAATACCCCCGACCTGAGTCGGGGGTATTAATTTTTTGGTGGTGCAGTATTAGGCAACCTTCACCGCCGATTCAGCCGCCACTACTGCCGCCTGATGCATTCGATAAACTTGTGACATGCCGTAATTAGAAGCCATTCCGGCAACCAGAACAAACGAGATGACGATAACCTTACAGCGGGCAATAGCTACCACGCCTAAACGTTCCCGTCGACCGTAGTCCCGGACAGCGTGTAAAAGGTGCGTTGCAATAGCAAAAACAATGCCCCACACAATGAACACACTTATAAAGTAAAATACAGTCATGAATTCATCCTTTGCCGCTGGATCAAGTCCTTAAGACTTTCCATCGATGCGACATTTCGCATATCAGTGTTAAGTTGACTGACAAGGTGCTGAAGCCTATTCTTCAACTGCATGGTCTTCACTGGGCATGCAACCCCCTGCATGCTACGGATGACCGCCTCAATCTCACCCATCAGCTGTTGTTGTTTTTGTTCTTCCTCCACCAACTTTTCTTCATCTTGAGTATCACCTCCTTCGAGCATGGTTTTGTTACGGATCATCAAACGGTGATTGGAAATCTCATAGTGACCGAGATTCTTACCGAAAATGAGCAGCCACATAGCCAGCAGCCAAGAGATAACCAAGTCATCGTGCCCTGAACGTTGGTGGTCTATACGTCCACTACGTTCGACCAAACTGAGAATCTGGTCTATCAGTTCCCCAGACCGGATGAGGTGCGCAGACAAACGCAAGGCCATGGTAAAGACTTCACCATAAAGCTTAAGGCGTTTGTTCTGATCCGTAGAGAAGCCAATGTACTTACGGAACTTATCCCAGAACTTCTCTGGGAAATTGCCCGGACCACGATGGTACTCTTTAAAGAGGTCATCGTTACGACTAAAGTCCTGGGTAATGCGCACATACAGACGTCGGTGTAAATCACGGACCTTGGATTGCAGCTGCAAGATAATCGCATCGGCAACCGAAGACCCTGTACTACGTCTTTCGAGAATCAAAACAGTATTCTCATATTTTATCATGAAATTCGCGAGGTGAATGGCGAAGCCGATAACGTTGGTTTCGTTTACGGTTAATTTACCCGCCATCTCGGCAGTCTCGGAATTCACAATCGACATTGCGATGGCATCTCGACCCACGGCTTCGGAGGTATCCAAACCGATGATGTGTCGTGCTCGCAACTTGCTGCCTAATTCAGACTCCTTATAATACCAGTCGGTGACATAACCCGACGCGGAGATATCTTTGAACTCGGCACGCGTACGTGACTTCGTCATCCTTGCCGCATCTTCTTCAGAGAACGGCTTGTTCAGTCCACCTGTGGTCCACTGACCACCGTAGTCACGACGAATCTGGTCGGGTGTACCGGTGGCGTTGGCAATCATGCCTGCTAACTCTTCGTCACTGGTGCCCAGCTGTTGGTGCGTGAACTTCACGTAGAACATGATACGCGGGATACGGGCGGTGGAGTTCAGTCGAATCAAATCGATTAACTCTTTGCGCGACGGGATATCGATATAGCGCTCATCCCACATAATCCCCGAGGTCATCAGTTCGTACATGAACTTGCCTTCCTCGGTCGCCAAGTCACCCGGCGTTGTGGCGAACACGTTGCCGTAGGGTACCCCGTTCTCTTCGTTGATACGACGCGCCGCGGTACCGGAACCCAGTGCGGCGGGTAAGATGTCGTGAATGTGTTTGGTGAAGGGGCCTTCATCCGAGAACAGACGGCCGGCGGTGAGTCCACGACCCACACCGTTCGCTGACTGCTGGTCGTTCTGACCAATCGCGGTAATCAGTTTGTTCCCCATGGCCAGACAGGCAAACGACTCTTTGTTGTCCGGGTCATCTTTGTGAATCGGCCACAGGTAATCCGGCAGACCGTCACGCAGACGTTTCAAGGTGTTGATGGTTTCCTCACGCAGTACCGGCCCTTTGGTGACATGGATGGTACGCGAGTTTTCCAGAAAGCGCAGAAGCCACGATTCCAGTGAGGCCACACCGATGGTTTTACCGTGCTGACGGAGGAACTCCAGCGCGACGTCGATGTTGTTAAAGAAAATCCAGTAGAGCGCAAAGTTACCGCGGTCTATTTTAAACGGGACACCGGTTGAACCATCTGCCGGAACGCGTAAGCATTCACGGAAGTAGTACCACGGGTTCTCTGCACATTCGTGAACGATGTCCGCCTTTTGTTGAATCGTCAGATTAGGGTCAAACGGGTCAACGTCTTTCAGGTCGGGATTGTGCAACGCAAGATGCAGGTAATAGTGTTGTACCCCCAACCCCAGCAACGTATCCGCAAATCCTAAGAAGTGCTTGTTACGTGTGTTGTCGTGGATAATCGCACCGGGATGGCTTCCCCAATCCGATTCGCGTAAGATCATACAGTCCTCCCGGTACCCCCGACCTTTCGGCCGGGGGTACGCAGTTCTTTTTAATCGATGTGGTGTGCCAACATCGGGGTTGCCCCTAATTGCAGCTCATCAGTCGGAGTACGGCGCAGCCAACGAATCACCAGTGACGCATCCAGCCCCACTTTGTAGTTGATGACCTTCTTGCTCATCCAGTCGTCGATTTCGTAGGTGTAGATATTGCCCCCTACGTGAATCTGGAAATGGGTAGGCACCGGTGGGCCATCTTCGTTGCGACGATCGTACAGCGGGTACACAGGGTCGAACAGTGCCGCCAACCATTCTGCCTTCGAGGTCTTTTGACAAGACACATCGAGTTCAGAGTAGGTGACGTTGGAGTATTTAAACTCCGCCCAAATCTTCTCACCGTACTTCAGCCCGTTAGGCAGATACTCCAGTGTGAAGTTGGTGTCTTTCTCCGTACCCGGATTCATCAGCGTGACACTGAAGGATTGCGGGTGCGTGTACGGACGGTAGGCAGTGTTGACCTTGCTGATGTCACATTGCACGTTAAGGCGTTGCTTCACCCCGTAGAGCGTTGGGTCAAACGACGAGCCCCCGGTGTAGGTGATTTGTGAGGTCGCATCGTAAACTGTACCACGGGTCAGGTTGTACAACAGATACTGCAAGCGATAGCCGCGTGTGGAATCGAGCCACGTTGGAATCACAAACAGTTTCATGGAGTAGGCCCCATCGACCGCTTCGGTCACGGCGGTGTAATCTTTCACAATGGTTTTGCCATCGATAAGGTTATCACCCGCATACGACTCACCCTTCGCCAACTGGTAGCTTAACGTCAGTGGCAACTCGTTACCGGCGTTCGAGGAAATGTAGTACGTGTCGTGCGCACCAGAGTTACGCAGACCGTTCAGTTTCACACGAGAGCCATCCACAGCGAGTGTTTTTATCCCGTCGTTGTACTGCACCTCACACCACAGCGGGATGGATTCCAGTGGCATGTTAATCGGCAGCGTCAACACCGAGGAGTCATCACCCGAGATAAACGGACTCACCAGTTTGATGTTGAGCACAGTACGGGCTGGGGTTTCGAGTGCCATCACCAAGTTGGTCTTGACGATATACCCTGACCCCATCGCTACGCCGTTACCCACATCATCGTACACCACAAAGCTGAACATGTCACCGTGCTCAACCGCAGCCAGACAGGCACCCGGAAGGGCCTGCTTCACCGCCGTCTGTGCACCTTGGTTCGAAATCGCCTGCAGCGGCAGATAGGTTTTATCCAGTCGGCCATCTTTGTACGACCCGGAAAGGATTTCACCACTGTCGGTAATGTCCGTTCCACGGAAGATACGAATCCCTTCCAAGTCCGCCCCGTTCCATGTCACGTTCTTATCAAACGCTAAGGTTGCCGGGTTTTTGCTGGAGTCGACGTAGATGCGAAACTTATCCGAGCGCAGAGGATAATGCCCGCCCAGCGGTTTGCCGTCATTGACCAACGGAATCCCGTTTAACAGTTCCACCGTCCACGAAGGCACACTGTAGTTAACGGTGAGCACTTTATAAACGATGTTGGTGTCCGGGTGATAAATCCAGTCGGTTGGGTTCGGCACAAAGCCCGTTTGGGTAATATCGTTGTAAAGATCAGCGGCACCCCACGGACGCCAGCCGCGGTCCTTGTCGATAATGCCTGAAGATAAAGCCATGGCTTAGCCCTTGATTTTGAGATACTGGTTTAGCTGCACTTTGCCACGCAAGTAACGTTGGTTCACCCGGTCGGCAAACGCAAACATCAACTCATCCACTTCCATGACAGAATACTGGATGTGTGGGTGCACCTTCACAAAGACCTCATCGTAGCCCACGTAAGCCGGGTCGAATTTCAGCAGGTAGTTATACCGCGTCATAATCTCATCGAGCTGTTGCGTGGAGATACGATAGTTCGGGTCATCCTCAACCAACGTGAGGGCACCGGACTTATGGTCCCAAAGTAGTTTGTTCAGCAATGGCGAGTACAGATGGTACCAGTGCGGAATCTCCACCAACGGGTTTGGTGGTGGCGTTGGTAACTTCACTGAGAGGTAATCCTCCACAGCGCTGTCCAATGCCCGGGCTGCATCACGCAACTCGTAGGTGTCGCCCACGACTGTATCCCGTAACGGAATCGTTGGGTCATCCACCGAGAACGGGAAACCGTCGGCCACGATATCGGAGCCGATAGAGGAGTCCTCGCGGAACACCACATCATCGCGCAGTAACAGACCGCCACCGGCCACAACACGAATCACTTTGTCATCACGCACATCGAAGTGGGAGTTGTTTGAGAAAAGCCCGTTGGCAACAAAGCCACATTTCGGAATCTTTAACTCGCCCGTTACCCCACGTGCACGAATCGAAATCCGGTTGCTGTCGCTGTCTGATGACCACGACTTACACACCACCGCCACATCCGGCCAATGGGTCACGTAGTCAATCGAGTGCACCAGTGGGTGACCGTTTAACCACGCCTCGACCGTCTCCATCGGAATCCACAACGTCCGCGCATCGCCGTTCTGGTTCGTCGCTGTCACCGGCACACGAATCTCACCTTCCGTTAACTTCACGGTGGTTTCAAAGAACAGGTGCTGGTTGTCGTGAATCACTGTTGGGTGACGACGGGTGCGGTCAACCTTCCACGTAATCAGATTGCCATTACGGGTGTAGTCATCCCCTTCCACCGCAGCGTAGTAGTCATCGGTTGGCACATCGCTTTTCACGATGCGAATCCAAAGTCCCACGTTGTCACCATCAGCGATAGTGAAGTCCGGTGCGTTGTCCGTGATACTGACCGAGGTCCCGGCTGAGCCTGCGATCGCTTCCACGATGCGGGCTTTCGGGTTCTTGGCGTAATAGACACTGCCACCCTTGTGCGCCTGATAACCCAACAGCAGCCCGTTGCCGTCGTACTCGTACACCGCGGACTCTTCGGCCAACAGTGCCGGGAGTTCACAGAACCAACCACGGGCGTCCAGTGACAGACGTTGCGGGGTGTCTGCGGCATAACGCGTAATGGCATTGTAGCCGTACGCCTTGGTGCAGAACTCACGGGTGATGTTACGCGGCTTCGCAGCGGCCAGTCGGTTTGCGTAAGACTGTTCGAGCTTCGAGGCCTGCCACGTCGGTAACGTCGCCTGCGCACCCACTAACGCCGCAATGATTTGGTCATCGCTCATTTTGTAGAGGTCGTGCACATGGTCGGTATTGAACAACGGCGGCAAGTCTAAGAAGTCGTCACGAATCAGCACCCGAATGGTGATGTCATCGATATCACTGACACCCGTGGAGTACGAGTTCAGCAGCTGCGAGATACGCTCGGTTGGAATCGACAAGTCGTTCCACGTCAGGTTACGCACAGCCTGTTGACGGTGACGGTGGTAGTAACGCACTTCGCGTTTGTACAGCACATGGATTTCGATGTCGTTGTTAAACGCCCACGTCCCGTTCTGTTTGGGTAAGTGCAAGAGATACTTACGCTTTCCATCCAGCTCCGAGATAAAGCTTGGCAGGTCGCCACAACGGAAATCCACCACGCGCTTGACACGACCGTCGATACGGATTTCAAAATCATCCCACAACGTCACATCCGAGGTCACCGGGTTATCAATGCACTTGCCGTTCACCCACAGCGTCACGTAACCTTTGGCGGTTGAACGAAGCAGTGAATAACGGTCAAACGCTTTCTGCCGGTTCTGCAGGGTGGAGATGCTGTGGTACTCAATACTGGTTGGGTTCACCAACGGGGCATTAGAGCCGCCGTCATAACCCGGATAAAAGCGCACGTACAGACCGTCAGTCTCCAGCCACTTGTAACGGTCAGACTGGGGAATGGCCAGTAACACCGCACCGTTCGGGCGACGGTAGAAATACGCGTTGTGTGCCGGAATCGTGACACCCGCTTCGTTGTACAACAGAATGAATGCGCTAAAGACATTGATGCAGGTTGAGACGCGTTTCCACATCCCGGCCCCAATGGCCAGATTGCCGTAGCTCGGGTGCAGCTTTCCGATATGGAAAACGTGCCACCATGAACCTTGGTCTGGCATCGGGGTTAAGCCCCCGCCTTCACGCACAAAGTTAATCCCGCCCGTGACCGGAGTCAAACGGGCAGGGCGAACATTCAGTTGTCCATCGAGATACGGGCGCTGCCACGCATTTTGCGCTGCGTGGTGGACGAGCCATTTCTCCATGACGTGCCTCTTACTGTATGTTGGTCGGTTTAGACGACTGGTTCAGAATCGTGTTGTAGGTAAAGAGGAACTTGTCCTTTTTCTTCGACACGTTGGTTTTCTTCACCACACCGCCCAAACGGGAGCGGTTGTACATGTTATGCTCTAAGCACGCTTTGATCATCACCAGCAGAGACGGCGGATATTCAATCGCACTCCAGCACAACTGTTTGTCGTAACTCACACCAAAGAAGCTGGTTGCCAGCGCTTGGTTCAGGGTTAAGACAGAGAAGTCGCTCAGGCGTGGCGTGATGTCTGCGGCCTTCAGGGTTTCCACAAACTCAGTGGCGTCGCGTGGGAACAGGTGCTCCGTATTCCCGGTCACCGACTCAAACAAGTTGAACGGAATCCCGAGGTCGCGGCTCATTAATTGCTGCAACCGGAACATCTGCGCATCGTCAGAAAAGTTGTTATAGAACTGCCCAACTGAGAACATTGCAGCCAAAGCTTGAACTTGCCCGCTTTGATATGGAGCGAGTGAAAATGCATGAGAGATTGTATCACTCACCCATTTACTGAAAACTTCATGGTGGTAGGGCAGTTGCGCCATGAGCGCACCCAACTTACCGTTGTTCCGTTTCCACACCAATTCCCAACGGGCCTGGTCGAGTCGCATAGCGTGCTCGATCGGGTTTCGAATTTTTAGCGCGCCGGTTTTATCCAGCGTGGTAAATGTACGTGCATCTACATACACGTCATTCTCGATAATAATCGGGAGAGGAAACGGTGTCACATCGGCAGTCTCGACCACGTAGTGGACTTCATCCGACTGCGCAACTGTTTGATTGAGTCCGCGTGCCAGAAGAATCTGGGCTTTGATTGACGTGATATCAAAGCTGCGAAAGATGTTGCCTGTGTAAGCGTTTTCGAGAGCCATGGGTGATTACCTTAGTATGACCATCTGGTCTTTAAAGACGAATGTATGGAGAAGCGTCCATGAGTATTTTTATTCCACGAAACGGCGCGCCATTGAATAACAAGCAGGGGTGGCAGGATATCTCTGTCCTACCGCTTGTGCGGACACCAACCGGTGACCCGATTCATAAGCCGCTGATCTTCACCTTCGCGCAGCGCAATGTGGACAACGAGGCGTTCCCGGTTGTCGGGGATAATGCTTTGTCTCTGTTCGGACGCAACCTGTTCGATTTGCGCAGTCCGTTCGTTACGTTCAACACCCCATTCATGGCGATGTTCAACGCTAACGCGAACGAGATGATGATGCAGCGTTTGGTGCCGGATGATGCCGCAACCGCAACGCACCGCATGGTCGCCGACGTACTGGAAACGGAAGTTCCCAAATACGCGCGTGACGCCAACGGTGCAGTGCAGTACGGTGCTGACGGTAAACCGAAAGTAGATTCACAGGTCACGGGTCTGGACATTGTTTATCGCATTGTCGAAATCAGTGAACAAACCGGTGAATTCAAAAATGGTAAAGTCGTCGATGGCGATCGTACCGGTTCCGGCGGTCAGAAGTCCAAGCTTTATCCGATGTGGGACATCAAAGCCCCATATGCGGGCGCGGACGCGAATGGCTTCGGCTATAAACTCGTTCCGTTGCATGCCAAATCTTCACCGGCTCTGTCGGCGAAGTATCAAGAAGACGTTGGCGCGCGCGTGTTCAGCCTGCAGTTCTTCGAAACCCTGAAAGGGGTTACGTCTCCCGTTATCTGGAAGACAATCGCTGGACTCAGCAGCATCAACTTCAGCTTTATGCCTGATGCATATTATCAAGCGATGAAGCTGGACTTGGACTTCGCCAACGTTGTTGCGGATAGCTACCGTAACAAGCTGCCTGACTACGGCAACCTGCCGGATTACGGCCCGTTCGAAGAGTTCTACGTGTACCAAGAAAACATGGAAGCGATTCTGGACTTGGCCTTCGCGGCTGTGGGTCCGAAAGCGCCTAAGTCGAAATGGCTCGTGGACATCTTCGCAGGTTACGACCTGAACGGTGGTCTGTACGACGGCCTGCAGGTTAACTCTGCAACCGTGACCGGCAAAGCGATTCTGGGTGGCAGCAATATCCACTTCCTGTCTGGCGGTTCAGATGGCACCATGAATGACGACGTCTATGACGAACTCGTCAGCCGTGAAATGCAGCTGTTCCCGGACGGCGGTAAAGTGCGCTACGACAATGAGTTGAAATACTCACTGGGCTTCCTCTGGGACTCCGGTTTCAGCATGGAAACCAAACAGTCGCTGTGTAACTTCCTCGGCGGTTCCCGTAATACCTTCTTGGCACTGTGTACGCACGTGCACAACCAAGGTATCAACGACGACCAGACGGAAGAAGCCGCGAAGATTGCGCTGAACGAAATGATCACCTCCATCCCGGAATCCGATTTCTTCGGCACCCCGGCGGCGCGTGGTCTGATTGCAGGCCAGTCTGCCATCATCCGTAACTCCAGCTGGAAAAAGCGCGTGCCGATGCTCTACAGTATCGCAAGCTTCTTCTCCAAGTACATGGGTGCGGGCGACGGTATCTGTAAGACAGCAGCTCGCTTTAACCGCGGTTCCAAAACCGTGATTGAAGATTTGGCTGACCTGTCACAGCCGTGGAAGGGTAATGACGTGTACGCCTCCGACTGGGAAGCGAACCTCATCACCGCGCGTAGCTTCGACTACTACCGTCTGTTCATTCCGGCGATTCAGTCTATCTACAGCGAAGACCGTTCCGTTCTGAACAACGCAATGTTCAACGCCGCGATGACCTACGTCTACCGCGTTTCGGATCGTGTATGGGCCGACACCACTGGTGAAGACCGCATGACCCGTGACGAAGTAGCGAAGGATGTTGAAAACAACATCATTGCTCGTTTAGCAGGTCGTCTGGATGGTATCGCTGATATCACGCCAAAAGCCTACTTCACAGCAGAAGACATCGCGAACGGGTACTCAATCACACTGGACCTGAACTGTGCCGGCGGTGTATTGCTGACTCAATTCAACACCACTATCAAAGTGACACGTCGGGGGTGATAGAACATGGCACTTGTTGAACGTTTGGTCCTTCCTGACCAAGGCCTGCATGTCGACGGCGGTAAATACGACATGGTCAACCCATTCTCCTCGGCCCAGAACGGCCCGGTTGGACAGGTTGGTAAGTTTGTTACGAACGCCCACCGTCTGCGTCGTAACGTCATCGCCCGTGTGATGGAATACCCGAAATGGGTGGACTACATGCCGAACCCCGCTATCTGGCGTCAGGCAATCAAGTCTTTCATTGAGGTGCACTCCACCATCTCTGGTCTGGACAAGACCCTGAGCCACGAAGCGGTGCAAACCCAGCAGGGCCGTAACAACCGTATCCAGTATGAAGCGGGTATGGTTACCGAAGCTATCTCAGCTGTGACGCACACCACGCCGGATAAACACGGTAAGGTGTTCCAGAACATGCTGTGGGCGTGGCTGACGTACGGCATCATGGACAAGGACACAGGGCACCCGGGGATTGCTGCAATCAACCCGAACGTGCCTGACTTCCTGCCGGACATGTATAGCATGACTGTGCTGTATATCGAACCGGATGCGTACCAGCGCAAAGCACAGAACGCCTTCTGGCTCACCAACATGATTCCAGAAGCGGCCGGTCAGGATACGGGCGACCGTGATCCGAACACCGGTCCACAGACCAACGAACTGTCTATCTCCTTCACCTCCCAGCAATGGACAGGTTGGGGTGCGATGCAGGCGGCGGATGTGGAACTGGATCGCATGAAGCTGTACGGCCTGCGTCCTTATTCTCGTAAGCTCTGGCTGACCCCGTCTCAGCAGACTGATGGCATCAACCCAGACGTTAATGCAACGCCGGGTGGCTACCGCTCTGTTTCTGACGAGTTCATGACCAACCAGCTGAACGGCTAAGGCAAAAAAATTAAGTGAAGTACCCCACTCATCAGAGTGGGGTTACTTTTATTCTTTTTTGTCTTCCATCACTTTCGCTTGGACAAGCATCCAGCGAGCACGCTGCAAGAACAGATACGTGACCAGTGCGTTGTAGTCACTGGGTGGCGCGTAGTCTTCGGGCTTACCGGTGGCACTGTAGGCGAGCAACCAGAGAGACAGCGCTTCACGTGCTGAGTCGGTAGGTGCCTGCACCAAATTACCTTTGATGACTTCGGCCTGCAGTTCATCCAACAGTGCAGTACCGAATTCAACCTTCAGTTGCGCAGTCAGGTTAATCAGGAAGCCGGCCAACACGCTGGACTTGTTGTCGGACTGACGCTGTTCATCGAGGAAGCGCTGATAGCCGTTCGTGGTGTGGGGAATCAGTTCGGCTGCAAAGTTGGTGGTGCCGGTAAACGCCGCTTCACTTTCCGCGGTGAGTTTGTAGGCAGCAACGTACATGTCTACGATGGCAAACATGTCTTGCATAAAGTTCTTACGGAATTCAGGATTCTTCAGATTCATTACTGGTGCCTTTTTTGGCCGTGAAGTACGACACACGCATCTCAGTGTACGGCACTTTCTCCGTCATCTTCATTTTGATCGTGTGCGAGTGGAAGTCATAGAATTCCAATGGAATACGGTTCTCCCGGAATTCAAAGCTGATACCTACCTCAACGATGGCCCCCAATGGAAATTTCACTGGGTGGTTTTCTAAGATGTTCAGTACCGCTTGTGCAACAGGCTCTGGCGGCATGCTATGAATTTGTTCAATGGTTCCCAGATTGGGCATGGTAAGTTCCTCGGACGCTGTGTGTGGTTCGCTACACATGTATAGGTTAACGTGTAAAAACAAAAAAAAGAAGGGAGACCGAAGTCTCCCAGCGATTTACAGAACTGGATTCGGCTCCCACGTCAGGTGTATCTCGCAATTCTTGAAGGTTCCACCAAACGCCGCCGGTGAAAGAAGCAGGGTGTGCGTCCTGCGATTCGAACCAATCAAATTCAACACCCGCTCAGGAAGTGGCTCGAAGTGTACCCATGCTGCCAGCGGGATGATAGAGTGCATGGAATCGCTCAGATAAAGAATCTCTCGCCAGACCTCATTCATTAACGGGTCACGGCTTTTGAGCATCGAACTTATCTTGATGGGAAAGCCATGGTCATCGACTTCAATATCCGTAAGACCATTCGGGTCACGTAACACCACATTGTTCTCGATAATCCGACCGTTGCCATTATCAAAACTGACGTAGTCTGATCCCGGCGTATAACTGGCCCCATTTTTTGGTGCCAAGAAATTGAGGTAGATGCACGGGTAGTCCAACCCAAGCTGATGGGGAACCGTAAACATCAGTTCGTGAACGTCCGCATCCTCAGAGGCAGTAAGCCCTTTTAATTTCTCGGCACTGATAATGGTTGAGCTAGGGTAACGCGCAGGGTGCGCATCCGCCCGGTCACAAATAAGGGACAGTATAGATTTGGCTTTTGGACTTTCACCAGCCGCAAGAATAAGCTCACGCAGCGTGGTAGGTAAGGTAAACATAAACGTCTCCCAGAAAAAAAGAAAGCCCCTACCGAAGTAGGGGATTTGTATTAGCGTGGTCGACGCTGCTTCGGAACCGGATACGGAACCTCGGGCACGTCGTACGGTGGTCGTTGAATGGTAATCGTCATCCCCAGTTCTTCAGGGGGTGCGATGGTGCCATCTTTTCGTATCGCACTGAAAGGATGGACATTCGGGTGAGATTCAATTGTCACCCGAGCGGCAAAGCGGTTACTACTCTTCATCTTCAGTTTCGAAGAATGATTTACCGAAGTCTTTGCGGACTTTGCCTTCCAGCGATTTCATTTTCGGCGTGCTGTAGCCAAAGCCGATTGAAGACGCCCACTCTTTCTCAGTTGGGGTCTCACCGGTTGGGCGCGCGAACACAGTAGAGAAGTCAGCGTTACCGACGTTCACGGTCAGATCCATCTGCGCCACATCAGCGTTGTCTTTGACGTGCTGAGCGATAACCGGCGCAACGATAGAACCCAGTGCTTCACCGAAGTTCGCATCGTGCTTACGGAAGCCGTCCATATCGGTCGGAGTTACCTGATAGCTCAGCTTGCCTTTGTGGTCTTCCGGCACGTCCAGCGTCAGGGTCGGCAGGGTCGCAGCGTACGCTTCGTTGACACGGTCTTTCACCGCACCTTCGAGGCCGTTGCTTTCGTTGATGGTAATAATGCTTTCGCCTTCTGGAGACAGAGCGGCAACGAGGTCTTTCAGTGAGTGCAGTTTAACGGTCATTCTTTAATCCTTACAATGGGTTAATGGGTAGTAGTTCACGGAAATAATATCTATCCCTTTTTATTTTCAAAGGGAGGACTGGTAGGTACGTTCTAACTCTTGGGTGAATGCCTCATCGAAGAAACTGATGTCTAATGACTCAATCATCTCGAGGCGTTTCTCTAAGCGTTCCGCAAAGAGAACATCGTACCACTCAGGAACACGGCCGTAACCGTTACGACCGAACTTATCCTGAATGTGTCGAATAGCATGGAACTTTGCATCGGTCAGCGACTTACCATGTGACCTTGCGTATAAAAAACTTCTCCCAGCATAATTGCCCACTTCTTCAGTGGACGGAATCCCGCGATCGGCTGCAGCGAGTATCTCAGAGATAATCCCGTTGTAGCGCTCACCTTTGTAAGAGCCCCGGTGCTCGAGTGCAGCGTAGGCCACAGTCATCACATCGTCATCGGTCATCTTAAAGCGACGCTTGAGTTTGGCTTTGTTGTCCATTGCCCAAGTGAACGCACGGATGTGATGGTCAGCCCGGAACTCGGTGGTGCTGTAGATGTCATGCAGACCGGCGGCAACAATGGCCAGCGGTAAATGCTCTTGCCAATCCATCAGGTGACAGATACGAATGGCGTTGGAAATCACCCCATCGATGTGGTCGATGCGATGCGCAGAATCGGTTTTCTTGTAGAACTCTTTGAAGTAAGTACGGACTTTCAAACGCAGCTGATTGATTTCTGAACCGGACATCTTTTCCATGATAGGCCTCTATGATTAGTCGATGAGTAAAGATTTAATACACAACTCCACAATAATAATATCTATCTCTAAAAAAATAGAGTAGGGGTGAGCCCCCGAAGGGACCCACCTCTGATTAACCGGTCTTTTAGTGCAATTGCAAAAGCAGCCCTACGGCCAAATTGGAATCCTCCTGATAGTTGCTGATGATACTGACGATGCCGTCAATGTCTGGGCGGTCTGTTAATGTCCATACCGCAAAACCACCATTGTCGGACCATTCGTTACAGTTACGACGGTAGTCGTCTACCAGCATGTGTCCGCGTCCTGCGTATTGTTTTTTCGCTGCCGAATTCTCCACGACGGTAATACGCGCAGCGGGTACATCAAAGTGCTTTTTGAACCACTCCTGTTTGCACTCAACAACATGGTTAAAATCCAGATGGTCTTCAGCGGCAGACGTCAATATCTGCCAACCATCCGTACACGTCATTGCGGCCTCAAGTATTTTCTCAGTACCGGGAATGGGTGGTAAATTATAAAACAGATCCGGGTCCTTTTGATAAATCTCTCTCATCAGAAACCGGCGACGGGTCTCAGGAAGCTTATTAAACTCTTCCGGGGACATCGTCAGTACGTGCTTAGAAAACACATACTTTCTCCAACCTGCAAACACGCCATCGCTATCCAAACTTAACATTTCAATCGTTCCTAATCCGTGACAACCTCTACCACATCAAACCCACATGCAGTAAATAAAGTAACAGCCCCCACCATTACTGAAGGTGCACGGTCTCCCTTCGCATTATTGCTTCAGCGTTAAGAGACCACGCAGAGGTTCGGTTAGCAAGAAATACGTCTTATTGAAATCAATGTCTGTCCCAACCATTTTCAGGTCGAGTGCGAACGTGGCCAAATCCATTGGCGCAACCGCAGAAGCGGCGTGGTTGAGTTTGCGTTTGGTGTCTAACCGCCCGCTGGTACCTAATACCTCAATCAGTGCTTCCTTCCCGCCACGACCGATAATCGTACGGACCGCCAGTTGCTTAAGCTCATCGGCTGACAGCGACTGTAGGCTAGGAGGCACTTTAACATTTACGACTTTCATGCGACCCCCTCGTGTGATGTGATTGCAGACCACGAACACTGGAGTTAGTAGCTGACGCCGTAACCGTCTTGTGCATTGAAGAAAGTGTCAACACTCACTTCGGTGCAATCCCCCACAGTAACCTCTTGCGTCTGGTGTTTGATAGCGACCGGTAAACGGTACGCGATGCCTTCACGCAACGTCTCCCCGTTACGTAATGTCACCTCTTGACCACAACGCACAACAAATGTAAAGCGGTTACCTTCCCCGTCCATTTCCAGCAAGCGCATCTCGCCCAACAGCTCAGGACTGATTTCCCAGTTACCCATGCGATGTGGGACAATCCACACTTCCCCGGCACGCACCGGTTCCTGACTCAACTCTATCGAGGGCTGAACCACACTGCGTTCAGTGAAACCATAGATAAAGACTTGGCGAGGAACATCGCCCGTTCTCAGGATGTGACGCGCTGACGCAATGCAACGCGCTAAGTCAACCGAACAACAAACCCGGGGTACGGTTTTGTCTTCATCGCTTAACACTGACAACGGAATGCGGGGACTGAATACACGAACCCGACTGGTACTGATGTGTAATGGTGGCGTATCCAACAGCCGCGGTGTTAACTTCTTCATCACGCGCGGCATCTGGTTTTGAAGCCAAGTGTCAAGAGAGGCAGCGTAGCTTTCCATTTACCAACGTTTCTCCCCCATGCCCATCACACGGAAATTCGAGCGCTGCTCAGTACCTCGAGACAGCTCGAGGTATTCTTGCGCAATGCTGCGAAGGTTGTTTTGACGGGTTGACTCTGTACCAACCAGTGTCTTCTCACGTTCCGCGTACAGAATCTCTTCCAACGCTTCACGGGTGATAACACGGTCCAAATACATGCGGGTTGATTCTTGCGCCACTTTCGAGCCGCGCTGCATCGCCGAGTATTTGTTACAGATTTGCAGACCGTCTTCAATCACCCAGTCAAAGGTGATGAGTTTGTCGATACGGCGCGTGATAACACCGTTGACACGTTTCTCACGTACGATGGCGCGCAGTGAGAAGCAGACGTTCTGGTGTGGGTTCTCAAACGCTTCCGCCAACAGCGGGCCACGTTCACGGTTAGGCTTCACCCAACCCCACACTTCAACCACCGGCATGCCATTACAGACCTGATCGGTATTGATAAGTTCAACTTCACGGATGTGGTGTGAAACGTTTTTGGTTTCAATCCATTCGTTGCGTTCCATAAAGGCCGCATCCGACATCCCCTGTTCCCACGGTGGATGATCCTCTTCCCCGTAGAGATTCCCCGCCTGAACTTTGCGCATAAAGACGTTGGACCGGTCGAACACGTGCTTGGATTCGTTGAACGCGTAGAACACCCCTTCGGAGTTGAACACGTTTAGCGCCGCCAGTAACACGCGGTAGTAGCCGTCTTTGTCTTTTTGCAGTGTAGCCCCGGCATTGACGCCGGCGAGCGCTACACAGTTGTAACGCATCGATAAGTTTTCCATGACCGCTCCTGATTACCGCATAAAGAGATCTTCGAGTGGTTCGGCTCGGACCGGGTCGACTGACAGCGCGGACATAATGCCGCGGCGTAATTCAACGTCGGCGAGTTTCGCCAAGCGAGATGTTTTGTTTAGGCTGCCGTCGCGCAGAGGAATGAACTGGACTGGTTTTAACAAGTCCGAATCCTTCTTCAACGAATAACGAAAGAACTGACGCGGGTCACCGAGCGTGCGCTGCGTGTGGGCAGCGTAACAGTCAGCGGTAATCTGGTCTGCGAACACTTGGAAGCCATTCCATTTTCGGGTGTTCGATAACAACTCAGCATCATCCACCGCGTTCATCCAGAACGGTCGGTTACCAAAGTCGTACACATACGAGGCGATGTTGTAGACGTGGTTAGAGATGACCTGCAATTGTCGGTTCGGGAATACTACCGTCCCCGGATCGAATCGGAATTCGTAATACGGCTCACCGTTCACCGTGATTTCCTCAAACGAGGAAGGGGTGATTTCAATCAGCGTTGTGACGTTACTCACACCGAAGGTTTTGCGGTCGGTACTGATGGCAAACATGCCAATAATCTCAACCGTGCTGGAGATAAACGCCAGCTCCTTCGATGCGAAACCAACGGGGATGTAAATGAAACATCCCCCTTTGGTCAATGTCGCCACGCCTTGTTTGATTAAATCTGCGTGAACCTTGCTCGGGTTCCGCACAGCTGTTTCAATGGCGCTCATGGCAACCCTCCCGCGAAAGCAGGTTATTCAACCAGCAGTCCGATAAGCAGCCACTCGATAACGAAGTTCGCTGCCCATTCGGACGCTACTTCCGCCGGGCTTTCGTTTTTGATCATGCCTTCGTGAATGGCCGTCAGCAGATTAGCGACATCGTACTCACCGAACACTTCTGCTGCTGCAACGTTAATCACAAACGCAGTGATATCCGTTGAGTCGCGGTTGAAACGGTAGTCGATAGACGAGAACACACCACGGCGGATTTCTTCCGGGGTGAACAGGTCATCAGACAGGTTCCGACCAAAGGTTTCCGGGTCAGCATTACCCAGCGCCACCGCAAACGCCGACTTCAGGGCTTGACGGTTAGCAGACAGCCAATCCGTGTCTTCCTTCATACGGCTCACGGTGGAGCGACGTTCCCAGACCTGCGTGTAGTACGGCAGACGTTCGATGATAGAGCCACCCAGTGTAGAGGCTTTGGTATCGCCTTCGTCACCGGCGTAGATAGCACCGAGCAGCGCTTCAGTGGTACCGCCATCTTCGCAATACTTATCAAACGCTTCCTGACACACGTACACTTTCTTGTCAGCGCGAGAGAACGAGTACACGACCTGACCGGAGTGGGCACGCTCAACGATGTTCTGGGCGAACAGGTACGTCCAGCTCACAGTGGAGTAGAAGATACTGTTGAGGATGTTTTCCCACTTCGCAACGGAGACACCACTGCCTTCCCACGGGTTGTCCACGTAGTAAGACGACAGCAGCATAAACAGCACTTGGTCTTTGGCAAACTGCGGCGCTTCAGGACTGGCAGGTGACACGTTAAACGCTTCGACCATGTGGCCCAGCGCTTCACTGATGTTCCAGCCTTTTTCGTTCAGCAAACGCGCAACCAAATCGTCCAGTGCACGGCTACCCGACTCCGGTGGCTGCACACCTTCAGGAATGTTGATACCGGCAACGTCACGCGAGAAGTCAAACGCCGTTGGCTTAGCGACGCTTGCAATCAGCGCATTCACCAGTGGGTCATCAATCGAGGCTTCCATTGAGACCGGTTCCAGTGACCAGTCTTCAGAGGTATCCTGAACCGGACGCACATCCATGTTTTTCAACACGTCATCAACAAACGGCTGCACCACGTTACGGGCAAAGTCGACCAACCCGTTCACGCGTTGTACGGCCATGTTCTTTAAATCGAACAGGGTCGGTTCGTGGTCATCCACGCGCAGCATTTCTGCACCGGCTGCGGTATCCACCACAACAGACTCTTCACCGGTACCGATGGCCGGCTTACGGGCTTTGGTGGCATCCGCCAGACCTTGGTAGAACTGCTCGTCCGTGATAGACGAGTCGTAGACCGAGGCATCGGGGGTTGCTTTGTTCAGCAGGGACACCGGAGAGCCTTCATCGGCATTGATGTTCAGGCCAGCCTGCTTTGCCAACAGCATTGCGTTGGTGGCAGCGTTCAGGGAATATTGGTTAATCACGCCGCACCTCCTTTATCAGTGCTGATTTTCTGCTGGATACGGGCTGCAATCTTGCCGCCGATCATGTCCGCGATGTCACGCTTATACAAACGCTGGTCGCCGACGTAACCGCTCAGACCGTCGGTCTTGTGCAGCAGTTCAAACAGAATCTCGGTACCCAGTTCAATGGTGTTTCCGAGGGAGACAAAGCTCTTACGCTGCTGAGCAGAGAAACCCTGCGTCTCGCGTGTTTGGTTGTTACGCGATACCGGCAAGCCGTTGCGCAGTCGAATGCTATCCAGGATGCTCATGTTTACTCCGGAGTTAATGGCTTGGCGGGAGCGACCCGCCAAGAGAGTTAATTACACTTTGCTAGGCAACTTAGGTGGCTCTTCGCCGTCTAAGATGCGACCGACCCAATCCCCACCTTTGAGGGCACAACCGTTACAGGTACCGATCTTAATGACCGACCCAACGATACGTGCATCGACCGACGTACGACCGAACTTAAAGTCGACGGGGTCACCAGACTCAGTGTGGTTCTCACCGGGCATAACTTGGTAGACGGTGGTTTTTAGCTGGTTGGCCAATACCAACTTATCCGCTGCTGCCATGTCAACCCGATGGGTGATGTAAAACTTAATCACCGCATTTTGGTAAGCCAGTGGGACACCATCAACACGGTAGTCGCCGTTCACACTGCCCGAGGTTGGGACGTCGTCTTTGCTCAGTGCAGTGGCTCGCTTCTTGCGAACGCGGTCGTATTTCTGCACAAGGCTGGTAATGCTGGGTGACATGTCCTCGATGTCGCCGTGATAGACGATTTCGATTTTGTCAATAAATCCACGCAAGCCTGCCTGCGGTGCATACGCACTCAGACCGTACAGGGTGGCTGCCGATTCTTCGCTAAAGGACGCAGAGTCGTCAGACATTTGGTCATTGAAGGTGCATAGGATACTGTCGACATCAACGTGGTCGCCCTCCTTCAGGATTTCCATGATGTTTTGGTCAAACCGAATGGTGACTTCTTTCGCCTTTGTGACATCTGCCTGCATCAGTTTTGATGCGCGTTCAGAAATCGCATTGGAGTCCTCAATCACCTCCTCACCTTCAATCAGCGCCATCCAACCGACGATACCGTTCTTCAGGTTAACCTGCGTTTTGTCCATCAGGTCACGCTCAAAGTGTTGCTCGTTGAACGTCACCACGGTACCTTCCGGGAACTTGTCACCGACTTTGAAATCGGTCACTAAGGTGTGCGGGTAATTGCTCCCCTCGTGCGCACCAAACCACCGTCCCAGTTCAAATGACACTTCACTGCCGTCGTCGTACTTAATCTTGATGTGGTCGTCACTGACCTCCAACACTTTACCGGCTTGCTCAGCCACACGGGCGTGTTTCACCGACGTACGGTGAGCCACCATTTTCTCCATTTCGGTTCGATACGGCAGGGTGGTCGCACCCACACAAGCCATAGCGGAACCCCATTGGATACCGACGAAGTTCTGACGCTTCGCATCGTCCATCAGTGTGTCGGGGGCGAGACCGTCAATGAACGACAGCAGCTGACCCGGTTGTAAATCCTTAACGTTACGTGGTGCGGTGATGCCATCCACCGTGGCGTAGCACGGGTTGGCAGTGGCGAACGCGGTAATACCCACATCACCGTTATCGACGGTGTTGCCTGACACCACCCCTAAATCACTGGGCTGGAATTCACGCGTGTGGTACACCATGGTTTTGCGGTTACGGCCTCCCGTACCACCCATGGTAATCACGTCCTTCTCTTTAATGTTCTGAATCGGGTTCGCTCCCGGTGCGAGCAGCACAGACGGGTCGGAGTTAATGGCACCCCACACCATGTCCTGCGGCAGCTCGAACTTACGAGACGAGCCCGGCGCGTTTTGATAATTACGCATCGCACGAACCATCGCCGTATAGACGTGGTAAGCAATACGCTGGTTGCCGACAAACATCATCTCGTCACCGTTAATCTCAGGCTTCGAGTGGTCGGTCTGCAGGAGTTCATTACTGCGCTCCAGCAAGCCAATAAAGGTTTCCGGTTCACCCATCTGACGCAGGATACGTGCATGCATGTCATCGACAAACGCGGACCGCATTTGTTTCAGCTCGTTGATATACCTCGGGGTGAGGCTATCGGCATCACGAATCAGGTTCAGGTAGATATCTTCACGTTCCACTTCCGACTCGGTGTACATCACCATGTGTTTCAGGTACTTGTCAAGCCCGTTCACCACCATACGTTGTTTGTCGTTGTCACACATCACGACAATCTTCGCATCCGCTAAACGAATCACCGAATCAAACGTCGTCTTATCGACACGCTGGCCCGGTGGTAGCACTTCGTAACGAATGCCGAAGTGTTTAAGCATCCCGGTTAACCCGAGATAGAAGGAGAACACAAACCCGAGCGATAAGCTCTGGCCCATAATCGACAACTCACTGACCTCACGCGGGGCTTTCACAGCTTCGATACCCAAGGTATCCGCCAGAGAACCCAGTGGCTCAACGTTATCCCCTTTAACACGGTAAACCTGAGAGTGCTGGTCCATGCCCAGTACACCACCGCGTCCGGTAGCCACAGGCACAAGTTCTTTCTTCTCAAGGTCTTTCACGACAGCTTCACCAAAGAAGCTCTCGCGCACCGCATGTTCAAAGTTCCAGCGATAACCGATAGCATTGAAGGTCGACACACGACGGGCAACCATGGTGTACTGACGCGGGAGTGTCAGTTCCGGGTTGAAGACGTTTGCCAATTTCGCATCGGTGATTTCGGTGTTCTTCGGATCAACAGCGCGGGTAATGATTGCGTTGGTGAGCCAACGACCGTAATCGTTCACGGCTTTCTCAGAACGGGAAACAAAGTTTTTGCCGTATGCCGTTGTGAGGGCCACGGTATCAAAGTTAACCTTACGGATAGGAACATCAACACGCTGACGACGCATGGTGTATTCCGTGCCGTTCGCCATCCACGTACCGTCTTCTGTCAGAGAAGGAACACTGAAACGGACCGTTACAGGTTCCCCGCCCACTGGCTGGAGACGGAGGGTGTGGTGTTCGACGTTACCCGTGACAGCCACTTCTTTATCCACGGTGTGGTTGTGAATCACAAGGCCCAGACGCTGAGACGACGCCACAGCACCCAAGATGTCTTTCGGCAACATGGTGCGGTTGTACTTCTTCGTCATCACATCGGTGGTGTTCTGCGTCCATGCTTCTGTCATGACCGTGGGATTTTTAACCAGTGTCTTGGCTTCCACTTTCAAATCGGCTTCGGTGTACTTCAGAGCTTCACCGTAAGTCTCTTTGCCCGTTTTATCATACGGGTTCGGCAGAGAAACAAATCGCTCAGACGACTCATTCAAGAAGGTGAAGGCTTTGACTGAGAGGCGGCCCGCCTCGGCCAGTCGCTCGACTTCGTTCTTGATGATTTGTCCGTGGTCAATGGTTTTCTCAACCGTAATCGTTGTGGGCTTGACGTCTTCGACTTTCTCTTGAATAACAAGGTCAGCTTTCTCATCGAAGTGGTCGTCGTCTTCCTCGAGTTCTTCATTCTCGATATCGTCGACGCCGTCTAAGCCATCGATGTTACCCTGCGCAACCGCCGGCTCACTGATGGTCACTTCATCGCCACTTGGGCTCACAAAGTCAATATCAGCAACCGGGTCCGGGTTACGGGTTAACACCTGTGCAATCAGTTTGTGGAACTTACGGGCCATCATGTCGTCATTGAAACGACCGCCCGAGTCCTTACGCATGCGCTCGACCACACCCATGTTCATCACCGTGAAACCGGTGTTGTGGGTAATGATGAAGTTCATGCGTGACAGTTGGGAGAAGTCCATGCCGGCAAAGACCGACAGTTCTTGGTCACCGTTGGCCCATGCAAAGAGCTCAAGCAGCCACTGCAGATCGAAGGTCTGGAAATGCTCCAGACGGGTTTTGATACGATCGTTGTAGGTGGCTTTGAACTTCTCGAAGGATGGCAGCATACCGCCCACGTTCAGAATGTAATAGTTCTGACGGGTGTATTCGTTGGTGTCGTACTTCATCTGCTGAGCAATGGTCACCACCACGTTATGCAGACGGTCATACCAGCTTAACTGGGTGTCGGCATAGCGGTAGTGGGGCAGCAGCGGGGTGTAGTTCTCAATGAGCAGCGTCATGTCATCACGACGCACTAACTCATCCGTCTGCATCCGGCGGAAGGTACGGTTCTCACGGTGGTATGCCAGAATCAAACGGTCTTGACCCTGTACCGGTACCGGGATAGGTTTCCCGGTAATCCCGTCTGTTGCCAGACGGAAGTGGTGGCGTACCTGAGCCGGTTTGGTCAGCTCTTGGAAGTACGGCAGGGTGCTGGGTGGTGCCAATACCACTTGGTCGAGGTCGACCGTGTGGAGTACAGAGCCACGGGGGATCTGCAACTTCTCAAGCGGGATGATACGCGGTGTGCTGTACTCATCCGACTTACGAATTGAGAAGTGTTGGTTGAATTGGCGAATCTGCAGCATGTCTAAACCTTATCGCAACAGTGCGTTCATGGAACGTGCAATCACATCGTTCACCGGGTTAACTTTAAAACTGCCATCTGTTGCAAACCAGTAGTTCTTCGAACGTAACCATTTGCGGTTTTCGTCTACGGCTTCTTGCGACATCGGGGCGTTGAACGAACCCGTGTCACCGTCGTAGTCACCGCCTAAACCGGCCAGACGTGTCGGATGCGGAGCCATCGATTCCACGAAGGTTTCCACATTCCGGTCTGGGAAGCTCACCGCCCCCTTCTCTTTGACGCTTGTCCAGTCGTCTTCGAGCTCTTTTAGGTAAAGAGATGAGGTGGTGGTCTCCAATCTTATGGTCGAGGAGTACGTCGAACCACGGCCTGCTACGGGGTAACGTGTGACGAATGAGAAGTAGTCATTCCACAGGTCATACCCCGACAGATACAGCAGTTCTGCCAGCGAGATGCCTCGAACATTTTTCTTGTCGAAGCCTTCTGGCAAGTCAGTAATGTCGTAGAACACTTTGAAGCGATTGGCGTCTTGATAGATAAGGGCCACGTAATGGTTTTTATCTATCATCACAGGTTGGTGGCGTAACTCACGCGCTTCCATCCGGTTAATCAACGTCTCGATACCGTCATCGGTGGTATAGAGGTCGTAGACGCGTCCTTTGACTTCCAAGAATTCACGACGCAATGTTTTGGTGTTCACCCCGTAGAGGTTGCCGTCACCTGCCCGGATGTTACTTAAGTAACGTTCGCGGATATTGAACTGTGCCACCGGCAACAGTGCTTTCAGGGTCTGGTACAAACCTACACGGGTGTCAGTTGGCCTGACCTCGTCCTCACGCCCCATCACCTTCGACCCAGTTGGGAACGATGACAACACGTTACGTGTGCCGTTCATCAACCGACGACGGGTGACCTTCCTGCGTGCAAATCCGCCTTTCCCATCGAGGATGTTAAAGAAGTACATCCAGATATCGTTGAACGTGCTTTGCAGTTTCCAGCGTAATGGGTCGGTTAATTCGACACGCGCATTACGGTCTGGTATCGCACGGGCAAGGGAAATCATTCGGCGGAACAAACCCCCTACATCTTCTTCTTGGTCCCGGCCATCTTCGCGAACCACAAGGTCACGTAAGCCGGCAGGTAGAACCAGTACATAACGAGACAATGACATGTCACGGAATTTGAAGAAGAAGTCGAGGGTGTCATCACGGCGCAGGGAATCGTTACGGGCAGGGGTCAACTGTTTGTAATACTTTAAGAAGAAGTTGAAGCCGGTATCGGCGTCTTTGTCACCCGGAAGAGCAGGCTCAAAGTCCTTCTCAGTTTCTTTCCACACGGCAAAACGGCGACCGGCACAAATGTCCTCGTACAGGGCTTTTAATTTAAACAGCCCTAAACACACGGTAGGAGAGATGATGTCCAGTTTGATATCGATGTACGAAAACGTGGCGTCACGTTCCTCGCTACCGACGAGGCCAAAAATATCGGTGGAGTAGAGTCCTTCTGGGTGGAAGTTTTTCGTCATCCCCTGATACGTGTCTGTGGTTGTAACCGGCTTAAGGTTAGACACGAGTCCGCTGTTGACGTTCAACAAATAGAAGTCAACCCAGTTTAGCTTTTTCACGTTGCAAGCTCCCGAATTGGAAATAAATTATCATGGCTAAAAAAGGCGATTTCGACGATCTTGATCTCGACAACATGGATTGGGATGACTTCGGTGAGCCACCGCGCCAGAAGGACACGAAACGCAATCCGGTGTTGAATACACTTAACACTGTGCGTAAATCGGCACTGGCGGCCGTGTGGCCAAAAGGTAAGCGTGATCAGGTGATCATGAAGGGTATGCCAAAGCCCGCGGCTGATGCTTACAAAGGCTATCAGGATGTGTCGGCAGCGGCAAAGGACATTGCTGCTCATACCAAAGAGGAGGTCGTCAAGACCAACCGCGTTATCAAGCAGCAGGTGCGTCAGCTCACCCCGACAATGCGCCGCTACTTGCCCGACAGCCTCACCCGCAAAATGGAACGTTGGTCAAAAACGGATGACCAGCAGTACAACAACTACGACCCACGTCAGGCACAGATGGACCGTGAACTGGGCGGGGTGTTTGGTGGCGGTGAAGGCGATTATAAAGACGCCGTCCGTGACCAAGCCGATGCGCGTGAGCAAGCGGTTGAAGACCGGGTTCGTGATTCGATTCGTGAGATGAAGTCCGATGCGATGTTTGGCGTGGTCAACACCATTGCCAAAGACATCCACTTGCAGACCTCGCTGCAAAAAGGGGTGATGCTCAACATCTCCCGTAAGCAGTTGGAATTGCAGTACCGAATTTTGTTTGCCTTAGAAGATGCGAACAAACTCAACCAGACCCAGTTCGACCGTAACACGCCAGCCTTAGAAGCGATTGTCAAGAACACCGCACTGCCTGATTACGCCAAAGAAGAGTTCTCCGAGATTCACTGGGCGAACATCAAGCGTAAAGCGGCAGACTGGATGAACCCGCTGAAATACGCTGATGGGTTTGTTGACCAGATTCGCAACAATGCCAAGAAGAAAATCTCCGAAGGGTTCGGCGATGCGCGTGGTATGCTCGAAATGCTCATGGGAAGCGCCATAGAGGACGATTTCGACCTCGATGATAGTTCTTCCTTATCTGCAGACAAACGTCGTCAGAATGGCACACAGAAGGCTGTAGGGTGGTTGTCGTCTCAAGCCGCTAAACGCCTGCTGGGTCCGCAGATTGAAAAGCTGCAAAAGCACACCCGTGAAAAGCTCGAGATGAACCCCGAGTTCATGAAACATGCCCAACGTGGCAAGTACATGTTCGGTAACCTCTCCTCGATGTCTAACTCCGCGATTGCCGGGGAAGATATGGGCGCGGCGGGCAGCATCTTCCGTGCACTGCACATGCTGGGGATTATCAACCCACTGCAACGTGAACAGGGGATGCTGGATGAACGCGAGCCGGGGATGTTGTCCCGGGCGTCCAAGTTCGACCACCGGACGTGGCTGTCGATTAATGAAATCATTCCTGCGTGGCTGAGTGAAATCAACAAATCGATTCGTCGCGGTTACGGCGAACACGCCGACATGGAATACGACATCACCAGTCGTGGCTTCGTTGACCGCAAGGTCATCGGTAACCGTGTGCGTAAATCCGTCGCCAACGATGAAGAGCGTAAACGTCTGCAAGGCAGTATCGGCTCGACGGTGGACTACCTTGACCACAACAAGAGCCTGACACAGCGTGACCGTCAGAAGCTGGCCGACTTCATCGAAGAACGTGCCTCAACGGGCAAAGCGTTTGACGTGAATGCACTGGCCCGTGACCCACAGGCCCTGCAGCGCTACATGGGCTTTGAAGGGGCGGACAGAATCCAGCAACTGTTGAGTTCCCATCCGGGTCAAGGTGTCGGTGGCGGTTACGAGTTATCTAACGAACTGGCCAACCGCATGGCGATCATTCAGTCGTCTATCAGTCGTCGTCAATCCCGTATTGATGCTGCTGCGGGGCTGTACGGGGAACGTGCCCTGCGTGATGCCGGTATCTTCCACTACGACAACAAGAATGATGTCTTCCACGTTGACCGTGACCTGAGTGACCCGCATACATTGTTCAATGACTTGGCCATGGGGAAAACCCGTAGCGGACGTGCGTTGACCCGTGAGCAGGAAATTCAGCGTAAGTTACAAAACGGTTCAGCCCTCGGTGACTTACTCCGTCGTCGTGGCATGGGCAGTGAAGGGTCGAAGGAAGAGGAGCGTCGTCGGGGTGCCGGTTTCGGTGGTGGCATGCGGGGTGGCTTGTCTGCCCTGGCCCTCTCCAACGTGCTGTACGGTGACAAACCGACAACCTTCCCTGAACTCTTCGAAGGTATGCGTTCCACACTGGGCTCGGGTAGTACCTCGTCTAACGAAGACCTCGTTCGGGCAATTCGTGAAAACAACCAGAGTGAACTGCTGGGCAAAATCTTAGACCACGTCCGTGACATGAATGAGGAAGGGGTGTTTATCCTGAACTCACTCAACATGGGGGGCGATGATTTGCACGGCCCAAGTCCGGGTCCCGCTGGCCCGGGCGGAGGTGGTGGTTCTGGTGGCGGCTTGTTCCGTCGTTGGGGCCGTCTGGGTCGTGACACCGCGGCCGGCGGTTGGCGTCAAGCCCGCCGTGGCTTTAACGGTGCGCGTGCGCGGGGTGGTCGTGTTGCGTCTTGGCTACGCGGTAAGTTTGCCTCAGGTGGTGCTGCAGGGACAAGCATGTTCCAACGTGTGCTCGGCATGGGCGGTAATGCGCTCTCGGGTGTGCGTTCATTCGGCAAAGGGTTGCTGGGTGCCCGTGACATTTACAACAGCCAAGGCAGAGTCGTCCTAAACGGTAAACGCTTAGCGGCAGGTGACTACTACCAGATGGGTAGCGGTCAGGGCAGTCAGATGAAGCAGCTCTTCTCCCTTGGCGATATTCGCATGGGGCGGGACATCATCGATGCGGCGGGGAATGTGATTCTCTCGGCAGCAGACTTAGCCCAAGGTGGCGAGCTGACATTCTACACCGGCTCAAACTGGAAGAAGCTCTTTGATGTTATCGGCAATAAAGCCGGCGAAGCAGGGCGAGGCATTCTGTCTCTGCCCGGTCGTCTGGCGAGTAAAATCCAGAACCCACTTCGCACAGTGAAAGACTGGTTTACACAAGCGCCGGATGTCTACGTCAAAGGTGAGCCGAATCCCCGCCTCTTTGCGAACCGCATGCGTGAAGGTGAGTACCGCCTGAAAGAGGGTGGTCGCATCATCTATAAGGTCAGTGAGATTACGGGCCCCGTGGTGGACAAGCAGGGTAATGATGTTATTACCGCGGCTGAACTCGCTAACCCGAACTTCAAACTGGTTGACCGCTTTGGCCGTTCTGTCAAGTCCCCACTGGGTCGTATCGTGGGTCGGGTGATGGGGATCGGCAAGTTCGCTTGGAACACCGCAGCCCGCGTCCCGTCTATGGTTAGAGGGGGGATCGACCGTATCAAGGGAATGATTAACGACAACCCCTTAACCCGTTGGTGGGGTAACCGTGGCTCGTCCTCCGACAGCAAATGGTTCTCTGGCAACAGCTTCTTTGGGGGTCTTGGCGGAACGAAGAAAACCAACCACATCTTACTGCGCATCTATAAGCTCTTAAACCAGCGTTTGGCAGGTGAGCCGGAAGACGAAAGTTGGACGGACAAGATGGATGAGCAGGTCGGGGGCGGGAAGACCTTTGGCCGGGTGAAAGGTGGACTGTCACGTGCCTTCCGTCGGGGCCGGGTTATGGGCCGTCGTCGTTGGGGTCGTCAGTTCGGGAATCTGCGTAACCGTATCAGTGGTTGGTTCGGACGGGGTCGCGGTGCGGCCTCTGACATTTACGGTCGGGGTGCGGGTGTCGCCCGTGACTTGGCAAACCGGTACACGGGTGCGGAACACGACATCGGCTTACGTTATCTGGTTGAGCAACGCTTGGCCGGACGTGATGATGAGTCTGCAGACTTTTATCGTGACCGTCTGCACCGTCGTAAAGGCCTGAACGGGAACCGTCTGCGTTCAGACTTGAATGATGCGGCTGAGGAAGCAACCGATGCAGCAGGTCGTGCCATTAACACCGGCAAAAAGAAAGTCCAGAGTGTCGGACAAGCCATGCTCGAGAAACTCAACCGCATGGTTGGGCTGCAAGAGATTACGTGGTTTGAGAAGATGCGTTCTTCAACGTTGGAAGCCGGCGGGTCAGAAGGCTTTATCCGTGGCATGATGAACAAGTTCACCCGACGTAACAAGTTTGGTGAAGCAACCGAGAAGAAAGACTACCTCAACTTCTTCCGTCGTAAACAATCGCATCGCGACAGCGAAGGCGGTCACGGCGGATCGAGTGCAGGTGGGGCACGTGGTGGGGTGATGGGTATCCTTGACAAACTGACCGGTGTTATCGGTGGGATTGGCGGGGTGCTGAGCACACTTGGCAGTGCGTTGGGCTTTGTCGGTAAATGGGGCCTCCTGAAGCCCGGTAAGCTCTTGGGACGTGGCGCGTGGGCATTGGCTTCCCGCGCACTGCCATGGGCAGCACGGGCCATTGCAGGGCCGTTAATCACGGGTGCGGCCGCATTGGTCTCGGCGGTCGGTTGGCCGGCTATCGTTGTCGGAGCAGCCATTGCCGGTGTCGGCTACGCGGCGTATAAAATCGCCACTAACGTTCCGGCGAAATACCTTGACCGGATGCGACTGGCGCAGTACGGCTTCCGTGACTACGAAAGCTGGAACAGTGATGACGGCGCAAAAGCGAGATACTTGGAAGACCAGCTGAAAGGGTACATCTCCTACAACAATGACGGGTCGGCCACCCTGCGTGGTCTGTCAGCCAGCGATGTAGAGAAACTTGCAGCCGGCTTTGGTATCGACAAGGATGAGAAATCCGAACTCGTCTCCTTCCACGCGTTTATGCTACAGCGCTTTATCCCACTTTACCTGCGTTGGATGACTTCTATCCGTCAGCTGGAAAGTGATGTTGCCTTGAAAGACCTCGGGGATGTGACCAAGGTCAGCAAAGAAGACATGAAGACGCTGTTTGGCAAGAACAAGTTGAGCAAGGACTCGCAATACCTGAAAGCCATCGAAGACCCGCGTAAAACCAACCAAGGTTTCTTCTCCAAGGCTTGGGATACGATTACCTTCACCTCACCAGACTTACTCGGTGCGGACGATGTGATGGATGTGCAGAACGAAGTGGAGAAATCCATTAAGTTCCGTGCAGAAGGGGCAGCCGCGGTGCGCAACCACATGGCACCACCGGCCGCTGCTGAGGGCACGAAAGTCTCAGGTGTGGCGGAATCGGTTAACCGACTGGCCACCTTTGACCAAGACCGTCGTGACCACACCATCAAGAAAGAAGGTTGGGAAGATGGCAACGAGCAGGTTACGGTTCAGGTGGACTATAACTCTGTTGTCCAGCAGAAAGATGTCGATGCGCTGCAATCGCTGCGTATGAAAGCGTACGGTTTAACCACTCTCAATCCGGCACAGGTGAAATCCCTGTTACTGATGGAGCGGTTGGTCTACCCGAGCATCGATGTCAAGAACAACACGTACAAAGGGAAATGGCAGGAAGCAATCGACGCGTTAGTACCGGGGGGTTCTTCCTCTGAGAAAGCTGACCGGTTGAAATACTGGTTCTACAACCGTTTCCTTCCGGTCTTCATGACCTACGTGGTTGGGGTGTATCGCTATCAGCCGACAGCGAACCCACTGGACTTGAAACTCTCGGGCGGTTACCTCTACGAAGTCGGTTTGATGACTTCACGGGCGTACTCCATGAAGAATGACATTCGCCAATCTGTCTGGGACATTGCCATCAACCCGTTTGGGGGCGATGCCAATACCATTGCAACCTCGGTGAACGCCGAACTGGAATCCCTGCACGTCCTTTCGAAAGAAGCGGACTTGGCGGTGCGAAACCTGATGCGTGAAAGCGAGAAGAAGCAAGGTCGGTCTCAGTGGAAGCAGAAGGAACTGACCAAGGGCCTCTACTCAGGCGACGGCATGAGCGACAACGGTGTGAGTTCTTACGCACCGGGGTCACCAGAGGCCATGCGTGCTGCGGGCTTAAACGGTCGCAGTGGCTACGATGGCGCAGGCGGGGGTTGGAACGGCAGCAGTGAGATTGCCGCTGCAGGCGGCATTGCAAACTACGCCGCCTTGACCACCGGTAGCACCAACGTCTCCTTGGGTCAGATGGGCGATGGCAACTACAAAGAGTTGGCAGAGAAATACCCACGGGCGTCACTGAACAACGTGGCCAACGTGAAAGCGATGATTGTGGATGTGGCACAGCGCTTAGGCGTGCCACCGGGTGTAGCACTGGGGATGGCGTACGCGGAATCCAAGTTCAACTACAAAGCATGGAACAAAGACTCAGGAGCCGGTGGACTGTTCCAGTTCATCAAATCCACGTGGTCTGGTCGCGGTGGTAAACCGGGTGAATTGCAGAACTACGGCAACAAGTTTGGGATTCCGAATGGAAGTACCCAGCTCGACCCGTATGCGAATGCGTTACTCGGTGTTAACTTCATCCGTAACAACATCTCCCAAGCCCAGAAAGATTACGGCGGTCAAGTCCCTCCGGGCGTGGCCTACCTGTATCACTTCTTGGGGGCAGGCGATGCGGCCAAGTTCATGAAAGCCTACAAGCAGAACCCGAATGCACCGGCCAACTCTATCCGCTATTCCAGCAGCGGTGTGATTGGTAACAACATGTCGGTCTTTACCTCCGGCGGGCGTATTCGAAGCTTTGCACAGGTGATGCAAGAGTTGAACGGGCGTATGGGTTCACAGGTGGCGAACATTGCGACCTCGAACTCCGACTTGGCGAAACAAGCCATGTCCGGCCAGACACCGACTGACCCAGCCCGGGCAGCCGGTGCGCCAGCGGCGAATGATGCTGACGGCGCTGTACAATCAGCAGACCGCAAAGACACGGCACTCGCGCAGAAAGGGGCACAAGCAGCGAACGATGCGGCAACGCAAAGTGCGTCTGTAACGGCACCGAACCCTGCAGGCGTATCAGCAGCGAACTCGCCGTCTGATGTTGCCAAGGATGTCGATAATGTCCAAGCGGCTGCGGAGGCAGATGGCATGTCTCCAGCGGATGCAGCCAAGGTCGGGGCAGGCTATGCCAATCAGGCAGCAGCACAAACCCGTCCACGTAAAGCGGCGAATGACATGCCAGCGTCAGCCGGTGATCTTGTCACCGTCAGCCGGATGGACGAACTCATTGATATCGAGGGGCAGAGTCGCGACTACCTCAAGAATATCTGGGAGTATCTCCAGAAGGGCGGGACGCTGGGTAATGTCGCGCAAGCGGCACAAGCAGCATCAACAGCACCCGGCGCTGCCAGTCGTAAGACACAAACCACAGCACCGGCACCAACGCTTAACCTGAACCGGAAAGCGTCGTAGTTAAACGGGGGCGGGCAACTGCCCCCATTCCTTTCAAGAGAGGTCCACTGTGGATGCGAGAACGATTACCGACACCGGTTGGGTCAGTGCCCTGTTCGGTGGCGCGATAACCCAACGCGACACGCGCTTTACGAATTTGCGTGTGTACAGCGATGCTCGAATGTCGTTTGCTGATACCACCATGGGTGGTGGGCAGGCGATTAACACCCCACCGGGATTTACCCTGTTTGCCGATCCGCCAGTCGGTGGTGTCTTCGCGCAGCCCTACGATGAGACCCGTGCTTCATTTCGTAAGTGGCATGACAGCCAAGAGCAACAAGGTTCGTACCGTAACGGTGCGTTCTACTCTGAGGCAATTGAGCAAAACAGTTTCTATATCCATTGCCGATTTGGTAAACCCAAATACTTAGGTGTGGCTGCCTTCTTCGCGAACATGTACGACTCCAACCTTGCCTACCTCGCCCGTACGGGTGATTACCCGGGCATGGTGCGTACACTCGGAACGTGGGTCACTGCCGCGGCTATCTGGGCAACCTTGGGTACCGTCGCCTTTGGTGCGCTCCTGATTATCCCGCGTGTGTTGAAAGCCGCACTGAACAAACAGGCTTCGCGCTACTACTACGTGAAGCCCACGATGCACCTGTATCTGCGTGCTGTGCAGAACATCGTAAACACCCAGCTTATCTACCGCAAACTGGTGCCGACGAATATCCTCGGCTTCTTCGGTGGAAAAGGCTCGGGCGATGTCAACGACCCGGCAAACAAGTATTACAAGTCCAAAGCGGATTTGTATTCTGCCCTGCCGGATATCTGGAAAGCCAACGGTGAGTTTGACATCTACAAGATGATTAACCGCTACCAGATACTGGCGAACTATCAGGCGGACACGCTTGAGAAGATTGCCAAAGAGTCGACGTCACCGGAAGACCAAGCGAGTCGCGTGCAGGCGTTTTATAAAGAAGCACTCTTCACCAACTCAATTGACCCCAACAGCAAAGCCATGGCTGGCATGGAAATCTCACTGGCCGCAATGGAAGCCGCGTTTGCCAAATCCCCGGGTTACTACGCCGGCTTTACCAACGTCGACAACCAAGAAGATGCGGTGCTGCAAAGTGTGGGCAGTGTGTACTCTGCAGCCGACCAAGGTGGCGGGACATCACAGGCCTACGACAACGCCACCGATGTGGAACGTCAGCGCTTGCAGAACCAGATGGCCGCGAATGCACAGGGCGGGGAAGGTGACCAGCCAAACCAAGCTCAGATTCAGAACTGGATGGATGCGGGTCAGAAGCAGACATTGGGTGACCTCTTCGGAGATTACGCCAAAGAAGCCGAAGGTACCGTGGGGCGCTTTGCCAACTCCATTGCCACGCAGGCCGAGTCAGAGTTCAAGAACGGTTCCCAGTGGGTGACGTGGAAGATTGATGGGCGGGATACCGTCAGTCGTAACTTCTCTAACTCCACCAAAGAACCGGAGATTTCCGGTACCGTGAACTCCGCCACCCAGAAAGCCCGTAGCCTCGAGGTGAACCTCTCCGGCGGTAAAACTGGCTTTGATGCGGTGGACGGGTTAATCACGGGACTGAAGTCGGCCTTTACGGGTGCCTTGGACTTCTTGCACCTCTCAGGGATTATGTCGCTGTACAACTCCTCGGTGATTGACTTCCCGGAAGTGTGGGACAGTTCGTCAACCGACGGGGATGACGTCACGCTGAACATTCCCCTGCGTTGTTGGTCAGGTAATGACTTGGATGTGTTCCAAGACCTTATCGTGCCGCTGTCGTTTTGGATTGCTGCAGCCTGTCCGATTGCCACCGGTAAGCAGTCGTTTACGCACCCCTTCTACGTAGAAGCGTACTCACGCGGTCGTCACTCAATTCGTAACGGGATTGTGACCTCCGTGAGCATGAACTTCGGTGTAGGCGGGTTGGGTTGGCGTGTGGACGGTTGTCCGCTGTCATGTGACATCTCGGTGACCATTCGTGACATGTCGCGTGTGATGTACATGCCGATTGTAACCGACCAGTCAGTTTGGGATGACGATAACAAGTTCACGGAATTCATGGCGGTGTTAGGTGGAGCTACCCTCCATCAGCGCACCAACGGTATTGACCGTACCATCATGAACGCCCTGAACTGGAAGCAGTCGTGGAAGTCGGCCTTCTCGGTCGGCTCGGTTGTGAACTCGGTGTTTGACTTGCCACCTGCGCGTGTGCTTGCCAACATCTTCTCGACCCCCGCACGATAGCAAAAAAAAAGAAGTACCCACTCCTTTACGGGAGTGGGTTACTTTTATTTGTTTAGGGTTGGTCACACGTCACGATTTGCCAGACACCGTTGTTGTACCAGACAATCATGGCGTTGTGGTCAGCTTCTTTTACCGGGACAGACAGGTAAGGAATTTCCATCCCCAGCGCCTCCGACACCGCGAGGGCATTCTTCCCTTCGGTGCAGTGGCCCCGGAACTTGCATTCACGCAACAGGAAACCGGCTTGCTGCTCATCGATTTCAAAGAAGCGCGGATTCCCGATACGGGCCCATGGACCAACGTCGTGGGGTTTATCCACCAACACAATTTCAAACCCGTTCTTCGCCTTCGGTACAAACATATCCCACACCCAATCTGCAATACCGAGATTGAACGGCACAGGCTTGTTGTTGATGAAGACTCTACTGTTTTCATCCCGATGGATGCGATTAAGTTCGGTCAATGTTGTCTCCTACTTCACGGTCGTCAGGGTGACGCAGAATCAGATAGCTGATACAGATAACCGGCAAGTCCAGTTCATCACGGTCAACGTGAATCACCAGAATTGGCGTACACACCGGAATGTTTGCATTGCAATCCAGCCACATGGAATTCAGACGAATGGTTTCCACCGAACGCAGACCAATTTCCTTTGGCAGCGAGGGGTCAATTTCATCCCACATTGCATTCGGGTCATTGTCTTCGTTACGGTAATCCGCGCAGGCGATTAACTTGCGCAGCATCGACTCTTCAAGCGGAAGGGTAATCTGCTCAGTCGGGGTTTCATCAAACGTCAGGCTGACATCTTCAATGATAAAGATTTGTTCAGCGTTCGAGAAGTACCGCCACAGTAATGCATGGCGGTCATTCACGGAGCCAATCACCTTACCGTTGATTTCAATGTCATTCTCATCGGGGATGACACTGATAACTTTGATACGGTTCATGGCGTCCCTTATTCGGATACGGTCTCTTTCACGATGTAAGACGCCGCATCGTCTGCGAACTGCCAGTAATCGATCTTCTCAACCGGCTGATGACGAGTTCCGTCTTTGCCGTCGAGGGTGAACTCGAACAGGACGTGAGGGCGCGGATAGAAGGTGTCGCCACCGTAGTAAACGCCGACGCGGACAAACTGCACGTGACTGCCGCCCAGCGTGGCGCGAATGGCATCAGCCGCAGCATTCAACTGCTCTTGAGTAGGCACAACCGGGAAGTAAGACACTTCTACGGTTTTCTTTTCAACGAAGCCCAGCTCATCAACCGGCGTGAAGTGCGTCGTTAAACCACGTGCACTACCGCTCTGCACGTCGCCGTCATAATCTTTCAGCTGTTCGGTTGGCGACATCTCAGCTTGGATGCTTGGGCCGTTGTCGCCGTCGAAATCGCCAGCCTTTTCGGTGTCTTTCAGGGCACGTTGGATACGATCGTTATCAGACATATCAGACTCCTTCACAAACACACCATCTGCATTCAGGAAACCGGTGCGGTCTTTGATTTCATCCCACGCCATGGACAGGGCTTGCTCCAGCGTGAATTCGTACGCATTAGCCAGCGCGTTGGCAAAGTAGATAGCTTCGGCCAAGTAACCGACAGCACACTGGATCTGCGTTTCGTCGAACAGGTCTGCGGTCAGCTTCTTCGGTGAATCAACACCGGCTACATCCCACAGGTAGTCAACCGCGACGGTGTTGGACAGACGCAGTTTGTGATACAGGTAATGCGCGTTACCCAGCGGGCCGTTTTCTTTACGGGACGCTTCAACCATTGGCAGAATAGAAACAGCGTTAAAGCCGCTCAGTTCCATCAGGTTAACCATCACCACGATCATGTCACCGACACCGTCGATAATCATGTTGCGTTTGGACTTGGCGACACCCGGTGCAATCTCACCGTCTTCTTCGTACATCTTGGTCGCTTGGGTGAACCAGACGCCGTTGTCCAGAATGCCGCGCGCCTGTGACCAACCTTTGATGTTATCAATCAGTTCAGCCATGCGGAACAGACGGATATAGCGCGGGTGTGTCACGATGTTCTTTTTGTCGTGATACAGCGGAACCAGCAGTTCCAGCTCCAGACCCGGCAGGGTCAGTTCGCAGTCGTAAATCTCTTCACCGCGTTGACGGTTAGCGACCAGCTCTGGATCGTTTTCAACATCGCCGTCTTCAGGTGCCAGCAGACCTTCGATAAACCACTTACCGGTTTCGACGTTGCGATCCAGTGAGGAGATAGCACGGAAGAGGATGTTTGCCCGGCCTTCTTTTTTCAGCTCTTCCAGCTGTGCATTAACCTGCGCCAGATACTGGTTCGGATTCAGCAGTGCAACGTATGGCACTTGGATTACAAATTGATCGCCCATTTGATGTCAGTCCTTAAAATTAATCGATGTTTATATTGGTTAAGAAAAGAATACCCCGTCGAAAGACGGGGCAGGCACTACTTAGATTTTGCAGCCATCGCAATCTGCTTCATCAGAAATGTCATCCTGATTCTCTTCAGCAGAACGCTTCTCGGCTACACGCGCTTCTGCGTCGTCCAAACCCGGCAGGTCAAAACCGTCTGCGTCATCCGCAACCATTTTGTTGTGCTCGTCGATAGTGGACTGCATTGCGCCTTCTTTCTGGGACATCGTCTTTTCCTTCTTTGGTCAGTATAGAGTGTTTCAGCATAGAACTGCTAACACACGTTTTTAATCCGCGTGGTATTTTGCTTGACAGTGAGGACAATCGAAGGAGTCTTTATTGCGCGCCCACGTTATCCGTTTACCACAGCTCACACAGCGGTAGTTGTCGGGCTTGTACTTGATATCCACCCGTGCACCGCACTTGCAGTCGTAGCCGGCGATAGAGACAAAGCCTTCTTTATCGTGCATCACCCGTGGTACGAGTGTGTGCTCGCCACACTTGAAACAGAGGTTGTGTTTCATGGCCCACCTTTAAATGGCGACCGGCGCTTTAATAGCCGGATGCGATTCGTAACCTTCGATTTCGAAATCGTCGAACTGGTAGTCGAAGATGGAATCCGGCTTGCGTTTGATTTTCAGACGTGGTAACGGGTGTGGGTCACGGGTAAGCTGCAGCTTCGCCTGTTCCAGATGGTTGGAGTACAGGTGCGTGTCACCACCAGTCCAGATGAACTCTTCAGCCACCATGTTCACCTGCTGAGCAACCATTTCCGTCAGTAGCGCGTAAGAGGCGATGTTAAACGGCACGCCTAAGAACACATCGGCGCTACGCTGATACAACTGGCAGGACAGACCGCGGCGGGGAATATCCAACTCATCAAGTTCATCATGTAACTGTTCTTGATGCTTCTCGTTGAGGTTCTGATAATACCCGCCTGTCCCCTTCAGGTTGGCAAACTGGCCACGTTCTTCGAGAGTCAACTCACGGGTGTAGAACTGGAAGAACGCATGGCAGGGCGCTAAGGCCATGTCGTCGAGTTCGCCGACGTTCCACGCACTGACGACGATGCGACGGTTATCCGGGTCGTTACGCAGCTGGTCAATGACTTTAGAAATTTGATCGATGTCCTTAGTAAGGAGCATAGTCGCTTCCCGCCACCCGGCCTCTTCCCAACCGTCAGCTTCCATTTCATCGATGGTTTTGCGGTTAGAGTGATGCACTTCATCGTGTGCTGTCCAAGACCGCCACTGTTTACCGTAGACCGGGCCTAAGTCACCGTTCTCATCCGCCCACTCATCCCAGATAGAGACGTTGTTCTCTTTCAGGTAACCGATGTTGGTATCCCCTTTGAGGAACCACAGCAGTTCGTGAATGATGGAACGCAGATGGCACTTCTTGGTGGTGACCAGCGGAAAGCCTTCGGTCAGGTCAAAGCGCATCTGACCACCGAACATGGAGAGTGTGCCCGTGCCGGTACGGTCTTTCTTTTCACGACCAAAGTTGAGTACGGTTTCCATCAGTTGAAGATACTGGCGCATTATTTGTTTCCTGTCACGGTTTTGACAAACTGACCGAGTTCGTTCATGACGCCCTCAGTCGCTTCAAGTTTATTCACCGCATTCAAAATGCTGCGGGTCACGACGATGTCTTTCGCGGTGGCAATCGATAACAGTAAGGCTAACGCTTCGGCAAGCTTGGAATAGAACACGATGTCCTGACGCTGCTTCTCCTGCTCGTTTTCCAGCAGGGCATCAAACAACTGCGTAATCGCTTTGTTGTGCTCAAACAGAATCGTGTTGTAGTCGTTGCCGAATTTCATCCCCGGTGGAATGTTGTTCAGAGCAGAGTGCAGCACGACCTCTGTAACGGCTTCTACGGGGATGTCCGTTTTACGGGAGTAGAACCCGAGAACACCGATAAAAGTCGTCACAGCCTGTCCCACGCCCGCTGAGACCAGAAGACTGTCCATCTTCTGCACACCTTCTGCAACCATGCCCAACATGCGGTAATATTTGGTGATTTGCTGACGGATGTTACCAAACTGATACACCAGTGCCCGGTCATTCCACTGTTCGACTTGACGGACAACTGCAATTGGATCGAAATCGGCCATTAGATACCCCAAATGACGTTAAAGCCCAACATCTCTTCACGGTCGCTGAAATAGCTGACCAGCACGATAGAGTTCGGCTTGAAAGTGGACGGCGGATGTCCCTGTGCGACGTGCTTACCGGACAGGGTGCGTAAAATCCCCAATTGACGATAGGCGAACATGCCGCTTGTGAAGTCAGCGTTCTGCAAGAGCGCGGCAGCGGTGTCGGTTCCAATGCGGAAGCAACCCCCTTTGGCAATGGCGTCCAGCGAGTTGTTCAGTGACAGCTCGTTGGTGATGGTCATGTTAAACCCTTTAGCCAGTGCAAAAGCTGTGTCTTTCCAATGGCCGTTCTTCGAGCCCGGAATCAATACGCCGTTAATAAAAGCGCCTTCGTCTTCTTTAAATTCAATCGTGTTCATTATAAAGTCCGTTCTTAAAATGGGGGATTTCGACATAACAGGAGACTCATTTGTAAAAATAAAAAAAAGAAGGCCACCCAAAGGCAGCCTGTCTTTTTACTCGATAACGGTAAGCTGGGATTTTTCATCCCCGTGCTCAGCCAGAAACATCCCGAGGGCGTTGGCCAACAGGGTAGTGCAGACCCGCGGTACCCGGTCTTTGGCAATGTAGACCATGACCCGCAATGCGCTGCGGTCGGGTAACATAAACACCGCATGGTGTTGACGCGCACAGTGCAGTTCACACTGCAGCTCTTTATGCCAGCCTTGCCATCCGTCATCGATTTCGACGAAGACGTTTTTACGCGTAACTGGACATACCACCTCAATGCCGTTCGTTGTTGCATGGACTTCGACTTTCATGATTAATTCCTGGTGTGAATAAAATAAAAGGATTCCCCTACCGAAGTAGGGGAACTATCTTAAAGCCGGGTTTCGTTATCCCAGTAGTTACGCAGGAACTCCTGCATATCGGGCGAACTCGGCTTGGACGGTACAGCTTCGGCAATCGCAAACGGGATAACGTCTGCAATGCTTTCCATCTCAAACCGCTCAACTTCGAGTTCAACTTTTACCCAGTCACCAAACGAGGTGCCCTGTGCCACTGTGTCAAACAGCGCTTTCAGTGCGTCCACGTCGGGGATGTCAGGATGGCCTTGACTCACATAGAAGACATCAATGTCCCAATGTTTGCCACCGCTCGCTTTGACCTCATCAGTTGGATCAATTGTCACGCGTTTCACGAGATGCGTTAAGTAATCATCCCCGTAAAACGACAGGGCGCTTTTCATCCCGATGTCAGAGTTCTCTTCTTCACGCTCTTGGCCTTGGAAGGTCTTCACCGTCAGTTCCGCTTTATCCGCATGGATACGCGCACGACGACGACCGCCTAACATCGGCATCATCACGTCAAGATGATACTCCCCTTGTTGCGCTTGCAGCCACGCCCAACCTTCTTCCGTTGGACGCACCCACATGCAATACTCCCGCTCTTTTTCCACAGAGATGGATTCGCGTGCGACTCTGAGAACACCGTCCTCTTTCTCGCGATCCATCTGCTGAAGGATATTACCCAATCGGCTCATATTCGCTCAGTACCTTCTGCTGTAAAGCCGCCACGTCAAAGTCGTTATCGAACGGGTCGATATTCTCCCCTAACCACTGGCAGATGTTTGGCAACCATTCTGCAAACGCCGGCGTTTTAGGGCCGTCGTGTTTCACATAATAGTGCAGCAGAGGCACATGGGCTTGCACGAGTTCAGCAACCCGCACACCACACGGTGTCCCGTCGTCCATTCTGACTTGGTGGAACTTGCCCGCCATCGCCCAAACAAAGCACCGTTCAATGTGCAGTGAGAAGGCTCCCGGTTTATACGCCGTGCCGCCGTACACATCGGACTTCATCTTACGCCCGTAGGCAATCGCCTCCAGTCCGTCCATGTGAATCAGACGCTGGATGGCCGGGTAGCGACGAATCAACACGTCCAACAGGTACAGGTCGCTTTCCACGCTGTACTCAAGGTCGTGTTGCGTGTAGGCGTAGTCAATCAACCGCAGGACGTGGTAATAGCCTTCGAGGGTGGCGAAGTCCCCGTGCAGGGTTCTAAACGGTTGGTCGTCACGCCAGAAGTTACTGATTCTACGGCCCAGCACCACCCGACTGCGGGAATAGATGTTGAGATGATTCACCCCATCCATTGCAACCGTAATCTCTTGGTTCTTTGGCACGCCTCCGATGTTACGCAGATAACGAACAAAGTCATCGCGTTCTTCACCGATGAGATCCAGACGTAAGTCGCCCGGGTATTTCATGACATCATAACGGTGTGCAGCTTCCGGCCCTAAAGAGAAGCCGTAGCGGTTTGCCATTGCAATACCAAAACGTACATCGTTCGCACCAATCAGGTACGCCCCAACACGTTCAGCCAAATGCAGGTGGGTCTCAAACACCGCTGGATTCACACCACAGAGCTGGTCGTGGTACAACCGCTTCAGCATCCGTGGTACGCTATCGTCCCCAGTGAGATTCTGCATGGCACTTATCTCAAGGATAAGGTCGCGCAAGATTTCTTTTGCCTGAGGGTCGTCGAAGTCTACAGGTTTGGTCATCTACGTATCCTAGGTAACGGGGAAGAACTGGTTCACTAACGTGTCGGCGCGTTGATAACTGAGGTCACCGGCAGCACACACAAACGGACGCTTCTCAGTCGTTAACAAAGACTGAATCGCATTCACGTTACAGAAGGTGTACGGGTAAAGCTCAATCTCATCCGTTTGGCCAACTACATCAGATTTATCCCAGCGGCTATCCAACGCAGTGAATAGGGACAGTAACCGCGCACCGTAATCCTTAAACGGCGGGTTGGTTTCTGTCTGTAGATTCATCAGTAAGTTCACAATCACCTCTGCCGAGATTAACGCCTTGTCACTCTCGGTGAGTTTGGTGAGGTAGAACTCCACGGACTTCAGGCTACCCAATGCTGATGCTTGCACCGTAAGCTCACGGTACATCTGCGCTTGAACAACCGGGTCAACAATGGACTCCACCAACGGGGTGATCTTCTGCGGTAGGTCGTAGGTTGCCAACTTACTGGACAGACCGTAAACCAACGCCGAGGTGGTACCCACATCCATGACGCGGTACTCATCCCCGTAACTGCCCTCGTTACCCGGACTGCGAAAACTGCTGATGAAGTTATTGATGGAGAGGTAGTCATCCAAATCCTTGTAGGAGTTGAACGTCTGCTTGGCCCCATCGACAACCGACTGCACCTGATACTTGGCCTGATTGAAGTCACTTACGTAGCCGTTAATCTCTTGTTGCACTTCGCCCGGCAGGCGAGAGATTTGACCGGCCATGTCCATGGTTTGTTCAATGCGGGATTTCACCGACGCGTAGTCAGTGCCTACGGCCGCCAGACCTTTATCACGCAAAGAGGTGAGGGTGCTGAAGCCTTCGCCAAGCAAGCCGGATATCTTGCTCGGTTTAAGGTAATCCAAAGCACTCTTCGCCTGGCTATTCGCCGCCTCAAACGGTTTTTCGACTTCACGCTTTAACGGGTCAATGCTTGGGAGGACTTTCTTAGGGTCAGTAGCCAGTCCGGGTATTTTATTACCGGGAGATGCACCACTGGCTCCAGACCCGGCGGTCTTAGTCCCGCCAGTGCTAGCGATGTCCCCACCGCCAAAGAGATTGCCGATTTTTGACCCAAGCGATGATGCTCCACCCTTAAGTTTATCGACTGTCGCCCCTGCTTTGTTGAACGTTTCGCCTGCTTTGTCATAGAGACCTGTCGCTGTATCCACCGCGTTCTTCACGCCACGCTCGGCGCTGTCCACGGTATTGGTGACGCGGGAGACCGCTTGCTGAGCACCCTGTTGGACGCGGTCCACAGTGTTACCCACCTGATTGACACGATCGGTCGCTGCGGACTGCACCTTGGTGATGCGTCCCGTTAAACTCGAATCACTCGGGTTCATTCTTATTACTCCTGAAAGACAATGTGGTGATGTCAACCTCGAAGTAAACCTCGACATCCGGTTGTCCCGGAACGTGAGTTAAGAATGTGCATTCGAACTTCCGCACATCGATAGCTTTCAGCGCTTCTAAGAAACGTTTCCAGCTGAGCTTCTTGGTGTGGCGAATAGACTGTTGCAGGTTATGTCGCCGGTCACTACGACGGCTGGTAATCTGTGGACAGTTCTGTGGGTTGTTCACGTACTTGGCAACCAGTTGTCGCCACTGCGACTCCGTTATCCCGTACGCCGCAAACAACGACCACAACACCTTTAACAGAATATGCTCCATGACCTGCTCAGCAGTCTGTTGCGTGTTCTGAAAGTAAAGGTTCAACGCATCAGAAGCACTGCCACGCAAGTCCTCATCATCTTCACCGTTCAGGGTGCGTAATAAGTCACGTTGCGGATGACAATAGCCCTTAGCCATACGGTGGTCTTCAAAGCGCCCTCGGTAAGTTTTGATGGACATGGTCAACGTCTCCACATTCACCAACACCAACCCTTCGATAAATCGCTTCCACGTAAAGTCCACACTGAGCCCTTTGACGTTACCGCCCGACAAGGCATTCGCCAGTCGACCTAAACGTTCACGAGGTTCTGCTGTGGACTTCCCAACGTACTGGGGATTCTCGACGTACTGCTGCGCGAGTATCTTCCAGTCCGAGTGGGAGATTGGCATAAGGTTAACAAGCTTCCAGTAAGCCGACCGGAGTTCAACACCTGCTGGGGTATCCTCTGGTGGCCCGTTAAGGATGAAGTCTGATATCTTTCCCATTTTACACCTTGTTCCAAGGAGCGGATGGATTAAGTTAGAGATAGTGTTCCACTATGGTTTCTAACTCGCGCAGGATGTGTGCTGTTTGGTTTAAGAACACATCCCGTTCTGGGCTGTCACTTTCATTCTCTTTGAACGACGTGAACACTGCCCACGCCCGAACGAGCTTTCCGCGCACCACGTCTTCACGTGAGGTCTGGAAATAATCGTCAAGCCATTTCTGTTCGTCGGTGTCTAATTTCTTAGACAGGGTCGACGGTAACACAGACCATTCCGGGTAATTCCCCGGGGAGGCCAACACACGGTTATACTCCATGAACAAGAACTCAAGACGAGCGATGAGGATATCCATGGTTTGAGTACGCATGGCGATCGTTCCCTGCAACGACAGCGGCAGGTAGTTTTCACTATTATACTCAAGCGGTGCTGTAAGCAATTCTAAGCCTACGAGCACACGGTTCAGCCTGTTAGGGGTATTCTTATGGTACTCGGCCTCTAACATGCTTCTGCGGCGTTTAAATGCCTTTGATTTAATAACACGCGAAAGCCAGTTTAACATGGTCGATTTTCCTAAAACATAATTACCTCAGTGTGATATATCTCACTTTGATAACATCTATCTGAAACCTGATTGAAGAGGTACGCGATGAGCGGAGAAGAAATTCCAGCCGAGGTGATTGTCGGCTTTAATGGTGACATTACTAACGAGGACGATGCGCTCCGCTTTACACAACTGGCGCGTATGTTTGCGTTAAATCAGGTGTTGGGCATCAAGGACATGGGCACCGACCCTAAAGCCGTCTCGTCACTGGCGAAACTTGCCGACGGCATGGATAAACAAATCCTGACCCTGCGTCGTATCGCTACGGCACAGAAGGCAAATGAAATCAGCAGCGATGTGGCAAACACCCTGAACCAATGGGTGACTGGCAAGGCGGGTGCAAAAATACAGCGCCACGACGCCCCCAGTAGCGACACCGGTTACCGACCCGTCATTCCCGTGTTACCCAGTAAGGTACACAAAGAAGGGGAACTGGCACCGGTGGGCACACAAGTGGACGTCGAAGCTATCATGCGGACGGCGTTTTCTCAGCGTCCGATTGATGAGGACGACGACTAAACAGCGCTGTATCAAATACGTCTAACGTGACGTATTCCGCCATAAACCGGGTCGACTCCACAAAGGGGTTGGCTCGGTCTTTTTTTATTGTTGCCACCGTCTCTTCGGTGAGCTCATCGGTTAAGAGGCTCGGACGGTTAATCACGAAATCAGGAATACGCGTTTTGTTAAAGTGGTTGACGTTTTGTCGAATCCACAAAAACCAATCGTAGGTATACCACGCATCCCATGCGGCACGTAAGCGTCCCGGTGTGAGGTAGGTATAGCTTTCACACACGACATTCACCTTGACGTTGTCAAAGAAACGACGGAACATCTCCAAGAAAGTCTGACGTTCTTGCTCGGTTAAGTCCGTGTACGGCCAAAGGTTAATCGTGAGTTCTGGTTTTTCAATCGGCGAGGAGAGCGCAATGGTCAACAGCTCCTGCTCGATATACCCCTTCATTACTTGTAGCAACGGGGTGGGCTCTGCATTCATCAAAGCCAGTTTTGTGCGTGACCGATAAGAACGTGGCCAGTCTTCAATACCAATAACCGCCGCCCATGCTTCCGTAAAACGTTTCACGTAAGCTTGCTCATCCAAGAGCGCGAGCTTTTCAGGCTGAGTGGCCTTGACATGTCCCAGTCGTGTATCAAAGAACACATCAATGTCCGCTAAGATGCGGCGAGTTAATTTCATTGGGGTCGTCCGAGGTTGTTGCCAATGTGCATCTGTTTGTAGTAGGCACTCCACGTTCGGGTGCTCTTCGCACTCGTCCGCTCAGCCCCTTCAATGTGGATACGACCTTGGCCGGTTTGACGAATGGATTGGTAGAACGCACGTTGAAGTGCATCGTTACCACCACGCGCGTGCAGGAACTCTTGCAGGGTCTCATCGAGACCGTCGGCAAACATCACGTACGCTTCGGGGAAAGAGACCCCGGAGGCTTTAGAAGGTCCAACCACCTGACCGGAAAGCTTGTCACGCACTTTATCGTTCTTCGCCACAGCCATCTTCTTCTCTTGCATCTGCGTCTGACGACGAGCAGGTACCGGGAAGTAAAGGTGTGGGTGTCGGGTACGGTGCTTAAGCCCAGTCTTCGAGTCGGTGAACCACATACGCTGGTTCATGTCCAAGCCCAATGCTTTGGCAATCTCCACGTTACGCATGTGGTCGATGCTTACCTTGCTACCCGCTGGGTTATAAATCGGGATACCATTTTTCGGGATGGTCGCAAAGTCTTCATCAGACATACGCGTAAACGCTTTGGCCATGGCATTGCCATTGATGCCGGAGGTGTCAATCAGATTCAGCAGGTCCAGTATGAATTTCTCCGCCGCCTTGCGACGTACCGGATTGAGCTTCATGACGCAGTCCGAAACTGAATGGCGACACGCAGGTGAGGCAGAGTGGCGTTCTCCAAGTCCTCAATCCAATACGCAATCGCTTCGTTGTTTTCGGGCACAGACGGATAGCCCCAGACATCCGGGATACCGCTGGTGCGCAGCAACTCCTGATAAAAAGAAACCACCTGAGGACAAAAGGTCCCAAGTGATTCCGCTGGTGCGGCAAAGCGCGCGACCAGAGCATCGGCAGCATTCGGATCAATGCTACGCAAGCCCTGTTCAAGGCGCTGAATAATGACTCGTTGATACTGCATCGTTTCCTCCAATACGGGGCGGCTTTATTACCGCCCCGCGTAGGGTTACTTTTTGCGAGTCAGGAATTTAGGAACACAGTCATCGTCAACTGCCATGGCCAGTAAGCTCATAGCTGTCAGCGTGCGTTTCCCGCCCTTCTCTTCTTGGTCTTTGAACATCCAGTATTCCACTGTGTTGTCCATGATTTCATCCCAGTCCCATCCTTTATCAGCGATGGCTTTGTACAGCATGTCCGGGGCGACGTCGGCGTATTTGATTTCCAGCTTGTGGAAGTTGTTACGCATGTACGCCATTGCGGCTGTGATTTCCAACGCACGACGCAGGCGTGGGTTTTCATCGATCATGTCGCGAATGGTGGTACGCATGAACTTGACACCCGGTAACAGGTGGAGCTCATAGTTAGCGCCTGAACGGGTGTAGCCGTAGTCACTGCTCAGCGTTTTAGAGATGTAATGCCACAACGATAAATGATAGAAGAAGCCCAGTGACTGAGAGAAGATAAGCTCAAACTTAACACCGGTTGGACCACCCTTGGCACGGAACTGCGTGTAGCGAACCAGTTTCAAGTCATTGGCTGACGAGTTCATGGTACGTGAACGTGCCGTTGGGTACATCGGTTCGTTCGTGGCCGTCTTCGCATCGTAAGAACTGTCGGCTTTCAGCTCACCGGTTTTGGTGGCGACAATCAGACTGTTCGTTAAGAAGGAAATCGCACGACGTGGTACGTTTGAGAACTTCAACTCACCGGAGATATCATCCAGCAGTTTATCCGCAGACGGCTTACCGCCGTTCTTCATTGCCCCACCCATGTCGTCAGCTAAGTGTACGACAAAGCCCATGTACATGTGACCGCGCGCCAGACCTGCCGGCCAACGTCCCATCATGTTCGACTTCTGCAGTGAGTCGTGGGCGTTCAGGATGTTCTGATCAGAATCACCCACATCGGTCTTGGCGTGTTTGCCTTCGATATCGGAGGTGTGGAATTCTGACAGGGAGTCGATGGTATAGAACCACGGGTCAAGCATCATTTTGTTCTGACGACGAACCGGGTCTGGGAATGGCGACTCACGGACGTCTTTCTTCTTGACGTAATCGGAGAACCGCTTTTCAATTTCTTTGCGAATGTAGTCCGAGTAATACTGCTCGCCCGGTAACATATCGGATGCCACGAAGTTATAACGCCCTTCGTCAATCATGGACAGTACGCTGGTACCGTCTTCGATTCCCGACGCTCGTTGAGCTGACAGGTAACCGGTTTCTAAACGGTCTAAGGCCGCGGACACTTCGGTGTCGTACTTCGAACCCCACGCCGCACGGTAGCGCAGCATTATTTGGAATATGCAGAAGTCAAGCAGCGTACTCTTAAAGCTATTACCACGTCCTGAGAAGCCCATGATGTGTGCAAAGCCGCCGTTGAGGTAATACAGACCGTCTGCGCCACGCTCATAACCACCCAAAGCGTGGTCCATGATTGTATAGACGTTAAAGCGAGGGCGAATTACCTCACCCACTACTTGGTTAGCTGGACCTGCCATCGAAAGCTCCGTGTTTATTAGGTTTGTGTTCTACATAAAGACACAGCGACACGTAAAAAGACTTACTATGTAGCCCCATTCCCCCGTCTCCGAGGAAGTATAATGACACTGAATCCCATCGCCGCGCTCCAAGCATTTGCTTCCAAAGCGTCGGTTATCTTACCCAAAGGTTTTACCAATAACGACCAAGAGCTGGCGCTGACTACGTACGACGATATGTCGAACATGGCCAACTGGATGCAAAAGGAAAAGTTCCTGAACTTCCAAGGGATGCTGGTTCCGGTACCACCGGGCTTCAACGCCTACGTCATGGACCACCTGCAACGACTGGAATCTGTGTGGGATGTGCTGCAAGACATTCTGCCGGGTGTGCTGCAGCCGGTTGACAAACTGCTGTCTGGTCTGACACACCAGAAAGGGATGATGACCCTGCCTGTGGGCTTTCGCTACAAAGACTTCAAATACCCACTGAAGAACATTGACCCGCAGGACTTGGTGAACAAGCTCGCCCAGTCGTACACCAACAACGTGATTGACCAGCGTGCGATTGAGAAGACTTACCACAGTGCCAGTGAAGTCGACGCCACCTTTAACCGTGCCCGTTCACTGCGTGCGGACATCAGTAAGAAGTTGCGTAAAGATGTCTCTCGCCTGATTGAGTCCATCTCGGCCTCGGCTGAAGCACTGGTTGACCAAGAAGCCCATCCGCAGGTCGTCGAGCAACTCACCCTTGCCCTTGACATGGCGTCAAGCTGGGTTGAACTGTTTGGCCTGTTCATGAAGCAGACCAACGAAATGCTGGAAGCACTGAACGCCACGGCCGATCGCCTGAAAGCATTGCGCGAAGGCAAAAAATAAAAAAGTAAAAAGAAGTACCCTACTCCAAGCGGAGTAGGGTGACTTTTATTTGTTTGTTGCAATGACAATTGCCGCTTTTAGCGCGTCGTTGATTTCAGCGTTGACTGCACGGATTAACTCATCGCGGAACGATTCCAGCTCCACGTAGAGGTCATCCATTACTTTCTCGTCAAACAGCGCGTACTCAAGCTCGGTCTTTTCATCGAAGTCAACCAACTCCCGCACCACATCCATGCTACAGGTGTTCATCAACCGCGTGACCGGGTCTTCCTGATGCGCTCGTAACAACTCCGTGTTAAAGCAGGCTAGCTGAGAATTAATGAGGGTGTGAAAATGCCCAAACGCATTCATCAGTATCCCACTCAGATGGGCTTCGTACGTCTTCGAGTTGAAGTAGTCGGCATTGTCTCTGACTACCGAACGCTCATGCGACTTCACCAACAACCGATGGTACGCCAGTGTCCTTTCCAGCACACCTTCGAAACCGATACTGAAGGTGTCGTAGATGTTGGTGGTGTTCATGTCTACGTAGATACGCATGTGTTATCCTTTCACAAGCCGAAGCGACGATTGAACAGCACGCGTCACTTCGCCCTCCAGTAGTGCTTGCATTCTCGTCTGGGCCTGCTTCACCGTTGCGATAAACTGCTGCTTCTCTTTCTCGTTAAACATGGTTGAGACGTTGAGCTTACCTTCCCGAACCTCGTATAGGATTCTTTCCAACGCGAGTTCGTTCAGTCCCCAAAACGCCATCCAGAGTTTATCGAGTCTGTACGACAGATCATCTTGCTTTTCCACCACCAACGGTTTTCCGCAGAATACCTGACGGTACGGCTCTGCTAAAATCCGCGCCCAACGGTATGCGGCATTGGCGATACGTTTGTGGGGTTTACCTTTTGCAAACTCCTCAAAGGTCATCGCCTTTTGCAGCATAGTCTCGAACTCAGCGCAAAGTCCAAACAGTTCCCTGTTGATTTTATTCTTCAGTTTCGGTGAAGCACAGCTAACATGGATAGCCATAACCCTCCTCACTTCTTAAAGAGTGTCCACGCTTTCTCAAAGACATTCTCGAGCTCGGCCGTGAGGGTCTGGAGCAAACCTCGATAACCCGCCTCCGCCCGCTCGGTAAGCAACTCCATAACCATGGGGTCGTATACCGGGCAGTTCAGCTCTAAGACGTTTCGACGCATGGTAGCCGGGGTCACCTCAAAGAGGGGCGTAAACTCTTTCACGCACCAGTCTAAGCTGTCCCCACTATCAAGCGTCTTTTCATCGAGTAGCCACAGCTTGTGTTGCACCGAGTTCAGAAACTCTGTCCAACCCGACGCCAAAGCGTCGGACAGCTTGTTGACGAAGTCGTAGTTATCGAACTCCTTAACTCTATCCGGCTCCTCTTGCATGGCGTCAATCAGAAACTGACGACCGAACACCACGATATCCCGACGCTGCTCACCGATGGTCTTTAAGACGTCGTCGGTATCAAACGAGACATAGATGCGCATCAGTCGTCCTTATTCAGCGTCTCTTTCAGCTCTTCGATCGCATCCGCGGCAGGCGGTGTCAGTTCGAGGTCAACGTTGGACTCATCCAGATGGATATCGGCTTTAGGCTCCGCAGGGACAATGGGCTTCCCATTGACGTCAAAGGTGAAACGCAAAGTGACCGATTTGATTTCTTCGGCCACTGCACCCCACAGCTCACCCGTGATTTCTTTTACGCGCGTGTCGGCCATTTCGATGAAGTTCTCAATCTCTTCTTCTTTAAGATTGATAACATGCGAATCGCCGGCCGAATCTTCGAACTGTACGGTTGGACGTGCCCGCATGTCCTTGGCCCATTTGTCGCGAACGTTTGCCGCATTACCATCGACGGCGAAGATGTCAACGGTTTCGTCAATGACGCCGTTAAGCTGATCGCTTTTGTCGAAGTGGAACTCCAGCAGGGTGTCTTGCAGCTTCGACATCCCTTCCATGATCGGCATCAGTACGGCAACAGCCGCCTGACGGATAACCGGGCCTTTGTCAGGCTGGGAGGCGTAGTGATGGGCAATGATGTGCTCGACATCGTCGTACATCGACATCATCAGCGCTGGCCACATTTTACGGTTTTCATCGGTAGTCAGATTCAGATACAATTTCATGATTAATCCTTAACGGTTAAAGTAGATGATCAGTTGCTCACTACGTGCGGCAGTGGTCCGGTAACAACGCATGATGAACTCATGCAAAAGCTGCTCGAGATACCGGGTCAGTTTGCGACAGCGGCCGATTTCAAAGAATTCACGGGTATTGAAATCAGCTTCGCCGATCGTCATGCGAAACGGCGATGGGAACTCGCCGTCCACATCGCATTCTTCTAACAGTTCGTTTACGCGTTCAGTGATGTCGGTTGGACACACCGCGACGGTCAGGCTAAACCCCACGTCAATCACGACGACTTTGTTGACCAGCATCGTTAACGCACGGTGATAGGGAGCCAGCATCATCGTAGCTTCAGCCACAAAGGAAGCCCCCTCTGGCAGTTCGATGCCGCGGTTTTCTAACTCATCTTCGATGGCTTGGACAACGGTTTTCTCCCACGCCTCCGAAAGCTCCTTTACCACACTTTGACTTTCGGTATCAACGAGATCAATGACTAATCGCATGTTACTTCCCCTTAGAAACGACTGACGGTCATTTCACCCCGGCCCATCTCATGAACACCATCCACTTGCTCTGGTGTCAGTTTGTACAGTTGAAGCTTGCTCAGGAGGGTTTCCATTTCCTGACGGGCGAGGATGCCAACCTTCTCCTTGGCTTTCATCACGATGCTTTCTACCTTCATGGTATCCACCGCACCGAACAAGTCGTTCAGGGATTCCATTTGGAAGGTCAGGGTGCGCTCACCGTTCTCCCCACAGGCCACAAAGGTTTCGTGAGCATTCAGGTGCACGTAGCTTTCCAAGTCCGCCACACCCTTTACAAACGCCTCTTCAACCCGCAGGGCCAGTTCATCCACCGTGTCCCAGCCATTGACGCCAATCGTGAACGTCTTTTGCAGCACGTCCTTGGCTTGGTCGACCACGAGCGAGGTCAGCTCATCGACAATCTTCGAAGCTTCGACCACGTGGTGAACCTTGTCAGTGTCTTTGCGCAAATCGCGTTCGTACTTACTGATAATGTCGTGGAGCTCGAAGTTCAGGTCTTTACGCAGGTCAACCATCAGCTCACTGATTTTCCCTGCCTGTTCACCGAGTGCCATATTCAAAATGACTTGCATGGTTACTCCTTAAAGAGCGCAAAGAAACGATCGCGCTCTGCTTCAACATCGAGAATCATAACGTGCTTGTGACGCATCGCATCAGCACGTGGGACAAAGGCATCCCAATCCGCCCGCCACATGTAGGGGCCGTGTGGGTACTTCACAATTAGGTTGCCCCACTCTTGCTCGCTTTGGATTATCTCCCGCTCCTCAACATAGCAGGGACTCTCCATGGAGCCTGCAAACCACAGGGTGTGATTCAACAGGTCTTCATCACGAGCAAACACCAATGGCATGTCGAGCGCGGCCTTTACCTCACTGACACTGCCGAGGTAGCTGCGGTTCACATCCATCGAGTGGCGTGGAAAGTTATCAAAGTCCCCCATCAAAGCTAAGAGAACCTGACGTACTTTTTTCATCATTCGGGGGTCAACAAACTCATCCGCGAGGGCGAGTTCCAATCCACCTTCGTGCACGATAAAGCGTAACGCAGACCACATGCCGGATAGGGGTGCCCAGTCAGCGATGTAATCCTGTCTGGCAATCTCCCGTGCCACGAGAAGGTAGGCTGTCTTGACTGCCTCCTCATGGAAGGTGAGCCGTTTAAGATAATCCTCAAGCGAGAAGAGGATGTGCATTTTAACTTGCTGCATTGAAAGGCTCCAATAAAGCATGGGACATCAACAAGTCGACGGCGCGAATCACCTGATACTGATTGAACACCAAGTGCGTCGCGTTGTACTGTATCTCCACGTAGTTGTGCTCGAGCATCCGTTGTATCTCGTTGCTGAGATGGTGAACCGGGTGACGTGAGAAACCCTCTAGATAGAGCAGGAACTGGTGAACACGTCGCCACTCTATCTCGGGCATTTTGTTCGCTACCCAGTCGGCACGTAGATCCAGAATCGCTTTGAGCAAGTCTTCGCCGATGATATCCCTGTTACTGTTCGCGGCCCGCATTAAAAAATATTTAACCGCCGTGCGGGTCCAATTAAGGCTCTCGCTGGCGGGTAAATCTTGATACTTCTGGAGAAAGAGCCTATCCACGTACATCAGCGATTCACTTTGTACGGTTAACATTGCTACTCCTTAAGAGTAATCTCCTTTCCCACTGGCCAGTTCAGTCGCATCTGCTGTGATGCCCGTACCAGTTTGATAATCAAGTCACGCTTCTCGTTACGATAGAGCGACAAGGCCATCGTGGGCAAGAACGCTGCCCGGTGGAGTCTTGACGGACAGCCCATGCACGCAATCACCTTGGTCTGCGACTTGATAGACTCATGTTGCAGCGCCGCGAGTTGCTGTGAATAGACTTCGTTATCGATCATCTGCACATCGGGAAGAGCATGCCTAACAAGTGGGATAAGGTGGCGCGGTGTGAGAATAAGGATGGCACCACTGGGGGATTTCTCCGCCCAGCTGTTCACCTGTTCGGCTAGTTTCACGCCGGGACCTCTTGAATGAACGCCCAGATATCACTTGGACGTTGTTCCAGACTGCGGAACTTCTCACAGCGGACATTGATGTTATCGCCATCTTGCCAGACGTGCAGCGAGATGTCTGCTTCGCTAGTGAGCATGATGTGCGGGTTGTGGCACTCGACCACCACACATGGCCAGTCAGTTCTGTCTTTGACGCTATCTACCCGCATGTCGCGAATCACATCACGCGCCAGCACATCGAAATGCCCTTCCGGCAGTTCACTACGCACCCACGCCATTGCTTTGTGTTCGACAGTCAGCAAGAACAGGCCGCCTTCAACACTGGTGTTCTTGCGGCTTTCTTTAATCAGACGTGCAATCAGGCCATTCAGTTTCATTGTATTAATCCTTGCAGTAATGTATTAGACCGGTTCCATAAAGGCGACTGCCTCTGGAGTTAAATGACACAACGTCACAGGCTCACCCTGTGGGATCGTAATACGTGGGGATTCCGCCACCATGCATCCTGTCCACAGGTAAAACTCCATGCCGTCATCTTTCGAGATTTCGTAGAGCACACTGCCAAACCCGTTGACATAGGGGCCATGCCACTGCGGTTCATAATCGCCTTCTTGGATTGCAAACACCGAGGGGTTATCTTCCCAGATGCGCAAATCCATGGCATACGTATCCAGCCAAAATCCGGTGATGTTGTGCTGTCGACGCAACGCCAGTAAGTCCTGGTACGGCTTAGCCAAACGTTCAGCCAGCTCATCCAGAAACTTGTCCCCCTCACCCAGCACCGCCTCAACGAATTCCATGAAGAGCAACACTTCCCCTTCAATCACATCGTCTTGGTCTTCGTGGGTGTAATCGTTGTAAATATCCTCGAGACTGAACTCGAGTTCATGAATGTTAAAATCGCGGCCAAGATTGACCGCATCCAACATACCCGTAATCGCGATTGCAAACGTCTTAACAAACATCGGGAACGAGCCGAGAAAGAAATCATCTCGGCGCACCCACAGTTCAGGTCGAGCAGCAAGCTTCTCCGGGCAGTAGCGTTCCCAAATCTTATCAAATAACTTAATCGCCGCAGGCGTTGTATAATGAAAGAGTTCGGGGATAACCACACGTAACATAAGTGACTCCTAACGATTTACCACGGAGATAATATCTATCTTAAAGCTTTTTCAGCTCTTCAACGATACGGGGCAGAAGCTCGTAAACTTCCACGTCCTCACCCGGTTTAGGGGCAAGCATGGTCGGGAAGGTTTCGGGCAGGATAAACGCATCGCCTTGAACCACGAACGCATGGTCTAATCCCAACACCGCATCCTTGGCATCTTCGCATTTGACGATGGCAATGAACGTCCACTCCAGCGGTTCAATAAACGGCAGGATAACCTTGTTGTTTTCCATCTGCTTGATAAGCATGTCACGGGTCATGTAAATCCCCGTGTAGTTATCAATCATGAAGGAGTCTTTCCCCAACAGGTTATACACCTCGTCCATGAACTGCTCGACGAACCACTGCATCGCCCCTTCCAGTAACGCAGACAGCGGACGGGTGCTGACGATGTGGGCAAAGAACTCCCCGACAGTGACATTGGGTGACAGGTGATTCTCCAGCGCCGGGTCAGTGAAATACTCGGCCATGGCATCGCCGTAGACATCAAAGCTTGTCAGCGACGGCGTCAGCATCGTACGGGCATTGGCCAGCGCTATCCCTTCCAGCAGGATGTTGGCAACCATCCACCGCGCAGCCGCAGTGGTGGTCTCATCAATCGCCTTCTGCTCGGTCGGGGTCAGCTTCATGGCTTTGCCGTAGCGATAAAACGCCATGCCGTAATACTCAGCCAACGCCTCAACGAGTTTGCCACTGTGCATGGTCAGAACATGACTAAAAACACGCAACATAAAAGCCTCACTTAATCTCAGTCGGCAGGATGCGGTTTGCAGCGTAGTAGGCCATCCATAACCCGTTATACTCCTCCCCGAGATAAATCACTGCATAACGCACATAACGCTCCTCAGGACGCCAGCAAGCCACGTAGAAGCGACCAGTGGGTTCTTTGATGCGGTTGATGTCCGTACGTTGGGGTAAGTCGATACCTCGCGTCAGGATAATGGGAATGGTTTGCGTGTCGTTGTTTGGGATCTTTGCCTGAATCTCAAACGCCTTGTCGACGTTACGGTAAATGTCTTTCGACGGTTTACCTTTCTCATCGAACAAGATGTCCGTGATGTCGTTTAAGACAATGTGCTGTTCCTTTTGCATCACTGACTTTAACATCTGGGCTAACTCATCGCGAAAACCGATCGCACGATAAGAGAGCAGCGCCGGACGCAGAATACGACTGATGGCCAAGTCCTCAAAGAACCACACGTTGCGGTCTTCTGAGAATGTCATGCGCTCAATCGGGATACCTTCTTTACACGCCACTTGGAACTTCTTACGCTTTAAGAAATCCCCGGTGATAATGGAGATAGGGTCAAAGCGCTTCAGTGGCGGGGTTTCCTGCCATGCATTGTTCGCATGGGCATTGGCCAAGAAGTAGAGATTCTCCCACGGTTTCTTGGCAAACGTCACCGAGAACATCGCATCGGGAATCATCTTACCCAGCAGCACAATATCATCTTTGTCTTTGGCGTGGTTGCCAGAGAAAAGGTAATACCACTGCTCGCCGTTCACCGTACACATCGGATGCGGTTCGTTGACCTGCACGTAGTGGAACTTCTGCGTGTTGATGGCAGGCAACAGGGAAAGGTTAATGCCAACGTCAATCGCCTCTTCCTTTTCCGCTTTCTGAGGCAATTCCTCAATCGTCCAGAACGGGCGGTACTCCACGTTCTCAAACGTTGCGGTCATGGTCGAGCCAAGACGGGCCATCTTATCCGCCTGATCGTTGCCGTAGCGGTCAGAGTGACCTTTAATCTTCACGACCTTAACGGAGATGCCGTCTTTCTTAAAGCCCTGCTTGAGCTCCCAGATACGCTGCATCAGCTTGAGGTTCGCCACCGGCGTACCGTCTGCCCGTGTCCAGCCACGACTGGCCCAACCTTCGAGCCACTTGTTAAAAGAGTTCAACACGTAGGTCGCGTCGACGTGAATAATGTAGCTCTTTGCCTTAAACGGTGCACCATCGAAAGCCGAAATAAAGGCCACGAGTTCACCCACATCCGAGAATTGTTCTTTGGGTACTGGTATCGTACAGTTAACCCATTCGACTAAGCCCTCAGGCATCGTAGGCAACTTTTCCGCCTGCGAAATAATTTTGTACTCTTCCGGGGCGATTGCCTCCGGAACCCCGTCGGCGAAGTAGCCACGCTCTGATTTAAAATCAGCTTTGTTATACAGGTAGCCATGAATCCCCGCCCCCGAACCTAAGGGGGCAGTGGTGTGACTCCCGTCCGTGTATAGCACGGCGACGTCGTACTGTTTCATTAACCCTCTCTCAGGAAATCTGTCGCAATGTATTCACCGGTGCGCATCTGCTCGTGAGCTTCCAGCATACGCGGGAAACCGTGGGTACGGGCAATCAGTGCCAAGTGGTAGAAACGTGCGGTCAGATACCCTTCTTTAGCCGCATCGAAACCGGCATGATGCTCGGTGTAATCTTTGCCGCGTGTCCAGTTGTGTGCTTCTGCATCCATGTCCGGCTGCAGACCGAATGCGTGGGCCAGTCGCTCTGCCGTACGGTCAGAGTCCAACATTGAGAACTTACGGAACTTGCCCGGGTTAACATCACACTGGGCAAAAGCGTTCATCAGAATCGGTGAATCAAAGTCGGGGCCACGCATAGTCAACACGAGCGGCTTGTTCCCTAAATCTTCAAGGAACTTACGGGCCGTCCAAAGTGCATCTTTGATGTTGGTGGTGCCTGAGAACGCTTCTTTACGAGCGGCTTCAGACGGGGCGTAATCCGGGTTGTCTTTGCCTTCCCACCACCCAATGGTCGCCGGGTCAGTATGGAAGACACGGCTGGCCTCCTCATCGTTCGGATTGATGGCCTGATACGAAGCGCCAATTAAGCGCAGGGTCGCGATATCAAACGCTGCCAGACCGATACTGAGAATATACGCATCCGGTCGCAGGGATTTGGTTTCGACGTCTGTGCCTACTACAATTGAGGGGATAACTACGTTTTGCATTATATTGCGCTCCATTGGATATACATTAGAAATGTTGATGACGTAAAATAAAAGATACCCTCCACCGCCCGAAGGAGGTGGAGGATACACTTAGTTTAAACAGGTCTTCTCGTGTTCAGAAAAGTTATGCCGGAACGCCTTACGGTCAGACCGGTAGTTCTCAAGAATTTGGCGAAACTGATTAGCGATGTCCTGACTAATCTGTTCTGCACTGCGAGAGTTACGGTCAAGCGTAATGCGGTCTGGAATCGGATGGAGGTCCGGTGTTTCAAACTCTTCGCACAAAGGTGCGACCCGAGGTGGATGCCAACCACGCGCTGCGACATATTCGTTGAGATCTCGTGCGTACTTATAGACATAATACGCATAGATGTTCACGTCGATAACATATGTCTCAAACGCTTTCTGATCGTCGTTACCCAAAGGATATCTAGCGGCCACTGGTGGATTGTCCATCTGCCTCGTAGGCCAAGCCCGCACCGGTTCCGGCGGGGTACCTTTGTACTGGGGGGTACAGCCCGCCAAGAGCAGCAGGATAACCCCCAGACAGAAAGGTTTCATTTTAATTCCCCATTGAGATGGTCGATTATGGATTGACGAAATGAGTTGGTCTCAGCCACCCCAACGGGACGTTTGGCTGCTTCGCGCTTCTTTACGGGAGCCGGGTCTGAGTGAACCGGCACTTCGGGCGCAACCACCGGAGGCGGGGGCATGGTAGCTAACGTCGTTGGTGCGTTCTTCGAACTATCATATGGCTCCTTGCCTAAGCAGACAAACAGTTGCTTATAAAGGTCTCTTATGTCATCGGCCTGCTTGTCTGCGAGGCCTTTTTTCTCGTCATACCCGGTCGCCATGTAGCGGTCATGTTCACGCACCTGCACCAGTAGATGATACTGCTGGAAGTAAAGGTACGAGACAAAGCCGGAGTAGACCAAGATTAACGTCATTGCAAGTGAAGTAATTTTTGCTGTGCGGGTAACTTTCTCACCATCACCCGGCCTAAAAACTTCCATCAGTAATTGCAAGATAGGAAGTAATTTTAACAGTGATGCTAACATTGCTCACCTCGAGGTATTTTTATAATGAGTTTAGATATACAAGGCTTTATCCAAATCGGGGCGCTAATCAACAACGAACCCGGTCAGACAGCGGTCGTGGGCGAGCTGTCAGAACTGTCACAGTCCTTCGCGCGCAGCAAACAATACTTCACCAAAGCAGGCCTTCAGGTGGAGTTAGTTTCCTTCACATCGAAGCGTGACAAAACAACGATCACTGTTCCTTCGGTCTTTTCAGACCACATCTTAACGTTGAGTCAATGGATTTACACCCAGTCCATTAATGGTAACTTCAAAAATGATGAAGTTGAATTCCAGCGTCTCCTGTTAGGCCAGTTCAGTACCACGATTGGCGATGTCCAGTCGGGTTCCATGATTGCCTCGGGTTCGAACTGGTTCCCACGTTGGGTCAGCTGGAAGTTGGAAGTAACAGCATCTGGTGTTGAAGATCCAAGCGATGTGGACAACACCATCATCGTCTGGTTCGACGATGCTGACTTCAGTCAGAACTACACCGGTTGTGAGATTTATCCCCAAATGCCCATCTCACCGGTGGATGTGTTCATGGGTGTCAAATCTGTGGTGGCGAAAGCGATGGAGGCGTTCAACTTGCCCGACCATCATGCTGCCATCAATACCCGTGCGGCCGGTTACCCGTACACCGCACTGGTGACCCATAATTATACATGGCACGATCGTGAGGACTACGATGCAACGTTGTTGGTCCCCATCTCCCTACTCATCTATGGTCGTGCGGGGCTAAATCCAACCAAGCAGAAAGAGGCGCTTCGAGATTACATCCTCGAAAACTCTGACTACCCGGTATCGGATTGGGTGAAAGTGTATCCGGAAATCTTCACCACGACCAAGTTCACGTTCGTGCCGGGTTGGACCATCCGAGGAGTGCCCAACGAAGAAGACATTGCAGCGTTGTACTCGCCTATGCTCCCATATGATTTTCTTGCGGACGCTGTTACGGTGTTTGGCGAGTGGGGCGCACAAACCGTCGCACAAAAAAATTCCAACGAGTTGCCAAAGCCAACCACCGATGTGCAATTCTTCCCGAGCATTTATAAATCGCTGTCTTGTGCAGTGATTGCCGGTTCTGAGAATGCGATTGACAAGGATACCCTGAATAAGGTGCTCCCTGACTACGCGCTTATCTCAACCCAGAATGCGGATATCGCTCGGATCTCGAAGAACACAACAGAGTGGCTGAAGCTGTTCTTCCAAGCGCTGGTTGCAGCAGAAGAATACCACCCGTACGACACCCCGTTGGACGTGGTGAAACTCGTGGACGACAAAGACCCGGCGTTGTACTTCTTTGTGTTTGAGTATCAAAACGTGGAGTACCGCATCGTGGCTCGCAAGGCCGTGTGGGCTGCCCCGGCACCCGCTGCAAGCTAAGGGGTCTAAATGGTACGTATCCCGTTAACGCCCCCGGTGAATACCGAGGGTGTCTTTAAAGTCAACAGCCCGTTTAGTTTACCGCAGGATGTGTTGTTTCGCGTGGATGCTATCGCGAACTTCGCCGATGTGGCACGACGCGGGGATGACCCTTACGCCAAGTATTACGCCCCGCTGAATATCAGCAACAGCGATTACTTGGACGATGCGAAAGTCGGTGCCTCGATAATCACCTTCAAGTCCAGTGACGGACAGTTGGTGTTTATCCCTGACACGTACATCGAAACCTACCCCGGTGCTGCTGGGGTCAGTTACGTGCGTAATGTGTTGGTGTGGGACTGTGGCCCGGTGCCCGACTACGTGGATATCAATGCACTGAATGCAGATGCCGTGGCTGTACTGACCAAAGGGTTGGGTGTCACGGTAACCGCCAGTGTCACCACGCTTGCCTTTGAGGGGGTTATCAGTGATGAGAACCATGTGCGGATGGAAGCAGAACGCAAAGCACGGATTCGTGAAACGACGCCGTTGTCCGAGCAGCTTGCCCTCGCACTGTCTCGTAATGCTGAACTGCAAAAGCTCAACGACAGCCTGATGGCGATAGTGGCGGCCAATGCGGTTCCAACGCCCGAGGCAAAAAAATAAAAGGCAGTGCCCACTCCCGAAGGAGTGGGCCACCTTATTTTATTTGTTCAGGTTCCACTTCGCAACGAAGTGTTCTTTGAACGCGCGACGCAGTTTGATATCGGAGACATTGCCTTCGATACGGCCCAGCAACTTACGGAAGTCTGCACTGTAAAGTTCATACAGACGACCCACCAGTTTATCAATCGCTTCTTCTTTCTCATCCGCCGGCGCGGAGTTTTTCGCGAGGAAGGATTCGATGAGGAGGCGAATCTGACCTTTCTGCTCTTCGGTAACGTCATCCGGTAACAGGATACCCTGCGGCAATGGTTTACCGTCCAGAATGGCCACACCGTTTGCTTTCACATCAGAACCGGCCATGGTCAGTGAGTCACTGGTGTGTGGCAGTTCACCCGGCTTCGGCTGTGCGTTAACTGGGGTAGGGAGTTCCACTTCCATGTCGATGGTGAACTCATTGTTGATGCGCGGGTTGTAAACGCCGTTCAGGACAACCGCAACGTCTTCCCAGCTTTTGATGGCATAGACCGCCAGCCCGTGGGACAGCAGCAGGTTGTTGTACTTCACCGGCTGGTCTTCTTCGATAAGCGCGAGGTCAAACGGACGAACCACTTCACCCAACTCAAAGAAGTGTGGGTCTGCTGCTGCAATGGCATAATCGCCTTCAATGCCACGGGCAACAACGATCCAGTTCATGTTACGGTTAGAGAAACCACGCGTTGCGTTCTGATTGCCTGCTTCGACACGCAGGTTGTCGAACACCACATGGCTGTAATCGGATGCGAAGTTATGCTCAGCAAACGGCAGTGGCAGCGCGTCCGCAAGCTGACCGGCGTAGACTTCCATGGCTTCTGCCGCGGTAAAGCCACCTGCACCGAGCAGCGCCTTACGCGCAATGCGTGAATAAGCATCCAGCGTGTTGAGTGTAACGGTGGTTTCACGGTTACGCAGAGTACGCGCCAGTTGTTCGATAACGACTAAAGGTAATGACATGAGAAATGTTCCTTAAAGGTAGATTAGGGTTTACTGCTTGATGTCTCCCACACGACGACCGTAGTGGGAGCGTTCTTCGAGTGTGGTGACGTAGTCAACCACGTATGCGGTGATTAAAGGAAGACCAATACCTAAATAGGTAAACCACCACGTTAGTAAATCATCAAGATCAACTTTTGTGAAATGGTACAGTACCAGAACAGCGATTGACGTATACGCCAACTGTCCGAATACACATGCCAGTGCGAGGAGCAAATCACGGGCGACCGCAGCTTCTAACGTGGTGGGGGTTTTCATTTACTTAATCCTGGTGCGTCGCCAGAGTGTAAACGGTTCAAGGACGGCTTTCGTGACCGGTAACATGAGAGTTAACCAAATCGAGTAAATGGCCATCCGACAGATTTCGGCGACGGGTGATAAGGTAAAGAGCCATCCTACAATGAGGAACGGCGTGGTAAGAAACACAAGCCAGAGTGTGGCATAAACCAACCACACGGACTTCTTCGGAATGTGACGTTCCACTTTTTCAAGAAAGGGAACCAGCCACGCTTCATGGCGATTAAGCCACGACCACACTAAACCGGAAAGAATGTTTAAGATATAGCTCACGGCCACTCCTTAAAATAAAAGCCCGGCAGACCGAAGTCCACCGGGTAAAGATTAGTCTTGCAGCAGTGGCTGGTTTGGCACCACTTGGTACTCCAGCACGAACTGGTGATTCGCCGCGTCGTCGGAGCGCCACAGTTTGTGGGTACGGGCCAGCTTTTCCAGAATGGTCAGGAAACTGCGCTGGGCGTATTCACTAGCACCAAAGAACAGTTTCTGCAGTTCAACCGTTGCATCCATGTACGCCTGACGGAAGATGAGTTCTTGGTTGTAGCCTGCTTTGGGCAGCCACAGCAGAACCTTACCGGCTTCGGTGTCTTCCACAACCGGGCGCAGACCGCAGATCCACAGGAGCGCTAAGTTCGCATTCCAGTCGAACTCAATCATCTCTTCTTCGTCGTCACCAAATGCACTTGGGAACGCATCAAAGAAGTCGTGAAGTTCGGCAAAGTTCTCATCGAACTGCTCAGAGTCTTCGGCTGAGACATTGCCCTTCACCAACTGGTAGACGTCGCGTGCCGTTTCTTGGGCAGCGAAAACCAGTTTAGGATACCACGGTTGTTCTACGATGTTCATATTGATCCTTATTAAAAGAGATTGCGGTTTGAGGCTAATACAGTATCAGGGTTGGGCTTCGTCACGGCGTTGCCGTAGAGTGATGACCAGACCCCTTGGAGTTCTTTCAGGTCGTTATCCTTTGTCTTCGCAAAAGCCAACCGCACGGACTTCCCAGCCTTCTTCTTCGGGGCTGCGGGAGTAAGGTCTGCGTAGAACGCAGCTGCGCGTCTGAATTGCGCCATGGTGCCGTTGCGTTTGCGGTGTTTACCGGATTTAATCAATGAAGCTGCTGTACCGGGGCCGTATTTGTAGCCGAGGTAGATTTCGCCATTACTGGCTTGCCGCTTGAGACGACCGTTCAACTCTTGTTCGATATCTTTGAGATAGGCAGCGGATAGCTTCAATGCCACACGCGGGTTGTTGAGGTTCGCGCCGTGCGGGATACCTAACTCCTTACCGTGTTTGCTAATCATGGCCTTTGCCGTGCCGCGTAGCATTTGCATGCCACCGCGTGCGGTGCTTTTGGGGTTCTTGGCTTTGACGTCAAAGCGCGACTCTTTATACATTGCGGTGGTGAGTAACACCGGGTCAACATTTTGCTGACGGGCCACTTCTAAGATGAGTGGCTGTACTTTTTCAAAACGGTCTTGCAAGTGGTCCTGGTATTCTGCCTGATAAGAAGCCTGTGCGGTAAACGCAACCAAGCTCAACAGGGAAAGGGCTAGAAACTTAAACATGGATTCTTCTCCGGCTGGATGTATTTCTTTTCCGTCTCGAACTATTCTTAACGGCGCGGTCAGCTAATTCACTCCTCTGTGATAGTTCAAGCTGATAAAATATGTCTCATTTATTTTTCACTGAAAATCTGCTGTGCTTCTTGAAGGAGCCGTGTAGGTAAGTACATGTCAACCTTCGCGTCAAGTGGTACAATGATATCCTGAAGTGCTTTCCAAACCTCCACCCGTTGATAATATTTAAGCCAACCATTTGCCATGCCGAGCGGCGGCAGTGCGATACCACCCTCGAGCCTCTCTGCAAGTTCTGCTAAGCGGTGCAAAGCAGGCGTTACATAAGACACCAGTGTAGGGTCTTTAAAATGCACTTTCGTCGGGAAGAGTATTACGTTTTCGTCTTGATAAACCGTTAGTTCACCAACGACAATTTCACCCGCGCGACAACGTGCGCGATAATCATTGTAGAGCTGTGTGTAGCGTTCACGGCATTCGAGAGCGATGCCTTTGCCCATTGCTCCGACACAATTGACCGTCACAACCTTATAGCGCTCAGGCGCATTAAACAGATTCTGACGTATGGTCAGTTCATCGTGCAATGTTAACATAGCGATACCTATTCGAGTTCTTTGTTACGGCTGCGATAGAATGTCACCAGTGGGTCGTTTCGGAATGCTGTCCAAATAGCGGATGGGTTTCCAACAACGTCGTTACCGGTTGTCCGGATGTGTGCGTCACCTAAGATAACAGCAACGTTACCAAGCTTGCGGTATTTGCGGATGGTGGCGAGCATCGCAGTTTCGCGCAGTCGAAAACTTCTGCGGACATCAACTGCCCAACCTTTCTCATCCTTCACATCGTCTTTAAATACATCGTCGGCCCAGAGGTCGATGCCAATAGCAGGGATATCAAGTTCCAACGCGAGCTCCAAACCGAGCGGACCGTTTGAGTACATCTCGTCACGAATGGCTTTCTTCTTGTCGTGCTCAGTCAGCCAGCTGTGCGGCCCAAGCTCTTCCAACAACAGATAGCCGTACGGTTCCTTTTTGTGCTGCTTCCTTATCTCGGACTCAATGTGCCGACGCTCACCCGTGGAGTGGTCTTCACCGTAGATATCAACCCTGTACATGCATCTATTCCTTTTCTTTTTCTTGCATCTTTTTGAGGAGGCGGTTGGCATACCGAGCAACAATCACTCGAAGCTGCTTCCGCTGTTCATCATCCACAACGCATCCCCGCCAACATCACCTGTGCCATCTTCACCGTTACCGGTGAGTTGTAGGTCATCGTCTGACCCCAATGCAGGTGGTTGGTGACAGGCTCGGCAGGAATTAACCACGCCTTCATTGCCTCGCGATGTTCTTTCGAGGGTTCAAATGCAAACCCAAACAAGGTGCCGTCTTCGTTGAGCAGCTCCATGAAGCCTGTGTTGTCCGGCATCGGCTTGATACTCCGAATTTTCATATCCCCTCCCCTACCTTGATAGTGACTGTGATGGGAGCCCGTCTTTCGTCTCCCGCAAAGTACAATGTGGTTGTGTTGGCATTGACCCGCACAAACGAACGGCCGTAGCCCTGTTCTGCCAGTGAACGCTCAACGTCTAATTCAAGGGATGCCATGGCGGCGTATGCCAAGTCTGGCTCTTTTTTCTCCACGGTTTTCTTCGAATGGAAAGGCCGGAATAAACGCTCCAACCAATCCCCTCTATCGTCTACCACTATCTGTTCCTTTTTTGCCAACTCGCAAAAACGGCGTCCAAGCCCTCATGCGGAACCGTCTTGCGATTGATAAGTTCAATCACGTGCATGACTTGGGCTTTCTGGCGGTCATCCACGAAGGAATCCCATACTTTCTCGATATCCACACGCGCCCACTGTAACGTGTACGCCTCACGCCACAGGGCGGTGTTTATCCAAGACTCTCTCAGGTACTCAGCATCGAATAACCGAAAGTCTGAACCGACCAAACGAGAAAGGCGCGTCTCAACCGTTTTCCCAAGGCGAAGACGCGATGACTCAATAAGTGCCAATTGATTCAGTAACGCAGCGAAATCAGAGTCGTCCAACTGCGGCTCTCCGAAGACGTGGTAAATGGGTAGGTCCATGCTACTACCTGCTAAAAAACTTGTGCGTGTGTAATGGGCGTCTGGTCTAACAGCCAGTCGCGTGTTCTTTTTAGTTTGTGCCGTACCGCAGGGAGATTATAAATGATGGCCGCAGTTAAAGGCGACATCCCCCAATCAACATGACCAATCGTGCCGACGTTACAATACGTTCGGCCATTTCGGTCAAAAAAAGAAAGCATTGCTTTGTTTCGTGCTGGGGTCTCAGGCGGCTGCCAGAACAATCTCACCGGCTGGCACCCCGTTTGCGGGTTCGGCATCGGTTTTTGGTTTGCGTCCATTGAGAAACTCCTGTAAGAATGGTGCAGCGCGTTCGTACTCAGCCAGACACACCTCAGTATGGATTCTTGAGGATTTTGTGTTGGCGGCAATGAGGCGTTTTAACATAAAAAGCTTCCCCTACGTAAAAAGAGCGAAATTACTCTCAGAGTAATAGGCTCAATACGTAAGGGAAGCTGAGTAGGTTTGTTACTTAGGCAGACTGCAAGGCATTGGGTTGGGCAATACCTGCTTTGACTTTGAGGTTAAAGTCAAGCCAACCGTTGCGTTCTTCATCAACAAAACCGAGTGCTTTAAACATCTGCACACCCAGGTAGTTGTCTTTGAAGACGGTGGCCGAAATAGACTCGTGGTTCGAACTTTCTGACACGGCAGAAAGGAGCGCAGTCATTACATACTTACGACGATGTGCCTCAGAAACAAACAGGCAACGCAGGCCTATCTGGACAGCATTCGAGCGGAAGAAGCAATAACCGATGACGGTCTGGTTGTCATCAAATGCAACAGCGCACTGGTTACCCGCAGCGATCGCGGCCAGTGTGACATCCGGTACAACATGATCTACTTTCAAAACCATACGTTGATAGTTAAGAAATTTATAGTGTAATGCCAACAACTGCTTTTGCTGTGAATCTGATAACGAATGAATGTCTGCCAAGATTGTAACAGTGGTCATGGATACGGATTTCCTATTTCTCGTACTGCACTAGCCCAGCCGGTGCAAGTAACGAAAGTAAAATAATGTTTCGTGAACAAACGTAAGGCGGGTTGGTTACGCTGGTAGACGTCCGCTACCATTCTTTTTCCCGGATGCTGTCTGCATATTTCAGCCAACAGTGCAGACGCAACCCCCTTCCTTCGATGTCCCCGTAACGCATAGACAACGTGCAACGCTATACTGCGTGTTTCCGTCATGCTGAACGTCACAAAACCGATTAACTCGCCCATCCATCGGGCAACAACAAGGCGCATGTCGCTATCCATCAACGCACACACTCTTGGTTTTACTACGTCTGCACCTTGCACCATTCTGCCGTGTTCTTCCAGAAAGTGCTGATACATAGCTAAGAGCGTAGTGTGGTCTGCTTGAGCTAACTGATGCTCGTCCGCCACATGTTCTACACCCATATCCGAAAGCTTCAGATCTACCTCCGATACTTACGGTTCGCCTGATGGCGTCGCTGAGTCCCTCTCCAGTCTTCACCGGATTCGTAGCGTGCTAGTTTGCGGGTTCCAATAACCTCCACTTCCTGTGCAAAAGGGAACTCGCTGGCGGGGTCAGGCTGCAGTCTGGAACCGACCAGACCGATATAGCCCACACCCACCACTACCACTTCACGTTCGTCTAACGGTTCGTCAGTCACGTCGCCTCGCTACCGGGTAGGTAAACCCAGACCGTGTCGTTTGAAGTTGCCTTCGTCCATCACCCCGCATTCGTTCGGGGTTCGCTTTCGGTTGTTCCTCCACGTCGCGTACCGAGCGTCGAGAAGCCCAACCCGTCTTAAATTGTCCTTCAGATTTGTCCACACCTTACTCCTCTGAAATTAGAACCAGCCCTGTGTGAGTGCTAAGACTGCACCGGTTACGGTGGCCACGCCAGCAACGCCGACGAAGAACACCATCTTAACACACCACACCATCAAGTTTATCATTTAGAAAGACCCACGCTTTGCATCAACATTCTTTTCCCAACGCCACATTGTGCGGCCCATGAACACCGTACTGACCAGCAACGTCAGGGGCATGATGCCGCTCAAGTTAGCGCAGACCATGGCGATTGTCACCCCGACAGTGTCGATGGCAATCAGCCAAGCAATCGGGCGCAGGTTTGCTGTACAGGGACAAACCCAGTTACAACGATCCCGCACCAACACCAACAGCGCCAGCTCTGCGAATAATGCAAAGAACACGACACTGTTGCAGATTACTCTAAAAGTGGTCATCTCTTCCATGACGTTTTCTCCGTTTGTATTGATCAACTGCAACTGCTACACCAAACAAGGTGGCAACCACGCCACCCACGACCAACTCACCACGGGTGAGTAGGCTAAACCACAAGTCACCCTTCACGGAAGGCCTCCTTGCGTTGTACGTCCTTTAAGACGTAATTGAATGCCTTGGCGATAATCCAAAGACATACTCCCGATAACACGAGTCCAGTAATCATCTCTTCTTCCTTTTTGCCTTACGATGAGGCTTAACAAAATCGGTTATTTCTTGGGCTATCCAACCAACCAAATACGCCAACGCTTCTTGGTTGTCGACAGTGACCGTAATCCCAACCCATTGCAAACACCGCCACGCCGCGTGTACGGCTTCGTGGGCGACGGTATTGGCATCCGCTGCTTCCACGTTCTCAAACACAACCCCAATGTAGGCGAGCCGGCTAGGACCGTGATTGAACACATAGACCTCACCAGAACAATCCGGGTGCAAGTCCATGTAGGGGTCAAACTCACGGGCAGCGTCAGGACAGGCCGACACCAGTAAGTTGATACCGTACAGCGGGATGGGAATGTCTAACAGTTTGCTTAACGTTTCTTTAGGCATGGCTCCACACCCTGTTCAGTCCAGCCGATGACGCGGCCGGGCATGACGAACACCACTGGCACGATGTAATACAAAAACGTGGCCAGCGCAACAGTGATAATTAACCCTGCTGCTAAGAGGAAACCAAAAACCCAAATGATTGCTGTGAGTAAAGTGCGCATTATCTATTCCGCGTATTGAATCTTAACATGTTCATTATACACGTCCGGCAACGTCACGCCTTCTGGTTCGACCACGCAATACGAGGCTTCGTTCAGTTTGGAATGCACATCCGAATCGTGCGATACAACGATCAACTGAGAAAACTCACCGCTTGACGATAACCGTTTGATAAAATCAACCAAACGATGACGGTGGGCTTCATCCATGCCCTCAGAAGGCTCATCTAATAACAAGGGGAAGTTCTGTAAACCCAGTCCCTTGTAACTCGTTAAGCGGTATGCTAAGTCAAACATTGCTTTCTGGGCTTTCGAACCTTTACCGACATCCGGCACGGGTTCGTCTTTGTCCTTGAGCTTAAACGGGAACAGGTAATCCAATTCGCCATCGGTCATGTCACAGGGCATCACCCGCATCGGGTACGTCCAGACCAAGTCGATATAGTGGTTCATCATCTCGGTGATACGCACAATGGCTTTGTAGTAATACTTACGCAAGACACCTTGCTCCGGTGACCATGCGGTAATCATCTGTCGCGCTTCATGGCGTTCGGCTTGCAGTGCAGCCAAATCTTTTTCCATGTTCGCTAACTGGTCGAGCTCCGTGGTCATCTGACGGTAACGGTCACGCGCGGTGGCATACGCATCCAACTTGCTTTCCCGTGCCTGATTCAGGTGATCCACAACTGCGGTGTTCTGCGCAACAACCAAATTGCGCTGGAAGTCCTCGTAGAACGCTTTGAATGCCACTACAGAGGTACTTAACACGCTAAGCCGACTCACACTCTGGTTTTTCTCTTGCGCGTACTGACGGTGCTCTGAGAGCGCCTGTGTGGTGGCTTGGATTTGTTCCTCTAAGCGACGGATTTTCTCCGGCAACACCGCATCGACATTTCCCACGGTCATCGCCGCTTCCTGCCACTCCCGTTTGGCTTTATCCAACTGGTCAACCAGACGGTGAAAGTGCTGGGCTTCACGAATCTCATCGAAGAACGCCATCACCAGCCCACCAAAACGCGAACGGTTGGTTGTAAACGCTTCCTCTTCCTGCAGACGCTTAAAGAGAATCGACAACACCGGGTCACGGGAGTAGGTCATGATAATCCCACGGATGTTACGCAGGGTTAACACTTCTTCCTCTACCTCACCGCGCTCACGCATCAACGTTTCCATATCCGCTTTGAGCTGGGCGAGATAGGTCTCGTTTTGGTTGTACTCACCGGTTAGTGCTTCGAGGCTTCGGGTCACACCCGGACGAAAATGAAACTGGCACTGGGGGCAATCCACTTCACTGGTGTCGTGGTAATGCTTTAAGTCGTGTTGCAAGTTACGCAGCACATTCTCACAGCGACCAATCTTCTCGTTCTGGTAGGAACACTTCACATCGAACTGCTGCAGCTCCTCTTCCATCTCTTTCAGACGACGGTTGGTTTGCAGACGGTCAATTAACCGGGTAAGTGTCGAGGTGAATTCCCCGGCATGGCTTTCAGCATCAACCAACACCGGCACCACAAAGCGCTCAGTGTCAAACAAATCCGCAAAGACCCGTTGCTGGGTTTGCAGATTCGCAAGCTCCCCGCTCAACCGATCAATGGTCGTTTGCAGACCGCTGTGGTTCCGCATCAAATAAGACTGACGGTTTTGCTCATCGGTTAACTGTGACAATTCACGGTTATAGGCCTTGAGCGTAGCTTCTGAGGAGGCGACCCATTCACGGGCTTCCAGCAGCAGTCGTTGTTCTTCATCAATCATCTCCTGCGTCGGGATAACGGTGTCACCGTCCAGAATCATGTCGGTGATTTTGCGCATCTTCTCCATCTGGTCTTTCAACGCAGCAGGTGTTAATGCACGGTCGGTGGACGGGCGTTTTTCCAGTACACGGTTGAGTTGGCTAATCTCCAACTGCATCTCTTCCATGCGGCTCTCTAAACGCTCCCGGGCTTCTTGGTCTTCGATGACGCGAACACGTGAATCCGAGATTTTGCCACTGACGTAATCAATCTGGTTACCGAGCGCGTTGTAGTGTTTACGCAGTCGGGTATAAAAGCCTAAGGCATGCGCCAAGTCCGAGGTGGACATCTTACTGAACCACGCTTTACGCAGCGGGGTATTGGCACGGGTCAAATGCAGCTCACCATTAATAAGTTCTTTGATTTCTTTGGTAAGGCCGGTCATGGACTCGACGTGCGTGTTGTACACTTTCGGGTTAACGTCAGTGACAACATTCTCACCGGTGGTGAGGTTATCAATACAGCAGATAAGACTGCTGCCTTTACGACGGACATGGAATTTAAAGCGTTGGATACCAACAAGAGAGAAATTGGTGTACTCACCTCCATCGGCGAGATCGGATTTTGCAGGGCATAACGGCAGGTATACGGAGAGGAGACTGCTTTTCCCTGAGCCATTGCCACCGAGGATGATGGTCACAGGGGTGGTCACAGTGAAGTCGAACTTTGCAATGTCATGCAAGCCCATTCCAGTGAAACCTTTGAGAATAATACGCTCGACTTTTAACATTTGCAAGGGTTCCAAAAATGAAACAAAACATCTTCCATATCCAAGAACCTTGCTGTAAAAAAATTAGTGCCACGGGAATCCCGAAGGATTCCCGATAGATCAATAGTTCTCTAACTCATCACCCCATTGATAACCTTCTGATGAACGCATGACGTTCAGGCCTTGCTCGGTCTGCCAGATGGCCAGCTCATGATAATACGGCGGCACCACACCATCAACGAACACCGGGTTCAAGTAACCGGTTGACGGGTTGTTGTACGGGTACAGGGCACCCGGGAACGACGCCTGTGCACACTCCGTGACAGGACAGATATCGATATCCGCATCCGGGGAGTTCCAGCCAACAATCTTACCTTTCAGGCGCTCACCGTCTTTGTAATACCACACCACACGCTGTGGCATACGCCCAATCAGGTTACGTGGCCAGAACGGTTTCTGACTGGCATCGCGCAGATTGGTCGGTGTCGCCACCCAGGTGTCCAGAACTTTGATTTGGGCCGGGAAGGTTTTGTCGAGGTAGGCTTTGATGAAGGTGTTCTTCACCAATGCTTTATATTCGTCTTCAGAAATCTCCACACGAACTTTCATGTAGCTGTTGGACTTGAGGCTGGTCAGGGTTTCCAGCATGGCAATCAGTTTGGTGTCGGTCATAATCTCTTCTCATCAAACAAAAAGAAAGGGCCCCCGCGGGGGCCACTGTTAGAGGAAGCGGGCATCTGGAGAACTGTTCCAGACTCGCTCCTCTCGGTGATTAATTGTTGCCTTACCAGAAGACAACGCACCATTGGTGGTGAAGGCCGCGACAGCAGGCAGACGTTCGCCAGATTCGAAATCCAGAATCTCCATCCCATTGGCGGTCGGGTCAGCGATAACCATGTAGCGGGTGGTGTCGTCGTGCGGGTAGTTGCGTGAGGTGTCCTGCAGTTCGATATCGAGTGCATGGAGCTGACGCTTCACGTAGAAGAAGCTCTGCGTGTGTTTATTGAAAAGGGGATGGCGGAAAGCATGGTTAAACCACGTTGCGCTGATTTTGGTAGCGGCTTGCGCGATTACCCCGACGTTTTCATTCCGGTGCATCATCTGCTGGAGTTCCAGCACTTTGGTGGTTGTCGACACCATACTGCGCAGGGTGTCCCCGTCGACATTAAACGCTGTCATCAGATTAACGAAATACTTCGCATGGTCGTGGATATTTTTAACTTCTAACATGATGGGCTCCTAGGGTGTAACAAAAGTCGATTAAGTTAAAAAGGGCCCTGTAGCCAATAATACTCTGGGGGTTGAACTACAGGGCCAACAGACTACCAACGTGAGAGAGTAACGTGTTCTCTCACCAAGGTAATATCTATCTCAAATCGCTTTGGATAGACAACGGTAACCCACCACGGCGGTGATGGGCTCGTTTCGGATAATAGCCGTAGCTACTCGGTGGTGTCCGTCCCAGAGTCGGTACTGGCCATTGACACAGGTGGCGATGACGGCGTGCTTAACACCGTGACGCAACATATCTACAAAGTCGGCGTGGGGAAGTTCATCTTTCACTCGCATGCGGATTTCGGCTTCCAGATACGCCCTCGCGTCTGCCGAAGTGGACCACAAATCAGAAAAGTCGGATGGTTGTAAGACCCGTTCCTCCCAATGCCCTTCATGAGCGGGAAAGAAGAATTCACTGCCGTCACTGTTATCGGTGCGATACGACTCGGCATACTCTGCCAGTTCTCTCTGAGACATACACTACCCTCAGTTCAAGTAGAAGGTTTGAATCTGTTGGTTATTGGCAAAAAATGAAATAACCGGTTGCGTCTCACCTTCTTTATCCGTTGATTCACCAAAGCGAGGCACGGGCATTTCGCCACAGTGCTCGCCGGTGATGTTCAGCGGGGTAACCAGTTTAGAGCGGGTATTCACCAAGACATACCCGTAGTCTTCTGGTCGTTTAAGTTTACAGGGCCCGAGCTCGAAAGCCAGAATAACGAGGTTGCCCTGTTCGGCAACCTCGAAGCAGCGCCCATCTTTGAATGCTTCTACTGTGCAGCGTTTCATCGGGTTACCGTTGTTCACACGGTAATGGGGAATTTGCTCCCCATCGAACTCCGCGTGTGCGGCTCCCGCAATTAAAAATCCGAGTAAAGCAATCAGTCTGAACATGCGACCTACCTTTTATTGTATCGTGAACCTCGACACTGGCGCTCCATGCAGTGACATGACAATGAAGACCTGATTATTCGTGGGGTTCTTCACAAAATTAAGCACAACTGACGGGTCGCATTCCTCAGTAGGCAGGTTTGACGCGGCTTTCTCTTTATCGTCGAGTAAGTAATAGTAGCCCGCAGGGCAGGTTTCCCCGCCCGGCTGGTGCAGGATAGTGAACTGCTCCATCTTCTCCGTTTCCCGGCAACTGTCCGTCACCAGTGGGTTACTGTTACACTTGTCAAAACCGATAGGCTGGTATTTGTAAGGCTTAATTAGCACGCCATCAAACGACGGTTCAGCACGCACAACAGCGATATTGAAAGCAGCGACAATAAAAGCAACAGTTAACAGAATGGCACGAAACATGGACTTCTCCTAAAAGATTATTTGATATAAACGATTTCAACAGGCGTCACGTCTTGACTGAACACGACTGCCATTTTATTATCCACGGTGAATAACCGCGCGTAGATGTTTCCTTGACAGGTATCCTTTTTGGTGTGTAACCGATAACCCGTCGAGGTGTTGATGTTGATATAACCCCACCGACCTGCGGGACATTGTTCTGTCCCCGGCTGGTGAACCAAGATGTAGGTAAAGCTGTCGTCCACTTGCACAGTTTCACACTGGCCCGCGGCGACAGACTTTGTATTACACCAGAATTGTGCGTGTGATTTAGGAGCGTCCCCATCCTTTACAACATCGGGTACATCCAATGTCAGTGCCTGTGCGGCGAATGCGCTCATGAGTAGCGCTAGGGCAATTAAGACTCGTTTCATTTTGCTTTCCTTATAGGAAAATAAATAAAGGAATCCCCACCCTATAAAGGATGAGGTGAACACGTAAAATTAACGCTTAACAGTCAACCGACCGATAAGCTCTGACTCATTGAAGAAGTCCACCGCGTACACCCCGCCTTGACGCAGTGGGATGATGTGCGCTGCTGTCACACCATCGTCACACGAGATATCTCGCAGGCGCTGGAAGTAGTGGGTACGGGTATTCGCAAGCACCAAACCCGTACAACGGTTGGTGACGGTGGCCAGACGGTAAACCGTCCATTCACTCTTGCTGGCGAGTTCAACAACAACTTCATCCGGGTCAACCGGCATGGAGTCCTCGGTAGGCTTAAACACCGCCGGTAACACACCCGGGGCGGACACTGCTGTGGTAGCGGCGACCAAAAGGAACGCCAAGAGAACTGCTTTGCGCATTACGGTATTTCCCAAAAGAGGGGACATCTGTCCCCGATAAAGTTAGTGTGCGTGCACGCGGCTATCCACGACATTCACACGGTGGTAGGCATTGCTGGTTCCTAGGTCAACCGCATAGAGGCTGAAATCCGACATGTTCGGAACACTGAGTCCGTTGGCCTGTAGAAGCGCCACTTTCCCGCTGGCTGTGATCAACACCTCAGTCACATCCCCTAGGTTTTTGCTACAAGAAATCACCCGACAACGTTTGGTGACTTCGTGATTCTTATCGGTATAAACCAGTTCCATTGATTACTCCTTGCCATGAAAAAGGGCAGCCCGAAGACTGCCCGTGTCGATATTAAAACTCGCGTGGGATAAAGAAGGTCGGTGCGTCCGGATGCCAATCCAGACCGGCTTTAATCTGCCCGTCTAAATCGGCGTAGGTGAACAGCACGGTTTCGGTCCGACCCGTTGACCAGTCGGTGAAGATGACTTCAATAGCGAACGACGTTGGGGTCACTTCCATGCCAAAGTCATGACTCTCCAGCATCATCAGCTCTCTGCCACGGCTGCCAAGCCACTGGGCAAAGTCGGCAATGATGGCACTGACCATACGGAACGGGGCTTGAAAGCCTAACTGCGCATTGCCGTGGTTCTCAATCACTGAACCCCACAGTGTCGCGATGTTCGCTTTCAGACGCGGCACAAAGACCGAACCTTTGCCGAACTGACCACCGAGCTTCTCAACCATGTCTGTCACATGGTCTTCCAACCGGTTGCGATCGTTACGCGGTACTGGAGCCGGTGTTGCCACCTCGCGCAGCGACGCCTCCACCCAGAGCGGCAGGTGTGGGTTATTGGTGTTCACGTCAAATGAAGCCGACGCGCGCATCATACCGACAATAGGACTGGACCATGCTTTGGTGATCCCTTTCTCATCGGTAACCCGAACCATGATGTGGGTTGCGATGTGAATCGGATCGCGAACGTGCTTCATGAACTTCGCGCGTAGTTCTGGCTCATTTCCAATCTTACGCTCAATGAGGTTAATGACCGCATCCGTTTCAGCAATCAACCCCAGCTCACTGTCGCCAATCAGTTCCAGAACCGGCTTAGTCAGATTGTCCGTGGCCGTTGCCCACAACACTTGATAGGTGAACGGAAAGGCTTCACGGTAATAATCCCGCAGGTGTCTCAGGTAGGTCTTGGTTGCAATGAAGAGGCTTTCCGGTGCGCGCTGTATCCCACCTAAGCCCCGCAGCTCAAGCGGCGGTGTCAACTTGTCCAAGATGCTGTCCACGGTTAGGCGTTCGGCCGTTTGCTTATTTTCATCTTCTTTCGAGAATAAATAAGGCACATACCCTGATAAATCCCAAGACCCCAAGAGCGTCACATTCTTTCCAGAGTCAACGGCATAAAGAACCAGGTCGCGGCCTGTCCCGATAAAACCGAATACATGGGCGCTGAGTTCAATTGCAAGCCGGTCGGTGACATGCTCCACGTATTGTGGCACAGAAAATGCGGCCGCTTTACCCGCGTGTAAAATAGTTCCGACGCGGCCTTGAAAGGCGACTATGCTCAATGAACCGCCTTGCCACGAATTATTCGCGTTACAGAGAACGGACTCCGCAGGTAACAACACTGTAATCGGATTACCTGCTGCAATGACTTCGAACGCCCACAGGCGGTCCACACCACTGCTGGGTAACTCCGTGCGCATCACGACATTATTGGTGCTGTAGTGCTCACGGCACATGGCGGTGACTTTCTCTTCGATAACGCGACACAGTTCAAGAAGTCTCAGCTCTTTACCGCGACACGAGGTCAGCGCCTGACGAACAAATTCACCGACGATTTCACTATCTTGGTTGCGAGCGTTATTTTGGTTTACCATTTTACATTTACCTTCAAGTGTCGGATTCGAAGCAGGCACACGGAACCAGAGGCCATGTGTTAAGTCCTGTCGATAGCGACGAGTTAAGTTAGGATGAAAGGAGTAATGCACAACTCCACGAGAATAATATCTATCTGAAATCATTTCCGTTCAAACATACCCCAAAAGAAAAAAATGTGACGTAAAAAATAAAAGCAGGTTACACCCGAAGGTGTAACCTTGACTCTTACACCGTGTGGGTGCGTTTGACTTTCAGCTGCTCTGCATTAAAGACAAAGTATTGCGGGATGCCATCGGCGTTCAGCACGCTGGCACCGTCGTAGCCTTCTTTAATCAGGCGCTCAACAATGGTCTTGTTCGCGAACACGGTACCGGGCAGCATGTCCACATCCGGCAGGACCGGCACGGTATCTTTCAGCAGACTGCGCAGGGTCACACCCGGGTTCAGCTCACGCACTTTTTTGTAGTGCGGGGTTTTCTGCACTTCGTGTTCGTTACGGATGGCGAAGGAGATGGCAAAATCACGCCCCATCAAATCTTCGATAGCCTGCAACTTCACGTACGTGCCTTTGCGATCGTTGACGAAGAAACGGTTGATGTTCACTTCGGTTTCGAACAGGGTGTACGGCTCACTTGACTCACCCCGGGTACGCTCGATTGCCGCCTTCAGGGCATTGGAGTCGCGAACCAGTGTGTAGCTTGGCGTGAGTTCCGGCAGGGAATCAGCTTTACCGGGAACTGCCAGAAATGCGGTGACCTTCATTGGTGTGCCTCTTATCTTTAGTTAATCGCGTACTGATGCCGTACGGGCTCATAAGACAGCGCAGACAGGTGCGGACGGCTCTGCTCGACCTGTTCCGGTGTCCAACCCATGATTTGGATTTGGTAGTCGTACGGTTGGTTACTGTTGCGAATGTGACGCAGACGCTTACGCAGGTTGTCTTGGTCTTTGACCTCAAACTGCTCGAGTGTGCGACCCATTGTTGCGCGGGTGCTGCGACAAATCACAGACAGGGGTTCTAAGCCACTGACGTTTAACCACGTCGGGACATCCACCACCACAAAGCCGAGTTTGTTATCGTTGCCGTATTTGGCAAAGGTGGCGTGTGGGATAACCGGGGCGAAGTTCGCCACACAACTTAAAAAGGTGACCATCGGATTGGGGTGGATTTCCGCGAAGATGGAAACAATGGTCTCTTCTTCGACCGCGACGGCCAAGCGGCCCCCGCTTTTCAGAATCTGGTCTTCGATGCTGGAAAAGTCTAACTGCTCTAATTGCTCTGGAAAGTCTGCTTTGAATTCTTCTACTTTTTTATAGCGACGTAACAGCATGATTACTCCTTAGAGGTAAGAAAAAAAGAGGGCCGAGACCCTCTTGTACTGAATGTTACTGCCCTTTCTTAATAACCAGCGCAACTGTTAATAATAACTGTTGGCCTAACACCTGATACGCTGACCAGCCGTTCTCCACGCAATACTGCCCCATCATGTCAAGGCGCATCGCTGGCGGAAACTCCGGGTGCCCGTTCAGCCGCGTCCGGTTTGAAGCAATCAGCCACGCCGGGTCGTTGATGGTACGGTCATTCGGGTCAGGACAATCCATGATGTCCCAGTGGTTTCGGTTCTGGAAGTTGATGAAGCACTCAAAGTCACGCCCCAGCGGCAAACCCACTGTGGTCAACTGAGTAATGTTCACCATCGCACCAAACGACACGATGTCATTCACCTTGACTTTGCAATACGCTGCCGAGACCGTCACCTTGGAATTCTCGTTCAGCAGCTTGTTGAGCTTCTCTTCCAACTGACTAGCAACGAAACGTTGAGCTTCGGCCAATTCTTCGTACTGGTGGAGAATCTCGACATTGTTGCGCGACAACAGTTTGCCGTACATCAGCGTCTTCAACCAGTCTGGGAGCAGCACCTGCAAACAGCGTGAGGCTTTGTCCCAGTTCGTCCCCATGGCCGGGAAGAACTCCATGGCGTCGTATTTCCCACCGTACGGGCCGTGAACGATTTGTGAAGTAACATCTGCGTTTGCGTCATTTCGAAACATGATAATATCCTTTATTGGCAACTAACCTCCAACCCAACTCAGTGTGAGGGGTTTAGGAAACGTTAGTGCACAAAGATGATATCTATCTGTTTTATTTTAGGGGCCGACGTAACGACACCACCGCCTGAATCCGCAGCGGGTGTTTCTCTGGGTGGTCTATCGGTTGTTGAATCACCGCCAGCTCCACCCGAACGGCGTGCTTAAACTGCGGGTGGTCAGCCAAGCGTACCGAGGCCAGTCCCCGACAGCGCATCCCGTAGTGCAGTATCCCAACGCGGGCCATCTCCTCTTGCAACAACCCCAATAAGCGGTCACTGACCGTTATCAGGGGAGCCTGCGTCTCCCACATCATCATGTGGGTGTAGGGGTAAACCAACTTCCCCTGAATGTAAGTTTCGATGTTCCCCACCACCCACTCCGGGAGAATCCCCGGCAGCACATCTCTGACAAACCCCTCGAGCATCTCTATCGGGTCGTCGTGTCGAATCCCGGTTAATACCGCTTCCACTGTTGCTCTCCTCGCTTAAACCCAAACCCAAGATAAAGGAAGTCGTCTTCGTGCCTCAGACTCCGCTTCCTGTCAAAGGGTATCACATAGTCCCCCTACCCCCGTGTGTTCTCTTTCAGACACAATAGATCGCCGATATGTAAAAACTGAGGTACCTGTTTGTATGATAACAGGAGACCGACATGATCAACTCACAGGTGAAGTTTTACTCGATCGGTATTGTGGCGAAAGACAAGCCACAGGGTACCGATTATATCGACGCTATCGCCATTGAGGTGAACTTTGTCGATCCGACCACCGTCGACGCCCAAACGTCGGAGGATGAATTTACTCATATCAGTAACGGGTCACAGGATAACCTGAAAATCAAACAGGGTAACTCCATACGGGCCCGTTGGTGGAAATGGAACACCAACCGTGTGTCCTCGCCGGATGTCTGTAAAGAAGACTCGGTGATGATATTCCAGTTGGGCGATACCGACATGTATTTCTGGATGGACTTTAACATCTCGAACGTGAAGAAACTTGAGAACGTCATTTACGCGTGGGCAGCAGACCCCGAGAACCAAATGGCGGATGACTTCTCGAATGCGTACCTGTTAAACGTCTCCCCCAAAGAGGGACACATTACCTTGCGTACGTGTATGGTCAATGGCGAGAAAGCCGCGTTCATGCACCAATTTAATACACGCGACGGTACATGGATATGTCAAGACCACAAGGGAAACAAGTATTGGATTAATTCCGTGGAGGACGATGTGGGGTTTGAGAACGCCATGCTCTCCAAAGTGAATGCCAATAAAGAGAACATTTTCATGTACTCAAAGAGCGGCATCTATCTTGAAACCAAGCTCATCAGTGAGAAGTGCGAGAAACGTATTAGTAATGCCTCCGCCTCCATGCAGTGGACAACCAAAGACTGGCTCACCACTTCTGCCAAGTCGATGTTCAAAGGCCCACTCGAAGTCAGCGAAGACTTCAAGTACGGCGGCAAGGGTACCGGCATCGGGACGTTCACCGTCAGCGAAGCCATCATTGCCAATATCACGTTCTCGAAACACGTCCACAAAGAGCAGGGCGATGGTAATGATGTCTCAACGCCACATTAACCTCTGGAGAACAGCTCATGGACGCCAAGGCGCTACATAAGGCCCGTGTCGATAAGTTGTGTAAGCAACTGCCACACCGAACCCGTCGGGGTATTGAAATCGCACTGAAGAACCCAACACGTTACTGGCAACTGATGCGGCAGATTCGTGCGTGTGAAATGCCGATGGTGCAATAGACTACAAAAAAACAGATGGCTTCTGTATTGTGACGATACTGTCGATGGCTACACTTGTAGCACTACACACAACCCGTCGCTTGCAAAGCCACTTTTTTCAGCAAAAAAAGATTGCAGGCGTTCCTACTTCTTCGGGGGTAGGAACTCTCTTTTTTTACGAGGTCTTAGTATTTGTATGTAGGATATGTTAGCTACCCCACTGTAGTTCAACCGATAATGGAGAGTAAAATGAAAGAGTTTCAATCATCTGATACCATTCCTGCGGACTTCGAAGAAATTGGCCATGTGTCTGTTTCAGGCTTAAGCACGCTGGATGAAGTAACTGAAGCCCTGTCAAAAAAGGCTGAAGAAGAAGGTGCTGATGCTTTCAAAGTCATCTCTGCTGGCGGCAACAACAAGCAGCACGGTTCTGCCATCATCTACAAACACTCAGGCGCTGTGTCTGAGTAAAACTTAACCCCGCTCGTCTTGGGCGGGGAAAGTTGTTTTTCAACTAAACGTTCTGGAGGACGAAATGGAAGTATTCAAATCACCTAGCGACGTTAATCTGGACGAGTGGAAAGAGTATCATCGTGTTCAGGCCGCAGCGGACAGCCCAGACGGCGTTGAAAACCTGCTTGCTAAGCAAGCGGAAGACAACGGTGCTGAAGGTTACGCGATTGTCGGTTATACCGGCAAAGACCGTATCGCTGGCGAAGCCATCCTGTATCGTCGTGACCGTACCAAAAAGTACGAACACGCGACAAAGGAAGACGCAGCCGCAGCTATCGCTTTACGGCGAGAAGAAGTGGCGGGTATGGAAAACGTTAACCGTGGTGAAGCGTTAGTTGAACGTGATACCGCGCAGACCGTGTTCCCGGGCAATGACAACATTGACCCAAATGCCAAGTCGGACATCGCTCGTGCTAACCAAGCGTCAACGGGTGCCGATCCAACTGCGGGTAAAACCGAGCATCATGCTGTAGAGCCTGATCCGGTTGCGCAGAACACCGACGTTGAAAAAGGTGACGCTCCACAGCAGAATACCGGTGCCGCTCCTGAGAGCACACTGGATTCCGAGCAGGACACCAAAAAGTAAAAAGGTCCCCACTCTTCGGAGTGGGGTACTCTTTCTTTTATTCACCTCAAAAATAACGTACCGGTGAGTGAATATGTGGGGATATGTGTTGCATTGGATGACGCCAATTAGACCTACCCCCTATAACACGCGTTCAGTATACGAGTATCGACTTTGTCCTTTGGACAGCTCCACCCTCCGAGGGGTGGAGCGCTTTTTCTTTTATTTGCGTGCCTTGAGTCTGCGCATCCAGACTTGGGTATCGCGCCACGCCCGACCGGTTGCTATCGGTTGTGCATCGTTCACCACCGACTGCTGTTTCCAGCGCGCATGGGTGGCCACCAAGTTCGGACGGTCAAGCTCTTGAGTGTGGAATGTCCACTCACCTTCTTCCCACGTCGGCCAGTAGTTCACACATTTCCCAAAGTCGTTGACAAGCATCCCCAGCGGGAGTTTACCGTCAATGTCATTTGGGTCGCGGTGATGGAACCGACCGTAGGAGCTGGCTAAGTTCACTGGCACTTCATCCACTTCCAACCACGGGGTGTCAATCACCACCATAAACGACGACTCATGTTTAAGCAGTGCTTGTAACGTGGCCGAACTCAGGATACGGTACGTGGAACTCGGTACCGACAAGTCTTCCACCCCGATGTCATCCCAGTGGTAATACTCCCGGGTTTCATGAATCAGTTTGAGCAGACTTAAGTTTGGCAGTGACAGCATGACGGCACGTTGACTGAAATACATCGACGCCGGTAACCAGTGTAAAATCCCCCCGATAACATACGCCACCGTTTTACCCGTTAGGTCTTCTGGCAGCGACACCATCAGTCGGCTGTAGTAGTCACGGGTCTCATCCAATCGCGTGACCGTTAAGCCACTCAGTGGATAGGTACGCAACTCCCCCACACCGTTTAACACCAAGCATCCCATGCCCGGTTCGTGAGACTTCTGAACAATCCGCCCCGCCCCATTTAACCGTACCCCCACCGAATCGTTCTGGTGGGAGACCCATTGGCCATCAACATTAAACAGCACGTTGTGACGGTACTGGTCTTTGTACTCATCCGGCAACTCCAAGACCACATCTGTTGCATCTTCTAAGGCAAAGTCCTGCGAGAAGTGATAACCCGGCGGACACAGATGCGGTTTTGGTTGGAAGTCACAGAACAGGGACTGGTAGTGCGCAAAGTTATACTCAAGAACCGGATAGCCTTCTTTGAGTGTCGGAATCGCAACGCCGGCTTGTTCGTTCAGCCAACCTTGCAGGGTGTCAATTCGGTTTTGTAACGCAGCCAGATGGTACTGACTGAAAAACGTGTATTGGCGATCTAATGACTCCAGACCCACTTCGAAGGTTTGGTAGTCGCTCACCAGTTGATTGAGCGGGCGTGAAACGTCGACGGCTTCCCATCTGCGGGTAGAACGATTAAAGCCGTACGCACGGTCAGCCTGCACTTGATATACAGCGGCCACAGGCGAATTCCTCTAAGGGTAAAGGTCATAGTATGAACTCGACGACCTTGTGATAAGAGGAGTGTATAATGGCAGTCGTCTTTGACCCACATCAGAAAGAAAGTGGGAATTTAATTCCCCAAGAGGCGGTAACGCCTATCGGTTCGAAGCACCGAGTGCTCATTCCTGCAAACGCCCCTTTTTACACCGGCTCTGTCGTGGTTACCTCTAACGGTAAAACACTGAAATTCGGTCGTGACTACGTGTTTGGGCATCGCTTCATGACCGGCATCCAACGTACCGGCAGAAACATCCATGCCAGCATCTGGATAACCAACGAAGATTACGTCAATAACTTTGCCGTGGACTACCATGCAGTTGGTAGCGGCATCGCCACCCCAGCACAAATCGCAGCGGAACGTCAGGCAAACGCCGACAAGTACCCGGTTGATTGCCAGTGGGAAGAAGTGATTGGTGAAGTCTATTTCCCGCCGGTCGATATCCAATTCGACAAAGCCAACTGGCAAGGTGAGTTAGAACTGATGCAGGCCATCGCGGCCATCGGTAAGAAGATTACCGAGAAGCCTCCAATGCCCGATCCCTACACCACCTCGTCTGTACCCACAACCAACCACGAAGGTTTTTTCAGTCGCGGCGAAGTGGTTTACCAGAACGACCTCAGTTATTTGGTTAAGAAGAAACCCACCGGGCCGTTTTATACCATTACCGGGTATAACCCACACGGGATGGGTGACTACCGACTGATTGTCAATTTCAATCTGAAGTCGTTGTATAACCAAGTGACACCGCCCAATTTCGCGATGCTCTTGCGCAATTATTGGAGTGGGGGTTTTGCGGGGCTGCAACTGCGGTACATGGACGGCGATTTGAAACTGGTGCTCTTCGCCGATGGTAATACGCCCTCCTATTATCCTATCGCTGCCGCTGGAAAAGGGTTGGCCATCTTTAATAAGCCCTTTACGGTTACGGTCATTAACAGCAAGACGCACGACACGGTGTCGGTGGTTGTGACGCAGGAAGGACAAACCGTCCTTAACTACACGGTGGATATTCAAAACCCACCGACGTCAGTTTCTGCAGAATGGACACTGTTTAATGTCCGCTCGAAACTCAGCAACCGCACGACCGATTTGCGTCTGCAGTTCGATGTTGGTGTTAATGACACATTCTCGTTTAATGACTTCCCGGGTTACGGGTATAGCGCAGATGATAACGCCCCGGTCTTAGCATTACTGAAAGACTACGCGGAGATTGTCAACGAGTTGTACCGTGGCGCACCTGCTCACGACCACATCGGTGACAAGAACGACCCGCACGAGGATACGCCAGGGTCAATTGGTGCGTTGCCGCTGAATGACATTGCTTTCGATTCTGCACTGGCGTTCGGTCGTACACAAGCCGCCCTTGCGGTGTACATCAATAACCTGCTCCCGAAAGCAACCGACCTTAACAATCGGATTCTGCGCGTCGGGAACAACACGCCGGTACCGGGTGCCTTTACCATGCAACCGGGTCTGGGTCAGATTAGCTCCACGTCTGCAGCGACTGAAGCCGCCGGGGTTGAAACACTGGGTACCGTTGATGACAAGATGATTCGCTTGTTGTCAAAAACCTTCCAGCGGCACGTCACCACGCAAAACGCCTCGGCGAAATCCGGTGCCAATGAACTCGTGCTCTACAGCGACAGTCGCAAACTCCAGTGGAACGGTAAGCCGTTACTCGACCCGACCACGGTGATTCCGTACTTGCCGGGCGTGAGTGGAAGTGGCGATGGACTGTTCTACGGTGAGAACACGGCGAGCTTCACCATCAACGGAAACGGGATTCAAACCGTGCCGTTTAAAGTGGTGTGGTCACCGGCAAGCAATGCCAACCGGGATACCCCAGCCTTGCGTCGCCTGACCACGGACTTTGGTGCCAGTGATGACTTAATGGTGACACCGCTCTTGCTGAAAAAGCTTGATGCGTTGTTCACCGGCAAGTTACTGCTGAATAAGGCGAACATCAATGGCATGGCGTTGTCCACGTCGGTCACGATTGACAAGCTGACCTTTAACTTGGGCGCGGTGGCAAACACCCCGGATACCCAGTTACCGGTCTCCACCGCACAACAGGCGGAGCTTGACAAATACGCCGACACGACACACACCCACACCCCCGCGCAGTTGGGGATTGTGGCGGCAACCGACAAAGTGAAGGGCCTTGTCAAAACCGGGAAACTGGTTGACGATGCCACCGTCGCGTTGGATGCCGGTGCCGTCAGTGCGTTGGTGAGCCGTTCCGATGCACTGTCAACCACTGCCGGGAATGTGGACTCCGGTGCCGTTATCGACATCGTGCGTTACGGGACGCCGGGTGCCTCAAGCATCGCCAATGCCCTGACCTCAACCGGTTGGATGGTGAGCATCAAAGCCAACGTCTATTTTGCACGCTTGCGCTACGATGTGCCACTGGGAAGCTTTAACCTGACCCAGCTGACTTCCTCACCCAGCAACAAAACGTTCTTTGTCTACGTGGATGTGGTGAACAACGCAGGTCAGTACCGTATAAGCCTTACCAAACTGCCGGAGTCAGATACCCTGACCGAGATTGGTAGCTTTACCACGGACGACAGCGGTGTCTCCGATTCCACCATTCGCAACGTCACCCGCTTGGGGGATTTCCGTGAGCTGGTTGAACATGTGGCGTCGAAAAACGACCACAGTCACCGGGCGATGACGCAGGCCGAGTTTGGCTTCACCTTTAACAAGCAAGGTGAGGAGTGGACAGGCGGTGTCAAAGGGACGTTGCGTCGGGATGCGGATTGGCGGGCACGCGGTGTAGACGGTTGGCGCAGTCGTGAGAATGTGCGTTGGGGTGCGTTGAACAGTGCCTACGACGGCTTTGTGTTCTCACCGGGCGGGGTTAACTCAACTGACCACCTTGTGATGCAGTGTATCTCACCGTACTACACGTTGAGTGGCACACCCGTGACCTTTATCCCAACCGACGTCACCGTTAACGATGACACGCTGTTTGAGGTGATGGGCCTCGGTTACACTGACAGCAAGGGGAACTTCAATCGCCTCTCGGTGCTCATCAGTCGCTCGAACTACATCTCGGATGCGCAGGGCAATCTGTGCCACCTGGGCTTTGCTATCAACTACGGCAGTCCACGTCAGATTATCATTGGGGGCTCGGACTTCCCGGTCAACAATGCGAATACGTGGGCGAGTCTGGTTGCGTCGGTTTCGGTACTGGCAGATGCCAACACGGTGAACTTCACGGTGGCCTTGCCAACGACCACCACGGTAAGCCTGAACCTGAAAACCGGTGTGCTGTCTTTGGGGTCGCAAACCATCGACCTCAACGCCCGTCTACAGGCCGCAGGGATTGACCTGACCGAAACTACGTCGGCTACCCTTAAACGTCACTACGGCGTCGGAGGGAGCTTCAGTAGCGTCTTCCGTTGCAGAGCGTCAACACCGGCGAGTGTTGCTGACGACAACGTTTACAACACCCTCGTTTCTTTTGTAGAAAACTACTCGGGTCTGGAACGTGCACGGTACATCGAAGGTGTGCTGACAACCGAGATGCTGGCCATGACTGACACCCAACTGCGTACGGCGATTGTGAAAGCAAACACCGATAAGCACTACAGTGGCATTCCGCGCTTTATCTCGACGTCTGACCTCATCCTTTACACCGACAAAGTGAATAAACGATACACCGGTGTGGTGCTTCGTGATTAAGGAGAACTAAATGAGTGCGATTCCTTACGATTGGAAAGGCACCGCCAAGACCAATCAGTTTACTGAGGAGCGTATTCTCGAATCGGACATCGCCTCGGAACGTGTGCTGGTTCTCCAGCACCGTCCGTTCTTCCAGTCTGGGTTTTCCGTGAGGCAGGCAACTGCCTCTAACCCCCTGACTCAGGGCGTCGATTACGAGTTGGCTTATCAGCTAACAGAGCTGGACGACTCAATGGCGAGTCCGGTGTTCTGTGGGGTGAACATTATCAACCCGGCCATCAAGGGTTCGTTAATCTTTACCGGTAACCACGTAGGCGGAACGTACTACGACGGTCTGTTGGAATCCTTTGACACACTGGTGAAGTATTTAAACAACCCAACCAGTGCCCGTTGGTTAAATGTCAACAACCGTCCGTCCTTGTATCCGGTGATGCCGGCTGCAACCTCGTGGCATGATTTGCTGAACAAGAAATACGTGGCGTCGGCCATTCATGACGTGGAACTCGATGCCGGGTCGGCCAACGATGAAATCAAAGCCAAGCTCGACCAGCTGAAAGTCACGGTGGAAAGTCTGCACGCAGAGATTGAAGCCTTCGATTACCCGTCGCACGTGAATGCCAAGAACCCCCACGGCACCACAGCCACCCAGATTGGGGCACACCCGATTTCCCTGAAAGCCGCTGACACCTTCCTGACCTACGGGAAGACGTTACGCCAGCTGACAGCCGAAGTGCGGGCGCTGGGCTTGCAACAGTCGGATATCGACAAGTACATTGAGACGTGGGCGTTTAAAGACATCCAAGGAACCTTTGTGCAGTTGGTGCAAGCGAACCGTCCTATCTTTAAGTCCAAGAACGGGGCGTCGAGTATCCTCTTTACCGACACCGGTTTTGACCTCACCTCCACCGGTGGAATTGCCTTGCGTGCCGGCTATAAAGGTGATGCGGCGTACTTCGAATGGGTGGCAGGCGGTAACGTCATGCGTATCGAGTCGTCGGGTAATGCACTGGGCATGGACAAACTCTCCGTAAACGGCGTGACGCTACTGACCACCACCTCCCTGATGGATTATCAGGCTGAGGACAATGGCGGGGGCACTGACCCAGACGACTCCAAGTTGTACGTGCAGTCGGACACCGTGGGCTTAACCCCCACCGGGAAAGGGTCAAAAGCCGATCCGGTGAAATGGAACTTAACGGTGCCTGATGCCACAACGACGGCTGACGGGGCTGTGACATTGGTGACGCAGAAAAGCGATATCGCCAGTGGACAGGCCGTCACCCCCAATGCAGTTGCTGCGTATGACACCAACCTTGGCCAGTTCGTGCCTAAGGCTACCCGTCTGAACTCGGTTGCCATGGATGACGGCTCACGTGTCCTTGGGAAGTCAGACATTGGTTTGGGGTCTGCGGATAACACGGCGGATGTGGATAAAGCCTTGTCAACCGATTTGCAAACGGCGTTGGCCAGCAAGTCCGACAAAGGCCACAAACATGCGTGGGCGTCGTTGAACATTCCCAACGCCACTGAAGCGGACGCCGGGGTGATTCGTATTGCGCCCTCAGAAGCGGCATTGGCTGATGGCCGGGGAACGGCTCCCAATGTGCTCTATCAGCTGCAACTGCAATTAGCAGACATTGCTGAGAAGCTCAAAGGGGCAAACCCGAAAGCCGTGACCGACTACGCGGTGATTGGCGGGGCGACGTGGAATGTGGCAAGTTCGAAACTGGCATTGTCAGTGCAAGACTTGAAATACTTCTACATGGCCAACGGTGGACGTAAAGAGGGGCGGGTCACAGGGTCTGTAAACCTTGAAACTACACCGATGTTCAACTGGTATCAGCCAACGAACGTCATCGAGCGTAACTGGGCAAAAGGTGTTCTGCACAATACTCAGTTGGCATTAACCTCGAGTGTCGCCACCCTTCCTTTATACGCTCGCACAATTGGCCTGAGCGCTGCGCAGATGGGTGACCTGTCCATTATCTCAGTTCTGGCCAAAGAACGTGTAGCGTGCGTTTCAGGGCGTCTGAGGGTGATCGCCTCCGGGGGTGGAAACATCAGTGTGTACATCAACGGAGACCTTGTGGCATCGGGTTCGCCGACGGTTGATGGGGTGTTCTCCGTCGACACGGCATCGTCGGTGCACACGGTGGCCTTACGGGCGGATTGTAATGACAGCAGCAAACCTGCGGCCATTGCGTTTGAGATTTGGGATAACAACTATCCTATCGTGGCATCATCGCCTGACACGAAGCTGGTGCAGTTAAGCGAGTTCATCAACCCGCGTAACAATCGCCACTTTGTGTATCTCAACATGAGCACCAATTCGCTGTTTGGTCGTGCGGAACCTATCCCGTCGAACGACATCAGTATCACACAAGCCTACGTCGGTTACGTGGACTGCGGTCCTGCGGGAATGGCGACCACCACAGTGACCTTTGACACGGTGGCAGACTTTGGACAGTTCCAAGAGTTGGGGACGCACCAGACCCTGATTCCGGCACACGTTCCTGAGAGCAGCGACTGGTACCTGTCAGATAACCCGAACATGAAACGCTTGCCGATTGCCTCCGATAAACCGGACTATATTGCGGCCGGTGTCGCAGGTTCAGCCAGTCTGGCAGCCGGGGTGTTGTCACTGCAACCGTCGGTCAATGGCACAGGGTTACTCACCATGTGGTTGGACACCCGTTACAGCGGGCCACAACAGTGGATGACACCGGCAAACCCGTATGAGAACAACCTGCTCACCTACGAGGGGTCACTGGCGCTCTACATTCCGATTCGGGCGACGTTAAGCGCAAGCGCAAACGACTTGTGGTTAACCTTTGCGCAAAAGGCAAAGAACGGCCAGCACAAGTTCTTCCACGTCAACGTCTTCACGGACGAAGCCGAATACGGGTACATGCCAGAGATGGGCGTTAACCCAGCGAACTTGGCTAACCGTGCACCGTCTGATGCCACACCGCTTGCAGTGCATCCGTACGACATCAGTACCGCCACGGCAACTGACCCGCATGTCTGGGGTGAGGATAATGCCGGGGCTGCTGAGTCACGGTATATCGTGCGTTACCGTTTCGTGCCTAAGACCAACACTTTGCGTGTGGAATTGGTGTCGTTTGAAAGCGATCGGTCAACGCCGACGATTCGTAAGGTGACCTACGAGATGCCGTTCGATGTGCGGGACTGCATGGGGGGCTTTGTGGGCTTTAACCGTAAAGGGTTGGGGTCAACGAGTTTCCATCGTTTGCATGCGGGTATCTACCAGTCTGTTGATTACCACAACTACAGTTACTTCCGCAGTCTTTTCGAAGCCTACGTCCGCGCCAACGATTATGCCGTACAAGGCAGTGGTCGTGGTGTGGTGCAGAAGTTACTCAGTGGTGGGATTCCAGCGAACTGGGGGACATTGGCTGGAGCCACCGAGTTTATCGGTATTCCAACTGCCGGTAACAACGTCCTGACGTCACGCAGCAAGTTCAGTCCACTGGCGGTGCATGCAACTCGTCCACCGCTGAAGCAACGGGTAGGGGCAGAAATCAGTCGGGCCAAAGTCTGGGCCAATACCAACAATCCACTGCGGGGTGCCAGCTATACCCGCCGTTTTGCGTTGGTGGTCGAGGCTCCTGCTGACTTCACCTCACTGGACTGGTTGGTGAGCACGAACTACAACTTCGTCAGTTACGTGAACGCCACGAAAGTGCACGCCAATAACCCGCAGAACGGGGCAACAGCGAGCAGTCGGTTAACGCCGACCGTGACCGGTTACGCAGGGGACGTGTTGTACATCGAGTTTGTTCCACTGGCAATCCCCACGCCATTCTTCCTTGAATCGACACTTATCTTTAAGAGCGGTTCAGACACGGTGGCGACTATCGACTTCAGTGACGATAACGCCGTTGTGGTAATGGAAGACACTGCCCCAACCCTGTTCCTCTGTAAGTACCATCCGTTTAGCCTGACCACGACCATGTGGGATTGGATAACGGGTATCATGCGTACGGAAGAAGGGGTGAGCACCGACCTTGGTGTTTGGAACTAACGGGAAGTCCTTACGGACAACCCGTCCGTAAGCGCCGTCCCTCTCGGGGGACGGCTTCCGTTTTCTTTAAGAAGTGGGAGTTTACACATGGCGACGGAAACCCCGGCCCAGTTTGACGGTACGTTGAAAGTCTCGACGTTCCCCAACCGTTTCAACACGGTTATTCCGCCGGAAGGCCCTTTCTACCGCACCGGGCTGGTTATCACCGATTTAAATGATGTCCCGCTTATCGAGGGCATGGACTATTACCTCGGCTACTATTACAAAGAAGCCGCTGAGGCATTCCAAGCCGCTGTGTTCGGCGGGATAATGTTGCTGAACCACGACGCCATTAAATACAGCATTTACGCTGTGGGGCGTGACTACCGTGTGCCACAGAGCGAAATCGGTAAGTGGCTGGTCAGCAGCGACATGAAAGACCCCCGTAACGAAGACTGGTCTGCGTTGATGCGCTTTGCGCCAACCATTCCGGCCATCGACCCCCCGCAAGATTTGGACGAAGCCATTGCGCGTGACGATATCGTTGCCGCCCTGAATGACATTCGTCTGGGTTTGATTAAGCGGGCAGGGGACATGGACGCCGCTTACGGTGACGTCACTGACCTTATCTACCAAACCGGTAAGAAAGTGTTTGATGACGGGATGTATCAGCACCACCTGCTGAAATCCCAAGGGCACTCGTACACCGCAGAAGACATTGGGGCCTTAAAGGTCACAGACAAAGCAGTGGATGCCACCCGGGCCTTTGGTCGCACCATCGACCAGCTTGTCACGTTAATGTCGACCACTGGCTTTCAGCAAAAGCACCTTGATTTGCTGATGCGTAACGACACGGCGTTTAACAACGTCTTTGGTCGTTTGCGTGTGCTGAACAACAACGTCCTGACCTACACCACGGCGAACAGTGACCACGTTGTCACGTTCAAAGGCCCGAACGTGTTGGTCTCCACCAAAAAGACCATGCGCTTTACAGCGGATTCCGGTAATGCCAATCCGGGACTGGCGGTTGAGATGTCAGCGGGCCTGAATACCCTGATGGTGCACTCCGGGCCGAACGCACTGGCACCGGTGTTCAACGGGGTGTATCTGATTACCCCGGACATGGTGGAATTGTACCTGCACGAGGTGAAACTCAAAGCCGCGAATGCGTACATGTCCTCCACCGAAACCGTTAAGGTCTACGGGTCAGGCAAGTCCTACGCGCCGTTCCGTCTGGAAGCCAACCTGCCTGAAGCCGCCGTGGGTGTACGGGGCCTGATCAAGGTGACCTCCAACCGCACCACGCTCAGCGAAGGGTACGCTATCTCTCAGGCCGGGATTACCGCTATGCGGGATTTGCTGGGCAACTACGTGGATGACGCCTACACCATCAACGGCAAGGGCTTTGATGCTACCCAGACGCTGACATTAACTGCAACGGACGTGGGTGTTGATAAGATGCAGAACACTGCACCTGTCGACAAGCCCGTGACCAAAGCGTTGACCTCGGCGGTGGCGAACAAGTCCCTCACCAACCACACGCACACCTTGGCAGATGTGACCGATGTACCGTACGCCAGTTCCTCAGCCGCGGGTCTGGTGCTGCTGTGGGACATTATCGATGCGAGTACCGATCGGGTGGTGACGGCACGTCAAGGTTACCTGTTTGAAAAGGCCTTGGCGGATTTAGAAAGCAAAGCCAACGGTTTGATTCCGGCGTGGGCAGTGATTGGGGCGTCGTACGGTAACTTAGGATTCCTGCCTATCCCTGCGTTGGGTAACTACGAAGGGTACGGCAAGAACAACAGCTACTACTACGGGGCGATGCGCTTTGAGGGTGACAAGCTGTATATCCTGCGCAACGGCACCGATGGGCTAACCGACCAGCACATCTATTACGCCTACGGCACGCTCAACGAAGACAACACCCTGACCAACGTGCAGCAGACCACCCAACGCTATCAGCCCGCAGGGATGACCGCAAAATACCCGGGTGTGACACTGAAGGCCGTTGTGGTGCCCGGCAATGATTTCATTCTTTGTCTGGGCAGTGACAATGCGTATTACTTGGTGGACATGGCCGGCACGGCAGACCATAACCGCCACCTCAATGTGGTACGGGTCACGTTCCCGTCTATCACGGATGTTGCAGGCGCGAGCACAGCACTGGTGCCGGTCGGTGAGACGGATGACATTGTGGTGTACGGCAGCAAGGTGTATCTGCTGCGTACGCGCTTGGCCAATGACAGCTACCGGGTTGCACTGGCGTCGGTGTCATTGAATGCGTTTGGTGGTCAAGACATTGCCTTTGCCATGGAAACCCTGAACGGGATGAAGGGTGTAGCGGGGTCGTGGTTACTGCTGCGGGCAGAAGGGGCGTATGACCCGGACAATGCCAATACCGATCGGGTGGCCTATATGCCGGCTTCGGCTGCGGCGATTTGGACGGTGGGCAAGAATCTGGTGCATGGCCCGGCGTGTAACCGTGCACTGGGGTTGCAGGATGAAGTGCTGCGAGTGGGCATGAACCCCACGCTGTGGCTCGCCAAAGCCACGGAGTCAGTCGGCTTTAGCAACTGGTACACATCGTACACTTTGGACTTTGACACACTCACCGTGGCACTGGAGCGCCCTGAGATATTCCCGTTACAGTTCTTGGACACCGGCCCGCAGTACAAAACCGGTACCGATCTTATCACGGCGAAATACCCAGCGAAGTGGACAGGGACACAGGCGAATGCCCGTGCGTACGTTGCGCACCAAGGCACGACGGTTGCCGTGTTGTCAGCCGAAGGTGACCGAGACACCCCGATCCGTGTGTCAACCATGTCAACGCCGGACGGCGATGATTACTACGACTCACTGGCGGCGGATGTCTTGGGTGTACCTGCGGCAGGGTCAGTGGTGCGCCTCGACCAAGGACGTGGTTCGGTCTATGCCTCCGGGATGGCCTACCCGCTGTTCTTTGGCGGTGACTCGAAAGCCATCTGGTTAACCGGGGTGAAAGATGCCCTGGCAGTTGAGGTGGTGTACTCCACGGATACCGATTACGGCGTGCCGGGTTACGGTGGATTTGGCCCAACCAACAACCGTCGGGAAATCACCCCCGAGGCGTATGCGGCAATGTCGCAGTTGGCGATGGTCAAAGTCAGCAACACCGACAAAGGCACCCTGAACGGCTGCTTCTTCACGAAAGCGGAAACCGTGCAGTACAAGAACGTGGCCGGTAACCCGAACTTCACCGCAGATAAGCTGACCCTGAACGATACCGAGTGGGCGAAAGTCCGCAGTATCTTACTCGGTAATGCCCCGGCAGGTGCAGCCAACGGGTACGCCTCTGAACGTCTGATGGCCGCTGACCAAATCGGCAAGCTGTATGTCGGCCTGTGGGGCTTTGCTATCGGTACCCAGCAGCAGCTTTTCTTGGGACAAGCCACGGCACAGCGCTTAGTGAATGGTGTGAATAAAATCGACCATTACTACTTTGTGATGTACCCGAGTGTCTCCAACGGACAGCTCGCGTTCAGCTCTACCACGGTGCAGCTTCTGAGCTTCCACAACGACTTGGATTACAACATCGCCAACGTCGGGCTGGACTTCAGTTACAGTGGTAAGCCACGTCGCTTTGGTCAACCGCAGTTGATTTCCACGGACGGGCAGAAGTTTGCCCTGATGCTCCCAATGGTGCTGCGGATTGCACAGGTGGGTAATGCAGCCGGTCTTAACTACGCCGCGGTGTTAACCCTCTCGGGCAACCAGTGGGCGAAGACCTCAGCCACGGTGTACACCGACAACCCGACGTACCAACCGAATACGTGGGTGTGGGTGAAGGACCTGAATGCGATGGTGCGGTCGTACTTCAAACTCGACCCGGTGTTCGCCTCGGGGGATGCCTACGCCATTGCGGACTTCATGGCCAAGCCGCTTGACACTTCGGTCACCAGTCAACCGGTGGTGTTGGCCGGTGTGAAAACCGCAGAAGGGTGGGTGCTGTATCTGACAGAGGACGAGCGGTTATTCATTAACTCGCAAGAATACCTGTTAGACCAGTACAGCATCGACTTCTCCAGTGCGTTCAGTGACTACCGTAACCAGACCTTCTATTTCCACGCAGAAGTCTACCCAGACGAGGGGACGTTTAAAGCACGGTACCGTGTCAGTACGACGCGTTACCCTGACAGCGACAACCTGCTTTATATTGGCTATGTCAAAACCGACAGCAGCCGAATCGTTGAGGAAAACATTCTCCCGGTGAAACGACTGGGTGATGTACGACAACTGATGGAACACGAAGGGGTGGGCTACAGTCACGGATCGAATGTGGGTCGTGAGCTGGCTGAGTCTCCACTGGGTCTGCTCGAACCTTTACCGATTGCTACCTCCGGTAATGGGTTTGTGGGGCAGTCTGCGTTGTCAGCAGCAATTGGCACGCTCTTGAGTCGCCCACTGATTAACCGGTATGTGCCGGCACAACAGGCGTGGTACTCGGGTGCGGTCTTGCCTGAGCTGTTCTGGGCACCGGCTCGTGCGGTTGCAGTGACGTCTGCGGAGAACCCGGATGCGAACACGTTGGGGTTAATCTGGATTGACATCTATCAGCGGTCGATTCCGAACTTCGGCACCTTTGGCACCAAGTTCAAAGTGACAACCACCGGCGGGACGTTACGCATTCGGTTTGCAGTGGATGACATGTGCCACATTTATATCGACGGTGTACGGGTTGCCTCGGGTATCACGTCAGGCGGGGCTAACCAGTTGGCTACCCAAGACTTCCCGGTGTCAAACGGACAGCACACGGTAGCGATTGAAGTCATTCAGGCAGGTACCGCAGGTGGCACCATCTGCCACATTGCGTTTATTGCCTACGACTGGAACGGCACCACTGCCCGTGAACTGACGCGCTCCAGCGGTACGTCGGTTGTGGCCTTCACCTCAGACCAAGGTACAGCGTCCGGTAACTTGGGCGTGTTGGAGACCATTTCACACGTGTATGTTCCGGTCACCGACAACACTGCGGTTGTGACGGTGGTTGCGCCAGAAATCAGTTATGCCCCGCCATTTATTGAACGGGCTAACGGTTCTAACCGCGAAGTCGTTGTTGCCTCGAAGTTCTTTGGGCCAGATGGGAAGCTTGTTACGCTCGGTGAGGTAACGGTCAATCTTATGTTAATCCCAACGAGTAATTTGTCGTCTTAACCACTGGTGAGGGCAGGGATGCCCTCTCGTAAGGGAGCTTGGAGATGAGTGATATTATTTTCCAGTATCCGCTTGACCTTAAAGGAACTCTGACATCGAACGCGGTTTCCATTCCCGTGGTCTTGGGTTCCGGTAAAGTCAACCGGTCTTTTGCTTTTCCGGCAGGTCCGTTCTACGCAGACAGTTTTCGACTGCGTGCAACGAACTCGCCCACCACGCAGTATAAACGTGGTACCGACTACGAACTGATTTTCGCTCATCCGGCCTATGCGAAGCTCTCGGGCAACCAAGAAGTCGTGATGGGGGTTGTGGTCACCAACAGTAACATTCCAACAGACATCGTCGTAACCGCACAGGTTGTCGGCGGGCCAATGTCGGCGAACGTGACTGCGATTGAAAACGCGATTGCGATTCTGGGCATCGATAACAAGAAAGTGAACTTCGCTGACTTAATCGATTTCCCGGATACGCTCCCGGGTGCTCCGGCGTTTAAAGACGTTGGCGATATCTTTGGTTTTGAATACGTCATTACCCTGCTCTCTGGGATTCTTGATGCAATCGGTTCAGGCGATGCGGTACAGCTTGAGAAAATCAAAGACATCATCGGCGATATCAAAGATAACTTCTTGGATGCGCTGAATGCCCACATCAACGCCACGGGTAACGTGCACAACCTCGATATCCACGATCTCGATGGGTTGACTGCAACCGAAATCCGTGCCCTGATTGCTGGCGTGCAATCGGCTATCGATGCAACCATCACCCAGATTGGCAACCTGCAGGCGGCTGATACGGCACTCGGTGGACGCATTGATGCTATCGTCTCGTCACTGACGACGTTCAACGACCAGCTCAACACGGTAGACCAAAACTACCAGAAGATGACGCTGATTGTGGCGAACCTCAATTCACTGGTGCTGCAGTTGCAGAAAACCGTGAACGAGCTCACCGCGAAAACCGGCGACTTGCAAAGCCAGATTGATGACCTCAAATCAGGCCAAGGCGATGCACAGCAGCAGATTGACCAGCTGCGTGTTGACCTGTCTGCACTGACGCGCCGTGTCACCACTGCGGAAGGTAACATTGCTAACGTTAACCAGACGCTGTCCAACCACTTGTCTGCGGCCGACCCACACACCCAGTATCTGCACAAGCAGTACGGTGGCGTGATTCAGGCGAACGTGCATGTCAACGCCAACTTGACGACACGTGACGACGTTCAGGCGGATGCCGGTTCACGTTAATATAATTACACACGGGCCTCGTCTATATGGCGAGTGCCCGTGTCTTATTAAAAAGGAAAGGTAATGACGATATCACTTAAAGAGATAAGTGCCCGTCTTGACCGAGTCCAAGCAGCAACCGGTGGGTCTGTAGATGGGCAGGTGAACGCCAAAGTTCACAATGCTAACCTACTGGCTGGTCAGCCTGATACGTGGGCCCGTTGTAACGGGTCGTGCAGTTGGACGTGTTCATCGGGGTGTAGTCATGGTTGCTCTAGCTGCTCAGGTAGCTGTAGCGGCGTGTGTACAGGTAACTGTTCGGGTTCGTGTTCTGGTGGTTGTGGGGGAGGATGTTCATCCTCGTGTTCTGGTGGGTGCTCTAGCGGGTGTTCGGGGACTTGCGGTGCAAGCTGTTCAAGTGGCTGTGCCGGTACCTGTAGCAGCAACTGCACATCAGGCTGCAGCAGCCCTTAGGAGCAGAGATGGCGATTTCATTAAAAACGGTGCAGGCTCGTGTTCAGAACATTGAGAACACTGCACTTAAAACTGAAGCAGGCGTGCAAAACTACATTGCAGGCCGCACTACCAATAATGCTGATTTACTCAACGGCTTCACACCGGCGGCACTGCACTGTAATGGCTCTTGTAGCTGGACGTGCGGTAACGGATGTTCCGGTGGCTGTACGGGTAACTGTTCGTCAGGATGTTCTTCATCATGTTCGGGCAACTGCTCATCAAGCTGTACAG
>Ga0308167_1000067_pt1 | contig 244576 bp, 270 predicted proteins | sample PhyCR1_2_FD_202138 | JGI IMG/M metagenome (GOLD analysis project Ga0308167, IMG submission 202138) | Phyllosphere microbial communities from UC Gill Tract Community Farm, Albany, California, United States - DLSLRC.R1 | ecosystem: Host-associated > Plants > Phyllosphere > Unclassified | place...
ACGGACCCGACTGGACCTTTGAACTGCTTGATGTCTACCTGGCAGAGATCGATCGGGTAGCAAAACTCTACCGGCTGGACACCTATCCGCACCAGATTGAAGTTATCACGTCCGAACAGATGATGGACGCTTACTCCAGTGTTGGCATGCCGATTAACTATGCACACTGGTCGTTCGGTAAAAAGTTTATTGAAACCGAGCAGCGCTACAAACATGGTCAGCAGGGTCTGGCGTATGAAATTGTGATCAACTCCAACCCCTGTATCGCCTATCTGATGGAAGAGAACACCATTACCATGCAGGCGCTGGTGATGGCGCATGCCTGTTATGGTCATAACTCTTTTTTCAAGAATAACTATCTGTTTCGCAGCTGGACCGATGCCAGCTCGATTGTCGATTATCTGCTGTTTGCCCGTACCTATATTGCCAAATGTGAGGAACGCTACGGCGTTGAAGAGGTCGAGCGGCTGCTCGACTCCTGTCACGCACTGATGAATTACGGTGTGGATCGCTATAAACGCCCACAAAAAATTTCGCTACAGGAAGAGAAAGCGCGTCAGAAAAGTCGTGAAGAGTATCTGCAGAGTCAGGTGAATACGCTGTGGCGTACGCTGCCGCGTCGTGAGAAAGAGGAAGTCCATACCGAGGCCGCGCGCTACCCTTCTGAGCCGCAGGAAAACCTGCTGTATTTTATGGAAAAGAATGCGCCCTTGCTGGAGTCATGGCAGCGCGAAGTGCTGCGTATCGTGCGCAAGGTCAGCCAGTACTTTTATCCGCAGAAGCAGACCCAAGTGATGAACGAGGGATGGGCCACGTTCTGGCACTACACCATACTGAATCATCTGTACGACGAAGGTAAAGTTTCCGAACGCTTTATGCTGGAATTTCTGCACAGCCATACTAACGTGGTTTATCAGCCGCCGTATAATAGCCAGTGGTACAGCGGAATCAATCCGTATGCGCTCGGCTTTGCTATGTTCCAGGATATTAAACGTATCTGTCAGTCACCCACGGAAGAAGATCGTTACTGGTTCCCGGATATTGCCGGAAAAGACTGGCTGGAAACGTTGCACTTTGCCATGCGTGAATTTAAGGACGAGAGCTTTATCAGCCAGTTTCTTTCACCGAAGGTGATGCGCGATTTTCGGCTGTTTACGGTGCTGGATGACGATCGCAATAACTATCTGGAGATTGCGGCAATTCATGACGAAGCCGGTTATCGCGCCATTCGCCAGCAGCTTTCCGCTCAATATAATCTGAGCAATCTGGAACCCAATATTCAGGTCTATAATGTCGACCTGCGCGGTGACCGCTCATTGACGTTACGCTATGTACCGCAGGATCGGGCGCCGCTGGATAAGAGCCGCCGCGATGTGCTGAAGCATGTGCACCGGCTGTGGGGCTTCGACGTGCATCTTGAACAGCAGAATGAGGATGGCAGCACCGAGATCCTCGACCGCTGCCCGCCGCGACCTTCGGCGTTATAAAGGATCGTGAATACCGGCTGCGACAACGCCGCCGGTATTTGCACGGGAAGGTTATCGACGCTGATGCGCCAGGTCGGCAGGCATGGTTTTCTGCATGCTGTGCCAGATATCACCACTTTGACGGCCATAGTCACGCACCGCATCAACAATCGCATCAAACTGCTGATTCTGACTGATAGTCATCAGCTGCTGGTAAAAGTTCTGCGCCAGCTTGCGTGCTTCAGGATTTGAGAAGTAATAACGCCCAACACGGGTATACAGCCCTTTCAGCCCGTTAAGAATCAGACCATAGATCGGGTTGCCGGAAGCGAATGCCAGCCCACGGAAAATATTGTAATCCAGCTCGGTATAAGCCTCGGCATGGTCTTCGACGTGATTAGCCGTTTCCAACACTTCCTGCGCTTTTTCCGCATGATGACGAATCGCACGGCGAATAAAGATTGAGGAAATATTGGTGCGCACTGACAGAAGATTATCAATCAGCTGCGGGACGCTATCATGATCGAGACGTGCCAGCGTTTCGAGGATATTCAGCCCGGATGTTTCCCAGAAATTATTCACCCGCGTCGGTTTACCATGCTGAATGGTTAACCAGCCGTCTCGCGCAAGGCGCTGCAACACTTCGCGCAACGTGGTGCGAGTGACGCCAATTAATTCAGAAAGCTCGCGTTCTGCGGGTAAAATGGAACCAGGTGGAAAACGGCTATTCCAGATGCTCTCAATAATATACTCTTCAGCGAAACCCGCTGGGCTTTGCGCCTTAATGACCATAGCGTTTGTTCTCGTGGCTCTCATATACTGCAAAAAATTCAGCTCATCATACCAGAGCCCCCAAGCATGACATAGCCTGACAAGACGGTAAAAAGCGATCGCGGTGAGAAATTCGGAAAATTATCTGTAGCATAATCATATTGCCTGCGTGCAGGATGCGCTTTACCCTTCCTTACATTGCGACTGCATAATAAAAACGAGGATACGGTTAACGATGGATATCTCTGTCACGCGCGCGATGACTCGCAACTTTCTTGGGCAATCGCCAGAGTGGTACAAACTGACACTGCTGGCTTTTCTGATTATTAATCCACTGCTGTTCTTTTTTATTAGCCCCTTCCTGGCAGGCTGGCTGCTGGTGGCAGAGTTTATTTTCACCCTGGCGATGGCGCTTAAATGCTATCCGCTGTTGCCCGGCGGCCTGCTGGCGCTGGAAGCAATTGCTATTGGCATGGCCAGCCCCGAACAGGTAAAAGCAGAGCTGGCGGCGAATCTTGAAGTGCTGCTGCTGCTGATCTTTATGGTGGCGGGTATCTGGTTTATGAAGCAGCTGCTGCTGACGCTGTTTACCAAAATGTTGCTGAACATCCAGTCGAAAGTGCGCATCGGGCTGGCATTTTGCCTCGCCGCCGCTTTTCTCTCTGCGTTTCTTGATGCCCTGACGGTAGTGGCGGTGGTTATCAGCGTGGCGATGGGTTTTTACGGCATTTATCATCGTGTAGTGTCGAATGGCAGCGATCAGCTGAACCATGATGACAGCGATATTGAAGACGCCGATCAACGGCTGATGCTGGAAAAGTTTCGTGCTTTCCTGCGCAGCCTGATGATGCAGACTGGCGTCGGCACCGCACTGGGTGGCGTAATGACCATGGTCGGCGAGCCGCAAAATCTGATCATAGCCAAAGCTGCCGGCTGGAACTTCAGCGAATTCTTTTTGCGCATGGCGCCGGTCACCGTGCCAGTGCTGATATGCGGCATTATCACCAGCGTAGTGGTTGAACGTTTTAAAATCTTTGGCTATGGCGAATCGTTGCCGGGGAAAGTGCGTGAAATCCTGCAAGATTACGATCGCCAGTCGGCGGCAAAACGCACCCGTCAGGAAAGCGTACGCCTGTGGGTGCAGGCTGCTATTGGTATCTGGTTAATCATCGCACTGGCTTTCCATCTGGCAGAAGTCGGATTAATTGGCCTGTCGGTGATTATCCTCGCCAGCTCGCTGTGCGGCGTCACGGATGAACACGTGATTGGTAAAGCCTTTACTGAAGCACTGCCGTTTACCGCGCTGCTGGCGGTATTCTTCGCCATCGTCGCGGTGATTGTTGAACAGCAGCTCTTCAGCCCTCTCATCCATTTTGTACTGCAAGCTGAACCCGGTTCACAACTGACGTGGTTCTACGTTTTCAACGGCCTGCTCTCTTCCATCTCCGATAACGTCTTTGTTGGCTCGGTGTATATCAATGAAGCGAAAAATGCCTTAACCAGCGGAGCGATCGGGGTGCAGCAATTCGAGCTGTTAGCCGTCGCCACCAATACCGGTACTAACCTGCCGTCGGTCGCCACCCCTAATGGTCAGGCGGCGTTTCTTTTTCTGCTCACCTCAGCGCTGGCGCCTCTAATTCGCTTGTCTTATGGCCGTATGGTGTGGATGGCACTGCCGTTCACCGTGGTGCTGTCGGTGGTGGGACTGCTGTGTATTGAATTTACCCTGCAACCGATGACCGGCTGGTTATTGCAACACGGCTGGATCAATTCTGCCGGGTTGTGAAAGTATTAGTTAATAATTGTTTATTTTAAGTCAGTTATCCGATTAATTTTTCGCTGTCGAGGCTGGCAGCGCATCGCTTTTGGTTTACACTGCGCTATCAAGGTTTATTGCATGGAAAGACTATGTTGCGATTTTTAAATCAATGCTCCAGAGGACGTGGTGCCTGGTTACTATTGGCTTTTACCGCTTTCGCACTGGAAATGGTAGCGCTCTACTTCCAGTATGGCATGGGGCTGAAACCCTGTGTGATGTGTATTTATCAGCGTTTTGCTTTATTAGGGGTGATAGCCGCAGGGATCCTTGGCGCGATTGCACCCAAGAGCCCGTTGCGCTTTGCCGGGGTTGCCCTGTGGATCTACAGCGCATGGGAAGGTGTACGCCTCTCTTACGAGCACACTATGATTCAGTTACACCCGAGTCCCTTTGTCACCTGTGACTTTGCTGCACGTTTCCCAGCCTGGTTGCCACTGGATAAATGGCTGCCCTCGGTGTTTGTTGCCAGCGGCGACTGCATGGAAAAGTCATGGTCTTTTCTGACTTTCAGCATGCCGCAATGGATGCTGGTATTGTTTGCCGCATATCTGGCGGTTGGCGTTCTGGTGCTGATTGCCCAGCCGTTTAAACCTAAGCGCCGCGACCTGTTCTCACGCTAAACAGACAGCAAAACGGGCCTGACGGCCCGTTAACTATTTTGCCCAGCTCGGGCGATTCATGATGTGATCTTCCCAGTCCACCACTTCACTTTCGCGCACCGCAATATGCCGCACTGAAATACGTTCAGCATGCATTGCCGCTTTAGATCCGCTGCGCAGTGGATGCCACACGGGTAATCCCTTTCCCTCGGCCAGCAAACGGTAAGCACAGCTTGGCGGTAACCAGGAGAAGGTCGGCAGATTGTCACGGGTCAGCTTGATGCAGTCCTCTTCAAATTCGAAGCGGCGCTCATAATTGCGACAGCGGCAGGTCTTAATATTGAGTTGATCGCAGGCGACATTGGTGAAATAAATTTCATCGGTATCTTCATCCTGCAACTTATTCAGACAACACTGGCCACAACCATCACATAAGGATTCCCATTCCTCATCGGTCATTTGCTCCAGCGACTTCTGTTGCCAGAAAGGGATTTGAGTCTCTGTCATCGTTGTGTCCTGATTAGTGAAAACCCGCACCTTATAAAGGGTTCAGGCGGCAGATGCAACTGTTACAGCACCCGCGTTGCAATACCGTGCCCACCAAGCGACAGCTCAAGCTTATCACCCGAAGCCATCGGGCCAACGCCTTCCGGGGTGCCGGTGATCACCACATCGCCGGCGCGCAGGGTAAAGTAGCGGCTCATATAGGCAATCAGCGGCAGAATTTTAGTGATCATATCAGAGGTGCTGCCGTGCTGCCGGACTTCTCCGTTCACCAGCAGTTTCAGCTCGGTATTCTGTGGATCAGCGGCAAACTCGCTGGCGGCGATAAAACCGGACAGCGGGCAGGAGTTATCAAAGCCTTTGGCTTTTTCCCACGGCTGACCGGCTTTTTTCAGCTCAGACTGTACATCTCGCAATGTCAGGTCGAGGGCGATACCGTAACCGGCAATCGCTTTTGCCACATGCTCTTCCGAGGCGTGTTTCAGCGTGGAGCCAATCAAAACCGCCAGCTCAATTTCGTGATGGACTGAACCAAACTCTTGCGGGATGGCAATAGGCTGGCGCAGATCGCATATTGCCGTTTCAGGTTTAATAAAAATTACCGGCTCGGTCGGCGTCGCGCTGCCCATCTCTTTAATGTGTTTGGCATAATTACTGCCGACACAAACCACTTTGCTGACCGGAAAATCTAACAGTGCGCCTTGCCAGTTACGATGCTGATACATGCTTTTCCCCTGCTTGTGAGTGATTGGCAACGCCAGCCTGACTGCCGGCGTTAGTCCTGTCATAGCTTACTCTGCGATCGCGTCAGCCATTTTACCGATGCTGATAGCGAAATAATAAGAGCGATTCCAGTGCATGATGGTGCGGAAATTGTCATAAACCATAAATGCCCGCCCTTCCATATCATCGGGAAGAATGATCCAGGCGCGCTGCGAGGTGTCCGGCAGCGATACGCTATTCGTCATGCGTATCCCCAGCTTTTGCCACTCGCCGACGCTTTTCGCCTGCTGCTGTTTCAGGCCCGCCTGCTCTTGCACAAAATCAACCGGCAGCACCACTTCGCGCCCCCAACCTTCGCCAGCGCGCCAGCCCTCTTGCGCCAGATAATTAGCGGTTGAAGCAAACACATCGTCGGTATTGTTCCAGATGTCGATTTTGCCATCGCCGTCGCCGTCAGCGCCGTAACGCAGGAAAGAACTTGGCATAAACTGATTCTGCCCCATGGCTCCGGCCCAGGAACCTTTCATCTCACTGGCGGCGATATGCTGCTGCTGAATGATATTCAGCGCCGCAATCAGTTCTTTAGTGAAGAAAGCTTCACGCCGGCCTTCAAAAGCCAGCGTCGCCAGCGCGGAAATCACATCTTCCTTACCCTGGATTTTGCCAAAACTACTCTCCATCGCCCATAGCGCGACAATATATTGCGCCGGTACGCCATATTTCTTGCTGATTGGCGCTAAATCTTGCTGGTAGCGCTGAAAGTTTTCCTTCGCCTGCTTAATTTTCCAAGCCGGTAATGTCCGCGCAAGATAATCATCCAGCGTCACTTTCTTTTCTAATTGATTACGGTCTGACTGAATAACCCGATCAACAAAGTGCACGTCGGTAAAGGCGCTTTGCAGTGTACTGTCGCTGATGCCCTGCGCACGCGCCTTCGCCTTCAGCTGTTCCACATAAGCAGGAAACTCAGCGGGATTGCGCCCTTCGGTGGCCAGTGTGGTTTTGCCGTTTCCCGGCTTCAGAAATCCACCGTTTTGCGCGGAGGCGGCAGCAGGAGCAGGCTGCGATGCAGCAGGAGTCGTTGCGGCGCTGTTATTACTGGCACATCCGCTGAGTAAAATCGACAGGGTTAGCGCACTCATGGCTGTCAGCTTCATGCGGGCATCCTTTATTTATCGGGTTTATCCGCCGCAATTTAAACCTCAATTTAAGGAATGCGACGGAGATATTTACAGATGATTCTTAATTCCGCTTAATTACTATTTTCCAGATGCATCTTAAGCAGACTTTCCAGTGGCGGGGGCAGCTGCAAATAATAGCCCTGCTCTTCCAGTGCCACCTTCACTTTGGTCAGATCGGCATTAACCAGTTTTTTACTGCCGTCAAGCGGCAGCAGCATGGAAAGCTGTGGTTTACCAAAACCTTTCAACAGCTCTTCAGGAACGCGGGAGAAATCGTCTTTTTTTTCAACGTACAGATAAGTCTGGTCGCGCTGCGGGCTTCTGTAGATCACACAAAACATATTTTTTACTCGAATTAACCGGGATGGTCACTTGCCTGAATATAGCAGTAACTATAACATGCTTGCAGTACTTCGGAATAATGTGTCGACATGATTAGCCAATTGCAAAATTAAGCATAATTGAGTCGGGTACAGACATAACAGGACTGAGTCAGCACAGATGTCGCAAACGCCAATCGAGTTAAAAGGCAGTAGTTTTACGCTGTCTGTAGTTCACTTACACCACTCTCAACCCGAGGTGGTTCGCCAGGCGCTTCAGGACAAAATTGACCAGGCTCCCGCCTTCCTGAAAAACGCGCCAGTGGTTCTCAATGTCGCGACCCTGTCTGGTGATGTTAACTGGAAACAGATGCAGCAAGCGGTGATCTCAACCGGTTTACGAATCGTTGGTGTCAGTGGTTGCAAAGATGAAAACCTGAAACGAATGATTGCCCGTGCGGGTCTGCCGGTGCTGGCCGAAGGTAAAGAGCAGAAACGTCCGGCGGAGCCTGCTGCGGTAATTGAAGCCGCTACGCCCGCTGAAAGTACGGTGCTGAAAACGCGCGTGGTCAATACGCCGGTGCGCTCCGGCCAGCAGATTTATGCACGTAACGCTGACCTGATCGTCACCAACAGCGTCAGCGCCGGTGCCGAACTGGTTGCTGATGGCAATATTCATATCTACGGTATGATGCGTGGTCGTGCGCTTGCCGGAGCCAGTGGCGATCGTGATTGCCAGATTTTTTGTACTAACCTGTCAGCTGAATTGGTGTCGATTGCTGGTGAATACTGGATTATGGACCAGATTCCTGCTGAGTTTTTTGGAAAAGCTTCGCGCCTGAGCCTGAAAGATGGCGCGTTGACCATTCAGACATTGAATTAGTCGGGCCTGATTTACAGCGTCATTCGCACATAATGTTGGCGGGCTAATGCCTGCCGCTGCATGACCAGTAAAATAGCCTGTTGGAATAGCCACAGCCCCTTTTTTAAGGAATTAATCAATATGGCACGCATTATTGTAGTTACATCGGGTAAAGGGGGCGTTGGTAAGACCACGTCAAGCGCAGCCATCGCTACAGGCCTGGCGCAGAAAGGCAAAAAAACGGTGGTGATCGATTTCGATATCGGTCTGCGTAACCTTGACCTGATTATGGGTTGCGAGCGCCGTGTGGTATATGATTTCGTCAACGTCATTCAGGGTGATGCCACGCTGAACCAGGCGTTGATTAAAGATAAGCGCACCGAGAACCTGTTTATTCTTCCGGCTTCTCAGACCCGTGATAAAGACGCTCTGACGCGCGAAGGCGTGGAAAAAGTGCTGAACGATTTGGGCACGATGGAGTTTGATTTTGTGGTCTGTGACTCACCGGCAGGTATTGAAACCGGTGCGCTGATGGCACTGTACTTCGCTGATGAAGCGATCATTACCACAAACCCGGAAGTCTCTTCAGTACGTGACTCCGACCGTATTTTAGGCATTATCGCCTCAAAATCACGCCGCGCAGAAAATGGTCAGGATCCGATCAAAGAACATCTGCTGCTAACCCGCTACAACCCGGGCCGCGTAAACCGTGGCGACATGTTGAGCATGGAAGATGTGCTGGAGATTCTGCGCATTCCACTGGCTGGCGTAATTCCGGAAGATCAATCAGTACTGCGCGCGTCCAACCAGGGCGAGCCGGTAATTCTTGATAGCGAGTCCGATGCTGGCAAAGCCTATGCCGATACCGTTGATCGTTTACTCGGCGAAGAACGCCCCTTCCGCTTCATTGAAGAAGAGAAGAAGGGTTTCCTGAAACGCCTGTTCGGGGGATAAACCATGGCCTTACTCGATTTCTTTTTATCCCGTAAAAAGAGCACAGCTAATATAGCCAAGGAACGGCTGCAAATCATCGTGGCAGAACGTAGAAGGGGCGATAGTGAGCCCCACTATCTTCCGCAGTTGAAGCGCGACATACTGGAAGTGATCTGCAAGTATGTAAAAATAGATCCAGAGATGGTAACCGTACAGCTGGATCAAAAAGGAGATGACATTTCGATTCTGGAGCTGAACGTTACGCTGCCAGAAGTGGAAGAAACCACGAAATGATTCTTCATTACCGTTAAGTTTCCCCTGCGCTGTTGCAGGGGAAATGTTTTCAGCGTGGCGGTTTAGTACTGCGCCAACAGTTGGTTTATCTCTTTTTCCATCAGTTCACCACGCCAGCCGGCTAACAGCTCCGGTAAACGCTCACGTGGTTTGATACGCCAGTGCCAGCTTAACAGCTGATTGATCTGACGACGTGACGCCAGCAGCTCCTGACTCAATCCTGAGCGCTCACTCGCTTCCTGTACCAGTGCTTTCAACGCCTTAAACGCCCTTTTATAGTCCGGGTGCTCAATAATATTGCTCAGCGGCTCTGGCAGCTGATCTTCCGGTAGCGCGTTGGCCTGCTCAACAAAACCCACCAGCGTTTTACCGTGGAAACGGATTTCATGACCATTGAGGCCGAGATGATCCAGCTCGCCCAGCGAACCCGGCATATAGCGCGCCACTTTCCACAAGTTCTCTTCACGCACCACAAAGTTGACCGCCATATCCTTCTCACGCGCCAAATCGAGACGCCAGGCCGCCATCAGCCGCAGCGCCGCCAGCTGACGTGGGCGCAACTGCCAGGCATTGCTGATTTCACGCCACGCGTCTTCCGGCAGCAGAATATCGCTACGACGCTGACACAGCAGCTGACATTCACTCAGCGCAGCAGCCATCTGACCTGCTGCTTCGGTCTCAGCCACCAACTTATGGGCAATCGGCAGCAGATAAAACACATCGGCAGCGGCATATTCACACTGGCGCTCAGTCAGCGGACGAGCAATCCAGTCGGTTCGCGACTCGCTTTTGTCCAGCGCAATGCCGGTAAAAGACTCCACAATGGTGGCAAAACCGCAGGATAGCGGGCGGCCGCTAAACGCCGCGAGGATTTGCGTATCAATCATCGGCTGCGGCATCACGCCGAATTCGTTGAGAAACACTTCCAGATCTTCGCTACCAGCGTGCAGAAACTTGATCACCTTAACGTCACTCAGCAACGCTTCAAACGGCGACCAGTCGCTGATGGCCAGCGGATCGATAAGCGACAGCCGCTCACCATCGTACAGCTGGATCAAGCCTAAACGGGGATAGTAAGTGCGGGTACGGACAAATTCGGTATCCAGCGCCAGCGCCGGGAACTGGCGCGCAGCCTGACAAACCTCGGCCAGCGCATCATCAGTCGTAATTAGTGAATAATTCAAAGTGGTTATCTCTCGCCGCCTGCAAACTGAAAACAGGCAGTACTCAGGTGTTGATATCAATAAAAACGCCGGGATTTCCGGCGTTTTTTAAACTGTTAGCAGCAATACTCCAGGCTACTGACTCTCTTTCGCTACTTTTATCGCTTCGTCACGCAGCTCACGACGCAAAATTTTACCGACATTGCTTTTCGGTAGCTCGTCACGAAATTCGACAATTTTCGGCACTTTATATCCGGTTAAGTAGCGACGACAATGCTCAATAAGCTCATCTTTGCTCAGTGAATCATCCTTTTTCACTACGCAGATTTTTACCGCTTCGCCGGACAGATCGCTTGGCACACCGATGGCGGCGGCTTCGCGCACTTTCGGATGTTGCATCAGCACATCTTCGATCTCATTCGGATAGACGTTAAAGCCAGAAACCAGAATCATATCCTTTTTGCGATCGACAATCCGCAGGAAGCCTTCATGGTCAACGGTAACAATATCGCCGCTGCGAAGCCATCCATTTTTTAACACTTCATCAGTGGCTTTGGGATGCTGCCAGTAACCGAGCATTACCTGTGGCCCTTTGATGCAAAGCTCACCGGGCTCGCCCTCTGGCACTTCGTTACCCTCGTCATCCACCAGTCTGATATCGGTAGAGGGCACCGGTAAACCGATGCTGCCATTATGGCAGGTAATGTCGTAGGGGTTAACCGACACCAGCGGTGAGCACTCTGTCAGTCCGTAACCTTCCAGCAGATAGTGCCCGGTGAGTTTTTCCCAGCGCTCAGCCACCGCCTTCTGCACCGACATACCGCCACCGGCCGATAAACGCAGTGAGGAGAAGTCCAGTTTCTGGAAGTCTTTGTCATTCAGCAGCGCATTAAACAGAGTGTTGACGCCGGTAATGGCGGTGAAGGGATACTTACCCAGCTCTTTAACCAGACCGGGAATATCGCGCGGGTTGGTAATTAACAGGTTACACCCGCCCAGTTCGATAAACAGCAGACAGTTAACCGTCAGCGCGAATATATGATACAGCGGCAGCGCGGTGACCACGCTTTCATTACCGTCCTGCAATAACGAACCATACGTGGCCTTGGTCTGCTCAAGGTTGGCCTGCATATTGCGGTGGGTCAGCATCGCGCCTTTCGCCACGCCGGTGGTGCCACCGGTATATTGCAGGAAGGCCAGATCGTCATTAATGATGTCCGGTTTAACATATTGTAACCGGTAGCCCTGATGCATGGCGCTGCGAAAAGAGACGGCGTTCGGCAGGTTATATTTTGGCACCAGCCGCTTAATGTACTTAACGACAAAGTTAACCAGAGTGGCTTTGGCCGGAGAAAGCTGATCGCCCAGTCGGGTGAGGATAACGTGTTTAACCTGAGTTTTCTCCACCACCTTTTCCAGCGTATGGGCAAAGTTGGAAACCAGCACAATGGCGCTGGCACCACTGTCATTCAACTGATGCTCAAGCTCGCGCGGGGTATACAGCGGATTGACGTTGACCACAATCATTCCGGCGCGCAGCACGCCAAACAGCGCTATCGGGTACTGCAACAGGTTTGGCATCATCAGTGCCACCCGGTCGCCCTTTTTCAACCCCAGCCCTTGCTGCAAATAAGCCGCAAACGCCCGACTGCGCTCTTCCAGCTTACGGAAGGTCATCGCCTGCCCCATATTGATAAATGCGGGCTGATCGGCATAGCGTTTTGCCGCCTGCTCAAACAGGTCAATTAACGACGAATAGCGCTCAGAATTTATTTCAGCCGGAACGTCGGCCGGATAACGGTTAAGCCAAACCTTTTTCAAGGATTCACCTCGGAAATTATAATTTGTTGTCATCGCAGCCTCTGCCAGCACGCCTTGTTAACAATATTTTAACTCAGCGTACCAGTTTGCAGATCTCTCTGTGACGAGGTTGCGAAGCACATCACTAAATTTCTCAATCCCTGAGAAATTAAATAAAAAAGCCCGGACGCTGGATACCGCGACCGGGCCGCAAAATGTTTTAACACGATGTTACTGCGAGGATTACTCTGTCAAAATTGTTTGTACCTGCGCCGGTGCGGGATTGTAAAAACCGCCCCACGGGCCTGGGCCCCAGTAGCCGCCATGTCGGCCGCGCGGTGGACCGTACCAGATCCACGGGTCTATCGGCTGTGGCGGAACAATAACCTGTTGTGTCATATGCCAGCGCTGATAACCACTCACATTCACTACCACAAAGTTATAGGAAGCCTTACCGATTTCCCCTTTTTCAGTGCCGGTAATCTGCCCGACGACCGTCACCATTTGATTATTCACATCGACCGGATCGATAAAACCATTCACATCGGCAAATATTCGCCCAACAGAAGCCGAGCCGAGAATAGGCCGCGCGCCGTCATCCAGTCGCTGAGTGGCAATCTCTAAACGCGTGCGGCCAGTGAGATTAGTGACGTTCACCACCTTACCGCCGAAGCGCGCTTCCTGACCGACAAAGAGCTGTGGCGCGTTCATCACGCGCAGTAAATCTTGCTGTGGAACGGCCGAGTTTCCTTTTACCGAATCGGGTATGGAAACGCAGCCAGAAAGTAAAACAGTTGCCAGCAATAAAGCACTGACCGGGCCAAAAAAACGTCTACGCATCATGATCTCTCCCTGTACTGTTTTTTAGACTCTCAGCCGGCAAAAAAGTTGCCGGTTACTGACGTCCAGGCAATTTTTTCCAGGTCACTTCGTTGCGCAGATAAGTTGGCTCGGCATGCTCTGCGGCAACGGTGTTACCTGCGGCCAGCGCCAGCACCGCCAGTGGCAGCATATCTTGCGCGGCGGGCAGTTCAACGGCGGTAGCGGTTAAGCGTAAAGGACTTTGCGCCGCTAACTCCGGCCAGGCTTGCCAGCCGGTGCCAACCGTGGCCCATTCGCCATCCAGCTGTGCCATACGCGCCATGGCTGCGTCCGGCTTCAGCACCGCTTCAGTGCTTTCACCCAGCCAGTTACCCTGCTCATCGCGCTGGTACTCTGCCCAGTAGACTTCGCCCATCCGCGCGTCAATCGCTGCCAGCACCCGGGTAGCACCGGTCTGACGCCATGCGCCCTGCGCCATGGTCGCCAGCGTCGACACGCCAATCAGCGGAAGATCGGCGCCCAGCCCCAGCCCCTGCGCGATACCAATGCCAATGCGCACGCCGGTAAAACTGCCCGGTCCACGGCCAAAAGCCAGCGCATCCAGCTGGCTTAAGCTTAACTGATTATTTTCCAGCACCTGCTGCACCATCGGCAGAATGCGTTGCGTATGCTCACGCGGACAGAGTTCAAACAGGGCATCAATGTTTTCATCATTTAACAGCGCCACTGAACAGGCTTCAGTGGCGGTATCAATGGCTAAAATTCGCGTGGACATAGCAACCTCAGGCGGGATAAAAATTTTCGGCGGCATCTTAGCACAAGGTACCGCGAATTACTGCGCTGACGCAGAGGTAAGGAAATCAACTGCCTGCTGGATATCGCGGGTACGTGGCGTCGGCGGCAAGCTGTTAAGAAATACAGCGCCATAGGGGCGCATAACCAGCCGGTTATCGCAAATCACCAGCACGCCACGATCGTCAACATCACGAATCAGACGCCCCACCCCTTGTTTCAGGGTGATAACCGCGTCCGGCAGCTGCACATCATCAAACGGCTCACCGCCGCGCACCTTGCAATCTTCCATCCGCGCTTTTAACAGCGGATCGTCAGGCGAGGTAAACGGCAGCTTATCAATAATCACCAGTGACAGCGCATCGCCGCGCACATCGACGCCTTCCCAGAAACTGCTGGTGGCAACCAATAAGGCGTTGCCGGCAGCAACAAACTGTTTCAGCAACTGTCCTTTGCTGGTCTCGCCCTGCAACAGCACCGGCAGGGTCAGCAGCGCGCGAAACTGTTCTGCCAGCTCACGCATCATTTTGTGCGAGGTACAGAGAAAGAAGCAGCGGCCATTATTCGCCTCGATCAGCGGTAACAGCATGCGAGCCAGCTGACGCGCACCGTCTGGCTGATTCGGTGAAGGCAGATTACGCGGCACGCACAGCAGCGCCTGGCTGGCGTAATCAAACGGACTGGAAAGAATCATCGACTCTGCACCCGTTACGCCCAGCCGCTCAACGAAGTGGCTCATCTGTTCATTAACTGAGAGCGTCGCTGAGGTGAAAATCCACGCTGCCGGGCGCTCATCCATCACTTCGCGGAAGCGTTCGGAGACCGACAGCGGCGTCAGCGCCAGAACAAAGTGGCGTGAATTACACTCATACCAGTAGCTGTAGCCCGGCTGCGACACGTCTTTCAACCGCTTCAGTCGGTTGCGATACAGCGCAGCACGTTCAAAAGCAGCATCCAGCAGCGCCGAGCGACCCAGCGACATTTTTGCCACGTCGTAACAGAGTTCCAGTGCGTCATCCAGCAATGTCAGCGCCCGCTGAATATGGCTGTCACTGAGTAGTTCACGTAAGTTGCCGCGAAAACCCGGATCGCCCAGCGCCAGGCGAAAATCCTGCGCACACTGCGCCAGCCGATCGGCAGATTTTTGCAACTGCTGGGCATCGCGGATTTCGGTGCGGTAGGCAATGGTAATATCTTTCGCCAGATCGATTAACTGACGGCTGGAGAGCTGCTGTCCAAAATACTGGCTGGCAATATCCGGCACCTGATGGGCTTCATCGAAGATCATCACGTCGGCTTCGGGGATTAACTCGGCAAAACCGCTCTCTTTCACCACCATATCGGCGAGAAAAAGATGATGGTTAACCACCACCACATCGGCATCCATCGCGCGACGGCGCGCTTTCACCACAAAGCAATCTTTATACAGCGGGCAGTCACTGCCGAGGCAGTTATCATTAGTGCTGGTCACCAGCGGCCAGATGGTACTGTCTTCGGCCACGCCGCCGCAGGTACTGATATCGCCGTCCACGGTTTCATTTGACCAGCCGCGCAGATGAACCAGATCGCTCATTGCCTGCACCGCCAGCTCACCACCGGCCATAGACTGCTGTTCGAGACGTTCAAGACAGAGATAGTTGGAGCGCCCTTTCAGCAACGCGAGGCTACCTTTAAATTTCAGCGCACGCGCTACGGTCGGCAAGTCGCGGCTGTACAGCTGATCCTGCAACGCCTTCGAGCCGGTAGAGACGATTACTTTTTTACCGGAGCGCAGTGCCGGAGCCAAATAGGCAAAAGTTTTACCCGTGCCGGTACCCGCCTCGACTACCAGCTCGCTGCGGTTTTCAATGGCTTTGGTGACCGCCTCAGCCATTTGTCGCTGCGCTTCACGCGGTTTAAAGCCGGGAATTTCCCGCGCCAGTGCGCCATCTGCTGCAAAATCGTCTGCCACATACCCTCTCTGTCGGAGAAAAACACTGTAATTATGTCAGTATTTTGTATCCTCCTCCACCTTAATCGCCCTGCACCACAGATGACAGCAGGATGCTTTCTGTGGCAGGCTGGCAGCCGAAACCCTTCAGAAGGAAATCTAAATGAGCATTACCCGAATTGATCCTGAGCATCGCATGTCTGAAGCAGTGATTCATAATCAGACTGTTTATTACACCAGCGTGCCGGAAAATCTGGATGAGGATGCTGAAGCGCAAACGGCCAATGCGCTGGCGGTGATCGATGCGCTTCTGACGCGTGTCGGTTCTGATAAAAGTCGTATTCTGGATGCCACCATTTTTCTGGTGAACCTGGAAGATTTCCCGGCGATGAACCGTGCGTGGGACGCATGGGTGTCACCGGGTAACGCACCGGTACGCTGCACGGTGCAGGCGAATCTGATGAATCCGAAATATAAAGTTGAGATCAAGGTTATCGCGGCGATGTAAGCCAGCGCGGCGCGTTACTCTTCGTCGTCCTCGTCTTCGAAACGCGCCGTAATATGCCCACCGGTGTGGGTTTCACGGATCTCCTGCGCCACCAGCGTAATTGCCTGGCCACTGCTCATTCCCTGCGACATCAATTCCTGAATACGCTCCACAGCTTGCTGCTGCTGTTCATGTGATAATGCTGGAAGACCTGTAATCATGGTGACTCCTTACAATGAAGATGCAAATTATTTCACGGCTAACAAACAGATGCCAGCAAGGCAAAAATATGCCAGGCTTGCACTTTTCTGATGTGACGACCTGCTTAATTCGATGCTGCCTGTTTACCACGCCTTAGACTATACGCCCGACGCTCTGCATAATCTGTTTGCACGCGCGGCACATCTGCCCTGGGCAATGCTGCTCAGTTCCGGCTTCGCCGAGCATGCCGATAACCGTTTCGATATTATGGTGGCAGAGCCCTGCGCCACGCTGCAAACTCGCGGTAACATCACGCGCTGGCAGCGGGATGGCATCCTTATCGAGTCGGCGGCTGACCCGCTGACGCTGTTGCAGCAAGCGCTGGATGAGCTGAATCTACCGACCGTGCAGCATCCCGACCTTCCTTTTCAGGGAGGCGCACTGGGGCTGTTTGGTTACGATCTTGGGCGACGTTTCGAGCAACTGCCGCAGACTGCCAGCGCCGATTTGACCACGCCGGATATGGCGGTCGGGCTTTATGACTGGGCGCTTGTCGCCGATCATCATCGCCAGACGCTGACGCTGATTACCCACCAGCAGCATGAGGCCCGACGCGACTGGCTGCTGACGTTGCCGACGGCACAGCCGACTGAAGACTTTACCCTCACCAGCGAATGGCAATCGAATATGACGCCCGCGCAGTACGGTGAGAAGTTCGACAGCATACAGCAGTATCTGCAAGCGGGCGATTGTTATCAGGTAAATCTCGCTCAGCGCTTCACCGCCAGTTATCGTGGTGATGAATGGCAGGCGTTCACTCTGTTGAATCAGCAGAACCGCGCGCCATTCAGCGCTTTTCTCAGGCTGGAACAGAGCGCGATTCTTAGCCTGTCACCGGAGCGTTTTCTCGAACTGCAACAGGGAGAGATTGAAACCCGTCCGATTAAAGGCACCCTGCCACGCTTAGCGGAGGCTGAGGCCGATCGCCGTCAGGCGGAAAAACTGGCGGCGTCGCCGAAAGATCGCGCGGAAAATCTGATGATTGTTGATTTGTTGCGTAATGATATTGGCCGGGTAGCACAACCCGGTACGGTTAAAGTGCCGCAGCTGTTTGTCGTTGAACCGTTCCCGGCGGTACATCATCTGGTTAGTACTATTCGTGCCCAACTGAAACCCGAACTGAATGCCAGCGATTTGCTGCGCGCCTGCTTCCCCGGCGGCTCGATTACCGGCGCACCGAAAGTGCGCGCAATGGAAATTATTGAAGAGCTGGAACCACAGCGGCGTAATGCCTGGTGCGGCAGTATTGGCTACCTCAGCCTGTGCGGCCGTATGGATACCAGTATTACCATCCGCACGCTAATTGCCGAACAGGGGCAGCTGTTCTGCTCTGCAGGCGGTGGCATCGTTGCCGACAGTAATCAGCAGGCGGAATATCAGGAAACCTACGACAAAGTGAATCGCATTCTTCCTTATTTACTGGATCAACGGCATGACGGCTAAATCACTCACGCTGCCACAGTTTATCACCCGCTTTATGCTGCAACAGCCCCAAACGCAACCTGCCGGGCTACCAACCCGTCGCGCGGCGGTGCTGGTGCCGATTATCGCCCGCCCGCAGCCGACACTGTTGTTGACCCGTCGTGCCGATTCGCTGCGTAAGCATGCTGGCCAGGTGGCGTTTCCCGGCGGCATGATGGACCACAGCGATCCCTCACTGGTGTTTACTGCCCTGCGCGAAGCCGAAGAGGAAGTGGCGATTACGCCAGCCAGCGTGCAGGTGATTGGCACCCTGCCCGCCGTAACCAGCAGCACTGGCTTTCAGGTTACGCCGGTGGTCGGCATCCTGCCGGACACCATCACTTACCAGCCCAGTGAAGATGAAGTGGCGGCGGTGTTTGAAATGCCACTGCAGGAAGCGCTGCGGCTTGGCCGCTATACGCCGCTGGATATCCACCGTCATGGCATTGAGCATCGCGTGTGGTTATCGTGGTTTGAGGATTACTTTGTCTGGGGCATGACCGCCGGAATTATTCGCCAGCTCAGCCTGCAGATTGGTCAGCCCTGATGCGGCTGATGCATTTCACAGCAATTATCGCCTGATATCCGAACAAAACATTATTTTTCACTGGCAATTCCTGAGTAAGCGATCCAAATCACTTACATCAGGCGGCTTTTCATTTATATTCCTCGCACAAACAAAGTCAGTTATGCTATGCCAGCGGCAAACAGGCCGGGCATTAGCCTGAATGTTCTTTTAGATAAGTTTTTTTCATGCGATAGCCATCTTTTTTCCCGCATGATTGCCACCAGTCGCTCTGCTCACCCGATAACCAGGGCAGAGATAACCATTTTAAGGAGCGTGTAGCGTGATTAGCGTTTTCGACATGTTTAAGATCGGCATTGGCCCTTCCAGTTCTCATACGGTAGGACCGATGAAAGCCGGCAAACAGTTCGTCGATGATCTGGTAAAGAATGGCCAGATCTCTTCTGTTACGCGTATTGCCGTCGATGTGTATGGTTCCCTTTCTCTGACCGGCAAAGGTCACCACACTGATATCGCCATTATTATGGGCCTGTCAGGCGCGTCTCCCGATAGCGTCGATATCGACAGCATTCCTGGCTTTATTCGTGATGTTGAGCAACGTCAGCGGCTGCTGCTGGCGAATGGTGAGCATGAAGTCGATTTCCCACGTGAAGGCGGGATGGTGTTCCGCAGTGATAACCTGTCGCTGCATGAGAACGGCATGCGCATTCACGCTTTTGCCGGTGATCAACCAATCTACAGCAAAACCTATTACTCTATCGGCGGTGGTTTTATTGTCGATGAAGAACATTTTGGTGAGTCCACGCTGGACGAAGTCAGCGTGCCGTATCCTTTCCATTCGGCAAAAGAGATGCTGGCTCACTGCCATGAAACCGGCCTGTCACTCTCCGGCATGGTAATGAAAAACGAACTGGCGCTGCACAGCCGCCAGGATATCGAGAAGTATTTTGGCGATGTCTGGCAGGCGATGCGCGACTGTATCGATCGGGGCCTGAATACCGAAGGCGTGCTGCCTGGGCCGCTGCGAGTACCGCGTCGTGCTGCGGCGCTGCGTCGTTTGCTGGTGTCATCCGATAAGCTCTCCAGCGATCCGATGAACGTAATTGACTGGGTTAATATGTTTGCGCTGGCGGTAAATGAAGAGAATGCCGCCGGTGGCCGGGTGGTTACCGCCCCAACTAACGGTGCCTGCGGCATTGTTCCTGCGGTGCTGGCTTACTACGATCACTTTATTGAATCGGTCAGCCCGGATATTTTTATCCGTTATTTCCTTGCTGCCGGTGCGGTTGGCGTGCTGTACAAAATGAATGCTTCTATTTCAGGTGCTGAAGTGGGTTGTCAGGGCGAAGTCGGCGTCGCCTGTTCGATGGCTGCCGCTGGCCTCGCGGAATTGCTGGGTGCCAGCCCAGAGCAGGTTTGCGTCGCGGCCGAAATTGGTATGGAGCACAACCTCGGTCTTACATGCGATCCGGTTGCGGGTCAGGTGCAGGTGCCATGCATCGAGCGTAACGCTATCGCCTCGGTAAAAGCGATCAACTCTGCGCGTATGGCAATGCGCCGCACCAGTCAGCCGCGCGTCTCGCTGGATAAAGTCATCGAAACCATGTACGAAACCGGCAAAGACATGAACGCCAAGTATCGTGAAACCTCGCGTGGTGGGCTGGCGATCAAAGTACAATGTGACTGATTTTTCTTAAAGTTAGCATTCTGCGACATCACGGTAGTTACCTTACTAACTATCGGTTATGCTGTTAACACGCTACAGTAGAACAACGCGGCCTTATACGGCCGCGTTGTTCTTGTGCTCACAGCGATTTATATTCATTGCTACTAAACTTTCACCAGGCAAGGTCGATAACTAAAACTCGCAATTTCATTGGCGCTTACTTAAGGATGGTTACTGATGCAAGTGTCCCAGCAAATTGTTAGTCAGTTTCGCCGAAAACGACTATTTATTGCTGCAACTGTCGCCGCATTAGTGATTTTTCTTACCCTGGCTTTTCGTTTTTTCGAAGAGAAAAATCGCATTGAGCAACAGTCACATACCTTTGCCAATGAAGCCATTCTGCGCTTTGACCGCATGTTTTCACCACTGGATGTATCAGCGAATGATAATCTCGGGCTGGTCGGTCAGCGCTGTAGCGACGTGCGCTTTACGCTGGTGGAGAAACTGGCGGCCCTGCAAACACTACGCTCGCTGTTATTGGTAGAGAGTGACAGCATCTATTGCTCCAGCATATTTGGTGAACGTACCCTGTCATTCAGTAAATTATATCCTGAACTGGCGATCCATAATCAGCGCATGCTGTTGACTACCGATAACTATCTGCTTAAAGGCTCACCGGTGTTAATACTGTGGACCCCCATATCGCAGGATAATAATAAATCCGGCATTCTGCAGGTTATTAACGTCGAGATGATGAGCAATTATCTGCTCGAACCGACATTGCCGTGGGTTGAGCGGGCAATATTTAATGTTGGCGGTAAAAGCCTTGAATACGGCACCCCACTGATTCAGCCGGCCATTCCCTCTGAAGATGAGGTGAGTTACGAAGAGGCTTCGCTGCGCTACCCCTACACAATTACTCTGTTTGGCCCATCGCCAGCACGCCTGGCGCTCGCAGCCGTTCCTTCTCAATTGCCGCTGGCGCTTCTGCTCAGTCTGCTGACGGGTTATATCGTCTGGCTGGCAACCGCTAACCGTATGAGTATCGCCTGGGAGATCAGCTATGGCCTGTCGTCCCACGAGTTTCTTGTTTACTGCCAGCCGCTAATTAATGCGCGTACCGGAGAATGTGACGGCATAGAATTGCTGTTGCGCTGGAATAATCCGCGTCAGGGCTGGGTTCCACCGGATGTATTTATTCCAATGGCCGAGCGCCAAAACCTGATTGCACCGCTGACGCGTTACGTGATTAATGAGGTCGTCAGCCAACTGCCTTCGCTGCCCGATACTCCCGATTTTCATATCGCCCTTAACGTAGCGGCCAGCCACTTTCACAATCGCGCCATTCTCAACGATTTACAGCATCTGTGGTGGCCAGCTAATCCGCGTCAACAGCTGGTAATTGAACTCACCGAACGTGATGCCCTGCCGGTGGTCGATCAACGCGTCGTTTCACACCTGCAAAAAGCTGGCGTTAAGTTGGCGATTGACGATTTCGGTACTGGCCACAGCTCGCTTTCCTACCTGAAGACGCTCAGCCCTGACGTGTTGAAAATCGATAAAATCTTCACTGCTTCAATTGGCACCGATGCGATTAACGCCACGGTAACCGATATGGTGATTTCGCTGGCGCAGCGTCTGAATATCAGCCTGGTGGCCGAGGGTGTGGAAACCGCTGAGCAGGCAGCCTATTTGCGTGAACGCGGTGTGGATATTTTACAGGGCTATTATTTTGCCCGACCGATGCCGTTAGCCGATTTCCCGACATGGCTGAGTGAACGTTAGCCTGCTCTGATAGAAAAAAAACGGCGCTGTTAAGCGCCGTTTTTATCTTCGGATGGCGAGGTTATCCTCGCCCGGGCCAACGATCAGGCCTCTTCATCGTCCATTTCGTTGCGTTCTTTGGTCACACGCACCAGATCCACGCGATAATCTGTCGCTTCGATAATCTGGAAGCGCAGTGGCGGCAGCTCAATGACATCACCGGGTAACGGCAACTGTCCTTTCTGCGCAATCAGTAAGCCCGCCAGCGAAGCATGATCGTCTTCGGCTTTAACCAAATCCTGAGTATCCAGCAGCTGCTGCAACGAGTGAAGATCGGTGCCGCCTTTAACCAGCCAGCCGTCGCCGTCGGCAATGATATCCGGCGTTTCATCCTCATCAGGAAATTCACCGGCAATCGCTTCCAGCACGTCCAGCGGTGTGATCAGCCCCTGCACCACGCCAAACTCGTTGGTGACCACCACAAAGCTGCCCTTGGCACGGCGTAATACACCCAGCAGGTTAATCGGATCGAGCGTTTCTGGCACGATAATCGGCGGCGTCGCCGACGCGAAAGTGGCCACATCAATACCATGATCCAGCGCCACTAACAGCTCTTTGGCACGCACCACACCGATAATTTCATCCAGTTCACCGCGACACACCGGGAACAGGCTGTGCGGCGTATCCAGCAGCTGAATGCGAATCTCATCCAGCGGGCGCTCAGCATCAACCCAGGAGATTTCGCCGCGCGGCGTCATAATGCTGCGCACCGAACGCGAGGCCAGCGTTAATACGCCGTTAATCATGTAGCGCTCTTCGTCCTTAAAGGCTTCCTTCGGCATTACCGATGTCACTTCGCTGGTCTCACTGTTTACCTGCTGCGAACCCTGGCGCCCGCCCATCAGGCGCAGAATCGCTTCTGCGGTACGCTCACGCATCGGGCGGTGCGACTGATGACGGACAAAGTTACGTCGCGCAATCTGGTTAAACAGCTCGATAAGAATCGAGAAGCCGATCGCCGCGTACAGGTAACCTTTCGGAATGTGGAATCCAAAGCCTTCAGCGACCAGGCTCAGACCAATCATCAGCAGGAAGCTGAGACACAGCACCACAACTGTCGGATGCGCGTTAACAAAGTTAGTTAACGGCTTGGACGCCAGCAGCATAACCCCCATCGCAATGATCACCGCGGTCATCATTACTGCCAGGTCATTGACCATACCGACTGCGGTTATTACCGCATCAAGTGAGAACACCGCATCCAGTATGACAATCTGAATCACCACTGCCCAAAAACTGGCGTAGCTGCGGTTGCCATCACTCTCATGTTGACGGTTCTCCAGCCGTTCATGCAACTCCATGGTTGCCTTAAACAACAGAAATACACCGCCGAACAGTAAAATCAAATCACGCCCGGAGAAACTAAAGTCCGCCACGCTGAATAACGGCTTGGTCAGCGTCACCATCCACGAAATCAGCGACAACAGCCCCAGACGCATCAACAGCGCCAGTGACAGGCCGATAATACGCGCTTTATCGCGCTGCTTCGGTGGCAATTTATCCGCAAGAATGGCGATAAATACCAGGTTATCAATACCCAGCACGATCTCAAGAACGATAAGCGTCAGCAGACCGGCCCAAATTGAGGGGTCTAAGAGAAATTCCATTACAGACTCCGAAACAAGGAACAGGACAACGCCGCCACCATATTAATGGGCGTGCGTGGGGAATAACGACAGGCAATAGTGCGTGATACGCCGGAAGGCGTCAGAAAACAAGCCGGATGACCCGGTGGCATGGATAAACAACTTCGGTGACAGTCCATAGGGAGGGCAAAGGCCCGTTACTCCTGTAGCAAAAAAGAGTCATTACTCTACCAGCAGAAACATTGTCGTCAAAATATTTTCTTACAGTTAACAAAACTGCTTTATTTGGCTGCCTGATAAATGAGCAGAATGACAAATCATCAAGTTATACATCGGATTAACTGAGCGAGGTCACATAATTTATTTTTTCACAGACTAAAATAATTGTCGAAACATTCGCTGTATATCCTGACTCTGCAAAAAATCTCTACTGATGATTGCAGCGTTGTCTTGGGGTGGGCTTATCGCTGTTGCGATAAACTCGTTGGCGGCTCAGTGCTCACTTGCTGAAACGCTCACTATTCTAAAAGGAGGTAGCAAGTGACTATTGCTATTGTCATCGGCACGCATGGTTGGGCAGCAGAGCAGCTTCTGAAAACCGCCGAAATGCTGTTGGGTGATCAGGAAAACGTCGGCTGGATTGATTTTGTCCCCGGTGAAAATGCTGAAACCCTGATTGAGAAGTACACTGCGCGCCTTGCTGAACTCGACACCAGCCAGGGCGTGCTGTTCCTCGTTGATACCTGGGGTGGCAGCCCGTTTAATGCCGCCAGCCGTATTGTGGTCGATAAACAAAACTATGAAGTCATCGCCGGCGTTAATATTCCAATGCTGGTGGAAACGCTGATGGCACGTGACGATGATCCGGCATTCGATGAGCTGGTGGCAGTGGCAGTGGAAACCGGCCGTGAGGGCGTCAAAGCACTGAAGGCTAAAGAGCCTGAACCCGCAGCGGTGGCCGCAGCTAAACCCGCCGCACCTGCCGCACCAACCAAACCAATGAGCGCGGAAGACCATATGAAAATTGGTCTGGCCCGTATTGATGACCGCCTGATCCACGGCCAGGTCGCCACCCGCTGGACGAAAGAAACCAACGTAAACCGCATTATCGTCGTCAGTGATGAAGTCGCTGCCGATAACGTGCGCAAAACCCTGCTGACCCAGGTCGCCCCTCCAGGGGTCACTGCACATGTGGTGGACGTCGCGAAAATGGTGCGCGTCTACAACAACCCGAAATACGGTCAGGATAAAGTGATGCTGCTGTTCACCAACCCGACGGATGTCGAGCGTATTGTGGCAGAGGGCGTCAATATCACCTCGGTCAATGTCGGTGGCATGGCATTCCGCCAGGGTAAAACCCAGGTGAACAATGCGGTGTCAGTTGATGAAAAAGATATTGCCGCGTTTAAGAAGCTGAACGATCGCGGAATTGAGCTGGAAGTCAGAAAGGTCTCGTCCGACCAGAAACTGAAAATGATGGACCTGATTGCCAAAGTGAATCAATAAGTTGAAAGCCTTATTCATCGCCTGACGCGTCAGGTTTAACTCAGAATGCTTATGTCAGAAGGAGAAGTGCAATGGAGATTACCACTCTTCAAATTGTACTGATATTTATTGTCGCCTGCGTCGCAGGTATGGGATCGATTCTTGATGAGTTTCAGTTTCACCGTCCGTTGGTGGCCTGTACGTTAATTGGCTTTGTGCTGGGAGATGTTAAAACCGGGATTATTATCGGCGGTACGCTGGAAATGATCGCCCTTGGCTGGATGAACATTGGTGCGGCAGTGGCACCCGATGCCGCCCTCGCCTCAATTATTTCGACCATTCTGGTTATCGCCGGTGGGCAAAGCATCGGAGCCGGTATCGCACTGGCTATTCCGCTGGCCGCAGCTGGCCAGGTTCTGACCATTATTGTGCGTACGATTACCGTTGCCTTCCAGCACGCCGCCGATAAAGCGGCCGAGAAAGGTAATCTGACCGCAATCAGCTGGATTCACGTTTCGGCATTAGTGTTGCAGGCGATGCGTATTGCCATTCCGGCACTGATCGTTGCTGTATCCGTCGGCACCAGCGTAGTACACAACCTGCTGAACTCGATTCCGGAAGTTGTGACCAATGGCCTGAATATCGCCGGTGGCATGATTGTCGTGGTCGGTTATGCAATGGTCATCAATATGATGCGTGCCGGTTACCTGATGCCGTTCTTCTATCTTGGCTTCGTGACCGCGGCATTTACCGAATTCAACCTGGTCGCACTGGGTGTCATTGGGGTGGTAATGGCACTGCTCTATATTCAGCTCAGCCCGAAATATAACCGCGTCGCGGGTGCAGCAGCGTCTGGCCCGGCAAAAAACGACCTCGATAACGAATTAGACTAAGGATAAGGTGAGAGAAATGGTTGATACCACTACCACACAAAAAAAACTCACACCCGGTGATATTCGCGGTGTATTTCTGCGCTCAAACCTGTTCCAGGGATCATGGAACTTTGAACGCATGCAGGCGCTCGGTTTCTGCTTCTCAATGGTGCCGGTGATTCGTCGCCTTTACCCGGAGAATAACGACCAGCGTAAACAGGCAATTAAACGTCACCTTGAGTTCTTTAACACCCACCCGTACGTGGCAGCCCCAATACTGGGCGTGACCATGGCGATGGAAGAGCAGCGTGCCAACGGTGCACCGATTGATGATGCGGCGATTAACGGCATCAAAGTCGGTCTGATGGGGCCACTGGCAGGCGTCGGCGACCCAATCTTCTGGGGTACGGTGCGCCCGGTATTTGCCGCACTCGGAGCCGGTATCGCCATGAGTGGCAGCCTGCTCGGTCCGATACTGTTCTTCGTGCTGTTTAACCTGGTGCGTCTGGCAACTCGCTATTATGGCGTCGCGTATGGCTATAAAAAAGGTGTCGATATTGTTAGCGACATGGGCGGTGGCTTCCTGCAAAAACTGACCGAGGGGGCGTCAATTCTCGGCCTGTTTGTCATGGGGGCACTGGTTAATAAGTGGACGCATGTTAACATTCCACTGGTGGTGTCGAGGATCACCGATCAGACCGGCCAGACCAATGTCACCACAGTTCAGACCATCCTTGATCAGCTGATGCCAGGACTGGTGCCACTGCTGTTGACCTTTGGCTGTATGTGGCTGCTGCGACGTAAAGTGAATGCGCTGTGGATTATCATGGGCTTCTTTGCCATTGGTATCTTCGGCTACTGGATTGGTTTACTCGGACTGTAAACTGCTGAACCGGGAGCCTGGCTCCCGGTTTTTTATTGCAGAGTCTTTTTATCAGCGCTTACGACAAACGCTGACAAAACGACTTTCACGGAGCTGTAGTATGTCTTTAACCGATTATCTCATCATTGCCGTTATCGCCCTGTTTCTGCTGTACGCGATTTATGATGAATTACTGATGGATCGTCTGCGCGGTAAAACCCGTCTGAAAGTGCTGCTGCAACGCCGTAACAAGCTGGATAGCCTGATCTTTATCGGCTTGATTGCCATTTTGCTTTATCACAACGTTTCAGCCAACGGGCCACAAGTTACCACGACGTTACTGCTGATTCTGGCTTTTATCGCCATTTATATTTTCTGGATTCGCCGACCGAAATTGTTGTTAAAACCGCAGGGCTTTTTCTACGCGAACGTCTGGGTAGCTTATTCCCGTATCAAAAGTATGAATTTATCGGAAGATGGCGTACTGGTGATGCAATTAGAGCAGCGCCGCCTGCTGATTTACGTCAGAGAATTAGACGACCTTGAAAGAATTTATAAAACAATGGTAGAAAATCAATAAGTTAAAATATAGCCAAGGGTATGAATTATACCCCAGGCATGTTAATTCTAATCACTAATAAAACTGCGGATATTATTTTTCTGTTAAAACCGCAATAACATTGCGCTTAATTTAAACAGCAACGGATAAGTCAGATAATTAATGAAAATCGTTATCAGTTGGCGCTAAAAAATAATGAATTTTAATTTGCCTTCATTTGTCGCTGTGATATTGTAGCCAGCGTCATTGGGGAGTAGCCGATTTCTGACGGAGTGTCAGAAATGCATCTGTCAACATACTCGTTTAGAGATAAACGTGGCAGCTGCGGCCCGCAGCGGGAAGGCGAGACCATAGACACGTGCCCATGTAAGGTTGGGGATGGCGCACGTGTATATGGATGTCCCGGCCGAGGTTACGACTTCGATGAATCTTTCCGCAATGCTTATTCTTGCTTTTGGCATGTCTATGGATGCTTTTGCCGCCTCGATCGGTAAAGGTGCAGCCCTGCATAAACCCCGTTTTTCCGAAGCACTCCGTACTGGCTTAATCTTTGGCGTAATTGAAGCCATTACACCGTTAATTGGTTGGTGTATTGGTCAGTTTGCGACGCAATTTGTCATGGGATGGAGCGACTGGATCGCGTTTATACTGCTGGCGTTTCTCGGTGGGCGAATGATCACCGAGGGGTTTCGTGGCCAGAGCAGCGACTGCGCGCCGGTGCACCGTCACGGTTTCTGGCTGCTGGTGATGACCGCAATCGCCACCAGCCTTGATGCGATGGCGATTGGCGTCAGCCTTGCCTTCCTGCAAGTCAACATACTGCAAACCGCGATGATGATCGGCCTGGCAACGCTGATTATGTCAACAGCAGGCATTATGGTCGGGCGCTTTATCGGGCCGATGCTTGGCAAGCGTGCCGAGATCCTCGGCGGCGTAGTGCTGATCGGCATTGGTTGCAGTATTCTTTACTCCAGCCTGGCTTAATCGCGCTGCCACAGCGTCAGCACAAAATCCGTCTCGCAGATAAACGCCGTCTCACCGACCAGCTGCCCCCATACTTCCGGGCGCGCACGCCAGGCGAATGGCGTCATTTGTAACAACGCAGCGGCTTCTTCGCCGTTAAGCGTCATCGGGTAACTCAACGCCTGCTGATCAACGCGCGTAAAGCCTTCCGGCTGCTCTTCACTCTCATCATGCAGCTTTACCTGCTGATAAATAAGTTCTTTGAACTGCAACAGGTGACGCGGCCCTGGCGCAACCGTCAGCAAATATCCGCCCTGACGAATGACTCGCGCCAGCTCGCTGGCTTTGCACGGCGCATAAATGCGCAGCACCGCATCCAATGACTGCGCGGCGAAAGGCAGGCGATGGCTGGAGGCCACGCAGAAGCTAATTTCCGGATAGCGTTTCGCGGCATAGCGAATGGCGACCTTAGACACGTCCAGACCATATACTTGACGGCTTTCACGCTGCGATAAACGCTGGCTGACTGCTTCAGTGTAATACCCTTCACCACAGCCAATATCCAGCAGGCTGACCGCCTGCTGTGGCAATACGCTGTCCAGCAGTGCAGCTACCTGCTGCTGCAACGGCTGATAATGACCGGCATCAAGAAACTCACGGCGCGCCTGCATCATCTCCGCACTGTCGCCCGGCTGTTTAGAACGCTTATGCTGTACCGGCAGCAGATTGACGTAGCCCTCTTTCGCGCAATCAAACTGATGTTGATTCGTGCAGCGCCAGCTGCGCTCATTAAGCGCCAGCGGTTGCTGACAAAGTGGACAAAGGTACGGCATTCAGGCTCTCCGGCAAAAAATCAGGGCGGCAGTTTACACCTTTCATCGCCTGCGTGCGTCAGTAATCCACTCAGATTCGCGTCAGGCGCAACAAAAAAGCCCCGTCACGAATGACGGGGCTTTCACAATTCAGTTTCAGCGGCGTTATGAATTACAACACCTTGCTGAGGCTGAGATCGAAATCAGATTGCATTAACGTTAACTGCAGCTGGACCTTTCTGGCCGTCCTGAATTTCGAACTCAACATTCTGGCCTTCAGCCAGAGTTTTGAAGCCGTTACCCTGGATTGCAGAGAAGTGTACGAACACATCTTTGCTGCCGTCAGCAGGAGTAATGAAACCAAAACCTTTAGACTCGTTGAACCACTTAACCTGACCTTTAATCTTTGCCATTATGCAAATTCCTTAGATTGTTTTATTCGCCCGGAGGCTTACTTACTGAGAAACCAGAGACATTACTGAATGAGGCACTAATTTAAGGTTCGGCAAGGAAGCGGTATTCAACGTCAACGTTTTTACTCAGAACTTCATTACTGAAAATGCCACACATAAGCAGAACTGTACCTCGTTTTACCCAGAAAGCGTTATCACATATCCTTTAATTAATGGCAAGCCATTTTTAAACAGTGATCGACCTGCCGCACATTATTGAAACGACTAACGGCACGGAATGCACAAATATGCACGCTTTCGGGCTAAACAGACATACAACCCAGGCAGGAAAGGCCCACCCAGCATGTCTATAACGTCCCGATTACTTTAGCCTAAACTAAAGGTTTCGTCTAATACGACCTTGCGCTAACTCATTACTATTCAGCATAAATATTGCATAAATATTGCAAAGAACTTCTGTATAGATTGATTAAAGCAGCCGGTAACAAGCTAAAAGTTTGCAGATGTAACTTGTACAACAAGTATCCTTTCGTACAAATTAAACATTAAATTGCACCAAAATCAGGAGCATTATTTCGCCCTGCCCCAATTAAATGCAAAGCTGATAAATTACTCACTAATTTGATCTGTTCCCAAGCAGAATTATAAATAATGTGATTAGTGGAATGTTCTGCGGTTGATATCTGTCACCCTAAGATTATTCCTGGATAATATTATTTATCAGCGCTCTTGCTCCTATTCTCCACGGCTGGAAGCGTTGTGGATCAAGCCCTGCCGACTGCATCGAATGCGCCAGTTCGGCTGGCGGCGTATCCAGTGATTCATCAGCCAGCTCAAATACTCCCCAGTGAATCGGAATAGATAGAGGGCAACCCAGATCGCGGTGCAAAGAAACCGCCTGCTGCGGATCCATATGCTGGGCGTGCATGAACCATTTTGGTGCATAGGCACCGACCGGTAAAGCGGCCAGATTAAAAGGCCCAAGACGGCGCGGGATTTCGAGTAAATTTTTGGAGTAGCCGCTGTCGCCGGTGAACCAGAAATTCAGTTTTTTGACGTTTATTGTCCAGCCACACCACAGTGAACGATTACGATCTCGCAGCGTGCGCATACTCCAGTGACGTGCCGGTACGGCATGAATGGTCATGCCCGCCAGCTCAGTAGCTTGCCACCAGTCTGCCTGACTGACATGGCGCGCGCCCTGGCGAATAAACCACGGCTTCAGGCCGAGCGGCACAACAAACTGCACTTCAGGAAAGCGCCGCAAAATTTTCTTGATGGTTGGACGATCGAGATGATCGTAGTGATTATGCGAAATAAGCACCACATCCAGCCGGGGTAAATCGTCGATATTCAGCGCCGCAGGCGTTTTACGTGCCGGGCCATACCAGCGCAACGGCGAAGCGCGCTGAGATAACGCCGGATCGATCAGGGTATAGCGCTGATCGATACGCAACATCAGGCAAGCGTGTCCCAGCCACCAGACAGCATCCTGATCGCCGGAGAGGTCTGCTGGCTGCCACCATTGGGAGATAAACCCGGCATACCCTGCTGCGGGCGGAAATGGCAGCCCCTGCGCTTTACGCTCCTTGCGCCAACGCGCTAAATCGCCCTGCTGACGTAAATCAGTTTCCGGATTACAAAAACCCTCTGGCGTATGGTGCGCCTTAGACGGGTCATACCACGGATTTTTCCACGCCATATTCAACGCTCCTCAGCGCGTAACATTGCTTATCGCTCAGGAATCAGGCGAGTGAAATCTTTCTCGTCCTGCTGCTCCACTGCGTTTTTGCTCTCACTACCGCTGACGCTATCCGTCAGGCGGCGCAACAGCGCGTTTTGCTTTTTCTGCTCATCCAGCAGCGATTCCAGCAGGCGAATCTGCTCACTGGCACGCACGCTGGCGCGGTTAACAAAAAACCATGCGATCAGGCCAACAATGACCAGCGCTGCACTAAATCCCATTGACGCAAAACCCATCACGCCATTCGCCATCTCATTCATACAAACCTCAGTGTTACCGTACTTTCAAAGGTTGCTGCAATGCGCACAACACAACCTGTCGATTTTACTCGCTCGGCAGCGAATTGATAGATAACTCACATAATTTGCTGGTGAAATCTGAGTAATACTCATCGCTTTCAGCATCCTCTTATCGACGGGATGTGCAGCAAACGGCATGGTGCTATGCTGGGCGCGACGGCTGATGATGAGGAACAGCCTGATTAAACATGGAGACAAAAATGAAAATGATTATTCGTATCGTCATACTGCTGGCGATTATTTGGCTGGCGATGTTATTAACGGGCTACGGGGTGTTGACCGGCAGTAACAAAAATGCCGCAGGCATGGGTTTACAGTGTCAGTATCTGACCGCACGCGGTATGGTTTCGGCACAATATCTGCATACCGACAGCGGGATTATCGGCGTGACTGACTGCCCAATCCTGAAGAAAACCGGTGAAGTGGTCGATAATTAATTGACGCCGATCGGCTGGCGGCGTACTGGCCGCCAGCCGCATCAGATTCAGAATGGATAGTCGTGATAGCCCATCTGGGATGACAGCGCACTCGCAGCGCGATGCAGCATGCTGACATAATCTTTTTTATTCTCTTCCGCGAAGCGAATTGTCGGGAATGACATACTCAGACCTGCAATCACCACGCCAAAACGGTCAAACACCGGCACTGCGATACAGCGTAAGCCCTCTTCCTGCTCTTCGTTATCCTCGCCGAATCCCTGCGATTTTACTTTCTCCAGCACCGGTAACAGCTCTTCAGCACTGGCCAAAGTACGCGCGGTGCTGCGGGTAAATTCTACATGCTGCAAAATTTCCTGCACTTCGGCCGGATCGCGCCATGCCAGTAATACTTTACCAATCGCGGTGCTGTGCAGCGGGTTACGACGGCCAATGCGCGAATACATCCGCAGGTTGTACATTGAGTCGATTTTATGAATATAGACAATGCTGTCTTCTTCCAGCGCGCCGAGATGAATGGTTTCTTTGGTCAGGCGCGACAGCTCCCGCATTTGGATATCGGCGCTGCGGATCAAATCGACGTTTTGCAGCGCTTTCGCACCCAGCTCAAACAATTTCAGCGTCAGGGCATACTTTTCCGATTCGCCCTCCTGCGACACATAGCCAAGTGACTTCATGGTCTGCAGAAAACGGTAGACGGTGCTTTTAGACATCATCACGCGCTGCGACAGTTCGGTAATGCCGTTTTCACGCTCTTCACCTAACGCCTGCAAAATGCCAAACACTTTTAGCACGGAAGAGACGGAGTCGGGCTGCTTATCAAGATCTGCATTGGCCATAAATCACAACCTTTCTGAAATTGTTTTACAAAAAATGGAACACTATTTCTAGTATACGTGTGAGGTTGCCGATATCGCAATTAAATCACGCAGTTTGCGCCAGCAGGAGCACAGCGAGTTTTGCTATTAAATGCGATGCATTAGTCGCAGAAAGCCATTAGCATGATGATATTCACACTCATGATTAATTTCTCCTTATGTCACAAACCTCTCAAATGGATGGCTTACCCATCCCGCAGCGTTACGGCGCGATCATTGCTATTGCGCTGGGCATCACCGTCGCGGTACTGGACGGTGCGATTGCCAACGTCGCGCTGCCAACCATCGCCCGCGATTTGCAGGCCAGCCCGGCCCAGTCAATCTGGATCGTCAATGCCTATCAGCTGGCGATCATTGTTTCTCTGCTGTCGCTGTCATTTCTCGGCGATATTCTTGGTTATCGCCGGATTTATCAGTGGGGATTGGTGATTTTCAGCTGCACATCACTGTTCTGTGCGCTCTCCAGCTCGCTGGAGATGCTGACTTTTGCCAGGGTATTACAGGGATTTGGTGGTGCTGCACTGATGAGTGTTAATACCGCGCTGATCCGCATTATCTATCCTCAGCGCCATCTCGGGCGCGGTATGGGGATAAATTCGCTGATCGTGGCAGTTTCCACTGCAGCAGGCCCTACAGTGGCGGCTGCGGTGTTATCAGTGGCTTCCTGGCAGTGGTTGTTCTTTATCAACGTTCCGGTGGGTATTGCCGCGCTGTGGCTCGCGCTGCGCTTTCTGCCGGATAATCCGCAGAAGGCGCAAGGACAGCGTTTTGACATAACCAGTGCCGTGATGAATGCGCTGACCTTCGGTCTGCTGATCTCCGCGCTGAGCGGCACAGCGCAGGGCCAGCGCTGGGAAATTATCGCGGCAGAGTTGGTGGCGTTACTGGTGATCGGGATACTGTTTATCCGCCGTCAGCTTACTCTGCCGTTTCCGCTGTTGCCGGTCGATCTGCTGCGCATTCCGATTTTCTCACTGTCGATTTGCACCTCCGTTTGCTCATTCTGCGCGCAAATGCTGGCAATGGTATCGCTGCCGTTCTATCTGCAAAGCGTGCTGGGACGCAGTGAAGTCGCAACCGGATTGCTGTTGACGCCGTGGCCGCTGGCCACCATGGTGATGGCGCCGATTGCCGGCCGCTTAATTGAGCGCTATCACGCCGGTCTGCTCGGCGGTATTGGACTGGCGATGTTTGCCGCCGGTCTGTTTGCGCTGGCGTTATTGCCACCCGCACCGGCCGATGTCGATATCATCTGGAGAATGATGCTGTGCGGTGCCGGTTTTGGCCTGTTCCAGTCACCAAACAATCATACGATTATCTCTTCCGCACCGCGTAACCGCAGTGGCGGTGCCAGTGGCATGCTGGGTACTGCACGTCTGTTGGGGCAAACCAGTGGTGCGGCGCTGGTGGCACTGATGTTTAATCTGTTTGGTACTCACGGCACCCATGCTTCGCTAATTATGGCCGGATGCTTCTCCAGTGCGGCAGCCATTGTCAGTGCAATGCGCATGACCCAGCCACGCGCCGGAAAATAAAAAAGGGGACCATAAGGCCCCCTTCAATCGCAGGGGCGGCTTTTCGCCGCCCAAGCCGCGAGTGATCAACTACTTCAGGTACTCGCCACTACGCAGCGCTTCGATACGCTTATCAAGCGGTGGGTGCGACATAAACATCTCGCTGAACGATTTGTTTTTACCGTTAATGCAGAACGCCATCATGCTGCTGGCTTCCTGCGGCTCGTAGCTGGTTTTCAGTCGTTGTAATGCGGCGATCATCTTCTCACGACCAACCAGGCGCGCCGCGCCGGCATCAGCGTGGAATTCGCGATGGCGTGAGAACCACATCGTGATAATGCTGGCCAGGATACCGAACACCAGTTCGAGCACCATGGAAATAGCAAAATACACCATCGGGTTACCGTTACTTTCACCCTCGTCACGGTTACCGGACAGAAAGCCCGAAGCCACCTGCGCAATAATACGCGAGATAAAGATCACAAAGGTGTTCACCACACCCTGGATCAGCGTCATGGTCACCATATCACCGCTGGCAATATGACTGACTTCATGCGCCAGTACCGCTTCTGCTTCATCACGGCTCATGTTCTGCAACAGGCCGGTAGAAACCGCCACCAGTGACGCATCACGCCGTGCGCCGGTGGCGAAAGCATTGATATCCGGTGCGTGGTACACAGCAACCTGCGGCATCGCGATGCCCGCCTGTTGCGCCTGGCGTCCAACCGTTTCCATTAGCCAGCGTTCGGTTTCGTTGCGAGGCTGTTCAATCACTTCCCCACCAACGGAACGCAGTGCCATCCATTTTGACATCAGCAGTGAAACAAACGCACCGCCGAAGCCAAACAGGCCTGCCATAATCATCAGGCCCTGAACGCTGCTTGACTGGATCCCTGTCAGGCTGAGAATCAGCCCGAAAACCAACATTACGCCAAGGTTGGTTAGCAGGAAAAGAGCAATACGCATCATAAAATATAATCTTCCTCAGTTAGCTTAGTGCCGGTATGCGGATATACATCGTATGGGTAACCATCAGCATTTCAAGCGACCTTAACGTTTAAGTGTCTAAAAAGACATAACTTTACATTTTTGGCATATGCAATGCACAGCGATTAATCGCTGACAGGTTTGCAGTAATTAGCGATGCTAAAGTAAGGAACGAGGAAAGAAACAGGCACTGCCTGAGCAGTGCCTGTTTTACTGACTAGTTAGCGGCTTTTTTGCTTGCCGGCTGACCAGACTCGAGCTGCGCCAGGTCATTGGCTATCTTCACCGTTTCATCAAGATACGGATCCGGCTCTTTATAGTCTTTCGGTAAATCATCTATATTAGCCAGCGGCTTTTTGCCTTCCAGCTTATAGCGCGCATTGATACGTTCCAGACGCAGCGCATCTTCCTCATGATTCTCTTTCTCGCGTTGCGCCAGATTGAGTGACACCGCGTTACGCTTATCCTTCAGTGCATTAAAGCGGGCAATGTCTTTGATGATGTACTGGAACTCAGGATCCTGCGCGATACGCTGTTGATGATTTTTCAGCAACTGCGGCTCAAACGGCTTCAGATCGCCCGTTTTCACATAGGTCGCGGCAGAGATGCTATCCCATGGCAGCGCGTTATCTTCAAATTTCTCACCGGTTTCAACCGCTTCCACGCCGGTTGGCATCAGCAGGTCAGGCGTGACGCCTTTACGCTGCGTACTGCCGCCGTTGATACGGTAAAACTTCTGAATGGTATACTGAACTGAACCCAGCGCAGGCCATTCCGGGCGCAGCATCTGATCGTAGATACGATTCAGCGAACGATATTGCTGCACGGTGCCTTTACCAAAGGTCGGCTCACCGACGACTAACGCACGGCCATAGTCCTGCATCGCGGCGGCAAAGATTTCAGATGCCGAGGCACTGAAGCGATCCACCAGCACCACTAACGGACCCTTATAGTAAACAATACCGTCAGTGTCGTTGTCTTCGCGCACTTTACCGTTATTGTCACGTACCTGAACTACCGGACCGCTTGGGATAAACAAACCAGAAAGCGCGACGGCTTCAGTCAGTGCGCCACCGCCATTGGTGCGCAGGTCAATCACTACGCTGTTAACATTCTGTTTCTGCAATTTCTGCAGCTGAACTTTAACGTCGTCTGTCAGACCAACATAGAAACCAGGGATGTCCAGCACGCCGACTTTCTGATTACCGACATTTTTCACCGACATCTTCACCGCACGATCTTCCAGGCGGATCTTCTCACGCGTCAGCGTCACCGTGCGAGTTTTGCTGCCCTTACCTGCCGGCAACACTTCCAGACGAACTTTACTGCCTTTTGGCCCTTTGATCAGCGCAACCACGTCATCCAGCCGCCAGCCGATCACGTCCACCATGGGCTTATTCGGCTGCCCGACCGCCACAATGCGGTCACCAACGGTAATCGCCTTGCTTTTCGCTGCCGGGCCACCCGCTACCATGGAATTAATGACGGTGTAGTCATCATCCATCTGCAATACCGCGCCAATCCCTTCAAGCGACAGGCTCATTTCGGTATTGAACTGCTCGGTATTGCGCGGTGAAAGATAGCCAGTATGGGGATCGATTTCGCGGGCGAAAGCATTCATTGCCAGCTGGAACACGTCCTCGCTGTTGCTCTGCGCCAGCCGACGAATGGCAAACTCATAGCGTTTGGTGAGAATCTCACGAATCTCTTTCTCATCTTTGCCGGTCAGCTTCAGGCTCAGTTGGTCATATTTGACTTTGGCATCCCATAACGCATTAAGCTCAGCAACGCTCTTTGGCCATGGTGCTTTGCCACGATCGAGATCGATGGTGTCATTGCCGGTAAAGTTCATCGGCTTATTCAGCACCGACAGCGCATACTGATAACGCTCAAACCGACGCTTCTGCGCCAGGTTGTATAAATCGAAAAACACCGGCATTTTGCCGGATTTAAACTCCTCACCGAGGGTGCCTTTCTTATCGGCAAATTGCGCCACGTCTGACGCCAGCAGCACGTTGTGGCTGTAGTCCAGCATATTCAGGTAGCGGTCAAAAATCTTTGCAGAGAACGCTTTATCCAGATCGAACTGACGATAATGAGAACGGGTAAAACGGGAGGTAACACGTTCACTGACGGTGGCGTGTTGCGGCTCCTGCTGCAGCTGAGGGATTTGATCGGCGCGGGTAATATTTTCCGCAGCGAATGCGTGGCCTGCAATAAGCAGGCCCGCGATAATGGTCGTTCTAAAAAAATTGTTCATGCCGTGGCTGGCCTCCGTTTCAGAACTGCAAGTGTTCTGCGCGCACGATCATTGCCAGGCCGGAAACCAGCTGCACCCGGACGCCATCTTTGGAGATTTCCAGAATGGTGGCGTCCATCGCGCTTTTACCTGCTTTGACTCTAATGCTCTGGCCGACTTGCAATGCTGAAGTATCGGTAACCGGTTGAGTACGCGGTTCGCGTTCAACGGGTGCTGCACGTTCCTGGGCAGGGCGCGGCGCTTTAGGACGAGCCTTACGCGGCTGTTCGCCTTCTGCAGCAGGTTTACGCGGCGCAGGTTTACGCGGACGACGTGGTGCGGTCTCTTCACCGGCCTCACGTTTTTTCGCCTGCTGCTGCTCACGCTGTGCCTGAACTCGCGCTTTAGCTTCTTCAAGCTGCTTACGTGCGTGCTCTACGTGTTGTTCGTCGAGCTCACCACATGCATTGCCGTCAAGATCGACGCGCGTCGCACCCGCTTTAATCCCATAAAGGTAACGCCAGCTGGAGGTATACAGGCGCAGTGCGGAACGAAGCTGAGTTTTACTCAGATTCATTTCACCTTGCACACGTTCGACCAGATCCTGAAAGATACCAATTTTGAGCGGTCGTGCTTCGCCTTCGGCGCTAAAGCAGTTTGGGAAACGCTCTGCCAAAAAGGCGATGACTTCTTTACTGCTATTCAACTTAGGTTGATTTTCCATGAAATTTCCTGATTACAACGGGTTTGCCAACCGGCGCAGGCATGAACAGGCGTCATTATAATGAGCCAGGCGGCAATTGCTACGTGATCCAGCTCTTTAGGTGCGTTTCATGTGAATAAATTTTTTCACATCACTACCCGCAAGTACTTCGCAAAGCCCGTCAGTAAGGGTTTTCAGGCCAATTTCATCGTTGCTGTCGAAGCGGTTATAAACTGTGCTGTCGATATCCAGAACGCCGATAACTTCACCATCGACCACTAACGGCAGCACGATTTCGGCATTACTGGCGGCATCACAGGCGATATGACCCGGGAACGCGTGCACATCATCAACACGCTGAACCTGGTTATCTGCAACTGCCGTGCCGCATACGCCTTTACCGACAGGAATACGCACGCAGGCAATTTTACCCTGAAACGGGCCGAGTACTAACGTGTTCTCTTCCGTGAGCAAATAAAACCCTGCCCAGTTAACACCATCAAGACGTTCATATAAAAGCGCGCTACAATTGCCCATAGCAGCCAGGAAACTGGTTTCACCAGCAATTAACGCGCGCAAATCACGGTTTAAATCCGTATAAAATTCTTGTTTGTTCATTTATTAACCATTGTAAATACTATTGAGGCGCGCCTTTTAGTGCGTCACTCGTTAAAATAAGCATTAATTGCCCAGGCCGACAAGATGAATCATTCCGTCAGTTCATATAACCTTAGGATCTTCCGCACTGGTTTGCAGAACACTTTATCAGTGTCCCGGTGTTTATCGCATCGCTTCAGAGCACGATTTTGATAACAATTTCTGCTTATTATTGGCATTACATGGGCAACGCATCCTCAATAATATGAAAATTTACGCAATCAGCCATGCCCTGCCCCGAGAACGTTATCAGCGTTGCCCGCAATGCGATACCCTTTTTTCCATGCCGGATGTTAAATCCCGTCAGACAGCACACTGTCCGCGTTGTAACGCCAAAATTCTCAACGGCCGTGACTGGTCAATGACGCGCCTGACGGCCATGGCCGTCACCATGATTCTGCTGATGCCGTTTGCTTTCGGCATGTCGCTGGTCGACATCCGCCTGCTGGGCACCAATATCAGCGCCAGCCTGCTGGGCGGCATTCTGCAAATGGCCGAACAGGGCAATGTGATCAGCGCATCGATGGTCGCGTTCTGCACCGTCGGCGCACCGGTAACGCTGGTTGCGTCGATTATTTATCTGTTTTTTGGTCAGCGACTCGGTATGAACCTGCGTCCGGTGCTGCTGATGCTTGACCGGTTAAAAGAGTGGGTGATGCTGGATATCTACCTGGTAGGCATCGCCGTGGCGTCAATCAAAGTGCAGGATTATGCCGACCTGCAATTGGGCACCGGGCTACTGGCCTATATTGTGCTGACCATTCTCAGCCTCGTCACCCTGATCCATCTTAATGTTGAGCAGCTGTGGCAGCGTTTTTATCCGCAGCCGGAGCCGCAGGTAGCGCCGGAAAAATTGCAGGTCTGTCTGAATTGCCATCACACCGGGCTGGCGGACGATCGCGGCCGCTGCCCACGCTGCCACACCCCATTGCGCTCTCGCCGCCGCCACAGCCTGCAAAAATCCTGGGCGGCGCTGATTGCATCGATTATATTTCTGCTGCCGGCTAACCTGATGCCGATTTCAGTTATCTATCTCAACGGTGCGCGGCAGGAAGATACTATTTTTTCCGGCATTCTTTCGCTGGCTTCCGGCAATATACCGGTAGCAGCAGTGGTATTTATCGCCAGTATTCTGGTGCCGTTCACTAAAGTGATTGTGTTACTGACGTTATTGCTCAGCATTCAGTTTAAATGTCAGCAAGGTCTGAAGACCCGTATACGCTTATTGCGTGTAGTGAAATGGGTAGGACGTTGGTCAATGTTAGATCTGTTCGTGATTGCGCTGACCATGTCACTGGTCAATCGCGATCAACTTTTAGCTTTTACTATGGGACCGGCAGCCTTCTACTTTGGCTCGGCGGTTATTCTCACTATCCTAGCCGTTGAGTGGCTGGATAGTCGTTTACTTTGGGATGCACATGCAACAGGAAACGCCGACTACACCGACTAAAGCTCGAGTCACCAATAAGCGCAGAATATCGCCCTTCTGGCTCCTGCCGTTAATCGCGCTGCTGATTGCGGGCTGGCTGCTCTGGACTAACTATCAGGAGCGCGGCACCACCATTACCATCGACTTTGTGTCGGCGGATGGCATCGTGCCGGGCAGAACACCGATCCGTTATCAGGGGGTGGAAGTCGGCCAGGTGCAAGGCATCAGCATGACTGACGACCTGCGCACCATCAAAATTAAAGCCAGCATTAAGAGCGATATGAAAGATGCGCTGCGCGAAGACACTCAATTCTGGCTGGTGACGCCCAAAGCCTCGCTGGCTGGCGTTTCCGGTCTTGATGCGCTGGTCGGCGGTAACTATATCGGTATGATGCCGGGTAAAGGTGAGCCACGCGAAACCTTCAGCGCGCTGGATACCCAGCCTAAATACCGGCTGAATACCGGCGAAATGCTGATTCATCTGCATACGCCGGATCTTGGCTCGCTGAACACCGGCTCACTGGTCTACTACCGCAAAATTCCGGTGGGACGTGTCTACGATTACAGCATCAATCCCGGTAATAAGGGCGTCACGGTAGATGTGCTGATTGAGCGCCGCTTTACCAATCTGGTGAAAAAAGAGAGCCGCTTCTGGAATGTGTCTGGGGTAAAAGCCGATGTCGGGCTGGCTGGTGCGAAAGTCCAGCTGGAAAGCCTGGCGGCGCTGGTGAATGGTGCCATCGCCTTTGACTCACCGGATGCCTCACAGCAGGCGGCCTCTGAAGACAATTATACTCTTTACCCCGATCTCGCACACAGTCAGCGCGGCGTGGTGATATCTCTCGATCTGCCAGACGGTAAAGACCTCAAAGAAGACAGCACGCCGTTGATGTATCAGGGGCTGGAAGTCGGCACCCTGACCAAGATGACGTTACAGCCCGGCGGTAACGTCAAGGGTGAAATGACCATTGATCCATCAGTCGTCAGTCTGATGCGAGAAGGCACGCGCATTGAGATGCGTAGCCCGAAGGTTAGCCTGACGGATACCAGCCTGAGTAGCCTGTTAACCGGTAATACCCTTGAACTGATTCCGGGTGACGGCGAGCCTCAGGATCACTTCAAGGTGCGCGCCAGTAACGAATCCTTACTGCAACAGCCCGATGTGCTGACGCTGAAACTGAGCGCACCGGAAAGCTACGGTATTGATGCCGGCCAGCCAATCATGCTGCACGGCATGAAAATCGGTCAGGTGATCAGCCGCAAGCTCGACGAGAAAGGCGTCAGTTTTGTTGTGGCGATTGCGGCGGATCATCGCCACCTGGTGCACGGCGACAGCAAATTTATTATCAACAGCCGGCTAAATGTGAAATTAGGCATTGACGGTATGCAGGTGCTCGGCGCCAGCGCCCGTGAATGGGTCGATGGCGGCATTCGGCTGGAACCCGGCGCGAAAGGCGCAGCGAAAAGCAGCTATCCACTGTATGCCGACAGTGAAAAAGCGGAAGAAGGCATAACCAGCGATCGCCCGCCGACCACCATCATGCTGACGGCTAACAGCCTGCCGGATATCCAGGCTGGATCGATAGTGCTGTACCGCAAATTCCAGGTGGGTGAGATTGTTGACGTCACGCCTAAAGCCAATGAATTTGATGTCGCCGTGCATATCAAGCCGGAATACCGCAAGCTGCTGACGCAAAACAGCGTGTTCTGGGCTGAAGGCGGCGCACGCGTGCAGCTTAACGGCAGCGGACTAACGGTGCAGGCATCGCCACTGAACCGCGCACTGAAAGGCGCTATCAGCTTCGATAACCTGAGTGGTGCCGGCAGCGGGATTAGCCGCGATCAAAAACGCGTACTGTACGATTCTGAAACTGCGGCACGCGCGGTAGGCAGCCAGATTTCACTGCATACCTTTGACGCCAGTAAACTGGCCGCAGGTATGCCAATCCGCTATCTCGGTATTAATGTCGGACAGGTTGAATCACTGGCGCTTAGCCCGGATAAAAACCAGGTGATCGCCAAAGCGGTACTGTACCCGGAATACGTTGATGATTTCGCGCGCTGGGGCAGCCGCTTCTCGGTGGTGTCACCGGAAATTTCCGCCACCGGCGTCAATCATCTGGAAACCCTGCTGCAACCGTATATCAACGTCGATCCCGGTAAAGGTCGTGCTGCACGCAGCTTTGAGTTGCAGGAAGCCACCATCACCGACTCGCGCTATCTCGATGGCCTGAGCGTAGTGGTCGATGCGCCGGAAGGCGGCTCGCTGTCAATCGGCACTCCGGTACTGTTCCGCGGTATTGAAGTGGGCACCGTTACCGGCACCTCGCTGGGCAGCATGGCTGACCGCGTACAGATCACTCTGCGCATCAGTAAAAAATACCAGCATCTGGTCCGTAATAACTCGGTGTTCTGGCTGGCGTCCGGCTATAACCTTGAGTTCGGCCTGATCGGTGGCGTGGTGAAAACCGGCACCTTCCAGCAGTTTATTCGCGGCGGAATCCAGTTTGCGACCCCGCCGACGGTGCCGCTGGCGCCACAGGCCACCTCCAACAAGCACTTCCTGTTGCTGGATGAAGAGCCGAAAGAGTGGCGTAAATGGGGAACCGCCATCCCGCGCTAACCTTGGTAAAACGGGCGACTCTGGTCGCCCGTTGCTTTTCTGCTTTGCCCGTTGCTGTGTTAAACTTGCCGCTTCATTTTCTGTAACGGACCCCTTCAGTGGCTCACTCTTCCCGCGTCTTTTTTCCTGAATCCTTTTTAACTGTCATGCGCGAAGCCTTGCCTGACAGCAGCGCCTTTGAGGCTTTTATTGCCATCAGCCAGCAGCCGTTACGCCGCAGTCTGCGCGTCAATACGCTGAAAATCAGCGTGGCCGATTTTCTGCAGCTGGTCGCTCCCTATAACTGGCAGCTGACGCCGATTCCCTGGTGCGAAGAAGGTTTCTGGATTACCCGTGAGCAGGATGACGATTTGCCACTGGGCAGTACCGCCGAGCATCTCAGCGGCCTGTTTTACATTCAGGAAGCCAGCTCAATGTTGCCGGTCAGCGCGCTGTTTGATGCCGAACCGCATCCACATCGCGTGATGGACGTCGCCGCCGCGCCAGGCTCAAAAACCACCCAGATGGCGGCCCGCATGGCCAATCAGGGCGCGATTCTGGCAAATGAGTACTCCGCCAGCCGCGTGAAAGTGCTGCATGCCAACCTCAGCCGTTGTGGCGTCAGCAACACCGCGATGACTCACTTCGATGGCCGGGTATTTGGTCCGGCGTTGCCGGAATGCTTCGACGCGATATTGCTGGATGCGCCCTGCTCCGGCGAAGGAGTGATCCGTAAAGATGCTGATGCGCTGCGTAACTGGACGCCGGAAAGCACCCGCGATATCGCGGCTACCCAGTGCGACCTGATAGACAGCGCTTTCCACGCGCTGAAAGCTGGCGGCACGCTGATCTACTCCACCTGTACTTTAAATCAGACCGAAAACCAGCAGGTCGTGGCCTGGCTTCTGGCGCGCTATCCCGATGCGGTTGAGGTCGTCGCGCTGGACGGCCTGTTTGACGGCGCGGAGCGTGCGCTGACGGCAGAAGGCTATCTGCACGTGTTTCCGCATATTTTTGACAGCGAAGGCTTCTTTGTTGCGCGCCTGCGCAAAACCGCCTCGGTCGAGCCGATGGAAAAACCGGGTTACAAAGTGGGTAAGCTGCCCTTCTCCCCGCTCAGCCGCAAAATGAGTGAGGAAGTCGCGGCGGCGGCCAGCCAGTCCGGGCTGTTCTGGGATGACTCGCTGACGCTTTGGCAGCGCGATAAAGAGCTGTGGTTATTCCCTGCGGCGATCGAGCCTCTGCTCGGCAGAGTGCGTTTCTCACGTATCGGCCTGAAACTGGCGGAAACTTTCCCGAAAGGCTACCGCTGGCAACATGAAGCGACCGTTGCGCTGGCTCGGCCGACGCCGGAGAACAGTTTCGAGCTGAATGAGGATGAAGCTGAAGAGTGGTATCGCGGACGTGACATCTATCCGCAGACCGAGCTGCCACGTAATGAAGTGATTGTGACCTGGCGGCAACAGCCGATCGGCCTGGCGAAAAAAGTTGGCACCCGACTGAAAAATAACTATCCGCGCGACCTGGTGCGCGATGGCAAGCTGATTAAAGCCAGATAGCGCATCCCCTGCCCTGCGGCAAACGGGTGAAGTCTGCCGCAGGGTTAAACGTTAAGTCACAGCGTGCAAATCGCCAATAATATAAATATGCCGCCACGGTTCACCGTTATGGCGCTGATAAATCATCGTCACTCACTTATTTATAATGGCAATATTGATGCCTCGTTTAAGCAGTACAGGCTAAAATAAAACCACCATAAATAATTTTCACTGAGAAAAAGCAGCCATGGACGATCGTAAGCAGTTTATTCTGACGCTGATAATACTCCTTTCAGGCAGCCTTTTACTGCTGGAAGTATTTACCCGACTGGTGCGTTTAACCTGGCTGGGTTAATTTATTTTTTTAGCATCAGACTCATATTATATCCGGTTACTTTGAACTGGCAGGATTCATATAAGCCTTTGGCACGAAGATTATCTGCCGCTACGCGTAATCTGATCTCCTCAACGCCCTGCTTTTGTAGTAACTCTTCGAGTTCACCTATGGCCTGCTTGCCGTAACCTAAACCACGAAATTCCGGCAACAAGATAAAATCATTGATATAGATGCTGTTTCCATCGCGCTGATACCATAAATAACCCACCAGATGCTGTGCTATTTCGATCGATAACAATACCTGCCGGGATGAATCCAGCCCCTGCGGCAGATAATCATCCAGAGATTTCTGCGCCCGCTGACGCGCTAACTCATCGCTGTAACCGGAGTTAGCCCGCATATCTTCGGCATAGTCATCGATAAACAACCGCTGCCAGTCGTCAAATTCCGCTTGCTGCATTGCTCTGAACATCACGCCACCTGCTGATTACTGATTGAATAATCTAATAATAAGCAACAGCGGCGCGGTGGTACAGCGTTAGTGACGCAGCTGGCTGTCCAGCTGCGTTTCCAGACTGTCCAGCAAGCTATAACGTCGGCGATATTCAGCACGCTTTTTACTGGCGATATCATCCAGCGACTTGCGCTCAACCCGCAGCGGCAGCTGGAAATAGTTGTCGTCAGTGAGCTCACCGCTCAGCGATTGCCAGAAAGCATCATAATCAGCAAACAGCTGTGCTTTCTTTTTGTAGTGATAACGCCAGTTCTGGTAAATATGGGTTTTATTGCCGGCAGCCAGAATCTGCTGCACGCCCAGATGCGATGCCAGCGCACAGAGCGCTTCAATCAGCAGGCGCTTAGGAAACAGGCCGTGACAGGCTTTCGTCGCCAGCTGAATAGCTTCATGCGGCGTTTCCGGCCTTGCGCCCTGAATACCGCCAATAAACAGCGTCTGCTGATGCTGGAAATTAAATACGCTAAAGGTGGTGGTCGCCAGCTGCACGCCCTGTTCATTTTCAAACAACAGCGTCGCCTCACCCTCTTTGTTCAGTTGGTCCATCGCCAGCAGCCGGATGCGATAGGTTTCATCATTTTTGCCTTGCAGCCGCACCAGCACTACGCCGTCAGCAGACAAGTAACCCTCAAACAGACTGGCTGGCAGATGTTTTTCCAGCTGCAAATAGTGCTGACTTAAAGCCTCAACAACCTGCTGATGACCCAGATTCGCTGCCAGATAGGGACGATAAATTTTAAGCGGCAGCGCGGGTTGCGCCAGCAGGATTTCCTGCAAACGATCATTACGCGCCAGGTTAGCTAATAAATGATGACTTGAAAGCGGCAACGTCAACGCCCGCAGTAAGAATTTAAGCCGGTAACCCGCCCGGTTCCAGGAACTACCGGGTTTAATTTTTCCGCTGACCAGCGAGGCAAACAGCTGCAACGCGCTATCAGATTCAGGCAATTCCTGCGACAGGATAAATTGTGACATGTTCTCTGGTGACCATCATTTTTGGATTTGCGCTATTTCACCAGAGTGAAACTAAACAATTATTTAATGAGCCAGGATGCTATGAGAACATTTCATCAATGTTGACATTTGGTTTAACAAGAGAGCCTTATCAGTATCATTACACTTATCAGAGACAATATTTACAAATTTTTATTAAAAAAATGCTTTAATTCACACCAATTGACGAATAATGGGGTGCCTGAATAAGATTAATCGCATACCATAACGCAGTGGAGTAGCCACTAAGCCAGAGCAAGACCATTTTTCCAACCAGGGAGTTCTGACTTTTAGCCGTTATCCGTTACACCTGTTTACCCTTACCTGCCGGTAGCGGTGTATAACAGGTTAGAATAACGACAAAACATAAGGAGAGGAGAATGATGAGTAAACGAACTGCATGGGTGCTGGTGTTTACCTTTAGTGCAATGTTTTGGTTGCTGGTAGGAGCCGTGTGGATTATCTACAGCTAGTACCAACAACGGCATCGTTGTTCCCGGTGTGATAAACTAAAAATAGCTTAATGTATTTATTATATCTTGAGTAATACTTATGGCTTTATCCTAAAAAAATAGAATTTCAACTAAAACTGCCCTTATTTCACTTGGTTATGTTAAGCTGCACCGCACAGTATATTGACATATCGAAGTGAAATGAAAATCCTGTTAATTCGGCGTGATAACATCGGTGACCTTATCCTCACTACCCCGCTTATTGCAACGCTGGCAACCTCACTAAACTGTAAAGTTGATGTACTGGTCAATACCTATAATCAGCCGATTCTTGAGCACAACCCGCACGTGGGTAAAGTGCATATTTACAGTAAACTTCATCACCGCCAGCCTGGTCAGTCCGCCACCGGTGTTATTTTCCGACGCGCTAAAACAATGATTGATATCCGTCGCGCAGGTTACGACGTGGCAATTATTGCCCGGGAACAGTGGGATAAACGCCCATTACAATGGGCGAAACTCTCTGGCGCAAAACGCATTCTCGCAATTGGCGAAAATGCCCCGGCATCAATTACCGACTGCATTCCACCTTCTCAGCAGCAGCAGCATATCGTTGAGCTGCTCAATCAGTTTGCGCAGAAGCTGGGTATTGCGCAACAGCCCGGACCACTGGAGCTGTATGTGACGCCGCAGGAACTGGCACATGCAGCACAGCTGCTCTCATTGCCGACCGGCGTACCGCTGTATGGATTACAAATCAGCGCGCGCAAGCCGATGCAGCGCTGGCAGGCTGATAAATTTATTGAACTGGCACACCGCCTCGCACGTCAGGAAAACTGCCACTTTCTGCTGTTCTGGTCACCAGGCAGCGCCGATAATCAGCAGCATCCTGGCGATGACGATAAGGCGCAATATATTATCGACAACTGTAAGGACATTGCTCTGACGCCGGTCATCACCGGCAATCTGCGCGCCCTGATGGCTGCGGTTTCACTTTGCGACCAGATGCTGACCAGCGACGGCGGTGCACTGCATATTGCTGCTGCACTGGGCAAACCGGTGGTGGCACTGTTTGGTAACAGCGATGCCTGGTTCTGGGGACCGTGGCAGGTGCCAAACAAAGTGGTCTCTGAAGAATCGCGAAATGTCGGTGATATAACGGTAGAAAGGGTTGAACAACAGTTTTTGCAGTTGCGTCAATCAGTGCTGAATGCCGCCAAATAATTGAAAAGCTCTCCCGCTGGCCGTTGGGTGGTGGGAGAGTGTCAGCGCAACTATCATGAAAGCAACAGAGGTCTAGATTTAGCGACTGCCCGCTTTCCTGTCACGATGGTTCGAATACCACACCAGCGCAGCACCGAGGGCTAACAGCACAATCGTCAGCGCCGTCTTATTCTCTTCGGTACCCGCTAAACCACCGACACCCAGAAAATATCCGGCAGCAATCACCGACTTAACCAGCTTACTGGCATTGCTTTGCTGCTTAAGGCAGATACCACGCACCGCCCAGGCTCCCAGAACTAACCCCAGCAGCGCTAACATGGTTCCCATTGTTCACACCTTCTCAATGTTGTTTATCGCGAACACCCTTTTCCCGACGGAACAGGCCTGATCGTTTAACGGGTGGCTAAATCATTCTGCCATTAGATGCTTTTTGCAAAGCTCAGTTTTACCCAGCTCAACCAGTGCTTTTCGGCTACAAGCCGGAATCATTATCTCGTGCAGGGTATCGCGAGTATCAGTATCGTAACGGTGCGGACTCGTTGGCCGGCGATCTTTGCGAACGCATCTGATATCCATACCATAGTGATATCGCTTATCTTATGGCTGACAGGCTTAAAAAGCCATTGAGAAATCACGATTTTTAAGAGGTTCAACATGTATAAATATCCGGCAGCGGTCAGCTTTGACGAGGAAACGGGCAGCTGGGAAATCGTATTTCGTGACTTCGAAACGCTTCCTGCCATCGCCCTGAACGAAGATGACATTGAGTTAGAGGCAACGGAAGGATTAATCACCGCTATTGCTGAAAGCATCAGTTCTCGCAGCTTGATTCCACTTCCTTCTGAGGCCGTCGGGGAGGAGATACTGGTTTATCTGCCACTACTCACCTGCCTGAAAGCCGCCTTAAGCAATGCTCTGATTAACACCGGCACGCGCAAGGCAGAACTGGCCAGAAAGATGAACATGAATGGCCCGCAAACCGATCGGCTGCTGGATGTCAGTCATGCTTCAAAAGTCGAGACGCTGGAACAAGCGCTGTATCTGCTGGGGTATGAGGTCAGACTATCGGTGGCGGCGATTTAAATGCGCTACCGCCGGTTAGATTAATCAGAGTAAATCCAGCTGACCGCCTGCATCAGGTTTTGCTTTAGTATCGGCCGTTTTCTTCTGCGGCGGCGCGGGATTCTGCATCTGCTGAGTGATCCAGCGTATTATCACCTCTACCGCATGGCTTTGCTGCGCAGAGGTCAACGGCTGATTCTGCCCAATACCGTGCCATTTGCTCAGGCAACCACGACAACAGGTGGCCGTGGCATGCTGAGCAATAAACACCGGATGCCCGCGCATTGGCGTCTGCTTGCCATCATTGGCTGGTATCGCCGATGATAAACGCAGCCTGATAAACTCAGCCGCATGTATTCTGATTGCCTGTTCACCCTTATTCTGACAATAGTCATACTCAGCGCGGCCCAAACGGAAGCGCTGACGAAAAGGTGAGCGGAGAAGTTGCGTGAAAATGTCATCAATTGGAAGCATTAGGGTTGCAGCGTTAAGATCGGTATAGGTGACATCATACCAGCCAGCCCCACTTTTGACTTGCGGTTAAACAGAAGTTGATGCGAATCCCAGGGGTGACATTCAGCTTCAGTTAATTTATGTTTCAGGCATCTGAAATGATGAGCATTTAAGAAGACTTATATTAATGAAATGGATTATTTTTGCCACCGTGTTAGCTTCAACCGGAGCGTTTGCTGAAAACCGCAGTTTTGAATCGCCAGAAGTACGCTGCCTGAACGACCACACCTTGCCATTTATTGATGGCGAGCTCAGCGCGCAAGATATTGTTGATGATGCCTTTTTCCGCTGCAAAGATCCCATCGATGACTGGAGAAAGTCACGCGAAAGCCTACCGCAACAGATGCAAAAACAGCAATTCTCAGAGCTTTATGACTTTTATATCAGGATGATTGTTATAAGACGTAAAGCGGGTCATTAATATACGAAACGCTATTGCAATGCAGCTACTGAATCAATGAAGCGTTATTCCAGCATTGATATAGCCAGTCATAGAGCGCGGTAATACGGTGTGGTACATACCGACTCTTTAATCTGACCAGATGGACGGGCAGTGCCGCCAGTCGCCAGTCGGGTAACAACTGAACCAACTCCCCGGTTTCAAGACAGCTTTTGAACAGCCAGGCTGGGCCTGCGTGAATACCTGCACCGCCAATCACCGCCTGTCGAATTGCCCCTACATTATTAAGAAAAAATATCCCTGTCAGTTCAACATGCTCTGTTTCACCTGCCCGCTCCATTTTCAAACGTGAAAGATGTTTTTCCCTGCTGAGAGAATAGACAACAGCTCTGTGGAGCCTCAGATCAGCAGGTCGTCGCGGCACGCTTGTTTCTGCCAGGTAAGCCGGGCTGGCGCAGATAATGTTTGGCATATCGCCCAGACGTCTGACGACCAAATCGGAAGCAGACATTTCACCAATGCGAATAGCCAGGTCGAAACCCTCCTCCATCAAATCCAGTCGATTATCTGAAAGAACCAGATCAAACAGCACAGCAGGATGCTGGCGCTGAAATGCCATCAGCCAGCGGGTCACATAACACTCACCAAAGCTTACCGGTGCCGTAATCCGTATCGTGCCGCTCACTATCGGTGATCGGGCATCAAGATCGGTAAGAACCCCTTCCATATCCTCGATAATTGGACGCATTTTTTCGTAAGCGCGCTCACCGGCAGCGGTAAGGCTGAGGTTTCGTGTGGATCGGTAGAGAAGCTGCACCTTAAGGCGTTTCTCCAGTGCGGTGATTCGCCGGCTGACCGACGACGGTTCAAGTTGCAGATCTTCCGCAGCTTTTGAGAGGCTGCCCCGCTCTACAATCCGAAAGAACAATCTCCAGAGAGACACTTCATCATTCATGCGCATAGCGCAATACCATTATGGATTCGCGGCAATGTCAATGCATATTGCAGATGGTATTCTCAATCACTAATAAAAAATAAGGTATGGATACCGTGGATAGGCGTTCTGATCTTCAGTCTTCTTCTAATCGTTACTGGGTGCTGTTTGCTGTCTGTGCTGCGGGATTGATCCTGCCCCTTGAATACACCGGCCCTGCGATGGCATTGCCCGCTATTCAGCGTGACATTGGCGGTAGTCCTGTCGCCCTGGCGTGGGTGGTAAATGCATTTGCACTCAGTTTCGGCAGCGCCGTGATGGCCGCTGGCGCGCTGGCCGATCAATATGGACGCAAGCGCATATTTTGTTTGGGTATCGCCAGTTTTTCCACCTTGTCTGTACTGGTTGGCCTTGCGCAGAGCTTGATTATCCTTGACCTGATACGTGGTGCACAGGGGCTTGCCGCCGCCCTGACCATTGCGGGCGGATCGGCAATACTGGCGCAGGAGTTCAGTGGTCGCGCCAGAACCAAGGCTTTTGCCCTGCTCGGCACCGCATTTGGCCTGGGGCTGGCTTTTGGCCCGATAATCGCTGGTGTGTTAGTCGAAACCTTGGGGTGGCGCTCAATATTCTTCCTCGGAGCCCTGGTCGGTGGAGCCGCAATGGTGATCGGGAGTATACAAATGCGTGAGTCGAGCGATCCTGATGCCCGGCGTCTCGATTTGTGGGGGCTGATTAGCTTCACTCTGTTTTTGCTGCTGCTGACGTTTGGCATTATGCAAATCCCACAAAGCGGCTGGTGTAGCGCCCCGGTAATGGGCATGCTGCTGACATCCATCGTTGTTTTTATATGCTTTATTCGCATTGAATTAACCCATGAGCGGGCAATGCTGGACTTAACGCTATTCCGTTATCCGCGATTTGTCGGCGTGCAGCTTCTGCCCATCGCGACCGCTATCTGCTTTATCGTTTTGCTTATCCTGCTGCCACTCCGATTGGTTGGCATCAATGGCATGAGTGAGATAAGCGCAGGGGCAACCATGATCGCGCTGTCAGCGCCAATGATGGTGGTCCCTTTGCTCGCCGCACTCCTCACCCGTTGGTTTTCTGCCACAACCTTATCGTGCGGGGGATTGTTGATCGCTGCCGCTGGCTTGGGCTGGCTGGGCATGCTTCCCATCAGTACACCATGGTTTAGCATGCTTCCTGCGTTGTTACTGATTGGCTTGGGTACTGGTCTGCCATGGGGACTAATGGATGATCTTTCCATCAGCGTTGTGCCCGTCGAACGTGCAGGAATGGCGACGGGCATATTCACCACTACCCGAGCATGCGGCGAGGCCATTTGTGTCGCTGCATCGCTCGCCCTGCTGAATGGACTATTGCAGTATCAACTGCAGAATATTGCTGTCGATACGCTGTCTGCGGCACCGGATATCAAGACTATCGCTAACAGTATGGCGTTGGGTAACCTGGATCAGGCGATGCAGGCTTCCCAACCGGCAGGATTAGCCATGCACCAGTTAAACACTGCTTACAGTAAAGCATTTCGCGGCGTTGTTTTTACATTGATGACAATCACGTTAATCGCAGCATTCGTTTGCCGCCTGACGCTGAGCTACAGCAAGGAGAAATGACTCTGTAATTTTGAAAACTGCACCACGTTATAAGATTCGTAAATTCTGCTGCGATAATTAGGAGGTGATGCATGGTGAAAGTGATTAATGAAGTATGCGGATCTGCACATCTGAAATTGATAACGATAAACGAGGTTATTAATTCAATTGAGACAGGTTCAACAGTCCTGTCCCCTCTGCAGCAAGTCGCACAGTGGGGCGTTGATTATTTGTGCAATACTAATCCTGATATAGGACGTCCGGGTGTCGTATGCCCCTGGTCTGCTGTAGCCAAGGAAAAGGAGACTTTCTGGCTAACTGAACTCACCACCAGGGGGCGTAAAGAGCAGGATGTTTATCATGACATTTTATCTGCTATTAATTGCTTCAATCAGCAATTGCCACTTAATTGTGTTGATACTCAGTATAAAACCATCGTCATAACGTTACCCGATGTTAATCCGGAAAACAAGATTAACGATTTGCATACTTTGTTAAAACCTGCATTTCTTGAAGCAGGATTAATGCTGGGAGAGTTCTTTTCAACTTGCACTAAACCTGGCTTAAGAAATTCAGCATTTCATCCCTTAAGATCGCCAATTCCATTATTAGTAGTACGGGAAATGGTTGAGTTTGATATTGCATTTCTTGCGGATTCCAAAGTAAACGTCATTAATTACTTAAAATGCCATGGAGAAAAAGGGAAGACCGCGATAAGAACTCTGTTGAAACATAATCAGCGACTGGATTTAAGCCCACAAAAAATTACAGTCCTTGAAGAGGTTATCGCGGACTACGCCAGCAATACTTAACCAGATGAGGCAACGAGGAAATTCATGTGATTATTCCAGAGCCATACCGTATCAAGGTGGTCCAACCAATAAAAATGACAACCCGTGCATATCGTGAGACTGCACTACTTAACGCAGGGCTAAACCCATTTTTACTGAAAGCAGATGATGTATTTATCGATTTACTCACCGACAGCGGCACCGGAGCAATGAGTGACCAACAGTGGGCGGGAATAATGCGCGGTGATGAATCCTATGCTGGCAGTAGCAGTTTCTACAGGCTGGCTGAAGTGGTCGAACGACTCTTTCATTATCAACACACCATTCCGGTACATCAGGGCCGTGGTGCTGAGCAAATTCTTTTTCCCAGCCTTGTGGAACGCGCGAAACAAAGAGGCGCATCAAAACCATTATTTATCTCCAATCACCACTTTGACACCACAAAAGCTCACGTTGAAATAGCTGGCGGCATCGCAAAAAATTTCATTTGCAAAGCAGCACTTGATACCTCGACTTACAGTGACTGGAAGGGAAATCTGGATGTTGCGAAGTTAGCCTCAGAGATCGAACAATCAGGTGCAGAGCAAATAGCTGCAGTCGTCATTACCATTACCTGCAATAGTGTGGGCGGGCAACCCGTATCAATGAGTAATATCCAACAGGTTTCGACGCTGGCCCGTCATCATGAAATTCCAGTAGTCATAGACGCCGCGCGCTTTGCCGAAAATGCCTATTTTATAAAGCAACGAGATCCGCTTTACGCAGACAAAAGTATTCACGATATTGTGGCCGAGATGTTCGTTAACGGCGACATCTTTACTATGTCTGCCAAGAAGGACGGTTTGGTTAATATTGGTGGACTGTGCTGCTTTAAGACTGATAAAACGCTATTCGAGCGCGTCCAGCGCCAATGCGTAATTATGGAAGGTTTCGTGACTTATGGCGGGCTCGCCGGTCGCGACATGGAAGCAATGGCAATCGGCTTGCAAGAGGCGTGTGATGAGGAGTATCTGCGCAGCCGTATAGCCCAGGTCGAATATCTTGGCGAAAAACTTCAACGCGCAGGCATTCCTGTACAGACACCAGTAGGGGGCCACGCCGTCTTCGTTGATGCCAGTAAGGTACTGAGCAGCGTACCTTCGACTTTTTTTCCTGCTCAGATGCTCTGCAATGCGCTTTACATAGAGAGTGGCGTCCGCGCGACTGAAATTGGTTCGCTCATGATGGGGCGGAATCCTGTAACTCGAGAACAGGAACCCGCCTTATTTGAGCTAATACGCCTCACTATTCCCCGTCGTACCTACACCAACAATCATATGGACTACGTCGCGGAATCGCTGGTCAGATTAATTGAAAAGGCACCGCAACTACGCAAACTTGTTTTTGAATATGAGCCTGAGGTCTTAAGACAGTTCACGGCTCGTTTCAAAGAGATTTAATGCCAGATCCTTCAATATTACGGGGACCGACATGGAAGCAGAAACAGGCATAAAACAGCAAACCACTGGACCCAATCCGGCGGAAATTACCAGACTAATTAACCTGGCTGAACGGCTGCAAGAGGGTTTACGGACCAGCCAAAGAGAGCACGATGACCTTGGTACCTACTCACCTTCACTGCATCAGCAGTTTCATGAGCATGGCTTTTATCGGCTACTACTGCCACGCCGTTACGGCGGCTTTGAAGTTAGCCTCAAAGACTATTATCGTGTCATGATCGCCATTGCCCGTGGCCATCCTGCGATAGGCTGGAATCTCACTTTAGGGGCGGCTCATGGACTGTTAGTCGCCTCACACTGGCCTGAAGCGGTACAGGACGAATTATTTGATAAGCAAAACTATTTCGTAGCTCCGCATCGTGCATTTCCTGATGGACGTTGCCACAGGGTTAACAATGGTTTTATGGTAGAGGGTGTTTTTCGTTATTGCACCGGAATAACGTATTCTACTCACCTGATTGTTAATACCCTTTATAGCGAAAGTGATGGAGCGCCTGCTAAGTCGATCAACTGCATCATTCCACGGAAGAACTATGAAATTTTAGACGACTGGGGTGGCGATCGAACTCTGGGTATGCGAGCGAGCGGTTCCAATAGCGCACGCGTAGCTGCTACGTTCATACCAGAAAGGATGACCGTTCCTTTCTCTGGCTTTTATGCTAATCAGGACGTATCACAGGGTTCCATTGGAACCCAACTGCACAAAAATCCATTGTATCTCGGTTATCTGATGGTGCCCTATCACGCCAATCTGGTAGCACCGGTTATCGGCGCAGCCAAAGCCGCTCTCGATGAATATCAAACCATTTTGCAGACACGCCCGACGACTCTCTGCTCATCGTTGCGCCGTGAAGACGACAATTTTTATCAGCAGTTATTTGGTCAGGCCCTCGTTCTGACAGAAGCTGCAGAAGCCATTCTGCTGCAGGTTTGTGATCAGCAGCGAGAATTAGGCGAACGATGGCAACGAACAGCAAAACCGATAAGTCTTTCAGAAAACGTTAAGGGATGGGGAGCTTTGCAGCAGGCAGGTCGTCTGGCCTGTGATGCCATCGAACTACTGTTCCATACGGCGGGGTCGTCTGAAACACGAAAAGACGCTCGGCTGTTGAGATATTTTACCGACGCTCAAATGTATCGCAGCCATACAGGTTCACAATGGGAGAGTTTCTCAGCATATGTTGGACGGGCACAGCTTGGAAAACCGCTCGATTTTCTTAACCTATAAAAGTGTGGGAAGTAATATGCCAAGAAGCGGAGAACACTATATAAATAGCCTGCGGGATGGCAGAACCGTCTATCTGAACGGTGAAAAGATTATTAATCATGTTGACCACCCCGCTTTCAGCAATGCGATCAGATCAGTCGCTAAACTCTATGATTATCAAGCCAGTAACACAGAATTAATGACCTTCGAAACTCCCTGCGGTAATCGTGTGGGCCGGGCGTGGCAATTGCCAACCTCACGCCAAATCCTTGCCGAAAGAGGTGATGCAGCTTATGCATGGGCCAGGCAAAGTTGTGGGTGGCTGGGAAGAAGTCCGGATCATGTTGCCTCTGCCATCACTGGCATGATTACCCATATCAAACTTTTCGATATCTATTCAGTGGAGCGCGCAGACGCACTCAGACGCTATTATGAGTTTGCACGTGACAAAGATCTCTACCTGACTTATGCCATCGTCAATCCTCAGGGCGATCGATCTAAGTCACCCGGCGAGCACACGAGGAACCAATTCCACACTCTTGGGGTTGTACGAGAAATGCGAGACGGTATTATTGTTCGGGGTGCGAAGATGCTCGGTACCGCTGCTGTTCTGGCAGAAGAGATTCTTGTTGCTGTACAAAACCCTCTCAAACCCGGAGTGGACGATAAATACGCGCTGTCATTTGCCTTGCCTCTTAATACGCAGGGCATCCGGATACTTGCCCGCAAATCTTATGAGGCAACATCTACCCAACTGGATGCACCACTCGCCCATCATTTCGATGAAAACGACGCTATAATCTTTTTCGAAGATGTATTTGTGCCGTGGGAGCGGATTTTCGTTTATTCAAATACTGCTATGTGTCGACAGCAGTTTCACGGCACGGCAGCGGAAATCCTGATGGATACCCAGAGCCAGGCGCGCTACGCGGTAAAATTGCATTTTCTCGCTGGACTGGCACAGCGCATGACTCAGATCACCGGAATTAATGAGTTTCCATCTGTGCGTGAATCGCTGGCGAATATTGCATGCCACGCAACAACTATAGAAGGTCTGTTCCGCAGCTTGCTGCATAACCCTATTCAATACGGCAATTATTTCATACCGAATCAAGTCCTGCTCTACGCCTGCCAGGCCTTCGCCCAGACAATCTATCCACAGGTTATCGAAATCATCCGTAAGTTAGCTGGTGGCGGTGTTATTATGTTGCCGTCCAGTGTTCTGGATTTTAATAACCCTGAATTAAATCATATGATCGAAGCCACGCAATATTCTTCAGTAACTTCTGCGATCGAACGTGTAAAACTGATGAAGTTGGTGTGGGATGCCATAGGTTCAGAATTCGGTTCGAGACACACCCAGTACGAAATGTTTTATTCTGGTCCACATTTTGCCACTCTTGCACGCCTGTATGGACGCTATGACTGGCAAAATGCGACCGATATGACCAGTACGCTACTGGCGTCTGATGATATGATGGATTTCAGAACCCAGTAGAATAGATAGTACAACCGTTACTCTTAATATGCTCACCTGGAGCCAATCCAACGCTGGTCAACGTCGACACTCCACTGCCAACTTCCGGCCTGGCTTTGATGTTTGCAGCAAGGCCGTTTAAATCCGCCAGGCCGCCACATTTACAACGCAACCACCCATCACATCCTGTGTTTCAATGACTGAGAATTCTTTTTTTTATTAATATAGTCCTCAATGCTAAACACATCAGGCCGACACCCGTTAGCATCAGAAATTTATAGCTGAGTAAATGATAAAACCAGATACCTGCTACACCTCCCGCGCAAAAACAGCTAATAGTTAAAAAGTGAAGCTTAAGACGTTCTAAATAAATCGGAGCATCTTTGGGTGACTCCTTTCGGCGCAATACATCAAAGAGCATCGCCAGCTCGATACCAATATCAGTAGAAGCACCCGAAACATGCGTAGTTCTTACGCGAGCATTTGAGATACGTGTCACGACAGCATTTTGCAATCCCATTAAAAAACTGAGGCTAAGGATTAAGAAAGAGCCTGATGCTTCTGGCCTGAACCAGCTTTCAATAACACCCAGTGTGAGAAGCGCGGCTCCCTCAATCAGAATATTGACAGCGTATATGCTTCGGATTTTATTTCTACGCCCGGCATTGATAATCATGGTTGAAAAAGCGGCCCCGGCTATAAACATGAATAAAATCGACAGAAAAAACATTCCTGCCGATATATTCGCCTTGGCAAGATGATCTGAAAACGAGGATACATTTCCCGTCATGTTAGCGGAGAAAAACCCCACTATCTCGAACGCCATTGTATTTAAAGCGCCTGCTACTGCGGCCAGCGTGCAGGCAAGCTGGCTATCGACAATATTATTACGCTCACTTTCTGTACTCAGCAGCATAACGCCTACTTAATAAGTATGAAAAAACACAATGATTCTCCGATTCATCGGGTTTAACAAGTAGGCAGCAAAGATAAATTTGGCAGTAAGTTGAGCTGAAACAGTTGCGGGTGTAATTTTGCCCAGTCGTTCAATCAGCGAAGCTGGCCAGCACATTCTCAATGTTGTCCTGTAGCCGCGGTTAAGCCGTCTTATCAAGGTTAATCCGTGTTGCATAAATCCTGACGCTAAAAGTGTGCAAGGCAGACCCTGCGCACTGATCATCTGTCAGGATAGTCGAGCAGCTGTCGCCAGGTTACTCTTGCGACAAACACATCGGAAGAGGCCCACATGGATAAGTTTGACCGGCAATTACAGAACGATATTTTAACCGCTTGCATGAGAGCTTACCCACACTCAGCAGACTTTCTTTATTATCTCAATACCTCTGTCGAAGCATGCTGGGACCTAAGCAACACAGAAGCCCATAGCAAGCTTCACGCCAATCTGGTTTATCTTGCCGAGCATAATTTGATAAAACTCAATGCAAATCCCCAAGACAGTCCTCTTCATATACTTGAAAATATAACGGCGACCGCTAAAGGCATCGATTTTCTCTTAGATGATGGCGGACTGGGTGCGATACTGGATGTGCAAACAATCCGTCTGCACAACGACACTCTCATTGCGCTTGAAGATATTATTCGCGTTGCCAATATTCCGGAAGAACAGCAGAAAGGATTGATTGCTAAACTCAGGGATCTTCCAGCCGATGCCCTGAAGCATTTGACCTTACAATTACTCACTCAGGGCATTCTGAACTTGCCCCACGCACTTCAGATCATTCAAACTGCCCTACGTAAGGGCTGAATATTGACAGGTCAGGATAGGGAAAAATATTGATGGCTAAGCCTTTCAGTTAGCCTTATCCTGAAAAGATGGCACAAACCGGCATAAGAATGATGCAAAGTCAGAAAGCCTCTTCGCCAGACTTATGCCTAAATTTCTTCAAGAAATTAAAAGGCCTGAATTCGATAAAGTACCGAAGCCAGGCCCAGATAGCTGCCAGATAAACCGTCCAGTTTACAGTGTCAACTTGTACACCGGGAGCGACAAACAGCTCTGATTATTTATTTTGTTTTAGCTGGCACATATAAATAACAGCCATCACCCCGATTAACCAATACATAGCCGGGTTTAGAGGTGCTTCCTGGACAATATGATGCACCGTTATTAATGGCTGATGCAGGTACAGATACAAATGATGCCAGAAGAGGCAGTGCTAATGTGATTAAGACTTTTTTCATAAAAAACCCATAATAATTACTTAAAATAATATTATTCTGATACTCTACACCAGATATAAGTATAGAATACCGCAGTACCATACTCTGCTAAAAGCAATAGTCAACAATAAGTAACTGGTGCCATTTGAAAATTGAATAAGACAGTAAGATAATTGCTAAGCCATCCTGAAAGAGCTGCGAATGAATAATATTATCAGCCTTCACTCTCGAAATAAGATTAATATCACTTTCGATAAGATTATTCTTTTATAGATACTCTATATTATTTTTACAAATCATCCTAAGATGACTCATATATCCAGAACACCATAAATTCAGTGAAGGAAGCAGTATGTCAACATTCTTAATCATCGCATTCCCGTTACTGGCCGTAGGATTAGCATTAGTTGCGCTTTTTTATCGAAAAAGGGATAAAAATTTTCTTATACCCGGTTTCGTGCTGATTGCGGCCGGGCTGGTGAATGCTGTAATCGGTATGGGTGTTAGTTAGTCTTCTGAACAGTCCGCTTTCGCCGCTGACAAAAAAGTTTTATAAAAAACACAATCGACTATCCGGCCAGCGCGCCGGAAAATTTTTTGCCTGCTCCTTAATAGCTTCGCAAAATCAAATCGTCGGCCTTTCCGCTTCATGCACGCGCAGAATCTCCGACGTCACGACGCCTAACAGCTCTACTTCTTCAAGTACACTTCCTTCGTATGCCTCCCCTTCCTGTGTGATGATGCTGTTACCCATCAGCTTCCCTACCTGAGATTCACCAAACACTTCAAAAACAATTCTATTGCCGCTCCTGGCTGAAATGCTCCTGTCGACAATGAATAACCTGTCGCCGACATCAAGAATCATCATCGATGCCGGATTGATTGCGATGAAGTCATAAATGTTAAGCCGCCTTTCGATATGATCGCCAGCCGGTGACGGGAATCCCATAGCTACCTCCAGTGATTAGCGTTGAAAAGCCTAAACGTTCTGCTTTCCCCTTCCTGAGTAGAGATATCCTTGAACTGATCCTGATGATGTTCAATCCACTGATTAGCTTCCTTTTCTGTCCAGTGCCAGTTCACTTTCGCCAGCTCCGCAACAAAATCCACAGTGGTGATGGTACGCCCGGTTTTCGGCAGAATCTTTACAGCTGCGCGAAATGCCGCTTCGATTTCGTATTGTCTTGCCATGAGTCTTTAACCCGATAATTACTGTATATGCAAACAGTATTATCAAAGTATATAACTGATCAAGCGACTTAAGTACAGGTTTACTCTATGCTGTTGTGCAGTGGGAAAATTTAGAACAGGTCAGGGCTGGCGCTAATCAGGCAAGAGTTAGCGATGACATCCTAAGATGACTGCGCTATAGCCGATTCTTCTGATAGCCTGGCATCAGATTAATCGTCAGTCGCGATACTCCCCACTAACACCGAGCGTTTATTCTGCTAAAACTCCACCTTTAAATCGCCAACATTCAGCCTATTTAAAAAAGTCGACAGAAATCTCTTCCCGGAATTTGTAGTTCGGTCAGTAGTAAATTAGCGCAGTGTTTTGAGCAGCCTGTCGGCTTATGTTCGCGATTGATTTAGCCATACCAAAGTATATCGGGATGCCCGTAGTGTCGGGTATGATTTGGTTTGAACTGAATATTGGTAATTTGAGGGATTTTCGTATTACAACTGAAAATTTCTCTTAAAATCAACAAACAAAAAAAGACCGAATACGTTTTTAACCATTAAAATTCAATCACTTACATGACAAGATGGCGACAAACTGGCTACAACATCACGTTATAGTACTTGCGCATTACTACACGGAGTTTGGAGCAACAATCCTTGAATAGCTTTCTATAAACTCTTTTCTTTTTTGCAGATATTCTTTTATCGATTGTTTAATAATTTCGTCCGATGCAAAGATGGAAGCATGCCCACCTTTTTTTGTGTGAATTATATTTAATAAACGGCCACTAATGTTCAGAAACTCCTCAACCTGAATTTTCATGATGGGATATGTCTCGAATATCAGCTCATATGAATTGATATTGACCATAAAATTAACATCAGCAGTAATAATTTCTAATAGTAAAACAGAAAGATCGTCACCAACCGAGATCGGCCTATACTGTATACCGCTATAGTCAATATACCATACGAACTTAAAGTCTTTTTTGCTCACATGACTCTGCTGCTCTTTAAAGATAGCATTGTAGAACCTCTCCGCCTCACCTGAAAAAGGAATTGTGTGCACATATTTGATGACTGCATTGATTATATTCCCCCTGAATTTTATAGCATTAAACTCATTAACCCAATGACTTGCCGAGCGCTGCCTTAATGTACGTTCTTTATCATAATTAAGAAACAAATCAAATATAAATGCTGCTATGATTGAGTAAGAAATGTTTTTTATTAGGTCGTTTTCACCATATATTATTAAGTAGAGCAAAGCAGAAACCACTAAGAGAAAAAGAGATTTTCTCAAAGGTGAGGATGAATTTAAAAAAATCTTAAAATTCATAATTGCATTCCTACCCCCTCCTCGTGGATATTTGAGAAACCCACAACCGAAACGATTAGAAAAAACAAATAGTGAACTAAGAATGAAGATGAATATGAATATCAAAAAGTCACTCATGTCTTACCTTAATTAAATTAGCGTCTTAATATATATTCTTTAACATAATTTTTTTAAATTTCCATCTCTGCAGCCCAATGATAAGCATCCATCGTTTCACCAGTACTACGCAGAATCACATCCCCTTCAACCCGGTCGAGCCTGAACGTTTTGAAAGTCCTCGATAGATGGCAATAGCCTTCGATATACTGGCCATCGAACTTCTTTACATCCACATCACGAAAGCTGCTTTCACCGCTACCATTCACATAGTAAAACGCGACCTCAGTCAGTTCCGCGCCCTTCCCTTTAACGTAGTTAGCTGTACTGTATGCGTTTGGTTTATCCTTTTTTCGAGATAAATCGAAGTCTTTTAATGCAGCAGCATGGTCACTAAGAATATCGTGATGGCTTCCTTTCGGTTCCTTATAGGTATGATTAGCGTACAACACAACTGCAATTCCGACAGCCATCATAACGACAGCGATCAGCGCATTATCCGGCATCTCAATACCCACCCCACCGGAAAAGAAAAAATACCACGCGGAAAAAATAGATTTGCCAAATTTCTTGGTGTTGCTTTGTTTTTTAATGCAGATGCTGCGAATAGCCCAAGCTGCAAGTATTAAAGAAAGCAGCGAAAAAATAATATCCATGTTCCTGTCCGTTAAAAATTATAATCCATCGTTAACACCACTTTTCCTGCGGTATTCACCTCATCAGCGCCACAAGTGAAGTTAGTTCCCTTACTCGTCACGCTAATCTTCCGCCCTGGCAAAAGGGCAATATCATAAACGTCGTATTTATCATCAATACCGAGCAACCAGCGACCATTGCTGATACTGGACACGCTCGCATCAACAATCCACGACCCTGAGTTACTTGAAATAAATTCTGGCTCATTAAGAGCATGCGAGATAAAGCTTAAATCCACCGCCCAGCTACCGGCATTCTGTAGCACACCTGCTGTCAGATTCTTACGCGGGATCACCGTGCCGGTGCTTTCTTTAGCGTTCTCGCCTGGCTTCGCGCCCTTCCCTGTTGCCAGCCACTGCAAAGATGCGCCGGTATCCAGCGCACACGTCACCACTACATCACCGGGAAAGTAGTTTCTGCGGACCCAGGTACTGACCGTACCGGAAGAGATGCCGAGTAGCTCACAGAGGTGTTTTTGCAGAGTAAAGCCGTAGGCGTCCATGATGCGGCGTAAAACCGGCTTGCCGCCGTTTGAAGTGATTTCGTTGTAGAGGGCTTCACCCTTCGGTGAATCGGGAGCAATATCTAAATTTGCATTTGCAAGTTTACCACTTGTGAGCCAATGGAGATCACTACCGGTATCTAATGCGCATTTCACAAATGCGCTGCCGGGAACGCTGTCACGCTGCACCCAGTTACTGACGTTTGCAGCAGGCACACCAAGGCATTCAGCCAAAGCTTTCTGCGTCGCAACGCCATAGGCAGACGCCAAACGTTCGACGATTTCTAATGCCGTTCCTTCGCTAAAATCCATAAGCCACCAAATAAATAAACATTTGTTGTTTACTAAACGCCATTTGATGATCTGGGATGTATCACACCACATGAAACACCGTAGAACAAAACGACCCAAAGGAGATACTGCGTTATGCATACTGAAAATGCAAACAGTGAAAACGCTTTTGACTTATTCCAGGCATCAGACCTGATCGCCAATATTGCTTCTGCGCTTATGCCTGCCCTTAGCGCAGCAGTAAACAACGCGGTAGAAAAAGCTCTTGCTATCAATACCTCCGCCACCATGTCGAAAGAAGATTTCGCCGCTGCCAACGGTATCAGCAAATCAGTTTTAGAAAAGTGGATAGCGAACGGCGTTGTACTTCTCGCCCCTACTCCAACCAGCACAGTCACGCGAACTATCGAATGCAAAAAGACAGGACATACCCGCACCGACGTGATGGAAAAACACGGTAATGCGCTTGTAAATGTTGCCGCATGGCGTGAGAAAAACCTGCAACACGCCATCAACTGCCGCTACATCAAACGATAACTTGATTTTGCAAGTTTCGAGGATCCGAAGCATGTTTGATTTTCAGGTTTCCAAACACCCTTATCTTGATAATGCCTGCCGTCAGTTTGCGCAAAAGCACAACTTGAAGGAGCTGGCTTGCAAAGTCGATATGAAAGCGCAGGTACTGCGTAACAAGCTTAACCCCGATCAGCCGCATCAGTTAACCGTTTCTGAGCTGCTGCTGTTAACCGATGTCAGCGAAGATGCCGCGCTTATGGATGGCTTGCTGGCACAGCTGCATTGCCTGCCGTCCGTACCGGTAAACGAGCTGGCTTCTGAGAAGCTCGACTCCTACGTGATGAAGGCAACCGCCGCAATCGGTCAGGTCGCCGCCGGTGCGGTATCAACCGAACGCATGACGCAGTCACGTAAAAACGCTTTTGTCGATAGCGTCAATTCAGGCATTCGCTGCCTGACACTGGCTGCAATGGCCGTTCACTGTCGGATTCAGAGCAATCCGGCGATGGCCTCCACCCTTGATGCAGTCAGCGGTATTGGCGCATCCATGGGTCTGAGCTGAGGTGACAATGGCTTTTTCCATCGCACTACTGTTAAAGCGCCAGAACCCATCACCTGCCTATGGTCACGGCTGGATCATGGGTGAGAACGGTAAACGCTGGCACCCAAGCTACAGCCAGAAAGCGCTTTTACATGACTTGTCGACCACTAAGCCGACTAACCCCTTTTTTCGCGCGTTGGATAAATAATATGACCAGCATCGCTAAAGCAGTACCTGATAGCAGCAAAGCAACGTTTAGTCATATTCGTCTGGTTCATGCCCGCGCTGACCAGGTTGAATCAATGACCTTTGACGAATTTCGCCGCCGCTGGCGTCAGATGCGTAAGAGCAATGAAAACCCTGCGCTGCGCTATTTCAATCGTCAGGGCGATGAGTTTAAGTTCTGCGTACTGACCCTGGCTAACCGCGAACATCCCGCCAGCTTTAAGCAAGAGGAAATCGGCAGGCCGTTTGAAAGTTTCGATGAATATCGCCGCGAACTGATCATTAAAGCCATGAACAAAATGTCGCGCTGGGGCGAACTGCTGCCGCGTCGATTCTCAATCTCAGACTGTTTTCTGTCTGAATAATTAACCGAATTTAAAAATACTGGCGTCAACTCGCCGGGCATTCTTTTGCCAAAAATAAGGAAATCTGCATGCGTAATATACAAACCAACCCATTCGTTATCGGTTGTGACTTCAACACTGAGACACTGCTGAAAGCCGCGCGCAACGAGGAACGTAAAGATAAGGTACTGGCCGTTTCTATTCGCCTTGAGGCGTTAGCCATTCACATCACCCGTAACGAAATGAACGGTATCTAAGCCGCTGAATTACTGCGACAGGAAGCGCTGCGCTTTGAGCACGAATCGCAGGAGCTGCACTAATGGCTGATTCAATTGATATCGCCCAGCAGCGAGAAGCTGAGAACCTAGCGCGCTGCCTGGCTAATACTATCTATCGCCCGATCGGCGTCAGCGCATCCTTCTGTGAAACCTGTGATGCCCCGATCCCAGAAGCCCGCCGTAAAGCGCTGCCAGGTGTGATGACCTGCGTCCACTGCCAGACCATTCAGGAACTGAAAAGCGCGCACTTTGGTAAGCGTCAGTGATCATTGACTACGCCCACCCGTGGAATCAGCCACGGGCGGCTATCGCAAAGCCTTACATTACTTACGAAGCAAAACGCCGCCGCGCACAGATGTACGCGGCTTTGTTGCATGCGCAGGAATTAGTTGAACAGCAGCCTACTATCGTCAAGCTGGACATTAAGCGCCGCTTTAACGACCTCGATAAAACCCAGGGAACAGCCCGCGCCAATGCGTACTTAACAAAGACCTTTGTTGAGCGCACATTGCCACGTGTTGAAACCGTCAGCGCACAGTATCGCCTCGGTTAAATGAATCCCGAAACCTTTAGCCTGCTGGCGCATAATGGCGGAAAACAACAAGGTTCGGCCAGAGCGGCCGGCACGTTGTGGGAACTGATGAAACGCTATAATCGCCTGCCGGATATGGCACGCGCCGATGTGGATTTACTGGCCGGTGATATCGCCAGCTTTTTACTGGCAGAAATGGTACAGGTACATGAGCTGGTCAGTGGTGAGTCAGATTATCAGTATACCCATCGCGTCTATATGACGGCGGCAACGATTACTCGCGAACTGGATCAGACCCCGCCATTGTGGGAAAAGGTCACATCACGATTTTTCTGCCCGGAAGATGTCACCCCGGCGATCATGCGTATGCAGACCGAAACGTGGTGGAAAGGCCGTTTACGCCGCATTGCATCATCATGGCGTGAGCACCTGCAAATCGCCCTCGCCAATATCAGCAAAAAGCACACCCCATATGCCAGCACCATGACCGTTAATGAGTGGCGCGAACAGAAGCGCCGCACGCGCGAGTATCTCAAAGGTCTGGAGCTGGAAAACGAGGAAACCGGCGAGCGCATCAGCCTGATTGATAAATTCGACGGCAGCGTATCGAACCCGTCAATTTGCCGTGGCGAGCTGATGACCCGCAACAGTGGATTCGAAAAGATCTGCAACGAGATGGGCTTTATTGGCGAGTTTTACACTCTGACCGCACCGTCCCGCTATCACGCCACCATTAAAACCGGCCATCGTAACCGCAAATGGAACGGTTCCAGCCCGACAGAAACGCAGCGCTATCTCAGTAACGTCTGGCAGAAAGTGCGCGCCAAGCTGCACCGTGAAGAAATCCGCATTTTCGGTATTCGTGTTGCCGAGCCGCACCACGATGCCACACCGCACTGGCACATGCTGATGTTTATGCTGCCAGAAAATGTCGACCGCGTGCGCCAGATCCTGCGTGATTATGCTTATCAGGAGGACAGCGGCGAACTGACAACTGCCAAAGCCCGCAAGGCACGTTTTCATGCCGAAGCCATCGACCCGGAGAAAGGCAGCGCCACCGGCTATATCGCTAAATACATTTCCAAAAATATCGACGGCTATGCGCTCGACGGCGAGCTGGATGATGAAAGCGGCAAGGAGCTGAAAGAAACTGCCCCTGCCGTTTCCGCCTGGGCGGCACGCTGGCACATTCGCCAGTTCCAGTTTATCGGCGGTGCACCGGTGACGGTTTATCGTGAGCTGCGTCGCATGGCTGACAGTGAAACCGCGCATGGTCTGAGCGTTGAGTTTGCAGCGGTACATGATGCTGCTCACGGCGGCCAGTGGGCTGATTACGTCAATGCACAGGGTGGTGCTTTTGTGCGCCGTGACGAACTGGAAGTGCGCACCTGGTATCAGGCCAGCGACGAGCTTAACCACTACGGTGAGGAAATCACGCGCATTAAAGGCGTTTACGCCACCTCTGTTGGTGATGATACGCCGATCCTGACCCGTCTTGCGCAGTGGAAGATTGTCACTAAACGCGCCGTTGATTTGGCCGTTGACCTTCAGGACGCGTCAGCGTCCTCTCGGAGTTCTGTCAATAACTGTACGGGGCAGCAGACTGAGCCGCAGGAAATTGACTTCACAAAACCGCCGAACCGGTCAGAACGGAGACGGATATTGGCGCGGATACGCAGTAAAGAGACACCAAAAGCAGGCACAGAACCCATAGCCCATCCCGGCAACAGCGAATCACGGCAAAAGCTGCATGGAATAGTGAAAGATATATCCGGTGTGGCACTGACTGAGTCAGAGATCACCAGAATGATGATGGGTGCCAAAGTGATAGTTAATGGAAAGTCATATTTCAGCGGCTCGGCTGGCAATCTCTACGGTGGCAGTAAGCCAGATCTGAATCCTTTGGCACGCTTTAACCAGATGGCTAAGCGAGTGATTAACGAAAAGAAAGAGTGAAAAACAGGCACTCAGACTAATCCGAGTGATACGAATCTTTACGCTTCCTAAACAGCATGATACTGTTTATACATACAGTAAATTGAACTAAGCAGGAGGTAAAGGACTGATGGGGTTAGATAAATTAAATGAGTCAATCGCACGTATACAGTTTGTCGCGGATGTCGCGCTCATCGCACAGTGCAAATCTGATGAACTACAGCTGGCTATGTCTTTGGTAAGTGACCTTGCGCGCGAGATTGATACTTCCAGACTGCAAGACGCGATTTTCTATCAGGCGGAATAGCCGCTCTGCAAGGCACCACAAGCCATAAAATTTGGACATAACCCAGCCGCCTTACAGGGCGGCTTTTCGTTATCTGGAAACGCATTTCCGTGCATTAGATCGCATGTTCCAGATTGGATCCCCTACGCCCGCAAGCGCCACAACTGGCGCGGTTCAAGGGCTGCCATGCAACTGCATGAAAAGCGATGTATAAAGCGGGCAGGCGTGGCGGGGAAAGCATTGCGCGCTGACTACGAAACACTTATCTTAATAGTCAGTAAGTCTTAGGCTTTATAACTTAGTATTAATCTTAGGCGTTCATTAAAGGAATAGATGATGAGTAAAGATTCTCATAAATGGTCAAAAAAAGATGCTACTCCACTTAGAGAGCTTTTTCTTGATCCAAATAATTACCGTTTTGTTGATAATGAAAGCTATCGCGTAGTACCAGTAAATAACATTACTGACTTTTCGATTCAAAAACGTACTCGGCATTTCATTGAAGGTAATCGCCAAGAAAATATTAGAGATCTATTATCTAGCTTCAAGGCTAATGGTTTTCTCGATGTTGATATTATTCAAGTTAGAAAACTACAGGATGGTGCCTTTCTTGTATTGGAAGGAAACAGGCGCGTAACTGCTTTGAAATGCCTGCAAGAGGATCATGAAAAAGGTCTAGATATTGGAAATTTAGACCCGCAAGTATTTGGCAATGTTAAATTCGAACTCCATGAAACAGATGACATAGAAAAACATCTAATTGTCATGGGATTGAAACATATTAGTGGCAATAAAAAATGGTCAACCTTGAATCAATCTAAGTTGGTTCATGACTTCCTATTACCCTATAGGGAAAAAGATAATTATTTTTCTAAAGAAAACGAATTATGTGAATCTCTTGGCATTTCAAAAGCAAGATTAAGGTCCATGATTAGGGTATATAATTTAACCTCAGCCTACAAGCGAAGTGACTATAGTGAACAATTTGATCCTAGCCGCTATGGTATATTTGAAGAAATAATTAAGAAGCCAGCTATCAGAGAATGGTTAGACTGGAGCGATGAAAATTACGAAGCCAAAAACAAAATTAATCTTGAGAGATTGTTTTCTTGGATTTCAAAAAATGAATATTCTTGTTCTGCAGAAGACCTCGAAGATGAAGAACCAGATGGGGATTTTTCATATAATAAAAATGATTATGAAGAACGAGAAGCAATTATAACTAAATCTTTGGAAATTCGCGAGTTGGCATTGTTTATAAATAATGAATCTGCTTTAGAAGTAATGGAGAGAGAAAGAAGCTTAGCTCGGGGACTAGCTGTTAGTGGGACAATTGATAAGCAAAATTATCAAAACGCTTTAGGAGGTTTATTTTCATCAGTAAAAGCGTTAGTTGAGATAAGAAATCACGTCAATAATGAGGATGTTGAGTTATTAAATGATGCCAAGGAGAAATTAGCATCAATATTGCCTAAGAAAAGCAGTTTAAACATTGAGGGGGGTAACTTTAATGTTGCTTTTGAATTTGGAAGGCCAACGCAATTTTCAGAAATTAATATAAAAAAATACAAATCATTCAAAGATTTCAATATTAAAAATCTTAATAAAATTAACATTATCGCCGGATTGAACAATAGTGGAAAAACAAGCCTTCTTGAGGCTATTTATTTATTGACGCAGCAAAATGATATTTCTTCATTCTTCAATCTGATCAAATCAAAAAATAAAACCAATGATTTAAGTCCTTTGCTATTAAATAAGATATTCACAAAGAATATGGTTATCAATGGCATTTACAATAATGTTTTTGTTGGGGTAGAATATAAGAAATTTGAAGCCATTGATATTGATAAAAAAGATGATTATATCGCATCTTACAATGTTACTTCTTCAGTCGATGGACAGGAATTTGCGACAACAATCCATACTTTCGTTCATGAGCAAATGATAAGAAATAACAATTCAATTTTAAAACTTTGTCCTGCTTCAATTGAAAGCCCATATTTTTACAGTCTTGACAGTCTCGTTAGGAATTATACAAAATCAGTTGAAACAAAGTGCCAAAGGAACGGAAGTTCGGAGTTCGTTACCGCGTTAAGCTTAGTGGTAGAATTTATACGAAAAATAGACTCCGCCATCATTGATATTAGATTTACCGATGAGGGCGAACTAAAAAGATTCATAGTTGAATCTGAGAAGAACAACTTTAGTAATTTCGACATTACAACTTATGGCGAAGGTTTACAGCGAATATTTTACATTGCGTTAAGCTTTGCTGCATCAAAAAACGGTGTTCTATTGATTGATGAGTTCGAAACAGCAATTCATTACTCTCTATTAGTTGAATTCACAAGTTTCGTGCAACAGCTTTCAGCAACTTTTAATGTTCAAATATTCTTAACTACTCATTCAAATGAGTGTATATCCGCATTCGTCAACAACGGTTGCGATAACAAGATTATTTCTGGATTTCAACTTAATAATAATAATGAAAGAATAACATACAAAGAGGTAGACGGCGAGAGACTGCAATATATAATTGATAGTTTGGGGATCGATATTAGAGGAGGGAGTGATAATGAATAATATTACCATTGTTTTTTGTGAAGGCGGGCATGATATTGCCTTCTTAACTAGGCTGCTAATGTGGTCTGGGTTTGAGGACTATGATAAAAGAGTTGAAAAATTCCTTCCTCCTTTTAATACCCTTTTTTCCAATGAATTAAAAAAAATAAATCTCTCGGAAAGAAAACCAGGATTTGTAGGCGCATCTCACCGAGTCCCTTCAGCAGCTTTTACAAAGAATGACAATCTTGTCTTCATACATAATTTAAATGGAGACGGTAAAGAACGTGAACGAAGGGAAGTTTTTGAAATATATAAAAAAATAAGAGGCGCCGATTCTTTTTCATCAAAATTTAACTTTAGTTATAAATTCTTATATTTTTTTGATGCGGATGATGTCGGCATAAATGTTCGCTTACAACACGTTTCTCAAGAGATAGGGTTAAATAATAACCTTATAAATGGAAAATTGAAGCGACACGAAGGGGATACATATGGGGCTTATATTTATCATGACGCGGGAAATGGTTTAGATACAGGGGTTTTAGAAGATATTATATCTGATCTTGTCAAGGCAAGGCATAGCGATATATTCCATGCTGCGACTCATTATCTTGCATCTAATGCCCTACCTTCTCAGCGTTGTTGTGAGTTGAGAATTCGTAACGGACAAGAAACTTACGGGGCTGCAAATAAATTTAAAATCAAAAAATCAATAATAAGCACAATGGGTCAACTCCAGTTTTCTGGTTCCAGTAACATTGTAGTAATCAAAAACTCTGATTTTTTTAAGTCAAACGACATAGCATCTTCGCAAGTTTGCAATGACATAGTTAATATGTTTTGATTAATCGCACCTTCATTTATTTTGAGGGTGCGAACCATCTTAATTTTTATAAAGAATACTCACTAAAACTTAACACTTCAATGTTTAACCAATAGTTCATCTCCTTCATCCGCTCCTGCAGTGGCGTCAGCTCATTCCTAACAAACACCTCCGCCGCTTTGATCGCATCCCCAAAGCCACCCGAGTTATCAGGAATAATCCCCATCATCTGTGGCGGCACGCGATGCGCACTCAGTAAATCGTCGCGGCTAGCCTTCTTAATATTAAAGAAATCATCCTTAGTCGCCACCTCACTCAATGGGACGATCTTAATCCCATCCGGCTTACCATTCGGCGCATACATAAACAGATTGCGAAAGTTTCCCAGCCCTTTAGTATCACGCATCGCCTCACGCATACGGTCGATATCGGTACTGCTTTGCGCCGCATCGGTCATATACAGGATGTAACCGGCGTGCGCGCCGTTCTGGTAATACTTACGGCGGAACAACGTCGCCGCCTCATTCAGCCAGGCAGAATTAAGCGCGCTGAGATATTCCGGCAGGCCGTACAGCTCCTGGTTAATATCAGGCTCAACAAGATGGAACACGCTACCCGGCTCAAAGCGATGCGCCTCTTTCCAGTTCTGCACAAACCAGTAAACGCCCTCTTCTACTCCGCGCCGGGTGTATTTCGCCGGAACACACTCCAGCCGCATCGGCTCACCGAGCGCATTCTTACGCAGCTCCAGAAAAGCATTACCAAATACCAGATAATCCAGCGCAAATTTACTGAACTCCTGCTGACTCAGCATCGGATGCGGGATAAAGGTCGAGGCCAGAATATTGCGCTTCACATAAATTGGCGAGCTGTGATGCACCGCCGAGCAGGCTGCGCGCCAGCCCGTCAAAGCTGACCGGTGGCTCATACCAGCGGCCATTGTGGATGCACTCGGCGTAATCCAGAATTTCCCGCTTATCGAGTACCGGCGTGGCGTCGCCAAAGCTGAACGCCTGCGCGGCTGCCGCTGGCTGCTGTACCGGCTCGTTTTTGGTGGCGAATGCCTTGCGGCCTCTGCGCTTGCTCATTAGTAAAACTCCACAAAGTTAGGACCCATTCCACCGTTAGCGGCGGTCAGCGGTTCGTTAAGTAAGGCGTGCATAATCGCTCAGGCGACGTCGGCGTGGCTGGCGTCCTCGCTGCGGCTGGCTTCACAGGTGGAACGGTTGCCGCTGGCGGTCATGGTTTTGCGGATCGCCATAAACGACTGCGTGATATCGGTGTGGCCTGCGTCATACTCCAGGCGGCCGCTGCCAATGGTGTCTTTCACCTTCAGCACCATCGCGGTTTTGATTTCCGGGGTGTAACGGATTTCACGCGCCGCCGGGAAGAACTGCCGCACCAGTTGAAATACGCCCTGGCCGATGCCGGTGGCGTCCACGCCGATATATTCGGTGTGATACTTCTCGGTCAGCTGTTTAATCGACTGCGCCTGTGCGGCAAAGTCCATGCCGCGCCACTGGTAGCGCTCCAGCACGCGGAACTTGCCACCGGCCACCACCGGCGGCGCGAGCACCGCACAACCAGCGCTGTCGCCGGTGTGTGACGGGTCATAACCGATCCATACCGGGCGATAGTCAAATGGCCGCAGCGCATAACCGAACACGTTTACCACAGAGCTGTAGATATCGCTGCAAACGCCAGATCACTCTTTAACGTCCTCCAGCAGAGAGCCATGATGCCATGAAAAGGCGTTTTTTATCCCGCCTCTCATCTGCCACATCCATCGCGCCGAGGCACTGCCCGGTTGGCGTAATTCCCAGTTTGGTATGAGCGTCGACCGCTGAGCGAACCCATTCATTCAGGAGCAGCAAATCCTCAGCCGATGCTGAGTAATTGAGGTCGAGTTCCTGCGCCACCATCACGGGATTATCGATTTTGGCGCACTCTTTCTGGTACCAGGCGTCGTCCTTACGCGGATCGCTTCGCCAGTGGAACGTAAACACCGGAATGCGCCCGCCGTGGCGTTTCTGCGCGAAAGGGTTAGCCATGCCGTTGACAGATGACCAGATGACCAGATGACCAGATGACCAGATGACCAGATGACCAGATGCGAGATTTTCGGCAATTATCGTACTGACGAAATCAAGGTATTGTCTCATTGAATAAAACGACCTGATATCCACTCTAAAACTAGAAATCCGTGAGTTGTTACAGTGAGCCAGAAAAGAAGCCTTAATCTTAATCGGCCGAGGCTTTTTTATTGCTGTTTGCCAGCTAGCAACTACAATTAGAAAAGTAGCAGCTCAATGCGCCGCCCGTTCGATGGATTGTTAGATAATCAATGATGATAAACAGGCGCACCATATTTCGAGGCTCCGCAATTGCGGGGCCTTTTTTAATAAGAATTTAAAGGTCACCGTCCTCGACTGCAGAGTTTTGAGGTAAAATTGCCCGCTCCACAGAGGAATTATGAAAACTTTAGCTGCAATACTTCTGCTTGCATCCAACTACTCTATCGCCGCGGTTGATAATCCTGAAAAATCAGCGGAGGATTTATGCGAGATGGAATGGAGAATCACAGACCGCTCTGGCTCAACGACAATGGATATTCCCCAGATTGTCGATGAAGAAGTAGCTGCTTTTAAGGCATCTGGATATTCACTGTCTGATTTTTCTATAGATGAGAAGGATTTCGTGAAAGTGTCCACTGATGGTGCTTTAAGTTTCAGGAAAATGTTGGGACAAATGTCGACCCCCTATGCTGAAGCAAGAAATTTCTTCAGGGAGCAGATGGTGCCTATATGCACTAAAAATGTTCTGGAAAGCATGCCTAAGAAGCATTGAATCTTAAAACTAATCGGATTCAAAGGTCGCCATCCGGCGGCCTTTTTTATTTCCCCTTTTTTCAGCACACAGCGCCTAAGCAGAGCCGGAGGTGGGGCATGTATCGAATGGACAAACTAACGACAGGTATTTCCCATTGTGCGTCAGCCGGTATGCTGGCCATCGGAAGGGGGCCTGCGCGGATATAAAACGCTGGGTGAATGACTGTGGCCGCGACTGCCGGTTAACCAAAAGACAAGCGAATGGCAGTTACGGTCAGGTCGAGCGCCGGAATCAGGAATCAGAGTTAACCTGCTGGGAGCTGGATCAATGATGTGGCAGGCAAATAACTGGCGCAATCTGATTTGGTTCGCTCTGGTGCTCTGCGTTGTGCAGCTGGCTTATTCAACCAGAGATTATCAAGACAGGGCAAATAAAGCTGCGAGTTATTTGAAATCAGCAATATAGACCCTCACTGAAATGCAGACACGCCAACGCGATGTTGCTGCACTGTATGCCAAATACATCGGAGAACTGGCCAATGCGGAATCTAAGCTTGATGCTCTTGAGCAATGCGTTAGTTCTAATAAGTGCGAGTTGCGCATCAACGCCACCTGGCCCAAGCCATCCACCAGCACCATCAGCCTGGATGATGACGCCAGCGCCAGACTTACTGACGCCGCTCAACGGGATTATTTCACTCTTAAAAAGCCAATCGTCATCATCACCACACAACTAACTGGGCTGCAGCAGTACATTAAAGAACAGTGTCTGAATTAGTGTTCGAAAGACTAAACTCAAGGTGTGTATGAAGCTGGTAAAAGCCCAAGCATTTACCAATAGTTTTCCGAATTAAAGAAGAAACTAATATTATAAGCTTGACTCTGTTGGGGGTTTCATGAGCCTTGAATTCATAGCTTCCCTTGCTTATACCGTCTGAATCAAAAAGCTCTAAGCTTTCTTCATTAAGAGATAAATCAACATCATTATCTATATTCCTGATAAGGTCAGCTAACGAGGTAATAAAACTTTTTTCGATAAAATCAGTGTGTATGTTGTGCGCAAGACCGTTTCTCAGAGAGTTAAATTTATCAAGCACTCTGAAAGATGGTGTAGGCAGGCCAAGTTTTGACGCTAGTTCGAGCTTTTTGAAATAACTTAGTTTGAATGGTCTTCCTTCTTTCGAAGTGGAGTCAAACAGGTTTTCCTTCCCAATTGCTGAACAAATGAACGCTTCAAGAAAGTTTTCTGTAATTAGGTGTAGCCTCAGTACTACACCAATGTCATCTTTGCTTTCAGTTGATGCTATCAATGCATTGCGTACTGATTTGTTGTCGAAGAGTTTAATAAAAATAAAGTTATTCATAATGTCCCGGTAAGCAGGTAATTGAATGGCACTCACCGACAGATAAAATATTTTTTGTAGCGAGTACCTTACTTGACTTGAATGCCACGCAAGCGTCCATCAGAGCAGGGTACAGTGATAAAAGCACAAACCGTACAACATCTGAAAACCTGACATCCTAAAAAGGATCGCCGATCTCACTGCAGATCGCAACGAGCAGTTAAACATTTTTGCTGCCTATGTGCTGCGTCATCTGGCAGAAATCTATTAAGTCGATGCGCCTGAAACTGCTTGTGATGGACTATTGTTAAAATCGATAACCAAATGCCTGCCTCATATTGCTGCTATATCGCGGGCTTTGACATAGCTGGAATGTTTGAAAGCATAGTGGATAGAACTCGGAAGATGTCACGCGGATGCTTTTCAGCGATGTCAGGGATAATCGAGTATTTATCACTCAGAGCAAAACCAGCCATAAGCTGGCCATACCTTTAAACCTTGAGCTGAAAGCGTTGGGGTTGTTACTTGAAGCAGTTATCGATTTATGCCGACGGGATAATCCGTCAGATTATATGATCTATTCAGCCGTAAGGCGCGGGGGCAAAAAGCCAGGCCCTGTTACGCCGGTTGCTTTAACCCAGGCTTTTGCTGAAGCACGAGAATTGAGCGGTATTAAGTTCGGTGAAAATCCACCGACATTTCATGAAATACGCAGCCTGGCAAGTCGATTGTTCGAAGCCGAGAATGGCGAGGATTTCGCGCAGAAATTACTGGGACACAAAAACCTGTCAATGACCAAAAAGTATCTGGATTCTCGCGGGCAAGAATACATGATGGTTTAGACTGGATATTGGAAATTCGAACATATTTCGGATAATTTCGGGCTAAACCCTAATAGAAGCAGATGAATCAATAACTTAAAAAAAGACCGAATACGATTCCTGTTTACGATTCATTGGGATATTTCTGTTATTTATCATGAAGATAGATAACAAAAACACCTCTTTTATAGGTTGCAACACTTACCATTACAGCCTTTGTAGATCAAACAGTTACCATCTTTTTCGGATCTGGTTCGGACAAATTTCGATACGTCATATCGTCGGCCTGTCATCCTCACTCAGCCGCATGATAATCGATGTCACCACGCCCAGCACTGTCACCTCTTCCATAGCCTCACCTTCATACGCTTCACCGTCCGGTGTGATAATGCTTTGCCCCATGAGCTTCCCTATCTGCGACTCCCCGAATATTTCAAACGCCAGGGTACTGCCCTGCTTCGGCTTCATGCTGCGGTCGATAACATAAAACTGGTCGTCATCATCCAGAATCATCGTTGCAGACGGGTGGCTGACCAGAAGCTCATTCAGGTCAAGCCGCTTTTCGATGTAATCGTTAGCCGGTGATGGAAATCCCATAGTTACCTCACGTATCCCATGTTCATCATGTAGAAAGTTTTGTCGTCTCCGTCGCGGCAGCCATCATCTCGAAAGAACGTCTGGTAGCGTCCTATCCATTGATTGGCCTGCTCACGCGTCCAGATGTGGTTGCGCTTGCTTAGCTCACGGACAAAGTCAGATGTGGTGACAACCCTACCCAATTTCGGATGCAATTTGATGCTGGCCGTGAAAGCCGCGTCGATTTCGTATCGTCTTGCCATGAATGATTAGCCTGATAATTACTGTATGCACATACAGTATTATTGATCGGTAGGATTGATCAAGTGACTAAAGGACAGGTTTATGTAGAGCGTTGAACTGTAGCTAAATTTCTTTTTTACGCGCCGACTTTGACAATTCATTACGAAAACTTGCCATTGTCTTAACGTAATGCCAAGATCGGAAAACTCTCACTGTAAACACGGTTTTATGCTCAGAACATTTAAGAAATACGTCTCGGTAGGCGTGGTAAATACATGTATTCATTGGGCTATGTTTGCGTTGATGCTCTACGGCGGTGCGAGTCAAGCGCTTGCTAATTTCAGCGCATTTTGTGTAGCTGTAACATTCTCTTTTTTTGCTAATGCGCGCTGGACGTTTAACTCTGAAGCCACCACCCTTCGATATATGATTTACGTATTGTTCATGGGTTCGCTGGCATCCGTTGTTGGATGGGCTGCTGATAGGTGTCAGCTTCACCCTGGTGTCACATTGGTGTTGTTCTCTGCGATTAGCCTGATATGCGGTTTTTTATATTCTAAATTTATAGTGTTCAAGGAAGTCAAATGAAGGTCTCACTGGTTGTCCCTGTTTTTAATGAAGAGGACGCGATACCGATTTTTTACAGAACTGTTCGAGAATTTGAAGACTTAAAGCAGCACGAGATTGAAATAGTCTTCATCAATGATGGCAGCACAGATGCGACAGAATCGATCATTAATGCCCTTGCAGTTTCCGACCCGCGTATTGTGTCAATATCTTTCACGCGTAATTTCGGTAAAGAACCAGCGCTGTTTGCCGGACTTGATAATGCAACCGGCGATGCCGTTATTCCTATTGATGTCGATCTGCAGGACCCAATAGATGTCATACCTCGCCTTATTGAGAAGTGGCAAGCAGGCGCTGATATGGTACTTGCTAAGAGAACCGACCGTTCAACTGATGGACATCTCAAGCGCAAGTCCGCTGAAATGTTCTATAAGTTGCACAACAAAATTAGCCATCCAAAAATTGAAGAGAACGTTGGTGACTTTCGCCTGATGTCACGTGAGATTGTTGAGCACATCAAGCAACTTCCTGAGCGAAACCTTTTTATGAAAGGAGTTCTGAGCTGGGTTGGCGGGAATGTTGATATTGTCGAATATACCCGCGCCGAGCGCGTTGCCGGAAGTACAAAGTTCAACGGGTGGAAGTTATGGAATCTGGCGCTTGAGGGCATCACCAGCTTCTCAACATTTCCACTACGCATGTGGACGTATATTGGGTTGTTCGTTGCTAGCCTGTCATTTCTTTACGGCGCTTGGATGATTCTGGATAAAGTCATGTTTGGCAACAGCGTTCCCGGATATCCATCATTGCTGGTATCTATCCTTTTCCTAGGTGGAATTCAACTTATAGGTATTGGGGTTCTTGGTGAGTACATCGGGAGAATTTATGTCGAGGTCAAGAAAAGACCAAAGTATGTATTGAAGGAAGAAAAGCATGTTAAAAATTAATAAGGGTGATATAACAACAATTTTCATGTTTTTGTTTTTTTCACTGGCGGTACTCTCATCACAGCGTCATTTTATTGATGATATGGGCAGGAGTATAGATGGATACTTTGGGCTGTCAGACAATGGCAGACCATTTGCCGACCTTATACTTTTGGTTGCATCATTTGGAAATTCTCTTGCTGACTCAGGCATTTGGTTCCAGCTATTATCAATTCCTGTTTTTGTTTCAGTACCATTTTTAATTTGCAAGCTTACAGACTGCAAAATCAATTCACTTTTGTTTATACCAGCAGTAGTTAATCCATTCACAATTGAAAGCATGATGTATAGATACGATGCGCTTTCAATGTCTTACTCCCTGTTTTCATCTTTGCTTGCATGCATTATTTTGAGTCGTGGGCTAGCATTCTACATTCCATCAATCGCATTGCTTACCTCATCACTATCTTCTTATCAACCAGCCATGTCTGCATTTATTGTTCTGGCTATTTTCCTATTCATTATTGAAGAAAAATACAAGTATAAGCAACTGATACTTAGAGGGTTTGTTTTTGTACTGTCATACCTTATTTATTCGAAGATAATAAGCCCAGCGTTCATTAAGGGTAATTACACAAAGCAATATTCTCAGCTCATTGATTTTCTTGACTTTAATGCATTTTTCAGCAATTTCAAATCAATGATTAATTTCTGCATTGAAAATGCTGGATTTGCAATTATTTCAATCTACTGCCTGTCATTCATTTTGTGCATTTCTTCCATGCTCTATCTATTGATATCGAAGAAAATTAATGCATTTAGATTCTTTCTTTACATTCTGTCTATTTTACTTATATCACTAACTCCGATACTCATACTCTCAGTTTTGAAATATCCGGCGTTTGCCCCAAGAATATACATCTCATTAGGAACATCGATGTCTTGCCTCATGGCAATCCCGTTCGTTTTTTTACCCGCCACAAAAAAACTCTGCATTGCTCTTTCTTTCTCTCTGTCTTTAGTATCTATAAATATGGCGTTTGTTATTTCAGCATCAAACAACGCACAATCGCGTTACGATGACGCTGTTTCGAATCAGGTTCTAAATACTATACAAAAGATTGAAGATGATGGTGGTAAAGTTAACAGCATTGGTTTTATAGGGTACATGCAACCTTCAGAAATATCTAAGTTATCATTCAAAAAATATCATATGGCAGAGACACTTACCCCGCTTTACGTCAAGGGTAACTGGTGGTGGGGCAATTACATGTTGCAGTTGAGGGGTATTAAACTCAAAAGACTGAACATTGATGAGAAGTCTTTCGAATGCCCGTATCCAGTTAATGGGGTTTTCTATAATTATTATTTCTCTAACGAGTCTCTTGTGCTGGATTTTTCGAAGCGAATCTGCAGATAAAAAACGCCCCAGCCTTTTCAAGGTTGGGGTTTGTATTCATACTGGCCGATAAGTGCCTTTAATATGAATAAATCCTGATGAAACTCCTGAATCGCTTGCCTTTATCGTTGAGCCATCTTGCTTCACAAACCTGATAGATGTGCTTGAGGTTTGTTTGATCGGAACTGCATTATTGAATGTTGAATTTGCTGCGAACTGAACCATGTTCATTGGGGTTGCTAATATTGCTTTAAATGGCAAACCAAAAACGCCAATATCTCCAGTTCCACCATTGAAATTACTCCACCTTAGTACCATTTCAAACCCCACCTCAACACCATCAAACCATACATTACATTTTGTTGATGGATCTAAAGTAACTGATCCTGCTGTTGATTCGCCAGCAAGGGTTAATGCTGGAATGGGTTGAATGTCAGAGTTTATCATCCCCGATGCATATCTATTTCCAAAGCAAACCACCCCCATGTCCTGAAGGACACCCTTACCAAAATATACAGGGGTTCCACCACTCCACCCAAGGAAGCTATTATTTTTTATAAGAATATTACTGGCATCGCCCCCTGTAATAATGCCCGTAGAGGAATCGGTATTCTCTGTCAGATAAATGAGGTTATTGGTTATGGTTATATTTCCACCATCAAGCTGGAGGCGAGAACTATCAAGCCAACAAGCATCAATTAGGGTGTTACCAGATGCTGATTCATGTAGTAAAGCCTGCTTACCTGCAGAATACAGGTGCGTACCTGAAACCAGCCTATTGCTTTGTCCTTTTATGCGCAAGCACCGCACCTTACAGTAAGATACGGTAGCACCAACCAGTCTGTTATCATGTGACCTAAGATATATTCCGGTCCCGGTAGTAACAACTGATGGGAAATCTTCATCACCTGCCGAGCTCCATTGGCGCTGCTCTACAATTACACCCAATCCAATTGTGTGACCGCCGGATTTTTGAGTGTCTGATGCATCAGAATCTATTCCGTAGACCAAAAACTGATCTACGCGCATATGTTCTGTGGTTGTGCTGGCACTGCCTCCTAAATTTATTCCGCTACACTTATAACGACAGTGTACTGCGCCAGTAAATCTAACAAATAAGGATTCACGGTTCGGCGTTATACCTCGATCTACCGACATATCAATTAGATATGAATTTGTTGAGTGGTCGTCAGGAGCAACTATCGTCATGTTAATGGTTCCCCCATATGTTCCTCTTAAACCGACACTAGTCGCAGGATATAAATTCACATCACATACAAACTCAATTGATGAAAAGTCATACCATTCTTGTGGGTTTGGATAATTATTCTTCCATTTCGGTGCAATGCTGATAGCATATGCAAGCGCATTATCCCACGCTTCATCACTACCGTTCTGCTCTGTTCCAGTATTACCAAATGCGCTTACGTTAATAATTGTTTTAGCGGTGTGCTTTTCAAGGTGAGAGGTTAATGTACCTTTTCCGTAATTAACGAAGTCAGTACCTTTTTGTGATTGCAGGTCAGCTCGCAAAACTGCATCGCCTACTCCTAACCATTTACCAGAACCAATACCACCGGTTGATTCTGGCGTTGAATTTTCCGGAACGATTTTTGAGCCGGAAGCATATGAACCAGTCCACTTATAATACTCGCCGTCAAATTCGTTGAATAAAACTTCATTAGGATTTTCAATGGTAGCGCCAGTCGTGAAAGACAGCCCGCTCAGAACCACGTAACCAAATGATGACATAGTCTGCTGCGCGAGATGATTGATACCCTCTACAGTGTGATGCTCGACGCCGAACCTATCCCGATATTTGAATTCCGGAGAGGTAACAAACTCATCTATTTTACCGGCATTGAATTTCAAATCTCGCGGCGATTCGCTTGGGACTGGAAGCTGTGTTGGGATGGTAGTCATAATTTATCCATTAAAAAAACCAGCGCAAAGGCTGGCTTATGATGATTATCTGGTGTTTAAGGGTAAATAAGGTCGCTGTACTCTGCGAGGCTTAACGATGTAGTTCCGTCCCCGTTTGGCTGCTTCTCGCTGATAATCCATTGAGTTGCATCCAACTCTTCCGTAGTGGCGATCATGTAGCGTGACGGAGACTGAACGTCATAGCCGTCATAAATGTTTAGCGCGATGTCCGGCATTGCTGCGATAAAACCGAAGTCCGTATCAGCGCGGCGCGTAGCCGGGTATCGGGTGGTTGAAGTGCCAGAGCTATCGGTTACCACAACAAACATTGATCCAGAGAAGTTAATGCGCTCACTTGTCTCAAAGTTATTACCGTTGCGGGCAACGATATAACCAGCCTGCTGATTTGTATCGTATGTGTCAGGTATCTGAACCATATCACCGACATTCACCCATTCCCCGTCAGACAGAGCCGTTATAGCGGATGTCATTCGCGAATAGATGAGCCTACGGCATTCTTTCTGTGCACGGTAATCAGCGGAAAAGGCATCGCGTAAGTACATCATTTCAAACTTCTTGGCCTTGACTGGCTGGCCCAGCTCAATAGCGCCGTTCCGCACGCGATACCGAATGTAATCCTGTTTATTGGTGTTCGGATTGCGATACTGAACTTCAACTCCGTCATAGCCGCCTGGCAGCGTCATTTCATAGCTGAGAGAGTATCCGTCCGCGATTGTGTTAGCCCGGTTGAAAACTGTTACCGGCCTATCGCGTTTTTCATCTAGGGTGAAAGAGAGTAAGCCATCATCCCAGAATACGCTTACGCTGGCCGCGTCGCAGATTGTCTCCATGCGCGACCCGAGAGAGATGTCCTCATCGTCAAACGTGTAATCGCAGTAGCCAAGGCGTGGGTCTCTGGAATCAATGCGAGCCTGTATCTGATAAAGCCCGTAAATATCTATCGTGTTTTCGGACTGCCCTCCAACTATCAACCAATTAAACAGAGCAATATCTGCAAACTTTCGTGATGGCCGCAGCGCGTAATCGACAGCCTGCGTCGCACTGTTATAGCTGATGACGTAGCGATTTATTAAAGCGTTATACTTTCTGTCACGGGAGCTGGTAGCCTGCTCAGTTGCCTGAACGGTAATGGTTACGATTGTGTCATTTGGATAAGTCACGTTCAGCCGGCGGCGCACGACATGAATCATTTCCACTTTCATTGTGGAGTGATCGTTACTTGCGTTTGTTCGCGTAAGCTCCACTGCGTAACGCCCCGCCCCCGCTGCTGGCGTAAACTTGTAGGTGTCGTACATCGTGTCACTTAAGCCGGTATAGTTTTCCTGCCGCTTGGTGAACGTCTGGGTGGTGCCGGGTATCTGGACATTGTTGTCGTCGACTTTCCAGAACGTGATGTCAGCAATGGCATAATCACCATCTCCAAGCTGCGACTGCAGATGAACCCACAGCTCCGCACCTTCTACTGGTGAAAAGAATGGCCCGACTGTCAGCGGTTCGTTGTCGTTGATAGTGAATAGTGTCGTGTTGATGGTGGCATTTGCTGGCGTTTCGTTGTAGTCCTGCCCGCTCATGTTGCCGAATGTGAAGTTGTAGAAATAATTCGGATTCGTTACTGCGCCGTCATCAGTTTCCGTTGCGCTAATCAAATCGCCGAAAATTGTTATGTTTTTCGTTACCGGGCCATTCACAGTGTCATATGTAACGTTTACCACAAATGAAACTGAGTGCGGCTTGCTCAAATCGAAGAAGTAATTGAAGTCGTCATTTCTCGGAATGGTGACCTTTGCCTGCCCGGCCAAAAAGCTTCCTGACGTGACGTTATTTGTCGTAGCCGTCTCGGCTGGGAAGTCCTCACTTTCGTTCGGTCCTGGCAACGCCTGTCCGTCAATATCATCGAATGTGAATCCTTCGTTGATTTGAGGGATAACATCGCCAGGCTGATAAATTGAGTAGGAAGCACCAGCCAGTGCGCCGAGGTTTGACTCGGAGTACCGGATAGAGCTGACATCGTAACGGCCAAGCCCGAAATTCATCCACTCAGTGACTCTCTTGTTATTTTTATCGTACTCGAAGATAGATTGCTGAATCAGATCAGGAAAGGAACGCACCAGGCCAAAGTTGTCCGGTCTCGCTTCACCATTTCGGGCGATATTTGTTTGCCCCTTCAGGCTGTTGTTCGGTGATGTCTTACTGTTGCCAGCTGATGCGCTGACGTCTGGCTGTTTTATCAACCCGTTCATCAGTTTCTGCGTGAACTTGATTGGGTTTAGATGCTGCAGGGGGTTGAGAAGCGTTCCGACTATGCCTCCGCTTTTTGGCTGGTCGAAGATAACAATGCGGTCACTTTCTTTGAGTTGAAAGCCAACTTCATCATCATCATTCAGCTCTCTGCCATTTATATTGATGCGCAACTCGGCGTGTAGTGTTGACTCAGCCAGCCAATTGCTGAATATCATCCCCGCTGGCACTTTGACACGCTCCTTCGGCAGGCCGGGAACCCGCTGAATCTCGATAATCGGCATAGGAGTAAAATTCCACTTTGGTGAATAGTTTCTGAATAGTGCGAATGTGATCGGAACGAACGTGGCCGTTCTCACCACGGCTGTGTAGTGCGCGGCCATCAATTACCAGCCCGACGTGCACCGGTTGAGCGCCGTAGTAAGCAACGAACATGTCGTTTTCAGAGAAAATATCCACGCGCTTCCAGAACAGAATTTCATTGAAGAAGCAGGTGGCAAAATCACTTTCAGCTTCGTAACCCGGCACATCATGCAGCTCGACACCCAACACATTTCGGTAATAAAGCACTATGAGCCCCCAGCAATCCGCACCTTTAAAACTGCATGCGCGGTTATGCCAGGGCATGCCTTCTACTCTTTCAAGGAATTCGTGTTTAAGCATTTTTCAATCCGGGGAATTCTTCGATGTTATAGAGCCGGCCAACGTTGTTGTTTAGCGGATTTTTCAGTGTCAGTGAGCAGGTCACATCATCTGCATCCATCGACACGTCAGCAACGTAAAGTGTCCACGGCTTCAGTGGCGTGTTCATGTCAGCAGAGTCAAAGCGCTGATAGGTTGCCGATATCGGCGTCAGTCGTCCATAAGCTTTCCACTGCTTAAGCTTATGCTTAAAGTCCTGCGCCATTCTCCCAAACTTGACGGAGCTGTCGATTACCGGCGTGCTGCTTTGCTGGCTTTCTATAACTTCCATTCTGCATGGTGTGTAAACCTGACCGGCAAATGTTTTGGGATAAATTTGTTTATCCACGAGCCTGACCGTGCCGAACACCGGGCTACTGAATGTCATCGTGTCGTACAGTATGCGGTTCGGTCGCTGGCTCTTTATCTCTCGGAATGTCGGCATCAGTAATCCCTCGGCATAATTTCAGTAACAATCTCATCCAGCCAGCCTCCCCACGGTGCGGGGAGCTCAACGATAATGTCATCGAACTCATCATCTGAGCTTTTGAGCTGACGGCAAATGACGCTACCTGTCCATGTAAAGACGGATCCGCTCTGGCTCCATGTTGGATAGGCGGTAAAGTGAAATTCCTGCGCCTCAATGCCGCTGTCGCCCATACCGGTATACAAACGCATGTTGAACCACTGATTACCGTTATCGAGGTAGTTCGGACTTCTCAGCCACGCGTAGAAACGGCGATGCTGCTGACTATTGAATATCCATGTCAGATTAAACGAGGTTTTCAGGTCGTCAGTGAGCTTCTGGAAGATTGGCGCGCCCACCTGTGGCTGGTCTGTGCGAAATCCGGTATCAGTGGTGGGGTTTTTGTTAGACTTCTGTGCAAGGGGTAGCCCTTCGGGATAATCAATTGCCATCTTAGCCTCTTGCCTTGCGTGGTGCCTGATGATTATTAGAAATGGCCTGGCTTATTTTTCCACCCTGGTTAAGGTCTGCGACTATTACATCAACAGTTATCCCGTTGCCGTTGTTTGACGCCTGAGCATCGACTGTGGAACTGGTGTAGTTTTGAATGTTGATAACCACGCCGCCAGATGAATCACCGCCCTGCATATCCTTGTTGCTGATAACCTTCCCGTTATCGCCCGGTATCATGAACTGCTTACCACTGCTGGCCTGGTAGATTTCAGGCATGCCGCCCTCGCCTACCTGATACATTGAGCCTGCCGATACTGGCCCGCCGTTTTTACGTTTACCTGCCAGACTGCCAGATAATGCCATTGCAGCAACAACTGCACCGATACCTATTGCTGCAGCACCACCAAAGGAACCTATCGAGGCAACAATTGCAGCAGGTGTCCATGCAGCTGTAGTTGTTGCTGCCGCTGCAGTGCTGGCCGCTGTGGTCGTAGCTGTACCAGATACCGATGCTGCTGTAGTTGCTGCAGTTGCAGATATCTGAGCGGTGGACCCCATCACTGCCGATTTGACCCACTCGACCCCCATCTGGACAAATGAGTTAATCAGGCTGTTGATAGCATTACTGGCAAGAGAGTGAACCGCTTCGCCTGCATCCATACTGCCTGTAACGATACCGGTGAATGCGTTAGAGGCGTTACCCGCAAGAGAATCAAACGTTGCCGCCAGCGCCTCATTACCAACGTTCTGGTTTCTGAACATCTGCCACATTGCTGCTGTGCGCTGCTGTTCATACTGAGTGTTTAGTGATTTCCTCAGCGCCAGCCCTTGCTGCTCGGTGATAGTCTTGTTCTGCTCGAACTGCTGGATAAGAGCCAGTTTTCTGGCATTTTCATTTGCTAACGCCTGAACCGGGTCAACTGTAGCGACAGCCTCCTGCTGTGCTGTGACAGACTCGCCAGAACGGATTTTTGCTAGGTTGGTTTGGTGCTCTTGCTCAATTCTCTCTGACTCACGGCTGTATTGCTGTTGAGAGATAAGCAGGTTTCCCTCTGCATCCTTTGCGCCTTTTAGCATCTCGAGCTGGGATTTCTGGCTGGCGTAATCCGCGCTTTCTTTTAATTCAGGAATGGAATTTCTGGCTTTAATCGCGGCTGCCGAATCCCATATTGCCGCTGCGTAATCTTTTGCTTGCTGAATTTGTTCTGCAGATGCTGACTTACCGAGTGACTGCTCGGCGCGAAGAATCGCCTGCTCTCTGCTTAACTCCTGCGTGGACGTAGCGGCTAATTCAGACTCCTGCTTCAGCGCATTTAGCTTTTGGGTGATTGACTCAGCTTGTGAAGCTGCTTTTTTTCCCTCTGTAGTGTTAGCGCGCGTCTCTTTTTTCAGCTCCTGCTGGGCTTTAATGTTGTCATATTCTGCCCCGGCTCGCTCTCTTGCCAGATTGACAGCAGCCTCATCGCCCCCTAAAGCTCTGATATCTTTTTCAGCCTTTAGCTGCTCCCTCTTTCTGTCGTTTAATTCTCCCTGAATCTCGACCTGTTCCAGCTGTTTATCGAGAAACTCCTGTACTTTTTGAGGTCGTTCCAGCGTCAGGCTTGATGAGTTGAATTTCTCCTTGGCCCGACTGGCGAAGTTGATTGCATCGCCTAGCTGATTCATTAGCCCAGAAACAACGCCGGCCTGCTCGCCGTCACGCTTAAGTAAATCATAGCCCTGACGAAACTGACCATTCATCTGCGCACGCAGAATACTCGTTTTGCTGATAGTCTGACTTAGCTTAGTTCTGGCAGAATCTACTTTAGCGGTTAGTTGAATAGACTCGCTTTCGAGGCTATTAACGTTAGCTAAAGCCTGATAATAAAACGCATTATCCTTGCTCAGATTCTTAAGCGCCGCCCTGCCTTTTTCAAGGCGAGCATTCAGAGAGGTCAGTGAAGCCTCATTTTTTTCAAGCTCAGTTCTCTGCACGCTGATGGATTTATTGGCATTGTCGATTTCAGCCGCAAGCTGCGCCTGACCCATGCTTTTCATTTTGGATATTACGTTATCCAACTTATCAGCGAAATCGAGGCTCTCCTGCTTGGCTTGCTGCATTTTTTGGAAGAAATAGAATATTCCAGCCGCCGCAATAACTGCTGCGCCAACCGGCCCACCAATAAGAGCGAGCGCATTACGTGCAAGCCCGCCGATTGTGGTAGTGGCCGCCGCCGCCGCCGCTGTCGCAACCCTTGATGCTGCCGCCTCTGCGAGTTGTGCTTCTGCGTAAGCTGCTGAACGCTGAATTGCGATAGACTTAACTGCAATTAGATTTTCCAGGGCGAACGCCTGCGCTGCTGATCCTCGCGCAACGTTATATTCCGTTTGTGCAACGGCGAGATTAGATATTGCCATTTGCTTATCAAGACCAGCCTTAATAGTTGCCACTCTGGCGGCATTTGCTGCGGCGGCTGTCGCCTCAGCTGTTGCTGCGGCCTGCGTTCTTGCAGCAATTGCATCCTCAACCCTTGCTTTGGCTGCCAGATACATTGCACCGGCAAATCTACTTCCAAATATTACAGCCGCAGCGCCCAGGACACCCGCCACCACGTCGAGATTTTCACTTAGTGAAATAATGCCTTGGTTGAAAACCTTAATTGATGAGCTTACGGCAGTGCTTTCACCTACAAACTTCGTGATGTTGTTCGTTGCAGTAGTAAATGCTTGCCCCATCGTCATTGCGGTATTTGAGAATTCTTTGGCAATGGCATCGCTTTGCTTAAGGAGGCCATTTACGACAACCTCAGTCGTTAGTTTACCCTCGGCTGCCATTCCCCTTAATTGGCCTATGGTCACACCAAGTGAGTCAGCAAGAGCCATTGCAAGGCGGCTACCATTCTCCGAAATAGAGTTAAACTCTTCGCCACGAAGAACGCCTGAGGCCAAAGCCTGTGAAAGCTGAGTCATTGTGGAGCTGGCTTCTTCAGTCGTTGCACCGGAAACCGCAAGGCCTTTGTTTATAGTCGAGGTCAGAGTTATCAGATCGGAAATGCTGGTGCCTGCAGTACGAGTAGACCGCTCAAGGCGTCCGTAAAGTGTCGCTGTAGCTGACAGGCTGCTCATTGTATTTTGGGAGATATCAAACACACGCTGGGTCACGTCTGCGAGCTGCTCGTTAGCTCTTACTGAGTTGGCAAGCTTGTTGTTAACTGTTACCCATTCGTTTCCGTATTGAGCAACCTGTTGAACAGAAAGAGCAGCCATAATGCCTTTAGCAACACCGCTGAGGCTGGACATCGTTCTTTCCATAGAGCCGAGCGAGCGCTCAGTGCGATTAACGCTGGCCTCCAGCCGACCCATGTTGCCACCCAACCCATTAAGAGCTGCATCCACCTCCCGGCGAGCGGCAAGCAGACGGGCCGTGTCCATGTCCACTTCATAGATGATGCTGCCAGCGTTAAGGGTTCCAGCCATTTACTTATCTCCAGGCGAAAAAAAACCCCGCCGAAGCGAGGTTTAAAGAAATTTTATTGTTACCTACAGAGCTTTAACCATAAATCATTGAAATCCTGACTACCATCATCTATCGATGAATTTCCGCCTACAGATATGTAGCGAGAATTGCCTGAATAGGCGCCAAAGCTGTTCTTTGCATTAACGTACCCACATACCGCACCATCACTGGTGACAAAACCACCAGAGAACATAGCCGATGATGGATCCTTCAGTGATGACTTTACTGATGCCTCAGCATTATCAACTGCTATAACATTCTGCTTTTCGCGCTCAAAGGTTTCTTTTTTAGCTGCCGACTGAATCTTTTCTGATTTGACTGTTTCTGTATAACCTTCGCCAAAGATAGGAGTCATAGAATTAACCCAGACCAGCGAAGCGACATTAAATGCCACCGAGAAAAGAAGAAAACCCAGACAACAAACCAAAGAAGTTGCGCGCCTTTCTCTCTCAGAAAGCCTCACGTTGTGCTTAGATTTGGATGCTATCCAGCTAAAAAAATAGGCGACCAGTCCAAAAATCGGCAGAATGAATAATAGAGACGCTGGTTCCCTGATTGCAAAAAAACACGTAACTGCGAGTGCGACACAGGCCAGCGTGCAAATAAACGCTCTCATAACCCTAACCCCTTAATTAAATCACGAGCAATCCTATCACGCAGCAAAAGCAAAGAACCGCAAAACTAAGCGGCCTTTGCCATCCTCTTCGCTTTTCTCGCAAGATAATCATCAGTGACAGCATCGTATTCGGCCCGAGTAAATCCTTTTTGGTCTGGATACTTGGCTGCAAGCATGTGCTGAAACTCAGTCATGCTTAACTGCTCGGCGTCAGAGCGGCTAATGCCAAAGTGGTTACGTGCTGCGCTGATGTACTCGAAAGCGTTGAACTCAGTAGTTACCTGCCCTGTTTCATTGCGCTGCAGCTGCCGCACCTTTGCCTTGCCGATGATGCCGTGGGTGATAAGGGATTGTGCGATGAGAACCATCTCAAACGAGGGCATCGAGCCTTTACGATAAACAAAGGCCCACTTGCCAGACTTGCCGGGGATAATCTCACCGATTAGCTTTGTCAGGTCTTTATCGCAGCAAGCCTGCAGTACAGACATTGCCGCCATAATCGCTGGTTTAGATATTTGCTGCCGGTTTAGGTACTGATACAGCCACTTAGGAACGGAGTCATATGCATCAATTGCACGCTGAAGCAGTGGTGTCACCTCGTCGTTATGCAGGTCGTAAAAGGCCTGCACAATCTCCCTTGGCTCACCGATACGCATCATGCTTGCAAATGACGGGCGAAAGAAATAATCCTCATCCCCGTCCGTTATCAGGCATTCGCCGATCTCTTTGATAGGAGTCATATTAAGGCACCGTTATGCCACGTTCTCTCATGATATCCGCTATTTTATTCATCAGATCGACACATTCAGCAGTAGAAATAATTTCGTTATAGGCGCAGAACATGCCAATTGTGCCGGTTGTGCCAGCGGTAATTGGTGATGCAAATGGAAGACCGTTAAGGTAAATAGGGCTGGTTGATTTTGCGCGGGCTGTAACAGCAGTCGTAGTCTCTGCCCCTGCATGAGTTATTCGCTTAACCATGGAGTTGCTCGCCTGATATGTTTGTACAGTCCAGCCTCCTGTATGTGTCGCGGGAGTAACACCAAATGTTGTAGGAGATGCAATACCTGACGCCACGAGAAATGATGCTGCGTTGTTTGTTCCAGTTCCAAGCCTCAGGCCAGTAAATGGAGCTGTAGCTGGAGACAGGTTTCCCAATGCATTAACAGCCTGCCCTGAAGCGCGTTCCATATTCCAGCAAACGATAAAGGTCATGTCGTCACGCTCAATAACGTTAGTATTGAGCGGCTTATCAGCTTCAAGAACCGCACCGATGCTATTAAAAGTGCCAGCGTAACCTAAGCTTAACGCTCCGGTAATCCCAGATGGGGATAGCATGTCAAATACTTCAATTGTGGATTGGCGAATCAAAGCTTGTGCTGGCTCAATCATTGGCAGGTTTGGATTATCAATAACAGTATCGAGTGTTAAACGCATTTTTAAACTCCGATTATTTTATGAAGGCCGATCTGCCCAATACTCAAATCAATTCCAGAAATAGCCACGTTTAAAGATGTCACCCCTGCTGGAACAGTAAAGCGCTGGCTATATGTTCCGAATGTATCCATCGTTGCCGCCCAGCGCCTGATGCCTGCAAGAATACCTGTAAGTGCAAAAGGATTGGCTGCGCTGTTCACCCAGACATTGTTCTCACCGCCGGAGTTAGCCTTAAATTTGAGGCTAAATTCGAGAACATCACCAGGAGTTACAGCAATCGTCTGGCTGCGCGTTGCAGGTGTTGTCCCGTCAGCGCTGGCAACACGCAAGACATTGCCTTTAACCGCAGAATCACTCGTCAGATTAGATGTCCCAGCCGTCCCAATGAGCCATGCAGTTGGCTCATTGGGACCGTCAATATTGAGTAAAAGCGGGTTAGCAATTAGATTGGTACTCGTTTCCGGCGTTGTGTTACTTTCAGCCATTCGTGGAGAGACATTTGAAACCCAGTTAACCATTGCATCTACCAGTGCCTGACCCATCGCCTTTGCTCCGGCCGCTGTGGGATGAGAGGCATCATAATTCCACCCGCTGAACCATTGTCCTGTAGCCGGATCGGTAGTTGCTTTATGCATATCAACAAATGGCAGGCTGTATTTTTCTGCGTATGACCGGATCCACTCGTTCATTTTGTAGCGTTTAACATCCTGCGCAGCGGTGTTCCCGCTTTGCGCTGACATCGAGCAACATACGGGAATAATCCCGCTTCGGCGAAGCTCTGAATAAATAGCGTTTATTGCCTTAATGCTTTGCTCGTACGTATAGCTTGCGATCTGAACGATATCGTTTCGACCAGCCAGCACTACGCAGAACTTAGGCTTTGCAGCAATGGCAACTGGCACATGAGTAGCAAGTATCTGATCTGCGCGATACCCACCTGTTGCAGATAGCCCGGTTTTGAGAATTCTTCCGTCACTTAGCATCCCAGCCCAGACAGGCCAGCCCTGAGCACAAACGGCTGGCTTCTGCCCGCGCGTAACGTCGTTATAAGCCCCCGCAGTTGCTTCAGTGAATGCAGTAATGGAATCACCGATAAAAAAGAAATCATTTTTTACCTGCCCTACTTGCTGGCTTAGCGGGAATCCCAAATATTCTTTCGAACCATCATTCAGGGTTCCCCAAAGCACATGCCCTTGCGCATCTGTCTCTGCATAGGAGTAACGTGTACTTTTTTTTGGACTGAAAACGTTCCTGCCGATTCCCAATGAGATTTCGGCGGCAACATTACCGATATTCGCTGTTTCTGCGGTAATTTGAGGTGTACTTACATTTTCGATATCGAGCTCATCTATTTTTGCTCCACCCGGGAAAAACCACTTGCCAGCCGAGTCACAATAGGTGATTGCCTTGCCAGCAGTATCGATTATTTCATAAGCGTATTTAGATCTCTTTTGGGATTTGATACCTTGAGTTCGCGCATCAACCCTATCTGCTGCCAGTCGCGCTGCTTCTGCAAGCGCCGTGCCCGCGATATAGGATGTTTCTTGCGCGACTCCACTATTATTAAGATATGTAATTATCGCCGTATCCGACCCAACGCCCTGTGCTACGGAGAATGATTGACCGGCCGTTGTGCTGGACAGTCCGGTCTGGATATCTGGCATCAATCCCGTAGTGGCAACCGCAGATTTTGCTGATTCAGCTGCTGCCTCAGCAGCTCTGCGATCTTCTGCTGTATGAGCTGCCTGTTCAGTAGCCGCCTGACTCGCTGCCAAAGCGACACCTTTTGCCTGCAAAGCTTGCGTCGCCTGAGCTGATGCCACCTGAGCAGCGTCACTTACGCCTGCGACCTGACTGGCTACATCACGGGCAGCTTTACGAGTGCCTTTGTACCACTCCCGAATTTCAGCATATACAGTAGGTGTTGCGAGTACCGGGTCTGAGAATACGACGTAATCGTTAAGCGTTCCCGGCTCGCTTCCATCCTCCAGGTTCATCACGCCAATAATGACCTTTCGACTGTCATTGCCGTAACTGACAAATACGCGGTAAATGCCTTCGGAAAGATTGAAGGCATACTCACCATTTTCACCGGTTATCTGCGATACATCCATACCGACAAATGCGGTTCCTGAGTTCCTGATTAGCACAATGTCAATTCTCGCCCCGGCCTGTGGAGCTCCTGACGGGTCGGTAAAATTGCCGCTGATAATTATTTCGGCCATAAAGTCCTCTTTGCTCGGGGCAAGATATTACGCGGTGATGGTTACAGCAGTGGTGCCAACCTTAGCGCCATCAGTGGTTGTGAACGTGGCATTGCCAGTTCCAGCAGCCACACCGGTAATCAGGCCAGCATTGCTAATGGTGAACTTGGTTGGGTCAGAGGAAGCCCATGTGCCACTCTTGTCAGTCGCATTGGATGGTGCGACGGTAGCGGTCAGCTGACGGGTAGCGCCTACTGCCAGAGAGGTAGTCGCAGGTGTCAGAGTCACGCCAGTAACGGCAACAACGTCGCCATCTTCGATTTTGGTAACCATTACGGTTGTGCCATCAGCAACTTTGAATTCAGTGCTGAAAGTCACAATGTCATTAGTGCCGCCATCTGTACTGAGTGCGGTGATGACCATATAGCCCTGAAACTCAATTGGCCCGATTTCAACGCGAAGCCAGATTGTCGGCTGGCGGCCAGCGCTGATTTCTGTGGTGAAGTAATTTACGAAGTTACCGAAACCGAACTGGTCCAGGCGGTCGCGTTTACGTACTTCTCCGTCAAATCCTACGGTGCCGTCAGCATTGGTTGTCAGGTTCTCAACCCAGCCACCCGTATCGTCCGCGTCTGAGTTTGTGGTATTAGGCGAGAAGTCGAGAGTCTTTGATGTGCCGGCAGCAAGTGATTTCCACTCCGACTCCGTTGGAACCGTGTCGGGACATCCCAGCGCGACTTCCAGCACTACATTTCGGCCAAAAGTTTTGCCGTTTTCGGTTGAGCAGCCTTGCATATTTGCTTGCCTCTTTTTCAGATAATAAAAAAGGCCGCACTTGGCGACCTTGTTTGACGTGATGTTGGTTACTCGCCGAATAGGCAAGCGAATTGAAGCCGATAGACCAGGCGGCCTTCAGCGGTTGGAACTGGCGCAGGGTAGCCGCCCATATTTTCTATGTGTCCGATGCAGTCATTAGGCATGGGAAAGGTTTGGACGTATTCGATAATTGCGCTTGCTGCATCATCTGCATCCTGATTGCGGTCTTTGGCTCCGATGACGTCAACAAGAACGTAATACTCAGAACCAAGATTATTGCGTATCGCCGAGCCGCCATTAGGCCGGAACACGATGAATTTATCGCTCCCCTTTCCTGTGTCCTTCCATGCAAGCCGCTGCACAATAAAGTTGTCACACAGACCGGCACCTAAAAACAGGTCATGCACCCGGCGATACATTGGAGGGTTCAAAGTGACATCTCCTTAGCTATGGCGCTTTCAATGGCGCCAAGCTCTTCTTCGAAGCCTTTAGTCAGGAATTCTTTTTTCGCTGTTGACCTGCGGAATCGTTGAACATTGGCAGGGTCATGGACGAGTGCGGCATAGTTAGCCGTGTAACCTACCCGCCCGGTGATTCTCACGCCGTTAACAATAATTTCTCTGAACTGACTATTAATCAGGAATGATGTGTCTATAGGCGTGTACAGCGCCGCACGAGCACCGCCGATAATCATCGCACTTGTCAGAGCGCGAACGATTCTCCTGTCCTCAATGTTGTCGATTGTCCGGTTAACGTTCCGGGACACCTGCTTGATGCCCTTAACTTTCACGCCCATATCAGACTCCGGTAATAATCGCCCAATCGTCTGTCAGACGCTCAAACGTGTCCGCATAACGAATGGATTGCATCACCTCATCAGCACCAGCATCAACAGGGTCTGGGTTGGAGGATGCACCGATAAGAATGTAATCACCAACATCGGCCAGCGCGTATTCAGTCCAAATGGTGTTTTTTACCACACTCTCTGAACCGATATCGCCAAGCCGTTTGGATAACCCCCCCTGATAATCAGCCATAATGACCAGAGGTTCAGACCAGCCGAGCGAATCGCCCGCCTCATCGTTACCGAGTCGCTTCCAGATGGTGCACGGCGCTGTATATGACCAGTTAGCTGTAGATGACATTGCTATTCCCTCCAGCTAACGACAGTTGGATGCTCAGCAGCAATGCGAGAGCAGTTAATCCGCCACTTTCCAGCCTCGTTAATGTACCCAGTAGCCTGTGCGCCGTTGTCGGTTTTCACCCACACCCGGCTGAATGCCCTCGGTAGTTTTTCCGATACAGGAACCCACATCAGCAGCCCCCCACGACGTCAAAGAATCCAACGCTACTACCTACATCAATCGGCAGTAATGAAGTACAGCCAGACGTATCGAGAGCGGCGAGAGTGTTGCGCATAGTCTTCACATCGCCGCTGTAATCAAATGAACGGGACGCCCCTGAAGGCGCTGACTGTGACTTAATGCGCTGGCTGTATGCGGTGATAGCCATCAACGTCACGGCGTACACCTGAATCAGCATCAGATCGCATTCATCGTAGCCAGCCGCCTCCAGGCACATGCTTATGCTGCCCAACTTGCACAGGTAGGCATCAACCATGAAGTCTGGCACCGAGTAACCAAGCGCAGATAACTGCTGTTTAACCTGCGCTGCCGTTATCTGCACTGACATGGTTACTTATCCTTTTTGATTGCGGCCGCCAGCGCTGCTTCGGCTTCGTCAGCTCGCTTAGTTTCTGCTTCCAACGCGTCAGCGTGCTCTTTCTCTTTGCTCACAGCGGCTTCCTGCAGTTGTTTAACCTGTTCCAGCGCGTCATCAAGCTTAGATTGCAGCACCGATGTATCAGTGCTTACAGGTGCAGATGGTGTAGCCACTTCAAAGGTCAGCTTTTCACTGGCCTTCTCTTTCGAAGCTTCTGCCTTACCCTGCTCAACCCATTTTTCCGCGATGGTGTTGTCAACGTCGTAAACCTTGCCAATCTCCAACTTCTGAAGATTGGCACCAGCGAAAATGTTTGAAACCAGAATTTTCACAAGTGCCATGATTGCTCCTTAGCTTGAGGCATAAATGACAGAGAAATGACCAGCGATGTCCTGTTTAACCATCAAGCCAGCAGCGCCCCAAGTGCGCCAGATGTAGTCGCTGTTGTAGAACTGACGTGGATCGGCAACGGTGCCGAAGGCCTGGCCCACGATTGGTGCGATAACGCCAGCCTGCAGGGGAACAATCAGAATTTGATTCCCGGTGAGCTTGGCATCCTCTTTGATCGCAACAATACCTGTCAGCTTCAGCAAATCTTCCATCACCGTAGGCGCAGCATAATTATTAGAAATGCGGTGCTTTTCGAGATTGGAAGTGATTTCACCAGAAACATACCAGGTCTGCTGGCCGTACTGCAGGTTGGTAAGCTTCAGTACATCACGCAGGCGGATAGCCTCTGCACGCATGGCTTCCGGGTCGGTGCTGGTTGTGAAGTTAAGGTTCAAAGTCACCTGAGCAACACGCTCATCAGCACGAAGACCTTTCCATGTCTTTCCGTCAAAGTTGATAAAGTTACCTGCAGAATCACGGAAGCCGCCCCAGATGTAATCAACGTACTGGCGACGTACATCATTGACAGAGCCAGACTGAGCATCAGCCAGTGAGGACAGCGCATTGCCTTTGTTGAATACCGGGTCGCGCCAGTTGAACTTGAAGCCGGAGTCATGGATAGGAACCATGGTGCCGTCAAATGTGTAGCTCTTGGCATCCAGAGCTGCACCAATCTGTCCTGACATGGAAGTGTGAGCCCAGCCACGTCCGCCAGTGCGGGCGTACTCATACACAGACTCTTCCAGGCGTACCGAGCGAGACAGCGGCATCAGGTCATTTAGAAGCATGAACTCTGTGTTCGGCTCAAACTCTGCCAGCACCGTCTGGTCATAGGCTTTATACAGGCGACGAATATCATCGACAGCGTTTACTGCATCCAGTGCCGGAGCGTTGGCAGCCTCACCGCGCACACGAGTACGGGCGATGAAATCAGCCACTGCCTGAGCGCTGGAATTACGAGCGAACTGGAGTTCCTGGAACTGAGCGGTGTTAGCCTCAAGGTTCCGGGTCTCGGTCGCCTTCTTAACGGAAAATACAAACATTCGGTGCTCCTTACTTAATAACAACGCGCAGGAGGTCACCTGCCGCAACGGTATATGCGCGATCTTCTTCCACAAACGCACGGATAGATTCACCCTCTGCTGCCGCCTTCACGCGACCATTAACTACAGAGAGAGGCTGGCCTTTGGTATATGTGCCGGCAGCTGCTGGGATATTGAAGAAGACACCCGGTGTTGGATGAAATGCTACTACCCAATCACCAGCGGCAATGGTGTCATCCACCGTTTTGCATCGCAGGTAGTCATAGTTAGCAACATACAAAATCGCATCTTCGTCGCCATCAACTGATGCAGTGAATTTCTTGGTCGTATTGTCGAAGAAACCTACTGTACCGGGTGCAGTGGCTGCAGCTGCAGCTCCTTCACGGTGCAATTGTGGGTTTGCGAAGATGCCGCCCGCATGAATGACGTGCTTTCCATCTTTAGCCATTATTTACTCCGGAATTTCGCTGAAAGATTGGTTGGTAGTGGTCTGACGGAAAGAACCGTTCAGGCCAATTGAGGTCTGGCATTGAGCAAACAGCTCATTCAGCGGTTCGCCGTCCAGCGCGTTCACAGCGATATCGGTCATGCCGAATTTAGCTTTCACAGCAGCACGCTTTTCGGTTTTCTCTTTGTCAGAGTTGGCGGTGAACTGGGTGTTTAGCGCCGATACCTGGTCAGAAAGCGCTTTAGCCCATGCTGGCATTTCTTCGCCATTGGCGGCAGTGTCTTTCGCTTTCTTCTCATCCGCTTCTTTCTTTTCGCGGGCGGCTTTCTCTTCCGGTGATTCGGATTTACCGGCTGCCTTTTCTGCAGCCATCTGGTTGTATGCGTCCATCAGCTCTGCATCGGATTTGCCTTCTGTCGGCTTACCAGCTGCTTTTAGCGCATTAACGATTAGGTCTTTCATCGGATCATCTTCTCCGTTAGTTTTAATTTCGTACTCAGTAGGTTTGCGCACGACTTCCACAGGTTCGCCGACGAATACGGCTTTGCCGTCATCATCGATGAGGTACTTCTGTTTGAAATAGCTGACGTCATCTCTATAGATGAATGAGTCAGGCCAGACGCTCTCTGCCCATGTCCATTTATCTTCACTACGACCTTCGCGAAGCTTGTCGCTGATGGCTCGATTGATATCGTCGAATGAGTAATTTGAGGCGTTGGTGAAGAAGAATTTTGCTTTATTTAGTAGCCCTTCTCTTGTCAGGTCGGCGGCTTCTGAAAGCCTGGCAATCTCAACCTCCTGCTCATCACCTTCGGCATTTACGAAAATGCCGACCCCATCTCCTGGCGTGCCAGCTCCCGGCTCATCAAGCAGCACAGCGACGTGGTCAAACATCATGTTGGTAGCGATTTCGTTGTACTTTTTACCCTTAGATTCGCCATTTGCAGCAATGCCGGAGTAAAGCAAACCCGTTGATATGTGGATTGGCTCCGCATTCTTGCCTGACGCCATATCATCCAGCCGATTGACCAGTCGCTTACCTTTTTCGCTGCTCTCTGCGTATTGGCGGTCGACATACATATCGCCATCCACTTTTCCATCTTTGTGACTGACGTTCTGTAGCCATGCGCCGACGTGATAGTTATTTACAGCCCGAACATCACGGGCTGATACGTGCTTGCCGTCCACCTTTGGATGACCAAGCGGCATAGGGTTTCGCTCGAGGGTGTTATATGCCTTTCCGATTTCTGCTGCCGGGTACAACTTCCGGTTCATCACGATGTCATCAACGACAGGCGTGATGCCGCGAACCACGATGTGTGGTTTACCGTCGATGGTTTCAGTGGTGATGTTTGAAGCGGAGTTGACGACGGTCAGCACGTTAACGCGATTGCGTTTCATGCTGTGTCCTCATTGATGTGGTTTTGTTATGTGGCTTGGTGCCACTGCTTGCGCTCTTCGGCCAACCGGCTGACCAAACCTTCATTTACCACTTTGCCGTGCTCATCCAGAATCACCGGAATCTGTGAGCAGTAACAGTGATAGCGATTGCCGTCACGGCTATACCATTCACGCACCTCTTCAACTGTACGCGTCTTACCATGCCAGAAGGCGTGACGGGCTCTGGTTGTGGTCTTGAGTGCCGAAAGATGCAAAAGCGCGGTGTTAAGAGCGAGGCGCTCTCGAGCCCAGTCCGTTTCTTGCCACTGAGCTTCACGAAGCGCACCAACCTGCTCTGTCTGCGCAATGTTCTTGGCCTTCGACATACTGACATCGAGGCGCTTACTGATGATTTGCGCCGTCTCGCGCGGGTTTACTCCGCGCCCAATAGAATCGGATATCACATTTGCCAAGTCGGCCCGGGCAGCATCACTAATGCCTTTCCAGTCGCTGTAGGTGGAGACGTAAGCCGCGGCGATCTGGTTCTGATATGCCGGGCTGCTAAGCAATTGCGAGAGCGTGGTTTGCTGCTCATATATGGGTGACTGCACCGAAAGGTTAGTAAACGCCTGAAGTGTACCGCGTTCATATTCAGCGGCAACGTAGCCCAACACCCACAGATTTTGACTACCACCATCCAGCAGTGAGTCGTCCAGAATCAACTGAACCCGCTGCAACAGGTCGGCAAGCTGCGCCGACGTCATGTCGTAGATGTAGGTGCCAGCGTTAACCTGATAGAGCGTTGCGGGGCCATCTTCGTTGTTGCAGAGGATGAATCCACACTCACTGTTAGCCTCACGTTCCCGGCCGGTTAGCTGCTGGTCAAATAGCAGCTTAAGGTTGCGCTTGATATCCAGATAGCGCGACTCGATGTCACGATACATCAGGCCAACCTGCCTAGCTGATTGAGTGGGGTCAACTTTGTTGCGAGGTACGATTGGTGTTCCGATTCGGGTTTTTGCTGTCGTCATCATCTGTCAGCGGATCCTTATCGGTAATCTTCTTGCTCGGGTCAGGAGTGATCTGTTCTTTAATTGGCTCAAGCTCGCCAACTGCGCGTATCTCGTTAACATCAACCGCTGATGAACCAAATGCCTGCTGAGTATCTTTAGCCACGGTAGCCATTGCTTGCATATTGGCGATCTTCTCTTTCTCACTCGGGGCAAGTAAATCAGACCACGCCAGTGTTACTTCTTCAGAGCTTGGTGGTGGGATTGCGCCAAACGACCAGAGTCGCTCGATAATTTCGGTTACCAATGTTGTTTGATGCCCCCATCGGCGGCCATTACAGCGTTTAGCCCATGCTACTTTATCTTCGTCAGATGCAAGTCGCCCCGTCTGCTGACCAAACTGAATAGTGAATGGGCTCTGTATTGATGCAGAGAATTCATTAGCTGCTACCGTCCATGATGGCGATGGGTCGGATGCGGCCACAGAAAGCACTCCAACCTTTCCTGCCTGCATAGCGATAGCTGCATCCGTACCCCGATTGAGCTTCTGAACCTTATCGTTCATGGCTTCTGCGAGGGTTGCATAACCTGCGGATGTCGCCTGCTTCACCAGTTCTTCTATCTGAGTTGTGCTGTCAAATTCCATCGATAACTGACGACTGGCATTCTTCAGGAATCCTTCCGCGCTACCGCCTGAAATCTTCTCCAGGTCGAGAAGTTTGTTGTATCCGGCTCGCAGGAAAGGTACGCCTGAAAGCATATTTTCATCTTCTGAGCCTTCACTGATGATAATGATGCGGTCTGGGTGCACCTGAACGCTGCGCGTTGGCCCATAAGTCTTGTCGTCGCCGACAGGTTGTTCATTGAAGTAGTAGAACTCTGGCTGCCCGTAGTCTTCACTCTGCATGTCAGTAACGTAGGTGCCCGGCACAACCTGTGATTCCCATGCGGGGATGAGGCGAATAATTGCCTTTTCGCCCAATGCCTTTACCGTTCCAACATTTACCGGATCTTTCCATTCGCCGCCGTCCTTGAGCTGAATCAGTAGTGCTGAATAGCGGCCAACCAGATTACGACGATCTGCGTCTTTGATCTTCGGCCAGTGCTTCTTCAGCAGCTTTGTGACCTGCTTTTCCCACGGAGTGGTTTCGGTAGACTCCTTGCCTTCTTCGCCATCGATAATGGTTGGGCTGTCTACCCAGCATGAATCCAGCAGGTTATGCACGGCGGCATGGGCCACAGCGTTGCGCTCGTAGGCCCGGTAGTAGCCATCGAATTCTACACGATCGGGATAACCAAACTCGTCCCATAGCTTTGTGCGTTTAGTGTTGCCATTCATGCCTGCGTACAACATGCGCTGGCGGCCCACAGCATCAGCAAGGGCATTAACGAGGAACTGCTCCCCGGTTGTTAAATCACTCACTGGTGCTCCTTAGAAGAAGATTGCGCCAACTTTTTTATGGTTGTTCTTCGCAACAGCAAAGTAACGGAATCCATCAGCGCCATGTGATGTTGCGTCATGAAGAGGTTTGTCTTTCCAGCATCCGCGCTTGTCGTCCCATTCCTTGCGGTAGCCCTCAAGGTGAGTGATGCCTTCTGCGCACTTCTCTTCATCGAATACGCATTTCGGAAGCAGCTCACGTACTGACTCAATCCCGGTATCGACGCCAGTTTTCGGCACAACCTTGAAGGTCATGGAGTATGTCTGCCCGTCGATTTCGTACCCTTCACGCGCCAGCTCTTTACGGGATTTGGCGTCAGATCCGAACTCACGGTTCTCGATATCGTGCGGCCCCCAGTGCTCTCCGTATTCATAGCCACGGTCTTTAAGCACCTTCATGTAGTGACGCAGACCTTCACCTGAGTTTTCGTAATAGTCGATGATGTGGAATTCTTCGCCCACTTCACGCACGAACCAGATTGCCGTTGAGTCACCCACGCCGATATCCCAGAACGTGTGAACCGGTAGGTGTGAATTATCAGGCAGCGTTCCGATTCGCTTGTTGGTGTATAACCAGCGGAACTGTTTGGCGTAGTAAGCGCCCTCAACTGATTGCTGGAATGCTTCAGCGGGTATCGTTGGATACTCGCGCCTCATATCATCGCCGAGCGTTTTCTCTTTGGCGTAATACCATGCTTTCTGACGTTCGTTGAGAATGACGCCGTGCTTGCCTTCCATCTCATCAAAGTACTCAACCAGGCGCTGCGGTAGCGCCTCTACCTGGTCGATTGCGTACTGCGGATTCTTCCACCATGAGAAGAAGAAAAACTTCCAGTCCAGCGGGGAAAGCTTCTTGCCTTGCAGTGCGGCTTTTTCGGCAGTCTGGCAGTAATCGAAGAAGTAACCCGCCCGCCCCTCCGCTGTACTCTCGATAGTGGCAAAGCATCCGGTTGATACTGCCTCAAACGCACCGGTGACAATCTCACGGGCTTTGTCTGGATACTTGGCGCATATCTTCCCGAACTCGGAAACGTGCAAGTAACGGAGCGTACCGCCACGGAATGACGTGCTGACGTAGAGTGACCCACCTTTCTTGAAAACCAACTCCCCTGCAGAGTCATTGCTGGCCGGATTGGCTGCTTTAATCTCATCGGGTAAGTTGTCATATGCGTACTTCACCTTTTCACGGAACAGGCGCTTGGCATCGTTCAGCGTGTGGGCGATCAGGGCGCACTTGGCAGACTCAAACAAGGCCGCGTCCAGCTGAATTATGCAGACCTCAGTCGTGAAGCCGAGCTGGCGCGCCTTCAGAATGATGTTGCGCGTGTGGATTCCCTCGAAGTACTCGCGCTGCTCAGGCGTCATCCTGAAGCGGGCAGGCTTTCCTTCTTTGTCGGTTATCCAGTAGAGATTGTTCAGCCGCCAGTCTTTATCAGCCAGCAGCTTTATATGCTCAGGTTTCATTACGCCCCCTGAGACAATGAATCCATCAGGTCAGAAAGTGTCTTAACAGCGTTATTTCCTTCAAGGCCATCAATATCGTACGCCTGCCGCTCAAGGCTGATGAGGTTCTTCAGCGCGTCACTCAGTGCTTTAGCGGATTTGACCCTTTCAGGCATGCTGATAACCTTCTGATAGATTTCGTTAAGCTTATCCTGCCCTTTATCGTCAGGTTGGAGCATTAGCTCCCCGAGCTTCTCAAGTGCAGCTACGTCAGCGCACTCTGCTGCCAACTCATCGAACAGTGCGTTAGTTATTTGCCTAGCCCGCCTGATGTCTCCGCGATGCTCCATGCGGACAGTGGCTATCACCTCTGCCGACGCCTCAATTAGTACGCGCTCTGACAGCGCATTCTCTGCGCGTACCTGCTTGCGTACCTCTTGCTTGCGTACCAAATCATCAGCGCGCTCTTTTACTTTTGCGGCGAGGTCGCGTGACCAGTCATCTCTTTTAGCTCTTTTACGTATAGCGCCTTCACTGATGCTGTGTTGTGAGGCGATTTCACGGAGAGACATCAAGCCAGCCCGGTAGGCCGATTCGATGGCTTCCCAATCTGCTAATGCCATGATTATTTCCTAATGCGACTCACTATTGAGAGCTAGTGCTCCCATTTGATTACGCAGAATCCTCTGCGTGTTCTTTCTAAGAAAAGTGGAGGTTTGTTATGGATATTTCGATGTGGCACGAATTGGCGGTTGCCTATGCGCCAGCGGTAAATGCAGTCATTATGCTTGTTTGCTCTTACCTTAAATTTCGGTTTTTTAGCCAGCCTCTTGATACTGAGGCACGTAAACCATCCTGAGGACGTCGTCAGGAGCCAGATATACCCATGAGCCATCGGCCAGCGCGATAGAGTAAAGGCCATTGACCATCTCAGGCTGGCTACGAGTCATTAATCCCTCGTAAGTCTCGCCTGATTTGGTTGTTACGGTGATTTTGTAGCGGTCAGGCATATTACTCTCTTGGTTAATCATCATCAGGCGCACTCGTAAATGCACCTTGGGATGCAACTATACTCCCCAGTTCTCCTCGCTCATGCTGCCTTACCTTCCATCAGTGAAACCATGTCAGGATCTAACTGGTCGATTAGATTTTTCCTTGCATCAGTTAGCAGCGCTTTGCGACCACCTGAACCCCATTTACCCATCCGGCTTGCACACTGGCTGATTTCTTTTGTTTCGCCGTTGATGAGGTGATCAAGCCGATTAAGCTGGTTGAGGATATCCAGTGAGTTGGTGCGGCTTTCGATGAATGTGTTGTAAACATCAATCTCGAACTCGGGCTTAATCCATGCCGCATAGCGCACGGCGATCATCTCGACGCCCCAAATGCCTTTGCTCGTCCCGCCTTCGACTATCAAAAGAACTTGACTTTTATCATGGGGACGTTTTTGTCCCCGCGTCGCCAGCACCTGAATGAATCGGCGAACTGACGCGCTGCGGATGAACTTGCTTGGCTTCTGAGACTCTGTTGCCTCACCATTCAGAACGGCGGCAGCGTGCAAGTCATTCAGGCAATAGCGCCCTTCGCTGTCTACGCGAACTGAAACGCCGTTTACGATCACGGTTGGATATGTCATTGCGTTTTACCTTTTAGTGAATAAGCCTCGTTGCCCAGATAACCGCCCACAGAGAAGCCGCCGCTTATAACGGTTATCTCCGAAGCTGATTCCTGAAAGGCCCTGTGTAGTTGATTGCGCCGGGCATGGCGCGGAGGTTTGTTGCGGATATAAAAAAGCCCGACCGAAGTCAGGCTGTTATTTGAGGCATTGCTCTCTGATATACTGCTGGAGATAGTTCACCTGTCCGGTGATGGTGTTGATTCGCTCTCTGAGGGTGAAATAATCCCGTTCAGCGGTGTCATTAAGTCTGGCGGAGGTAGCATCGCCCGCGCTGCCGGTGGAGGCGGTGCCACTCTTTGCACAGGTGGCGTTGAGCTGCAGCCGCTTACGACCAGCAATAACATCAGACTGGAGTTCGTCAATACTGGCTTTGGCATCTGCTAACTCCTTTGTGTATTTGTCATCGAGGGCAGCAACATCACGCTGACGTGCCAGCATATTTGTTATCGTTTTCTGGCGGGCTTCAGCCTGCTCTTCTGCATGAACGGCACGCTCGCTTTGCTCTTTTGCTTTGGTTCGGTAATGGTCGAACAAGGCAGAGTAGGTTACGCTCAGCGCTATAAGGCCGACAATAATCAGGTTGCGCCAGTTATTTACCAGCCAGATCATCAGCTTTCTCCGCTAAGCAAAGTGAACGTTCCATATCCCGGCGGTTCATCAGTCCACGCCATTTCTGACCACCGGCGTAAATCCAACGACGCAACTCTTCGCAAGCGGCGTCTACGTTGCCAGCATTAAGCTTTTTCAGCAGCGTTGATTTGGAGAATGCACCAATGCCTACGTTGTAAGTGAAGCTGTAAAGCGCCGCACGCTGGTACTCACCCAGCGGAACCTTTACCAGCGGATCTACCTGGGCTTTTACCAGGCTAACCCGATTCCAGAGCAGCTGGTCGCATTCGCGATCGGTATAGGTTTTATTCCTGATAACGCCTTCGCCGGTAATGCCATCGCAGACTGTCCAGACGCCAGCAACATCTTTGTAAGCCACATACTCGCGCCCCTCTACCCCGCCTTTACCGCCGAGAAAGATGGTCGTAATAAGCATTGCCCCGCCGCCAGCTGCCGCAATCAATTTATTTCTTAAACCTGATGAGATAGCCATTGTTAATCCTCACCAAATTTTTCTGCATGAATGTAGCCGCGTTCCTCCAGCGCTTTAATTTTCGCCAGCGAAACTTTGCGCTTGAAGTAAAAATTAATGGCAAATGTCAGCAGCGCAACAATGATGCCTGCCAGAACACCAACGGCGCTCCACTCGTCAGGACTTAGTCGGTTCAGTAAGCCGTTGGCTACCGTTCCGGCAGATGCGCCATACGCAGCGCCAGATGCCAGTTTGCTCATATCTATGCTCATGATCACCCCCGGCTTTGCCGTGGTGCTGTTTGTAGGGTTAAGGAAATAAAGTGCGCCGTCCCGAGCTAACAGGAGTGAGTGAGGGTGATTCGGGAGGCGCAAAAGAAAAAGGTCGCCCTATGGCGACCTGTTGGAATTAATGCGTGGTGTCCGGCGCTTTCCCGGCTTGCATTCGTCGCCATGGTGAGCATTTACCTCACCATCTAGCTCATTCACCACATCGAAAAGCAGCCTGTTTCACAACACGAGCGGCGTATCAGTTACCGCACCGTCAAGCTGCTTGTCTGATGCAATAAATAAGGCCCCGCAATCGCGGAGCCTAGGAATATGGTGCGCCTGTTTATCATCATTGATTATCTGACAGTCCATCGAACGGGCGGCGCATTGAGTTGCTACATTTCTAACTGTAGTAGCTCCCCGGAAAACAGCAATAAAAAAGCCCCAACTTATTAAGGTCAGGGCTTTTTTTCTAGCTCACCGTAACAAGCAACGGATTTCTAGTGTTAGAGAACTATATCCCTGACTTCCGGAAAAGTAAATAGCTAACGATAAATTAATAAGCTATTTTATCTTGTGCTATGAAGTAACCTTATTTAATGCTGAGTTGGCCCAAGACTCCTCAATCTCCAACTTTCCGATAAGCTGATCATAAAATGCTTTCCCACTTTTTTCCCACGTAGCCAAGCTGATCGCATCTGTGACGCTGGAGATAGCACGGTAGGCCTCGGTAGATGGTATGCGCTCAAATCCCCTTCCCCCACATTGTTTGCAATCCCCCATCACGGGAACACCTTGCTGCTGTGTTTCTTTACGCAGCACCGCCCTGCCTCGTCCGTTACAGTCCCGGCACGCCGCAGAAACCACGCCCTTGCCTTTACAGGAGTTGCACAGCACACGCTCAGTATCTCGCACCCGATAGTTAACGTTCTCGGCTAGCGGCTCATCCAGTCTCATGATTTGAGTGACAGCCTCCGGCCGTTGCAAACCAAATCTGGATTTCATTGTGAAAACTTCAACCTCAATGAAGCCTTTCGCCTTGCAGCATTCGCACGGTTTTACGCTGGCAGCACTCCGGCAGTAATCCATGTACGCATAACTTGCGAGTATTTGCATAACCGCTGGTTTAATATCTGTGTCGAGTTTGCGTAAGGCTGCAACCTTATCGCAGGTTTTCAATGCATGTTCTGTTAACAGGGTTACGGCGCGTCGGGCGTCGTACTCGCTTACCCCTACCTTCCCCATGAAAGCACTAAATCCCATCGGTGCGAGCGACTGCACCATTCCCATTGCTGCCATCTGGTCAGTGCCTGTCAGGGCATCTGAGGCGGTGGCACGTGGAGAGTCGGAGATTTGCGTGGACTTCGGGAAGTGATATTTGACTGTAGCTTCAAGGCTCATGCCCTTCTCCCTGCGATGTGGCTGAAGTGTTGGAGTAATCGGTAGTCACACATGAAAGAGCTTTTAGAGCGGTAGAGTCTGATGTGTAGCCACTTGCGCTGAAGGTATTCGGTCATGCTGCCTCCATTGAGAAGTTGAATCCCATCTGCCCACCGAACGCTTCACAGCTTTCTGAGCAGGAACCTGTGTCGTACTGGCGCATTGATGTCATGCGTGATGCAAGCTCATCCCTTCCTGTATCGGAAAAAATTGCAATCACCTGCTCCAGCGAGTTATTGCTTCTATACATAACCTTGTCTTCTTTGGTATCGAATTCGTGAAGTGTTTGGATAAAATGAGCTGCAAGAGCAGGTTCATCTTTTGTCGCCAGCGCCACTTTTTGTAGGCTCTTTTTGATACAGAAAACACAGTTCCCTAAGTGCTCTTGAATTCCCAAATTAAAAGGCTGTATTTTCCACCAGTCGATTACATCCTGCTTTTCGAAATCACTTATCTCCGCCAAATATCTAATTCCAGGTTTTAGCGATATTCGCTTAGGCTCATCTATCCTCATGCCAAGCCAGGTCGTGTAATTCCCTCGCCCAAAATACTCATCACAGTATTTGATAAATGGCACTGTCTTCATCCTGTCCGTACAGAACGCGCCTCCTACGTATGGGTGCCCGTACTTTCTGAGCATCCTCTTCCATGGCTCAAGGTCGGGACCGATGCGATCTATGCTGAGGATTTCGTAGGTGCTTGGCTTGTTCATTTCGGGATTAGGGATGACGCGAAGGCAGGTAAGTTTGATTTTCCAGTGCTTGACGATGTTGCGGATGAATTCGTAGGTCTTGGGGTGTTCAGCGCCGGTGTCCATGAAGATAAATTCCGTGTCCGGATCTCTTTCCTTCATGATGTTTGCCAGATACGCAGAAGTTAGACCGCCAGAAAGACTGACGACATTTTTCATGCTGCCTCTCTTTGCTTATTTATAACCCTCAGTAAAGCCCTGTAATGCGCTCGTATGGCGCACAGCTCTTCGCGGGTGTATCGGTGAGGTGTGTTGTTGTTTTCGATCGCCTCGACTCGCTGAGCGCCGATTTTGGCCATGAGGAATATCCGGTACTGCTGCTGGTTTGCTGATAACTCGACGTTACAGCGATGACATTGCTTGTGGATATTGTCTTCGTTGTAGCGGATTTGCGAAGCTGCCTTTCTGGACCGGTAATGTCCTGCTTCCCACTGAACCGTTTCCCATGTTCCGCAGCTAATACAAGGGAGATGTTTATCCCTCAGCCTGATGAAGTCATTAACCACGCGCTGGGTTAAATCTTCCCAGTGCTTTAATGGCTTCAGGTCTGCTTTTCGCTTGTTCCACTCAATGCGCTGTAGCTTCTCCTGCTTGCGTATTTTACGCGCCTGCTTCTCACCTTCCTGCTGACGTGAAAACGCCAGACCGCATTGCCAGTCAGAGCAGACTTTTTGAGTGGATGACCAGGGGAGGTATTCAGTGGAGCAGATGGGGCATTTCTTTGGCTTCGGTGTTTTCGGCTTAATCCCCTTCGCCATCTTCCCTCCTCACTATTTCAATAACTTCATAGCCGTTAAGCTCGTAGAATGCGCAGCAGTCGCTACAGCACCAGGTCTCGTCAGCGCTTAGTGCCAGTCCGCAATCAGCACAGATGCTTTCAGCTTCCACTGCCCACCTCCTTTTGCTCGTCAAACCACATCAGGAAAAATAAGCAGCACACCGCGGGCGCCAGGTGGGGTAAGTTGCTTTCACTGTCGTTCGACTCTCCTGACCACCAGGCTGTGATGTGACGAATCGACGCATCGAAATAACGCTGCCTGCCATCCGGTACTGTTTTCCAGTTGTCTAATGCGTACTTGGCTGCCCCAAATTCAAGAACGGACACGACAGTTTTAATGGCACTGAACGGCAGCAGACTAAACCTCCATTTCCCCGAGTCATGCTTAGTTGTCATATTCGGCTCCACATAGGGTTCTGCCAGCGCCGGCTCGGGCGAGGCTCAGTTTTCTCTTCGGGTAATAAAGCGCTTACCGCCCATGACTTGTAGTCAGCGGCAAGATGCTTTTCGACTTTGATGTTGAGGGATTGATACTTGTGGATTAGTTCGTTGGCTTCTTCGGTGGTGCAGTCAGGCTGATGGTGCCAGCTCATTTTCATGGACTTTCCTCCCTGCACTTTCACCCCACGCGCCACGGTGAACCATGAGGACGCCATTGACGATTGCGTGAAATCTGGCTTCTTTGTCGCGATGGTACTTTCTGATTGTGGTGCGATTAGACTTGAGAATTCTTGCCAGTTCTGTCTGATTGCCCCGCGTCTTTATCAATAATTCGGGGATTGTCTGGATGTTTACGTTCATGCTGCACTCCCGAACCGCGTTGCCCATTCTGCTGCCTGAGCTGATTCATCGCTGAATTTGACGTTGTGCTCCGCACCAAAGGCATGCATTATCGTAATTAAATCCTTCATTTCACTTACGCGCATTTTGCTGGTTGACTGCCCCAGCACCACAAAACCACCGTCTATACCTGGAACTGTTTCCTGCTTCTTAAGCGCGGAGGTAAATACGTTCTTCCAGCTTTGAGTGTCCATTTTTCGCCCATACCAGATAACCTGCCTGGAGATGTCGTTTAAACAACTCCAAAGCATGCGGTTTTGCGCAAGGCTTCTGGTGTCTTCCTGGATAATTATTTGCAGTGGCTTGGCGGGATTTAGGGGTAGTTGCTGAATCGCGGTAATGCAATTTTGTCGGATGTTGCCGTCACGCAGCAGGAAAGTCATTTTCTCCATCAGCTTCACCTTTAACCAGTGTAAGTTTCGGCCTGTAATCAGACAGGGTTATTGTCATTTTCTTCTGCTCAAACTCATGGATGTATTCGGTTTTATTCCCTGCATCCATAAATCCCATTACATAACTGAGCATGTAATTAAGAGGGTCTACGCCTGAGCGATGCATCATGTCGAGTGCCTGCTCCATTTTTTCATATGCTTTGCTTGCTCTAGCCATTACTCATCTCCTTTAACGGTTACCCCGGCCTTTCCAATGGCGGTAATAACATCATCGCGACCTTCCTCATATGCCTTGTTTGTTACATTGGTGACATCTTTAGGAAGCTCAACAACGACCGCAGCTCTGCTGGCCTGCCATGCCCACCAAGCGACTTGCATATCCCATGCGAGATACTCGCCATCACCATTTCCACAAACTCGATAGTCAATTGAGTCACCGAATTCGTTTTTAATTGCTGTCTCAAACTCTTCCCTGCTCTTATCCACGCTTACCTCCCGCCCATCGCCGAAGAAAAAGGCCAACAATCAATGCTGGCCCTGTCGTTAACTCTGTTATGTAAAGTGGTAACATCACTGCTCACTCAGTACCGGCATGCTGTATTCACTCATTGGTAGCTCCTTCTGATTCCTGCCGCTCAAGGATTGGGAGTGCAATCCTAAGGGCTTGAAGATAAATTTCTTCGCTTAACGTAATACCGCGATATGATTTAGCTTGTGTCAGATTACCGATCATATCTTTGCAAATTGCTGAATTAATACATTTCATTTAGTCACTCCGTTCATTAGTTTAATGCAGAGTTTGCAGGTCACTTTAGATTTCACAGTTGTGGTTTTTCGCATGTAACCACATAACGCGCCATGCAACCCAAGCTGGTAATACCCCTGCCGGGCGCTAAATGGCATTACTGAATCCGTTTCTCTGTGTCGCATGTGTAACTTCTTCATCGCCCTTCCCCTTGTTTAGCTGGCTCGACCTATATGTCAGTGAACGCATAACGAGCTGCTCCAGTTTTCTTGATAATTCCGCTATCAACTCCATCCCTAATAACGCGCCCTGCACGGATATAGCTTGCTGAATCAACGCTGTCATCACCGAAGTAATCTGTTATTGCCTCCGCTACGTCTGCTCTGCGGAATTTGGTGCCCTTCAATGAGATAAGTTTTTCAATTCTTGGCTCTGTCATGATTTCATCTGCCCGGACTCAAACTGAGACTTCAAGGGTAGATAAACACACCGATGAACGAACGGGATAAACTCTGCGAAGAAGTTATTATCCGTGGCCTGCCGGTAGCCTGTTACCTGGTCGACCATCGCCTCAAGATCATTTCTCGGCTTACGTGGCAGACTGACATCGGAGAGTCGGCAGAAGTTGGATATTAAATCCGGCTCACCCAGGCACTCGTCCAGGCAGAGGCTGAATGCCGGGTCCATCAGAAGCGATTGGATAACGTCGCGTGGCAATCGTTTGTCAGTCATGATTTCACCTGCTTGCGGTAGCCCATTCTTTTATCCCCTCCAGTCATTGCTGCTGGTCGATTCTCTCTGGTTATCTGCATAGCGCCGTGCGGCTTCTGCCTGTTCGATGTTGGTGAAGTGACCGTTTTTCCATCCCATGTAAAACGTCTTAGGCTGTCCGGATCGATACTTTCCGACAATGATTTCAGCAATGCCTTTCATATCGGTTTTCTCGTTATAAACCTCGTCGCGATAAGGGAAGATAATCACATCAGCATCTTGCTCTATTGCTCCTGAGTCCTTCAGGTCTGCCATTGTCGGCCGCTTCTCTACGCGGGTCTCTACACCACGGTTAAGCTGTGACAGTAGAATCACCGGTACTTTGCTGCGCAGGCTGAACTGCTTGAGCTTTCGGGTGATTTCTGCAATGGCGAGGTCGTGACGGTCTGCCTTTGGTTTTTTCATCAAGCCGAGATAGTCAATACTGACGAAGCTCAACCCGCCGTCCATGTTCAACCGGTCAGCGTGTGCGATAATCTCGTCAACGCTCAATGTTTCATCAAGAACGTAGTTCTGTTCATCCAACAGTGTTCCGGTTGCGCCGGTAAGCCTTGTGTGCTGCTCCTGAATCATGTCCAGAGGGTTTCGTAACGTGCCGATCGATAACCCAGCTCTGTCGGCAACGTGGCGCTCCACAACCTGCATATCTGACATTTCCATTGATATCATCAGTCCTCGACCTTTCTGTCGGCCGATTGAATTTCCAATGTTGATTGCCAGTTCCGTCTTGCCCATGCCTGGCCTGCCAGCGATAACGATTAGGTCTGTACGGTCGAAGCCGCCATACTCATCATCCATCGCGTCGATGCCTGTTTTCAGGTACAGGCCAGAATCAGAGCCGGCCATGCGTTTTTCAAGAACGTCCATGTAGTCGGGCAGCATGTCGCCTATTCGTCGCGGCAAGCGATCGTTGGTTTCGAACTGTAGCTTTGAGACGATGCCGGACACCTCAGCAATGCGCTCGTTGATATCGTGTGTTCCGGCTGACCTGAGCATTGCAGCGGCACGAATCAGCTCCTGCTCGCCCTTGCGTAGCATCCAGCACTGACGAACTCGCTTAGCCCACGCCTTGATATTCGCCGCGCTGCGGCAGCGGGAGGAGACGGTCAGGACAACATCACGTGACTGGTCACTGACTCCCGCCTGAACTGTGAACATGTCGATTGGCTCGGCCTTGTCCAGCAGGACGCAAATCACCTGATACATGTTGCGAAGGTGGAAATTCTCGAAAGCATCAGCTGGCAATTTCCCGGATATTTCACGGCAGTCGATGTGATCGCCCTTCACCATCATCGCGCCCACCAGTTGCTCTTCAAATTCGTAGCTGTCCATCTCATGGCTCCTGGCTGATAACTTGGTCGATGATGCGCTGAGTCAAAGCGGTATCTATCCCGTATTTTCTCCCGGCAGGATTGTCACCCATGGCATAAGGCGTCGGCATGTATCCAAATTCGATATAGCCGTTGATGAACGTGTCTATGTCGCGTGGGTGGCGCTGAGTTTCTTTGCAGTGCTTGAGGTGAGATTCATACAGGCGCTTGACGCCCTTTTCAGTTGTCGTGCTGATACTGGCAATGCGAGGCAATCCATGCTTGAGAGCTTTGCAGTTCCACGTCTCTTTGAATCGTTCACGATCGAATGTGAATTTATTGGATGCCTGCCGTTTGGGTTTTGATTCTTCCTGAATCGACGAATCCCCGCTTGGGGATTTAGGGGTATTATTTAATTCTTGTTCTAGTAACTTCTTGTTCTGTTCAACCTTCATTGTTACGAGGTTTGTTACCTCCGCACCATCTGAGGCCGCGCCAGTTCTGGTTTTGTTTGTTACCTCGTTCGTTACTTTCTTTGTTACCTCAAAATCACCCTGATAATCGGTGTAATTTATGATGGAAATTACAGTACCGTGGCGGCTTCCAGAGTAGGCAATCATCTTTTCAGCCACGAAAAAATCAAGCATATCTCTGACCTGCTTGGCGGTCTTTTCTCCTCCTTTTGAATCCCGGAGTTTTCTGGCGAGGATATTTATCTGCGTTACAAGCTGACCGGATGATAACTCCCACTGAACGCCGTCAAATTCCACCTTTCGCGGCCTGTAGGAGGCCTCTCCGATTAGCCTAACCCAAAGGGACAGCTTTGCAGTATCCCTTGCCCAATCCTTAGATAGAACGCTCCTGAACAGTGCAAAATGCCCCTGCTTTTGGTTTTCCATCCGTGAACTCCTTGAAGGCTGATCACCTCCGAATTCTGCGTAGGCTACATTGCTCATTTGCCCTTCTCCCTATCCTTATACTCCTGAACCAGTGCCTTCAGCTTTTCAAATACAGCCGGATTGCAGGTTCTAAGGTATCGGGAGCGGACAATGCTCTTATGCAATTCGTCCTGGCTTATTACGTGTCGTTTTGCCATAATTACCCCTGTGAATTGATCCAGTTAAAAATTCATAGTTACTTGAGAGCCTTCGACTGTTACCGCAGTTGAGGGCTTTTTCTTTGTCAGAATTGATGCAACCTGCCGCGCTAAATGCGCCATATCCTCATCGACCACTCCGTATTCCAGAACAGCCAACAACATCGATATCTTCGGCACCCAGTCGCGTTTCCACCGGCTTATCTGCGCCTTATCGACGCCAACGGCCTTAGCGGTGCGCTCTGTACCCAGCAATGAGATTTTGTTGAGTAATGCGCTCTCAATGCGTAGCGCCTCATTGCGTTTGTTTGCGTGCTCCATAATGAATACTTGTCCTTAATGAATAGTTAGTTACGTGTGTGCACCGTGGGGTGCCACATTATTTGGTAGGGACGAAGCATCCCTGGTTAAGTTGTATAAAGAGCGGTGGTGCTTATGCTGCTAACGATTGTTTTTTGCTGATTTCTAAGATCTGTGTGGCAGTGAACCGGCCTTCGGATGCTTTTGCGATCAGTTCTGCGTAATTCGTTTCCCCAGTGAAATCAGTTCGGGGAAGAGTTCCGCGTTCAATCCATTTGTAAATGGCCTTCGGCGTGCGACCGCAAGCGTTAGCAACCACCGAGACTTTTACTAACTTGATAACGTCTCCAAGAGCAGGTGTTTGCATAATGAATACTCCATTAATGAACTCAAAGTACATTATATGCAGGAACTGAAAGTACAATCAAGTGCAGATACTATTGAACTTATGGTTCAAGAAGAAAAAGTGCGTAAAAACTTCTCCCTCAGGCTGGCACTGGCTTGTGAAATGGCGGGATTAGCAAGTCATGGGCAACAGATAAGGATCGCTAAGGCTATGGGGGTGACTCCAAAGGCCGTGAGCAAATGGTTCAATTCTGAGTCCATGCCTCGTCGTGGAAAAATGTATGAGCTTGCAGAATATCTCGGAACGACAGTATCTTTCCTTGTGGGAGATACTACTGAGGATGGGATTGTGCGTGACTCATTGAAAAAGAAAGATAGTTATTTTCGCGTTGATGTTTTTGATATCCAGGCAAGTGCAGGAAGTGGTGTCATGGTCAGGGATGAGTTCGTAGAGACAATTAAATCTATCGAATATTCTAATGAGGAGGCACAACTCATTTTTCATGGGCGCCCAGCCGAAAGCATCAAAATGATTGCTGTTAATGGCGACTCAATGTCAGGTACTTTCGAGCCACGTGATCAGATCTTTGTTGATGTGGGAGTGGATTTTTTTGATGGTGACGGCATCTACATTTTTACCATTGAAGATAAACTCTACATCAAACGACTTCAGCTGCAGTTTGACCGGCTAGCCATCATTTCCGACAACAAAAAATATGAAACTTGGCATATGGATAAAGAGAAGATCAGCATGATACGTATCATCGCGAAAGTCTTAGTTAGCCAGTCAAGAGCCTACATATTTCACAGTTAAAGCCCAGTGGCCGGAAGAGACGTTCAGTTTGAAAGTAAACAGGTGAATTATGGATGATGCAGATTTAGCACAAGCACGCGAAGAAGCACATTTGTCCGCTTCTATGTCAGCACGCGTTCCCCGATTAGTGAGCAGAGATGGCAAGTGCATCTGGTGCGAAGATGAGCCAGTGGTTGCCGATACAGCGTTCTGCTCTGCTGAATGTGGAGAGGATTACCATAAGCATAAGCGTGAGATGAAGCAGCGTATTGCTGGCGAGTAGTGCACAGAAGAGCGAGTAGTGCACAGAAGAGACATTCGGCGAGATAAAAAACTAATATCTTAAATTTATTCAGGATAAAAATTCAGTGGCTAAGAAAGATGATTTCAGGCCTACTCAAAAGCAAGTTAATGATGCCATTAGCGTTCCAAAAATAGTCACCTTCTCTGGCGCGTCTTGGAATGCTAGCGAAGGCAGAACGCCGATTTGGTATAAGCTTGACCTAAAAGCTTTTGATGGCAATGGGAACCCTTTAGCTGGCATAAGATTCATGCTGCATTGGCGTTATCCGATTGTCGAAGGTGTAGATATTGTCAAACTTTCTTATGTAATGTTTCTGCATGATCGGAGGCTATTCGCTCTGGATCCATATCCGGCCGACAACAAACCTCACCGCAACAGAGCAAAAGTAGATCATCCGGATTTTGTTGAAGTAGCCCTTGGCTCTCATTACCACATGTACTTTGAGTCCGCAGCGGAAGAAATCGCCTTGAAATTGGATGTCGACATTAAACCAGACGACTTCTTTGGCTACTGGAATTACTTCTGTTCTAAGCTTAATATAACTTACAAAGGCAACCCACCTCTGCCACATCAAGACAACTCAGGCCAGCTATCATGGGAAATGTAACGTGTTCAACAGTCATATCTAAGCTCGGGTTCGAATGTCACCCAATGAGCGATACTCTGCTGCGCGTCATTAGCCCATTCACTTACTATGATGATAGCGAGCAGATCAGTGTGTTTGTCCAAGAGATGAGTGGCCAGTACCGCATTACTGACTACTGCGACACATTGATGAATATTGAGTCTCGAGGGATAAACCTGACAAAGCGAAAAATCGATTTGATCCGGACATCTTTAGCCTCTCAAGGTGTGACACTGAACGAGTCTGGTGAGATTTCGGCATGGGCAACCGAAAACAATGTTGGGTCAATGACTGCAAATGTCATTCGAGGTGGACTGCTTGCTTCAGCTCAATCAGCAGAGTGGTATGCAGAAGTTAAAGATGATCGGTTTGAAAAGTGTGTCATTAGTTACCTGAAATCACAGGGGTTAGGGTCAAGGCTTTCTCTTAAAGAAAAGGTCAGAGGAATAAGCGGACACGACATAACGATTCCCATAACTCTCAGGCAGAAATCTAATCTTCTTACACCTAAGAGGGGATTTACTGTAAGCCTCTCGGGATCAAGAGGTTGGAATACAGCTCACTCTACAGTGGGAAAGATTGTTGACATCAGTCACTCGGTACCTCACGTCAGCAATAGATTCGTCATTGTCGATAGCGAAGGGTTGAGTCCTGAGCTGCAGCAACTGGCATTATTGTTCAACGATAGTGCTCTTGTACTTCCTTTCCATAACAGGGATAGTTGGATTGAAACCTTAGTTGCCTAGTAACCCGGCCACCGCGCCGGTTTTTTGTGCCTGCTGGCCGATAACGCTTGTTAAATCTCAAAAATCGATTCATTAAAAAAAATTGTCAGTTCCATAGTTAGCAGCTACCTTTACTTTGTCTACATCTGGAGTTACATATACCCAATCCTGATGTGGCGTAATGAATTGGCATTCATTTCACCCGCTCAGCTCACCATGAGCGGGTTTTTTTTAATAAATTACATGTTGCCACTTCGAATTAAAGCTACTCACTGCCTGTCCGTGCTGCCCTATACAGCCGAATATCAATCCCGCTACTTGCCGGTACATTAATCAGATTACCTTTCATCAGTACCATCTCACCGCCATCACTCAGTTTTGTTTGCGATGAAACATGCGAAGGATAACTACATTTCGCCCGGGTTGGTTCAAGCCCCCCAACTCTGTACGCAACTCTCACCCACCACCTGCACTAAATCCCTTCCCTTGCACTTTTTCGATACTCCTGCGTCCAAGGAGCAGCGCTTAATGCGCTTGAATTGGGCTTGGTGAAAAATAAATTACCTTTAAAGTCATGAGGATGAACCAAAATCGAGAAAACACACACCGATATTGTACTTTTGGTACTTGATATTCATGAACCAATAGTACATTATCTTTCCATAAGCACGACGCAGCCCACCGCAAAGTGCAAGCTCTTTAACAATCAGGAATGGGGATGATTCGTCCCCGCCAAAGTGCAGTTGGCTTTGGGAAAGAGAGAGGTGGAGCTTACGGCGCGAGTTTACCGTCGGACCTGAGAAGCCTCTTAAATTCGGAAACGTCACGGGTTCCGGCTCTTTCACCCAAGCCAATTACCGGAGGTATTTATGAAGGCACGCGAAATCAAAAAGCTGCGTCGAGCCAAAGAGTATCGCTCCAGGAACGCCGCAGAGAATCGTTTTGAGCAGAAGCTTTTAACAGCAATGTCTGGCTGCAGCAATCGAGTACTTAAAGCAGTAGAGAGTCCGAGTATTCGCGAAGTGAAAGAGGTTGAATTTGTTACCCGGGAGAACCCTGAGTACCGGAAGGTGAATAACCCTTACGGCCAGCTTACTAACGCCAGGCAGAAAATGCGCGGGTGCTGCATTCCACTTATATGAGGTGAGACATGGAGAGTATAGGTAAATTAGTAGTATCGGTTAGCTTCGATACTACTGAATTAAGAAATCAGATTAATGATTTACGGCAGTTACTTAATTCATCGCTTGAATGCTTTCCTGACTATATCGTTGAGATGATTCTGCGCAGTCTTCCTGCTGTGCTCGAGGATATCGTCCTGTGTAATAACTCTCCCGCAACCGGCACAGGCCTTGATATTGTTCATAGTGTAAGGTTTGGCACGAAATACGAAAGACTCGCTGCCGCAATCAGGGCAAGAAAACTGAGCACGGATACTCTCTGACATAAACCATCCTTTTCGAATGACTGTGGACTCAGAAACATATCAGTTTCCTTTGACTGTGGAAAGCAGGGAAATCACGCGCCGGGCGTGGCTAAATATCCCGGCACACACATCATAAAGGTCGCTTAGGTGGCCTTTTTTTTAACAGCGGCGCTGCCGCAAAGATGCGACTCATATCATTAAGTGAGGAATTCATGAAACAAGTAGACGAGTTCGACCTAAATATCATCGCTGATTTTATTGGGCAGAGCTGGAGCAGCTTTATCGACTTCTGTGCAGAGCGTGCAGAAGACGGAGAATCTGAAGCACAGCGACTCTATGAGGCTATCGGCGGCGAAGAGTAAAAACATCGACAAGGATGTCGGCCTTTAACAGCGGCGCTGCCGCAGGAGTGAGAGATGAGTGATACCTACCAAGCAGTTTATGATGCCGTAAGAAGTCGAATCGGTGGCACAGATATTGGTAGTGCGATTGAGAGTGCAATGCGAAGCGAAAATTTCGGACATTACTTTCAACAAGCCTGTTATGAGATGCAAAACGCGGCAATTGAACATAGCCGGCCGTGCGTCGTTTTTAAGCCGACATTGAATCAGGACGGCAATGCATGGGTGGCCGTTTATGGTGACTTGCCAACTGGAGTTGTTGGGTGTGGTGATTCTCCAGCGGAGGCCATGAACGACTTCGACGTTGCTTGGTATAAGTCAGCTAAGAAATCCTAACAGGCTGCCACATGGCGGCCTTTTTATTGAATGCTGAACAGTTGAGGAGATGGATATGAGCAAAGAAACAGGTGGTCCAGCGTTCCCCTGTGAGTATGACCACTACAACAATGACGGTGGAATATCACGTGAAATTGAGCCTGGAATGACCTTACGGGACTACCTTGCGGCTAAAGCTTTGAATGGGATTCTTTCCGACCCTGATGCGGGCTTGCATGATGATGACCTTAACCGATACGCCGTCATTGCTTATAAGGCCGCTGACGCAATGTTAAAGGCACGCGGCCAATAGCCGCATTAAGGAGGTGAGAATGGAGTGGATTAATTGCAGCGACGCGTATCCAAATGTCGGTCAGGAGGTGTTGATACGAATTCCAGTATGCAGTCATCACAACATCGAAAATGGTAAGTATAGAGGTGAAGGTGTTTTCATAGGGGCTTGGTGTAATTCTCGAGGCGTCAGCTGTGCATACAAAGTAACCCACTGGATGCCTCTACCGGCCCCACCTTCGGAGTGATACCGCAAGCCGTATTCTCGGAGTGCGGCTGACGATGTTACTCACATCATCCATGAGACCTTTGCCCTCCCTGTGAGGGCTTTTTTATGCCCCATACCAAAGCGCCATTACTCAATGACGCTCCGTTATGCAAACCAATCAAATCATTCACCTGGAGCTACCTATGCAACACGCATTTGCCGGGGCTATCCCAATGGGTAGCTTCTGGCCTCACACGTCTCAGCTTTCCCGTTTAACTGAACGCCTGCGCCGCATCGGGCGCTGGTTTATCAAGACTCTCAATGAGAAGGGAAAGCCATGAAACAAATAATCATCACCGCTCGTCGCATGGCTCGAAGGGCTCTTGCGACAAATGACCAGGTTATGTGGGCTGCTGCTCACAGTCTTATAAAGGGGTGCTATCGATGAAATTAAGAGTCGAATGTGGAGACATGGCGACCCGCGCCAGCTTCCGGCCAGGAATGATAGTCATCACGATGGATGAAGTGATGCTTCAGAATTTTGACAGCAAGGAGTTGCTCGGCCAGATGGATATCAAAGAGGTTTTCGAGTGGCTTAATGAGCAGGGTTACACGGTTAGCCAGGAGAAAGCAGCATGACACTGGAAGATATCGATGCAGATGAATGTTTCATTAGCATGATGAGCGCAATCATCGAACCTATGACATTCGAACTGGCGCAGCAGGAAGCTAACGCCGATTACCGCACGGAACAGCAGGCAGAGCGAATGGGAGTTAACTATGGAGGTCTATAAGGCAATCAGCGCAGTAGCAAAGGAGATGGCTGAACAGGGCATCAGCAAGGACCGCGAGAACCGGCAGCAAGGGTTTAGCTTTAGAGGTATTGACCAGGTTTATAACGCGCTGGCTCCAATGCTGGCGAAGCATGGACTTGTCATCCTTCCGCGCATCACCGAGAGAACCGTGACAGAGCGAACCACGAAGACTGGCGGCGTCTTGTTCTATGTTGTGGTTAAGGCCGAGTTTGATTTCGTCGCCACTGAAGATGGAAGTAAGCACACGGTTATCACCTATGGTGAAGCCATGGATAGCGGCGATAAGGCCACCAACAAAGCAATGTCTATCGCTTATAAGTACGCGGCATTTCAGGCGTTCTGCATTCCTACCGAGCAGACCGCAATCGATGCTGACGCTGAAGTACACCACGTAGCGGCGCGTTCACATGATGACATTCTTGCTGACTTCACTGCGCAGGCGGCAGAGTGCTCAACGCTTGACGACCTCAAGGGAATTTATAAACCAGCCTGGAATGCACTTGCTTCCTCAGCTGATCATCAACAGAAGTGCGTCGAAGTGTTTAAAACCCGTGGCGCAGAACTTAGCAAGGCGGCATAAATGACCCATTTAAGCGGCATGCTCGATAGATTTCACAGCGGCTATGAAAAATGCCCGACAAGCGGCTGCTGGAACTCCAAAAAGGCCAATAACAAAGGAGGCTATACAAAGTTTGTAGCCTTTGGTCGAACGCTTCTTTTTCATCGCGTCTCATACGAGCTTTATCATGGACCAATCCCCGGCACCATGATGGTTTGCCATAGGTGTGATAACCCCGCATGTGTAAATCCTGACCATTTATTCCTTGGGACGGCCCAAGACAACATGGACGACAAGATTGCAAAGGGTCGTCATAAAGGAGCGCAGGGAGGGGAGCGACATCCTGGCTCAAAGTTAACTTCATGGCAAGTGAGTGAGCTGAGAGCCCGTCTTAGCCGGGGAGAAAACCAATACTCGTTAGCTAAAGAGTTCGGTGTTTCTCAGTCAATAATCAGCAACATCAAAACAGGGAAAAGGTGGTCATTATGAGTTCTCGCGGCGTTAATAAAGTCATCCTGGTCGGCAACCTTGGTCAGGACCCTGAAATTCGATACATGCCAAATGGCGGCGCGGTCGCAAACATCACACTGGCTACTTCGGAGTCGTGGCGGGATAAGCAATCGGGCGAAACAAAAGAAAAGACAGAGTGGCATCGCGTGGTGCTGTTCGGAAAGCTGGCAGAAGTGGCGGGCGAATACCTTCGTAAAGGCTCACAAATCTACATTGAGGGTAAGCTGACAACACGCAAATGGACAGACCAGGCTGGCGTCGAAAAGTATACAACCGAGATTCATGTAAACGTTGGCGGCACCATGCAGATGCTTGGAGGAAAGCAGCAGGAATCTGAATCAGGCCAAGCAAAGCCCGCTGCGAAAAATCGTCCACCGCAGCAATTTAATAATGAGCCGCCAATGGATTTTGATGATGATATTCCTTTCTGAGAATGGAGAAGTAATGAAGCACCTTATGATTGACCTCGAAACAATGGGCAACCGCCCTTATGCGCCGATCATTTCAATTGGCGCAGTATTCTTCGAACCTTCTTCTGGTGAAACCGGGAGTGAACTATCGATAAATATTTCACTTGATTCATCTATGCGGCATCGCGCACGACCAGATGCCGCGACGATTATTTGGTGGATGGAGCAAAGTGCAGATGCCAGAGCATCCCTGACCTCAGATACCGTTTCTTTACCAGACGCACTTATATCTCTGACTGAATTCATCAGCAAGCACGCAAACCCTAAATTCCTTCAGGTGTGGGGTAATGGCGCTTCATTCGACTGCGTTATTTTGCGCAACAGTTATGAGTTATGCGGTATTGATTCGCCTTGGCAGTGGTGGAATGACCGCGATGTCAGAACAATTGTTGAAATGGGCAAAGCCGTCGGATTCGACCCGAAACGCGATATGCCATTTGATGGCGTCCGACACAATGCTTTAGCCGATGCAGTTCACCAGGCGAAGTACGTCTCTGCAATCTGGCAAAAGCTGATTAGTTAACTCCCCTTCCCCGCAGGTAAACCACAATGCCAAATCTGACACCTCAACAGGAGGCGTATTGCTCACGCCTGCCTGAAAGTAATCGCGCCTGGTATCGGTTAAGAGCATCAAGGATGACTGAGGCGCAAAGAGAGCTTGAGAGGATGACATGGGAGGTTATGAAAGCTGTTGAATGTGATAGCTGTGGGGAGCCACATAAGCGATTAACAACGATGGTTGATCGTACCCGGGAGCGGTACACAAGGATGTACGCAGAGCAGGCGGCTTTCTGGCCTAAGCAACCCAAAATCATCGTCACTCAGCCAGTCGATATTGCGAAAACTTATCGCGACTACACAGATATTCGGTTTGGTCTCGGCGGCGCTGTTCGACAGGAATAGCCATGAGTGCTTGTTTAATCTAAATAACGGAGCTATGAGATGAGTATTAACACAGTTGAATATGCCAATCAGTTGCTGGCTGAGAATGCGGATTTGAAGAAGCAGGTGCAGGAACTAAAGTCCCGCCTGCAATTGGTCAGCGAGTTAAGCGATGCGGCAGCAGCCCTGCACGTTGAAGCTGAAAAGCAGGTGCAGGCGCTGGCGGCTGAGCGTGATGAAGCTATCAATAGCCACCGCAACCATGCAGCCAGGCTAATTGATGAGCGTGGTCAACTGCGACAGCGACTGGTAGCAGCAGAAGCACAAATCAAGGAGCTTACCGCCGACCTCGACAAAGAGTCAGAGATACGTCACCGCATTCATGAAGAGCTGAACGCGATTAAGGGTGTACAGCAGCCTGTTTATCAAATTATCGATGATGGCAACTGATAGGGGCCTAAGGCTCAATCGTGCGAAAATGCACGTTGAGTATATTTTTTGAACGATCCTGTTAGATTAGGTTTTTAGATATGCGGTTGAAAGTGCCCTGAAAATTCGAAAACAACTCTAACCTAACGGTATTTGAGCTTTATCCTTGTGTCAGTCTGATGTAAAGCCCAGCTTGGCATAAAATAAATCGAAATAATTATATTAACTTTATATACTTTAGTGAATAATAATAGAGAGTTTATGATTATGATGAGTTACTTATCATGAAAAATCAGAAACTCATGGAATTCGATTCAGAAAGGTAAAATGACCAAGGATAATAAGCTATGAGTATTTCGAAAGAGACTGCTGTTCACTTTGGTAAGACGCTGAGGGCTAAAGATGGGGGGCATCGTTTAACTCGTGATAACTATTGCCGAATAAACACAAAAAGTTCGTTTGGAAATGGTCGTGTCTATACAGATGAATGGTGCCAAAAGCACATTGAAAAATGCATGATCAATTTTGATAAAAACATAGATTATTTCAATAATCTAAATAGAGATGATTTTGCTATAGATATAAATAACTTCATAAAAAATAACCTTTGTTTTCATGAAGTGAAAAATATTTCTGACTGTAATGGTCTAAGTGGTTGTTATGTGATGGTCCTTGATGAATATTGCCAAGTGTATGTTGGCATCAGTAAAAATATAGCACAGCGGATAAGTGTACATTGGTCAAAGACAAAAGAGTTTGATCGTCTTATTTATGGCGATGTTAATACATCTAAAATATCTATTGACTCTTTTCGGGCGCTTGATACAACTCGATTATTTATATTTGCATCACACAACGATGATGAGCTTGTTAAAATAGAGGATGAAATCATGGATCAATTTGATCCTAAATTCATTTCAAATCGCATATACGGAGGTACTATTGATGGAGGTTTGTCTGAAGTTCGTACTGGTCTTATTGCTAAATTGCGATCATTAATGTGATTTTGGTTAAAAAACGTACCAAGCGTGCGCTTTCGTACGCTTGGGCTTCAGCCCCTTGGTACGATACTGAAAAAAAATATCTCTGAAATATTGCGCTTGCACGTGGTGGCAAGTGCCGAATTTTTTACGCCGCCGCCATATCGCAATGCCTGAGAAGGCGATGAGGTTGCCAAAGTTGTGTATGAGATTAAATCATTACAGAGCAAGAGCGCCTGGCACTTATTTCTCGTTGCAAGTTTCATTTAAAAAGCGGCCTAACTTTCATTATGGATGATGAGGATATCTACCGCATCGCCCTGTCAGCGCTACAGGATAAACCAGCAGTGCCAGATGGCTGGAAACTTGTGCCGATTACCGCCAATATGGATACAGTTAATGCAGGGTATCGCGCCATTCAGGCTGGATGCGAGCCGGAAGGTATTTTCGCAGACATGATTTCAGCATCCTCTACTCCAGGAGGTGAACTTGACTAAACGCACAGCATGGCTGGCAGTGTTCATACTCTGCGCCCTGTTCTGGTCTCTCATCGCTTACATAATTATCTATTAGCACACTAACCACCCTCCCCGACTGACGGTATACTCCGATAAGGAGGACACCCATGTCTCATAACTTAGCAGCAAGAAGCAAAGAAGAACGCGAGCGGATTAACGTGGACTTAGCCGCGTCTGGTGTGGCATACAAAGAGCGGATGAATCTGCCGGTGCTGGCATTTGAGGTACAAAATCAGCAGCCTGCACACCTGCAGGATTACTTTGTAGAGCGGCTGCAATTTTACCGTCAGGAGTCGTCTAAATATCCACGAGGAACTGACCCGGTTTACGCGAAGGAGGAAGGTAAGTGAATGAAGAAGAATTTTGTGACTACCTGATTGTCGGTGGACAAAGGCATGGTGAGGTTATCCAATGGCAGCAAGTGGAAGATGAGTTATTCCTTTCAAACATCAACCATGTTAATCGTGAGCCTCAGGGTATTGAACCCATAGAAGAGAGATTCAGAGTAATTAGATATCCATTCCAAGGTAGAACTTTTTTATTAGCCACCAATGTTGGGTTGGATGGCTATGATATTGAAGATTTGATAAGCAACGCAGTAATTGTACCGCTTAGATAAATCACAAATTATATCAACCTCGCCGCGGCGGGGTTTTTTATTGCCTAAATTCAGGAGTTACCGATGTGTGATATCGCAGACGAAGCATTTGAACGTGAAGAATGGGAACGTGAACTGGCGCTGAAGAACAGGAAGTTACCACAGCCGCCATCACCGGTATGCAGAAACGCGGACTGCGGCGAACCGTCTCAGCCTGGCACCAGCTACTGTTGCCAGGAGTGCTGTGCTGACCATCAGCGAGAAATGTGGGCTATTAGCCAGCGGGGAGTTGCGTAATGGAGTGATGGAGCATGACGCCAGAACAGAGTAATGCCCTTCCCCACCTTCTCATCGCAATAGCATTCGTAATCATCATCTGGGCAATATTCGCAAAATAACAAAAAATGAGAATTTGCGTTCTTTTGCGCGTAATCCCTGGTAAAAAGTGCCGGAGGTAATTTATGGCAAAGCTACTGAACTTACAGGAATGGGCCAAAGAGACTTATTCCCAGCCACCATCACTGTCCACCCTCCGCCGCTGGGTTCGTCAGGGGCGGATTTACCCTTGCCCGGAGTTGCACGGTAAGGAGTACAAACTGGAACCCGATTCGATTTATGTGGATCCGCGTAAAAGGAAGATGGTGCGCAAGACGGAATCAATAAGACCGCCGCGAGAAGGGTCGCTACTGGAGAAGTTAAAGCATGTCGAGAAGGCCGGAACGTTATGACGCCAATCTGCCAAGGAATTTGACGTTCAGGAAGTCCAAGCAAATTTACTCCTGGAGGAACCCGGTCACCGGACAGGAGTTATCCCTTGGGCGAATTTCACGAAGAGAGGCAGTAGCTCAGGCAATTGAGGCGAACAACTACATTGATCAGAATTACATTCCCTCTGCCCTACTTGACCGTATAAAGGATGCGCCGGAACTTACCTTTGCAAAATGGCTTGAACGTTACAATGTCATACTCGGCAGGAGAAAGCTGAAACCAAATACATTGAAGGTGCGCAATAACCAGTTAGCCACTTTGCAATCTGAATTTGGCCGATATGCCATCGCTGGTATAACGACGCGAACAATCGCCTTATTCCTTGAATCATATGTTGAATGTGGTAAAAGGAGCATGGCTGTTGCACTGCGATCATTGATGCTTGATGTGTTTCGGGAGGCGGTTGTTGAGGGGGTAATCGAACGAAATCCGGTTGAGCCTACCAAGACACCAGCCCCTGAGGTTAAACGCGAACGCCTGTCACTTGAGCATTTCCTGACTATCCGCCAGACTGCACTGAGTATGGGTGGATGGCTGGCGTCAGCAATGGACATCGGCCTGCTTACCGCTCAGCGACGTGAAGATGTCACTTTGATGAAGTTCAGCGACATTTCGGATGAGCGGCTGTTCGTCACTCAAAGCAAAACCGGCCATAAGATGGCGATTCGGGTTAACCTGAGGCTGGATGTGGTAGGGATGTCTCTCAATGAAGTCGTGGAGGCATGCAGGAAAGAAAACCCCTCAGACAATCTGATTTACTCCCCAGTGCGTCGTGGCGGTCGAAAGGCGGGGCCGGTAACACCGGATGCATTAACTGGAGCCTTTGCTGAAGCCCGTGAGTTGAGTGGGATCAGGTTCGGTGAAAATCCACCGACTTTTCATGAAATAAGAAGCCTTGCAAGCAGGCTATATGAAGCAGAGTATGGAGAGGAGTTTGCGCAGAGATTGCTCGGCCATAAAAACATAGCCATGACTAAAAAGTATCTGGATTTACGCGGTCAGGAATATGTGATGGTTTAGAGCGAATATGATGTTTTCGGGATTATTTCGGGAAATTTCGGAACACACCTGAAAATATTAAACTATATCAATGACTTAAAAAAAGACCGAATACGATTCCTATATTCGGTCCAGGGAAATGGCTCTGGTAGAGCCGTGCGCTAAAAGTTGGCATTATTGCAGGCGGTGTCGCCTTGCCCTTTAAAGAGTAGCCAAACTAAAGGGGATTTCCAGCCACAGGTTATCGGCTTGAAAGGAAGAAGTTAACTTTGTGATCGGGATGGCAGAAATCCGAATGCAGCCTTTCACTAATAAAGGCTGTCGACTAGCAGCAGGCGCTAAAAGAGCTCAGCGCGCTTATAAAGAAGCGCGCTAATTTACCGATTTAAATCAATCAGTTGCAGAGTTTGCTTGCGCGTTCAATAAAGGGTGTCAGGCTCATCTTATGCCCCGGATTTTTCGGGTCATCAATCTGAATCACATTGATTGGCTGAGCTTTTACCTGTCCGGCTAACATCATCTCGCTGGCTTTATTATTCAGCGGATATTGCATCAGCGTGCTGGGATTAATAGCAAATAGCGCGTGGTCGGCGGCGCAGGTCAGCATCACTTCTTCACGGTTAAACGCCCACTTCTCTTTACCGATTTCAAAGCGGCTAACGGTAATGATTTGCGATGCAGCCAGTGCGCTGCTGCTGATGCCCATTGCGAGCAGTAAACAGACCAGTTTTTTCATCGAGTTTTATAACCTCACTGAACGCGCCCGAACTCTCAGGCGCAAAAATAATTTATGCCGGTGCCAGGGTAGCAAAGATGCTGACCAGCATTAGCACCAGCGTACTCAGCAGCAGTTCCGCCTGCGTCATGCGGATAAAACCTTGCTGCGCCCGCTGCCCTGCCCGGCGAAAACGCGGTACCAGCCAGTAGCGATTCAGCAGCGCGATGGCCACCATTAACCCCACCAGCAGAATTTTGATCAGCAACAGCTGACTGTATAACCCGAAGCTGACCAGCGGCCAGCCAAGAATCATCAGAGCGTTGATAATACCGGTGAGTATCACCAGTGCAACCGCCAGATGACCATAGCGCGAGAAACGCATCATGGCGCGTATCGCATCACTGCGCAGCGCAATGTTACGTGCATCGGCCATTAACAACAGCAATGGCAGTAAACCACCCACCCAGAATGCCGATGAGATCAGATGCAGTGCATGATTAGCGCGTTGCAGTGCGCCCGGCCAGCCATCCAGCATCGCAGCATGACCGACAAAAGCCAGCCCGATAAGCTGGGCCAGCCCCAGTGTCAGCAGCAACGGCTGACGCCATACGCCGCGCCGCAGAAAAGCCGCACAGGCAATGAGCGGCAGGATAATTTGCCACTGCCAGGCTTCGCCGAAGCCAGTGCCGAGCACTGCCCGCCAGGTATCAGGATCGGAGATATTACGCCAGTCACCGCTCATCAGGCCGGTCTGCGCGGCCAGTAAAGCCAGCGCGCTAAGTAATGCAACCACGCTGCTTGTCAGCATCAGTGGATGCAGCCGCTGGGCCAGATGCGCTTTAAAGCGTTTCGGCGACAGCAGTGCGCTGTAAAACGCACTACCGGCCAACAGCATTACTGCGGCGAAATGCAGCCAGCGGCAGGCGATATATAACGTGCTGAGCGACATCAATTACTTCACGCTGAAGCTGTAGTTCCCTTTGGTTTTGTGACCATCAACTGATAATACATGCCACTTAACCTGATACTTACCGCTGGTCAGCGGCTGTTCCAGCGGAACAATCAGCTGATTCTTTTTCGCGCCATTGCGTTGCGCTTTGGCGACGGGCAAGGCCTTGTTATCCGCGCCGCTGATTTCCAGCCCGCTGAAAGCTGGCTCAATATCTTCCGAAAAAGTCAGCGTCAGCGCCTGAGGTGCCGCGTCAACATTGGCATCTGCCGCCGGAAACTGACTTTTCAGATGCGCATGCGCCAAAGCAGATTGCGAGAAAGCCACCGTCGCCAGCAGCGCTGTGGCGGTGAATAATGAGGAAAATTTACGGTTAAACATCGGATCATCCTTCTGTGCTGCAGCCGGCAGGCTGCCGATGAGAGCAAAAGAATACTCCGCTAATAAAGGGCTGTCGAGGCGATAACAGCTATCGATGCGCGCCTCTGCTTGCCAATTATGCTTATCTGCATTACTTTTTGCCGCACAGCAACAGGAGAAGAAAATGAGTCATAATTTGGCGACACTGCAGCAAGAAGAAAAAGATAAAATTAATGTCGATTTAGCCGCCGCCGGTGTGGCGTTTAAAGAGCGCTATAATATGCCCGTTATTGCGGAAATGGTGGAACGCGAGCAGCCGGAAGCGCTGCGCGACTGGTTTCGCCAGCGTCTGATGCAGTATCGTCAGGCATCACTCAGCCTGTCTCGTTTACCTTATGAGCCGAAGCAAAAATAACTGATGCATCGCTTGAGATTAGCGGTAAATTGCGATGATATAATCGCACCTCAATCTGAATTCAGGAATCGGTATGTTGCCCTGGAGTGTCGCCGCTGCACAGTATGCTTCCCGCTCTCGTGATATCGACGGGAATATCTCTCACCATCTCTCATTTATTCAGCAGGCGAGCCGCCAGCAGATCGATCTGCTGTTATTTCCTGAGCTTTCCCTGAGCGGTTATGAACTGGAAGTTGGCCCACAATTGGCTCTGTCGCTGAATGATGCGCGTCTCGATCAGTTCGCAGAAGCCGCTCATCAACACCAGATGAATATTATTGTCGGTATGCCGTTACGGGTTGACCACCATTACCATATTGGCGCGGTGACCTTTCTGCCCGACGGCACCCGTTTTGCTTATGCCAAACGCCATCTGCTTGGCAGTGAAAGTCAGTTCTTCCAGCCAGGACGTGGCGGGCCAGTTTTCGGTACGCCAACCCGTAATGTGGCGATTGCGGTCTGTGCCGATATTGTGATTGAACAATTTGCCCGTGACGCGGCCGAATGCGGTGCAGATCTCTATGCCGCCAGCGTGTTAGTTTCTGAAAAAACTTATGACAGCGATTGCCATTCTCTGTCGCGCTGGTCTGCTGATTACCGTATGGCAGTACTGATGGCTAACCATGCGAAACCGACCGGTGGCTATGAGAGTAATGGCGGCAGCGCCTTTTGGGATGCCGAGGGTAATAAAGTCATCTGCAGCGGAAGCGGTGAACTGCTTATGGTCGTACGGCGCACACCTCAGGGTTGGCAAGGCGAAATCCATCCGTTAGGCTAAGCGCAATTTTGTCGGGAAGGTAAATCATGTTACGCGTAATCGATACAGAAACCTGTGGCCTGCAAGGCGGCATTGTTGAAGTCGCTTCGGTGGATGTTATTGACGGCCAGATCGTCAATCCGATGAGCGACCTGGTCTCACCTGACCGGCCAATCAGCCGCCAGGCGATGGCAATTCATCGTATCAGTGAAGCGATGGTGATCGGCAAGCCGCCGATTGAACAGGCGATTAGCCGTTATCATGGCAGCCCTTACTATGTGGCGCACAACGCCAGCTTTGATCGCCGGGTGCTACCGGAAATGCACGGCGAGTGGATCTGTACCATGACGCTGTCACGTAAACTGTGGCCGGGAATTAAATATGGCAATCAGGCGCTGCGCGAAAGTTTACAGCTGGATGTCACTCCACCGGCGGAACTGCATGCGCACCGTGCGCTATATGACTGCTACGTCACCGCCGCCTTGTTGATTCGCATTATGCAAACTACCGGTTGGGATGCGGCAGAAATGCTGGCGCGGATGCAGCCCAAAAGTGGCAACGATACTTTCCCGTTTGGCAAATATCGCGGACGTAAGATTGAGGAAGTAGCGAAGCGCGATCCGGGATATCTTAAGTGGGTACTTAAAAATATCCCGAACCTGAAAGCCGACCTGCGCAGCGCGATGCAGCACCATCTGGCTGACTGATTAGCTGGCGTTGCCGGTGGTTAACGTCCCCTGCGCCAGCCCAATCAGAAATGCATACTCCAGCGCCACCCCTTCATAGGCCTTAAAGCGCCCGGACTTACCGCCGTGGCCAGCATCCATATCGGTCCACAGCAGCAGCAGATTATCGTCAGTTTTCAGCTCGCGTAGCTTCGCTACCCATTTGGCAGGCTCCCAATACTGCACCTGAGAATCGTGCAGCCCGGTGGTGACCAGCAGATGCGGGTAATGCTGCGCGCTGACGTTGTCATACGGGCTGTACTGCCGAATATAATGATAGTACTGCTGTTCAGACGGATTGCCCCACTCATCATATTCGCCGGTGGTCAGCGGGATCGACTCATCAAGCATGGTAGTGACCACATCAACAAACGGTACCTGCGCTACCACACCATGATAAAGCTGCGGCTCGCGGTTGATTACCGCCCCCATCAGCAATCCTCCGGCGCTGCCGCCCATCGCATACAGCCGCCGTTTATCACCATAACCCTGCTGCAATAAACTGTGGGTGACGTCAATAAAGTCATTGAAGGTGTTGAGTTTATTCAGCAAACGACCGTCATCATACCACTGCTGCCCCATTTCACCGCCGCCGCGTATATGTGCCAGCGCAAAGACAAAACCGCGGTCAAGCAAGCTCAGACGGCTGGCGCTGAAATCGGCGTCCATACTGCTACCATAGGAACCGTAGCCATACACCAGCAGTGGATTTTTACCCGGCTGATAGTGTTGGCGGTGATAAACCAGCGATACTGGCACTTCAACGCCATCACGCGCTTTCACCCACAAACGCTCGCTGCGATACTGACTGGCGTCAAAACCTTTCACTTCCGACTGTTTCAGCACCTGACGCTCGCCAGTATCCAGATCCAGCTCAAACAGCGTGGAAGGCGTGGTCATCGATGAATAGCCGTAGCGCAGCTTGCTGCTCTCCGGTGTCGGATTATAAGAGAGCCAGGTGACGTAAGCCGGATCGTCAAACGCAATGCCAATTGCCTCTCCATTTTGCCAGTTTATTTGCCGCAGACTGGTCAGGCCCCGCTGACGCTCCTCCACGACCAGCCAGTCACGGAACAGCTGAAAGTCTTCCAGCACGATATCATCGCGCGCGGCCACCAGCGTTTCCCAGCGCGTAACGTCGCTAAAGTCGGTGCGGTAGAGGCCAAAGTTCTTGCCCTCACGGTTTGAACGTACATAGAGATGGCCGTCGTAGTGATCAAGGGAATATTCATGATCTTTAACGCGCGGGCAGAATATCTGCGGTTTGGCTTCGGCATCGTCGGCATCGAGCAGCAGGATTTCACTGGTGGTACTGCTGTTCAGCGCAATAACAATAAACTGCTCTGACGTCGTTTTATGCACGCTGACGTAGAAGGTGTCATCCAGCTCTTCATACACCAACTGGTCAGCACTCTGCGGCTCGCCGAGGGTATGACGCCACACCTGCCACGGCAGCAGCGTGGTTTCATCTTTCAGCACGTAATAGAAAGTACGGGAATCATTCGCCCAGGCAAAGCTGGATGAGACATTTTGCAATACTTCCGGATACCAACTGTCGCGGGTGAGATTACAAAAGCGAATGCCATACTGACGACGAGACAGAAAATCTTCCGCCAGCGCCATAATCTGATTATTGGGGCTGATATCCAGTGCCCCCGTGGTATAGAACTCGCTGTGTGTTGCGCGCTGGTTGGCATCCAGCAGCGTATCCCACTGTTCTGCCGTGGTGGTTTCGGCAGGCTGGCGCGTATAAATCGGATATTCATTGCCGGATTCATAGCGACGCTGATAACGATAGCCATTTTTCACGTAAGGCACGGAATGGTCCTGCTGCGGAATGCGATCGATCATTTCCTTCAGCACCTGTTCCTGCAACGCTTGTTGCGAGGACATTACACGCTGACTGTAGTCGTTTTCCTCCCGCAAATATTCGAGCACCGCCGGATCTTCGCGCCGATCGTCGCGCAGCCAGTAATAGTCATCCTGGCGCGTTTCGCCATGCAGAGTCATTATGTGAGGAATTTTCTTTGCGGTTGGAGCAGTCATAATCCGTTTACACCCTTGAGTCAGTTGAGCTAAGGGTGGCATCTGGCGTTGTGATTGCCAAGCGATAAAGGTAAATTAAACAAGCAAGTAATAAGGAAACCCCCATGATTCGCCTGGCTTACCCCTCTGAATACGCAGTACTGACCGAACTCTGGCAGCGCTCGGTGAGCGCAACCCATGACTTTCTCTCTGTACAGGAGATCGCACGCCTGAAGATTTGCGTTGAAAATGAGTATCTTCCCAACGTTAACACCTATGTGTGGCTGGATAACAACCGGCGGCCGGGTGGATTTATTGGCGTAGTGGAACAGCGGATTGAAATGCTGTTTATTGATCCCGATCTACGTGGTCAGGGCATCGGCAGGCAGCTGGTCAATTTTGCTGTTGGCCAGCTAGCCGCCCGCGAGCTGGACGTTAACCAACAGAACCCGCAGGCGACCGGATTTTATCTGAGTATGGGATTTGAGATAACCGGACGCTCAGCACTGGATGCTCAGGGAAAACCTTATCCTTTACTGCATATGCGCCTGCCAGAGAGTGAGAACAGGCCAGATTAGCGGCCGGACTTGTCCGGCCTGACAATCAGGCAGTGAGTTTATTCTTCTCTTCGCGGATATCGTTTTCAATGCCATCCCGGACATCTTGCGGGATTTTCAGCGCGTCGCCCAGCGCCTGCAAATAGCTGCGCTCCATAAAATGGTCAACATCAATTACCGCATTACTCAGGAAGTAAAGTTCCAGCGCTTCTTCTTCATTGCGGATGTCATGAGCCAGCAGTTGCGGGTCGAGTGGTTGCTCGATAGCTTGCTGGATAAGCTTTTCGCCCTGCGAACCAATGCCTAACTGATGCACATTTTGTTCAATTGACTGACGTTCCTGCGCATCGATGTGCCCGTCACTTTTCGCGGCAAACACCAGCGCTGTGATTAAGCGTGCCGCACGGGAATCAACCGGCGTTTCACTCTGGCCGAATTGTGGTTCATCGCGGTGGGTTTCAGTGACGCGCTGTTTGTATTTGTTCCACAACACGGCACCTACCGCCGCGCCACCGCCGATAATTAACGCGTTTTTACCGTATTTGGTCAGCAGGCTACGCGACGACTTGTTGGCGATCAGCAATCCCGCAAGACCGCCGAGCGCGCCTGGCGCCAGCATTTTACTCAGCCCTTCGCCACCGCTTTTACTGCCGCTTTTGCTGTTACCCAGTACCGACTGAATTTGTTGTAGCCAGTTATTCATCTTATTTCCTTTAAAAGAACCGATGAACTTCAGAGTAGAACAACATGCGTCAAGAAGCGTAAGCAGAAGAAAAGTCGGGAAAACATCGGATCGCCTGAATGCGACCCGACGATTACGCCGCTTTTACCGCACGCACCGGCTTACTTTTACCCTGCTCTGCCTCGTCATCAGACGCGACGGCGGCGCTGCTTTTTGGCAATTTACTGGTGCGCAGGATGTGGTTTACCGCATCTTTATTTTCTGCCAGATGCATGCCCAGCGCTTCTTGCTGCGCTTCATCCAGCTCAATACCGCTTGTCATCAGCCAGTCAGTGAAAACTTCTGCCATATCAAGCATTTTGTCATAAGCATCCGCTTCTTTTTTACTGGCAAACGTCATCTTTTCCTCACCTTTTCTGACAACGACATATTTTACTTCGATAGCCATGATTTTCGCCCATTTAACTGTATTTATATCCAGTATAGCAGCAGCTTTTTTTGCGATCAAGCCGGCGAAGCAGATGTGCACGCAATCGTTTTCGTTTATACTGCGCGCGATTTTTTCATCTCTTCAGGTAGGTATTATGTCGACTCTTGGAACCGCGCTGCGCCCTGCCGCAACTCGCGTGATGCTTTTAGGTTCAGGTGAACTGGGTAAAGAAGTGGCGATCGAATGTCAGCGTTTAGGCGTTGAAGTGATTGCTGTAGATCGCTATGCCGATGCACCCGCGATGCATGTGGCTCATCGCAGCCATGTGATCAACATGCTGGATGGCGAAGCGCTGAAGGCACTGGTTGCGAAAGAGCGTCCTGATTATATCGTGCCGGAAATCGAGGCCATTGCCACCGATATGCTGATCGAGCTGGAAAAACAGGGTCAGCGCGTAGTACCGACTGCCCGTGCCGCCCGCCTGACGATGAATCGCGAAGGTATCCGTCGTCTGGCCGCTGAGGAGCTGGCGCTGCCAACCTCCAGCTACCGCTTTGCCGACAGCAAAACCGCTTTCCTGCAAGCCGCCGAGGAAATTGGCTTCCCGTGCATCATTAAGCCGGTGATGAGCTCATCTGGCAAAGGCCAGAGCTTTATCCGTACAGCTTCACAGCTCGATCAGGCATGGGACTACGCGCAGCAAGGTGGCCGCGCCGGAGCAGGCCGGGTGATCGTTGAAGGCGTGGTGAATTTCGATTTCGAAATTACTCTGTTGACCATCAGTGCCGTCGACGGCATCCACTTCTGCGCACCAATTGGTCATCGCCAGCAGGATGGCGATTATCGTGAATCCTGGCAGCCGCAGCAGATGAGCGAGCTGGCGCTTAAGCGCGCCGAAGAGATTGCGGAGAAAGTGGTCAGCGCCTTAGGAGGTCATGGCCTGTTTGGCGTCGAACTGTTTGTCTGTGGCGACGAGGTGGTGTTCAGCGAAGTGTCACCGCGTCCGCATGATACCGGTATGGTAACGCTGATTTCACAGGATCTGTCTGAGTTCGCGCTGCACGTGCGCGCTTTCCTCGGCTTACCGGTTGGCGGAATCCGCCAGTATGGCGCGGCGGCCTCAGCGGTAATTTTGCCGCAGTTGGACAGCGATAATGTGCGGTTTAGCGGCGTGTCAGCAGTGCTGGGTGCTGGTCTGCAGCTACGTCTGTTTGGTAAGCCGGAGATTCGCGGTCAGCGCCGCTTAGGCGTTGCGCTGGCAACCGGAGACAATATTGATCAAGCCGTCGAGCGCGCGATTGCCTGCGCAGCGGGCGTGAAAGTCAGCGGCTAACATTGCAGGGGCGTTGTTAAAACGCCCCTTCACTTTCAGCGCTTAACGTGCGCCCGCCACCGCTTCACGCGCCAGATCGGTAATTCGCTGATAATCTCCGGCTTCCAGCGCATCCGCGGGCACCAGCCAGGAACCGCCAATACAGAGCACGCTTTTCAGCGCCAGATAGTCACGGTAGTTGTTCGGCGTAATGCCGCCGGTCGGGCAGAAACGCACCTGAGGGAATGGACCGCCAATTGCCTGCAGCGCTTTCACGCCGCCGTTGGCTTCCGCCGGAAAGAATTTGAACTCGCGCAACCCGTATTCCAGACCGGTCATCAGCTCTGACACCGTGCTGATACCCGGAATCAATGGAATCGGGCCTTCAACCGCCGCTTTAACCAGTGACTCAGTCAGTCCGGGACTGATGACAAATTGCGCCCCCGCTTCCGTCACTTCCGCCAGCTGCTGAGTATTCAGCACGGTACCTGCGCCGACAATCGCCTCCGGCACCTGCTGGATTATCGCACGCAGCGCGTCCATCGCCACCGGCGTGCGCAGCGTCACTTCCAGCACGCGAACCCCGCCCGCAACCAGCGCTTTCGCCATCGGAACAGCATGTTCCAGTTTATTGACGACGATAACCGGAACTACCGGTCCGGTTGTCAAAATCTGTTCAGCGCTCGTCTTCCAGTTCTTCATCAGTGTCGTTCTCCGGTCGAGCCTGCTGCCTTTTCCGGTGGCGACAGCGGGCGAAAGTGACGCGCATCCGGCGTCAGGAAAGTGATAGCGCATCTACCATACATGATTTAGCTGAACGGCGTCCATGCCATCAGGTGATTTTTAAAACTGCGGTTCATTTTTTCAAATCCCCGACAACACCGACAAAAAAACCCGCCGAAGCGGGTTTGATTATTAACGATTAATTACTCGAACTCATTCCAGGAGCGGCCATCACGGGTAATCATCGCTACGGAGGCGACGGGGCCCCAGGTACCTGCCTGATAAGGCTTAGGCGCTTCGTTATCCGCAGCCCAGGCATCCATGATGGAGTCAACCCACTTCCACGCCTCTTCCACTTCATCGCGGCGCACAAACAGCGCCTGGATGCCGCGCATGGTTTCCAGCAGCAAACGCTCATAAGCATCGGCCAGATGCGACTGGTTAAAGGTTTCAGAGTAGCTTAGATCCAGCTTGGTGGTTTGCAGGTTATGTTTATGATCGAGACCCGGCACTTTATTCAGAATCTGAATATCCACGCCTTCATCTGGCTGCAAGCGGATAGTCAGTTTATTCTGCGGCAGCTCTTGCCAGGACTCTTTAAACAGGTTCAGCGCCGGGTTCTTGAAGTAGACCACCACTTCAGAACATTTGGTTGGCAGACGTTTACCGGTACGCAGGTAGAACGGCACACCCGCCCAGCGCCAGTCATCAATATCCACCCGGATCGAGACAAAAGATTCGGTATGGCTGGATTTGTTTGCGCCCTCTTCTTCGAGGTAGCCCGGCACTTTTTTGCCCTGCACAAAACCAGCGGTGTACTGACCACGCACGGTTTTCTCACGCACGTTAGTGTGGTCGATACGGCGCAGCGAGCGCAGCACTTTAACTTTTTCGTCGCGAATTCGGTCAGCAGAGAGGTCTGCCGGTGGCGACATGGCAATCATGGTCAGAATCTGCAGCAGGTGGTTCTGAATCATATCGCGCATCTGACCCGCCTGGTCGAAGTAACCCCAGCGGCCTTCGATACCTACTTCTTCTGCCACGGTAATCTGCACGTGGTCAATCGTGCGGTTGTCCCAGTTGGAGGCAAACAGCGAGTTAGCAAAACGCAGCGCCAGCAGGTTCAGTACCGTCTCTTTACCCAGATAGTGGTCGATACGGAACACCTGGCTCTCTTCGAAATACTCGCCAACCTGGTCGTTAATTTCGCGTGAGGTCTCCAGTGAGGTGCCCAGCGGCTTCTCCATCACCACGCGTGCCGGCATCGCATTCAGCTTCGCCTGGCCCAGACCTTTACAGATGGCGCCAAAGGTGCTTGGCGGCATCGCGAAATAGTTAATCGTCACGCGTTTTTTCTGATCCAGCATCTTGCCCAGTTTCGGGAAGTGTGAAGTCTCATTTACGTCGAGGTTACAAAAATCGAGGCGGTTGCTGAGCTTATCCCAAAGTGCCTCATCGATTTTCTCTTTCATGAAGGTTTCCAGCGCTTCACGCGTGACTTTGGTATAAGCAGCTTTATCCCAGTCTGCACGGCCAACACCGATAATGCGCGAGTCTTCATGGATCTGACCGGCTTTTTCCAGTTGATACAGTGAAGGCAACAGTTTCCGGCGTGCAAGATCGCCCTTGGCACCGAAAATAACCAGATCGCATGCCTGGGCTGTTTGTGTTACCGCCATTTTAATCTCCTCGTTTCCGGATGAATCTGACTTGCGGATTCCGTAATCAGTCAGACTCTTAATTGTAATTTTCTTTCAATACAATGTACTTCTTTGGCTATGGCGCGTAAACCTGCGCGGCGTCTGCCAAGCCAATGTATTTGCCAATGTCCAATTTACTGGCTGTTTAAATCAGCAATAGGTCAGTTTGTGCGTAATTTTTCGACTTTTTTGTTACCGTTTTACCATTATGAAAATCAGACCCAGCTCATACTCTGATAAAAAATGTAAAGATTGGCCGTCTGGCTCTGCCTGTCATCCGTTATGGCATTGTATATTCTCTACAAAATGACATCGATTTCTCCTTTGAATGAAATCGTCAGAATTGATGAGTGGTTATCCCCCGATGAATATGCTGGAAAAAATTCAGACTTCTGTTGAATACCTTAGCAAATCTGAACGCAAAGTTGCTGAGGTGATCCTCGCCGCGCCACAAACCGCCATGCACTCCAGCATCGCCTTGCTGGCGCGTGCAGCGGAAGTCAGTGAGCCTACGGTTAATCGCTTTTGTCACCGGCTGGAAACCAAAGGGTTCCCCGATTTTAAACTGCAACTGGCCCAAAGTCTGGTCACCGGCACGCCGTATGTCAGCCGTAACATTGATGAAAATGACAATGTCGACTGTTATACCGGCAAGATTTTTGAATCGGCGATGGCCGGTCTGGACCAGGTACGCCAGCATCTTGATATCAGCGTGGTCAACCGTGCGGTCGACCTGCTGACCCAGGCAAAAAAAATCGCCTTTTTTGGCCTCGGCGCCTCGGCGGCGGTGGCTCATGATGCGATGAATAAATTTTTCCGCTTCAATGTTCCTGTCATCTATTCCGATGATATTGTGATGCAGCGCATGAGTTGCATGAACAGCGCAGAAGGTGACGTGATCGTGCTGATTTCGCACACTGGCCGCACCAAAAATTTAATCGAACTGGCACGTCTGGCACGCGAAAATGACGGCACCGTGCTGGCAATTACCTCACCCGGCTCTCCGCTGGCGCTTGAGGCTTCACTGGCACTGACCCTCGATGTGCCTGAAGATACCGACATTTACATGCCAATGGTCTCGCGCCTGGCGCAATTAACCGTGATTGATGTGCTGGCAACCGGTTTTACTTTACGTCGGGGACCAAAATTCAGAGATAACCTGAAGCGCGTCAAAGAAGGTTTGAAAGAATCGCGGTTAGATAAGGACGCGGCAACCTCGCTCTTTCCGCGCTAGCATTCAACTACTATTAAAATCAGGGGGTCGACCAGGTATGCCCCTTGTTATATAAATGTTATAACCAGAACAGATGAACCCGTGATTGCTATGGCAACACCACGTTTACAAGTCAACGGAGTCCTACATGTCAAGACGTCTCAGAAGAACCAAGATTGTAACTACCTTAGGCCCGGCAACCGATCGCGATAACAACCTTGAAAAGATCATCGCTGCTGGCGCTAACGTTGTTCGTCTTAACTTCTCGCACGGTACGCCTGAAGATCATCAGCTTCGTGCCGATAAAACCCGCGAAATTGCAAAAAAACTTGGCCGTCACGTGGCGATCCTCGGCGATCTGCAAGGTCCGAAAATTCGAGTTTCTACCTTTAAAGAAGGCAAAGTTTTCCTTAATCTCGGCGATCGCTTCCTGCTGGATGCCAACCTGAGCAAAGGCGAAGGCGACAGAGAAAAAGTCGGCATTGATTATAAAGGCCTGCCGGAAGATGTGGTGCCTGGCGATGTGCTGCTGCTCGACGACGGGCGCGTACAGCTAAAAGTGCTGGAAGTTCAGGGCATGAAAGTGTTCACCGAAGTCACCGTCGGGGGGCCACTTTCCAATAACAAAGGCATTAATAAACTTGGCGGTGGCCTGTCGGCAGAAGCGCTGACCGAAAAAGACAAGGCCGATATTCTGACCGCAGCTAAAATCGGCGTCGACTATCTGGCCGTCTCTTTCCCGCGCTGCGGCGAAGACCTGCACTACGCACGTCGACTGGCACGTGAAGCTGGCTGCGACGCGATGATCGTTTCAAAAGTCGAGCGTGCAGAAGCGGTGGCCACCCAGGCCGCAATGGATGACATTATTCTTGCCTCAGACGTTGTGATGGTGGCGCGTGGCGATCTGGGCGTCGAAATTGGCGATCCTGAACTGGTCGGTATTCAGAAAGCACTGATCCGTCGTGCGCGTCAGCTTAATCGTTCCGTTATCACTGCCACCCAGATGATGGAATCGATGATCACGAATCCAATGCCAACCCGCGCAGAAGTGATGGACGTGGCGAACGCAGTGCTGGATGGTACAGATGCGGTAATGCTTTCTGCCGAAACCGCCGCCGGTCAGTATCCGGCGGAAACCGTTTCAGCGATGGCGAAAGTTTGTCTGGGTGCGGAAAAGATCCCGAGCATCAACGTATCCAAACACCGCCTTGAAGTACAGTTCGATAATATCGAAGAGGCGATTGCCATGTCGGCCATGTACGCCGCAAACCATCTGCAAGGGGTGACGGCGATTATCACCATGACCGAATCTGGCCGCACCGCGCTGATGACATCACGTATTACGTCTGGCCTGCCAATTTTCGCCATGTCACGTCATGAGCGTACGCTGAACCTGACGGCGCTGTATCGTGGCGTTACGCCGGTTTACTTCGACAGTAATAATGACGGCGTGGCAGCGGCTAACGATGCCATTAACCTGCTGCGTGATAAAGGCTTCCTCGTTTCCGGCGATCTGGTTATCGTCACTCAGGGTGACGTGATGAGTACCGTCGGTACCACCAATACCAGCCGCGTGTTACGCGTCGAATAATTTCTGCTGTAACAGATTGGGCTGCCCTTGCAGCCCAATTTTTTTGCCCTTCCCTGCTGAAAAATCCTCCACCCGCCACCAATAGCCCGATAGTCACTCTGGTTTCCCCGGCACAAAAATGTGATCTGCATCACAAATTTAACATCAATAAAGCTTAACACTTTCATGTAAGAATAAACTCATTGAATGCTAATGATTACCATTTATAATCTCATTCACACCAATAAAAGGTAACATCCGGGTAACATATAGTGATTTAACCTTATGAAATGAGTGATTATCGCGCACTATCGACTTCTGACGCTGTTTTAGCGCATTAATCGAACAAGTGTGTTTCTGATAATTCTTAAATAGCATTTAACTGATGTCTTCTGACATCGCAGGGTAAACGGCTGTCATGTTGCTATGGCGGCAGGGTTTCTTACGTCCAAAAAAAGGTACAGGGTATGGTCTTTGGTTCTCAAGCAGCGCTCACTGCCTCACAGTTTCAACAACACCCCGATGAGGCGGCTGGTGATATGCTGTTTAATGCCGCCCAGCTTGATGCATATTCGCAACAAACGCTGACGGCGCTGCAATTAATCAACAACACCATTCAGCAGGTCGAAAAACCTTTTAGCGGTATTCTTCCCCATGAGCTGGCACCGGCGTTTAACGCTGTCGACCTTAATGCCCCGCTGCTGAACAGCGACGCGGCTCTGGAAGAGCTGTCGCAGCTCTATCTGCGCGATGCGGTCTACTTCCATCATCCGAAATATATTGCCCATCTGAACTGCCCGGTGGTACTGCCTTCACTGCTGGCAGAGCAGATTATGAGCGCGGTAAACAGCTCGGTCGATACCTGGGATCAGAGCGCGGGCGGCACCTTAATTGAACAGAAAGTCATCGACTGGACGTTAAGCCGTATCGGCCTGCCCGCCAGTTCAGACGGTATCTTTACCAGCGGTGGTACCCAGTCAAATCTGATGGCAATGCTGCTGGCCCGCGACAGCTGGTGTGCTAAACATCGCCCGGGCCATTTGATTAAGCAGAAAGGCCTGCCGCCGGAAGCCAGTAAGTGGCGTATTTTCACCTCAAAACTGAGCCACTTCAGCATTCAAAAATCGACGGCGATTCTCGGCCTCGGTTACGACGCGGTGATTGCCATCGATCACGATGAGCACTACCGCATGGACGCCACGCTGCTGGAGCAGGAAATCCAGCGCTGCCACCAGCAAGGGCTGATTCCGATTGCGGTCGTTGCCACCAGCGGCACGACCGATTTTGGCAGCATTGATCCGCTTAGCTCGGTGGCGACGCTCTGCCAGCATTACGGTTTATGGATGCATGTTGATGCCGCTTACGGCTGCGGCCTGCTGGTTTCACCGCAGCACCGTCAGCGCCTGAACGGCATTGAACAGGCTGATTCCGTCACGGTTGATTACCATAAATCGTTCTTCCAGACCGTCAGCTGTGGCGCGTTCTTTGTCCGCGACCGTCAGCACCTTAGCCACGTTACGGTGCATGCCGATTATCTGAATCCGCTCAGTGCGCAGCAGGAAGGCACGCCAAATCTGGTCAATAAAAGCATTCAGACCACCCGACGTTTCGATGCGCTGAAAATGTGGATGACGCTGCGCATTATGGGGCCGGATGCACTGGGCGAAGCCTTCGATACGCTGCTTGACCTGACCCGCACCGCACATCAGCTACTGACAGCCCACCCGTCGATTGACGTGCTGCATCAGCCAGAGCTGACGACCCAGATCTTCCGCTATTTACCACGCCCTGGCGTCAGCGATGCGGTGGTCGATGAGATCAATGCGCAGATCCGAAAATCGCTGTTCCGCTCCGGTAACGCGGTAGTGGCTGGCACCAAAGTGAATGGCCGCCAGTATCTGAAGTTTACCCTGCTGAATCCGGCCACCACCACAGCAGACCTGGAAGACATTATTGCGCTGGTCGCACATTACGGACGTGAACTGGCGCGAAGTCAGAGCCTGAGCGCGGTTAATCAGTGAGAGCAAAACCATGAATGACAAGATTTATGATTTTATCGGTATTGGCATCGGCCCGTTTAACCTCGGCCTGGCCTGTCTGACAGATCCAATTGAAGGCGTGGACGGCGTATTCCTCGATCAGAATAGCGGATTTGACTGGCACACCGGCATGATGCTGGAAAGCGCGCATCTGCAAACGCCATTTATGGCCGACCTGGTGACGCTGGCCGACCCAACCAGCCGCTTCAGCCTGCTTAACTATATGAAGCAAACCGGCAAGCTGTATCGTTTTTATATCCGTGAAGACTTCTTCCTGATGCGCAAGGAGTATAACCAGTACTGCCAGTGGGCCAGCGCCCAACTGGATAATCTGCACTGGAATACCCGGGTTGACTACGTCAGCTATGACGAGCAGCTGCAATGTTATCGCCTGCGCAGCGTCTCAACGCAGACCGGCGAAACGCAAAGCTGGCTGGCACGCAAACTGGTGTTGGGCACCGGCCCGAGCGCGTGGATGCCGCCATGCAGCCGCCCGCATCGTCAGCGCCTGACGCACTCCAGTGAGTATCTGGCAGACAAAGCGGCGTTACAGCAGAAAAACTCGATCACCGTGCTGGGCAGCGGCCAGAGCGCCGCCGAGATCTTCTACGACCTGCTATGTGATATCGACACGCATCATTATCAGCTGAACTGGATAACCCGTGCACCGCGCTTCTATCCGCTGGAGTACACCAAGCTGACGCTGGAGATGACCTCGCCGGAGTGGATTGACTATTTCCATGCCCTGCCCGCCAGCAAGCGGGATGAGCTGAATGCTAAACATAAGAATCTGTATAAAGGGATTAACAGCTGTCTGATCAACGACATTTATGACCTGCTGTATGTGAAACAGCTGGATGGCGCTCTTAACGTCAATCTGTTTACCCACGCTGAACTGAACGATATGCGCTGGCTGCCGAGCGGTGAATTTGAGCTGGCGCTGCATCAGCAGGAGCAGGATGTCGACTTTGTCCGCCGCAGTGAAGGGCTGGTGATGGCGACCGGTTATCAGTACCAGCCACCGATGTTCGTCGAAGGCATTGCCGATCGCCTGCGCTGGGATGAGAAAGGCCGCTATGACGTGCAGCGTAACTACAGCATCGATCAGCATAACCAGGTGTTTGTACAGAACGCCGAACTGCACACCCACGGCTTTGTCACGCCGGACTTAGGCATGGCCTGCTATCGCAACTCGGTGCTGATTCGCGAAATTACCGGACGTGAAATCTATCCGGTCGAGCGCCAGATTGCTTTCCAGACTTTTCCGGCTCAATCGGAGGTGCGCAGTGAGCGATAACACTCTCTGGCGCGCTACCCGTCCGGCGGGCCAGTTCACCCTGCGTCCAATGCAGGCAGAGGATGCCGAACGGGTTTACCGCTGGGTGACGCAGGATTATGCGCGTTTCTGGGGTATGCAGGATGATTCTTTCGAGACGGTAGCGGGTTTCTATCGTGAACTGACGCGCGATAACCCCAACGCGGCATTGATTGGCTGTTGCAATCAGCAGCCGGTCTTTCTGATGGAGTTCTACCAGGCGCAGCAGGACCAGGTCGGTCAGTTCTATCCGGCACGCGATGATGATTATGGCATGCACATCCTGATCGCCCCGGCAGAGAAACCGCTGAAACAGTTTAGCTGGCAGGTGTTCAGCACGGTAATGGATTACATGTTCAGCCTGCCGCAGGTCGGCCGGGTGGTGGTAGAACCGGATGTGCGCAACCACAAAATCCATCCGCTGAATAAACGTGCGGGCTTTCGCTATCAGCACACCATCGATATGGGCCATAAAACCGCCTGGCTGGCGTTCTGTCAGCGCGATGACTATCAAAAAGCTTTATTGCAGGAATCTTTAACTATGAATAACAGCTCAACGCTGCTGACCGGCAGCCATCTGGCCAGCGACAACTGGACGCTGGCAAACCGCCTGTTAATCCGCAAGGCGATTGCCGAGTTCGCCCATGAAAAACTGATTGAACCAAAAAAAGTGGCGTCAGCCGGTAAACTTGACCGTTACAGCCTGGCGGTGCCGGGTGCCGAAGCGGAATATCAGTTCTGCGCGACGCGCATGGCGCTGGATCACTGGTCGATCGACCTCGACTCGCTGATCAAGCATCAGAATGGCGAACCGCTGAAGCTGGATGCGCTTAGCTTTATCGTCGAATTCAGTCAGCAGATTGGCATTCCTTCAGCGATGCTGGCGACCTACATGGAAGAGATCACCAGCACGCTGTGCAGCAGCGTGTTTAAACTGCAAAACAATAACCCGGACAGCAAAGCGCTGACCAAAGCCGACTTCCAGACGGTGGAAGCCGCAATGACCGAAGGCCATCCGTGCTTCGTCGCCAATAATGGCCGCATCGGTTTTGATGCCCGCGACTATCTCGCCTACGCGCCGGAAGCCGCCACGCCGGTTAACCTGATATGGGTCGCGGTAAATCTGCGTAATGCGCACTTTTCCAGCCTTGATGAGCTTAACTACCAACAGCTGATGCGTGATGAGCTGGGTGAAGCGACCATCAACGCTTTCAACGCCCGTCTGGATGAAATCGGCGTCGATCGCCAACAGTATCTGTTTATGCCGGTGCACCCGTGGCAGTGGCAGAATAAGCTGCTGACGGTATTTGCACCGGATATCGCCGCGCGCGACATTATTTATCTCGGCACCGGCGACGATCAGTATCAGGCCCAGCAATCGATCCGTACTTTCTTTAATCGCAGTCAGCCGAACAAGCGCTATGTGAAAACGGCCTTGTCGGTACTGAATATGGGCTTTATGCGCGGTCTGTCACCTTATTACATGGCCACCACTCCGGCGGTAAACCAGTGGCTGGAAGGCCTGGTGAAAAACGACAGCTGGCTCCAGCAGTGCGATTTTCGCATCCTGCGTGAAGTGGCGGCCATTGGCTATCACAATCGCTATTATGAACAGGCGATCAGCGGCGACTCCGCTTACAAGAAGATGTTTGCTGCGCTGTGGCGTGATAACCCGGTAGCTGCACTACAACCTAATCAGCGCCTGATGACCATGGCGTCGCTGTTGCATATCGATCATCATCAGCAAGCGCTGCTGCCCGCGTTAATTGCCGACTCCGGCGTCAGCGCCGAAAGCTGGGTAAACGCTTATCTGCGCTGCTACTTAAGCCCGCTGCTGCACTGCTTTTATCAGCATGATCTGGTGTTTATGCCGCACGGCGAAAACCTGATTCTGTTGCTGGAAAATAATCTGCCCGTCAGCGCCTATATGAAAGATATTGGTGAAGAGATTGCCGTACTGAATCCGGATGCTGTGCTGCCAGAAAAAGCCCAGCGCCTGGCGGTAGACGTGCCGGAAAATCTGAAGCTGCTGTCTATCTTCACTGATGTGTTTGACTGTATCTTCCGCTTTATTGGCGCTATTCTGGCGCAGGATAACACGCTGCCGGAAGAGACCTTCTGGCGCTGCGTCGCGGATTGCGTAAAACAGTATCAACAGGCGCACCCGCAGTTGGCCAGCAAGTTTGCCCGCTACGATCTGTTTGTACCGGAGTTCGAGCTCTCCTGTCTCAACCGTCTGCAACTGGCCAATAACCAGCAGATGATTAACCTGTCCGATCCGGCAGAAAATCTGAAATTTGCCGGAACGTTGATTAACCCAATCGCCCGATTTGCTGATAAGTAAAACCTCAGTAAACTGCTGTTTACAGAGTTTATCTTTAGCGCGACCGCACTGGCGGTCGCGTTTTTACGTTTACTGGAAACAAGGAGCCTGGATGGCGTCGTACACCCCGGTATCAAAATTGACTTTTCGTCACCTGATCTTCCCCTTCTCGTTGGTGCTGTTCGAGTTCGCGACCTATATCGCCCACGATATGATTCAGCCGGGTATGCTGCTGGTTACCGGCGAATTTAATGTCGGACCGGAATGGGTCTCCGCTTCACTGACCGGCTATCTGGTGGGCGGTGTATTGCTGCAATGGCTGCTGGGCCCGCTGTCAGATAAATTTGGCCGCCGTCCGGTCATGCTGTTTGGCGTGGCGTTCTTTATGCTTTCCTGCCTGGTGATGCACTGGGTGCAGAGCATTGAACAATTTGTCGCCGTGCGCTTTATTCAGGGCATCAGCCTGTGCTTTATTGGCGCAGTAGGCTATGCCGCCGTGCTTGAGGCATTTGATGAAGCGCTGAGTGTGAAAATCACCGCGCTGATGGCCAACGTGGCGCTGCTGGCTCCGCTGGCCGGACCGGTGGCGGGCGCGGCGTTCCTCAGCGTGGGTGGCTGGCGCGATATGTTTTATCTGTTCGCTGCGGTGACCGCCATCGCGCTGATCGGGCTATGGCGCAGCATGCCGGAGACCGCCGGAGATCGAAACGCCTCGGTATCACTGAAATCGATGGGCAAAGGTTATCTGGCGCTGGCGAAAGATCGCCAGGTGATCGGCGGCGCACTGTCTATCGGTATTCTTGGCATCCCGATGCTGGCGTGGGTTGCGTTGTCACCGGTGATTCTGATCCATGACCAGGGCCTCAGCCGCATGCAATATGCGCTGCTGCAACTGCCGGTGTTCCTGGCGATGATCGTCGGTAATTTGACGCTGGGCCGACTGGCAGGACGCGTACCGCTCGAGCAACCGCTCAGGCTGGGTGCATGGCCAATTCTGCTCGGGCTGATTATCGCCGCGTTAAGTGCGTTTATCGACAGTCATGACTATCTGTGGATGATTGCCGGTCTGAGCCTGTATGCATTTGGTTCTGGCCTGGTCAATGCGGGTCTTTATCGCCTGACGCTGTTTTCCAGTGAGGCAGGTAAAGGCAGCGTAGCGGCGATGATTGGCATGTTAAGTATTGCCGCTTTCGCCATTGGCATTGAACTGGCGAAATATGGTTACTTTGCCGGCGGCAATCTGTGGTTCAGCGGCATTAATCTGCTGGCGGGATTGATTTGGTTCGCACTGGTGCGGGGATTTCTGCGCGAACGCCAGCGGCGCAGCCAGATTGTGGCGTTGTAAGCTGTTGAAGCGGCTAAAACTGATTACCGAAGATGCATAAACAGTAGTTTTCCTGGAAAACCGAAAGAAAAGGACTTCTTTTGCGTCAATTATTGTGCCATTTCACATGCCACATCGATTTCACCAGGGAGATATATGACATTAAGCGTGTCAAATTCGCAACGTCCCGTGTCTGCGGAATCCATACACCCGGCATCTTCAGCTGAGTCACAGCCCAAAAACGAGGAAGAACGACTGGCTGAAGTTAAGGAACTCTGCCAAAAGGAAGGGATCGGCGTTGTGGCAGATCATCTCATTAAATTGCAAACGCTGGCGCAAGAGAAAAATTGTATTATCGGTATTCGCCCGGTTGATGTGATGGCAACAGATTTGATTGAGAATGGGCACCCAACGAAAGGATTCCATATAAAAGGAAAAAGCGCAAACTGGGGCCCGCAAGCGGCTTTCATCTGTGCAAAGCAAGAGTTAAGTAAGCTGGCCGATCAGTCAGAGGAAAAGCTGAGGAAATTTAATCAGCAAGTAGCGTGTTGTGTGGCCGAAGGTTACGCCCGGCGGATCCCATTAGAATTGACCCTGGCGCGTCTCAATGTGCTTATCGAAAATAATGTTGTCGATAACGTAAAATATGATGCACGCCGTCATCCTGTTGAATTAGAAGCCAGCACGCCAAAAGGTGTTGTACATAAATTTGAGTTAGCCCTCTCTGATAAAGAGCCAGGAATGTACCTGGTCAGTCATGAAGGTATGCCGGTTGAAGTGCTCGCCCCACCGGGAGAAAATAAAAAACCACTGACAGCCGATTACGACATTTTTTTAATTGCCCCTTTAACCGAGGATTTCGGTGCACAGGATATGTTATCGCTACACGACGTCTCACATGTCGTTTTCAAGACCAGAGTTGATAACTATCGAACTTCCCCTGCAGACCTTGCCGAACCCTTAAAGGCAGCTTATACCCATCCCGGTAAGTTTTATGAGCCAGAAGATAAACAGTTTGGTAATGCTTCTTCACGCATCCTCACTATGATCCCCGAAATTAATCAGCGGCTGGTCGGTAAAGGTGAAGCCGTAGTGCACCATAGCACCGACACTGGCAATCCTGCGACGGATATGGAGGCAAACTTTCCTGCGGCCTTTACCCTGCCTGAACCACTGGATCAGTTCGATGAGATCTGTGTGATAAGAAACGTAGATGAGTTAAAAACGCTGGTGCAGGTTGCAAAAAATGCGGGCTACTATGTGCCGTTAAATCCGCTTTGGGAAAAAGAGATTACCGGTATTCGCTCTTCAGGCTTTAAAGATGCGCAAAACGTCGCCATCCATCACTGGAAACAAGTGTAAGGTTTCCGGACGATCTATTGAGCGTCTTTGTGCCAACAGCTTGCTTATCAATCTGCACAGGATTGATAAGCAAACCGACCTTCCGACACCCGGCATCAGCCGCAAACAACTTCCCGGTGGCTTATTTCTTCGGGAAAAGCTCGTCGCGTTGATACGGCTCCTGCTCACCCTCTTTACGGGTTTTTAGCAGTTTAAGAATCCAGGTGTACTGCTCCGGATTTGGCCGGACGAAAATTTCGACCTCTTCATTCATCCGACGCGCCAGCGTTTTATCATCCGCCTCAAGCAAATCATCCATTGGCGGACGGATATGCACATGCAGCTTATGCGTTTTGCTGTCATAAACCGGGAACAGCGGCACGACTTTCGCCCGGCACACTTTCATCAGACGGCCTATCGCCGGCAGCGTTGCCTTATAGGTGGCAAAGAAATCGACAAATTCACTGTGTTCCGCGCCGTGATCCTGATCGGGCAAGTAGTAGCCCCAGTAGCCCTGACGCACTGAACTGATAAACGGCTTGATGCCGTCATTACGGGCATGCATCCGGCCACCAAAGCGGCGGCGTACCGCATTCCACATATAATCAACCAGCTCATTGCGCTGGTTGTGGAACATCGCGGCCATTTTCTGGCCTTCTGACGCCATCAACATCGCCGGAATATCGACCGCCCAGCCATGTGGCACGAGGAAAATTACGTTCTGCTGTTCAGCACGCAAGCCCTCAATAATCTCTTTGCCGTGCCACTCAACGCGCTCACGCACATGTTCTGGCTTGCGCAGCGCCAGCTCGGCCATCATTACCATCGACTGCGGCGCCACCGCAAACATCTGGTCAATAATCGCTTCACGCTGCTGTTCTGGCAGCTCTGGCAGGCAGTAAAACAGATTGATTTGCGCACGACGGCGCGCACTGCGGGCAAACTTACCGGCGGTGCGCCCCAGCCCACCTAAAATAGGGTCACGGACGCGCGCAGGCAGCATCGCCATACCGGCACAAGCACCTATTGCCAGCCAGACACCCCAGTATTTCGGTTTAAGGAAAGCCTTTTGAAAGACGGGAATAAATTCAACACTACTTTTTTTTCTGTTTTCCATGCACTCGCCTCAAACAATAACCGGCTAATGATAGTGCTGACAGGCAAATTTGCAATCATTCCCGAACACAGACGAAAAAAAACCGACAGCCCGCGCCGTCGGTTTTTTACTGCATGCCGGACTTAGTTCAGTCTCAGCTGCGGAACCACCTCTTTGACCTGCGCCAGATAATCTCTGCGATCCTTACCTGTCAGTCCTTCAGAGCGCGGCAGTTTTGCCGTTAGTGGGTTAACGGCCTGGTTATTAATCCAGATTTCATAATGCAGGTGCGGACCGGTTGAACGCCCCGTGTTGCCGGAGAGCGCAATACGATCGCCACGCTTCACCTTGTCGCCTGGCTTAACCAGCAGTTTTTTCAGGTGCATATAGCGCGTCATATACTGACGACCGTGGCGGATTGCCACATAGTTACCGGCCCCACCGCTGCGCTTCGCCACCACCACTTCACCATCACCCACCGCCAGCACTGGCGTGCCGACCGGAAGGGCAAAATCGACGCCCTTATGCGGAGCAATACGGCCGGTCACCGGATTAAGGCGACGTGGATTAAAGTTCGAGGAGACGCGATACTGCTTAACGGTTGGGAAACGCATAAAGCCACGCGCCAGGCCAGAACCGCTGCGATCGTAGAATTTGCCGTCTTCGGCACGAATCGCGTAGTAGTCTTTGCCGCCGGTATTCAATCGAACGCCTAACAGATGGCTCTGTTCACTTTTGCCATCCATCATTTCGCGTGACATCAATACCGAGAATTTGTCACCGCTGCGCAGTTTGCGGAAATCCATTTGCCACTGCATTGCCTTGATCACCGCACTGGCTTCGCCGCTGCTCAGCCCGGCTTTACGCGCGCTGCTGACAAAGCTGCCGTTCACCGTGCCGCTGAGCACGCTGTTTTTCCATTCGCCCTGCTGCATTTCGCTGGTGGCTTTAAAACCATTGCCGGAGCGATCATAGGTACGGGTTTCACGGCGCGACATTTCCCAGGTCATACGCTGTAGCTGACCATCGTCAGTCAGAGTCCAGGAAATTTGCTGGCCGATTTTCAGATTACGCAGGTCTTTATCCGCTTTAGCCAGCTGGTTGATATCAGACATATCAATACCGTACTGATTAAGGATACTGCTCAGGGTGTCGCCTGTAGAGACGGTATAATCGTGAGTGCCCGACTCATTCTGAACATCTTCATCGATTTCGTCTTTGGGAATATCTTCTTCCGGGGCCGGAGTCGGCTGATCGATCGGTTCACTGGCTTCCGGCAGCAAGGTACGCAGCTCGCTTTTTTCCAGTTCAATATGCTTAACGATCGGGTTTTCGCCGGGATGATAAACGTAAGGCCGCCAGACAGCGACGGCCAGTGTAACGACAGTAAGCGACCCCAGCATGATGCGGTGGGGACGTGGTAAGTTGTTGAACGCCATGGCGACAGAGCGGGCTATCTGCTGCACTATTTACTATTCCTCTATGCTCCTTTCAGGCAGCTCACATACTGGCTCGACAGCTGTGAGAGGAATTTCACATAGCTGTCTTTAGTTAAGCTGATACCCATCCCCAACGGATCCAAGGTGCCTTTTCGCACAGAAGTTCCTCGGGCGACGGCATCGATGACGGCCGGCCTGAATTGTGGTTCAGCGAAAACGCAAACGGCTTTCTGCTCAACCAACTGTGTTCGTATTTGATGTAATCGCTGGGCACCAGGCTGGATCTCAGGATTCACGGTAAAATGCCCTAAAGGCGACAGCCCGTAGTGTTTTTCAAAGTAGCTGTAAGCATCATGAAAAACGAAATATCCCTTCCCCTTCACTGGAGCAAGCTCGGAACTAATCTGCTGGTCAAATTTCGCCAGGCTAACCTCAAAGTTCTGTAGGTTGGCGTCTAGTTTGTCCTTGCTTTGCGGCATAAGTTCCAATAATTTTTGGTGGATTGCAACCGCAGATTGCCTTGCTATTTCTGGGGATAACCAGAGGTGCATATTATATTCACCGTGATGATGGTGATCGTGCCCCTCTTCATCATGGTCTGCATGGCCATCTTCATGATGTTCATCGTCTTCAGCACCGCGAATCAGCAGCGGTTTAACCCCGGTTAAAGCAGCCAGCTCGAGGTTCTTTTTCGCCGGTAAACCGCTGGCGGATTTGGTTAAAAAAGCTTCCATTTCAGGGCCGACCCACACCACAAGATCCGCGCTCTGCAAGCGTTTGACGTCGGATGGACGCAGTGCGTAGTCATGCTCTGATGCACCATCAGGCAGCAGCACTTCGACCGGCGTAACACCGTCGGCAATCGCCGCTGCGATAAAACCAAGTGGCTTAATCGAGGCCACTACCGCAGCCGAGGCAGGCATAGCAAGCGAAGCGGTAAAACCCAGGGTCAACAGGGCAGTCATAAAGCGGTTTTTATTGTGTAACATAATGCGTCAATCCATCGTGGTTAGCGGAAGTAGTGTGATATTATAACATTCGATATCTTCTGCAACCTGTAATCGATAATGTCCTCACTTGTAACGCTGGAAAACATCTCGGTGACCTTTGGTCAACGTCGCGTGCTGTCTGATGTTTCACTTAAGCTGGAACCCGGACGCATTCTGACGCTGCTTGGCCCAAACGGTGCCGGAAAATCTACGCTGGTACGCGTAGTGCTGGGGCTTATTGCCCCTGGTTCAGGCAAACTGGACAGACCCAACGGTTTGCGCATTGGCTATGTGCCGCAAAAACTGCACCTCGACTCCACGCTGCCTCTGACGGTTGATCGCTTTATGCGGCTGCGTCCGACGGTCAAAAAAGCCGATATTCTGCCAGCCCTGAAGCGGGTACAGGCCGGGCATTTACTTGAATACCCACTGCAAAAACTCTCCGGCGGTGAAACTCAGCGCGTACTGCTGGCGCGGGCGCTACTGAATAATCCGCAATTATTGGTGCTGGACGAACCTACCCAGGGTGTTGACGTTAACGGCCAGGTCGCGCTGTATGATCTGATCGATCAGCTGCGCCGCGAGCTTAACTGCGGCGTGCTGATGGTTTCACACGATCTGCATCTGGTGATGGCGAAAACCGATGAGGTACTGTGCCTGAATCACCATATCTGCTGTTCCGGCACGCCGGAAGTGGTGTCGCAGCATCCGGAGTTTATTTCGATGTTTGGCCCGCGCGGAGCCGAGCAGCTGGCTATTTATCGCCATCACCATAATCATCGTCACGATCTTCAGGGACGCATTATTCTGCGTAAAGGACAGGGCCCGTCATGATTGAACTGTTACTGCCTGGCTGGTTGGGCGGCATCATGCTGGCACTGGCTGCTGGCCCGCTTGGCTCATTTGTTGTCTGGCGTCGGATGTCTTATTTTGGTGATACGCTGGCACACGCTTCCCTGCTGGGGGTGGCCTTTGGCCTGCTGCTGAATATCAATCCTTTTTATGCCGTTATTGCCGTCACCCTGCTGCTGTCGCTCGGGCTGGTATGGCTGGAGCGTCGTCCGCATCTGGCGATCGACACCCTGCTGGGGATCATGGCGCACAGCGCGCTGTCGCTGGGTCTGGTGGTCGTCAGCCTGATGTCTAATGTGCGGGTTGATTTAATGGCTTACCTGTTTGGCGATCTGCTGTCAGTTACGCCGGTCGATCTGATCGCCATTGCTGCCGGGGTGGCGTTGGTGCTGGCGATTCTTGCCTGGCAGTGGCGCGCGCTGCTGTCGATCACCATCAGTCCGGAAATGGCGCAGGTAGACGGTGTGAATATTCAGCGCACCAAACTGCTGCTGATGTTGGTAACCGCACTGACCATTGGCGTCTCAATGAAGTTCGTTGGTGCGCTGATCATCACCTCGCTGCTGATTATTCCAGCGGCAACCGCGCGTCGTTTTGCCCGCTCGCCCGAACAGATGGCGGCCGTAGCCGTGGCAATTGGCGTTATGGCGGTAACCGGTGGCCTGACCTTCTCGGCGTTTTATGACACGCCAGCCGGTCCGTCAGTAGTGCTGTGTGCAGCAGCAATGTTTGTGCTGAGTATGGTGAAGAAGCCGGCCGTGTAGTCGGCGTTTATCTGCGGGCGGCTGAACATTCTCGCCGCCCGTAAAATTATTCGCGGGTAATACCAAAGTGTTTATAAGCATGCTGGGTGGCAATACGACCACGCGGAGTGCGTTGAATAAAGCCCTGTTGAATCAGATAGGGTTCCAGCACGTCCTCAATGGTTTCACGCTCTTCACCAATTGCCGCCGCCAGGTTATCCAGCCCTACCGGGCCGCCGGTGAATTTATCAATGATCGCCAGCAGTAATTTCCGGTCCATATAGTCGAACCCTTCGGTATCGACATTCAGCATATCCAGCGCTTTAGCGGCTACGTCACCACTTAACTCGCCATTGGCACGCACTTCTGAGAAGTCGCGTACGCGACGCAACAGGCGGTTGGCGATACGCGGCGTTCCACGCGCACGCCGGGCAATTTCCAGTGCTCCCTCAGCGCTGAGATCCAGCCCAAGACAGGCGGCGCTGCGTCCGACGATGTGCTGTAAATCCTCAACCCGGTAAAACTCCAGGCGCTGCACTATGCCGAAGCGATCGCGCAGTGGTGACGTCAGTGAACCGGCGCGGGTAGTCGCACCAATCAGGGTAAAGGGAGGGAGATCGAGTTTAATTGAGCGGGCCGCCGGGCCTTCGCCGATCATAATATCCAGCTGATAATCTTCCATCGCCGGATAAAGCACCTCTTCAACCACCGGCGATAACCGGTGAATTTCATCGATAAACAGCACGTCGTGGGGTTCGAGGTTGGTCAGCATTGCCGCCAGATCCCCGGCTTTTTCCAATACCGGACCGGAGGTGGTACGCAGATTCACCCCCATCTCATTAGCGACAATATTCGCCAGCGTGGTTTTTCCCAGCCCTGGCGGGCCAAAAATCAGCAGGTGATCCAGCGCATCACCACGCATTTTCGCCGCTTTAATAAAGATCTCCATCTGCTCGCGCACCTGCGGCTGACCAACATACTCTGCCAGCAGCTTAGGACGGATGGCGCGGTCAATCACCTCTTCTTCGGTGATAGCGCCCGGCGATACCAGACGATCGGCTTCAATCATGCTTTACCTCAAATAGCTGCGCGCAGGGCTTCACGGATCAGCGTTTCACAGTCGGCACCAGCACGGCCTACTTTACTGATCATTTTGCTGGCTTCCTGCGGTTTGTAGCCAAGGGCGACCAGTGCGGAGACCGCCTCACCCTCTGCATCATTAGCAGCAGGTGCCGGGCTTTCACTGGTCAGCGCGAAGGTCGAATCCGCAGAGAACAGATCGCCATGCATACCTTTAAAGCGATCCTTCATTTCCACCACCAGGCGTTCGGCGGTTTTCTTGCCGACACCCGGCAGCTTCACCAGCGCGGCTATCTCTTCGCGTTCGACAGCGGTCACAAACTGCTGCGCCGACATACCGGACAGGATTGCCAGCGCCAGTTTTGGCCCGACGCCGTTAACTTTGATCAGCTCGCGAAACAGCGCTCGCTCTTGCTTGCTGTTAAAACCAAACAGCAGCTGCGCATCTTCACGCACCACAAAGTGGGTGAAGATAATCGCTTCGTGGTTCAGTTCAGGAAGCTCATAAAAACAGATCATCGGCATATGCACTTCATAACCCACGCCGCTGGCTTCAATTAATACCTGCGGCGGCTGTTTCTCAAGAATAATGCCTCTCAGACGACCTATCACGTTTGCTTCCTTTGGATAATGAGGGAATATGGCTGTTTATAACATAAAAAAGGCTGGATGAATATCCAGCCTGTCAGGGACGCAGACGCCCGCGTGTCAGCTGCAATCGAGTTTCACTCAGCCTGCTGGCGTTCTGACTGACGTGACAGTGGGTGATAGCAATTGCCAGTGCATCGGCGGCATCGGACTGTGGATTAGCCGCCAGTTTAAGTAAGGTGCGCACCATATGCTGCACCTGACTTTTCTCGGCGCTGCCGATACCGACCACCGTCTGTTTCACCTGACGCGCGGCATATTCAAACACCGGTAAATCCTGGTTTACCGCCGCGACTATCGCGGCTCCGCGTGCCTGTCCCAGTTTCAGGGCTGAATCCGCATTTTTCGCCATAAATACCTGCTCAATGGCGAAATACTCCGGCTGAAACTGCGTAATAATTTCGCTGACGCCCGCATAAATCAGCTTCAGGCGCGACGGCAGATCGGTAACGTTAGTACGAATACAGCCGCTGCCGAGATAAGTCAGCTGCCGCCCCACCTGTCGAATCACACCGTAACCGGTCACGCGTGAGCCAGGGTCAATACCCAGAATAATTGCCATCACGCGCCTCCGGTGGTGTGCAGTAACATGCCAGTCAACGCCATTACAGCGTAGCCGCCACCTCATCAGAAATTTCACCGTTATGGTAAACTTCCTGCACGTCGTCGCAGTCTTCCAGCATATCAATCAGGCGCAGCAGTTTCGGCGCGGTCTCTTCATCCATATCGGCCTTGGTCGAAGGGATCATGGAGACTTCAGCAGAATCTGCCGTCAGACCGGCGGCTTCCAGCGCATCTTTCACCGCGCCCAGCGATTCCCAAGCGGTGAAGACGTCAATTGCGCCGTCATCGTAAGTCACTACGTCGTCAGCACCGGCTTCCAGCGCAGCGTCCATCACGGTATCTTCATCCAGGCCAGGTGCGAAGGTGATCACCCCTTTTTTAGTGAACAGATACGCCACGGAACCGTCGGTTCCGAGGTTGCCGCCAGTTTTGGTGAAGGCGTGACGCACTTCAGATACGGTACGATTACGATTATCACTCAGACACTCAACCATCACGGCAGTGCCGCCAGGGCCGTAGCCTTCGTAGATGATGGTTTCCATGTTGCTGTCATCATCACCACCGACACCACGCGCTACCGCACGGTTCATGGTATCGCGCGTCATGTTGTTAGACAGCGCTTTATCCATTGCCGCACGCAAACGTGGGTTGGAGTCCGGATCGCCACCGCCAAGCTTAGCGGCAGTCACCAGCTCACGGATGATCTTGGTGAAGATTTTACCGCGTTTGGCATCCTGTGCCGCTTTGCGATGTTTAGTGTTCGCCCATTTACTATGGCCTGCCATTTTTCGCTTTCTCCTCGAAACAAAACTTAAATCACAAATTCTTCTATCGCCTGGCGATTACTCCAGGACTTGGTCAGCAGCGCGGCGTCGCAGGCTTCGAGCCACTGAAAAGCCAGATGCTCGCTAATCGCCACTTCCCGTTCCGTCGGCAGCGCCAGCGTGAACCAGTGCTCGCGGCAGTGGGTCACATCCGGCGCATAGCGGTGGCGAAAGTGCGGAAAGATTTCGAATTCTATCTGACGCTGGCAGTCAACCAATGTGAGCTGTTCAGCGTTGATATCAATTGCCACTTCTTCCTGCACTTCGCGCAGCGCGGTTTGCACCGGCATTTCATCCTGTTCAAGGCTGCCGGTAACCGATTGCCAGAACGCCGCATCGTCACGCCGCTGTAGCATCAGCACCCGCCGGGTGTCGCGGGCGAAGATCACCACCAACACCGAGACGGGCTGCTTATATGCCATATCAGTTGCTCTCAGGCTTTTCCTTCTTCACCACCTGAATGCCCAACTCTTCCAGCCCAGCCGGGTTGGCGAAACTTGGTGCTTCGGTCATCAGACAAGCCGCTGCCGTGGTTTTCGGGAAGGCAATAACATCACGGATATTGTCGGTGCCGGTCAACAACATCACCAGGCGATCCAGACCAAATGCCAGACCGGCGTGCGGCGGCGTACCGTACTTCAGTGCATCCAGCAGGAAGCCGAACTTCTCGCGCTGCTCCTGCTCGTTAATACCGAGAATGCTGAACACCGTTTGCTGCATCTGGCTGTTGTGGATACGTACGGAACCGCCACCCACTTCATAACCGTTAATCACCATATCGTAGGCGTTCGCAATCGCCGTTTCCGGCAGATTTTTCAGCTGTTCCGGCGTCATATCTTTTGGCGCGGTAAACGGATGATGCATCGCCGTCAGGCCGTCTTCACCATCATCTTCAAACATTGGGAAGTCAATTACCCACAGCGGTGCCCAGCTGCCTTCCTGAGTGATTTTCAGATCGCGACCGAGTTTCAGACGCAGTGCGCCCAGCGCATCAGTCACCACTTTAGCGCTATCCGCACCAAAGAAAATCATATCGCCATCGGCAGCGCCGGTGCGCGCCAGAATCGCTTCAACGATCTCAGCGTTAAGGAATTTAGCGATCGGGCTTTGAATACCTTCCAGGCCATTAGCACGCTCATTAACCTTAATATACGCCAGACCTTTAGCACCGTAGATCTCAATAAATTTGCCATATTCGTCGATCTGCTTGCGGCTCAGGGTCGCGCCACCCGGCACGCGCAGCGCTGCTACGCGACCTTTGGCATCATTCGCCGGGCCGGAGAACACCTTAAACTCAACCGCTTTCAGCAGGTCAGCAACGTCCACCAGCTCCATCGGGTTACGCAGATCGGGCTTATCTGAACCGTAGCGGCGCATTGCTTCTGCAAAAGTCATCTGCGGGAAATCACCCAGCTCAACGCCTTTAACATCCAGCCACAGTTCGCGTACCAGACGCTCCATCGCTTCACGCACCTGAGGCGCGGTCATAAAGGAGGTTTCGACGTCGATTTGGGTAAATTCTGGCTGACGATCGGCACGCAGATCTTCGTCACGGAAACATTTCACAATCTGATAGTAGCGGTCAAAGCCGGACATCATCAGCAGCTGTTTAAACAGCTGAGGTGACTGCGGCAGCGCATAGAACTTGCCTTTATGTACCCGGCTTGGCACCAGATAATCACGTGCGCCTTCTGGCGTTGCTTTGGTCAGCATGGGCGTTTCGATATCGAGGAAGCCGTTATCGTCCATAAAGCGACGCACAAAGCTGGTGATTTTCGCGCGCGCTTTCAGTCGGTTAGCCATATCCGGGCGACGCAGATCGAGATAGCGATATTTCAGACGCGCTTCTTCACTGTTTTCGTGGTTAGAATCCAGCGGCAGCGGCTCAGAGCGGTTGATAATGACTAAATCGGTGGCGAAAACTTCAATCTCACCGGTCGCCATATCGCTGTTTTTATTCTTCTCATCACGCGCACGCACGGTGCCGGTAATCTGAATGCAGAATTCGTTACGCAGTTCAGAAGCCAGGTTGAATGCATCCTGACGGTCTGGGTCGAAGAACACCTGAACGATGCCTTCACGGTCGCGCATATCAATAAAGATCAGACTGCCCAAATCGCGGCGACGATTGACCCAACCGCACAGTGTCACTTGCTGGCCTACATGAGACAGATTGATCTGTCCGCAATACTCAGTACGCATAACGATATCCTTTTAACTTCATCGCTGCTGCACGCGCAGCATTTAAGTCGTCTTTTGATAGTACCCATCTGGCAATAATCAGCTAATTACCAGACACGTCGGGCAGACGCTGCCCAGAAAAAGGCAGGCATTATAATGTAAAATCGCCAGTGCGATAAGAGCTGAGCGCCACAACCGCGCCAGATCTCAACGATTGATGCTCGCACACCGGGGTTTATCAGAAAAAACTAGCAAAATTCGCCGCATCACGACACCTTTATGGTCGCCTGATGCGCGCTTTATCGCTAATCTCTCTCTTTTGCCTGACATTTCGGAGACGGAGATGAAACCGTTATACCTCGGTCTGCCGCAGTGGCAGCATCCGCAGTGGAAAAAGCTGGGAATCGTCACGCTGGCGGATTACGCCCGTTATTTTAACTGTGTTGAAGGGAATACTACCCTGTATGCGCTGCCTAAGCCGGAAATTGTCCTGCGCTGGCGCGATATGACCGATGACGATTTTCGCTTCTGTTTTAAATTTCCCTCCACCATCAGCCATAAGGCGGCGTTGCGCGGCTGTGATGACCTGACCGAGGAGTTTTTCCGCACGCTCGATCCACTCGCCCGGCGTATTGGTCAGTACTGGCTGCAACTTCCTTCGGCTTTTGGTCCGGATGAGCTGCCAGCGCTGTGGGCATTTCTTGATAAACTGCCGCAGGCGTTTCAGTATGGCGTTGAAGTGCGCCATCCGGCGTTCTTTGCCAAAGGCGAGGCCGAACAGGCGTTTAACCGTGGATTACATCAGCGCGGCGTCAATCGGGTGATTCTGGACAGTCGGCCGGTGCACGCGTCAACTTCATCGTTGGCGGCAGTCATTGATGCCCAGCGAAAAAAGCCCAAAGTGCCGCCACATGCGGTAATGACCGCCAGCAATCCGATGATACGCTTTATCGGCGGCGAAGATCCCGCGGCTAACCTGCCGTTTTTCGCCGCATGGCTGGCAAAATTGCCCGCATGGCGCCAACAAGGGCAGCCGTGGCTGTTTATTCACACTCCCGATATTGGCGAAGCGCTGACGCTGATTCAGTTCCTGTGGCCACACCTGCAGCAGGCGATGCCTGAGATTGGCTCTGCCCCGGACTGGCCACAACAGGCTCAGTTATTTTAGCGGCTGACTAAAGAAACCCTAAACTGTTACCGCGTTGTCCGGCGACACCTTTACAATTCCCGGCTATGATGTGCGCAGCAACAACTTTTCCTTACTGGAGTTCAGCATGGTCAGCGCGCTTTATGTCGTGCTTGGGGCACTGTTTTTAATCAAATTGTCCATTGATGTGATCCGTTTGCGCCGTCAGTATCGCGTCGCACATGGCGATGGTGGATTCTATGAATTACAAATCGCAATGCGTATTCACGGTAACGCAATGGAAAATATCCCCATTGCGCTGTTACTGCTGGTAATGATGGAGATGAACGGCGCAGATATCTGGATGTTGCATCTGTGTGGGCTGTTTTTCTTCGCGGGCCGCGCCATGCATGGCTGGGGAATGCATCACAGTATTATGTACTGGCGTCGTAATGGCATGCTGATAACCGGTCTGGCGTTAATCGGCATGGTTATCTGTAATCTCATGTTTATGCCATGGGATCTGATTCTTACTCTGCGATAATTGACCTGAAATGGCAGAAAAGGTGCAGCCCGCGCCGCTTTCTGCCAAAATAGCGCCCTTTCCGTTGTTCACCGGATTTACCGTTATGTCTAACCGCGATACGCTTTTCTCCGCGCCAATAGCAAAGCTTGGTGACTGGACCTTTGATGAGCGCGTAGCTGAAGTTTTTCCTGATATGATTCAGCGCTCGGTGCCAGGCTATTCCAATATCATTTCGATGATTGGCATGCTGGCCGAACGCTTTGTGCAGCCACACAGCCGGGTTTACGATCTTGGCTGTTCACTGGGTGCCGCGACTCTGTCAGTACGCCGTAATATTCAGGCCGAAGGTTGTCAGATTATTGCCGTCGATAACTCATCTGCGATGGTAGAACGCTGCCGTCGCCATATTGACGCCTTCCGTGCCGACACGCCGGTAGAGGTAATTGAAGCGGATATTCGCGCAATTAATATCGAAAATGCCTCAATGGTGGTACTGAATTTCACCCTGCAATTTCTTGAGCCTGACGAGCGTCAGCAACTGCTGAATACTATCTATCAGGGGCTGAAACCTGGCGGCGCGCTGGTGCTGTCTGAAAAGTTCAGCTTTGAAGATCACCAGGTTGGCGAGCTGCTGTTTAATATGCATCATGATTTTAAACGCGCCAACGGTTACAGCGAGCTGGAAATCAGCCAGAAACGCAGCATGCTGGAAAACGTTATGCTGACCGACAGCGTCGAAACCCATAAACAGCGTCTGCATAACGCCGGTTTCGAACATGCGGAACTGTGGTTCCAGTGTTTTAACTTCGGCTCACTGATTGCCGTCAAAGCGAGTGATGCATGATCGATTTCGGTAACTTTTATCAGTTAATTGCTAAAGGCCCACTGGCGCCATGGCTGGAAACGCTGCCGGCGCAAATTGCCAGCTGGCAGCGGGAAAATCTGCACGGCCATTTTAAAAACTGGCATAAAGCAGTGGAATATTTACCGCTGCTGGAGCCGGAACGCCTTGATTTGCTGCACAGCGTCAGCGCGGACACCAGCAACCTTACCGACCGTCAACGTGCCGGTATCGACAAATTGCTGCGCAACCTGATGCCGTGGCGCAAAGGCCCTTACTCGCTCTATGGCACCGAAATCGATACCGAGTGGCGCTCTGACTGGAAATGGCAACGGGTCTTACCGCATATTTCACCGCTGGCTGGCCGCACGGTGCTGGATGTTGGCTGCGGCAGCGGCTATCACATGTGGCGTATGCTGGGTGCCGGCGCGAATTTTGTTGTCGGTATCGATCCGATGCAATTGTTTCTCTGCCAGTTCGAAGCGGTACGAAAATTACTCGGTAACGATCAACGTGCGCATCTGTTGCCGCTGGGTATCGAGCAGCTGCCAGAATTAAAAGCCTTTGATACCGTGTTCTCGATGGGCGTGCTCTATCATCGCCGGTCGCCACTGGATCATCTGTTCCAGCTCAAAAACCAGCTGGTCAGCGGTGGTGAGTTAGTGCTGGAAACGCTGGTGATTGAGGGTGATGACCAGGCGGTACTGGTACCGGGCGAGCGTTATGCGCAGATGCGAAACGTTTACTTTATTCCGTCGACCGGCGCGTTAAAAAACTGGCTGGAGAAGTGTGGTTTTGAAGATGTCCGCGTCGTCGATTACTCCGTCACCAGCACCGATGAACAGCGCAGAACCGACTGGATGACCAGTGAATCGCTGGCAGAATTTCTTGATCCTGAGGATGCAACGAAAACTGTTGAAGGTTATCCTGCCCCGCTGCGGGCGGTACTGGTAGCCAGAAAGCCATAAATCAGTTGGGCCGGATAATACCGGCCTCATTTTTATCGTTTCGACAACGCAAGTTTTGCGGCAAAACCGATAAACACACAGCCCCAGCCCGACCGCCCCCTACTGTCCAAATCTTAACCAGCTATACCATGCACGCAGTAAACACCACTACTTGTTTTCCTCATCCCAGTACTCAAAGCGATACGCCGCGCTCAGGTTACGTTTGACGGTTAATTTGTCCATAACTTCGGTTTCACGCGAGTAACTCAGCGTACAGTTACCGATATCATCCCATGACTGGCACTCATCAATTGCGGTAATCACGCCAACTGGCGTAGTGGTGACACTGTGCAGCCGCAGCTCACGATTCTGTTTATCGTAGGTGTATGTCTCTTTGCTTTTCGCCGAGGTAGTGGTTGATACCTGCCCTTTATCATTCCACTGATAATGATATTCGCCATTGGTCAGATTATCGGTGCCGCGCGCCACGCTTTTCAGCAGACGAAGATTGTCATCGTGGCTGTAGGTCGTCTCGGTAAAACCTTTTTCACCCATACTGGTAAAGATATCGGTAGCGCTGGTGATATTGCCCCTTTTTCCCACCTTGTAGTTAATGATGCCCTGCTTATTACTGACTTCAACAGCTTTACCCTGTTGCTGAACCATTATCGAGTAAGAGTATTCTGCCTGCCAGCCATCGGTCACGCGCGCAATATGCTGCTCCATCTTTAGCTGCACATTGCCTTCATTTTTGTCATAGCTGATATCGGCAACGGTCAGATTACCGCAGCGATCAAATTGCCCGAGCAGGCGCTTTTGCAGATCGACATCTTTACCAAACTCGCCAACCACGAACTGCCGTACTTCACCTTTCGAGGTGCCGCCCAACATAATCACGCTGTTACTGTCATTTGCTGCCTTGCTATCAGCCGGGCACGGCTCCGCGCCACTGACATTAAAACTCAGTGGCACACTCAAGGCGATGATGCTCAGACAAGCTGGAATAGTTCTGTTCATTATGCTCTCCGGACGTCTGAACTCCCTGATGATTAAGCTATAAGTATAGCGATAACCGCTTTCAGCAGAGCGGTTTTTTTCGCTGAAGAAGCCAGACTCGCGACATAAAAAAAGCCCCAGCAAAATGCTGGGGCCTGGTACTTGCAAACATCACGCCTGTGTAACGGCGTGCTGCGCGGCAAAAATCGGTTTGATTGTCAGGCGACCCGGACGGCGTTCATATTGATAATGCCCTTCATCGCTTCGACCACATCGCCGTCGACACAATAACGGCTGAATTCATCGGTTTCGGCGTCTGAACACATTGAAACACCCGCTTTCCGGTAACGCATTGGCGATGGCACCAGACGACTGGCCGAGCTGTGCAGCTCTTTAATGCCCACGTCGAGGAACTTTTGCAGGTTACTAAGCCTGACTCCAGCACCCGCCATAATCATTGGACCTTCACTGATATGCGTTAGTTCCTTAAGTAATGCAATTCCGCTTTCAGCACTCTGTTGCTGGCCCGAAGTCAGAATGCGCGCAACCCCCAGGTCGGTCAACTCATCCAGCGCGCGTTTCGGGCTGTGGCACAGGTCGAAAGCGCGATGGAAGGTCACCGCCATCTCGCCGCACAGCGCCATAATCTGGCGCATTTTCACCATATCTATATGGGCGTCTTCATCCAGCATGCCAATCACTACGCCGGGAAAACCCAGCTCACGAATGGCCACCACGTCAGATTTCATCGCGTTAAATTCCGCCAGGGAATAACAGAAATCGCCGCCGCGAGGACGCACAATTGGATGAACCGGGATGGTCAACTGTTCACGCGCCACTTTAAGACTGCCGTAAGATGGCGTCAGCCCTCCCTCTTTCGGTGCGGCACAGAGTTCAATGCGATCCGCTCCGGCCTGCTGAGCGGTTATCGCGCAATCCACTCCGTAGCAGCATACTTCCAATTTCGTCATCGCATCCTCCTGTTTAATGACTGCTGGCTGGTTTTCAGATTCTCGGTTAGGCTGGCTTTTGCTGGTTATATTAACGGGAATCTTCATCATGGCATTCAATTTTGATCAATGGATAGACCGACGTCACAGCGATAGCGTTAAGTGGCATAAATATGGCGATCGTGACGTATTGCCATTATGGATCGCCGACAGCGACTTTCGCTCCCCGGACTGTATCATTGACGCATTACAGCAGCGCGTCGCACACGGTATATTTGGCTATGGCGACACACCGCATGAACTGATTAATATCGTGATACAACGAATGGCTGAGCGCTATGGCTGGCAGGTGAAAGCGGACTGGCTGGTGTTTTTGCCGGGTATCGTCAGCGGACTGAACCTCTGCGTACGTTCTTTTACCGACGCCAGCCAGGGCACTATTGCGCCAACCCCAATCTATCCGCCGTTCCGTCTGGCGGCAAAACTGGCCGAGCGCTCCCAGCTGAATCTGCAACTGCGGCTGGAACAGGGCCGATGGCTGATGGATCTGGAAGCGGGTGCCGCACAGCTCTCAGGCAATGAGAAATTGCTGATGTTGTGTAATCCGCAGAATCCTGGCGGCACGGTGTATCGCCGGGATGAGCTGGAGGCACAGCTGGCATTTGCACAGCGTCATGATTTAATTGTCTGTTCCGATGAGATTCACTGCGATTTGATCCTCGAACCTGGCGTGCAGCATATTCCGTTTGCTTCGCTTAGCGAAGACGCGGCGCAACGTTCAGTGACGCTGCTCTCGCCGTCAAAAAGCTTTAACATCGCCGGATTGGGCGCGTCACTGGCCATTATCCCCAATAAAGCGCTGCGTGAACGTTTTAATCGCCAGCGCAAAGGCATGGTACCGGAAACCGATATTCTGGCGCGGGTGGCGGCAACAGCTGCCTGGCGCGACGGGCAGCCCTGGCTTGATGCCCAACTGGATTATCTGCGCGGCAATCGCGATCTGTTGGTTGAGCGCGTCAATGCCATCGAAGGATTATCGCTGGCTTCGCCGGAAGGCACCTATCTTGGCTGGATCAATGCGCAGCAACTGCCGGTCGCCAGTCCGGCGCTGTTTTTTGAAAACCACGGCCTCGGTTTTTCTCCGGGACGTGATTTTGGCGATGACGGCTTTGTGCGCTTAAACTTTGGCTGTACCCGCGCCACGCTGAATGAAGCCATCAGCCGCATGGAGCGCGCAGTCAGTACGCTTTAATCACGCTGTTCGCTGGCAACTATTTCCTTCAGGCTCCAGGGATGGAACTTGATGGTAATTTTGCCATCGGTTACCGCCAGCGTGGGATTAGGCAGGCGTTCACCCTCCCCGTGCGGAGAGCTGGATTTAATTGAAATATTAGGTTGCGCTAACCCTTCGTCAGACAGCAACGCCAGCGCACGTGCGCCCAGCGTCTTCACATCGCCACGCAGCACAATTTCAACATGCTCCCAGCCCTCATGGCGATACAGCTTATTACCGGGCCACGGCAGTTCAATAACGTTTAATTGCCAGCTGCCAATCTTTAACGGTTCTCTTAACTCAAACAGACAGATCGCCCGGCCATTAATTTGATTCTCCGAGAACAGCTCTCCAATCTGCAAAAAGCCGCTTTTCCAGCGCTCTGCCGTGGTGTTCTGATGGCAGCGCACTGAAATATGATCGGCTTCAAGCTGGGATAACTCCAGCCCTAACAGCTGAGCTAACTGCTCCAGTGCCTGCGCGAAGCGTGGTAAGTCTTCCGCCAGGTCCTTAAGTTCCTCTACACAATTCAGTGGCAACACATTTTCTCCAGATAATGAGTAATTGTCTTATTTATTAACTGCCCGCCACACAACGCTCGCAAGCAGTAAAGATATAAAAAAACCGTTTATCGTCAATTATATTTATCAGTTAATCTAAAAGAGTGTCAATCTTGCAACTTACTGACTTTTTTAACCATATAAACGTAATTTTTTAACTTTTAATATCATGTTATTTAAGAATATTCCTGAGAATGTCAGCCAAATCCTAAATTGTAACTTATTGTTTGCCTTGAATCTTATTTTCTTATAGATTGCGACCACCATCTCACAAGGAATAACACATATGTTTATGTTAATCGTGGTCGCAATCTTAATCGCGCTGATGGGCTTTGCTATTATTCGTCACTGGAAGATGCGTAATAACAAGCTGGTCGTCAACCCACACCGCCAGTCCCGTCGTCGTTAAGAATTCGTGTATTTGATGGAAACATGAACATCGTTGTTTCCATCACACCACCAGCTGCTGACGCCTCGATCCAAATACAGTATACTTTTCCCCTTATTTTTCCGCGGCGCCATTGTACAGCATCACGATTAGCTGTCAGGTGACGCGATGACAATGGCTCGATCTGCCAGCAGACGAGCCTTTTCAGCATATTAAGGTATCCCGGTGAATATTCAGGCTCTTCTTTCAGACAAAGTCAGTCAGGCGATGGTCGCTGTTGGCGCGCCAGCAGATTGCGAACCACAGGTCCGCCAGTCGGCAAAAGTCCAGTTTGGTGACTATCAGGCTAACGGCATCATGGCCGTGGCAAAGAAACTGGGGCAGCAGCCACGACAACTGGCAGAACAGGTGTTACAGCATCTCGATCTGAATGGAATTGCCAGCAAAGTTGAAATCGCCGGTCCTGGCTTTATTAACATTTTTCTTGACCGTCAGTGGCTGTCACAGCAAGTTGATGCCGCCGTCAGCGATCCGCGTCTCGGCGTTGCCCGCCAGCCAGCACAGACCATCGTTATCGACTACTCAGCGCCAAACGTGGCAAAAGAGATGCACGTCGGTCACGTCCGCTCAACCATTATTGGTGATGCCTCGGCGCGTACGCTGGAGTTTCTCGGCCATAAGGTTATTCGCGCTAACCACGTCGGCGACTGGGGTACCCAGTTCGGCATGCTGATTGCTTTCCTCGAAAAACAGCAGAACGAACAGCATGGCGATATCGCGCTGGCCGACCTGGAAAACTTCTATCGTGAAGCGAAAAAGACCTACGACGAAGACGAAGAGTTCGCGGTGCGCGCCCGTAATTACGTGGTGAAGCTGCAGAGCGGCGATGAATATTGCCTGGCAATGTGGAAAAAGCTGGTCGATATCACCATGACGCAAAATCAGCTGGTCTACAACCGCCTGAATGTGACGCTGACCCGTGATGATGTGATGGGTGAAAGCCTGTATAACTCAATGCTGCCGGGCATTGTTGCCGATCTGAAAGCAAAAGGCCTGGCGGTTGAGAGTGAAGGCGCCACCGTGGTGTTCCTTGATGAGTATAAAAACAAGGAAGGCGAACCGATGGGCGTGATCATCCAGAAAAAGGATGGCGGCTACCTGTACACCACTACCGATATCGCCTGCGCCAAATATCGTTACGAAACGCTGCACGCCGACCGTGTGCTGTATTACATCGATTCACGTCAGCATCAACACCTGATGCAGGCGTGGACCATTGTGCGCAAAGCCGGTTATGTACCGCAGAGCATTCCGCTGGAACACCATATGTTCGGTATGATGCTGGGCAAAGATGGTCGTCCATTTAAAACCCGCTCCGGCGGCACCATCAAGCTGTCCGATCTGCTGGATGAAGCGGTTGAACGCGCCACCAAACTGGTTGGCGAGAAAAATCCGGATATGCCTGCTGACGAACTGAAAGCACTGGCGAATACCGTCGGTATCGGCGCGGTGAAATATGCCGACCTGTCAAAAAGCCGCACCACCGACTATATCTTCGACTGGGACAATATGCTGGCCTTCGAAGGTAACACCGCGCCTTATATGCAATATGCCTATACCCGCGTACTGTCGGTGTTCCGTAAGGCTGGCATCGGGTTAGCCGACGTTAGCGGATCCGTAAACATCACCGAAGATCGTGAAGCGGCACTGGCGGCGCGCCTGCTGCAATTTGAAGAGACCATTTTGCAGGTGGCACGCGACGGTATGCCGCATGTGATGTGTGCTTATCTGTACGATCTGGCAGGATTGTTCTCAGGCTTTTATGAGCATTGCCCGATTCTGGCGGCAGAAGATGAACAAACGCGTCAGAGCCGTCTGAAACTGGCGCTGCTCACCGCGAAGACGCTGAAGCAAGGCCTGGATACACTCGGTATTGAAACAGTAGAACGGATGTAAACAGCCGCTATTTCTTAGGGGCGGCGAAAACGTCGCCTCTAAAAAACGCCCCGGGATTACTGCTGGTAATTCACCATTACCTGATTGCTTAATACCCTCAGCACCGGAAATAACCGCCCCTTCCCTTCGACATAAAACACAAAACGCAGACTCTCGTTAGCCGGTACATTGCTCAGGCCGCGCGTCGATCCGCTGCTGCCTTCTATTGCCACACAGCGGCTAGCCGAGCATAGCCGGACCTGCATCCCGGCTGGTGTCGGCCCGGTCAGCTGATATTGCCAGTACACTGCCGTCATCATTCCCGCTACCGGCGCAGGTGGCGACAATGCCGGTGAAGAGGCCTGCACGCCGCGCTGACTCAGCGCCGCACCGGTTCCGCTGGCGCTCCAGCCGCCGGAAGCCGCCAGCGCAAGGGTCGGCAGCCACAGCATACTTAACACTGTCAGCCGCAGCATCAATGACCGCCGATGGTTGACGTCATACGAATCTGACGGTTATCGGTCAGTTCCAGATTCGACAGCACCATCAGCTGGGGCAGATTGCGGCGCAGGAAGCGGGCCAGCAATGCGCGTAGCGGATGATTAACCAACAGTACCGGCGGCGCGCCCAGCGTTTCCTGACGTTGTAACGCCTGCTGCGCTTGATCCAGCAGCCGATCGGCAAGCCCTGGTTCCAGCCCTCCGCCACCCTGCAATGCCTGCAACAGCAAGCGCTCCAGCGAGGTATCCAGCCCAATCACCTGCACTTCATCGCTGCCCGGGAACCATTGCTGAGTGATGGCACGACCCAACGCTACCCGCACCACCGAGGTTAACTCATTGGGATCGGGCTGGACCGGCGCATGCTCCGTCAGCGTTTCAATAATGGTGCGCATATCGCGTATCGATACCCGTTCCGCCAGCAGATTTTGCAGCACTTTATGCAGCGTGGTCAGCGTAACCACGCCGGGCACCAGGTCTTCCGTCAGTTTTGGCATCTCTTGCGCCACGCGATCCAGCAATTGCTGCGCTTCCTGACGGCCAAACAGCTCGCTGGAGTACTGGCCAATGAGATGGTTGAGATGGGTAGCCACTACGGTACTGGCTTCCACTACGGTATAGCCCTGAATTTGCGCCTGCTCTTTCAGCGCACTTTCAATCCACACCGCGGCCAGCCCAAAGGCCGGATCGACCGTCGCTTCACCCGGCAGACTGCCCGCCGCAGTTCCCGGATTAATCGCCATCCAGCGCCCCGGCCAGGCATCGCCGCTGCCAATTTCTACCCCTTTCATCAGGATCCGGTAGCGCGCTGGCGGCAGATCCATATTGTCGCGAATATGCACCACCGGCGGCAGAAAACCGACTTCCTGCGCAAACTTTTTACGGATGCTGCGGATACGACCAAGCAGTTCGCCATCCTGCTGAAAATCGACCATCGGAATCAGGCGATAGCCCACTTCCATACCCAGCGCATCTTCCAACTGGACATCAGTCCATGAGGCTTCGACCGCCGCCGAGCTCTCTTGCGGTTTGGCTACCGCCTGCGGTGTCGCTTTTGGTGCCATCTCTTTTCCGCGCATATACCAGGCAAGCCCCAGCAAAGCGGCGGTAAACAGCAGGAATACCAGATTTGGCATTCCCGGCACCAGTCCAAGCATCCCCAGCACCCCGGCGCTTAACAACATTACCCGTGGATTGTTAAACAGCTGGGTGACCATCTGCTCACCCACATCCTGCTCGGTACTGACACGAGTGACGATCACACCGGCGGCGGTGGAAATCACCAGAGCCGGAATCTGCGCAACCAGACCATCACCAATGGTTAACAACGTATAGGTTTCTGCCGCATGGCCCAACGGCATATTATGCTGCACGACGCCGACCAGCAGGCCACCGATAATATTGATAATCATGATCATAATGCCGGCAATGGCATCACCGCGCACAAACTTACTCGCCCCGTCCATCGAGCCGTAAAAATCGGCTTCCTGGGTGACGTCAGATCGGCGTTGTTTCGCTTCATCTTCGCCAATCAGGCCGGCATTCAGATCGGCGTCAATCGCCATCTGCTTACCGGGCATGCCGTCCAGCACAAAACGCGCGCCAACTTCAGCGATACGTCCGGCACCTTTGGTGATCACCATAAAGTTGATAATTACGAGGATAATAAATACCACGATACCAATGGCAAAGTTGCCGCCCACCAGAAAGTGGCCGAAGGCTTCGACCACCTGCCCGGCGGCGGCGGCTCCGGTATGACCGTCCATCAGAATAATTCGGGTGGATGCCACATTCAGCGCCAGACGCAGTAAGGTCGAGAACAGCAGAATGGTGGGAAAGGCGGCAAACTCCAGCGTGCGCTGGGTGAACATGGCCACCAGCAGCACCATAATCGACAAGGCAATATTGAAGGTAAACAGTAAGTCGAGAATAAATGCCGGTAACGGTAACACCATCATCGACAGAATCATCAGGATCAGGATTGGCCCGGCCAGCACCTGCCACTGGGTATCTTTAAAGTTGCCCGGCAACCGTAATAATGCGGCCAGATTAGCCATCAGTTTTTTTCTCTCCAGCAAAGTCCAGTGCTTCCGGCACCGGCAAACGTTCAGGTTTCTTGGGAATCAGGCCGCCTTCCACTTTCCAGCGCTTCAGTTGCCAGACCCATGCCAGCACTTCCGCCACCGCGGCATACAGCGTGCCGGGAATATGCTGGCCAATTTCACTGTGTCGCCAGAGCGCGCGTGCCAACGGCGGCGCTTCCAGCAGTGGTATTCGATTTTGCTGACCGATCTCACGAATACGCAGCGCAATCTCTCCGGCTCCTTTTGCCAACACTTTCGGCGCGCTCATTTTCTTTTCGTCATACTGCAAGGCTACCGAGTAGTGGGTCGGGTTGGTGACAATCACGTCCGCTTTCGGCACATCAGCCATCATGCGGCGGCGCGCGGCGGCGTGCATCGCCTGGCGTATGCGCCCTTTGATATGCGGATCGCCCTCTTGCTGCTTAAATTCGTCACGAATTTCCTGACGCGTCATGCGCAGCTGCTTAAAGTAGCTCCAGAGCTGCCAGAACACATCAAAACCGACCATCGGGATCAGGCCAAGCAGAATGAACAGCCCGCAGATCGCAATCATATTCAGCGCATGGCTTAACGCGGCAAAGGGCGACTCGGTGATCAGACGCAGCATCTCCGGCCAGCTGCTCCACAGATACCAGCCGGTGACGCTGCCCACCAGTACCGCTTTCAGAATCGCTTTTAACAGTTCGGCCCAGGCTTGAGCCGCAATCATCCGCTTCAGCCCTTTCAGCGGATTAAGCTTGCCGAAATCGACTTTGATCGCTTTGCCACTCAACACAATGCCGCCGAGCATCATGGGTGCAGCAATCGCCACCAGCACCAGTCCGCTCATCACCGGCAACAGCGCCCAGACGGCCTGCCCGAGCAGCGAACTGATATGGCGAATACTCTGCTTATCATCGCTGATAATGCTGTGATCAAAATTCAGACCGGAAGAGACCATCGCCGCCAGCTGGCGCGCCATCGGTTCACCGCCCAGCCAGAGGATCATGACGCCGACTAACAGCATCAATAATGAGGTCATTTCGCGCGAACGCGGAATTTGCCCCTCCGCACGCGCTTTTTCTAATCGGTGGGGTGTGGGGGCTTCGGTTTTTTCCTCATCACTGTCTTGAGACACGGCAGCAAACCTGTTTCGACGGAATTTCAGGGCATTAGCATGCCAAAACCTCATCAGTCTGATTGCGCGATCAGAGAAGAAAAATAGCGGTTATTTTAAGGATGGCGGGAAAGGGAAAAACGGGTCGCGTGCGGGCGACCCGTGAGGGGAAGATCAAAAACCGAGGCTATCCAGCAGATCGTCAACCTGATCCTGATTCGCCACCACGCCCGGCGCAGCAGCATTCATCTGTGGGCCATTCAGCAGACTGTCGCTCTCTTTTTTCTGACGAGCACTGCCTTCAGGGATATTTTCCAGCAGCACCATCAGTAGCTGACGCTCAATCTCCTGGATCACATCCATCATGCGTTTAATTACCTGGCCGGTAAGATCCTGGAAATCCTGCGCCATCATGATTTCCATTAGCTGGGCATTGGTAAACGCCGTATGGTCCGGTACCGATTCCAGATATCCCCGGGTATCCGTTACCAGCGAACGTGCATCTGACAGCGCTATCGGATTTTCGAACCACTCGTCCCAGCGCCCTTTCAGCTGTTTTGCCCCGTTCTCCAGCAACGTCTGACGTGGCTGAGAAGCCTCGACGCTGTTCAGCGCCCGCTCTGCCGCCTGCGCCGTCATCTGTACCACATAATCAAGGCGGTCACGGGCGTCAGGAATGGCTTCAGCCGCTTCCGCAATCGCCTGGTCCAGCCCCAGTTCGCGCAGGCTGTCACGCAGCATACGCGTCAGTGAGCCAATGCGCGAAATGATGTCATGCGCCGAGGCAGCATCGACATTTGGTTTCAGAAGTTCGCTCATCACGTCTCCTTACATGCCCAGTTTTTCGAAGATTTTATTTAACTTCTCTTCCAGGGTTGCGGCAGTGAAAGGTTTAACCACATAGCCGCTGGCTCCCGCCTGAGCAGCCGCAATAATGTTCTCTTTCTTGGCTTCTGCCGTCACCATCAGCACCGGCAGCGCGGCCATCGCCGCGTCCGCACGTATGGTTTTCAGCAGCTCCAGCCCGTCAATATTCGGCATATTCCAGTCGGAAATAACAAAATCAAAACTACCGGCACGCAGTTTATTCAAGGCATCTGCGCCATCTTCCGCTTCTTCAACATTATTGAATCCCAACTCTTTCAGAAGGTTACGCACAATACGACGCATCGTACTGAAGTCATCTACCACCAAAAAGCGCATATTTTTATCGACCATATCTACTCCTGTTTTGATCTGAAACGCGGGACGGGATTGCACTAAATTCGCAATGCCTGTCCGGCGCTAATTTTTGCCAGCATGTGCTGACTGATTTGGTGAAGATCCACCACTTCACTGACACCCCCGTGTGCGATAGCCTCACGCGGCATGCCGAAAACTACACAGCTCGCTTCGCTCTGGGCGATGGTCCAGGCCCCCGCCTGATGCATCGTCTTCAGTCCGGCCGCGCCATCACTGCCCATACCGGTCAGGATCACGCCAACCGCATTGCGCCCGGCATAGTGCGCCACTGAGTTAAACAGCACGTCCACCGACGGTTTATGGCGGTTAACCGCCGGGCCATCATTCAGCCGTACCTGATAGTTGGCCCCGCTGCGCGCCAGCTCAAGGTGCATCGCACCCGGCGCAATATAGGCGTGACCGGGCAAAATACGCTCGCCATCCTCGGCCTCTTTCACCGTGATCTGGCACAGTTTATTCAGTCGCTCAGCAAACGATCGGGTGAAGCCCGGCGGCATATGCTGGGTAATCAGCAGTGCCGGACTGGTCACCGGTAGCGGTTGCAGCACATGACGAATCGCCTCAGTGCCACCGGTCGACGCGCCAATCGCAATCAGCTTTTCACTGCTCAGAAGCGGCCCGGCTTTCAGCATCGCAGGCACCGTCTGGGTCGGGCGCACATGCAACCTGGCGCGTGCGGCGGCGCGCACTTTGTCGGCAATCATCTGGCTGTAAGCCAGCATTCCTTCACGAATGCCAAGCTGCGGCTTAGTAACAAAATCGACGGCTCCCAGCTCCAGCGCACGCAGGGTGACTTCAGAGCCTTTCGCGGTCAGTGAAGACACCATCACCACCGGCATCGGCCGCAGGCGCATCAGCTTTTCAAGAAAGTCGAGGCCATCCATGCGCGGCATTTCAACGTCCAGCGTCAACACTTGCGGATTGAACTGTTTGATTAAATCGCGTGCGGCCAGCGGATCGGGCGCGGTGGCCACCATCTCCATATCCGGATGACTGTTAATAATTTCGGTCATCAACTGCCGCATCAGCGCGGAGTCATCAACGCACATCACGGTGATTTTGCTCATTATCTTTCCTTAGTCAGCCCGTAGACCGTTTGTCCTCGCAGATAAAACTCTTTGCTTATCTGGCTAAAGTTTTCTGAATGACCGGCGAACAACAAACCACCCGGCTTCAATAGCGGAACGAAACGGCGCAGGATCTTTTCCTGGGTCTCTTTATCGAAGTAGATCATTACGTTACGACAGAATATTGCGTCAAACGGGCCCGGTAGCGCCCACTCCGGCGCCAGCAGGTTAAGCTGGGCATAATTCACCATGCCAGCCAGTTCCGAACGCACCCGCACCATGCCCTGATGCGGGCCGGTGCCGCGAAGGAAGAAGCGCTGCAACTGTTGGGGCGAAAGCGTGCGCAACTCCTCCTGCCGATAAACCCCGGCCAGCGCTTTCTCCAGCACCTGAGTATCAATATCGCTGGCGTGCACCTGAAATTTACCCGGCCCGGCCCCGAGGGTTTCGGCCAGCGTCATCGCGATCGACCATGGCTCTTCGCCGGTCGAGGCGGCGGTGCTCCAGACGTTAAAGCTGCCGTTACGCCGTTTGGCATGCTCTGCCAGAATGGGAAAATGGTGCGCCTCACGGAAAAAAGCCGTCAGGTTGGTGGTCAGCGCATTAATAAACGCCTGCCACTCCGCACTGTTAACATCGTTCTCCAGTAGCGCGAGGTAGCGACCAAAGTCATCAATATTCAACATACGCAGCCGACGCACCAGGCGGTTATAAACCATTTCGCGTTTATGGTCGGCGAGGACGATGCCAGCTCGCTGATAAATCAGCTGACTGATACGACGAAAATGCGTATCCGATAACGGCAGGCGCTGCACCATTTGCGACAGCAAAGTGGTGTTTTCAGACGGTGCCAGCAACGTCGTTTTTTTCATTTAAGGGCCATCCAGCTTATCGCTGATTAAGAGGTTAAGACCGCGCTGTTATGCCCGGAAGCCAGCGCCTGAAAATCGCCAGTATCGGTAACGTCATCGACAGAGAATCTTGTCACCACTTCACTGAGGTTTTCGGCCTGTGCTTCAAGCGCCTCGGTGGCCGCCGCCGCTTGCTCGACCAACGCCGCGTTCTGTTGCGTGACCTGATCCATCTGACTGACGGCCTGCGCCACCTGTTCGATGCCGCGACGCTGTTCATCCGACGCCGAGGCGATTTCGCCCATGATGTCGTTAACCCGGGTAACCGACTGAACGATCTCTTCCATGGTTTCACCCGCAGAAGCTACCAACGTCGACCCCTGATTTACCCGGCTGGCCGACTCTTCAATCAGCACCTTGATCTCTTTTGCCGCCTGCGCGCTGCGCTGCGCAAGGTTGCGCACTTCACCCGCCACCACCGCAAAACCACGCCCCTGCTCGCCGGCACGCGCCGCTTCTACCGCCGCGTTGAGCGCCAGGATATTGGTCTGAAAGGCAATACCATCGATTACGCTGGTAATATCAGCAATTTTCTTCGAACTGGTGGCTATCTGATGCATAGTCGCGACCACATTTCCGGTCAGCGAACCGCCTTTATGCGCGGTGGCGGAAGCATCACGGGCCAGCTGCGATGCCTGACGCGCATTATCTGCATTGGCAGTAACCGTGGCGGTTAGCTGCTCCATACTGGCGGCAGTTTCTGCCAGCGACGCAGCCTGCTGCTCGGTGCGCGCTGATAAATCATTGTTGCCACTGGCGATTTCACGAATCCCCACCTGCATGGTTTCGCTACCCTCACGCACCTGCACGACGGTTTCAGCCAAACGACTTTGCATATCGCGCAGCCCGGTAAACAGTTGGCCGATTTCATTACTTCCGCGCTGTTCAATGTTGCCGCCAAGGTTGCCGGAGGCAATACGGGAAAAATGATCGCGCATACGCGTCAGTGGGGTGATTAGCGCCTGTTTCAGCCAGCCCAGCGCCAGCAGCGTCATCAGCAGCGACAGCGTAACCGCACCGGCAAATATCCACTTCGACTGGGTATAAAAATCATGGCTTTGATGTTTAGCGTGCTCAACGATACCGCTGATATGCAGCATCCAGCGGTTGTACTGCACAAGAAAGTTATCCTGCGACTTCTGGGTGGGCGCATCGAGAAAATCCTGAAGCTGATAGTTCTCTAAATAGACAATCAGCTGAGCCAGCTCGTGGTGATAGTTGTCATAGCTGGCTTTGATCTCTTTGGTCATCGCCTCACCTTCCGGTGTCATCCGCGGAATGGCGAGAAAACGCTGAAAGGTTTTATCAGCGCTATCCAGATCGCGCTGCGCACCCGCCATCAGGCTGGTGACCTGATCACGCGGCAAACTTAACGCCGCACGCGTACCGGCACGACTCAGCGTCACGCGTGCGCTGAGTAACGAGGCCCAGCTCTGACTCAGCGCATCACGCTGCTGACCGCTGGTATCGACCTGGTAAAGGTTATTCGCATCCTGACGAAAAGAGTTGAATGACAAACCACTGCTGACAATTTGCATCAGGCAAAACACGGCAAGGATAAAAATCAACGTAGCAGAGACACGAATACGGCTAAACATCACGACCTCCGGGGCCATGCCGCCCGTTACGGGCGGCAGCAATTAACCAATCAGAATGTTTCCCAGTTCTCTTCAGAGACTTTAGTGACCGGCTTACGCGCGGCGATCACCGAAGCAGAACTCAGAGCAGGTTTACTGGCGGTACTGACATTAACGGCGCGTGCGGCGAATTCTTTACGAATTCTGAACACCGATACCGCTTGTGACAGTCGGCTGGCCTGTTCTTCCAGCGCTGCCGCAGCGGCAGCGGACTCTTCAACCAGTGACGCATTCTGCTGGGTAACCCGATCCATCTCGGTAACCGCCTGCCCTACCTGGTCGATACCGCGACTCTGCTCGTCGGATGCCGACGCGATTTCCGCCATAATATCGGTCACGCGCGTCACCGCGCTGACGATGTCATGCATGGTCTCTCCGGCACTTTCCACCAGCACCGAGCCGGTATCGACGCGACTGACGGAATCTTCAATCAGCGCTTTAATCTCTTTTGCTGCCTGGGCGCTACGCTGCGCCAGACTGCGCACCTCTCCCGCCACTACCGCAAAACCACGCCCCTGCTCACCGGCACGCGCCGCTTCCACCGCCGCGTTTAGCGCCAGAATATTGGTCTGGAAGGCAATACCATCGATTACGCTGATAATATCGGCAATCTTCTTCGAACTACCGGCAATATCACTCATGGTTTTCACCACGCCATCGACCACTTTACCGCCCTTTTGCGCGGTTTCTGAGGCACTGAGCGCCAGCTGCGACGCCTGGCGGGCATTCTCAGCGTTCTGTTTCACCGTCGCCGTCAGTTGCTCCATGCTGGCGGCAGTCTGTTCCAGCGAGGCAGCCTGCTCCTCGGTTCGCGCCGACAGATCGTTGTTTCCAGCAGAGATTTCGCTGGCACCGGTGAAGATTGCATCGGAACCGTCGCGCACATCACCGACGGTGTTTACCAGCTCCTGCTGCATATGTTGCAGGCTGGAAGCCAGCTGGCTCATCTCGTTGCGTCCCTCAACTTCAATGGTTTGTGTCAGGTCGCCGCTGGCAATATGGCGAATATGGCTGATGGTGGCATTCAGCGGACGCAGCAGAATGTGATGCATACCGCTCCATACCACCGCCATTACGGCCAGCAAAACCACGAAGACAATTGCCAGCACCCAGATCGCCTGGTTGTAAGCCTGATCGTTTTCCGCCGACCCTTCAGCAAACAGCGCAGCGGTATTATTCAGCCAGCTGTTGTAAGCGGCCTCAAAACCGTTTTGGTAGCCCTGAGTGGGTTGATCGAAAAACTCTTTGATATTGCCTTCGGCCATCAGCTTAATCAGATCGTTGAGTGCACCGTGCAGAATGGTGTAATTCTCTGTGACTGCTTTAACGTGACTGAGTGCTTTCACATCGTCCGGCAATTCAGCGCTGTACTCGGCATATTGCTGCTCTGCCAGTGCCAGCTGAGTTTTCGCCAGCTTCAGGAGATCCGCTACGGTGTCACCACTGCCCATCTGATTTGAATCGAGCATGTAGCGCAGACCGGCGCGGTTGAGGGTATTACGGGTTTGAACCAAAGCAATCCATGACGCGGTCAGATTTGTCTGCTCGCGGCGCAATTGCTCAGTGATAGTGAAATTTGCTTTATCACTCTTTAAAGCCTGAAAAAACAGACCGCCGGAGATTAATTGCAGTGAGCCGAACACGACCAGAACCACAATCAGGCTGGTCACAACTTTCATACGCTTAAACATACCGTCCCTTATTACATTTGCCATCTGTTGATGTTATCGGCAGCAAATAAGGAACCTTTACGGTTGGGGCGACCGAATGCCGCCCCGGAGATGATTAAATTATTATGCGCTGCGCAGATTATCCATCAGCGCCATCTCTTCGCTGCTGAGTAGCTTTTCGATATCAACGAGGATCAGCATCCGCTCGCCCAGCGCGCCCAGTCCGGTAAGGTATTCCGTCGACATAGTGACGGCAAATTCAGGAGCCGGACGAATCTGCTCATGCGTCAGAGACAGCACATCAGAAACGCCATCAACCACAATTCCCACGACGCGATGTTGCAGATTCAGCACGATCACCACGGTGTTATCGTTATATTCGACACCCGGCTGAGCAAATTTAATCCGCAGATCGATAATCGGTACGATGACACCGCGCAAATTCGTGACGCCTTTAATAAATGCCGGAGTATTGGCGATGCGCGTAACCTGATCGTAACCGCGAATCTCCTGCACCTTCAAAATATCGATACCGTATTCTTCATCACCCAGCGTAAATACCAGGAACTCCTGGCCTACCGTTTCGCCAGCCAGTTTGGTAACGTTTGCCATTCCAGTCATAGGTCTACCTTAATCATTTAGTTAAGCTGCGACGCCGGCCACACGCTTTTCTCGGTTTAAAGATTGCAGGGCTGAGACATCAACAATCAGCGCCACGCTGCCATCGCCGAGGATGGTGGCGGCAGAAATACCCGGCACTTTGCGGTAGTTGCTCTCAAGGTTTTTCACCACCACCTGGTGCTGACCAATCAGCTGATCGACCAGCAGCGCATAGCGTTTTCCGGCACTTTGCAGAATAACCACGATGCCCTGCGTTGCTTCCGTCTTCGCGTCCTGCACATCAAATACGTTCCACAACTCCACCAGCGGCAGATACTCGCCGCGTACTTCCAGCACGCGTTCGCCACCGGCCAGCGGATGCAGATCTGCTGCCAGCGGTTGCAGTGACTCCATCACCGCATTCAGAGGCAGGATAAACACCTCTTCCGCGACCCGCACCGACATGCCGTCGAGGATCGCCAGCGTCAGCGGCAGCAAAATACGAATGGTGGTGCCTTTGCCCGGCTTCGAACCGATCTCGACGTGGCCCCCCATCTCCTGAATATTACGTTTCACAACGTCCATACCGACGCCGCGCCCGGACACGTCGGTGACCTGCTCAGCGGTAGAGAAGCCAGGTGCAAAAATCAGCATGCCGACCTCTTCATCGCTCATTGATTCACTAACCGGTAGCCCGCAGGAGAGTGCTTTAGCCAGAATGCGTTCACGGTTAAGGCCCGCGCCGTCATCGCTGACTTCGATACAGATATTGCCACCCTGATGTTCAGCAGAAAGCGTCAGGTTGCCGCAGGCATGTTTACCCGCCAGCAGGCGCTTTTCCGGCGATTCAATGCCGTGGTCGAGGCTGTTACGCACCAGGTGAGTCAGCGGATCGATAATCCGTTCGATTAAACTCTTATCCAGCTCGGTCGAGCTGCCTGACAGCGTCAGTTCCACCTCTTTACCCAGCTTGCTGGCCAGGTCGCGCACCAAGCGAGGGAAGCGACTGAATACGTACTCCATCGGCATCATACGAATCGACATCACCGACTCTTGCAGGTCACGCGCATTGCGCTCCAGCTGCCCCATACTGTTTAGCAGGTCACCGTGATTAACTGGATCCAGCTCGCCGGATCGCTGCGCCAGCATTGACTGAGTGATCACCAGCTCGCCGACCAGATTGATCAGCTGATCGACCTTTTCTACCGCCACGCGGATGCTGCCCGACTCGCTGCTGCGGGCGGGCGCGGATTTTTTCACTTCTGGCTTGAGCGCCGGCGTGACAGGGCTGACGGTAGCCAGATTTTCTGCCGGTTTATCGGCGATTTCTGGCTGTGGCGCTGGGGTTGCTGCATCCGGAAAACGGATTTGTGACTCTTCAATCACAAAACAGAGCACCGCCACAATGTCATCTTTATCGACCGAGGAAATCAGCGTCGCCTCCAGTGAGGTTTCACCTTTCTTCACCTCACTGACGGTGCCAAGATTAGCCAGCTCATCCAGCATCAGTGACACTTCGCTCGGTTTAAGGTCGACCAGCGCCAGCCGCAAACCGGCGGGAACAACCGTGGCCGGTTGCGCTTCGGTCACCAGCGTCAGCGGTTTTGCCGGTTCAATAACTTCGCCTTTGGCCTCCAGCGCCAGTTGGCGCAACGCCTGACAGATATATTCAAAACTTTCTGCGTCAGGTTCCTGGGCGGTTTTACAGGCATCTAACTGTTCCTGCATAATATCTTTGGTTTCCAAAAACAGGTTGATGATGTCGGTACTGAGCTGCATTTCACCGCGGCGCGCACCGTCGAGAATGTTCTCCAGAATATGCGTGGTTTCCTGTAAGACAGTGAAACCAAAAGTACCCGCTCCGCCTTTTATCGAATGGGCCGCACGGAAAATGGCATTCAGCTGCTCCGAATCGGGCTGCTGTGGGTCTAATCCCAGCAGGTGTTGTTCCATGTCGGCCAGTAATTCGTCAGCCTCATCGAAAAACGTCTGGTAAAAATCGCTAATATCCATGCTCACGGTATCACCTCGGCTGTGAGTCGCGATTAGGCTGCGACGGAATCTCCGCCACCGTCGGTAACGAGCTCACCGGCTGTGGCGCAGTCTTCGGCGCGGCCTGTACAGGTTGATGGTCTGGGGTTAATGCCGCATCCGACGGTTCAGCCGGAACGGTAATTTGTTTAATACTTGCGGCATCGTTAATCTGCACCGCATCACTTTCGGCGTTCTCTTTTTCGATTTGCGCTTCGGTATCGTGATTTAATACCAGCAAACTAATTCGGCGGTTTACCGCATCATTACCGCCGCGATTTTTCAGCTTCATGGTGTCGGCCATCCCCACTACGCGCAGCATTTTGCTGCTCGCCAGCCCGCCGGTTACCAGCTCACGCCGCGAGGCATTAGCGCGATCGGCTGAGAGTTCCCAGTTGCTGTAACCACGATCGCCTCCGGCATACTGAAAATCATCGGTATGTCCGGCGAGACTGATGCGGTTGGGAATATCGTTAAGAATGGGTGCAATCGCCCGCAGGATATCGCGCATGTAAGGCTCCACCTGCGCACTGCCGGTTTTAAACATCGGGCGGTTCTGGCTGTCGACAATCTGAATACGCAGCCCCTCCTCCACCATATTGATGATCAGATGCGGGCGCAGCGCTTTCAGCCGGGGATCGGATTCAATCAGCTGATCGAGTTTTTCACGCAGACGATTCAGGCGAATTTCATCCAGCTTGCGTTTCTGCGCGTCCATATCGACCACTTTTTTAACTTCACCCTGCTGCTGCGTTGGATCATCACCGCCGCCGGGGATCGGGCTTTCACTGTCACTGCTGCGCGGTCCGTTACTCAGCGCGACCTTTAGCGGAGTACGAAAATATTCGGCAATCTGCACCAGCTCTTTGGGATTGGCGATGGAAATCAACCACATCACCAGAAAGAACGCCATCATCGCTGTCATAAAATCGGCGTAAGCGATTTTCCATGAGCCATGCGAGCTCTCATGTTTTTTCACTTTGCGCCGCTTTACCAGCACGATGGGGTGACTGCTGTTCTTCATGCGTCCTGATCCGAAGTCTGTTTTGCCGGTGATTTGGCATTACGCACGTGCTCTTCCAGTTCGCTGAAAGAGGGACGTTCGGTGGAATACAGCGTCTTACGGCCAAATTCCACCGCAATCTGCGGCGCATACCCGTTCAGACTGGAGAGCAGCGTCACCTTAATGCACTGCATCATTTTGGTCGTTTCCGCACACTTCTGACGCAACACCGATGCCAGTGGCGAAATAAAACCGTAGGCCAGTAAAATACCGAGGAAAGTACCGACCATCGCATGGGCAATCAGCGCCCCCAGCTCGGCGGCCGGACGATCCGCTGAGGCCAGCGCGTGTACCACGCCCATTACCGCGGCGACAATACCGAATGCAGGTAAAGAGTCACCCACTGCCGCCAGACTCTGCGCCGGCACGTCGCATTCGTGCTCGTAGGTTTCGATCTCTTCATCCATCAGCGCTTCGATTTCGAACGCATTCATATTTCCGCTCACCATTAACCGCAGATAGTCAGTGATAAAGTCCACCAGACGGTTATCGGCAAGGATGCGTGGGTAATTAGCAAAGATTTCACTTTCGCGCGGATTTTCGATATCTCTTTCCAGCGATAACATGCCCTGCTGTCGAGATTTCGCCATCAGGCGATACAGCAACGCCATCAGATCCATATACAGCGCTTTGTTATATTTAGAGCCGCGCATTAACAGCGGTAAGGCTTTCAGGGTCGCTTTGATCGACTTTCCGTTATTACCGACAATAAATGCGCCAATGCCTGCGCCCCCAATAATCAGCAATTCCGAAGGTTGATAGAGTGCGCCAAGATGACCACCCACCATCATGTAGCCCCCCAGCACCGAACCAATCACCAGCAAATAACCTAAAATAACCAGCACAATAAATCCTTACGTCCGCAACGTGTTGGTGGATGTTAAGCCAGAGAGCCGAGGGTGTTATTCGGTAAACGCAGAGCAAAAAAAAGCAGCGGTTAAAAACCGCTGCTGGATGTCATTCCACGTTTCGAACAATCTTAAACGGCGCGTTTAACCTGTTCATCCAGCAGTTGTGGAGTGTTATCGGCAGGCTGCGCAGAAAGTTTACGTCTTTTTACCGCGCGAGATGGCGGCTGACACAGGCTACAGACGAAGCTGCCAGCCGGCTGGTGTGCATGAGTGATAAAACTGCCATGACAGGATTTGCAGCTGGAGAGTTCCAGCATGCCACTTTCGACAAAACGTACCAGCGTCCATGCGCGCGTCAACGCCAACAGCGGCGTCTCATCCGACTGCGGACACTGCTCAAGGTACAAACGATAAGCTTTGATCACCGCATCGACGCCATGACACAGGCCGCTTTTCAGCAGAAACTGCCAGGCGTTGCAGAACATTGAGGCATGAATGTTCTGTTCCCAGGTCATAAACCAGTCGGTTGAGAACGGCAACATGCCTTTTGGCGGTGGGCTGCCGCGTAGCTCTTTATACAACTTTATTAAACGGCCACGACTGAGCTGCGTCTCGCTCTCTAACATCTGTAAACGCGCACCGAGAGTAATTAATTCCATTGCCAGTTGAATATCGCGAGCTTCCTGGACAATACTTTTTTCACTCATTATCCCGCTCTCTTTTTCGACAAATCTTCAACTCGTGCTGAAGTTTCGCGTAATAAACGGCTGGATAGCAGAATGCCGGTATGGATTTGCTGTAAATCATCCACGCGAGATTCCTGAGTAAGGCGGCTGATGGTTTGATGATCGTTAAAGCGAAACTGACAAACCAGCTGGTTAGTCTCAGCGAGTTTTACCATTTCCGGTAAGGTTAATTGCGCCAGCGAGTCTGCCATCGCTTCATCGATACCTAAGCGAAACATGGCAGAAGCTTTATCCTGGTTAATTAAACGCTGTGCAAGCAATAAATAGGACAAATTAATGTCGTATATATGTTTGAGTAATTCTGATGTACCCATTATTTCCCATCCTGACTGACACTACTTTTAACGTTCACGGGATAAATTCCGCTTCCCTGGTTGCTGGTTGGTAAATCTAAAGATGGCAAAAACACGTGGCAGCAGCCAAACGTATGCTGAATGATTACGCATCGTGCCGAGTACTGGTTTAGTAAGTCGTCGTCGCTCACGCTCCTCAGAGGGGGTGAGCTAAGAATAATGCTTCGAGACGTTCGCTTACATATTTAAGAATATTCTGAAAGCAGCGCAACTCTATCCCGTTGGATTTCCACATACAACGAGCGAGCGACTTAATTTTAGATAAAGTGTGATCTGCATCACACTTTTAAGCCAAATTATTGCCGAAAACCCATCAGCGAAGCTGTTGATTAGATTAATAAAAGAACAATTACGCCATTTTTTGTTAAAGAATGGTTCAGTGACCTTTTCGACTGCTGAAAAAGCTCACTTTTCACTCTTAACCTGTCACAGCTGCGCTGTTAAGACAATTTAACAGCATATACCGTTGGGAATTAATGCCATTGAAGCATTAAACGCTAGTTTAATTCAGTTATAGTTCCTGAAAAATTAGTCACTTAGATAAATATCCTCAAAAACTCCGTCTAAAACCGCGGTACCGGTGATTAGGTTTAAAGCAGCTTTCCGCAACGTTTTGTTAACAGGGAGAGATTTCTGATCATGGAGAGAAAAGAGATGTAACCGAGGATTACATTAGTAGTGTGAATGTTTGATCGCTAATGTCAGTTCGTTGAGGGAGTTATCGGCGGGCATGGGGTTTTCTTAAATAAAAAAGGACGGCAAAACGCCGTCCTCACTACCGTCCTGTCTCGCCGCGGCTATCAGGCTAAGCGTGGAAAGGTTGCCACTTTATGGTTCATCTCATGATCTTCCGTGCGCGGTGCCAGCGCCTGCAAATCTTTCAGGTAGCTTTCGCGCCAGTGAGAAATATCGTTTTCCCGCAATACCGCCATCATATCGTTATAGCGCGAGATGCGTTCGGTACGCGACATCGTCAGGGCTTTATCCAGCGCCGCCGCCACTTCGTCACGATCGTAAGGGTTGACAATCAGCGCCGAGGTAAGCTCATTCGCGGCACCCGCAAAGCGCGATAACACCAGCACGCCGGGGTCATCCGGATCCTGCGCCGCAATATACTCTTTCGCCACCAGATTCATGCCGTCACGTAGCGGCGTGACCAGACCAACATCGGTCAGGCGGAAAATCTTCATCAACAGGCGACGATCAAAATGCTGGTTCAGGTAGTAGAGCGGCGTCCAGCCCAGCGTGCCATACTTACCGTTAATTCGCCCGGCTTCAGTTTCCAGCTGATGACGAATATCCTGATACGCCTGCACGTCGCCACGTGAGGTTGGCGCAATCTGCGAATAGCGAATATTGCCGCGATGTTCTGGAAAGTTCTCCAGCAGCGCTTCATAAGCCAGAAAACGCTCCGGTAGCCCCTTGGAATAATCCAGCCGTTCGCAGGCAATGATATTTTTCGCATCGCCCAGCTCACGCTTCATGGCGGCCATTTTCGGCGGCAACGGCCCTTCAGCCATCTCTTTGATACTTTCCGGCTCAATACCAATCGGATAAACCTCAGTAGCAAAGTCATTGCCAAAAGCACGGTGCTGCTTATCGCCTTTATTCTGAACCTGAGTCAGCAGTGACAGGCTGTCGAGAAATGCGGTGCGGTCGCTATCAGTCTGGAACCCAAGCAGATCGTAATCACACATCATCTGCAACAGCTCTTCGTGAGGCGGCAAAGCGTTGAAAATTTCCGGCGTAGGAAAAGGAATATGCAGGAAGAAGCCAATGCGATTATTCATTCCCAGTTTGCGACAGGCAGCTGCAAACGGCAGCAGATGGTAATCGTGGATCCACAGAATATCATCATCTTCCACCAGCGGTTGCAGACGTTCCGCCAGTAACTCATTGACGCGGCAATATCCTTCCCAGGCTTCACGCTGGTATTGCACCAGATCTAACCGATAGTGAAACGCGGGCCAGATAACCGTATTGGAAAACTGGCAATAATAGAGGTCGTAGTCGTTCTGACTCAGACCAAAAGAGGCATAAGTGATACCATCTTGCTTGACGATATCCAGCGGCTCTTGTTCTTCTTCAGCGATAGTGCTTATCTCACCATTCCAGCCAAACCACAGTCCACCTGTAGATTTCAGCGCATCCAGAATACCGACCGCCAGGCCACCAGCACTATTAGAACCATCGGGAACAGCGATACGGTTAGATACGACCACTAAGCGACTCATAACCTTGACTCCTTACCGAGGTTGTCTTGATCTAATTGTAATTTCATCTGTTCAAGCCAGCTGTAAACTTCATCAACATTTTTTAGCCGAAAGCGCGCCTGACTTGAACCCTCTCCGACCTTTACGGATAAGCCATTCATGGCATTAACCACACGAAATCCGGCTTCATCTGTCAGATCGTCACCAATAAACACCGGAATACGCCCGGCGAAAGGCGCTTCCTGCATAAAGGCGGCTATCGCTGCGCCTTTATCGATTCCCTTCGGTTTTAATTCCACCACGCATTTTCCCGGCTGCAGCGCCAGCATCGGAAAGCGTTGCACCATTGACTCTGCCAGTTGCAAAACCTGCGCCTGAAACTGTTCTGCCTGACGATAATGCAGGGCAAAAGCCATACCTTTAGTCTCAAGCTGCGTACCTGGCCAGTTGCTGATACTGCTGCTGAGGGTTTCATGCAATTGCGTCACTACCTCATCCGGCAAACTGATACGGTGCAGTTCACCTGTGGCATCGCGACGTTCAGCACCATGAACTCCAGCCAGCGGCGCGTAAAAAGGGGCAGCCAACTGATCCAGTTGCTCAACTGGCCTGCCGGAAATCAGCGCTACCGCCCCGTGGCTCAAAGTGGATAACGCTTGCAGTGTGGCGCGAACCGTTGCCGGAATCGACACTTCATCGGGGCGCGGTTTGATAGCCGCTAAGGTGCCATCGACATCGAAGAAAAACGCGTAGAGGCCGCCACTTAAAGAAGGGAAACCTTCGGATTCTCTGCTCACACTCTTCTCCCGATCTGCATCAGATTGCAGACGTTAATTTGATGATTAATCATTAGGATAAATAACGACTGAAATAATCCGATCAGGAAAATGTTCTGCATTGTCATGCCAGAATAAAATAGTTGCTGTCGGGGCAGAAATAAATTATTTATCGGCGAAAGAAAGCGGAAACAACAGGGCAACTGACGACAGGTGGTTGACTGCCAACTTTCTTTCCTGGTAATGCGCTCTTTCCTGGTACTGCGCTGCTTTTCTCCTGTCGCAGATCGATAATTTTTGCCTGCCTGATTCATTTTCTCTGACCAAATTGCGGATGACATCACAGTTCAGTATAGACCCTGTTCTGGCTTCTGCCAGAATGATGATAATTTAAGAGCATTCTGAAACAGCTGCGTCATGAAGAAATGATTTATCGACAAGTTTATCTTTAATTCTTGCCAGTTAATTATTACTGTATTTTTACCCCTTATTTACCGCTGCAGTTTAATAACCCACTTAATAATCTCGCATTATAGAATCATTCTTTCCAGTAATCATTTCACCCTTTCCTTTGCCGGATTTTAAAAAAAACAAAGCAATAAAAAGCATATCGTTTTTTACGCACATATTATTCCTGAAAAGCCGTTTCCAAACGGTGAATAACTCTGCACGATATTAATCTCATGCCGTTTTTCAACCGGCAAGCGTTTCAGGCTTTGCCCTTACCTCTGCGGGAAAAAATATGACGTTCAGAAAGAAGATACTGCGGAATTTTATTGTTGGCAGCGGTTGGGGTAAATCCAGTCTGTTGAAAGCCATCGGTGGTTTTTATGCCCGCCACTACCGGCAGCATCCGGCTGCATCAACAGCCGGTTAGCCAACCAGGCCCTGAAGGAAACCTCTCTTTAACGTCGATGCGCCAGCGAGCGCACCAGCCGATCGCCCAGCGTCTGCACCAGCTGCACCAGAACAATCAGCGTAACCACCGTGCCGATCATAATCTGATTATTAAAACGCTGATAACCATAACGAATCGCCAAATCACCCAGACCACCGCCGCCTATCACCCCCGCCATCGATGAAAAACCGATCAGCAGCACGGTGGTCAGGGTAATTCCCGCCAGCAAGGCCGGTAACGCTTCCGGCAGTAGCACTTTACTGACGATATGCCAGCCGGTGCCGCCCATCGACAAAATGGCTTCAATCCGCCCCTTATCAACTTCATCCAGCGCGTTTTCCACAATACGCGCGAAAAAAGGAAAGGCACCAATGGTAATGGGTACAATCGCGGCGGTGGTGCCGAGCGTGGTACCGATAATCAGCCGGGTAAAAGGGATCAGCGCAATCAACAGCACGATAAACGGCAAAGAGCGCCCGATATTGACCAGCCCACTTAACAGGCGATTAAGCGTAGCGGCCGGATGAATTCCCCCCTTGCGGGTGATAAACAGCACGATGCCCAGCGGCAGACCTATCGCCACCGTAAACAACGCTGCCACAACCACCATATAGAGAGTCTCCAGCGTGGCGTTCAGCATCAGATCCCAGAACGTTTCCCAGTCTACGCGACCGCGCATAATGCCCCCTCTCTGACGCCATGTTTACGTAAAAATGCCCTTTCCGCTTCGCGATCGTGCAACAACTGGCTACGCAGCTTCGACGACGGATCGAGCAGCAGCTGCCCAAGGGCGCCGCTTTCCACTACCCTGCCGTGTTCCAGCAGCGCGGCGTGATGACAAATACTTTTCACCACTTCCAGTTCATGGGTGATCAATACAATGGTCAACCCAAGCTGGCGATTAATGTCGTCCAGCAACGCCAGAATTGAGCCGGTGGTTTCCGGGTCCAGCGCACTGGTTGCTTCATCGCACAGCAGATAGTCCGGTTTCGCCGCCAGAGCGCGGGCAATACCAACCCGCTGCTTCTGGCCGCCGGACAGCTGCGATGGCCAGGCATCGCGCCGGTCACTGAGGCCGACCAGCGCCAGCAGTTCTGCCACCCGGGCCAGGCGCTCAGTTTTTTTTACTCCGGCGATTTCCAGCGGAACGGCGATATTCTCTGCCACCGTTTTGGCATGCAGTAAATTGAAATGCTGAAATATCATGCCGGTGCGCTGACGCTGAAGGCGCAACTCTGCCGCCGTCAGCGTCATCAGGTCGCGGCCATCCAGCATAATACGCCCGGAGGTCGGGCGTTCCAGCAGGTTGAGACAGCGAATCAGCGTGCTTTTACCCGCTCCGCTGCGCCCGAGGATGCCATAAATGGCACCATCGGGAATGGTCAGCGTGATATTATCCAGCGCCGGTCTTGGGTTACCGGCATAGATTTTCCCCAGCTGCTCAACGCTAATCATCTTATTTACCTGCTACCGGAATCACCGATCCCTGATAATTCTGTCGAATAAATTCCGCCACTTTTGGCGATTGCAGATCTTCAGCCAGCTTTTTAATCCGCGGATCGGCTGCCAGCTTAGGCGTCGTGACCAGAATATTGGCATACGGATTATTGTCTGCACTCTCCAGGCCTAATGCGTCTTTCGCCGGCACCAGCCCGGCTTCCAGCGCATAGTTACCGTTGATCACTGCCAGTTCAACATCATCCAGTGATCGCGGGATCTGCGGTGATTCAATTTCCAGAATTTTCAGCTGCTTCGGATTTTCCGCAATATCCTTCGGCGTAGCCTGGTGTTTAGCCGGATCGTTAAAACCGGCTTTAAGTTTGATTAATCCGTTTGCCTGCAACAGATAAAGTGCCCGACTCAGGTTAGTGACATTATTTGGCACCGCCACCGTGGCGTTATCCGGCACTTGCTGTAGCGAGGTGATTTTACGTGAGTAAATACCCAACGGTTCAATATGTACCGCGGCCGCCACAGCGAATGTCTGACCTAATGCCTTCTCCTGATCGCGCAAATAAGGTACGTGCTGGAAATAGTTGGCATCAACGTCACCATGCGCCAGTAATTCGTTGGCATTTACGCCACTGGTTAACTCAATAATTTTCAGATCCAGCGACGGGTCGATCTTCTTAACATATTGCAGGATCTCCGCATGTGGCACCGGATCGGCCGCCACCCGCAACGCTTCTGCCGCCATTGCAGTGGAGATCATATTTAACGACATGGCCAGACCAGCTATCACTACCCACGTTTTTTTCATTATTTATCCCTTATCAGCATCAGTTATTGTCGGTTTATTTCAGATAATCAGCGTAATAACGCTGCGCCACATCGGTATGTGAACGCAGACGTCCTTTCAGATAGTTCCAGCCGACATCACGCAGCAGCGGATTCAGCGGATCGCTGGCCGGCCCTTGTGCCAGCCGGGCAATATGCTCCGGCAGTTGAAATACCGGCACCACCGCGTCGAGCTGTGCGCCCAGGAAAAAAGCGATCGACAGCCGCTGCTGGCCGGCCGGTGGCGATATCACGCGATGTACGGTGGCACGCAAATAGCCATTGCTCGCCAGTTCCAGTAACTCACCGATATTCACCACAAAGGCTCCAGCAATCGGCACCGCATCGATCCAGCGATCGGGTTCAACTTCCACCTGTAAGCCGGGCTGGTGGTCCTGCAACAGAAAACTGAGGAAACCCGAATCTTTGTGCGCGCCTACGCCTTGCTGACTGGCGGACGCCGGTTGCCCCGGATAACGGATCAATTTGATATGTTCGTTAGGTTTATCACCGAACAACGGATCAAAGGCGTCGTCCGGCAGTTCCAGCGCCGCGGCAAACGCCCGCAACAGGCGCAGCGACATCTGCGTCATCTCTTGCTGCCAGCGTATTAGCGAAGACTTTAATTCCGGCAGCGCGGCCGGCCACTGGTTCGGCCCCTGTAAACGAAGCCATACCGGCGAGCTGGCATCCAGCGTCAAAGCTTCACGTTCCGCACCGATATCAAACTGTTCACGTAAGTCAGGCTGGCTGCGGGTGATTTCCGATCCGGGTCGGTTATAACCACGAAAATGCGGCGAATTAGCCATTGCCACCTGCGCTTTCTCTGCTTCATCCAGCGCGAAAAATTGTTGTGCTACCTGCTGCACCTGCTGCTGAAGCGCGGCATCAACGCCGTGATTGATTAAATAAAAGAAACCGATATCACGTGCCGCCTGGCTTAACTGACTGAGAAAAGCCTGACGTTGTCGGGCGCTGCCGTTTAATAAGGCAAAGTCCAGCACTGGCAAATTGGCTGAGGCGTTTAAACTCATACTGCGACTCCTGGCTTATAAGTTAGCGAAAAACTGCAATAGCTTAGAACTAAATTGCAATTTAAATCATCCATAAAGAACAATATGGAATAACCTGACAGGAAGTTGCGCACGCCACCAATAATCTTGTGTTCTAACTTATGACGATGTCTTTAATTCTGAGGAGGGAAAAATGAAATACTGCATCGAGGCGAGAATACGTCTTTAATTGATAACACTATTCATCGGACTGTGCTGATAACAGCACAGTCCGATATGATGACTAAACAGCGTTTATTACGGCGGTAATCACCCCAGAAAAGGGTTTAGCGGCGCGGCACTAACGATAATATACCGCTATATACTGGCCGCCGACCTGTTCGATGGTCACCGGGGTATCAAAGATCGCTTCAAGGGTTAGAGAATTCATAATCTGCTGCGGCGTGCCGCGATAGATTACCTCTCCTTGCTTCATCGCAATAATATGGTCGGAGTAAACCGAAGCGAAATTGATATCATGAATCACCAGCACAATGGTTTTTTGCAACTCATCCGCCGCCCGGCGCAGCTGCTTCATCATTGCCACACTGTGTTTCATATCAAGATTGTTTAGCGGTTCATCCAACAGCACATATTTGGTGTCCTGGCATAACACCATCGCCACATAAGCGCGCTGCCGCTGTCCACCCGATAACTCATCCAGATAACGATCTTTTAACGGCAGCAAATCAAGAAACGCCAGCGCGGTTTCAATATGCTGAAGATCGTCTTTAGTCAGCCGGCCACGGCTGTAGGGATAACGGCCAAAACCGACCAGATCGTAAACCGTCAGGCGGCTGGTAAAGTGATTCTCCTGACGCAGCACCGACAGCATCTTTGCCAGCTGGTCACCGGATGTAGTGGCAACATCCAGCCCGCTGATGCTCACGTTGCCAGCATCCGGCGTCAGCAGGCGGCTGATAATCGATAACAGCGTCGACTTACCGGCGCCATTGGCGCCAATAATCGAGGTAATCCCGCCTTCAGCAATGCGCTCATTAATCTGATTCAGTACCGGCGTTTGCTGGTATTTTTTAACCACACCGTTTATTTCAATCACAACTTAGCCTTTTTGATCAAAAGGTAAAGGAACAGCGCCCCGCCGGTAAATTCAATCACTACCGACAGCGTGCCTGCCATACTAAATACCCGCTCAAGAATTAGCTGTCCACCCACTAACGTAATAATGCCGGTCAGCACCACGCCGGGCAGCAAATATTCATGACGGTGCGAGCCAATCAGTTGATAAGTCAGGTTAGCCACTAACAAGCCGAGGAAGGTCAGCGGCCCCACCAGCGCGGTGGAGACAGCCACCAGCAGCGAGACCAGCAGCAGAATCACCACCACCTGCTTCTGATAAGCCACGCCAAGATTAATCGCGGTATTGCGCCCAAGCGCTATCACATCCAGCACGTGGCGCATCCGCCAGATTGCCAGCGCAATCAGCACCGTCAGCACCGCTGCCACGGCAATAATTTCTGGCGCAGCACGGGTAAAGGTGGCAAAAATACGGCTTTGCAGAATCGCGAACTCGCCCGGCGACAACAGGCGTTGCAACAGATTAGAGACACTGCGAAACAGCGTGCCGCACACCAGCCCCACCAACAATACCTGATGCAAATTGATGCCAACACCGGTCAATAACCAGCGATAGAGCAGGACAGAAAACACCACCAGCAGCAGCGCTTCGCAAAGAAATTTGCCCGTCACGCCGAAGATGCCGAACCCGTCCGCATCAACAAAAAATATCATGGTGGTCTGGATCAGAATAAACAGCGCTTCAAGCCCCATCACCGAAGGGGTGAGAATGCGGTTATTGGTGACGGTCTGGAACAGTAAGGTGGCGACACCGGAGGCAAACGCCACCAGCAGCATGGTGGCTAAAATCAGCCCGCGATGCACCAGAATATACTGAATATTGCCACGCAGATTAATGGTCATAAACAGCACGATTGCCGCCAGCGCCACTGCAGCAAGCAGAATCAAGCGTCGGGCCGGTAAACTTAAGCTGTGCCGCTTTGCCACCACGCGCGGGTTTGAGGATGAGGAATTAACCTGCATGGCGTTTTGTCCTCAGTATTAAGATCAGAAAAACCAGCGCGCCAATTACCCCGAGGATAACGCTGGCCGGGATCTCAAACGGATAACTGATTAAGCGCCCGATGATATCGCACAGCAACACCAGCGCACCGCCGCACAACGCCACCCAGGGAATAGTCCGCCGCAGGTTGTCGCCCATCGCCATACTGACAATATTCGGCACAATCAGCCCAAGGAATGGCAACACGCCGACCACCACCACCACCACGCCGCAGATCACGGCGATGATTGCCATACCGGTCAGCATCACCTGCTGATAATTAATCCCGACGTTAATGGAAAAATCGCGGCCCATTCCGGCCACGGTAAAACGATCGGCGATCAACATTGCCAGCAGCGTCAGCACGCCAACAATCCACAGCAGCTCATAGCGCCCCTGTATAACACCGGAAAAATCGCCAGAATCCCAGCTGCCGAGCGATTGCAGCAGATCAAATTCCATCGCCAGGAAGGTGGTTACCGCACTGAACACCGCCCCGAGCATAATGCCGGTCAACGGTACCATCAGCGGCGATTTAATCCGCATCCGTTGCAACAGCAGCATAAACAGCGCGGTGCCGCCGAGGGCAAACAGCGTGGCAACCACCATTTTTACCAGCACCGAGGCGGACGGGCTGAAAATCATTACCAGCAGCAGGCCAAGACTGGCTGACTGGGTGGTACCGGCAATTGAGGGTTCAACGAAACGGTTCTGCGTCAGCATCTGCATAATCAAACCGGCTACGCTCATGGCGCTGCCGGCCAGCAGCAGCGCCACGGTACGCGGCACGCGGCTGATTAAAAAGATGTCACGCATATCAGGATCTGACCAGAAGCCGCTGAGCGTCATATGGCTGGCGCCGACGCACAGACTCCATATCATCAGGCCCAGCACCACCGCCAGGCCTGTTACATACTGAAAGGTTTTCATCAGCGGAAATTACTGTCCCTGCGTTGCCTGATCCAGCGTGCTGCTGATTTTATCCATCAGCTGGCTGTAACTCTGCACCCCACCGGCGATATACAGTGAAGCGGAGTCGAGATAAACGATATGCTTATTCTTCCAGGCATCAGTTTTCGCAATCAGCGGGTTATCCAGCACCTGTTGTGCGGACTGTCCTTCATTACGGCCAATGGCATTATCGCGGTCCAGCACGAACAGCCACTGTGGATTGGTTTGCAGAATAAACTCAGAAGAGACCACGTTGCCGTGGCGACCGGTCTGGGTGAAATTCGCGGCGGGTTTAAAGCCCAGCACATCAAACACAAAACCAAAACGTGAGCCTGGGGTGTAAGCAGACATTTTGCCGCCGCTGATCATCACCACCATCGCGCTACCGGCATTGGCGGATTTTGCTTTAACCTCGGTAATTTTCTGATTGAAGTTATCGAGTAACGTTTTCGCTTCCTGCTGCTTATCAAAAATTAACCCCAGTTGTTCAGTGCGTTCTGTCAGGCTGTCGACAAAATGCTGGCTGTCGATATCAAGGGCAATGGTCGGTGCAATGGCGCTGAGCTTATTATAAGCATCGCGCGCGCGGCCACCGGCAATAATCAAATCAGGTTTCGCGTTGCTCAGGGCTTCATAATCCGGCTCAAACAGCGTACCGGCGTTGAGATACTCCTTGCCGCTGTATTTCGCCAGGAACGGGGGAAGATGAGTACTGTTTTGCGGTACGCCAGCCACCGGAATATTCAGCGCATCGACGATATCCAGCGTCGAAGGATTCAGTACAATCACCTTTTTCGGATTGACCGGCACCTTAGTGGTTCCCTGCTCATGCTTAATACTGACGGTGGCTGATTCCTTTGCTTCAGCGGATGCATTGTCACAACCTGTGAGAATCAAACTCGCAGCAACCAGCGACGAAGCTAACGCAAAATGTAATTTCATTTTCTCTCCTGAAAAGTGAAGGCATGTAACAGCGAATTAAAATGCAAACGATTCGTATTACGAAGTGTGACAATCATACGCGATTGACGCAGATAATAAACATTTCCCTTAGACGTCAGTGTTTTTTTAGCCGCGAAATTGATGTAACACGCCAATTCTGCACAATTTTCTCCTTACGACCTTCAATCGGCTAATTCCCTGAATCCAGTCAGAAAATTTGTACAACCCTACTTTTTATGATGATTTATCCATCAATCATGGAGATTTTGTGAAGTTTAACTTTCATGACTACAAATGGAAATAATTATCGTTATCATAATCGTTCAATAATATATCTTTACAATATCAGGGATAATTTCCATGGTTCACACAACCTCTTGCAAAATGAGGCCTGGAGCAATACTTCTGGCGGGTTTACTGAGCGGAAACAGTTATGCCGCAGCAGATGTAACCAGTGATGAAGCGGAGATGGTGGTTCAGGCACCGGCAGAAGTTCAACTCAAACAACAACCGGGCGTCTCGATCATTACGGCGAAGGATATTGCTAAAGATCCTCCAATAAACGATCTCTCTGATATTATTCGCAAAATGCCGGGTGTTAATCTGACCGGCAACAGCGCCAGCGGCAGCCGTGGCAATAACCGCCAGATTGACATTCGCGGTATGGGGCCCGAAAACACCCTGATTCTGATCGATGGCGTGCCAACTACCTCGCGTAACTCGGTGCGCTACAGCTGGCGCGGCGAGCGCGATACCCGCGGTGATACCAACTGGGTACCGGCGGAAATGGTTGAACGCATTGAAGTTCTGCGCGGCCCCGCTGCGGCCCGCTATGGTTCCGGAGCCGCTGGCGGGGTGATTAATATCATCACCAAACGCCCGACCAATGACTGGCACGGCACACTTTCTCTGTTTACCAACTAGCCGGAAGATGACAAAGAAGGCGCGACCAAACGCGCAAACTTCAGCCTGAACGGCCCACTGGCCGGTGACGCACTGACGATGCGCCTGTATGGCAATATCAACAAAACTGACGCCGACGCCTGGGATATCAATAATGCGCATAACGGCTCTTATGCCGCGGGTAAAGAGGGCGTGCGCAATAAAGATATTAATGCCCTGCTGTCGTGGAAAATCACCCCAACGCAAATTGTCGATTTCGATATGAGCTACAGTCGCCAGGGCAATATCTATGCTGGCGATACTCAGTACAGCAACAGCAACGCCAGTCCAAATAATCTGGTTGAATCGCTATACGGTCAGGAGACCAATCGTCTCTACCGCCAGACTTACGGCATCACGCATAACGGCATCTGGGACTGGGGCCAGTCGCGCGTTGGCGTTTACTACGAAAAAACGAATAATACCCGCCTGCAGGAAGGTTCTACCGGGCGCGTTGAAGGGATGATTAACGGTGATGAATTCCAGACCAGCCGACTGGAAAATGTCCGTACCAGCGGTGAAATCACCCTGCCGCTCGATCTGTGGTTAGAGCAAACCGTAACGCTCGGCGCCGAATGGAACCGTGAACAATTAAACGACCCGGCGTCGATGCAGGTTACTGATGCCACCGGTATTACCATTGGGGGCATCTCTGGCGATCCTGCGGGCCGCAGCGCGAAAAACAGCGCTGAACTGAGCGCACTCTATTTTGAGGACAACATAGAAGCCACGCCGGGCACCAACCTGATTCCCGGCCTGCGTTTTGACTATCACAGCAAATTTGGCAGCAACTGGAGTCCGAGCCTGAATATTTCGCAGGCGCTAACCGACCACGTTAAAATTAAAGCCGGTATCGCGCGGGTATTTAAAGCGCCGAATCTTTACCAGTCCAGCGACGGTTATCTGCTGGCAACCCGTGGTAATGGCTGCCCGAATGATATCGCCGCTAATGGCTGCTACTTAATGGGCAACAGCGATCTGGACCCGGAAGTCAGCATCAACAAAGAGATTGGACTGGAGTATAGCGAAAACGATTTTAGCGCCGGGATAACCTATTTCCGTAATGATTACAAAAATAAAATCGTTTCAGGCACTGATATTATTGGCTATGCCTCCAACGATTATAACATCCTGCGCTGGGAAAACGGCGGTAAGGCGTTAGTTGAAGGGCTGGAAGCAAATCTGACGGTTCCACTGGTTAAAGAGAAGCTTAACTGGCGCACCAATGCGACTTATATGATTACGTCGGAAAATAAAGATACCGGTAATCCGCTGTCGGTGATTCCTGAGTACACCATTAATACAATGCTCGACTATCAGGTGACCGATAAGTTATCTGCCAATCTGAACTGGACCTTCTATGGACGGCAGAAACCGCGTGAATACGTGGAAATTCGTAACGAAGTCGACGCGCTGTCAACCAACCAGCTTGGCGCCTATGCGGTAGCCGGTATCGGTTTCAATTATGATTTAGTAAAAAATCTGCGTCTGAATGCCGGTATCAGCAACCTGTTTGATAAACGCGTCTGGCGTGACAATGAAGGGGCATCAACCTATAACGAAGCGGGCCGTGCTTATTATGCTGGCGTAACAATGTCGTTTTAAACGCTAAAATCACTCTGTTAATATCACCTGCCTGCAATCGCGCCTCATTTCTTTCGATGTGAGGCGCGAGTCAGTTAAAGCCCGTCAGCTACGATGCTTGTCCCGCTCCACATGCATAATCAGCGTAAAGCGATCTTCCGGGTGTATCGTTTCGGACACCACAATATTTTCACCACTCTCGTCACGATAAAAACGGGTAATTTTTAACGCCGGTGTGCCCGCACGTGCATTAAGTTGCTGCGCCAGCGTTTCTGACAGTAACACCGCCTGTACTCGCTGCTCAATTGCGGCAATATGCCGCGCGAACTGCTGCTCGATTAGCGAAGCGATCAGCTCCTGGCTTTTCGCCTGCGCTGCCGGTATCACTTCAGCATAGCGTTCATCGGCATAGACATCGGTCCAGCAAATCGGCGTGCGTCCATGCTGCTGATCGACCCGGATGCTCGACACGCAAAAGTAGTGGCCGCCAGGCTGAATTTCCAGCCGACAGGCTTCGCTGGTATCGGCGACAAAGTGCCGAATCTGCTGAATGCTGCGGGTTTGCGTTTCAGCCAGATGCGCCAGATCAGACAGCGATCCCAGTGCCTGTGAATAACCGGTATACGGCTTGCTGGCTTCCACCCGCGTCCCTACTCGTTTCCTGCGCGACACCAGCCCCTGCTCCTGCAACTTGAGAATAGCGGCGCGTACCGTATGTCGGCTGACATTATATAGCTCACACAGCTCAAACTCGGTCGGCAGCAGGCTACCAACCGGATAGGTGCCGCTGGCGATGGCTTCGGTCAGATCTTCAGCAACGGTGGAATAACGTGTCTGGCTCATACTTTTGACAATCCCTGCTCATTGAAGATTGACAGTATATCAGCAATGGCATATCTGTAATGTACGTACATATTAAAATGTACGGACATTAATTACGGAGTATCGCCTATGTCCAGCACAGTTTATGACTCGTCACTGTTCAAAAATATGTTTGCTACCGCAGAGATGAGAGCGGTTTTTTCCGATCAAAGCCTGATAGAACGCTATATCGAGAGCGAGATAGCGTTAGCCAAAGCAGAAGCGAGCTGCGGCGTCATCCCGGACGAAGCGGCAGAAATTATTGCGCAACGCGCTCGTTATTCCGCGCTCGACTTGCCGAAAATGCAGCATGAAACTGAAATTGTTGGTTATCCAATTCTGCCGCTGGTTGAGCAACTGTCGGAAATTTGCGGCGAGGCAGGTCGCTACGTGCACTGGGGAGCCACCACTCAGGACATTATGGATACCGCCGTGGTGTTACAAATCCGCAGTGCGCTGGAGATTGTTGGCCGCGATATCGACAGCGTACGCGAGCTGTTACGAAATTTAGCCCAGCGCTATCGTGATACGCCGATGGCCGGGCGTACCCATCTGCAGCAAGCCCTGCCGGTGACCTTTGGTTATAAATGCGCGGTATGGCTCAGTATGTTCGATCGCCACGCGCAGCGTCTGCAACAGCTACGCCCGCGAGTAGAAGTGGGACAGTTTGCCGGTGCCGCTGGCACCCTCGCCTCACTCGGCGACAAGGGGCTGGAAGTACAGCAGGCAATGATGGCTGAATTGCAGCTGGGCGTACCACAGGCCACCTGGCATGTTGCGCGCGACGGATTTGCAGAAACGGTAAATTTTTTAGCAATGGTTACCGGTTCATTAGGAAAAATTGCGCTCGATATCATGATGATGATGACCAGCGAACTGGGTGAAGCCTACGAACCCTTTGTGATGGGTCGTGGTGCCAGCAGCACGATGCCGCAAAAGCGCAATCCGATCTCCTGTGAGCTGATTTACGCCGCTGCCAAAGGTGTCCGCCAGCAATCTGGCCTGATGCTGGATGCGATGATCCAGGACTTTGAGCGCTCAACCGGCCCGTGGCAGGCAGAGTGGATAGCGATTCCCGAATCATTCCTGTTGAGCGCCGCCGCACTTGAGCAGGCGAAATTTATGCTGTCGGGCCTCGATGTCCGCACAGAGCGGATGCTGGAAAATCTTAATCTGACCCAGGGGCTGATCGTTGCCGAAGCGGTAATGATGGGGCTGGCACCCTTATTTGGTCGCCAGGCGGCACATGATGTGGTGTACAAAGCCTGCCGCATCGCCAATGAGCGCAATATCAGTCTGCATGCTGCACTGATTGAGCAGGGAATCGTCACTGAAAAACTCAGTTATCAGGCGCTGGAAAGGTTAACAACACCGGCCAACTACCTCGGTCTGGCACCACAAATGGTCGACCGTGCGGTGGCCATTAGCGAAAAGATTTAAGCGCTGACTCTCAGCCAGAGGCTGCCTGTCATCAGGCCTCTGGCGACCCTACACTGCTGATAAAAAAAAGAGATCAATACCATGTCCTCTACAGCAAAAAAACCTTTCTGGCATGACCTGACATTTCAGGTGATTGCCGCGATGATTATCGGTATCGGTTTTGGCTTTATTTTCCCTGAAACCGCGGAAAAATTTAAAATACTCGGTGATATCTTTCTTAAGTTGATCAAAACCGCCGTCGCGCCGCTGATCTTCTTTACCGTGGTGCACGGTATTGCTTCAGCGGGCAATATCAAACAGGTCGGCAAGGTGGGTTTACGCGCGCTGATCTATTTTGAAGTTATCTCCACGCTGGCACTGTTGCTGGGGCTGGTCAGCGGTAACCTGTTGAATATCGGTGCCGACATGTATGGTGCACATGCCACCTCGGGCACTACGGCGGCCGCTACCGCCGCCATCGCCAAAGGCCATGTTCCTGGCGGCACGCTGGAGTTTATCCAGAGTATTTTTCCGGATAACTTTATTGGTGCCTTCGCCGGAGGACAGCTGTTGCAGGTGCTGATTATTGCGGTGCTGTTCGGTTTTGGTCTGCTGGCGCTGAAGCAAGAGCGCCGGGTGGTGATCGAAGACGGTATCAACCGTATCTCCGAGTGCTTCTTCGAATTTATTAACCTGATTATGCGTCTTGCGCCGTTGGGCGCCTTCGGTTCAGTCGCCTATGCCGTTGGCAGTAACGGCTCGGCAGTATTACTGTCGCTGGCCAACCTGGTAATGATGTTCTACAGCGTGGTAATCCTCTTTATTTTTGTGGTGCTTGGCACGGTGTGTCGGCTGTGCGGTTTCAGCCTGTGGCGCTTTTTGCAGTACATTAAAGATGAAATCTTTATTGTTATTGGTACTGCGTCTTCCGAAAGCGCTCTGCCCCGCCTGCTGCAAAAACTCGAGCGCTTTGGCTGCTCGCGTCAGAGCGTTGGTCTGGTGCTGCCGACCGGTTATGCCTTCAATCTTGATGGCACCTCAATTTATATGTCGATGTGCGTGCTGTTTATCGCCAATGCTTATGGCGTGCCGATGAGCTGGGAACAGCAGCTCGGCGTGCTGGTAATTATGTTATTGACCTCAAAAGGTGCAGCGGCAGTTTCCGGCGGCAGTTTTGTGGTGTTTGCCGCCACCGTTACCACCGTGGGGCACCTGCCGGTTGAGGGGCTGGCACTGCTGTTTGGTGTTTACCGTTTTATGTCGATGGCAATTGCCACCTGCAACACCATTGGCAATAGCGTCGCTACCGTGGTGATCGCCAAATGGTCGGGAGAATTTTCCGAAAACACCGCACGGCAAGAGTATCAACGGGTACTGGGACGTAAACCTGAGGCCTCGCTGTAACGCCGCTGGCTGTTGAGTGGCATTTGCTATGATGCCCCCGGACAGCATCCAGTGCCTGGTGGTCAGCTTCCCTCTGCGACTACAATGTGATAACAGATTTATCCAGAGTGCTTATCCTGTCACTAACAGGATAAGCGATCACCATTCGGGAGTTTGAGCATGGCTATTGAATACGCAACGATTGCAGGCGGCTGTTTCTGGTGTACTGAGGCAGTATTTAAAGATGTGATCGGCGTGGAGACCGTTGAAAGCGGATATATCGGTGGTCACACCGCTAACCCAACTTATGAAGAAGTGTGCACCGGCACCACCGGTCATGCGGAAGGTATCCGCATTGGTTTTGACCCGGAAAAACTTAACTACGGCGATCTGCTTGATATCAGCTTTGCCACCCATGATCCGACACAGCTGAACCGCCAGGGCAATGATATCGGCACGCAATATCGTTCGGCGATTTTCCCTGCTGATGAGGCACAACGTCAGGAAGCCGAGGCGGCCATTCAGCGCGCCCAGCAGGATCATCAGCAGCCAGTGGTGACGACTATAGAAAGCGGCGAATGGTATCCGGCGGAGAACTATCATCAGGATTACTGGAGCGGTCGTGGTCAGCAAAATGGTTATTGTATGGCGGTGATTCCACCAAAATTACAAAAGCTGCGTAAAAGCTATGCCAACCGGGTTAAATCACTGAATCAATAATAATTATGCCCCACATTTGTGGGGCTATTTTCTGCTGCGCAATCTCAGCTGGTTACAGCTTAACCGAATATAACGAAAGGGAAAAAATCTTCTTGACCGTTTCCCTGCGACTCCCTATAGTAGCGCCCCGTTAGCCCTTACGGGATAACAAAAAATTGGTGAGGTGTCCGAGTGGCTGAAGGAGCACGCCTGGAAAGTGTGTATACGGCAACGTATCGAGGGTTCGAACCCCTCTCTCACCGCCATATTCGATAAAAAAGCTCGAACTTCGGTTCGGGCTTTTTTGTTTTTGAAGAAAGCAGTTATCAACCTGAAACGCTGTGGTTAACGTTCGTTATCTACCGGCATCCATTGTTGTGTCAGCCTGACCAATTTATCATCCAGTGCATCATATAAAATTTTCTTTTGATACCCTTCTGCCATTAATCTGGCATATAAATCATGCTGCTCACGGGTGCGGTGATGACCATCAGGCATTTCCGCCATCAGACGTTTTAATTCTTTTAATTCTTCATCCAGTTTCATCCAGGGAGCAAGTAACCCATCCAATTCTTCCCTCTGCTCACCGGTTAAAATAAACTCCTGGCCGTTTACTGTCGTAGTAATATTATCCGCGTTACTCCCGGATAATTTCGGCGCAGGATGCTCAATGCTGGTAAATTGTTTGAGATTGCCGTTCTCTGCGGATGTTTGCAAGCAACTGAAAAAATCTTCGAATGCTGCACAACTATTCAGCGTCTGTGGCAGAGCATCGCTGATTTCAATATGGGACTGCTCCATACTAAAGCCATCATTACGCCCCAGATAGCTAAGGGTAAAAACAGCACTGACTTTGTTATCCGTCGTCACGGCTAAAGATAACACCTGCAGATTTTTTTCCTCCATATAGTTTTTTAATGCCTCAGCATTATTTGTCTGGAATGCGACCGCCAAATTTGCCGGCAGAGGCCGCAGCATTTTATTATCCGGCGGCTGGCCCAATAATTTTTTGACGTTTTGATGTTCCGGAGAAGCTGGCTTAACGCTTTCATAAATCGAACGAGAATGGCTATTAATCGGCACACTGGAATTTGTTACGCTTAGCGGTGGCATGAACTTTCCTCTCTCATAAAGTTGCAAAAGACAAGTTACATGCTCTTGTTGATCGTTTCTTACAGAATCAGACTTTTTAACAATGTGATTAATCAGATTTTGTTTCACTGACAGCGGCTGAAATATCGTGTAAAAAAAAGCCCGGACGTGAGGCCGGGCTTTTGCGGCTACAGATTAACTCACTCAACTATAAGCGTGCAGCGTGCGCTGACAGAGCAGCGAACGCACACAATCATTTTTCCCAAAACGCACGATGCCAATCATCTCATCTTCCTCAAAGCGCGCTAATGCATCGCTGAGGCCTGACTGCACGTTAGACGGTAAGTCACACTGGGTGATATCACCGTTGACGATAACCGTCACGTTTTCCCCAAGGCGGGTCAGGAACATTTTCATCTGCGCGGCGGTGACGTTTTGCGCCTCATCAAGGATCACCACGGCGTTTTCAAAGGTGCGCCCGCGCATGTAGGCAAAGGGCGCAATTTCGACCTTACCGATTTCAGGTCGCAGGCAATATTGCATAAAAGAAGAACCCAGACGTTTAACCAGAACGTCATACACTGGCCGGAAATACGGTGCGAATTTCTCTGAAATATCACCGGGCAAAAAGCCCAGGTCTTCATCCGCTTGCAGTACCGGACGCGTAACAATAATCCTTTCGACATCCTTGTGAATCAGGGCCTCTGCCGCTTTCGCAGCACTGATCCAGGTTTTACCGCAACCTGCTTCACCGGTCGCGAAGATCAGTTGTTTCTTTTCTATGGCATGGAGATAGTGTGCCTGAGCTTCATTCCTGGCTTCAATCGGTGAGTGATCGCGCGAGTCGCGCGCCATACCAATAGAGTCCAGCCCACCCATTTGCACCAGCGAGGTGACCGATTCTTCTTCACGCTGACGATGACTGCGTGAATCGCTACGAAGCACACGTTTTGCTTCACGACGAGCTTTGATCACTGCTTTCTGTCTTCCCATAGTGGCACCTTACAGTTGGTTTCATTTCCCGCTTCTCTTTCAGCAGAGAGGCGATTACGTGAACGCTTTAGAGGTTTTGGCTTCCTTTTAAGCCTTGAATAGCCATTGAAAAAAGTGCGTACAGAGGCCAGAGCGTATTACGCACCGGAAAACGAGTAACGTTTTGATAAAGCGTCTGGAAAGAGAAAAAAGAAGAGAATATTATTGAGAGAGAAACACCCTCGCGAGGAAAAGCGCTTAAAAAGGTATTGAGATTTGAGTATCCATGAACAACTTTTCCCATTCGCGATCTCCATGGTGAAACTTAAACACATCTGACTACCGCTGTGATTAAAGTGCAACAGATCTTCAGTTGAATGCAACAATTATTTTACTTCGCCCGCAGTAAAAAAAAGCTTATTACCATTGCGGCAATAGGCATTAAATGTTTTGCTGATAAAAATCATGCAGTTAAAATTAAATACCCCAAGCGAAGCGGCTGGATAATTTGCTAAAAAATAGTTGGCGGCTTGCGAACGCAGCCGCCAGATTTGATTAAAAAATAGCCTGCCAAAGCAGCCAGAATAATAAATATCAGGCCTCAAGTAGCGCCTGCGCCAGATAATGTTTCTCATCGACCACACCCGGCAAAGCGAAAAAATAACCGCCGCCAACCGGCTTGATATACTCTTCCAGCGCCTCACCGTTCAGGCGTTGCTGCACTGCCAGAAAACCTTTCTCTAAATCATGCTGATAGCAAACAAACAGTAATCCCATTTCCAGCTGGCCTGACTGAGAAACACCCAGCGAATAGCTGTAGCCGCGACGCAACATCAGGCTACTTTGCGTTGCCGCACTGCGTGGATTGGCCAGCCGGATATGCGCATCCAGCGAAATCACTTCACCATCCGGATCGTTGCTGTAGTCCGGCACATCGTGCTCATTCTGCATCCCCAGGGGTGCACCGCTGTGTTTTTCGCGGCCAAATATGGTCTGCTGCTCACTCAGCGGCGTGCGGTCCCAGAATTCGACGCGGAACTGAATAATCCGCACTGCCTGATAACTGCCGCCGTGCGTCCAGTCCGGTTCACCCTGCCCGGCCCCCACCCACAAAATATTGTCCATTAGTGGCCGATCGGCAGTATCAGGGTTAGCGGTGCCATCTTTAAAGCCCAGCAGATTAATCGGCGTCTCTTTGCCCTGACTGCGCGCCGCATGATTGGAGATAAACCCTTCGCGACGCCAGCGCACACTGAGCAAATCCGGCGAATGCTTGATGATATCGCGCAGTGCGTGAATCACCGTATCGTTAGTGTTGGCGCAAATCTGCAGCAGCAGATCGCCATGACACAGGCGGGCATCCAGCGCATCGTTAGGAAAACGCGTCATGGTTTGCAGCTTCAGCGGCTTAAGATGTGCCAGACCGAAGCGCTCATCAAACAGCGAGCTGCCCAGCGACACGGTAATGGTGAGATTATCAGGAAAGATCGTGTCACCGAGGATCCCAGAGTCCATCGGCGGCAACTGCGGATTGGTCACCAGCGGCGCTTTACCCCCTTTGGTTAAAAAGGCTATGCGCTGTGTCAGCAGCGTAAACAGCCGCCGCAGATCGTTTTTATCACTGGCCAGCACGTCAAAAGCCACCAGCATCATTGCCGCCTGTTGCGGCGTAACGATGCCGGCCTGGTGAGTGCCGTAGAAAGGCTGCTCTTCGCTGCGAACGTTGGGCGGCAACGCGCCGGGTGAAAAAGTCTGCTGCTGTTTCGCCGTCGCGGCGGCCACCGGACAGCCGCCACCGACAGCCAGAGCACCACTCAGGATGCCCATCCCTTTCAGTAACCGCCGACGCGACGGCAGCGCCGCATCATCCTGTTTTGCCATTTCTGATTAATCCAGACCTAAAGTACCGCGCAGCAGCGAAAGATCCTCGGCCAGTGCCGTAATCGGACCTTTTAACGCATTACGATCGGCAGTCGTTAATTTATCGTATGGCTGATAGCCCTGCTCAGTGCGGTATTTATCAAGAATAGCGTCGACTTTTTTGAAGTTAGCATCGATTTTCGCCAACAGTTGCGGATTCGCTTTTTCCAGCAGCGGCCGCAGCAGGCTGACGATTTTTTGTGCGCCATCGACGTTAGCGCGGAAGTCCCACAGGTCGGTGCGGCTGTAACGATCTTCCTCACCGGAAATCTTACTGGCAGCCACCTCTTCAATCAGGCCGGCTGCGCCACCAACCACTTTACCCGGCGGAAATGCCAGTTCGCTGATGCGGGTTTGCAGATCCAGCGTGTCTTTATATAAGCGGTCAGCGTACTCATCCATGCCTTTGGTGGTGTTGTCGGCAAACAGCGCTTTCTCCAGGCGGTGGAAACCGGTGAACTCAGGATCCTGCGCTTTTTTCTCGTAGTCATCTTCACGCGCATCAATGCTGCCGTCGAGGTCGGAGAACAGTTCAGCAATCGGCTCAATACGCTCATAATGCTGACGCGTCGGTGCAAACAGCGCCTTCGCTTTTTCGACATCTCCGGCTTTTACCGCATCGGTAAAGGCTTTAGTGCTGGCTACCAGCTGATCCACTTCTTTGGTGACATACACTTTATATTCGGCAATCGGGCCAACCAGTTGCAGTACATCTGGCTTGCCGTTGTTTGGCTGCACGCCGTTAGCCTTAACAATCAGTTTGCCTTTCGGGTTGCTGAGCAGGCCGCAGGTCATCTCATATTCGCCCGCTTCCAGATTAGCGGTCATTTTCTGGCTAAAACCCGGCGCAATATTTTCCCGCTCTTCCACCACCATCACCCCTTTCAGGATTTCCCACTCCAGCCCTTTCTGACTGTCATTTTTGATGATGAATTGGGTTTTACCGGCATTTACCGTTAACGTCATTGGATCGCACTGCTTATCATTAACGCTAATTTTTACCTGCGGAACGTCAGCAGCTTGTAGTGCTGTGGATGCAGCAGACACCGCCAGCAGCGCGACATACAGCGCCTTGCGGCGAAAACGAGTAGTCATATTATTTCCCTTTAAAGGTCATTTAACTGCGCGCCAGCAGACGCGCATTCAGCTGGCTTAGCGCGATGAACTCGCCGCTGAAGCCGCAGGACGTGCTGGCAGAAAGAACAGCAGCAGCGCCGGAATCAGATAGATAAAGTACACGGCCACCTCACTGAAGGTTGGCGTCTCCTGATACCCGAGAATGCCTTCGAGTAAGGTGCCAAACAGCGTATGAGTGGAAAGCGTGTTACTGAGATCAAAGGCGACAGCCTGAAAATGATTCCACAGGCCCGCTTCGTGAAAAGCGCGAATCGCTCCGGCGGCCAGCCCGGCGGCGACAAACAGAATAAGCAGGCTGCTCCATTTAAAAAACTTCGCCAGATTAAGGCGCACGCCACCCCAATAGAGCAGCATACCCAACACTACCGCGGTAGCGAGGCCCAATACCGCACCAATTGGCGGCGCAATACCGACATCCTGCTGGAAAGCCGCCAGCAGGAAAAATACCGATTCCAGCCCTTCCCGGGCGACGGCAAGGAACACCATCAGCACCAGTGCCCAGCCATTACTGCTGCCGCGTTGTAATGCGTGATCAACGGCGTCTTCCAGCTGCGCTTTGACGTTGCGCGACACTTTGCGCATCCAGAATACCATCCAGGTCAGAATGCAGACCGCCACCAGCGCCACTAACCCTTCAAACAGCTCCTGCTGTTTCTGTGGAAACTCACCGGTGGTTTCATTGATAAATACTCCCACCGCCAGACAGAGCGCCACGGCGATAACTACCCCGGCCCACATGGCAGGAAACCATTTCGCGCGCTGAGTGCGCTTCAGGTAGCTGGCAATCAGGCTGACAATCAGCGCCGCCTCCAATCCTTCACGCAGCATAATAAGAAAAGGAACGAACATGCCTGCCACCTTAAATGTGAAACGCGGTCAATGAGAGTAAAGAAGCGTAAAGCAGAAACGATATCGATTATCATTATCGCCAAATAAAATACAAGAGGTGGTCGCGTAATTTTGTTGATTTGCTGGGGTACAAAGCAAAAAAAGCCCCACAACGTGGGGCTTTTAACTGGGGCGCGGGTTTGCCCCTGACAGAACAGAACAACGGGAGCCGAAAACGGCTCACCGGCAGCAGATCAATCCGCTTTATATTCCGCTTCAGCCGCAGCAAACCGCTGCAGCGCAGCTTTGGACGGCGCACGCCCCATCAGGCTTACCAGCACAATGGCGATACAGGCAAAGGCGAAGCCAGGGATGATTTCGTACAGCCCCAGCCAGGCGTAATGTTTCCAGATCAGTACCGTTGCGGCACCGACAACCATCCCAGCCAGCGCGCCGTTACGCGTGGTACGCGACCAGCACACCGCAAACAGAACTACCGGCCCAAAGGCCGCGCCAAAGCCCGCCCAGGCATAGCTGACCAGTCCCAATACCCGGTTGTTCGGATCGGAGGCCAGCGCGATAGCGACGACCGCCACCAGCAATACCATCAGGCGACCGACCCACACCAGCTCGCGCTGACTGGCTTTTTTACGCAGGAAGCTTTTGTACAGATCTTCCGTCAGTGCACTGGAGCACACCAGCAGCTGACAGCTCAGCGTCGACATCACCGCTGCCAGAATCGCTGACAGCAGAATCCCGGCAATCCATGGATTGAACAGAATGCGCGCCAGCTCGATAAAGATACGCTCGGCGTTATCCGACACGCCAGCCGCCTGGGCCGGGTTGTTCTGGAAGTAAGCAATACCAAAGAAGCCAACCGCTACCGCACCTGCCAGGCACAGAATCATCCACGCCATACCAATACGACGCGCGGTGCGAATTGAACGATGGGAATCGGCCGCCATAAATCGAGCCAGGATATGCGGCTGGCCAAAGTAGCCCAGTCCCCAGCCCAGCAGCGAAACCACGGCGACAAAGTTTAGCCCTTTCAGCATATCAATGTTCTCAATGCTTTTGGCCTCAATCACTTTAAGCGAATCGCTGAATCCCCCCACCGCGAAAATCACCATTACCGGCGTCAGGATCAGTGCAAACAGCATCAGGCTGGCCTGCACGGTGTCGGTCCAGCTGACCGCAAGAAAACCGCCAATAAAGGTGTAGACGATAGTCGCCGCCGCACCGGCCCACAGCGCGGTTTCGTAACTCATGCCAAAAGTACTTTCAAACAGTCGTGCTCCGGCAACCACACCGGAAGCACAGTAGATGGTGAAAAATACCAGAATGATAATTGCCGAGATCACCCGCAGCAGCTTGCTGTTATCTTCAAACCGGCTGGAGAAGAAGTCCGGCAGCGTCAGCGCGTTATTATGATGCTCGGTCTGAACGCGCAGTCTGCCGGCGACAATCTTCCAGTTCAGCCAGGCACCGATAGTCAGGCCGATGGCAATCCAGCTCTCGGAAATACCGGAGATAAAAATGGCGCCAGGCAGGCCCATCAGCAACCAGCCGCTCATATCCGAGGCACCGGCCGATAGCGCAGTCACTACACTCCCCAGACTGCGGCCGCCCAGAATATAATCATCAAAGTTTTTTGTTGAGCGGTAAGCAATAAAGCCGATCAACACCATGCCAAGTATATAAACGATAAAGGTCACCATCATCGGTGTACTTACAGTCATCCTGTTTCTCCATTTATTATCGATTTTTGCAGAGCCATTATTTTTACCCTTTACACCACCGGAACGTGGCGGCGTCACATCTGTTTACCCCGAGGCGCGGTATCCTGCCGGAAACGTTTTCTGCGCACAATGGATTTAACACATCCGTTACCCCCAGTTCACCTGTAAACGTTCGCTAAAAGTCCAGAGGTTGCACCCGATCACAAAACCAATGGTTGCACCCCGTAACAACCCTGATAAAACCAGGTGTTTACGAGACTTAATCAACTGGCGAGCTTTTTGCAGCAATAAGCATGCCGCTTTGGCAGTGTTAACATTTAAGTGATTTTTCACAATGCCAGCTGGGTCACAATTAACACGGTTGCACTTAGTTGCAACATAAGTGATATTGCAGCTCATTAGCCTGGTAATCTATTTGAGGAGTGTTCAGGGCATGGCAACAACCACCATGGGTGTAAAGCTCGATGAAGCCACACGCGATCGTATCAAACTGGCCGCACAGAAAATTGATCGCACGCCGCATTGGCTAATAAAACAGGCCATATTCAACTATTTAGCTCATCTTGAACGAGATGATGCCCTGCCTGAGATCGCCACCGACAGCCAGATTAATGAGGGCGATGCGCTGCCGACAGAAGAGACGCATCAGCCATTCCTCGACTTCGCTGAACACATTTTACCGCAGTCGGTCACGCGTGCGGCGATTACCTCCGCATGGCGTCGCCCGGAGACCGAAGCAGTACCGATGATGCTGGAACAGGCGCGCCTGCCTGCCGCACTGGCGGAGAAAACTCATCAGCTGGCTTACTCGCTGGCCGATAAGCTTCGGCACCAGAAAGGGGCAAGCGGACGCGCTGGCATGGTGCAAAGCCTGCTACAAGAGTTCTCACTCTCCTCGCAGGAAGGCGTGGCGTTGATGTGCCTCGCCGAAGCATTACTGCGCATTCCCGACAAGCCGACGCGCGATGCGTTGATTCGCGACAAAATCAGTAACGGTAACTGGCAGTCACATCTCGGACGCAGCCCGTCGCTGTTTGTTAATGCCACCACCTGGGGACTGTTGTTCACCGGAAGGCTGGTGGCAACGCACAATGAAGCCAGCCTGTCACACTCGCTTAACCGCATTATTGGTAAAAGCGGCGAGCCGTTAATCCGCAAAGGTGTGGATATGGCGATGCGCCTGATGGGTGAACAGTTCGTTACCGGCGAAACCATCGCTGAGGCGCTGGCCAATGCGCGCAAGCTGGAAGAGAAAGGTTTCCGCTACTCTTACGATATGCTGGGTGAAGCCGCACTGACCGCCGAAGATGCCAAAGCCTATCTGCTCTCGTATCAGCAGGCGATTCACGCCATTGGCAAAGCCTCCAATGGCCGTGGCATTTATGAAGGCCCGGGAATTTCAATCAAACTCTCGGCGCTGCACCCGCGCTACAGCCGCGCGCAGTATGAGCGGGTGATGGAAGAGCTTTATCCGATCCTTAAATCGCTGACTTTACTGGCGCGCAGTTACGATATCGGCATTAATATTGATGCTGAAGAGGCAGACCGCCTGGAGCTGTCATTAGATCTGCTGGAAAAACTGTGCTTCGAACCGGAACTGGAGGGCTGGAACGGTATTGGCTTCGTGATCCAGGCCTATCTGAAACGCTGTCCGTTCGTGATTGACTCACTGATCGATCTGGCCCAGCGTAGCCGCCGCCGTCTGATGATTCGTCTGGTAAAAGGCGCATACTGGGATAGCGAAATCAAACGCGCCCAGATGGAAGGCCTGGAGGGATATCCGGTGTATACCCGCAAGGTGTATACCGACGTCTCCTACCTTGCCTGCGCCCGCAAATTGCTGGCGGTGCCTAATCTGATCTATCCACAGTTTGCTACTCATAATGCACAAACCCTCGCAGCGATTTATCAGCTGGCGGGCAATAACTATTATCCAGGTCAGTATGAGTTCCAGTGCCTGCATGGCATGGGCGAACCGCTGTATGAGCAAGTGGTGGGCAAAGTCGCCGACGGCAAACTGAACCGCCCTTGTCGTATCTATGCACCGGTCGGCACCCACGAAACGCTACTGGCCTATCTGGTGCGTCGCCTGCTGGAAAACGGGGCCAACACTTCATTTGTTAATCGTATCGCCGATAAAACCTTGCAGATTGAGGATCTGGTGGCCGATCCGGTTTCAGCCGTCGAGAAACTGGCGGCGACGGAAGGCGCAATAGGGTTGCCACATCCGAAAATTCCATTGCCGCGCGATCTGTACGGCAGCAAACGTCAAAACTCTGCCGGGCTGGATCTGGCCAATGAACATCGTCTGGCGTCGCTCTCCAGCGCACTGCTGAATAGCGCCTCACAACCGTGGCTGGCACAGCCGATGATTGACGGTGAGTTGGCCAGCGGTGAAACCCAGCCGATTATCAACCCGGCAGAGCCGACGGATGTGGTGGGTGAAGTGCGTGAGGCCAGCGAACAGGAAGTGTCCATCGCGCTGGATGCGGCCGTTAACGCCGGCCCGATTTGGTTTGCCACACCGCCGCAGGAGCGCGCGGCGATCCTTGAGCGTGCCGCCATCCTGATGGAAGGCCAGATGCAACATCTGATTGGTATTCTGGTGCGCGAAGCCGGTAAAACCTTCAGCAACGCGATTGCAGAAGTACGTGAAGCCGTTGACTTCCTGCACTACTACGCCGGTCAGGTACGCGATGATTTCGACAATGAAACCCATCGCCCGCTGGGGCCGGTCGTCTGCATCAGCCCATGGAACTTCCCGCTGGCGATCTTTACCGGGCAAATCGCCGCCGCGCTGGCAGCCGGTAATAGCGTGCTGGCTAAACCGGCAGAACAAACGCCGCTGATTGCCGCCCAGGCGATTCAAATCCTGCTGGATGCGGGCGTTCCACTGGGTGCCATTCAGCTGTTACCAGGGCGCGGTGAAACCGTCGGTGCACAGCTGACCGGCGATGAGCGCGTGCGCGGCGTGATGTTTACCGGCTCAACCGCCGTTGCCACTCTGCTGCAACGTAATATTGCCGGACGCCTTGATCCACAGGGCCGCCCTACACCGCTGGTGGCGGAAACCGGCGGTATGAACGCGATGATCGTCGACTCTTCCGCACTGTCCGAACAGGTGGTGGTGGATATCGTCGCCTCCGCGTTTGACAGCGCCGGTCAGCGCTGCTCGGCACTGCGACTGCTGTGTATCCAGGAAGATGTTGCTGAACACACGCTAAAAATGCTGCGCGGTGCGATGGCGGAATGCCGTATGGGCAATCCGGAACGCCTCTCAACGGATATCGGCCCGGTCATCGATCGTGAAGCAAAAGAGAATATCGACCGCCATATTCAGGCGATGCGCAGCAAAGGTCTGAAAGTGTACCAGGCGGCGCAGGAAAATCGTCAGGACAGCAAAGAGTGGGCGCAAGGCACTTTTGTGATGCCAACGCTGATTGAGCTGAATGCGGTCGAAGACCTGGATAAAGAGATCTTTGGCCCGGTGCTGCACGTGGTGCGCTTTAGCCGCAATACTCTGCCAGCGCTGATTGAGCAGATTAACGCTTCGGGTTATGGCCTGACGCTTGGCGTTCACACCCGCATCGATGAAACCATTAATCAGGTGACGCAAAATGCCAAAGTCGGCAACCTTTACGTCAACCGCAATATGGTCGGCGCAGTGGTTGGCGTGCAGCCGTTTGGTGGTGAAGGTCTGTCCGGCACCGGACCAAAAGCCGGTGGTCCGCTCTATCTGTATCGTCTGCTGTCGCATCGTCCCGATGACGCGCTGCAGATTACGCTGGACCGACAGGATAGCGAGCGTCCACTGGATGCCGCGCTGCGCCCAACGTTGCAGCAGGCCTATCAGGCACTGACGGAATGGATAAGCCAGCAGCAACCAGAACTGACAGCGGTAAGTCAGCGCTTTGGCCAGCTGGCGCAGGCCGGTACGCTGCGCCTGTTGCCGGGTCCAACCGGCGAGCGCAACAGCTTTGCCCTGCTGCCACGTGAACGCGTGCTGTGCCTGGCGGATAATGACCGCGACCGCCTGGTGCAGCTGGCCGCCGTCACCAGTGTCGGCAGCCGCGCGTTATGGCCGCAGCAACCAGAGTATCGTCAGCTGTTCGGGCGTTTGCCTGAAGCAGTACAACGCCATATCGACTTTGCAGCAGATGTCCTGGCGAAGGGCGAACACATTGAGGCAGTGATTTATCACGGCGATGCCGATCAGCTGCGTGAGCTGTGCGCCAGTGTCGCCGCTCGCGAAGGTGCCATTGTCTCGGTGCAAGGCTTTGCCCGCGGTGAAACCAATCTGCTGCTGGAACGCCTGTTAATCGAGCGCTCGCTCAGCGTCAATACCGCAGCAGCAGGCGGTAATGCCAGCCTGATGACTATCGGCTAACGCCACTGCGGTCTGGCCGTCGGCAAGCATTGCTGGCGGCCAGGCTTCCCACTAAACACGGCGTCTTTTTGTTGACGGCTCCAACCGATCAGCCGGTTGAGGCTTTAATCCTGCCGTGGTTTTTGCCTCAGAAACAGAGGTTTCCTTTTTAATATCCAGCGGATCGTAGCCTGGTCCATAATCCACCAGTAATTGCTGCCCTTTCTTCACCGGTTTGATGGTGACATACAGCGGGATTAAGTCGTCGATAAACAACAGAGCAATATTATTTCCTGCGGCCCCCGCGATGCCCGCTTCATTTAGCGGCGGCAGTTGATGCATTTGATTGGTATTGATCAACGCCAGACGATTCGAGTGCCGAAAAGCCGAAACAATCACCGCGTGCCCTTTAGCATCAGCCGGCAGCGTCCAGCTATAACCAAGGTTGCGCTCGCAGCCAATTGCGCGATTTTCGCGTGCAATTTGCTCTTCAGAATCAAGCAGCACGCCACTGTATCCGCCCAAAATCGTCAGGGCGGGAATTGAAGTCTCAGCAAAAATACCCAGCCCCCACGGCGCGGGCCGGTCGTCTGCTGGCTCAGTTTCGGAGGGGATAAACTGTTGCAACGGGCGACTGAGATATTTATCGAAGGTTTTTATTTGCTGGCTACCGTCACTTGCAATTAACCGGCTGGCGAAACGGTTAGCCTTCGCCATAAACTGATTTCTGACCTGCTTCCCTTTGGTTTTCAGACAGGCTTCCAGCTCAACGGATGGATAGATTTTCCAGCCTGCTGGTTTAATTCGTTCAGCGGTCAGGCTGCGTTCGGGATTATTCGGGTCAAGCAGCAGTGGCGCGGCGTCATTTAATTTCAGTATCAGCCGATAGCGCTGCGGTTCCCAGCAGCTCTCTGCCAGCAAACCGTCATCAGGTTCCTGCTTAATGGCAACAATCGGCGAATCTGGTGATGAGGTGCCTGAACCCATGCTATTAAGCCATGTTCTGACGCTTTGCTGCATGCAGTCTGTTTCAGCCAGTCGGCAAAAGGCTAAGCCCAGTTCAGTCAGGCCATTCCTGTCGGCACATCTCATCAGGGTGGTGAGTTTTATCTCGTGATCGCCTGCAAACTGTGCCAGTGTCACTGTCTGCGGCTGCGTGGCAACCGCTTTCTGCCAGTTCAGCAGCGCATTCATTATCCCGTAATATTTACGATAAAATTTTTCACCATACGGCGTCAGGCCGGTTGCCGACTTACTGAACAGGCTGGCGCAGCGCCTGAACATCGACCAGCTGACGTCAACACATTGTGCGAAATTTTTGATACCAATCAGCTTACGTTGTTCTGGCTCCAGCTTCAGCCAGCAGCGTAGCGCCAGGGCATTGCGCATTGGGCTGAGATCTCTGAGCGGAATATTTTTACTCGACTGCTGCTCCGTCAGCTTTTCCCCCGCCCGGACACGCCAGCTTCGATATTAGCCAGCGTACCGAAGTATTTACTGTCAATGCCGCGTGACCTGGCGAAGTATCTGACGGAGCAAATCTTTCTTTCCTCAATGGTCATTTTCTGCCAGTCATTCAGCGCCTGCTGTAATGAACAGATCACTACCGGCTGGTTTCTTTGTCGAAAACTTTCGATAAAGTTTTTCCCCTTCTCATTAACTCCTGCTCCGTAGACATAATGATGAGCACTGGTTACACCTCTGGCGAGAAAAAAATCCTGCACGTTTTCTTCAGCGGGATAAATAACCGCAAGCTGTTGCCACTCCTCGAGCGCCTCGACCAAGGCTAATTTGGCTGAAAATGTCGCAGTTGGCGCCACCGTTTGTGGTGCAGGCAGAGAATATTGCGTGGCGGATCGGTCTGTTTTGGGCAATGACAGCGGGGTATTACTGGTTTGAATGACCGTGCTCAGCGTATCACCGGTCTGGAGCGGAGAAGCACCAGGCAGATTTATCCCTGTGACGGGCAACAGTTTGCCGCCGTTATTTGTCCCGTTAACCGGCATATGTTCATCCTTGTAGACGCGATACTTTATTTTCGCGTCAGGCAGCGTGCCAGAGGCGCGGTCTTTTTAATATTATAATTCGCTTAGCGGGCCAGTTCCGGGCTTCCCTGCCCGGTTAGCGTCAGCAAGCCGAATGTAACCGCATAAGTAAGGCGGTTAATTATTGAGGAATTTATCGAGAAACTGACGGGTGCGTTCCTGCTGCGGATGCGAGAAAAGTGCTTTGGCCGGGCCTTGTTCGACAATCTTTCCCTGATCCATAAAGATCGCGCGGTCGGCGACATCACGGGCGAAGCTCATCTCATGCGTCACAATCACCAATGTGCGCTTCTCTTCTGCCAGCGCCCGAATGGTATTCAGCACTTCCCCTACCAGCTCCGGGTCCAGCGCCGAGGTCGGCTCATCAAACAGAATCACCTCAGGCCGCATCGCCAGCGCGCGCGCAATCGCCACACGCTGCTGCTGGCCGCCAGACAGACGGCGCGGGTAGCTGTCTTCTTTACCGTGCAGGCCGACTTTCTCCAGCAACTGGCGTGCGCGAGCAATCGCTTCTGCCTTCGGCTCACCTTTAACGATAACCGGCCCTTCAATAATGTTTTGCAGCACCGAGCGGTGTGGGAACAGATTAAAGCTCTGGAAGACAAAACCGACCTGCTGACGTAAACGGCGCACCTGTTGTTGCTGTTTACTCAGCGGCTGATTAGCATCAATTAAGATATCGCCAACTTTAATGGTGCCGCTATCCGGTTCTTCCAGCAGATTAATACTGCGCAGTAAGGTGGTTTTACCCGATCCGCTTGGGCCAATAATCGCCACCACTTCACCGGAACTGACGGACAGATCGATGCCATGCAACACCGTCTGACCATTAAACTGCTTCACCAGTTTGCTGACTTCGATGGCGCTCATTTTGACTCCCGATCCTGACGATTAACGTGATTTTCCAGCTTGTTCTGCAACACCGATAACAGCGTTGCCATCACCCAGTAAATCAGTGATGCCGCAAGGTACATGGTAAACACTTCCAGCGTGCGCGAGGTGATCAGCTGCGCCTGTCGGAACAGTTCTGGCACCTGAATGGTGGCCGCCAGCGAGGTATCTTTCACCAGACTGATAAAGCTGTTGCCGAGCGGTGGTAATGCGGTGCGCGCTGCCTGCGGCAGAATCACCCGGCGCATTGTTTGCCAGCGCGTCATACCAATACTGGCCGCCGCTTCCCACTGTCCGCGTTCGATGGAAGAGATCGCGCCACGTAGCGATTCAGAAGCGTAAGCCGCGGTGTTGAGCGACAGACCAATCATTGCCGAAGGGATCGGATCCAGCTCAATACCAAACTGCGGCAGGCCGTAGTAGATCATAAACAGCTGTGCGATCAGCGGTGTGCCGCGAAATATTGAGACGTAGAACCGTGACAGCCAGCGGGCTGGCCAGAAGGTGGACAGGCGCATCAGTGCCAGGATAAAACCGAGCAGCAGGCCAAAGAACATGCCGCCAATACTCAGTTGCAGAGTAAAAACGGCACCTTTCAATAAAAAAGGTGCTGAATCCAGCACCAGTTGAATACTATCTTGCATTATTTAGTAACGTCCGCGCCAAACCATTTATCAGACAGTTTAGTGAGCGTACCATCTTTCTGCATCTCTGCGATGGCGGCATCAATCGCCTTCACCAGATCTTCATTGCCTTTACGCACAGCCACGCCGGACTCCTGACGCGAGAATGCCGGGCCAGCAACCGCCAGCGTACCACCGGTTTTCTTCACCAGATCCAGTGCCGCCAGGCGGTCAACCAGAATCGCATCGATACGGCCAACGCGCAGATCCTGATATTTGGTTGGATCGTCATCATAGGTGCGCACATCAGCATCTTTGACGTTTTCACGCAGCCACTGCTCGTAGTTAGAACCGAGGCCAACACCGACTTTTTTACCATTCAGATCTTCAGGTTTGGTGATGCTACCGGCGTTATCTTTTTTGGTCAGCGCCTGAATACCGGAAACGGTGTAAGGAGTGGAGAAGTCATATTTCTTTTTGCGCTCGTCAGACAGGGTAACCTGATTGATCACCACGTCGATGCGCTTGGAATCTAACGAAGCCAGCATTCCGTCCCATTTGGTCGGTTTCAGATCGGCTTTCAGACCGAGGTGCTGCGCCAGGGCATTGGCGAAGTCGACTTCAAAACCGGCCAGCTTGCCGTTTTCATCCTGGAAGCTGAACGGCGGGTAAGTTCCTTCCAGACCGACCAGCAGCGTACCGCGCTGTTTCACTTTATTCAGCAGATTTTCCGCCGCGAAGGTGTTGGCATTAAAACCCGCCACCAGCGCCACTGCCATCACACCCATCACCAGTTGGCGACGTACCAGAGAGAAGTTCATATCGACCCCATTATTGTGAGTTTATGCTTTGCTATAAGTCGATAACGGTGCGGTTTTCAGCACCGTTATCACAGGTAAGGGCGGCTTTTGCCACCGATTCCAAAAGTTTCCAGCAATAATATCGTCCGGATTATAAACGCTTTTTCGGCGACGACTTAGACCGAAGGATGATAAGCAAATAACGCCGGCGCACCACCGGTGTGAACAAACACAATTGGCCCTTCGCGACGGAAGCGCTGCTGCGCAATCCCATCAATCAAACCTGCCATCGCTTTGCCGGTATACACCGGGTCAAGCATGATGCCTTCCAGCCGCGCCAGCAGTTTTATCGCTTCGATGCCCTCTTCATTCGGCACGCCGTACTGCGGGGCAAAGTAGTCATCCCACAGGGTAATTTCTGCCGAGGCGCTGAGGGTCAGCGACTGCGCCACCGACTGTTGCAGGCTTTGCACTTTTGGCAGCTGATCGGCAACCTTACGTGAGACGGTGACACCTACCAACTCGGTATCCGGTAACAACTGCTCCAGCCCGACCGCCAGCCCGGCATGGGTTCCGGCACTGCCCGAAGCCACTACCACCGCCGCAATATCCGTTACCCCTTCAATCTGATGGGCAATTTCCTGCGCGCACTCAACGTAACCCAGCGCACCGAGCGCATTCGATCCCCCGACCGGCACCACATATGGACGAAATCCTTGCGCTTCCAGCAGCGTGGCCTGCTGTTCCAGCTGGCTGTCCGGCGCATGCAGAGCATCAACCATGACGATTTCGGTGTCCATCAATGACAGTAACAGGCGATTCCCATTGGTCAGGTAGTTTTCCGCTTCGGTGGCGATCGGATTTTCCAGTAGCGCCACGCATTTCAGCCCAAGCTTTGCGGCTACCGCGGCAGTCTGACGCACGTGATTGGACTGAATGGCACCGGCTGTCACCAGCACATCGGCTCCCTGACGCAGCGCATCAGCGGCAAGGAATTCGAGTTTTCTCAGTTTATTACCGCCAAGCGCGACCGGCGTGACATCGTCACGTTTAATAAAAATATCGCGGCCAAGGTAGTCGGAAAGACGTGGCAAATGTTCCAGCGGCGTCGGTGCGCCGATAAATTCAAGACGGGGGAACTGCATAAGGTGATGTAAGGACAACGTAGCCTCCAGCGAAAGCTTTTTCAGTTATCCCTGTAGTTTTACAGAAGATGACCGAATGGTCATCTCCGATTTAATATGTTGGCTAATTACGTTGCCAGCCAAGGAACTGATCGTACTTGCGCAGCGCAATACGATAGTTGTTTTGCCCGGCATCCGGCAGATCTTGTTCCAGGCATGCATGCCAGCTATTACCGCGCAGCTTATCCGCCGGGAAATTACGAGCCGACAGCATATCGTCGAGGCGACGCAGGCGCACCACATACTCACGAATAGTGCTGTGGCTCATCTCAGTTTGCTCAAACAGATATTGTTTAAACGCCATGATATCGAAATAGTTAGGCTGGCTGTTGCAGTAAATATCACTGCAAAAGCGGCACAGCGCCGTCAACTCACTTTGCAGTTTTTGCCACACCTGCTCGTCGATCAACTGATCCATCCGCACGATGGCTTCTTTATTAATGATCTGGCCGCGAAAGACCAGCGCCATGCGATCCAGCACTTTGTCGCAGTGCGAGCAGTTGCTCTGGCTGTGTTTATAGTCTTTCAGATATCGGCTTAATGGCCTTGTTTTAGTTTTGGATACCATATGAGATTCCCCGGTTAAAATTTTGAAAGCGAGAACTGACTCTGTCAGCGCGCTGCCGTTAACCGGGTGCGCAAGCGTTTTATCGCCTGACTGTGCAGTTGGCTGACGCGGGATTCCCCGACTTCCAGCACCGCGCCAATCTCTTTCAGATTCAGCTCTTCCTGGTAATACAGTGTCAGCACCATCTTTTCGCGATCGGGTAACCCCTCGATCGCTTCGATGACCCGATCGCGCAGATTCCCTTCCATCAGCTGATGCAGCGGGTTGGCTTCTTCATGCCCTTCTGTCACCAGCTCCGCGCTATCGCCGTGCTCTTCGCGATACTCGTCGTAGGAAAAAAGCTGGCTATTGTTAGTATCCAGCAGGATCTGCCGGTACTCTTCCATCGAGACATTCAGCTGTCCGGCAACCTCCTGCTCGGTGGCCGCTCTCCCCAGTGACTGCTCTACCTGTTGCATCGCCCCGGCCACTTCGCGCGCGTTGCGGCGTACGCTGCGGGGGGCCCAGTCGCGACTGCGCAGTTCATCCAGCATCGCGCCGCGAATGCGCTGCACCGCATAGGTGGTGAAGGCGGTACCGTGCAACGCATCAAAACGATCGACGGCATTTAACAGCCCGATACCTCCGGCTTGCAGCAGATCGTCCAGCTCGACACTGGCGGGCAGCCGCACCTGCAGGCGCAACGCTTCATGGCGCACCAGCGGCACGTATCGCTGCCACAGCGAATGTTTATCCATCACGCCTTCGGCGGTATATAGATCGCTCACTCTGACTACCCTGCGTTATTGAGTTATCGGCATAATTATCCGTTTCTGTAGCAATATCGATTGAGTGAATAGGGATAAAAAAGCGGGTTAATTCGGCTTAGTGTTATCGAGCAGGCCGAGGGTCTTATCAGGGTTATCGCAGCGGGATCGGTGGAATTTTTCTGGTGGATTATCAGCAAAAAACCCTGCCGAAGCAGGGTTTAAACAGTGTTACGCGTACTGCGTGGCCAATTAGCCCTGCAGCAGAGACAGAACCTGCTGTGGAACCTGGTTAGCTTTAGACAGCACTGAGTTACCTGCCTGCTGGAGAATCTGCGCTTTGGACATATTGGAAACTTCAGTTGCGTAATCAGCATCCTGAATACGGGACTGTGCAGATGACAGGTTGGTGGTGGTGTTGTTCAGGTTGGTGATCGCAGAATCCAGACGGTTCTGCACTGCACCCAGGCTTGAACGGAATTTGTCGATTTTGCTGATAGCGTCATCCAGTGCTGCCAGTGGATTTGCAGTAGACTGCTGTGCTTTAGCCGCATCTTCATTGATCAGGGTTGCAGCACCGGCTTCGGTACGACCCAGATAAACGGTTTTAGCCACGGTGGTATTGGTGCCTTTACCATCATCAAATTGTGCAGTCACCTGATCACCAGCGGCGTTAACATCGTACTGCTTGCCATTAATTTTCAGAGTACTGCCGTCTTTTTTCGCACCTTGCAGATCCAGATCGGACATTTTCGCTGCGCGGTTATCCTGGGTAGCGGCGGTGGTTAGCTGCTCAGTAGCAGCATCTTTGTAAACCGCGCCAGTCAATTTTGCATCTTTACCATCAGTATCGGTACTGCCAGCAAACTCCAGGGCAACATCTTTACCACCAACGGAAGCTGTGAACTTTGCATTACCATTTACATCAGCATCATTAGTTAAGGTAAAGGTGACATCGTTATGCTGGAAAGTTTCGCCCGCTTTTTTACCAATAACACTCTTGGCCAAATCTTCAACATCTGCATCAGCAATGACCGCGGTGTTTGCGGTAGTTTTGCTATCAGTGAAACTACCATCTTTAGCGCTGATATACTGAGCATCGCCACCTTTCGTCACCGCACCGCTATCAACATTGACGTTGAAGGTGTCTGCACCCACTTTATAGTTATCAGTACCGGTTGCTTTAAACTCAGAAATTAACTGGCTGCCGGTCACTTTCTGTGCGCCGTTGACATTGAAACCATTTAAGCCGAGGCTTTTTGAATCAATTTTCTGCAGGTCGATAGAGATGGTTTCACCATCGTTAGCGCCGACCTGAATTTTCATAGTGTTATCAGAAGCCAGCACTTTCACGCCGTTAAACTGAGTCTGGCCGGATACGCGGTCAATTTCGCTCAGACGGGAAGTGATTTCATCCTGAATGGAAGTCAGATCAGAATCAGAGTTGGTGCCGTTAGTTGCCTGAACGGTCAGTTCACGGATACGCTGTAAGTTATTGTTAATTTCAGACAGTGAACCTTCGGTGGTCTGAGCCACTGAGATACCATCATTAGCGTTACGCGCAGCCTGAGTCAGACCTTTAATGTTAGAGGTAAAACGGTTGGCAATCGCCTGACCCGCAGCGTCGTCTTTTGCGCTGTTGATACGCAGACCGGAAGAGAGACGCTCAATAGAGGTGCTCAGTGCGGACTGTGATTTGTTCATGTTGTTCTGGGTCAACAGCGACAGGCTGTTAGTGTTAATAACTTGTGCCATGATAATATCCTTTCATTCTACTCGGTTAGGTTTGGGCTGTTGCCCTCGGCTTTATCGCCGTCTAACCCTCTATCGGCGTCCGCCCGCTAACCTTTAGAAAAATTTCACTCTCAGACACAATTTATTTCTGCCGCTGACCTCCTCGCTGCTTCAAACTCTAATGCCAGGAAATGCCCTTCTCCACGGTCGCTGTTCCGTTTATTGACGGGAAAAAAAATTTGTAAACTTCCCGGATGTTGTGCCGATAAACCGAGTACTTTCACACCCGAATAAAATAAGGACTGTTATGGCTTCCATCTCTTCAATGGGTATTGGATCCGGGCTGCCGCTGGATACGCTGTTAACCAATCTGACTACCGCGGAAAAAGGACGCCTGACGCCGATTTCCACCCAACAATCAGCGTATACCGCCAAGCTGAGCGCTTATGGTTCACTGAAAAGCGCGCTGACCAGCTTCCAGACCGCCAACTCGGCGATCAATACCAACGCGATTTTCCAGAGCACCACCGCCACCAGCAGCGCCACCGACGCATTTACCGCCACCACTGAAGCTGGCGCAGCGACCGGTAAATATTCCGTTGCGGTTACCCAACTGGCGCAGGCGCAGTCATTGCTTTCTGGCAAAGTTGACAGTAGCACCAGCAATCTGGGCACCAGCGGCGCCGGCCCCCGTACGCTGACCATCAGCCAGCCAGGACAAGAGAAGCCGCTGGAAATTAAGCTGACCGATGCACAGAGCACCCTGACCGGTATCCGCGATGCGATTAATAATGCTGATGGCAGTGTAAACGCCAGCATTATCAAAGTAGATGATAAAAACTATCAGTTGGTGGTAACCTCCGCCGAAACCGGCGAGAAAAATACCATGACGCTTAGCGTCAGCGGTGACGCTAAACTGCAAAGTTTTATAGGTTATGATGCCAGCACCAGCAGTAACGGCATGTCGCAGACCGTCAGCGCGCAAAACGCCCTGCTGTCGGTTAATGGTGTCGATATTGAGCGCGAAAGCAATACCATTACTGATGCGCCGCAAGGCGTAACCTTAACGCTACTGAATAAAACCACTGATACCCAGTCGCTGACGATTGCCAAAGACACCTCAAAGGCCAGCACGGCAATTAAAGCCTGGGTGGATGCCTATAACGCATTGCAGGACAGCTTCAGTAACCTGACCGCTTATACCGCGGTAGATGCCGGTGCCGAAGAACAGAGCAGCAGCAACGGTGCACTGCTCGGCGACAGCACCCTGCGCACCATTCAGACCCAGCTTAAGAATCAGCTGACTAACGCCGCCAGCTCATCGACTTATAAAACCCTGTCGCAGATTGGTATTACCTCGAATCCGACCACCGGCAAACTGGTGCTGGACAGCGATAAGCTCTCGACGGCGCTGTCAAACGACGCCAAAGGCGTGATGGCGATGATTAATGGTGACGGCAAAAGCACCGGTATTAGCACCACCATCAATAACTCCATTACCCGCTACCTGGCTACCGACGGGATCCTGACCAACGCCACCAATGGCGTCAGTCAAACCCTGAAGTCGCTGACCGCGCAGTACAATAAAACTAACGACAGCATTAATGATGCCATCGCCCGTTACAAAGAGCAGTTCACCCAACTGGACGTGCTGATGAACAAGCTGAACAGTACCAGCAACTATTTAGCCTCACAGTTCACCACGTCAAACAGCTCTTCCAGCAGCTCGTCATAAGAGAGGACATAATGTATAGCGCAAGCGGTACCAAAGCTTATGCCAAAGTCGGCCTGGAAAGCGCCGTCATGAGCGCCAGTTCCGACCAGTTAATGACACTGTTATTCGACGGCGCTTTAAGCGCACTGGTGCGCGCCCGCCTGTTTTTGCAGGACGGCAACCAGCCTGGTAAGGGCGAATCCTTGTCAAAAGCGATCAATATTATTGATAACGGACTGAAAATGGGGCTGGATGACAGCAGCGGCGATGAGCTGGCCGATAATTTATCCGCGCTGTATAGCTATATGACGCGTCGCCTGTTACAGGCCAATCTGCATAATGATGTTGCGGCAATTGAAGAAGTCGAAGCCTTACTGCGCAATATTGCCGATGCCTGGAAAGAGGTGTCCACTTCTAAAGCCCTGGTTCAGGACGCGATTTAATGAATATTGCACCGCACTTGTTCACGATTTACCAACAGCTGTTATCTCTCAGCCAGTCGATGTTACGCCTGGCCAGCGAGGGAAAATGGGAAGAATTAATTGATATGGAAGTTAATTATGTCAGTGCGGTCGAAAAATTAAGCCAGCTAACCCGGCAGCAGCCTGTGCCTTCTCATACTCAGGATCAGCTGCGTCCGGTGCTGCGTCATCTGCTGGATAACGAAGCAGAAATCAAGCGGCTGTTGCAGGCGCGCATGGAAGAACTGAGTTCACTGATTGGCCATTCTAATCGGCAAAAATCGATGAATTCCGCCTACGGCAAACTGGCTGGCACGGTATTATATCCGGCAGAATAACCGGTATCAGTCACGCCAGATATTCCTTCAATGCATCAAGCGGGCCAACGTTCAAAAATAAATCTGTAACGGCCCGCGCTTTTCCTCACGCTTACTCCATACTTCATTTTTAGCTGGTTAAAAATGGAGCTTACAATGCATAACCCCACGCTGTTGCAGTTCTTTCACTGGTATTACCCCGACGGGGGAAAATTGTGGCCTGAAGCAGCTGAGCGTGCGGCATGGCTGGCAGAAATCGGTATTACTTCTGTCTGGCTACCGCCAGCTTATAAAGGGGATTCCGGCGGCTACTCTGTCGGCTACGATACTTACGACCTGTTCGACTTAGGTGAATTTGATACTAAAGGCAGCCGCGCCACTAAATACGGCGATAAAGAACAGTTGCTGGCAGCGGTAGAGGCACTGAAATCACATAATGTTGGCGTACTGCTCGATGTGGTGCTCAACCATAAAATGGGTGCTGATGAAAAAGAGGCGGTGCAGGTTAATCGCGTCAATCCCGATAATCGTGAAGAGATTGACGAAGAGGTGATCGATGCCGAAGCCTGGACGCGCTTTACCTTTCCGGTGCGTGACGGCAAATATTCACAATTCGTCTGGGATTACAAATGCTTTAGCGGCGTTGATCATATTGAAAACCCGGATGAAAATGGCGTGTTCAAAATCGTCAATGATTATACCGGCGAAGGCTGGAATGAGCAGGTTGATGACGAGCTGGGCAACTTCGATTATCTGATGGGCGCTAATATCGACTTTCGCAATCATGCGGTAACCGAGGAGCTTAAATACTGGGCGCGCTGGGTGATGAATGAAGTGCATTGCACCGGTTTCCGACTCGATGCGGTTAAACATATTCCCGCATGGTTTTACAAAGAGTGGATCGATCATATTCAGGAAGTCGCTGAGCAGCCAATGTTTATCGTCGCAGAATATTGGTCGCATGAAGTGGATAAGCTGCAGCAATATATTGACCAGGTCGACGGCAAAACCATGCTATTCGACGCCCCGCTGCATATGAATTTCCATCATGCCTCGCAACAGGGTGCCGATTACGATCTCAGTCAGATATTCAATGACACGCTGGTCGCCACCGATGCTTTCCATGCGGTGACGATTGTCGCCAACCACGATACACAGCCGCTACAGTCGCTGGAAGCGCCGGTTGAGCCGTGGTTCAAACCGCTGGCCTATGCGCTGATTCTGCTGCGTGAACAAGGCGTACCGACTGTCTTCTACCCGGATCTGTTTGGTGCCAGCTATGAGGATGAAGGTGGCGATGGTCAGCAGTATAAAATTGAGATGCCTGCAATCCCTGAACTGGAAGCATTAATCCGCGCCCGTCAGCTGTATGCGCACGGGGTGCAGACCGATTATTTTGATCATGCCAACTGCGTTGCTTTCAGCCGCAGCGGTACGGAAGAACAGCCGGGCTGCGTGGTGATTATGTCCAACGGTGAACAGGGTGAGAAAACCGTAGCGCTGGGAGAGAACTTTGCCCATTCACAGTGGCGTGATTATCTCGGCCATCGTGAAGAGATCGTCAGCTGTGATGACCAGGGTAACGGGCAATTTTTCTGCAACGGCGGTAGCCTGAGCGTCTGGGTCGTGCAGTAACCTTGTACAGCCCGACGCATGGACGCGTCGGGCTGTTAACCGGCTGCGGTATTAGTTTGCCGTTTTCTTCACTTGCATCAGTGCCGGCTCAATATTTTGCAACGACGCAGCAGTCGGATTGCTGGACAGCGCATCAAGTGCCTGCTGACACTCTGCCGTCGGATGATCCATTTTCCGCAGCTTCAGCCCGTCATAGTGCAGGGTTGTACCTTCCAGCTCCAGCGGCATTACCCGTAGCTGTTTATTCACATTCACGTAGTCATCGCCCAGCACCGTCAGCTTGCCTGGCTTGGCAATCACGCGCTGCCACTGACGGCAGTCGAGCGTATCGCCTTCAGCGGTAATCAGCAGGCTGGCCACCGCCTGATCGCTAATCAGCCCGCTTTGCGGCCCTACGCTCTGCCAGCTACCTTGCAGCGTGACCGGCGCAGGGGTTTTGACCGCCTGATCGTAATTGGTAATCTGCGTACAGCCGCTTAACGCCACCGCACAAAATACAATCCACTTCTTCATTTATTATCCCTGTCCTCGATGCGTACGCGGGTAAGTTATGATTTTCAGTTAAATACCGCAAGAAACATTCAACAAATTTGCCCGACAGCGGCTTCGGGGAGGCATCGGCGGTTTATCAAGTGTAAACTAGGCGGATTGAATCAAAAGGAAAACTGCCATGAAAACCCCTGAAGAGTACTACACCCTTGCCCGCGCCATGTTTTTACAGGCGCATCCTGATTTCCAGGCCGGGCTGGATAAAATCAGCGAACAGGATGCACAAGCGCTGGGTATGACGCAGGAAAAATTGAAAGAGATTCAGGCCGATCGTATCTATGCCGCTTTTCTTCGTGCCAAAAAACAGGATGCGATGCTGTTTTCAATTCAGCTGGCCGAACCAGATAAAGCCGTAGCGGCCAAGGCGATAGAAAAATACCTGCGTACCCACGCTGAAGCGCTGGGCATGACCTGGGAAGAATTCTGCATAAAGAATGAACTATAAGCATTCAGCCAGTTATAAGAACAGGACTGCCAGAAACATGCATCGCATATACTCCTCCGACCAGGGGGTTTTGTACAATTATAGTTGTACAAGTTAGAGGTTATTGTATAAGTTTAACAGGCGAGTAACATCGCTGATTACCCTTGTAACGAATCGTGCTGTTGCACGGCCTTTGGAAGTGTTACTGGATTTCCACTTCCAGAGGTTCTTTTTTTTGCCCTCCCTCCCCCCAATGCAACATTTATAAACATCTGACTCTGCAAGCTTTCCAAATCATGGTCTACGATTAATAGTGTCTCGTATTGAGGACTCAACACACCTAAGGAGAAGCTATGTTTGAACAGGCAAAAGACAAAGTTGATGAAGCAATTGGTGCCGGTCAGGAGCAGTTTGGTAAAGCAGCAGGCTCTTCTGAACATGAATTAAAAGGCAAAGTACGCCAGAAGCTGGCACGTGGTAGCTATGCGGTGGATGACTTTGTTGATACTGTTAAACAACAAACCAAAAGTTCTCCACTGGCTTCACTGGCGGTAGCAGCGGGTATTGGTTTTGTACTTGCTAAAGTGATTGGCCGTAAATAAGCCGATATTGAGCCCGCCGTCGCGGGCTCAATTGCACTGGCTTACTCAGTTACCGTTGATTGTTCATCAACATAGCGCGTTACCGCCAGCAGACGATTAACGTGGATCAGCAACAGATCAACATCGGTCTGTAAAAACTCAACGGAAGTTCCTGCCGCAGTCATAATTGCATTCTGGATGTTCTCGGAGATATTGTTGGAACCCTCCTTTCCTGCAGTCAGCAACAGCGCGGCAATCAGCAGTGACTGTGCCTCAACCTGAGCCGCCAGCTCTTTGGCATCAACGTCCATCTTAGCCATTTTCATTAAAATATCGATGACAAGTTGCTTCATTATTGTTCCTCTGTGTATTCCTGTCATGAAACTATCACCAGACGGATCATCTGGTAAACAACCCGGCTGAAAATATCAGTCAGCGCTCATCGCTTTCACACGCGAGTAGCCGTAGCTGAAAGTCTGGTCGCCCGGACAAACCAGCACCAGCACATCACCCGATTGCGCTTCGCTCAGCATTTCATCCAGTTCAGTATCAAACTCTTTGCTCAAATTTGGCAGTGCCATCAGCATATCGCCCGGATAATCTTCGTTGTCATCCACCGGCATATCTTCAATGCGTGAACCTTTTACTACGTAAATCAGCAGTTGCTTATCATCATGCAGCACTTCTGCTTTTAAGTGTTTACCCGTGGGGTGCTTTGCCATACCTACTCCTGCAAAAATGGTTGACTGCTGGCTACGACACAGCGTCTGATAACCCTGGTAAATTACCACCACTGCCGGGGCTTCGAAAAGCCAGCCAGCGCGATAACCGGTAATAATCCACAAAATCGGCTAACAAATCGTCATTCAGCCTGCGACAACCATTGATACTGTATTATTATCCAGTATTATTAGCGAAGCACATTACAATGACAAGGTTTCTCACAGAGAGGTTGACAGCAATGTTCGTCGAGTTGATTTACGATAAGCGCAATGTGGCAGGGCTGAACAATGCCAATGAAATGATTCATGAGGAACTGGAAAAACGCATCCATCGCGCCTTCCCTCATGCACTGGTTAAAGTTAAACCAATGCAGCGTAACGCCATCGAAACCGACGCCAGTAAAAGTGATAAAGCGATTATGGCGCGAATTATTGAAGAGATGTTTGAAGAGGCCGATATGTGGCTGGTGGCAGATTTTTAAATTTTAAGCAGACATATTGATCTTTAACCCTATTATCGCCTGCCGATTAAACAGACAATATAAGGCGGGCTATTGAAAATAATAGAGCGTAAACTGAGCTACCGGTCACAATGAGATCAACAAAATGATGAATCTCGACAGCTTACGCTTTTTTCGTAACCGCACGAAACAAATAACATGCCCATCATGTTCAAATAGCAGCAAACAGCAATCATCCAAAATCGCTAAAAACCAGACGCTGATTTGCGCACACTGCGGCCACTATTTCACTTTAACGCAGCGCGATAAAGAAAAAATATCCTGACTGCGCCGATAAATAACGGCTTAATTCTTTCTCTGATAATTATTTCCAGAACGCTTAATCGTATTTCACTTGCCGTTTAGCAGATACAAAAAAACCCGCACAAGGCGGGTTTTCTTTTACAGGCTCTTAACTGCTCCGGTCGCTGCCATCATCGCTGTCGTAAGAGGCCTGCGGCGTCATCACTTAGCGTGCGATAACGTTGGTCGCTGAAGGACCTTTAGCGCCGTTCTCAACAGAGAACTCTACGCTCTGACCTTCGTCGAGGGTCTTGAAGCTATCGCCCTGGATTGCAGAGAAGTGTACGAATACATCTTTGCTGCCATCGGTAGGAGAAATAAAGCCAAAACCTTTCTCAGCGTTAAACCATTTTACTAAACCAGTCATTTTGTTAGACATAATACTTTCCTCTGAATTTCATAAGCCTGTTTTAATCAGGCGGACAGGATTGCTTTGCAGATAATACTTATGAGCAAGGTAATAAGAAGAATCAGGGAAAGAGATATCTGAGATAACGCTCGAACTGAGAACTGCTTTAATAAAATCGCTTGGCATAAATAGGTCTGTATCACAAACCGATGCGCTATTTACACATGTAACGATTTTTTTAGCAAGCATTATCATCGTTTTATTTTGTCAGCGTAATGTAAATGCGACGGCTTAATTTCATTTGCCGCAAAAAAAAAGACCCGCATAAGCGGGCCCGTTGTAGCAAGTATCAACCTGTCAGGCTTCGTTATCGATGCGATTGGCTTCAATCTCTAAATCCTGAACGGTTTTTTCCAGTGCTTCAAGCACCGCACCCTGTTTAGTCAGCAGGTCATTGATCGCTTCAGCGAACTCTTTGTTCTGATACTCACCTGCGTCAAACGCCAGCCAGTGTGTTGACAAGGTTTCCGTATTGGTCTGCGCATAGTGACGCATCTCTTTCAGCTGTGAAGTCACATCACGTAAATGATCGGTCGGCGTTTTCAGAGTTTCATTATCACTCATGCTGGTTCCCTTTCTGGTTAATTAGCGTAAGAAAATCAAACTACACAGCTAAATGTAGTAGCAAATCACCGTTTCGCCTTAGGAATAATCGGAAGATGTTCAGCAGCATGTTTTTCAGGCACAAAAAAAGCTGCCAGCTAAGCTGGCAGCTCTCAGATATTCCTTGGCCTTTCTCCGGCGCTTATCTCCGGCACTCGCGTTATCGCGGTGTTAGCTCTGTGAAAGGTCAGATACTATTATGCACAGCAATGGTTAAACAAACATTACACAGCGCACAGTTTTAGCAGTAATCAGAATGGCTTTAAACCCGCATATTTATGATGCAGCATTCCAGAAAAAACAATGGGTTAGATATAGCAAAGAGCGATTGCACCCAAAGCCTTGCCGCAAGTTGATGTGATTAGCTAGTCTAGTTGACGTAACCTTGCGGCAATTTTTTGCCCCCTACATGCCCCATGCTCAGATAATTGGCCTGTCCGGTTCGCGAATCTTCAGAATCTCCGCTGTCACCACGTCTGCCGCCTGTAACTCTTCCAGCACTCTACCCTCGAATGCTTCACCATACGGTGTTATAAGACTCCTCTCCATTATCTTTCCGACTCCGCACTCCCCTTTAACTCGTAATAAATCATACTGCCGCTTTAAGGTGGCACGATGCGGCCAATGACAAGTAGCCGATCCCCGATATCACGAATCATCGTCGATGCCGGGTTAGCAACAACGAAGTCGTCAATCGTCAGTCGCTTCTCCATGTAATCGTTAACCGGTAGTGGAAATCCCATAGTTACCTCACGTTCGGGTGTAACAGCATGAATGTCCTGTCGTCACCTTCATGGGTAGATATGTCCCTGAACTGGTCGACGTGGTGCTCTATCCAGCGGTTGGCCTTAGACAGCGCCCAGTGCCAGTTGACCTTAGCCAGCTCTGTTGTGAAGTTTCTGGTGGTTACCGCTCGCCAGGATCTCAGGTTGATATTGACGGGTAAGCGGAACGCCGCGTCGATTTCGTAACGCCTTGCCATGAATGATTAGCCTGATAATTACTACATATACATACAGTGTTATTGATCGAGAGGATTGATCAAGTGACTAAAGGATAGGTTTTGGTAAGGTGTTGAGGTAAGTAAGGATTCAGGTTTTACGCGCCAATTCTGACAATTCATTACGAATGCTTGCCATTGGCTTAACCTGATGCCAAGATCGGACTACTCTCATTAGAACAAAGATTTTATGCTCAGAACATTTAAGAAATACGTTTCTATTGGCATCATCAACACATGCATTCACTGGATTATTTTTGCAGCCATGATTTATGGCGGCACAAGCCAGGCGCTGGCTAATTTTAGTGCATTTTGTGTGGCTGTTACCTTCTCTTTCTTTGCAAATGCTCGCTGGACGTTTAACGCTGAAGCTACCACCATGCGATACATGATCTACGTACTGTTCATGGGCTCGCTTGCGTCAATTATTGGATGGGCTGCCGATCAGTGCAAACTTACACCTATTGCCACCCTAGTCTTGTTCTCTGCAATCAGCCTGGTATGCGGTTTTGTATATTCTAAATTCATAGTGTTCAAGGAAGTCAAATGAAGGTCTCACTGGTTGTCCCCGTATTCAACGAAGAGGACGCGATACCGATTTTTTATAGAACTGTACGAGAATCTGAAGACTTAAAGCAGCACGAAATTGAAATAGTCTTCATCAATGATGGGAGCACAGACGCTACAGAATCGCTTATTCATGCGCTTGCAATTTCCGACCCACTCATTGTGCCATTGTCTTTCACGCGTAACTTCGGTAAAGAGCCAGCGCTATTTGCCGGGCTTGATAGCGCAACCGGTGATGCCGTCATTCCGATTGACGTCGACTTGCAGGACCCGATAGATGTCATACCCCGTCTTATTGAGAAATGGCAAGCAGGCGCTGATATGGTACTTGCTAAGCGCACTGACCGTTCAACTGATGGACATCTCAAACGCAAGTCCGCTGAAATGTTCTATAAGTTGCATAACAAAATTAGCCATCCAAAAATTGAAGAGAACGTTGGTGACTTTCGCCTGATGTCACGTGAGATTGTTGAGCATATCAAGCAGCTTCCTGAGCGAAACCTTTTTATGAAAGGAGTTCTGAGCTGGGTTGGCGGGAATGTTGATGTTGTCGAATATTCCCGCGCCGAGCGCGTTGCCGGAAGTACAAAGTTTAACGGATGGAAGTTATGGAATCTGGCACTTGAGGGCATCACCAGTTTCTCTACATTTCCACTGCGCATGTGGACATATATCGGATTGTTCGTTGCCAGTTTGTCATTTATTTACGGGTCTTGGATGATCTTGGATAAAGTTCTATTCGGCAACAGTGTTCCAGGGTACCCATCATTGCTGGTTTCTATTCTTTTCCTCGGTGGAATACAACTTATAGGGATTGGGGTTCTTGGCGAATACATCGGAAGAATTTATGTAGAGTCTAAGCAAAGACCTCGTTATCTGATAAAGAGAAAAAAATGAATATACAGCTATTGAAGAAGACCACTATAATCAGTTTTTTATATTCAATGCCTCTTATATTTTCTTCTTTTCTATATTTAGATGATATATTCAGGGCAACTTCTGGATGGATGGGTTACTGGTTGTACGATGCCAGACCTGTCACATATATGATAATGCAGGTTTTGAATTTAGGAAATGTGATATCCGATATAGCTCCGCTACCTACAATTATTTCTATTTTTTGTATGTCCTTAGCTTCTACGATACTCGCCAGCAAATTAACAGATGAATCTGGATGGATTGTAGCGTTGGCTGCATCAGCACTAACAATGTCACCGCTTTATATAGAGAATTTATCATACGCCTTTGATGGAATGACTATGTCATTATCCATTCTTATGGCTATATTTGCCACTACAATCAACTTTAAATATTCTTTCATCTTAAAAATAGCCCTCTCTTTAGCTATGCTGTGCACATATCAGCCATCAATAGCGGTGTACACAGCATCTTCCTCAGTAATCGCTATAACATCATTAATTAAAAATGAAGGAAATAAAGAAGTATTAAGAAGCCTTTTCTCAGATGCCTTATCATTAATTATTAGCTATGTTTTATACAAACCAATGATCTCATCAATTTATCCCGTTAGTGATTATTTCTTCGGCAAGAGTAATATACTACGACAGAACATATTTAATGGGTTAATTAATAATATTGCTAATTCGTTTAATGTCATCTCATCATCAGGATATTACTTCTGGTTAATGCTACTCACTTCATTATTGTCTTTCACTATCATAATCCACAAGATCATAGCAAGAAAATCAATAACATCGTTAATCATTGCCACTATTTCCTCTTTAGTGTTGATAGCTTCTATAATTGGCCCCGTTGCTTTAACTACAGCACAATATCTCGCTCCGCGCGTTTTTGTTGGATTTTCAGTATTCTCTCTTTTTTCTTGCGTAGTGATAAGTCAAGTAAAACGGCTCAGGTACATAACAATATTACCGGGAATGTTATCAGTACTTATCATGTATACCTATGTTGGTGCCATGCGCGGAGAAGAGGAGAGAAATAATTCAATTTCAAATGACATCCAGGCTATCATCGTTAATGTGAATTCAAATGTTAAATCAATTAATATTGAAGGCAACCCTGGTTTTTCAAACATTGCTCAGCAAGCATCAAACAAGTTTAAATTAATAGATTATATAACACCAAAATATTTTGATAGCTCCAGATTGTCTGGAGCGTGGCTATCTTTAAAAGGTATAAATATTAAGACTAGCAAGAATAGCGACATTTACTATAAGGCTGATAAAGAATCCGTTTTCTTCTTATACGGCTATGAAGACGGAGTTCTTCATTTGAAATTCAAATCACAAAAATAGTTAATTATGTACTTATAGCGGCCTGCAGCTACCTTTAATTGAAAGTTAGCCAATATCTGAAGCGGGTCGCTTGTTAAAACATTCTAGCCTTCATGCTTAACAAGCCTAATATTTCACCCAGGAGCGTAATAATGCCGTCACTAAAACCGGGCGGTCGGTGGCCTATGTAAACACATGTATGACAGACCTGTGGTCACTGGCTGTTTACACAGGACTTCGGCACGGTGAGTTATGCGCGCTTGCATGGGAAGATATAGACCTGAAGAAGTGGACGATTAGCGTTAATCGCAATCTGACAAAGAATGGCGATTTTACTCCACCAAAAACTGACTCGGGATGCAGGACCGTTTATCTGATTGAGGCTGCTCGTGATGTCATTCGTGACCAAATGGAACTGACGAGGATGAGGAAGAGCATTTCGGTCTCAATTGCTGGCAGGGAGTACGGCAAGTCGGAAAAGGAAGAGTTAACATTTATCTTCAATCCTAAGGTGAATGCCGTAAACCATTCCAGCAACGATTATTACGCAGTAACGTCGATATCCCAAACATGGAGAGCGGCCATGATTAAAGCCGGCTTGCGACTTCGCAAAGCATATCAATCCCGACACACATATGCATGCTGGTCTCTGTCAGCCGGAGCTAACCCTAATTTCATAGCAAGCCAGATGGGGCACGCTAACGCACAGATGGTTTATCAGGTTTATGGGGCGTGGATGACTGAAAATGATGACGCGCAATTAAGCCTGATGAACTCAAAACTGAACGAGTTTGCCCCACTGATGCCCCAAAGCCATACAGGATAAATATTAATTATCGAAATTACAGTAAGTTATAAAATCTAAACCTGCATGTTCATCACATCCTGATACGCCGATACCAGCTTATTACGCACCTGAATCCCCATCTGCATTGAAACAGAAGATTTCTGTAGATCGACCATAACATCATTCAGAGACACGCCAGCTTTACCCAATTCGAAGTCCTGCGCCTGGCTGCGTGCTGCGCTCTGCGTCTCGCTGATTTTACTCAATGCCAGTTTCAGCTGCCCGGCAAAATCTGCCTGCGCGACCGCGTCAGTGCTTTTATTGCTGGCCTGGAGCGTCGCCACCTGCAATTGCTGCACCACACTTTCAATGCCCTGAATAGCCATTTTTACCTCGAACTGGATAACGGATGATTTTTACGACAGCAAACTTATCACAGTGTCAATCGGACAAAGCCCGCAAATAAGCGCAAAAGCTATGGCTTATCAGCCCATCGAATTTTACGAATCAGAAAATAATGGCCGTCCATCGAGGTGGAACTTTTATTGTAAGCCGCATCAGGGAGTCAGTTTTGCTACCACGCCACGTGAAACAGTCCGGTCATCAGTCAGGCAGGAATCGGTCATGAATGCTACCACTCAGGATTCAGCTGAAAAGAAAGGCTTCAATGACCTTTTGGTTCGCCTGCGCGCAAACCCACGCATTCCCCTTATTATCGCCGCAGCCGCCGCCATTGCCGTGGTTATTGCCATGATTCTGTGGGCGAAAGCCCCCGACTATCGCGTTCTGTATAATAACCTTACTGATGAAGATGGCGGCGCAATTGTTACCCAGCTGACCCAGATGAATATCCCCTACCGTTTTGAGGACAAAGGGGGTGCGCTCATGGTGCCGGCGGAAAAAGTCCATGAACTGCGGCTGCGGCTTGCCCAACAGGGACTGCCAAAAGGCGGCGCGGTCGGCTTTGAACTGCTGGATAAAGAAAAATTCGGCATCAGCCAGTTCAGCGAACAGGTTAACTATCAACGTGCGCTGGAAGGTGAGCTGGCACGCACCATCGAAACCTTCGGGCCGGTAAAAAGCGCACGCGTGCATCTGGCGATGCCTAAACCGACGCTGTTTGTGCGCGAACAGAAGTCGCCTTCTGCGTCAGTCACGCTGAATTTGCAGCCGGGACGAGCGCTGGATGAAGGTCAAATCAGTGCCGTGGTGCATATGGTCTCCAGTAGCGTTGCTGGCTTACCGCCAGGTAATGTGACGGTGGTCGATCAGGCTGGCCGACTGCTGACGCATGCGGACGGCGCTGGACGCGATCTCAATGATGCACAACTTAAGTACACCACTGAAGTAGAAAGCCGCTATCAGCAGCGTATTGAGGCGATTCTTGGCCCAATTGTCGGCCAGACTAACGTACATGCTCAGGTTACCGCACAGATTGATTTTGACAGCCGCGAACAAACCAATGAGCAGTATAAACCGAACAACGATCCCAACAATGCGGCGATCCGTTCACGTCAAAGCAGCGTCAGTGAACAACTGGGTGGACAGTATCCAGGTGGCGTGCCGGGCGCGCTGTCGAATCAACCCGCCCCTGCCAATGCAGCTCCGGTTACCCAACCAAATAACAACAATAATACTGCGGCTAACGCCAACAATAACACGGGTGCTAATGCTAATAATGGCACCACCAATACCAGTAACAGTGAGCGTGCTCTTCCTTCCAACAGCCGTAAGGATGACACCACCAACTACGAAGTTGATCGTACGATCCTGCATACCAAAATGAATGTCGGCAACGTCAAACGCCTCTCGGTGGCGGTAGTGGTGAACTATCGTGCCGATGATCAGGGCAAAGCGATCGCGCTGAATCAACAACAAATTAAACAAATTGAAGATCTGACTCGCGAAGCAATGGGTTACTCCACCGAGCGTGGCGATAGCGTCAACGTGGTCAACTCACCGTTTACCCAGAGCGATATCAATGGTAGCGAGCTGCCCTTCTGGCAACAGCAGTCGTTCTTCGATCAGCTGATGAGTGCCGGACGCTGGCTGTTGGTGCTGTTGGTGGCCTTTATTCTCTACCGCAAACTGGTACGCCCGCAGCTGCTGCGTAAACAGCAGCAAGAAAAAGCCCGTGCCCAGGCCAGCGCCCAGCAGCTTCAGCGCCAGGAGGAGCAAGAGGCCTTCTCGGTGACGCTGAGCAAAGATGAGCAGGATCTGGATCGTAAATCACAGCAGCGGATGAGTGCTGAGCTGCTGAGCCAACGCATTCGCGATATGTCTGAGAACGATCCACGCGTCGTAGCGCTGGTGATTCGCCAATGGATGAGTAACGAACTATGAGTCTGACCGGTACTGAAAAAAGCGCCATTATGATGATGACGATTGGCGAAGAGCGTGCGGCTGAGGTGTTTAAACATCTTAACACTCGCGAAGTGCAACATCTCAGCGCGGCAATGGCGAATATGCGACAGGTTTCGCATAAGCAGCTGACCGAGGTACTGCGCGAGTTCGAAGCCGATGCCGAGCAGTACGCCGCGCTCAGCATCAACTCTAACGACTATCTGCGCTCTGTGCTGATTAAGGCTCTGGGCGAAGAGCGCGCGGCCAGCCTGCTGGAAGATATTCTCGAAACGCGTGAAACCACCAGCGGTATGGAAACACTTAACTTTATGGAGCCACAGGCCGCAGCCGACCTGATTCGCGACGAACATCCGCAGATTATCGCCACTATCCTCGTGCACCTGAAACGGGGTCAGGCGGCCGATATTCTGGCGCTGTTCGATGATCGTTTACGCCACGATGTGATGCTGCGTATCGCCACTTTTGGCGGCGTGCAGCCTGCCGCGCTGGCTGAACTGACCGAAGTGCTGAACACCCTGCTGGATGGTCAAAACCTCAAGCGCGCGAAGATGGGCGGCGTAAGAACCGCAGCCGAAATTATCAACCTGATGAAAACCCAGCAGGAAGAAGCGGTTATCGAAGCGGTACGCGAATTCGATGGCGAACTGGCGCAGAAAATTATCGACGAGATGTTCCTATTCGAAAATCTGGTTGAGGTGGACGATCGCAGTATCCAGCGCCTGTTGCAGGAAGTGGAGTCCGAACAGTTGCTGATTGCGCTGAAAGGTTCCGAACAACCGCTTCGTGAGAGATTCCTGCAGAATATGTCGCAGCGCGCTGCCGATATACTGCGCGACGATCTCGCCAACCGTGGCCCGGTGCGTATGTCCGCAGTGGAAAACGAGCAGAAGGCGATTTTGCTGATTGTTCGTCGTCTGGCAGAAAGTGGCGAGATGGTGATTGGCAGCAGCGAGGAAACCTATGTCTGATGCCTTTTCTTCCCGCCCGTGGCAAACCTGGCAGCCTGACGACTTCGCGCAGCCGGAAAAGCCAGCGGTTGAGGAATATACCGCCCCTGAGGTCGAAGCTGAAGAGAGTGATCTGCAACAGAACCAGCTGGAACTGTTGCAAACCCAGGTGCGCAATGAAGCTCAGGGCTTAGGCTACGCTGAAGGTCAGCAGAAAGGCTTCAACGACGGTAAAAAAGCGGGTTATGACGCCGGTTATCAGCAAGGTCTGGCGGAAGCAAAACAGCAGCAGGCACCGTTACAGGCGCGAATGCAGCAGTTGGTTGCCGAGTTTCAGCATACCATGGAAGCGCTGGACAGCGTGATTGCCGCACGCCTAATGCAGCTGGCGCTGGAGGCGGCGCGTCAGGTGCTGGGTCAGGCGACCGCGGTCGACGGTTCGGCACTTTTACGTCAGATTCAACAGATGATCCAGCAGGAGCCGATGTTCAGCGGTAAGCCACAGTTGCGGGTTCATCCGGACGATCTGCCGCAAATTGAGCAGACGCTTGGCGCCACGCTGACTCTGCACGGCTGGCGCTTACTGGCCGACAACTCGCTGCATCCCGGCGGTTGCAAGGTCAGCGCTGAAGATGGCGACCTTGATGCCAGCATCGCCACCCGCTGGCATGAACTGTGCCGTCTGGCTGCACCGGGAGAGCTGTAATGACCTCGCGTCTCTCACGCTGGCTCGGCGCACTCGACGCGTTTGAACAACGTCTTAGCCAGCTGCCAACGGTACGCCACTACGGCCGCCTGACCCGCGCCACCGGGCTGGTGCTGGAAGCCACCGGCCTGCAACTGCCGCTTGGCGCTACCTGCGTCATTGAACGCTACGACGGCCAGCAGGTGGCCGAAGTTGAGAGCGAAGTGGTTGGCTTCAACGGCCAGAGGCTGTTTCTGATGCCGCTGGAAGAAGTGGAAGGCATTCTGCCGGGGGCGCGGGTTTTTGCCCGCGTGAGCGGAGACAGCCAGCACAGTGGCAAACAGCTGTTACTCGGCCCGCAGCTGCTCGGCAGAGTGCTGGATGGCAGCGGGCGTCCGCTGGATGGCCTGCCTTCGCCAGAAACCGGCTACCGGGCAGCGCTGATTACCCCGCCCTTCAACCCGCTACAGCGCACGCCAATTACCGATGTGCTGGATACCGGCGTTCGCGCGATTAATGCCCTGCTCACCGTCGGACGCGGCCAGCGCATGGGGCTGTTCGCCGGTTCCGGCGTCGGTAAAAGCGTGCTGCTCGGTATGATGGCGCGCTACACCAAAGCCGATGTGATCGTCGTCGGGCTGATCGGTGAGCGTGGTCGCGAAGTGAAAGATTTTATCGAGAATATTCTTGGGGTTGAAGGACGCGCGCGCGCGGTGGTGATCGCTGCTCCCGCCGATGTCTCTCCGCTACTGCGTATGCAGGGTGCCGCCTACGCCACCCGCATCGCCGAGGATTTTCGCGATCGTGGTCAGCACGTTCTGCTGATCATGGACTCCCTGACGCGCTATGCCATGGCGCAGCGTGAAATCGCGCTGGCGATTGGTGAACCGCCCGCCACTAAAGGTTATCCACCGTCGGTATTTGCCAAACTACCCGCGCTGGTTGAGCGCGCCGGTAATGGTATCGATGGCGGCGGTTCAATTACCGCTTTCTATACCGTACTGACTGAAGGCGACGATCAGCAGGATCCGATTGCTGACTCGGCGCGCGCCATCCTTGACGGTCATATCGTGCTGTCACGCCGTCTGGCTGAAGCGGGCCACTATCCGGCAATTGATATTGAAGCGTCGATCAGCCGTGCAATGACGTCACTGATTGATGAAAACCATTACGCCAAAGTGCGCCAGTTCAAACAGTTACTTTCCAGCTATCAGCGCAACCGCGATCTGGTCAGCGTCGGCGCTTACGCCGCTGGCAGCGATCCGATGCTGGATAAAGCCATCAGGCTTTATCCGGAACTGGAAGCGTTTCTGCAGCAGGGCATTTTCGAGCGCAGCAGTTACGACGATGCCTTACTGCATCTGCAGGCCATTTTTGGTTAACCATCACCAGCGGCCAGCATTGCTCGTTTCAGCGTAAACAGTTCAGGTGAGGCCAGTATGGCAAAGCAAAGCACGGCGATTGAGACACTGCGCGATTTAGCGCAAAAAGAGGTGGAGAAAGCCACGCAGCAGCTGGGCGATGTGCGGCGCGCGCATAAGCAGGCCGACGATCAGCTCTCTATGTTGCTCGACTACCAGCACGAATATCGCAACCAGCTTAACAGCAATATGTCGTCCGGCATTGCCAGTACCCGCTGGCACAACTATCACCAGTTTATTCTGACGCTGGAAAACGCAATTGAGCAGCATCGTCATCAGCTGGCGCAGTGGAACAGCAAACTGGAGCAGGCGTTGCGCTGCTGGCGCGATAAACAGCAGCGGCTGCATGCTTACGAAACTCTGCAAGCCCGTGCTCTGTCGACGGCATTACTACAAGAAAACCGTCTCGACCAGAAACGGATGGATGAATTTGCCCAACGGGCATCATTGAGGAAAGGCGAATGATTACGCTGCCAACACTTCCGACGGCGGTCAGCGCTGATACCAGCGTCGAACTCAGCGCCGTCAGCAACAATTTAACCGCCAGTGACGCTATGCCGCCGGCGTTTTTGACCCTGCTGGGCAACCGCCTGTTAACGCTGGCACAGCAATCCGGCACTGACGCAGGCGCAACTGCCAAACTGCCGGGGCAGCAAAGTCGCGAGGAAAAATCGCTGCCTGCCAGCGAACTCAGCACCCTGCTTGCCGCGCTGGATAAACCAGAAGCGTTAAATGCACTGCTACAAAGCGAAAAGAGTAAAGTCCAGCCAGAATCCGCCGATGATCAACAGCAGCTTAAGCCAGC